>Ga0209278_1000015_pt1 | contig 512434 bp, 419 predicted proteins | sample JI81BgreenDNA_FD_187504 | JGI IMG/M metagenome (GOLD analysis project Ga0209278, IMG submission 187504) | Wastewater effluent complex algal communities from Wisconsin, to seasonally profile nutrient transformation and Carbon sequestration -... | ecosystem: Engineered > WWTP > Effluent > Algae...
AGGTAGTACAGTATCAGGTAGAACGCAGCACCGATGGCCGCAGCTACAAAGCAGTAGGTAATGTCGCCAGCCAGCAAAGCAACCAAACGGTAAGCTATAGCTATACCGACAACCAAGCGATTGGCACAGTGGTATACTACCGCGTGAAAGCAATAGCCGCCGATGGCAGCTACAAGTACAGTGCAGTAGCGAAGTTGAATGGCAAGGCGAGCAGTATTGAGTTAAGCTTGTACCCGAACCCAGTACAGAGCCAGCTACAGGTACAGTTGAGTCAGCCGGTGAAAGGTCAGTTGACAGCAAGGATCGTAGACAGCAAAGGACAGGTGGTGTACCAGCAGAGCAGCATTAACATGGCAGGCAGCAACTTGTTACAGTTGAGCGTAGCGCATTTACCGCAAGGTACCTACCAGCTAACACTAACAAACGGTAGCGACTTTACAGCCACGGGTAGCTTTGTGAAATAAGCAATTAACTAACGCATAAAATGCAACACATGCAACGTATCATAGGAAGGATGGCAACAACAGTGGCAACGGCAGTAGCAACAGTAATGGTAGTGTTACTCATCGCCACTACGAATGTGCAAGCCCAAGGGCCGGACACGTTTGATGAACCAACGCCAGCACAAGATGTACCCATTGATGGTGGTGTATCGCTACTGCTAGCAGGTACAGCAGCGTATGGTATTAAGAAGCTGCGCAAGCATAAAAATAATTAGATTGTTTACCTTTTATAAAAAACACCCATGTTTCTATTTCGTAGAACTCGTAGAATGTGTGTTATTGTAGCATACTCTTTATGCCAATTTTTATTGGGGCATCAGGTAGTAGCTCAATTGACCATCTATCAAAATCCGGGAAGAACGGGAGCCTCTGGCACTTGTGTAGTTAGTACCATTTATACAGATGCTACTATTCCGGGTAATTTGAACAATGCTATTTCATCTATCTCTTTACAGCAAGGTTATATGGCTGTATTAGCAGAGAACAGTAATGGTACCGGACATGCCTACACATTTATTGCTGCAGTAAGCGATATTAATGTGAATCTTAATCCGTTGCTAGATGATAAAGTGTCGTTCATCAGAGTATTGCCTTTTAGAAATACAAAGAAAAAAGGTGCTGGATTACAAGTGAATAGTCAAATTGATTTATTGAATGTAGACTGGTTCTACGATTGGGGACCCAACGATGTAAGCTTGCCTAGCCGTGAATATGCATTGATGGCTTGGGGAAGAGTGGCAGCAACCGATCAGGCAAGAATTACAGGATACATTAACAAGCCTGATGTAACGCACTTGTTATCTTTCAATGAACCCGATAATATAGATCAGGCAAATATTGTAGAATCAGAGGCGGCAGCCTTACACGCTAACTTGGCGGCAACAGGCTTACGTTTAGGTTCGCCAGCAACTACAGAAGATAAAGTATGGACTTGGCAAAAAACATTCATGGCTGCAACAAGAGCTGCTAATACACGTGTAGATTATGTTGCCATACATTGGTATGATTGGGGTAATTGGAATGGTACTGGACAAACAGCACCGAACGTAACCAACTTATTCAATCGCTTTAAAGATTATGTAAATCGTGTGTATGCAACATACGGTAAGCCTATTTGGATTACCGAGTTCAATGCGAATAGAAACACAACATCGGCAACGCATGAGGCGTTTATTGCTTTGGCGTTACCATGGTTAGAAGCACAGCCGTTTGTAGAACGGTATGCTTATTTCTTTCCTCCTGCATTGCCACCGGTAGATGCTAATGGTAATCTCACACCTATTGGAACTGCTTACCGTAATTTCAGTGCTTCTACACCAGCCATTACTAGAAACTATGATAATACAGAATTGCTTACGCAAAATCTCAACACCAATTTAGAAGCAGAAACGAGAGCTGTATTATTTGGGCCAACTACATCTGCATGTGCTACCGCATCGGGTGGACAAATGGTAGCTGCTGTTACGGGCAATCAAAGAACAGCTTATCATAATGTGGTAGTACATACAGCCGGTACGTATAATATTCAACTTCGTTATTTTTCAACTACTAGTAGAAACATTACCATTGCTACTAATTATGCTGATGGTGTTACTACTACAATTCCGGCATCGGGTACGCAATGGTGTTTTCAAGGTGGTTCACCGGGGTCAACCATGCTATCAGCAAGTTTATTACCGGGTTTGAATACGATTGAATTTACAGAAGCACCTATCATTGATAACATACAACTTCAAAGTGGTACTTCATTACCCATGCAGTTATTGTATTTCAATGCAGTAAAAAAAGACCAGTCGGCACAATTGGTATGGGCAACTACAGAAGAACGTAATGCAGCCTATTTTGAAGTTTTAAAATCGGCCGATGGTCGCAATTTCGAAACGATTGGCAAAGTGAGTGCATTGGGTACAAGTTCGCAAACACAAGCATACCAATTCTTAGATCCAAAGCCCTTAATAGGCACTACCTATTATAAGTTGAAAATGGTAGATGAAGATGCTAGTTTTAAATACTCGGTTGTAGAACGCATAGGTTATGATGCAAGCACTAAAATGCGTATCGCTGCTATTCAATCGAATCAAATGCAATTAGTGATACATGCAACGCAACATGAAAAAGCATTCATTACCATTACAAGTGCAGATGGTCGCACTTTGCAACAACAAGAAGTGTATCTAAAACAAGGTGTGAATAGCATTCATATACCAGTCCAGCTACCGAAGCAGCAGGTTTGGTTGTTACGCTTAGCTACTGCAACCAATAGCGAAGTGTTGAAGTTTATTCATTAAGGCCATACGATGTTGTATAGGAATGTACTTACAATGCTGTAATGCGTATTTATTTACCGTAAGGTAAATGACCAATAAGAATAATAAAGTAAGATGCCATGTTATATCAACATGGCATCTTTATGTACATGTAAGTACAGCTATAGTTGTAATATGCGTGTTAAAGATTACTTGTATACCTGATTTTTATGATTACCTTTAGGTAGTTCTCTGCCATTCTGAATTTAAACACGCCAATTACTTTAAGATATTCTTCCATTTTTTGCCTATGCTGATGTACATCGGCACGTGTGTAAATGGACTAGCAAGTGTGCCTTACAACACTTGTAGGCTTATATCTAAGTAATAGCTTAAAACTATTTTTATGAAGCGTTTTCACTTCATCTGTATCCTCATTGTATGCATAACTTTAATGGCATCAACGGTGTTAGCACAAAATACTCTGGATAATGCCGGACTTACAAGTGCTTCGCCTCCTGCATCTGCTTATAGCTTACGCAAATTGAGTAGTAGCTATGCTGGTAATGCTATACAGGTTCGCCGAAGTAGTGATGGTACAACACAAGATATTGGTTTCACCGTTAGTGGCAACTTAGATACTACTACACTTAAAACTTTCGTAGGTAGCGGTAATGGGTTTATTACCATTTGGTATGATCAAAGCGGTAATAGTAGAAACCTAACAGTTACGAATAATGCGAATCAGCCAAGCATTGTAAGTGCTGGTACTGTATACAGGCGTAGTGAGCGGCCTGCCGTTTATTTCGATGGAGATGATGGTATGTTTTTCAGTGGTTCAGACTATCTAACTGCTTTACCTTTATCAGTGAGTGTAGTAGCAGGCAGCAACTCTAGTAGCACAGGCTTGCGCCGTGCGGTGCAAGGCACTAACAATTGGTTAATTGGTCCTTATAATAACAAGCACTCATGGTATGCAAGTGGCTGGAACCATCAAATTACAGAGCCTTGGTCGTTAACACGGCAAGAAGTATTTACCGTTATAGAGCCTACAACTGCAAGCTGTACTTCTTGGCGTAATGGAGTGAGCCAAACAACCAGTAACAATAAAGGCATGCCTTTAAAGTTACAAATGGGTATTTATGGTGCATATAACGAGCCGCTCAACGGCTTTATTAGTGAAGCTATCGCCATGAATGTGGAGTTAACAACCACTGAAAGGCAGAACTTAGAAACCAATCAGAGTAGTTATTATCCTCTAACATTATCTACGAATGCCAACTTATCAGCACTTGCTGTAAGTGCAGGTACGTTGAGCCCCAGTTTTGTTAATAGTACAACGAGTTACACCGCAAGTGTATCAAATACAAATGCAACTGTTACTGTTACACCAACCATGGAGCATAGTAGTGCTACTATACAGGTTCGGGTGAACAATGGTAGCTATGCAACCGTAACAAGTGGTAATGCATCGGGCAATCTTACATTGAACATGGGCAACAACACCATTGATGTGCTTGTAACTGCACAAGATGGCAGCACAACCCGAACATATACCATTACTGTTACCAGAGAAATTGCACCACCTACCATTACAAGTTTTTCACCCTTGGCAGCAAAGCCTGGCGATGCGGTAACCATTACCGGAACAAATTTCAATACAACACTGGCTAGTAATATTGTATTTTTTGGTGCCACAAAAGCAACAGTTACTGCTGCTGCCGAAACAAGTATTACTGCAACTGTCCCTACTGGGGCAACATATGCACCTATCAGCGTATTAAATACTGTTGGTGGATTTGCTCGTTCAAGTACGGTTAATTTTACCCCTATGTTTAGTCCTGTTAAATCAGGAATTACCACAACCGATTTTGCTGCAAAGCAAGATTTTCTTACCACTTGGGGCCCTACTTCAGTTGCCATAGGCGATGTAGATGGTGATGGCAAACCTGAAATGGCTGTAACGAATTCTCCTGGCAATTTTGTTGCTGTGTTTAGAAATGTATCCACTAGTGGTAGTATTTCAAGTAGCAGTTTTTCAAGTCGAGTCGACTTTACGACAGGAACAGCTCCCACTGCTGTAGCTTTTGCTGATATTGATGGCGATGGCAAGCTCGATCTTGTTGTGCTAAATAGCACAGCGAACAGTATCTCTGTATTTAGGAATACTGCTACATCGGGTAGTATCACAAGTAGTAGCTTCGATGCTAAGGTCGATTTTGCAACGGGCTCAAGTCCTAGAAATTTGGCGATTGGCGATATCGATGGCGATGGCAGACCCGATATTATTACGGCTAATTTCAGTGGTAATAACATTGCCGTATTTAGAAATACAGCTACTGCTGGGGCAATCAACAGTGGTAGTTTGGCCGCCAAGGTTAATTTTACTATGTCGCAGGCTTTAGCGGCAGCAGTAGCAGATATAGATGGTGATGGAAAGTTAGATGTTGTTGCAGTAGGTGGTTCGAGTACCATGTCTATATTCAGAAACACCGCTACCAGCGGTACGATCACTAGTGGTAGTTTTGCTGCAAAAGTCGATTTTACTGCAACAAATGCTACTTCACTCGCAATTGGCGATATTGATGCCGATGGTAAAGCCGATATTGTTACAGCCAGTTATAGTAACAGTGTGCTTTCTATCTTCAAAAACACGGCTACAGCTGGCGTTATTAACAGTAGCAGTTTGGCTGCTGCCGTAGATGTTGCAACTGGTACTAATCCTAATGCAGTAGCCATTGGCGATCTCGATGGCAACGGTAAGCCAGATTTGGTAACCATTACCGATACCGATAGCAAGTTGGCGATACTACGTAACACAACCGTTGCAGGAATCATTAACAGCAGCAGTTTTGCACCTAAAGTCGATTTTACAGCTGGCGATCAACCGCGTATCCTTGCCATTGGCGATCTCGATGGTGATTCAAAATCCGATATAGCAGTTACTAGCGTTAACTCTGCCATGGTTTCTGTATTCAGAAATACCGATATTATTACTACCACTTGGAATGGTAGCGCTTGGAGCAATAGTACGCCTACTGCAAGTGCCGACGCTATCATAGCAAGCAGCACAGCGCCAGCAAGCTTCACAGCCAAAGGTCTCACGATTAATAGCGGCGTGAGTTTAAACACCACAGGCATTACGGCAACATTAAACGGCGATATCACCAACAACGGTAACGGCATCAATGGCACGGGTAGTGTTGTGATTGCTGCTAGTGCTACGTTGCAGGGCAATACAATAGCTATAGAAGGTAACCTTACGGTAAATGCTGGCGCCACCCTTATTACAAACAACAAGCTACAGTTAGCAAGTAATGCTACCAACACAGGCAGTATAGCCCAGAGTGCCGGCACGATCAGCGGTAATGTAACAGTAGAGCGTTATTTACCATCCCGTGTAACACGTAAGAATCTATTTGTATCGAGCCCGGTAACGGCTCAGATTAGCAATGCTTGGCAACAACAGATCCACATTACCGGCAGTGGAACTGGCGGCACCATTTGCCCTACATTAACCCCACATAGCAATGGCTTCGATGCCACGTTGAACAACAATCCAAGCATGTTCACGTACAATGCCAGCGGCGCCGCCAATGCCCGTTGGACGAGCATTAGCAATACCAATGCTACGAACTTAACCCCTGGCACCGGCTACCGCGTGATTGTACGCGGCGATAGAAATATCAGCAACAACGGCTGCGCCCTACTCGATGGTAGTACCACCAGCGCCAGTGCGGTTACCTTAAGTGCTACGGGTGCGGTAGGTCAAGGCAATGTAAGCTTAAGCATCGCCACAGGCTTCAACCTCATCGGTAACCCATACCCGGCTGCGGTAGACTTTGGCAATAGCAGCTTTTTAAGCGGCTTACAAGGTGCAGGTATCTCCAAGAAGTATTGGGCGTATAACCCAACGAATGCAGCCGGCACGTATACGGTAGTCGACTTCAGCTTAGATGCGAACAATCCCACGGTAACGAGTGCAGGCGGTGCCACGAACCTACGTTATATCGCCAGCGGCCAAGCCTTCTTTGTAGAACGCACAAGCGGCAGCGGCAGTGTAAGCAACATGTTCACCGAGAGCTATAAAGCCAGCACCAGCCCCACAGCCATGTTCAGAGGCAGCAATACGAACAACAGCAGTAGCAGCATCAACTACTTAGCGTATGTAAAAGGCGGCTTACGCAGAAGCACCGATACGTTGAACTTATCAGAGATGATCATTAGAACAGTAGCACACCCCGATGCAAGCAATAGCATGGTAACGGGCTTAGATGCCTTAAGCATGGATGAAGGCAGCCACCAGTTGGCCAGTATGAAGCACAACCAACGCATAGCGATACAAACCCGCAGCAGCGTGAGCACGGCAGGCGATACGATCGCATTGTGGGTACGCGGTGTTGCCAATACGAGCTATGAGCTACGCTTTGAAGATCCACAGCAGACAGGCGCTGAGTTGTGGTTGTTAGACAAGTGGTTGCAAACAAGCACGAATATCCGCCAGCAGGGCACATATAGCTTCCAGATAACGAGTGATACGAATAGCATGGGCGGCAACCGCTTTGCGATAGTACAGCGCAGCAGCGCCACGTTACCAACAAACTTCACCGCCATCTACGCCAAGGCTAAGGAAGGTAACAAAGCAGCGGACGTAATCTGGACGGTAGCCAGCGATAAGCAAGTAGTGCAGTATCAGGTAGAACGCAGCACCGATGGCCGTAACTACAAAGCAGTAGGTAATGTCGCCAGCCAGCAAAGCAACCAAACGGTAAGCTATAGCTATACCGACAACCAAGCAATTGGCACGGTGGTATACTACCGCGTGAAAGCAGTGGCCGCCGATGGCAGCTACAAGTACAGTGCAGTAGCGAAGTTGAATGGCAAGGCGAGCAGTATTGAGTTAAGCTTGTACCCGAACCCAGTACAGAGCCAGCTACAGGTACAGTTGAGTCAGCCGGTGAAAGGTCAGTTGACAGCCAGGATCGTAGACAGCAAAGGACAGGTGGTGTACCAGCAGAGCAGCATCAACATGGCCGGTAGCAACTTGTTACAGTTGAGCGTAGCGCATTTACCGCAAGGTACGTACCAGCTAACGCTAACGAACGGTAGCGACTTCACCGCCACGGGTAGCTTTGTGAAGTAAGTTGTCTTGTAGTATTTCAATTAATGTGTATGAACTAACACAAGGGGCTCCTTTAGCGCAGCTAAAGGAGCCCCTTGTGTTGCATGATGAGAAGATTAAAGCTCTTCTAGTAGCGATTTCGCAAAACTCTTGGTCATAATTGGGATCTCACTGTTGTAGTCTTGAATGAATTCAGCAGTTGCTGATTTCCATGTTTGGAAAAAACGTAAACTCCTCGATGATATATTATTTTTAACAACAATTCTACCTGTTTTAACAGTAGTTCCATTATTAAGCGTACGATAGCTAACAACAAGATCACTTGGTTCTGTTTCTAAGCCTACCTTTTCCCATGTATAGTAACCTACTATGAAGAAAATGAAATACTCATGAATATCAAAATTGAAACCTCTTGGTACATTTTCAATCGTAAGTTCTATTTTCTGATTGCCTAATTTTTGTGCTATTTGCTTAGCATACTGCGCCTGCAGATTATTTGAAAATGTATTCACAAAAATCTGACTGTTAAGGCGGCATGCTTTGGCATAACGTGCCTCCCAATAGAATAACAATGGTAAAAATTTCTTGTTTTCGTTATGGGTGAGTGAGATACCACTAACCGGATCTGGTACATTAGCTTTAATGATAACAGTACCCTCTTTCAACTTGTTATAAGCCGGGATGTCGTTGTTATACTGTTTAGCTACGAATTTATCAAGACGTTTCGCCGTTAAACACCCTGTAAGACTTAATGCTAGCGTAGCAAGTAACACTACTGTTTTAAAAGTTTGGTGTAGTAACTTCATTGGTTTTTTTGGCCGCAATGATAGGAGATTCTGATAAATAAAGTAGTAGCTATTCGTTAATAAATGATATTATATTTATTACAACCAATACATTAATTGATATGGGTATAGTGCTTGTTGATTAAAGTACTTAGCATTCAGCATGAAATTGTATGGATATGCAAAGCGCCATATCAAATTTGATATGGCGCTTGCATTCGTTGTTGTGTATTGGTAAGTTGTTACTTCTCTACCACTACCTTAAATGACGCTTTGTTAGTGTCATTAGTAATGAGCACGGTATACAAACCTGTTGGTATGTTGCTTAGCGATATGCTTACCATGTTGTTGCTAGTAGCAGCAGTTGTAAGTACGTTCTTGCCAGTAGCATCAATCAAACTGATGGTATTGATACCTTCTAAGTTCTTGATGATCAACACATCTTTAGCCGGATTTGGATAAATAGCATAGCTAATATCTTTTGTACGGTTGTTGATGGCACGTGTAACAGAAAACTTATAGCTACCATCGTTGTCTACAGCTTTAATTCTGTAGTAGGCAATACCTTTTAATAAGTTTTTATCGGTGAAATTATATTGACTTTGTTTAGCAGCTACTACAGTACCAATAGCACTGAAGTTGTTACCATCAACACTTCTTTCAACAACATAATTTTTCACATTGATTTCAGCACCAACTTTCCATTGTAGGTTACCAGCATTATTAACTATAGTGGCACTAAAATCAGTGAATTCGGCTGGTAAGGTAGCACCGCTTGAAAAATAAATGTTATCTACAAATACAGTGGCACTACCTGTTGGTACAGCAGAGAAAATAAGCTGCGATAAGTTGCCTCTTGTAGTTAAGCCATTGCTGGCAAAAAAGCTCATAGGGATACTGATTACATTCCACTGACCTTGTGTTGGAGCGGCAGCAAATCTGTTGGGTAGGTTGGCATCGGCAGGGTCGGAGCTAAAAATAATTTCAGCTTCACGATCGTCGCCACCACCAAAAGTACCAGCAGCACCAAAGTCAACCAACTTAATTCTAAAAGTCGTTGCATTAGGTGTCCATACACTAATATGGAAACTATCGGTGCTGGTAGCATTGATTTGCGGGCCAGGACTGTGAAACTCAACGCCTACAAAGTTGAGGTTATCGTAACGCTTCATATTATTACCGCCAATCACCGTATCGGTGAGGGTTGCAGCACTCCAGCTTGTACGCCATGTATCAACGGCTCTATTGGTATAAACATCGCTGAAAAGTGAAGTTACGCGGGCAGAAGGTAAGGTTGGGTTCGGTGCACCAGCAGTAGGAGCTACAGCAGCCGGATTCACTGTAAATGTTGTAGCAACGCTACCTGCAACAAATGAACCATTAGCCGCCTGAGTTGCTGTAATAGTAGTAGTACCAACACCTACAACGGTAACGGTAGTACCTGAAATAGTCGCTACACTACTGTTAGAACTGGTGTAAGTAAATGCACCTGCACTGTTACTGGTTGGTGCTGTAATTGTAAATGGTGCAGCACCAATGGTACGCGGAGCAACAGTAAAGTTGGTAAGTGTAGGTACGTTAGGGGCTTTGTAGAAATAGATGTTATCAAGGTAAATGTCTGTACCACCGAACGGTGTAGCTACAAATTTTAGCTGAAAAACATCTTGTAAGCGAACATTATTAAAGCTTGAAAGTGGAATATCTACACTCTTCCAGCCGCCGGCAGTTGGTGTGGTTGCTGAAGCTTGTTCTACCGGACCAGGATTGATCAAAAAGAATTCAAAGTTGGTAGCGGTAGTACCTGTAGCGGGCGTCCATATATCGAAGTGCACGTGTGTCATGTTCGATACGTTAACGTTAGCCCCAAAATCTACCCCTTGGTAGTTCATGTTCGGGTAGTAGCGCATTTCGTTGCCGCTAACAGTAACTGTAGTGGCACCTGCAAAGCCAGATTGGCCCCAGTTAGGATTGAAATCAACTCCAGTAACATTGGTGTAAGCACCACTGTAAATGGAAATAACGTCGGTAGCATTTCTTGCTGGTGGCGTGGGTGCCGGTGTGGCAGGTTGGGCAAAAAGCTTTGCCGAGGCAAGAACGAACGCTGCGAGTAAAATTCGTTTCATGTTCATTTTGGCAATTTTAAAGTGGATGAATCGTGAGTCGAAATGACTTAATACAAAACTCATCAGTGCCCAACAGAAATGCTAATGTTTTCGTACAACTTCACTACATCAAATGAAGCAAACCCATTAAAATCTGCTAAAAAGCACTACATCAACACTACATCATTTTATGATTTGTCTTTAAGGTGCTGCGAAATACAGTTTTTCGTCGGTGAAATCGGTTTCGAACTTAGGTGACTCGCCATGCGCTGCTTTTACAAAATCTGTTGCGATGTACTTTTCTTTGAAGCAGGCGAGGTACACCTTACGGTAAATGAATATACCAACCGCTACAACAGAATATAGGTATGATGGCTGTGTGCAATAACATTTACGTAAGTGAAATAACACACCTATTTTAGAGGTATGAATGTTCGCAGATCGTTGCTCAGGAATCGGCTACTGGTAATCATTGCCCTTATTATTGTGGTGGTGAGTGCATGGTATAGTCGTGAGCTAAGCAACGCTTTGGCAACTACAGAACGTTTAAAGGTGGAACATTGGGTAGAAGCTCAAAAAACCATTTTAAACAGTGCCGGTGCTACAGATCAACTCAACTTGGCTGCCAGAATATCAGCAGACAATACCGATATCCCCATTATTGAAACCAACGAACAAGATGTACTTACGGGTAATTTCATCAATATAGATAGTGCCAATGTGTCGGATACCAATGCTTTAAAAAGCTATTTGAAAGCATTTAAACAGGCACACCCACCTATTGTAATGGTGATTAGCGATTCGCCGTATCTGGCCAATAAGTATTATTATGGTGAGAGTAAGCTGCAAACAGCGATTGAGTGGTTTCCACTGTTACAATTGTTGGTGGTAGCTGTTTTTGTAGTGCTACTTGTGGTTAGCCAGCGTACCCATTTTGCAAGTGTTCAAAACCAAACTTGGGTAGGGTTAGCTAAAGAAACTGCCCATCAGTTAGGAACCCCTTTAACTAGTCTTAAAGGTTGGATTGAACTGCTCCGCGACGATGAAAAACATGCTAAGCTGGTAATGGAGATGGATAAAGACATAGAACGCTTGCAGCTTATCAGTGATCGATTTAGTAAAATTGGTAGTACGCCGCAACTGCAAATGGTGAATATTCCGCTGCAAATTGAGCAGATGGTAGCTTACATGAAAAAGCGAAGCGGAAAAGGCGTGCAATTTGGAATTGATTATGTGGGTGATATTGAAGCCATGGTAAACCCGCCTTTGTTCGATTGGGTCATAGAAAATTTGATTAAAAATGCACTTGATGCCATGCAGGGTGCTGGTAGTATTGCCTTTACCATAGCGCAACAATCAGATAAAGTAACGATTACGATTGCCGATTCAGGAAAGGGTATTCCGAAACACGAAATTGCTAAAGTGTTTGACCCGGGTTTTACTACTAAAAAACGTGGTTGGGGCTTGGGTTTAACCCTTACCAAACGGATTATTGAGTACTATCATAAGGGTAGCATTGCTGTTAAAAGCAGTGAGGTAGGTAAGGGAACAACATTTGCCATTGTACTACCTGTTACCAGTGCGTAGAAAAAACTTGGAAAAAATAGTACGCTAGTTATATTTGCAGCCCGCTGCCCAGGTGTTGAAATTGGTAGACAAGCCACTTTGAGGTGGTGGTGCCCGCAAGGGCGTGCTGGTTCGAATCCAGTCTTGGGCACGAAAGAGGCTTTCTCGATAAAGAGAAAGCCTCTTTGTTTTATCAGTGCGAATTACAAATTACTAACAACATTTATCTTCTGCGCTGTTAAAGCCTTGCGAACATAGCTGCGGTGTGCAAAGCCAACCAGAATAACAATTCTTTTGGTAGGGTTTGCCTTGATGAAGGCTGTCGCATGATTGCTCAATGCCTCGTTGCGTTGCACAGCTTCGAAGTAAGCATAAGCTAAAAAGTTGTCGCGTAGTATAGAAGAATCGTTTGCGGCATCTAAAAAAGGTTGTAGAAAAATAGGATATCGCTTTGCGATATTGCTGAGTTGTTCATACTTGTAAAAATTCAAGCTATCAACATACATATCGGTTGCAGTAGTGTTGATGGTTTTCAAATCGGCTTGTTTTAGTTGAGATATGATGCTATCATAATAGAGCAACTTATCAATGGCTTGTTGATCGGTAGCCGTGAGTTGACGGGTTTTAGTTAGCTGTTCGATTGCACCACCAAATTCAAGTGGTATTTCAGGGAAAAGTCCTTTCTGTTCACGGTAAGTTTCACGGCCTTCAAATTCAATAGGTCGGATAGCAACCTCGGGATGGTGCATTTTATACCTGGTAGTTGCAATTACTTCATTGCCATCAAAGAGTGTTTTGTAGGTAAAGTCGTCGTAGAAGAAGCTGGAGTCTAATTCAATCAAAATCATGTCAGGACGAAACTGTTCTAGTACCTTGTAAATACTATCGGCATTAATCTTGTTGGTAGCATTATGTACAGTGCCCACTAATAAAACAGCGGGTTCTTTGGGCGATGTGTTACAACTACAGCATACGGCAATGAGTGTCAAGAACGATAAGATTAGCTTCATTGATAATGGTGTTACTTTGAAACAAAATTGAACCATCAAAATTACAATTGAGCATCCAATAGGGAGCTTTATGTAGTTAGCTTGCAACTTCAATGGATACTATCCTTTATTTTAACACATGAAAGATATGAAACAATTGTTTTTAATAGCAACAGCCTTATTTATAACAAGCATTACTATGGCACAACGTTCTCCGGCCGCTATCGTTCAAGAAAATTTAGATGCTTACAATAAAAGAGATATCGAAGCATTTATGCAATCGTTTAGTGATAGTATTGTTGTTACCAACTATGCAGATAAAGCCATTATTGCAAAGGGATTAACAAAAGTACGATCTGTCTATCAACTGTTGTTTGATGCATCCCCTAACTTACATTCCACCATTCTCAATAGAATTGTTTTTGATAACAAAGTCATTGATCATGAAAGTATTACGGGAAGGCTTGGAGCTACTACACCTGTGGAGTTAATTGCTATTTATGAGGTAAAGCAAGATAAAATTGTAGCGATGACATTCATCCGAAAACAATAAGCAATAAATAAGAAGGGGCAGAGCCCCTTCTTATTTACGTAAGTGTACCCCATTAATTATTTTCCATGGGTAAAGTTTCATCTTTTTGCATTGCTATGCGGTAAAGTATCAGTCCAAGCGCAACAAATGCTCCTACACCTAGTAACATATAACCATTATCACCCAATGCTTTTGCCAAGCTGTGTTCTGCACTCAGCGATTGTATAAAGGCATCTGTGCTAGGAATAGATGATAGAATCGCTACAACAACACCAGCAATAGCACCGCCTGCCACCAAGCCAGTAGCAAATAAATTGCCTTTGCCTAAATCTTCTTCTTCGGTACTGGTAGTTGTGTTTGCATGTTGTTGTTTTTTGCGCCAGTCAACAATACCTCTGATAGCTCCACCAATAAAAATGGGAAGTGTGGTACTCAGTGGCAAATACACGCCAACGGCAAAGCTGAGTGCTTTAATACCACAAAGCTCCATAGTAATAGCAATGGCAGCTCCTACAGTTACAAACTGCCAGTCGAGGTTAAATGATAGAATCCCTTTTACGAGTGTAGCCATCAGCGTGCCTTGTGGGGCAGGATATTTATCGGTGCCAATCGCATGGGTAATGCCTTGTTGTAGCATTTCGGCACTGGGCGTATCTAATATTTTTACGGTAGCACCAATAGCAATAGAACTTACAATGGCGCCAATAAATAATGCTATTTGTTGATAGCGTGGCGTAGCGCCAACAATAAATCCGGTTTTAAGATCCTGAGAAGTAGCACCAGCATTGGCCGCAGCAATACAAATCATACCACCTACTACCAATGCCATGGGCTCATACACTTTACCCGTCCAGCCAACTGCAATAAACACAAGACAAGTTCCCATAAGGGTGGCAATAGTCATGCCGCTAATAGGGTTGTTACTACTGCCAATAAGACCAACAATACGACTGCTAACCGTTACAAAAAATGCTCCAAACAATACCACCAAAATACCAAGTACCAACTTACTTAATACACCCTCACCCGGTACTTGCGGTAGTATGGTCATGAGCAAAATCAACGCAATACTGCCAAACCCAACAATTTTAATGTTCAAATCTCTTTCGGTACGAGGTACAGCTTTAGCTTGGCTGTCGCCTGATTTATCAATAGCACCTAAGCTACCTTTGAAGGAACTGATAATGGTAGGTATTGTTTTGAACAAGGTGATAAAGCCGCCTGCAGCTACAGCACCAGCACCAATTTGTCGTACATAGGCACGATAAATAGCAGTGCTCCAATCGCTGAAGTTGTGGCTTGCCGGATCCCAACTGCCTGGGCCCCCGGCAGTTTGCAGATTGGCTAAATAACCCAGCTTAACCAATTGTGCAGCAACCACATCGGCAGGTACAAGCGTAGCCAATAGTGGAATAAAAACAAACCAGCTCAATACGCCACCAGCTACCAATACCCCTGCAATACGCGGACCAATAATGTAGCCTACACCCAAATATTCTGGCGTTATTTCGCTGCTAATTTTCGCCGATGGAAAATACTTGTTTGTTTGTGCTGTCATAAACGCAGGCGTTTCGGCCACCACTTTAAAAATCTTCTGCAAAAAAGCATACACAGCAGCCACGCCTAAACCTAAAAAAGCAGTTTGTGCAAAGTTGCCGCCCTTTTCACCAGCTTTTAAAACACTGGCGCAAGCGGTGCCTTCCGGATAAGGTAAGGTGCCGTGTTCCTTTACAATCAACGATTTACGTAAGGGAATCATCATTAAAGTGCCTAAAATTCCACCAAAAATGGCCAAGGTTAAAATGGTCATGTAGTTGAAAATATTAGCACTACTCGGGTTGCTTAAAAACAAAAAACCTGGTAGGGTAAATACAACACCGGCAGCAATACTTTCGCCGGCCGACCCTGTGGTTTGTATAATATTGTTCTCTAAAATGGTGGTGCCAAGCAGCTTGCGGCCAATGGTAATAGCAATTACCGCAATAGGTATGCTAGCACTTACCGTTAAACCCGCTTTTAAAGCAAGGTATACGGTTGCAGCACCGAAAATAATGCCAAAGAGTCCGCCCATTACAATGGCTTTGAGGGTAAACTCTTTCATGTTGCTTTCATTAGGCACAAAAGGCGTGAAGTTGCTACCAGTAGCGGTAGGTTGTACAGATGACGACGACATGCAGTTGATTTTAGTGATGCTTAAATGTAAGTAAAACCCTGCGTATAGGGGCTATCGGCTATGGTACAGGTATCGGCATTTGTTCCGGCTGCTTCGGGGTATCCGTACTACGTACCGGCTCCCTACGGTCGCCGCCCTTTGCATCCGGCAGCCCGTGGGCAGATGTTACTGTAGTTCTACTTGCACGATTCATTTACCGTAAGGCTATAATACTTTTTTTAGCTTTTTTTAATCGTTTTTTGTTTATTTCGTTGGTAATACATAGCAACTTACGAACATCAACTTTTCAATAATCCCCAACTTAAACGCTTATGAAGCAAGTTTACCTATTATGTGCTTTTGCTTGTGCGGCACTGTTTTCAAATGCACAAATAGTAACTATTAATGGCAACGTTAATACTACCCAGCTCAATGGTACAGGTAGTGCTCAGTTTCACGTGAGTGAGTATTTGTACACTGAAGCTGAAATTGGTGCATCTAACTTCACAACGCCCGCTACTTCTATCAAACGTATTAATTTAAACGTTAGTACTCTCGGAAACCCAACGACTATTAACGGTCTGAAGATTTATTTACGAGATGTTCCATCTACCACTACAGCCCTAACTGCTGGAACATATAGCACAGCAGGTTACACCGAAGTGTATGCTGGCTCTTTAGTTGCTAACACTGTAGGATGGGTAGGTGTTAACCTCACCACACCATTTGTGAGAACAAGCGGCAGCAACTTGCAGATGATGATTGAAAGAACTGATGGTGTATCGCCTGTAGCACCTACTACTTGGTGGTGTTTAAATGGAACAAACTTATCACGCAGATACAATGGTGCAACTGCTTTGCAAGTTGGAACTACAGCCCTTGCATTAAGTGCATTTAGAATATCAGCACAATTTGTTAACGCTACAGATTTAAGCGTATTAAGAATAGAAACACTTGGTAAGATACCTACGGTAGCTGCATTCCCGCATCAAATAAAGGCGGTTGTGCAGAATAGTGGTAGTGCAAATATTCCTGCAGGTACACAAGTATCTTTAGCAATTAGTGGTGCGAACACATTTACCAATGTAAAAACAACAAGTGCTTTGGCTCCAGGTGCTCAACAAACCATCACATTCGATGCTGTTAATGCTATGGTGGCCGGAACAAACACTATTACCGTAAGTGTTCCTACAGACGATGTTCCAGCGAACAATACAGCTACCTTCACACAAACTGTTACCAACACTACTTTTGGTTATCCTGATGGTAGTGATAGAAGTTCTAGTATAGGTTTTAATACTGGACAAGGTTTGTTGGTAGCTGCCCACACAACACCTCAAACCATCAGAATAACAGGTATTCGTGCATTTGTTACTACTGCTGCTAATACTATTTTTGGTGTTATTTGTGATGCTAATGGTGCCATTATTGCACAAACTCCTGACTACAATGTTGTGCCTTCTGATAGCTTAACGTACAAAACCATCAACTTTACAACACCTGTTACGGTTAACGCCAATACAAATTTTCTTATGGGGATTGGCCAGCGCACAGGTACTTACGGTTATTTCCCCCTAGGAACGCAAGCTGAAAACCCAGCAAGACCAAACATATTTGCATCTATTACACCAGTTACAGGTGGTGCGCCAGTTTTCACTACTGCCTTAGGTAGATTTATGTTAGAGGCAGACATCGAACAAGTAACATTACCTGTTACTTTCACAACCTTTAGCGGTAAAAAAGAAGCAAGTAAAAATATATTGACTTGGGCTACAGCTAACGAACTTAACAACAAAGGTTTTGAGGTGTTGCGTAGCGCAAATGGTAGCAACTTTAGCAGTATAGGTTTTGTAGCTTCTAAAAATGGCAACGCTACCGCTACTACTAACTATACTTTCGCTGATGAAAAACCATTAAGTGGTACTAATTTCTATCGGTTAAAGCAAATAGATCAAGATGGTAAATCGAGCCTATCAACTGTGGTAGTTATTAGAAGTAGTGCTCCAAAACTAGAAATTGCTACTATTTATCCTAATCCTACAATCAATGTTATTAGTGCTGTTTTGAATAACGATAAAGAAGAGAGTGTGACTGTAGTTATTACAGATATGAAAGGCAATGTATTGAAATCACAAGCTTACAGCACTGTTGCTGGTAGTACAAATGTTACCCTCAATGTTGCTAGTTTAAGCGCTGGTACCTACTTCTTAAAAGTTAATAGCGGCGATGATCAGGCTATTCAAACGGTTAAATTCATCAAGCAGTAACCGTTCGTTGCATATAGTAATGATAAAAGCCCATTGGCCTTGGCCAATGGGCTTTTTGTTGATGCGTTACCCATTTACCGTAAGGTTACTCACTCGTAGCCAATAATACTTGCCATGCAGCAGCTACCTGTTGCTGTTCTAGCAATTGAGCTGCATAGCGGTGCAGCTCTTGCTCCATGGTGTCGGGAGTAAGACTGTAATATTGAAAAATATTGTTAACAGTATCGTCGTGAAATGCTGGATCTACCTCAGGTATCGCCGTTACATTGGCCAACATGCCCAAATGATTGCCAGTAAGCCATTTGCTGTGTCGGATACCTTGCGGTAAATGATCGATGCCAATACCAAGTTGTGTATTAGGCTTGGGTACGGTAAATAAATTCTGTGCATCTACCCGCACGTACCAATCGCCACCGAGTCGGGCAACATGATCTATCTTACGTTGATCTATCATAGTGCCTTCGGCGTTTAAAATGGTATCAGCCACATGCATCACCAATACTTCTGCTATCACCAATTGTCCGGCACCACCTTGCTCGCCTAAGCTTTTAACTTCTAGTACTTTACACTCGAGTTGAATTTTAGCTGCTGCCACCATGGGCGGCTGCACGCATGTGGCCGCCTTTGCAGTAAAGCCTGCTTTCTCAAACTCATTCACACCTTTCGGATATTCGCAGCTACTCAAACTCATTTGCTGTACCATGGCATAGTCGCAAATGTTAATCACAACCTCTGGCACTGCTAATACATTGTCGAGGGTATGTTTGGTGGTGTTATCGCGGCCGCGGCGGGCAGGCGAAAAAATAACAATCGGCGGATTCGATGAAAAAAGATTGAAAAAAGAAAATGGACTAAGGTTCACATTTCCCGCTTTATCAATAGTGCTGGCCAATGCGATAGGGCGTGGTGCAATAGCATGTTGCAGCCAAGCTTGTTTTTGCATTACGGGCAAATCTGCAAGTGTAATCGTCATATCCAGAAAGGGTTACTTTTTCTTTTGAAGAATAGAGAAGCTGGTAGGTTCTTGAACAATGGTATTTTCTAGGGTTCCTAAACCATCTATTTCCATGGTAACAACATCGCCAGGCTGTAACCACTGTTCTTGGTAATCGGGGTTGTTGAGCTTGCCGGTGCCATTTAACTCTAAGAAGCAGCCTGTACCAACCGTGCCGCTGCCAATAACATCGCCTGCATGAATATCAACACCATAAGCACAGCGTTCAATAATTTCAGCGAAGGTCCAGTCCATATCAGCAACATTACCTTCACTTACCTGAACACCATTAACCCAGCAACGCATACCTAGGTTCCAGCTTTTTCCAACATGTCCTTCTTTACAAGGCACTTCATAGTTCGTAAGTTCATCGAGGGTTACCAGCCAGGGGCCTAGTACGGTGCTAAAATCTTTTCCTTTTGCAGGGCCGAGGTTGAGTAGCATTTCTTCCATTTGTAGGCGGCGTGCACTCATATCGTTCATAATCATGAGGCCACCAATATAGTGGTCGGCTTCTTCGGCGGGTATGTTGCGGCCATTTTTGCAAATCACAATGGCAGCTTCAAGCTCAAAGTCTAACTTTTCAAAGTGGTCGGGCATACAACGGATTGGGCCCGGACCTTGAATGCTATTGTGATTGGTAAAGTAAAAAATGGGATACTGATCAAATTCAGGAATCATAGGAACTCCTCTGTTGCGGCGGGCGGCAGCTACGTGTTGGCGAAATGCATAGCCATCGCGGCAGCTCGTTGGAAATGGTACCGGACTTAACAATTTAGCATTTGCCATGGGCACACCGCTAGCTGTGGTAATTTTGCCTGCTACAATGGCGGCATTTACTTCTGTGGCAGTAGCAATAACATCGTTCCAATAGTGGAAGAATAAACCCATGCTGCCTGGCAGCTCTGGGTGTACCTTATCGGTATTATAAAGGTAGCCTTCGTGATAGAAGGCAAGTTGATCGTTCCCTTGTGCTGTGAGATAACTTACAAGTTTCATATAGCAATCTGTGTTTTTAAACTGTTGTGGGCTGCAAGTTGGTGTACTTCGCCGACATAAAAAAGCTCCATCGCAAATACGATGGAGCTACTATGCTGTGAAACACTCTAATCAGTGTTAAGATGTTATTTTAACTTGCTCTCGTCGCTAACAGTTAACTTCCAACGACCTTTCTTGCGGCGGCTGGCTAATACTTTACGGCCATTGGCAGTTTCCATACGCTTACGGAAGCCATGAACGCTTTTGCGGCGACGATTATGTGGTTGAAATGTACGTTTCATAAAAATGCTTTTTAACTAACCCAATAATGGAATTGCTTCAATCAGGTTACAGTCACCATCACTGCCACCTTGTGAAAGGAGTGCAAAAGTAGGGGATACGATCGAAAAACAAAACGCCGCCAACATTAAATTTTACAGATAGCCTCGGCGGTACACATTTACGTAAGTGTAACAACACTATTGGCCGTAACCGGTGCACCAAAAAACAGGCTTGCTTTGGCGTTAAAACTATCAGCAGTATCGGTAGTGAAAAATTGCTGCGTTCCTTTTCTGGTAAGGCGTTGCTCCATAACTGTGTGCCGTTCAAGATACTTGGCTAAGCTGTTGGCAACAATGGTACCCTGTGCAATTACTTGTACACCTTGCGGTAAATGTGCTGCTATGGCACTCGCAATGAGCGGATAATGGGTACAGGCCAATAGTACCGTATCGATATTAGGCGCTTGTTGTAACAGTGCAGCGGTGTATTTATGAACATAATAATCGAGACCATCGCCGCTAAGCTCACCATTTTCAATAAGTGGCACCCAAAGTGGGCAAGCTTGCTGGTGTACCTGCACCTCAGGAAAAAACTTGGCGATTTCTAATACATAACTTTCCGATTGTACAGTACCACTGGTAGCCAGAATACCCAATTGTTTGCTCTGCGAATAGTTGCCTATTACCTCTGCTGTGGGGCGTATAACACCTAATACACGGTTATGGGGCGCTAGCGTTGGAAGGTTTTGTTGCTGTAAGTTACGCAATGCTTTTGCCGATGCGGTGTTACAGGCTAAAATAACCAGCGGGCAACCTTGCTTAAAAAACCATTGCACTGCTTCTAAAGTGTAGCGGTATACCGTTTCAAAGCTACGGGTACCATACGGTGCACGAGCATTATCGCCGAGATAGAGATAATCGTACTGTGGCAGTGCCTGTACAATTTCTTTAAGTACCGTAAGGCCGCCATAGCCAGAATCAAAAACACCAATAGGGCCTTGTAATGTATGCTGATGGGTAATGTGCATGCTTAACTAAGTACGTATAAAAATCCAACTACTTGGCTGATAACACCTACAACCACTGCCCAATACATTTGTGCATTACTATGTTCACCTAGTAACAACCGTGCCGATGCTGTTACTCCTAGCGCTAATAAAGCAATGGTAAGATCGAGCCCGAAATTAATTTCATATACAAAGCAGGTAATGAGCATGGCGGTGAATAAACCGCTCAAACCCATACCATGCATGCTAATTTTAAAAAAGCTGTTTGCAATAAGCCCAAGACTAATACAAACAAAGCTGCCTAAAAAAAACGCTTTTGCTACCAGTGGTTGATCTGTAAAGTTGCGACTGAGATAATACACCCACCAGTAAAAAAACATAGTAGCGATATAAGGGATAATGCGTTCTTTCTGTGTGCGTAGCAGTATGTTGTCGCTAAAGCCTAGCCGCCACAGCAAAAACACTACAAAAGCGGGGAAAAACACCGTGTTCACAAATACTACTACCAGGCGTTTAACCATATCCATTTCGTCCATACCGCTGAATTCGTAGCTAAAGCGTAAGCTTAGCCATCCCATAAATACAATGGGCATAAAAAGCGGATGTAGCAAATAGCTGATTAATTTGGCCGGAAAGCGCCACCAAGTAGTTGCTTGCGGTTGTGCGGTACTGGTACTCATGCCCTGCAAAGCAAAACAAAAAAAGCATAACACGTATGTGCTATGCTTTTTTATTATAAGCGTACCTTATGGTAAATGTTGGTGTGCTTTCGCATTTGCCGTAAGGCGAACCTGCTATTAATGGCCTAAGATGTAAGCGAAAATGAGTGGCGCTACAATGGTAGCATCGCTTTCAACAATGTATTTTGGCGTGTTGATATCGAGCTTGCCCCACGTAATTTTTTCGTTTGGTACAGCACCACTGTAAGAGCCGTAAGAGGTAGTGCTATCGCTAATTTGGCAGAAGTAACTCCAAAAAGGTACATCGTGCCACTCTAAATCTTGATACATCATTGGTACAACACAAATCGGGAAGTCACCGGCAATACCACCACCAATTTGGAAGAAGCCAACGCCTTTGCCACTGCTGTTTTGGCGATACCAATCGGCTAGCCAAACCATGTATTCAATACCGCTTTTAACGGTGCTCGCCTGTAGCTCGCCTTTAATAACATAGCTGGCAAAAATGTTGCCCGTGGTACTATCTTCCCAACCTGGTACTACAATTGGAATGTTCTTTTGGGCAGCAGCTACAACCCAACTGTCTTTCGGATCAATTTCATAGTACTGCTCTAAATCGCCACTGAGTACTGTTTTGTATAAAAACTCATGCGGAAAATAGCGTTCGCCCTTGGCTTCGGCCTCTTTCCATTGCTTTAATAAATGCTTTTGAAGGCGGCGGAAGGCCTCTTCTTCGGGGATGCAGGTGTCTGTTACGCGGTTGTAATGGTTCTCAAGCAAATCCCATTCGTCTTGAGGTGTTAAATCGCGATAGTTGGGTACTCGCTTGTAGTGGCTGTGTGCTACCAGGTTCATTACATCTTCTTCGAGGTTGGCACCTGTACAGCTAATGATTTGTACTTTATCTTGACGAATCATTTCTGCTAGTGAAATACCCAATTCAGCGGTACTCATAGCACCTGCAAGGGTAATCATCATTTTGCCACCTTCTAGCAAATGGGTTTCGTAACCCTTGGCAGCATCTACCAAAGCAGCCGCATTAAAGTGGCGGTAATGATGCTGAATAAACTGCGAAATAGGACCTTTACTCATATCAATTCGGTGATTTATTACAACCAGCTATCCGCCGATTGCGCCGCAAAAGTACTTTTTTGCAACTACACATTGGTGTTAAGAGTTTAAAGTGCAAGTTTGCACCCGTATTTTAGTGTGCTGTCAGCAATTTTAAATAGTCTTTTATGGTTTGGTGGCAACAATCGTGGCGCTTTCTAGGCCTCCGAATTCCTATGATTTGGGTGGTTTGGATGCTGTTGGCTTGTATAGCGGCATGCCTAGAAACCTTGGTGCATGGCAACTACAATAACTATAAAATTTTCGAAGGTGTATTTCATCATGTAAGGCAGCAAACCAATTTATACGCATTGTATCCTGCCGCTTATGAAGATTGTAATCATTACGGCCCCACCTTTAGTTTGTTAATTGCACCTTTCGCATTATTACCACAAAAATTAGGTGTTATTGTATGGTGTCTTGCCAATGCTGCCGCATTGCTGTATGCGATACAACGCTTGCCTATTACTAAGCATCAGCAGATGGTTGTTTTATGGATTGCAGCCTTAGAAATGATGACGAGTATACACAACGTACAGTTTAATCCTATGCTTACAGCTATGATGGTGCTGGCTTTTGTAGGTGTGTACGAAGAAAAAGATTGGTTGGCTACGCTTATGATTGCATTAGGCTTTTTAATAAAACTGTATGGTATAGCAGCAATCTTATTTTTTGTATTCAGTAAGCACAAAATCAAGTTCATAGGCTGGGGATTGTTATGGCTTATCGTATTATTTGCCGCACCCATGCTCATAAGCAGTCCGGCATTTATTGTGCAGAGTTATATCGATTGGTATACCGAATTGGTAGTTAAAAATGCTAAGAACGCCAACCTTACCGAAAGCGGTATGATGCAAGACCTCAGTGTAATGGGTATGATACGCCGCATTGGTCAATGGCCTTCGTTCCCCAATTGGGCTGCCATTATTCCTGGCGGTATTATTTTGTTATTGCCTTTGTTGCGCTTTCAACAGTATGCAGCCAAAAACTTTCAGTTGCTATACTTGGCGGCAGTATTGTTAACAGTGGTTATTTTCAGCTCTTCGGCCGAGAGTGCAACGTATGTTATTGCAGTTACAGGCTTTGCCATTTGGTACACGGTAAGCTATCAGCAACAGCGTTGGATGATTGCCTTACTCATCAGCATGTTTGTACTCACTGAGCTTTCTGCAACCGATTTACTGCCCGATTATATTCGTATTAATATCGTGAGAGCATATGCACTTAAAGCATTGCCTTGCACCCTAGCTTGGCTTGCTATTGTATGGCAGCTAGGTACGCATACCTTTGCAACCAAATCAACAGAAACCCGCCATGCGTAAGCTGGTAACCATAGTTGTTCCTGTATACAACGAAGCCGAAAATGTATGGCTCTTACAAGAGGCAGTGCAACAGGTATTTGAGCAGTTGCCGCAATACCATCATCAAATCATATTTGTTGACGATGGTAGTTCCGATGATACGTTAATTGCCTTACGGCAAATGGCAGAGCGCTTCACAGCAGTACGATACCTCAGTTTCAGCCGCAACTTCGGGCACCAGTTCGCACTCAAAGCAGGCTTAGATTATGCCGATGGCGATTGTGTGATTAGCATGGATGGCGATATGCAGCACCCTCCCGAACTCATACCAGCCATGTTAGAAGGCTGGGAGCAAGGTAACGATGTAGTATACACCATACGTGAAGAAGATAAACAACTACCTTACGGTAAAAGACAAAGCAGTAAGCTCTTTTACAACCTACTCAATAACCTCAGCGATATTGAATTAGAAGAAGGAAGTGCTGATTTCAGATTGTTAAGCAGTCAGGTAGTAAGTATTATCCGTAACCTGAAAGAGTACGATATTTTCTTCCGTGGTATGGTGAAGTGGATGGGCTTTTCACAAATGGCCATACGCTATCAACCCGCAGAACGCAAGCATGGTGCCAGCAAGTATACATTCAAAAAAATGGTGCGATTGGCCTTACAAGGTATTACCAGTTTTAGCACCAAACCATTGTACATAGCTACCTACTTGGGTTTCTTTTTCTCTGCGGCATCTATACTCATATTACCCTACGTATTGTACAGTTTTTACTTTGGGCATCCTAATAGTGGTTGGGCGAGTGTAATTATTGCCATTGCTTTTTTCGGCGGCTTGCAGCTGATGATTTTAGGGATCATTGGCATTTATTTAGGTAAGCTTTTTATGCAAGCCAAACAACGACCACAGTATATCATTAAAGAATCTAACCTACATGGCCAAAAAGGCAGCATATAAAGTATTACTCAGTTTCGATGTTGAAGAGTTTGATATGCCATTAGAATATGGTCATACAATTCCCGTAGCCGAACAAATGGAAGTAGGCAAGCGGGGCCTCGATGCTACCTTGCAAGTATTGGCACAACATCCAGCGGTAAAGGCAACCATGTTCACCACAGCACATTTTGCCGATCACTACCCCGATGTGGTGAAGAACATGGCACAACAACATGAAATTGCAAGTCATACCTACTATCATACTGCGTTTGAAGAAGAACATTTGCGTACCAGCCGCGAACGCTTAGAAGCAATTAGTGGCGTGCCTGTTACAGGCTTGCGTATGCCACGTATGCGACCTATAAGTATGCATGCAGTTAAATCAGCAGGGTATGCCTACGATAGTAGCATTAACCCTACTTGGCTGCCCGGGCGTTACAATAACACACACTTACCGCGAACACCTTATGTAGAGCAAGATATGCTACGCATACCAGCAAGTGTAACACCCACATTTCGGGTGCCTTTGTTTTGGTTGTCGTTTAAAAACTTTCCGTGGTGGTTTTTTAAAACCTGTGTTGCCAGTACGCTAGCTAAAGACGGGTATGTATGTTTGTATTTTCATCCGTGGGAGTTCACAGACTTGAGCCATTACAAGCAACCTGCTTATACCCGAAAACCTTGTGGCGAGCAATTGCAAGAACGCTTACACATCATGTTACAATGGTTATCTACCATTGGTACTTATCAAACTATACACGACTTTCTGCAAGCGAAGCAACAGTGGCCAAGGCGATAATCTTCTGTTGAAGGGCTGCGGGATGCAACAGGTGGCGACCGTAGGGAGCCAGTGCAACGCACCGTAGCGAAGCGAAGCCTAACGCAGCCCGAACTGCTGCCGATAAGCGTACCATGGCTTACAGCCCCCAATTGTTTTATGTACTTTCGTAAAAAAAGATAGCGATATGCAGCCTAAAGAAGTGGTAGCTCATATGATGCAACACGATGCGTTTAGTAATTGGCTAGGAATTTCGATTGTACATATTGAGGAAGGTTACAGCAAAATTACCATGCAAGTGCGGCCTGAAATGGTGAATGGATTTGGGATTGCTCATGGTGGTGTAGCGTTCAGCCTCGCCGATAGTGCTTTTGCCTTTGCTTGTAACAATCGTAACAACTTAAGTGTGGCGTTAGATACGAGTATTAATTTCACCAAAGCGGTTAAAGTTGGCGATACACTTACTGCCGAAGCGAAAGAACTTCATAATGGCAGAACCACTGGGTTGTATCATATTGTAGTTACCAACCAACGTAACGAAGAAGTAGCCTATTTTAAAGGTACTTGCTTTAGAATGGGCAAGCCACTTGTGCCATAATGGGTTTGTTAATCATGCTTAATTATTATGTTTTATAGTTTTAAAGGATTTGTTCCTGTTGTTCACCCGAGTGCTTATGTGCATCCGCAGGCTGTTGTTACAGGGAACGTAATCATTGGGAAAAATGTGTATGTAGGTCCTGGGGCAGCGCTTCGTGGCGACTGGGGAGGTATTGTAATTGCTGATGGGTGCAATGTGCAGGAGAACTGTACCATACATATGTTTCCGGGAGTTACAGTACACTTGTACGAAGGAGCACATATTGGTCATGGCGCTATTATACACGGCGCTACTATTGGAAAAAACTGCATGATAGGCATGAATGCCGTTGTAATGGATAATGTGGTCATTGGCGATGAAAGTATTGTAGGAGCGTTAGCCTTTGTAAAGGCCGATATGGTGGTGCCACCACGTAGTTTGTTGGTGGGTAACCCTGCGAAAATTATTAAGGAAGTATCAGATGAAATGTTGGCTTGGAAAACAAAGGGTACAGCCCTTTACCAGGCCTTACCTAACGAAATGTACGAGCATGCTCAGCCTTGCGAACCATTAACAGTCTTGCCTGCAAGCCGACCATCGCAAGCTGTGTTGTATGATACTTGGAATGCGATTAAACAACAGTAAGCGTACTGATGTGTGTTTGGTAGTACAACAAATAGTTATGGGGCGGCCGCAGGCCGCCCCATAACTATTGATACATCATTTACGTAAGTAACTACTTACCTACAAATACGGGCTTGCGCTTCTCTAAAAAAGCCTGTACACCTTCTTTAAAATCTTGAGTGTCAGCCGCTTGCTGCTGTAGATCGTCTTCTAATAATAATTGTGTTTTGTAATCGTTACTGCTGCTGCGGTTTAAGGCTTCTTTGGTAAGTGCCAGGCCTTGTGTAGGCATTTGTGCTAAGGTGGCAGCCATTTGCTGTACGGTTGTTTCAAAAGTATCGGTACTGCATACTTTGTAAATCATGCCAATTCGCTCTGCCTCAGTAGCCGACACTTTCTCGCCAAGCATCATTAAGGCGCTTGCTTTTTGCCAGCCAATCAGGCGTGGTAGAAAAAAGGTGCCGCCACTGTCGGGAATCAAGCCAATTTTTGAAAAAGCTTGTAAAAAGCTTGCGTTTTCTGCAGCTACTACAATATCGCAGGCAAGTGCAATATTAGCACCAGCGCCGGCCGCAACGCCATTAACTGCTGCAATAACAGGTTTAGCGAGTTGACGAATTTTTAAAATAATAGGGTTGTAATGCTCGCTTAAAATACGGTTCATGCCAGGGCCTTGCGGGTCTACTACTTCTTCTAAATCTTGTCCTGCACAAAATCCCTTGCCAGCACCCGTAATTAAAACGGCACGTACACTCGCATTATGTTCACAATCGTCGAGTGCAGCCTGCATGGCCATTGCCATAGCACGGTTAAAACTATTGAGTTTATCGGGTCGGTTTAAAGTAATATAACCCACACCATCGGCCACACGATATACAATACTTTGTTCCATATACATACTTGATTAACCTTACGGTAAATGTTAATGCTGCAATATTACACCGAAGCATTCCTAACCTTATACATGTGCAAAACCGAGGTTTAATATTTTAATAATACACGCGTAACACTAGGGTGACATCGTATAAGCAATTTGCTATTATAACATCATCCTATGCTTAAAAGCTTACGTGATAACACCAACAAGCCGTTGCTACAATCGTTGTTACTCATTTTAGTCTTGCTGGCAAGTCTCCTACTCTCAAATTAGTTTTGGTGTGCAACTAATTTTTCCGCTATTTTCGGAAAAACGATTGTACATGGCTACGGAAGGTTTATTTCACAACAAAACAGTTTTTATTACAGGTGCCAGCAGAGGTATTGGCAAAGCAATTGCTATTAAATTAGCCGAGCAAGGCGCCAACATTGTAGTTGCCGCCAAAAGCACTGAAGAAGATCCACGCTTAGGTGGTACTATTTATAGTGCAGCTGCCGATATTGAAGCAACAGGTGGTAAGGCCCTTGCGGTAAAAGTTGATATACGAAATGAAGATGAAATCATCGCAGCTGTGGATGCAGCAGTTGCCCGTTTTGGCGGTATTGATGTAGTTATTAACAATGCCTCAGCTATTCAGCTCACGAATACAGAAAAAACAGAAGCAAAGCGGTTCGATTTAATGCATCAAATCAATGTGCGTGGTACTTTTTTAGTAACCAAGCATTGTATACCACACTTAAAAAAAGGCAACAATCCACATATACTAACGCTTAGTCCGCCACTCAGTTTCAGAGCAAAGTGGATGGCGCCACATATTGCCTACACCATCAGCAAATACAATATGTCTATGTTGGCTCTAGGCTGGGCTGCCGAGTTAAAAGCTGCTGGTGTTGCAGCTAATGCACTTTGGCCTAAAACAACCATTGATACAGCTGCTGTTCGTAACTTACTTGGTGGCGAACAGTTGGCGAATATGAGTCGTACACCAGCCATTATTGCCGATGCGGTTGCCTACATTTTACAGCAACCTGCTGCTACTTGTACTGGTAATACGTTCATAGATGAAGCAGTACTTGCCATGGCTGGTATTACAGATTTAACGCCGTACAGTGTAGTGCCCGGAGCACAGCTATACAACGATTTATTTGTTGATTAATACTGAATAATGTTTGCCCTGAAATCTCAGCAGTACGTTACTGCTGAGATTTTTTTTACCGTAAGGCAACCATTTTTGTGTACACTGCATTTATATAGTTGTAATTGCCTTACATGAATTTTTCGCAACTGATAGCACAATGTCAACAACAAGCGGTAACAGCGCAGCGCTATTTATACGATAGCTTTGCGAATAAATTCTTCATGTTGTGTAAGCGATATGTGGCACAGGCTTCAGAGGCAGAAGAGGTGCATCATAATGGTTGGTTGCAAATTTTCAAACATTTGCCCAAGCATCAGTTTATAAACGAAGCGGCAACCATCGCATGGATGCGTAAAATTATGATTCATGCGTGCTTACAGCATTTGCGAACAAGGCGACAACTGTTGATGGCAGCCGAATCGGCAGCCGATGAAGTGGCAGTGCCCGACGATGGATTGCAACAGCTATCGGCAAACGAACTGCTGCATTTGATCATGAAACTGCCGGCTGGTTATAGAACTGTATTTAATTTATATGTGATAGAAGCAATGTCGCATAAAGACATTGCAGCCTTGCTCGGCATTACAGAAGGAACGAGTAAAAGTCAGCTTAATAAAGCAAGAAAATTGCTTCAGCAGTGGTATTTGGCACAACATCAAATCAACTATTATGCAAACGAACGATAACCATATTCGCCAACAGCTTTTTGATTTCGATGAATTGCCTGCAGCCGATGCATTCAATGTGCAACAAGGCTGGCAACAGCTAGAGGTACAGTTGCATCCGCAAAAAAAGCGTTCTCTAGTGGTGCCTATTGCTGCTGCTTGTATTGTTGTGCTGCTATTGAGTATGGCTTGGTTAATACAACAGCCTGGTAGTACATCGGAACTTGCGAAGTCAAGTACACCGTCGCAAGCTATTTCGAACAATAGTAATAGTTCCCTTACGGTAAATGCTGCTACATCGCTTCAAAAAACTTCAGTAGTTGTAGCAAGCAACATGCATGCAAAGCCATCGCAGGTGGTTGCTAAGAATATGCGTGTTGCTTCTGCCAAAGCAATCATCCATTTACCGCAAGGTAGGGTACAAGATACACTTCAGCATACGGCTAATACGCCAGCAATCAATACTTTGCAAGTGCCTAACGATACAACCATTATTGTTGCTACTACAACACCAGAACCATTACGAAAACCCAAGCCAAAGGTGGTACACTTGAACGAGCTTTTCCCGACACAAGCCGCTGCCATAGAAATAACCACAGCACAGGCAAAGCAATTGGCCGAAGCTGCCGCACTCGAAGCAGCACCTGCTCCAAAAAGTAGGCATTTACTGCCTTTGTTTCAATCGGCTGTTAAAAACAATTAAAAAAATAAATTATGCGTTACTTCTTATTCAGTGCACTTATGTGCATTGCCACTACTGCTATGTCGCAAATGAACATGGGTAGTAACTACGCTATTTACAACAACACGGTAACCAATTACAGCGAAACCCGCTTTAACGGCACCAAGCCTGGGGCATTGCGATGTAATTTTCACTTTTGGTTGCCGCAACAAAACAGATTGGTGGTAGAACTATGGCATGTGAACCAATTGTATCATTTGCCAAATGTTGATTCGCTGATTCAAGTCACTGCAAAAGCAATGTATCAGCTATCAGACTCACTAAAGGCCGATGGTGTTGTACGCCGTTTTGATGTAGTATTTAATGGCGATAAACCTTTGATTCGTGTAACAAATCACCATCAGCTACCGAAGCAATATACCTTAGTAAAAGGCGAATTAACACAGTTGAAAATGGATCAAGATACCATTCGCATACAGTTCACAGCTGGTACAGGCTTGCAAGTAAAATATCTTGATCCCAAGGGTGCTACTTACAAAGCACAGTTATATCCTGGTTACATTATGTTGTTGGTGAACAATGTAGGTGATCTGCAACAGCTGCCAGAAACAGCGGTGCAGCAATGTGTAACAAGAGTACAGCAAGATGTTAAGCCTGTTACTAAAAACTGGTCGAATAGTGCGTTTGCCAGTTATAATATGCAAACTGGGGCAATGGTTTCACCCTACAGTACCAAGTATATAACATGGGGCCGCGAACGTAAAACATTAGTACCTAATGTATATGTTGGTATGCAAGCGGTGCGAGGTAGTTTTGCAACTTCGGTAGCATTAGGTTATCGCTTTGGGTATGGTAATGAGAACTTCACCAAACAATACGTTTATGCGATGTGGGAGCCGATGTTCTTTTTCGCTAGAGATGCCAACAACAAACTCCAAGCCGATAGAAACGATTTTATCACACTCAGAATGTCGGAGCAAGAAGTTAAGCATGTGCCTTTCGGGTTCACTACCAACTTGAGTATTGGTTACTTGGTAGGGCGCCGCGGTACTTGGTTTGAACAGCATACCTTTAAACTTGGGATACCCGGTGTTAGGGCAGGGCAGCTACAGCTACATCCTGAGTTTTTTTTCAACGATTTTTTCAAGAATTTCTCTCCAAGTATTAAGCTAACACTCGATTTCGACTAGCATACACCTTAATAGCAGCAGCATTTACCTAAAACCTCTCGTACTTAGGCGAAGGCTTGCTGGGTAAGTACATCGCAAGCAACGAATCAACTAGTTTTAAGTTTTCTACAAAACCATAACTACGTTTATATGAAGCGATGGAAATTGCTGCTGCTATCTTGCAGCTGGGCCTTTGCAGTGCAGGCTCAAAATACTTTTCCCGTCAATGGTGTAGCCGATAACCGAAGTGGATATTATGCACTTACAAATGCCACCATTGTAACACAACCGGGTACTACGCTTACTGGCGCTACATTAGTAATTAAAGATGGTCGTATCGTTGCGGTGGGCAATGGTATTGCTTTGCCTAAAGAAGCGGTAGTGGTAGATTGTAAGGGCAAATACATCTATCCTTCTTTTGTAGATGCTTATAGCGATTACGGTGTACAGCAGCCGCAGCGTCAGCAAGGGCAATTTAATTTCTTTGGTGCTGCACAATTAACCACCAACACGAAAGGCGCCTTCGGATGGAACCAAGCCATTAAGGCCGATGCAAATGCGGGTTCTATTTTCTCAGTAGATGAAGCAAAAGCTCGTCAACTCCGTGAGTCTGGTTTTGGCGTGGTAAGCACCCATATCAGAGATGGTATTGTACGTGGCACTGGCGCAGTTGTAACACTTGCTTCAGACCGCGATAACAAAGTTGTAATCAAAGAAAAAGCTACAGCACATTACAGTTTTAACAAGGGTACCAGTACGCAGTCGTACCCCAGCAGTTTAATGGGTAGCATTGCTTTGTTACGTCAAACTTATTACGATGCTGCTTGGTATAAATCAGCTCCCAAAACAGAAGGCATTAACCTGTCGTTACAAGCATTCAATAGTTTACAAGGCTTGCCACAAGTGTTCGATATCATTGAACGTGGTACCGACCATACTACCAAGTGGAATGCCCTCAGAGCCGATAGAATTGGTGATGAGTTTGGGGTGCAATACATTTTAAAAGCAAGTGGTTACGAGTATCAGCGTATACAAGAAATGAAAGCCACCAATGCTGCCTTCATTTTGCATTTGAACTTCCCACAAGCAATGGATGTAGAAGATCCGAACGATGCACGGTTTGTATCACTTGCCGATATGAAGCATTGGGAAATGGCTCCTTCGCAACCAGCTGCATTTGAAAAAGCTGGTATTCCCTTCTGTATTTCGGCTACTGAACTACGAGATACCAAACAATTCTTAGCACAATTACGCAAGGCTATTGAGTACGGTCTTAGCGAGCAAAAAGCGTTAGAAGCCATTACAACAGCACCCGCCGCTATGTTGCAAGTAAGTAACGAGGTAGGCAGCATTGCTGTAGGTAAGTGGGCTAATTTTTTGGTAACAAGTGGGCCGTTATTTGCAGAGAAAACTGCCATTCTTCAAAACTGGGTACAAGGTAACAAGTATGCTGTGAAAGAAGAGGTATGGAATAATTACGATGGGTTGTATAACCTTACGGTAAATGGTAACGCAGGTACAAAAGCATATCAGCTAGAAGTAAAAAACGGTACGGCTAACATTTTAGGAAAAGATACCATCAGTGCAAAATGGAGTACCGATGGTAAAATGGTGAAAATTGTTTTTGGCGAAAGCAAGCGTGCTCGTACTACACTTCGTTTAAGTGGTACTATTATTGGTAATACCATGCAAGGTAGCGGTGTAGATACTGCTGGTAATCCGGTAACATTTAGTGCCATTTACTTAAGTGCAGTAACAGCTAAAGCCGATAGCGCCAGAAAGCGCCCCGCACCACAGGTTGGTAACGTGGTGTATCCTTTTAACGGATATGGTGCAACAGCATTACCGAAGCAAGAAACCATCTTAATTAAGAATGCTACTGTTTGGACAAGCGAAAAAGAAGGCATTTTGCCTAATACAGATGTGCTCTTACAAAACGGAAAAATTGCACAAATAGGTAAAAACATTGCTGCTCCAGCAGGTGCAAGAATTATTGATGGTACAGGTAAGCATTTAACTGCTGGTATTATCGATGAGCATAGCCATATTGCAACCAGCAGTATCAACGAAGGTGGCCAGAGTGTTACCAGCGAAGTTCGTATTGGTGATAACCTCAATCCCGATGATATTAATATTTACCGTCAGTTGTCTGGCGGTGTTACTACTAGCCACATTTTACACGGTAGCGCAAATACGATTGGTGGTCAAACACACCTGATTAAGTTACGTTGGGGTGTTAACGATGAGCAGCTGAAATTTGCTGGCGCCGATGGTTTCATCAAGTTTGCACTGGGTGAAAACGTGAAACGCAGTCCAGCACAAACCAATAACCGCTTCCCCGATACACGTATGGGTGTTGAGCAGGTATTAATGGATGCTTTCACAAGAGCCAAAGAATACGAAGCTGCATGGAAATTGGCAAATATGCCTCGCAAAAAAGGTGAACCTGCTCCTGTATTTCGTAGAGATTTAGAGTTAGATGCATTGGTGGAAATCATGAATCGCAAGCGTTTCATTACTTGCCACAGTTATGTGCAAAGCGAAATTACCAGCACCATGCGTGTAGCTGAGAAGTTCGGCTTTAACATCAATACGTTCACACACATTCTTGAAGGTTATAAAGTGGCCGATAAAATGAAAGCACATGGAGTTGCTGTGAGTACTTTCAGCGACTGGTGGACTTACAAAATGGAAGTAGTAGATGCCATTGCGTACAATGCAGCTATCATGCAACGTGTAGGCTTGAATGTTGCTATTAATAGTGATGACGCCGAAATGGCTCGTCGCCTGAATCAAGAAGCGGCTAAAATTGTGAAATACGGTGGTATTAGCGAAGAAGAAGCTTGGAAGATGGTTACCATTAATCCCGCAACAATGCTACATGTGCAAGACCAAGTAGGTAGTATTAAAGTAGGTAAAGATGCCGACGTGGTTTTATGGAGCGATAATCCATTAAGTATTTATGCCAAATCGTTATTTACCATTGTTGATGGTATTGTATACTACGATAGAGCTAAAGACGAGCAACAGCGTGTTGCTATACAAAACGAACGGAATCGTTTAATACAAAAAATGTTGGGCGATAAGCGTGCTGGTATGCCAACTGTTCCTGCTACTGCTAGCATGGAAATTATGCATCATTGCTCTGACCACGCACACAAGCACGGCCTTTTAGTAATTGATATGGATTAACCTGCCCACTATTAAAACCAATGAAATGAAACGTTTTTTATTATCTATAGCAATGGCGGCATCGGTACTATGGGCAACAGCTCAAGAAACTATTTTGCCAGCCCCCAAACAAACAGAACCTTTCGTACTAACCCATGCTACCGTGCATGTAGGTAACGGCAAGGTTATTGAAAATGCCAATGTGCAAATTGCCAATGGTAAAATTGTAGAGATTACTACTGGCGAAGTGGCGTATAACGATATTAAAGTTATTAACTGCAAGGGTAAGCACATTTATCCTGGTTTAATTCTAAGTGCCAGCAATCTTGGCTTGTTAGAAGTGCCAAGTGTTCGTGCCACCCGCGATGAAACTGAAATTGGAGATTTGAATCCTAATGTACGAAGCATTGTTGCCTATAACACCGATAGTAAAGTGCAGCGTACGTTACTAGCCAACGGCATTTTATTTGCCAACATTGTACCTGCTGGTAGCTTAATGATGGGTAGCAGCAGTGTTGTACAACTCGATGCATGGAACTGGGAAGATGCTGCTTACAAAGTAGATGGCGGTATTCACTTGAATATGCCCTCTTTGGTGAATCGTCCGGTTACAGGCTTCTTTGGTCGTGAAGGCAGTGCGTTAGAAAACGATGCTTTAAAGCGTAACCTTGCCCAAATAGAAGCTTGTAAAGAATTTTTACGTCAGGCCAAGGCGTACCATGCCGAAGCCAAGCACGAAAGTATCAACCTCAAGTTCGAAGCAGTAAAAGGCTTGTTAGAAGGTAAGCAAACCCTCTTTGTACACTGCGATATTGTGAAAGAAATGCTCCTTGCTATTGATTTTGCAAAAGAGTTTGGCTGCAAAGTGGTGATTGTTGGTGGTATCGAAAGCTATCGTATAGCACCTTTATTGAAGGAGCATAACATTGCAGTTATTCTCGGTCAAAGCCATAGCCTGCCTACCACACCTGATGATGATGTAGACTTACCCTACAAAACCGCTGCGTTGCTTCAAAAAGCAGGTGTGTTAGTTGCTATTAACGACGATGATGGCAATAGCCGATTCCGCAACCTACCTTTCAATGCAGGTACCGCCGCAGCCTACGGCCTCACCAAAGAAGAAGCTTTAGCAACGGTTACACTCAATGCCGCTAAAATTTTAGCTATCGATGCTACTACCGGTAGCGTAGAAGTGGGTAAAGATGCTAATCTGTTAGTAAGCGAGGGCGATATTTTAGATATGCGTACGAATAAAATTAATTACGCTTTCATTCAAGGTCGTAACATTAGCTTAGATAACAAGCAAAAGCAATTATACCAACGCTACAACCAAAAATATGGTCTGCCAAATGTTGGCATGTAATGGCTTCACATTTACCGTAAGGTAATCATAGCAAAACAATTGGGCTCGCCGAAGGCGAGCCCAATTGTTTATACAACATAAGTGTGCCTTACGGCAAATGATAACGCAATCCAATAGTATCGTTATCTAATAATCATCACCCATCCGGTTTGTGGCGATTTGTTTTGGTTTAAACGAATATTGTAATAGTACACACCGTTGGGAAGTGGCTTGCCATTAGAAGTGCCGTTCCATGGTTTGTCGTATCCTGTGGTACTGTATACCAACTTGCCATAACGGTCGAAAACTTGTACGTCGGCAAAAATGTGGGTATTCAATAAAGGGATATTCCACGCATCGTTAATACCATCGCCGTTCGGACTAAATGCATTGGGTATAGCAAGCTTTGTTTCAATGAAAATTTGCATGGTATCATGCAATACGCAGCCATCTTGGCTTATCACACGCAGTATATAGTTGGTAGTGGTATCTGGCGCAGCAATCGGATTAAATACGTTAGCATTGTTTAAAGTACTTGCTGGCGACCAACGATACGATGCATTGTTAGGGCCTCGTTGTGCCGAAATTTTGGCTTCGCCACCATTTAAAATAATTTGATCTGGACCAGCATTGGCAATTGGCATTCTTCGGGTATCAATACGAATACTAGTGTTGTAGCTGCAACCATTTAACGTGGTAGTAAGGTTATAGGTATTGCCCGGCTTGCCAGTAATACGAGTAGAGGTTGCGCCAGTACTCCACAAGTAGGTAGTTCCTAAATATGTTTGCCTGCCCAATCGCATCGAATCATAAGCACACAAACTGGTGTCTTTACCTAAATCAACCACGGGCAACAATTTGAAATTCGTTTGGATGGTATCAGCAGCAAAGCAGCCGTTCGGTAAGGTAACACGCACCCAATAACTGCTACCATTGGTTACTTGAATACGTTGCAGCGTATCGCCACGGCTCCACAAGTAACGAGCATTGCTAACGCCTGCATTGAGCCAAAGTTGGTCGCCTTCGCACAAAGTAGTATCGTTACCTAAGCGAACAATAGGGTCGCCATTGGTTAACACAAATCGATCAACATTGTAACAGCGAATACTAAAATTGTTTACAACGGTATAAGTACCTGGCCTGTTAACAGTAATACTTTGCGTGGTAGCACCTGTACTCCAAGTGTAGCTATTGGTATTGGTAGTATCTACATTACGACCACTAAGCGTATTGGTGAAAGCACTGCATTGCACTAAGTTGGTAGTTCTGGTAAAGGCAATACTATCTTTAATAAACAACCGCAAACTATCAGATCGAGTATTGCCGCAAAGTGCTGTTTTCAAAAAAATCTGTAAGGTTTCTGTACCTTCTGTGAGATTATCTAATACTGGTGTAATATCAAAAAGCTTCTCTCTTTCTCCTGGTGCAAAGGTTACGGTGGTAGGTAGCGTATTAAAATCGGTACCCATGGTAGCAGTTCCAATGTATTCAAGGGTAACTATTGCTGGGTCGTTGGCTACATTCGCCGGACGCGTTAGTTTGAACTTGCCATTACGGCAACCTTCTACCAATGTAAGTTCGGTACTATCAGTACTATAAATGCCATCGGCAGGTTCAAGGGTTATACCATCGCTTTTAAAGCTATTGGCTTCAATAAACACACCACTATCTTTCCAATCGTCGTTGGCATCGGCAATGGCAAGTTTTATGTGATAAGGCTGGCATGGAACAACCACCGTTTTAGCCGTTAAAATCGTGGTATGTCCATTGTATACCAACGTGCTACCATTCGCATTGTCTACAAAAAAACGTGTGTGCGGAGCACCTTGTCCTAAATCGGTACAGCCAGTAGGTACACCAAATTGCCCCACAGTGCCATTATTAATGGTATTCACAGCCACGGGCAGCGAAGTGCCGGGCACGAGAGCAATATTTGTTTCAGTAGGAAAGTTGGGCCCCGATATCATAAAGGCGAACACATCGTTAAAGCGGCTACAGTTAAAGTCGGGGTACTCCTCTGAACCGAAAATAAAATTTACCGAAAGGGTATCACCAATAGGAATGAAATCAAACTCAAGCACACAAGCATCGAATGTATTACGCCCTGAATAATTAGAAAGTGTAGGGTCGCCGGCGGCATTAAAACGATTATCGGCACTGTTGTTGGCTGCTGCATTAACCCCGTAGTTACTGCCACTGGTTTGTGCCCTGCCCGTGGTAAGCACAATGCCACTTTGTATGCCAAAATTGAGTTGAGTAGTGGTGAACAATCCGGCGCTACCTGCTGGTCCGCGGAATTGTGCATTTGAAATATTCACACCCGTGCCCACAATGCGGCGAGCTAATTGCAACGCATTGCTAGTAGGTGAAATGTTAAATTGCGCCATCGAGCTAAGCCCAATACCCCAACAACAACTCAGCACACAAATAATATGTTTCAACCAATTCTGTTTCATAAGGGCTGGCTTACAAAGGCCGCTATTAATCGCTTTTAATCCCGTAAAGATGCAACTTAACACCGAAACGTAGCCCGAATTGCACCTAACATTTACCGCAAGGTGGGTTTAAAATTCAATAAATACCTTACGGTAAATGGAGATGCTGCTAACTTGAGAAACGAATTAGTTACTTTTGCCGCCTATTTTAGTATCAATGCAATGAGTACCGATATTACCACTACCATAAAAGCCCAAGTAGATGTGCAAAAACTGCCGCGTCATATCGCCATTATTATGGATGGCAACGGCCGTTGGGCACAAGAAAAGGGGCAAGATCGCTTATATGGTCACTACCACGGTGTTGAAAGCGTTCGCAATATTGTAGAAGGAGCCGCAGAGCTTGGCATTGAATACTTAACCTTATATGCGTTTAGTACCGAAAATTGGGACCGGCCTGCGTATGAGGTTACAGGATTAATGGAGTTGTTGGTAGAAACAATCAGAAAAGAGGTGCCAACACTTAATAAAAACAATATTAAGCTGCATGTAATTGGCGATCGGAGCATGCTGCCTGAAAAAGCTTGTATGGCTTTAGATGAAGCATTGGCCGAAACAGCCGCCAATACAGGACTCAATTTAATTATGGCGTTAAGCTATAGCAGTCGTTGGGAGCTAGTGCAAGCTGTGAAAGCAATTACCAGCGATGTGAAGCGTGGCATTATTGATCCCGAAGGGGTTACACAAGATACTTTACAGCAGTACTTGGCTACCAGTGCTTTCCCCGACCCTGAACTGATGATTCGTACTAGTGGTGAATATCGTATCAGTAACTTTTTGTTGTACCAACTAGCGTATGCAGAGTTGTATTTTACGAATACACGCTGGCCCGATTTTAGGAAAAAAGACCTTTACGAAGCTATTGTTGATTACCAGCAACGGGAACGACGTTTTGGGAAAACAAGTGCTCAAATTCAAACAACTTCGTAATGTTTTGGTTGGCAAGCTTAACCCATTTAACAAAGCGTTTTGAATAATGCCGTTAATTTGCCCCAACTATCAATAAAAAATTAGCATAAAAATTGTTGGCAGCGGTGATGTTAGGTATGCCATGCCATGCAACCAAATAGCAAATAAAGGAATGTATAAACCGTTTCTCTCGTTGTTACTGAGCACAGTGGTGTGTTGCGGTGCGTGGGTAACAACACAAGCCCAACAAAAACAGCCCTCACCCTCTGATACTACGCCCATTACCAGTATCGATGCCGATTTGGCTAATATTTTTAACCAAAGGCAGCCTAAAAAGTATAAGGTTACTGCTATAAAGGTTACAGGCAACAACTACTTCGATCAAGCACTTTTACTAAGCGTTGCTGGTATTAATATTGGCGACGAAATTCTTATACCCGGTGGCGATAACTTTAGCAAGGCTATCACCAAACTATGGGGTCAGAACTATTTCAGTGATGTTGAAATCTACATCACAAAGCTTACTGGGAAAGATATTGAATTAGAAATACACGTTACGGAGCGTCCGCGTTTAAGCCGATACGAAACCGTTGGTGTTAAGAAAGGTGAAAAAGAAGACCTTCAAGGTAAAATGGGGCTTATTCCGGGCCGTGTAGTTACCGAAAACATGATTCGTACCGCTATCGATGCGATTAAGAAGTACTACTCCGAAAAAGGATTTAGAAATGCCACGGTTAAGGTGAATCAAAAAGCTGACCCTGCATTTGAGAACAGCACCATTTTGGTGTTCGATATTGATAAAGGTTCAAAAGTGCGTTTAAACCAGATCAACTTCTTCAATAACACTGTTGATGATTTAAAGCTGAAAGCACAAATGAAAGACACTCGTGAAATGAGTCGTCTCACCATTTTCAATCAAAATTCTAGGGCTTATTTAGGAACACCAAAAAAATACACGTTCGAGCAGTACCTGAAAGACAAAGGTTATCTTACCTACTCTAAAACAAAACGTGTACTCGATCCATATCTACGCCTGAAGTTATTTACCAGTGCTAAGTTCAACGAACAGAAGTATGAAGGCGATAAAGAGAAATTACTGGAGTACTTTAATAGTTTAGGTTACCGCGATGCTGTGATAGAAAAAGACACTGCTTACTTTAACGAGAAAAAGCAGTTGAACCTCGATATCAAGGTGAATGAAGGTAACCGCTACTATTTCGGTAACATTTCTTGGAAGGGCAACACCAAATACAGCGATAGCTTACTTACTGCTATTTTAGGCATTAAAAAAGGCGATGTATACAACTTAGAAATTCTCAACAAAAAACTAGGTAAGCAGCTATCTCCCGAAGGTGGCGATATCAGCGGTTTGTACATGGATGATGGTTATCTTTTCTTTAGAACTGAGCCTATTGAAACAGCCGTATACAACGACACCATCGACTACGAAATTCGCATTATTGAAGGGCCGCAGGCTACTATTAAAAACGTACGCATTAGTGGCAACGAAAAAACGAAGGAGTATGTAATTCGTAGAGAACTACGTACCATTCCGGGTGAGAAGTTTAGCCGTAGCGACTTAATACGTAGTAACCGTGAAATTGCTAACCTTGGCTACTTCAACCAAGAGAAAATTGGTATCAATCCTGTACCGAACCCCGATGATGGAACGGTAGACATCAACTATACACTAGAAGAAAAATCGAACGACCAGCTAGAGCTTTCAGCAGGTTTTGGTGGTGGTATTGGTTTAACGGGTACACTTGGTGTAACCTTCAACAACTTCAGCATTAAAAACATTTTTAGAAGAGAAGCGTGGGATCCTTTACCGCAAGGTGATGGTCAAAAGTTTAGCGTAAGGGTACAAAGTAATGGTCGTGCTTTCCGCAGTTACAACATATCATTTACAGAGCCTTGGTTGGGTGGTAAGCGTCGTAACGCCTTAAGCTTAAGCTTTTACGATACCAAATTTGCTAATGCTTTCGATCCTGCAACAGGTACTTTCACGCGTGAACGTGCCAATACCAGTTATTTTAGAACAACAGGTGTAAGTGCAGGTATTACCAAGCAATTGAAGTGGCCCGACGATTATTTTGCTTTAGGTATCACGGGTAGCTTTGTACGTTACAAGCTGCGCAACTATGCGATTGATCAGGTGAATCTTCCGGGCTTTACAAATGGATTTTCGCATAACCTAAGCATGCGTATTGCATTAAGCCGCAACTCTATCAACCAGCCTATCTTCCCAACCGGTGGTAGTAACTTTTTGATGAGTTTACAGTTCACACCACCTTGGAGTTTGTTCAATGCAGATATCGCTACATCAGAAAATCCATATCGTTGGATCGAGTATCATAAGTGGCGTTTCACGGGTGAGTGGTATGTACCATTGGGCAAGCCACATGGCGAAGATCGCAACAAGCAGTTTGTGTTAAAAGCAGCTGTTAAGTTCGGTTTCATGGGTCGTTATAACGATCAATTACGCATTTCACCATTCGAACGTTTCCAAGTGGGCGATGCAGGTTTGGCTAACAACTTCGCATTGTTAGGTAACGAAATCATTGCACACCGTGGTTATCCGGTATATGAAAGCAGCGATCCAAAGGTGAACCCCGACCAGCAAGGTGCCAGTCAGTTCTTCACCATTTTCAATAAGTACACGCTTGAAATGCGTTATCCGTTCAGCTTAAATCCGAGCAGTACCATTTATGGTTTAACCTTCTTTGAAGCAGCGAATGGTTGGTTCGATTTCAAGAGCTATAATCCGTTTAAACTACGTCGTTCTGTGGGTGTAGGTATGCGTTTCTTCTTACCAATGTTCGGTTTGTTAGGTTTCGATTACGGTGTTGGTTTGGATCGCTTCACGCCAGATAACAAGTTGAAAGACGCCGCTCGTTTCACATTTATGTTAGGTTTCGAGCCCGAATAAATATTTACCGCAAGGTACTGGAACATTACAGGTTGGCTAGCAATAGCCAACCTTTTTTATGTTGGGGCTGTGAGCAACTGTGCTACTAGCAATTTTGGTTCGGGCTGTTACAGGCTTCGCTAACGCTACGGTGCTATGGCACCGGCTCCCTGCGGTCGCCGCCTTACACATCCCGTAGCCCATGAGCAGTAGTATAATTATCAACACTTTCACAAATCATTTATACATGTTGGCATAGTTTTTAAGCTGGTAATATTACATTTACGCGAAACATAATACACCGTTATGAAAAAACTATGGATGATTGCGGTATTCGCCCTAGCCACTACAGCCATTGCTACCACAGCAACAGCACAGCGTTATGCTATTATTGATACCAAATACATTCTAGAAAAAGTACCAGAGTATAAAGAGGCCGAGAAGAAGCTGCAACAACAAGCCGATGCTTGGCAGAAAGATTTAGACAACCGCCAGGCCGAGTTAGATCGCATGTATAAAAATTACGAAGCCGAACAGTACATGTTAAGCGATGAATTGAAAAAAAAGCGGGAAGACGAATTATTCAACAAAGAAAAAGAGCTTCGCGACCTTCAAAAGAAGCGTTTTGGTTACGAAGGCGATTTGTTCAAAGAACGTCAGCGCCTGATTAAACCTATTCAAGATAGGCTTTACAATGCAGTGCAAAGATTGGCCGTAGCAAGAGCTTACGATTTTGTACTCGATAAAAGTGAAGGTATAACCGTTATATTTGCCGACCCAAAGCTGGAAAAAAGCGATGAAGTGCTCCGCGAAATGGGTATTAAATTGTAATATTTAAAATTTGTTGTTCACCAAAACTGTTTTTTAACAAACGATCAAAATGAAAAAGATTCTAGTAACCCTGTTGGCTGTAGTAGCCTTAGCGTTTGGCCAGCAGGCCCAGGCTCAAATGAAAATCGGTGTGTTTGATTTAGACTTAATGGTTCAAGCAATGCCTGGTTATCGTGCGGTTGATAGCATTGTTCAATTGTACGAACGCGATACCCTTCAACAAGAATACAACTACTATCAGAGCGAATACATGCGTTTAGATAGCACTTACAAAGCAGATAGCGCTAAAAAAGCTCCTAAAAGTGTATTAGATCAAATCATGGCTAGCCGTCAGCAAGTGGGTTTGAACTTGGTATACTGGCAGCAAATTGCACAAAATAAAGTAGAGCAAAAGCGTGGTATGCTAGCACAGCCTTTATTTGAGAAAGTGGTAGAAGCCTACAAAAAAGTATTAGATGCTCGTAAGTACGATCTTATTTTAAAGCCCAACACTTTTGAAATTGGCAGTAAGGTTGAAAACGTATTCTTATACGTAGCCAAAGAATTAAAAATTCAATTGCCGCAAGAGTTAGGTGGTGGTCAAGAAATTCCTGAAGAAACCAAGCCTGCTGCTAAGCCAGCTGCTGGTGGTGCCAAGCCTGCTCCTAAAAAGAACTAGTACCATCCATTATAGTATATAAAAGCCCCGCCAGCAGCGGGGCTTTTTCGTTGGTTATTGGTAACTTGCAGCAGCTTGATAGCATATTTATAAAACACATCATAACACATATGAAAAGAGCACTCGTAGCATGGAGCAGCATACTTATTTTGGCTGCATGTAGCCAGCCAGCCACCAAGGTGGTAGTATATACCAAAGGCGATCCGAAGGTGAATAAAGATGATCTTAAAATAAGCGTGCCAGAAAATGGTAGCGGACATAACGAAACAACACTTCAGTATCATACCGGCAAAGCTCTTACCATGGAAGTGAACAGTCAGGTGGGCAAAGCATCGTTACCTGTTGGGCCAGGTGGCTTGTACATTATCAATGCTAAACCCGATACTTTAATTGGCAGCTTTGTATTGTATAGTGCACCAAAGTCAGCACAGCAAACCTATACGCAAGAGTTTATTAAAAAGCAGATTGATAGTTTGCAATTATTAATCGAGGGTAAAAATATTAGTGCAGCCAATCGTAACTATTACGTATTACCCAATACGGTTGTGAAGGTAACCGATAATCCGGAGGCAACTCTGGTGGGGCCTTTTCATAAAATGACGAGCATTGCTAAGGAAGGCGATAAAGAACCAGAAGTGTATCGCTTCTACACCATTAACGAAGTGCGTGAAACCTTGGCGAAATTGCAAGCACTTACTGTTGCCGAAAAGCAATAATAGCTAAGTGTAATTGGTTGATACAGTTATGGGGCGGCCGAAGGCCGCCCCATAACTGTTTATCCCTACAAGCTGCCTTACGGCAAATGCTAATAGCCTATGCATTTACCGTAAGGTATACTTGTGCAACAAGCATTTGTAAGGCAAACCCTACATTTGTTGCACCAACAAACCCTCTTGCATGAACGCGGAACTTATTGTGAGTAACCTCACAAACCCAACGCTTTTATTCTTTTTGCTTGGCGTAGTGGCCACTATTATTAAAAGCGATTTAGAAATTCCGCCACAGATTTCAAAGTTTTTATCGCTGTATCTGCTGTTTTCCATTGGTTTTAAGGGCGGTATGGAGTTAAGCCATAGCGGATTAACGCAAGAGGTTGTAGTAACACTTGGTATTGCCATTGTAATGGCCATGGTGGTGCCCTTTTATAGCTATTTTATTTTACGTCGCAAGCTCGATGTGTACAATGCTGGCGCCATCGCCGCTACTTATGGCAGCGTTAGTGCGGTAACCTTTATTACCGCCAGTACTTTTTTGCAGGATAAGGGCATTGCCTTTGGTGGACATATGGTGGCTGGTATGGCGTTGATGGAGAGTCCGGCCATTATCATTGGCGTTATTCTTATTCGCAGATTTAGCGACGATGCCGAGCACGAACATCATAAAATCAGTCATATTATTCGAGAAGCATTTAGTAATGGCTCTGTACTGATGATTTTAGGTAGCTTGTTAATTGGCATTGTGGCCGATAGCAAGCAAGCCGAAGGCATCAAACCCTTTACAAGTGATATTTTCAAAGGCTTTTTAGCTGTATTTCTACTCGATATGGGCATGCTTGCAGCAAAGCGATTCAAAAGCTTTCGTGGTGCTGGTTGGTTTTTAACTGCTTTTGGTATTGTAATACCTGTTGTTAATGCCATTGTAACCATTTTTATTGCACATGCTTTTCATGTACCACAAGGCGATGCGTTTTTGTTAGCCATTTTAGTAAGTAGTGCCAGTTATATTGCGGTGCCTGCTGCATTACGGTTGGCAGTTCCGCAGGCCGATCCGGGTATGTATATTCCTATGGCGCTGGCAGTAACATTTCCGTTCAATATTGTAGTGGGTATTCCGTTGTATTATTGGTTGCTTTCAGTGCTGTAATTAAGGCACCGGATCGTAACCGCTGCCGCCACGTGGGTGGCATCTACTGATACGTTTTACCGCAAGGATGATGCCTTTGAAAATACCGTGCTTTTGTATGGCTTCGGCTGCATAATGGCTGCAAGTGGGTGTGTATCGGCATTTAGGGCCAAGGAGTGGCGAAATACCGTATTGGTATATGCGTATGATGGCAATGAACGGCCATTGTAGGAGGTTACGAAGCCACTTCATGCGTTGGAAGTTTTTGCTGCAGCTTACGCAGTATTTTTTCAATGGTAACCATTACTGCTTGCTGCGTTGCTATTTCGTGATGATTGTAAGCAAAAAACAAAAAAAGCTGTCCGCCGTGTTGTTGCAACCAATCGTGCAGCGGTTGCTGTTGTAAGCGAAAGGCTTCACGCATCAGGCGTTTGGCTCTGTTACGATGTACTGCTTTTTTGAAATGCCGCTTACTTGCTACTACACCAATTTGTAACAAAGTATCGCCTTGCGGCAAATACAAATACGTGAGTTTAACAGGACTTACCTGTATGGCTTTGCCCTGTGCAAACAGCAGATCTATTTGCTTTCTACTTTTAAGTTTATGTTGTTTGGGAAAGGTGAACACACTGCAAAGAACGCTAAAATTTACCGTAAGGTTACCAAGCATCTACATCGGGTAGGGGTATATGTGGTTGTTGGTAGCTTTGCCGACTAACGATTTTTTGTAATTGTCGTTCTACAATGAGTTGTGCTAAAGCTCTTGCTTGTTGGTGTTGTTGTGTTTTGAGTGCATGCGCAATTTTCTGTTCTTGTACATCGAGGTTGTACATCATTTGTAGCAGGTAGTTGGGCTGCGTATTCATTACCATTTGTACGGCGCCTACAAGTGCTTCGAAATAATCTGTTTTTCGAAGTTGTTCGGCATTGTATTGCTGTGTTACCGCTTGTAGTATGTTAGGAAGTTGATGCATACTTACGTAAAGGTACAATAGAATGCTGTTGCTAGAATTTTTCAATAACGCCAAGTCCGAACAGGGCAAAGTCGTATTTGGCAGGGTCGTTCGCATCGAGCTTGCGTAGATAATGGGTAAGTTCTAATGCTGCCTGCCAATCGGTTTGTTGCCTTTGTAGCAACTGAAAACGCTTGGCTACCCGTGCCACATGCACATCGATCGGGCATATCAGTTGGCGTGGTTGAATAAGTTGCCATAAGCCAAAATCTACGCCTTTATCGTCGTTGCGTACCATCCAGCGTAGATACATGCACAATCGCTTGCAGCTGCTTTTTTTAACTGGTGCGGCTATGTGCTTACGGGTACGTGTAGGATAATCGGGGAATAGCTGTGCGTTGAAAACGTAATGATAGAAATGGTTGAGTGCTGGTTCTATTGAATCGTCATTTGCCGTAAGGCCATCGGAAAAAGCTGTTTCTAAACTCGGTTGTTGCGCAACCACATAATGATGATGCAAAAAGCGTAGCAGATGCATTAAATCGATGCCGTTGAAAGTGCGGTGTACAAATGCAAACAGTGGCTTTAACTGCGGATCGTTAGGGCCTGATAATTGTGTGATAAATGCATAGGGTTGTTGCCCCATGAGTTGCATGAGCTTACGGGCATTGTTGATGATGCTGGTACGATTGCCCCATGCAATAAGTGCTGCAAATAAACCAGCAATTTCTATGTCTTGTAGTTGCGAAAATTGGTGTGGTACACAAATAGGATCAGCCGCAATAAACTGCGGCTGATTGTATTCGTTGACTTTACGATTGAAAAAATCTATGAGTTGCCGTTGCTGTATCATACTGCAAAGCTAGCACTTGTATTAGCCAAATTGCACTTCATTAACATCGCCTGGCCATTGGCCAAAACGGGCTTGTACTGCTTTGAACCGATGCTCGAAAATGTTGCGTAGTTGTGCTTTCACAAAAATGGGATGAGCAATATCGCCTAAAAACCAAAAAGGTAATTTGTAGTGTACAATATCGGTCATTTCAACACCGCCTTCAATGGCTTTGAAATGGTGCTGATGGTGCCAAAGGCTGTAAGGACCAAAGCGTTGTTCATCTACAAAAAACTGCTCGGGTACTACGTGTGTTATTTCAGTCATCCAATACAAGGGTATGCCTAGTACAGGGCTTACCTTGTATTCAATGATTTGACCTTGATACATACGGCTGCCGTGGTGCTTACTGATGATGTTGAATCCGAGATTACTTGGTGTGATATCTTTAAGGTTATCGGGCTTGCTGAAAAAATCCCATGCTTCGGCCAAACTAATAGGAATTCGCTGTACGGTTTTTAAACTATATACCTTGCTCATGCAAAACTGTTTGTATGATAACAGTTAGTTACATTATTGGTTGCACATTCTGTAAATATTCTGTTGTGCTTGTATATTGCATTCTGCTAAAATATTTAGGCATCTATGAATAAAGAACAGCAAAAAGCAAAATTCGTTAAGATATATGAAGGTTTAAATAAAGAGCAACGCCGTGCGGTTGATACCATAGAAGGCCCTGTGATGGTAATAGCTGGCCCTGGCACGGGTAAAACACAGATTTTGGGTGCCCGTATCGGGAAAATTTTACTTGAAACCGATGCTCGGCCAGAGCATATTTTGTGCCTTACCTATACCGATGCCGGCGTAGTTGCCATGCGAAAGCGGCTGGTTGAGTTTATTGGTCCTGATGCGTATAAAGTAAGTATTTACACCTATCATGCTTTTTGTAATGATGTTATTCAGCAGCATAGCTATGCTTTTCCTAAAGCAGAAATGGAAACCATTTCTGAACTAGAGCAGATAGAGTTGATGCAGCAAGTGATTGATAAATTCGATAGTAATAATCCACTAAAGCGTTACCGTGGCGATGTGTACTATGAAATCAATAACCTGTTGCGGTTAACAAGTACTATTAAAAAAGAAGGTTGGACAAAATCCTTTTTATTCAGTTGTATTGATACTTACATAGAGAGTCTACCGAATAGGCCCGAATATGTGTATAAGCGTAACACCAAAACAGCAAAAGTTGGCGATTTAAAGACGGATCAAATTATGGCAGAAACAGCAAAGATGCATAAGCTGAAAGCTGCCATAGAAGCTACCGAGCATTACCAACAACTGATGTTGGCTCGCAATCGCTACGATTTCGATGATATGATCAATTGGGTGCTAGAAGTATTTCGTACCAATGCTCCGGTGCTACAAAGCTACCAAGAGCAATACTTATACGTATTGGTAGATGAATATCAAGATACGAGTGGTACGCAAAACAATTTAGTACAACTGCTAATAGATTTTTGGGATGCTCCGAATGTATTTGTAGTTGGCGATGATGACCAGAGTATTTACCGCTTTCAGGGGGCTAACGTAGAAAACATGCAAGCATTTGCCGTAAGGTATGAACAACAGCTTGCAACGATAGTGCTTACCAATAATTACAGAAGCGTACAACCCATTTTAGATGCAGCCAAAGCTGTGATTGATAATAACAGCGAAAGGCTCGTGAATAAAATGGATGGACTTAGTAAAAACTTAACTGCCGCGAATGCTGCATTGCAACACCTGAATCTTACACCCACGATTGTTGCCTACGCCACACCGCACGAAGAAATGGCAGGCATTGCCATGGAAGTAGCTGCATTGGTGCAACAGCAGCAGGTGCCTCCGCATCGGATCGCTATCATTTATAGAGAAAATAAGTATGGCGAAAACATTGCACGTTACTTACAAACCTTGCAAGTAGCGGTATACAGCAAGCGTAGTAAAAATTTATTAGTAGAGCCCCTTGCGGTAAATATTATTCAACTCTTACGCTACCTGCATGCCGAGCATGATACACCCGGCGGTGGCGATGAAATGCTGTTTGAAATTTTGCATTATGCCTGGTGGAAAATACCTCCGATGGAAATAGCAAAAGCCAGCATGGCACGTAGCGATGCTAACAGCAAAAGTGCTAATATTACTTTAAGGCAATGGTTGTATGAGCAAGTGAATGCACCACAGCAGGAGCTATTTGCCGTAAGGATACATCCGGCATTGCAACGGGCTTTTGTAATGTTAGAGCAGTTGATAGGGTTAGTGCCTAATCTTACCATACAACATTTGTTAGATCATGTAGTGAAGCTTACCGATGTATTGGCTTACATCATGCAAAGTGATGATAAGTTTTGGTTGATGCAGGTAATACATGCGTTGTACAAGTTTGTGGAAGAAGAGCATCGCCGCAATCAACGCTTAACAGTAGCTACATTGGTACGCAACATTGATACCATGATGCAGGAGGGTATTTCGCTGCCTTTGGTAGATGTAACGGGTAACGATAAAGGAGTACACTTACTTACAGCACATGGTAGTAAAGGGTTAGAATACGAGTACGTTTTTGTATGCGGCTGTACCTCGGCTAATTGGGAGAAAAAGCGAAAGCCTAACAGTGGTTATAGCTTTCCTGATACCATTTTCTCAACCACGGGTGTTGGTAATGAACAAGAAGAGTTGCGCCGATTATTTTTTGTTGCCCTTACAAGAGCAGAGCAACATTTACAAATCAGTTATAACCGTTATAACGATGGTGGTAAGGCACAAGAACCATCGTGTTTTATTGTAGAGATACAAGATGTACACCCTACTATTACAACTGAAATACGCAGTTACGATGCTGCCACATTGCTACAGTTCAGAGCATTACAACTCACCTTACAGCAGCCTGAATTACCTGCCTTAGAACGTGCTTATGTAGAGCGACAGCTAGAACGTTTTGTAATGAACGTTACTGCATTGAACACGTATCTGAAATGTAAAATTGAGTTTTACTTCAAAAATATTTTACGTATTCCATCACCGAAAAGTGAGTCACTTGAATTTGGTTCTGCTGTGCACTATGCTTTGGAACGATTGTTCAGAGAAATGCAAACCAGCAACTATGCTTTCCCACCAAAAGATGCATTTTTAGGTTACTTTAATTGGTACATGCATAAACACCGAGAAAGCTTTTTGCAAGAAGCATTCAATCGTCGGTTAGAGTATGGTTCGCTAGTGCTTGGCGATTATTATGATAACTACATCCAAAGCTTTAATACGGTAGTAGCTATTGAACGCAATATTAGAGGTGTAGTAGTAAATGGGGTGCCGTTAAAAGGTAAGCTCGATAAACTAGAGTTCGAGGGTAATGATGTTACCGTGGTAGATTATAAAACTGGTAAAGTAGAAAACGGACTTAAGAAAATAATACCTCCCAGCTATGAAGCACCTGATGGCGGTGATTATTGGCGGCAAGCAGTTTTTTACAAATTACTGGTAGATAATTACGAACAAAAACAATGGAATGTAGTTGCCGCTGAATTCGATTTTATTGAGCCTAATGAAAAAAATATATACGAAAAACGCAAGGTGTTTATTACGCAAGAAGATGTTACTACACTTACGCAAATAATACGTCGCGTGTGGGATGGTATTCAAGCACATGATTTTTATACTGGCTGTGGTGCATCGGATTGTAAGTGGTGCAATTTTGTAAAAAATAATCAGTTGCATGTAGCATTGCATACACCCGATACCGATGACGATGTTATTGCCGAAGATGCTGATATACCATTTATTCCCTTGTAGTAAGCGGTATTAACATGCACTTTGATAAAGCCTTGTTATGTTTGCCATGTTTAAGTTATGGTAATGAAGCAACATGAACGTAGTAACAGTTACTTTCAAATAGCAGCATTGATATGTTGTATCGGTGTTTTATGGCTTTTAGATAGTGGCTGTGCGAATATTATTCCGCCGGAGGGTGGGCCAAGAGATACCACAGCTCCTGTTTTAGTAACCGCTTTGCCGAAAGACAGTACCATAGCATTTAATGCAAAAAAAATTGTACTAACATTCAATGAATATGTAACGGTAGACGATATTCAGAAAAACCTGCTTGTGAATCCACTACCGCAACAAGCACCTATTGTAGAAAGTAAGTTGCGTAATGTAACTGTACTCTTAAAAGATAGCTTGCTGGCGAATACTACTTATAGCATCAACTTTGGTCAGGCTATTAAAGATGTGAATGAGGGTAACCCCATTAAAAACTACACGTACGTTTTTAGTACCGGAACAATCATTGATAATGGAACGCTACGTGGTAGAGTGGTATTGGCAAAAAATGGAAAGGCAGATAGTGCTTTGTTGGTAGTGCTGCATCGTAATACAAGTGATACGGCTATCAAAAAACTACGTCCTAACTATATCGCCAAACTGAATGGTAAAGGGTACTTCGAGTTTAAACATTTACCGCAAGGGCCATTTAAAATATATGTAGTACCCGACGATTACAATAAGCGTTACGATGACAGTACCAAGATGTTTGCCTTTTACGACACAACTGTAACTGCGAATACCGACAGTTTGAAATTGTATGCCTTTCAGCAATACGAAAAAGAAGATAAACCTGCAAATGCCAATAACAACAAAAAGCCAAAAACGCCGCAACCTGTAAAGTATACTACCAACTTCTTAGGTTCGCCAGCCGATGTGTTACAGCCCATTCAGTTTGAATTTTCGCAGCCTTTAAAGCAAGTTGATACAGCAGCTTTCATACTAACCGATACCAATTTTGTAAGGTTGCCTCAGGTAGTCGTGAAGTGGGATAGCTTGTATAAAGTAAGTATTGCATATCCACTTAAAACTGGTGCACAATACAGATTGCTGTTGTTAAAACAAGCAGTCACAGATACGGCGAATCAAACTTTAGCAAAGACCGATACCCTGAAGGTTGTAACGAGAGCAGAGAGTGATTATGGTGCTTTATTGTTACGCTTTTCGGGTGTAGATATTGCTAAAAAGCCTGTGTTGCAATTGTTGCAAAACGATAAGTTGGTAGCTCAAATACCTATTACTGCAAGTAGTTATAAGCAACGTTTATTTGTAGCCGGCGAATTTGAAATGAATATCTTGTACGATACCAATGGTAACATGCGATGGGATACGGGCAACTTTGCCACGAAGCAACAACCAGAGAAGGTAATTGCGATTGAGCGAAAATTAGTAGTGCGTGCCAATTACGATAACGAGGCAGAAATTAAACTCTAAACACCATTTTTTGTTAGCAATATCATTATGCAACTGCCATCGAATTTATTAGAGCAAGCTGTAACGCAATTAGCCAAACTACCGGGCGTGGGAAAAAAAACTGCACTACGCTTAGCATTGCATTTACTTAAGCAAGATGAACAGGTGGTTGCACAATTCACTACCGCTATCAGCAACATGCGAAGTAACACCTGCTACTGCACACGCTGTTGTAATATTAGTGATACGGCTTTGTGTAATATTTGTAGTAATCCGCTCCGCAACCAACGCATGATATGTGTAGTTGAAAGTATTAAAGATGTTGTTGCATTAGAAAGCACGCAGCAGTTCAGCGGCACTTATCATGTACTCGGTGGCGTTATTTCGCCACTCGATGGTATTGGGCCCGAGCAGTTAAATATCGAGCAGCTAGTACAAAGGGTTGAAGCAGAGGCAACAGAAGAAATCATTTTTGCATTAAGTCCTAATATACAAGGCGATACCACTATCTATTACATACAAAAGCAGTTGTCGCACTTGCCTGTTACCATTACAACCATTGCAAGAGGCATTGCTTTTGGCGGTGAGCTAGAATATGCCGATGAGCTTACGCTGGGCCGCAGCTTAATGAATCGCTTGCCAGTGCAGCAGTATGTGAAAGGATAAATGACCGTTTCAGGCAGCTTTTTTCCCGTTTCAGTAAGATGGCTTCATTTACGTGTAAAAAAGAGGGTAAGTTCGTTTAGAATTACCGAAGCCATGAAGCCCATTATCAAGAAAATTATTGTTGGAGTAGTCATCTTAGCAACCATAGGTGTTGGCTATGGCATCTATTTGTGGAATAAGCCACATAGAGATGTTACCAAAGAAGATGCTATAACCGTTAGTGCTACGCAGTTGGTGGCCGATTTTACGACCAACGAAGCAAAGGCTAATGCTACATATTTGAATAAAACTTTGCAAGTTCAAGGCGTAGTTACACAAGTTACTCAAAACCAAGATGGTGGTACTGTCGTAAATATCGATGGTAACAACATCATGAGTACGGTGTATATTACGTTGCGTGCTAAAGAAGTGCCGCCAGCTATAGGCAGTACGGTTAGTATCAAAGGAATTTGTACTGGCTTTCTTTCCGACGTTATTTTAATTGACGCTGTCATTGTAAAGTAATACACACACTCAAAATTGTTATATGTCTTATAAATGGTGGATAACAGGTTGTATCGCTATCGTAGTATTGGCTGCTTGCAAGCACGATATTATTAATCCCGATGGTACTGCAAATGGTGGTGGTAATGGCGGTAGTAATACTGTTTGTTTTGAAGCAGAGGTGTTACCTATTTTCAGAAGTAGTTGTGCTAAAAGCGGTTGTCACGATGCGGGTAGCAGACAAGATGGATATCAATTAGATACTTACGTAAATATTGTAGCAAGAGGGATTCGTGCAGGTAATGCCAACGATAGTAAAATATTTCAAGCCATTACCGATAGTGATCCAAGAGATAGAATGCCTTTAGCACCTAACCCTGCATTAACAGCAGCACAAATAGATGTTATCCGACGTTGGATTAATGAAGGTGCAAGAAATACCACCAACTGTGGTACAGTATGCGATACCACTAGCTTCACCTTTAGTGGTGCAGTTAATACCATACTTACCAACAATTGTGTGGGATGCCATAACAACACAACAGCGCCTTCATCAGGAGGAGTAAATCTAAGTAGTTATGCTGGCGTTCGTACAGTTGCGTTAAACGGCAAGTTGCTTGGTGCTGTTGAACATCGTTCTGGTTTTTCGCCCATGCCTAAGGGTGGTAACAAACTCAGCGATTGCAATATTGTACAAATACGAAAGTGGATTAACGCCGGTGCTTTAAATAACTAAAAATGAACACAGTTATGAATTTAAAATCTATCGTAATAATACTGGTAGTAAGCGTGTGTTTTACCGCTTGCTATTACGATAAGGCAGAATTGGTATATCCGCAAGATGGAGGTGGTGCTTGCGATACTGCTAATATGAAGTACGCTGCTAATGTTGTACCTATTTTAAGTGCCAATTGCTATGCTTGCCACAGTGGAACTGCAGCCGCTGGAGCAGGTATTAAATTAGATACCTACACCAATCTTAGACCATGGGCTACCAACGGTGTACTGCTCAATGCGATCAGTCATACAGGTGGAGCCAGTCCTATGCCTAAAGGAGGTAGTAAGCTTAGCGATTGTAACATTAATACCATACGTGCATGGATTAACCGAGGTGCACTAAATAACTAAATCAATTAAAACACATTGTATGAAAAAAATCTTATTATCATTATTAACATTGGTAGTTGTTGCAACTACATGGGCTCAAACCAAGGTATATCAAACAAAAGCCGGACAAGTGAAATTCTTTTCTGGTACAAAGGCTGAGAATATTGAAGCAGTTAATAACCAAGTAGATAGTAAGCTAGCTACCAATGGTCAGTTAATTTTCATGTTGTTAATCAAAGGCTTCAAGTTTGATAATGCTACCATGCAAGAGCATTTCAATGAAAACTATATGGAAAGTGATAAATACACCAAGAGCACTTTCGCTGGCGCCATTACCAATATCAGTGAAGTGAATTTTGCAAAAGATGGTGTGTACAATGTAACAGTAGCAGGTACGCTAGAAATACACGGTGTTAAAAAGCAAGTTACTGCACCTGGTACAATAGAAATTAAAGGTGGTAAAGTAACCGCTAAAAGTAAGTTCAATATTGCTATTGCCGATTTTGGTATCAAGGGTAGTTATATCGGTAGCAAAATTGCCAGCAACATTGAAATCACGGTTGATTGTAAGTACGACTAAAATTACTGTATGAGAATAGCATCCTATTTACTGGTTATGTCTTTTGCTGTCACCAAAATGGTACAAGCGCAAGAGGTAGATTTATTTGCTGAGTTAGAAAAAGAAAGTAAAAAAGCCGATTCGCTAAGAACAGAAAAGGTAGAAGCTACTTTTAAAAGTACACGCCTGATTAATGGCCATACGAACGAAACTACTAGAAAGGGAATATTAGATTTTAGAATCCAACACCGCTTTGGGTTTATTAGTAATGGTGCCTACGATTTGTTTGGTTTAGATCAAGCAAGTATGCGGATGAGTTTTGATTATGGCATTACCGATGGCATTATGGTGGGTGTTGGGCGTAGTACGTTCGAAAAACAATACGATGCATTTACTAAAGTTCGCCTACTGCGTCAAAGCAAAGGGTTAAAAGCATTTCCTATCTCTGTAACGTACATGGGTAGTATGATGTATCGTACCATTAAACCACCACCTACTACGTATAAGCGTTACTGGTCCGACGATATGTTTTTTGCACATCAGCTTATTATAGCTCGTAAGTTTAGCGATGCTTTATCGCTACAAATAGTGCCAACCGTAGTGCACTTTAACAATGTTCCACTAAAAACTGATAAGAACGATCAACTATCGCTAGGCATTGGTGGTCGTCAAAAAATTAGTAAGCGTGTTAGTATCAATGCAGAGTATTATTATCAGCTTGAGCAGCGTGTTGGCTATTACAATTCTTTTGCGATTGGTTTTGATATTGAAACGGGTGGTCACGTTTTTCAATTACATTTTACTAATAGCACTGGTATGACTGAACGTAGCTTCATACATGAAACTACAGGCGATTTCTTTGGCAAGGGTAATATTCACTTTGGCTTTAACTTTCAACGTGCATTCACCCTAAAGAAATCTAAGGGTAGTCGTAGTGGTTATAAAGTAAGCTAGTATCATGAAAGCTAAGTTGTTAACAACATTGTGGTTGTGCTGTACCGTAGTCATTTACGCAAGTATAGCTCAAACTACTATTTTCAAAGTGCAATCGGGCAGGGTTGATTTTAAGAGTGAAGCGCCGTTAGAACTCATCAAAGCTTCGAGTAATCAGTTGGTTGGATTGTTAGATACAAAGTCGAAAAATTTTGCATTTAAAATCTACATGAAATCATTCGACGGCTTTAATGGAGCAACCCAAAAAGAGCACTATAACGAAAACTATATCGAGAGCGATAAGTTTCCAGAAGCAAGTTATCAGGGTAAGTTAATAGATGAAATTGATTTCACGAAAGAGGGTACGTATACTGTTCGCACCAAAGGAAGGTTACTAATACATGGTGTAGAGCAAGAGCGTATCATTAAATCTGAGCTTACCGTTACAAAAGATAAAATGCTGTTGAAGTCGAACTTTATGGTACTACTATCCGATTTTAATATTCCTATTCCGAAAGTGGTAAGCATGAAACTCGCTAACGAAATAGATGTTCAATTAGTAGCTACTTTAGTACCAAGGTAATCCATTGTTTCAATTGCAATATATCATACGTAATGCTGTTGTACTGTTAGCAGGCATGTGGAGCATGTTTGCTAATAGTACAAAGTGTTATGCACAAACTAGCTATCAACTCCTTGCTAACGATCATGCTCAAATTACCTGTGTTGCAGCAACGCATCATGGAGTGCTTATAGGCACAACAAGTGGATTGTATCAATTTAATGGAACGAGTATTGATCTTTTAATACCCATAGTAGGTGATACAATTACCGCTTTGGCACAAGGTGCTAATCGTACCATTTGGGTAGGTTTTTCAAGTGGTAGCATTGCTACGTATGAACGTAGAAGCATCATTTCATCTAATTATAAAATTCCCTTACGGGTAAAAGTTACAAGCATTCATGCGGATAAGCATTTGTGGGTAGGAACAGCGGGAAAGGGTGTTTACGTTTGGCGTTCGTCGAACCCAACCGTTATAGATATCAATAAAGGCTTAACCGATGATTATGTATATCAAATAACAGGCAACAGCGATAACAATATTATTGTTGCTACAGATCGTGGTATTAATACTATTAATAACAATGAAACGGTGGTATCTTCATTTACTGCAAAGGATGGATTGAAAGATAATATTGTTAAGTGCATAGCTATTGCCAACGGGCAAATGCTTTTAGGTACAGAAATGGCTGGCATTACGGTTGTTAGTAATCAAAAAGCTATCGCTAACTATTTGAATAACAGCAGTATCAATCAGTTCTTGGCTACTGAACAAGGCTACTACGTTGCAACGCCAAAGGCTGTGTATTTATTCAATGCTTCAAGTAAAAAAATACAAACGATATACACCAAAGGTGCTCAATACTTGTTATTAGATCAGGCACATAATGTTTGGGCTGTTAACACCAACACAATCACGTGGATAGCAAATACACAATTTAAAAAAATTGCAACTGTTCAACAGCCAACACAAGTAAAGGCACTATTTGCAAATGATAAAGCTGTATGGTATGCCGAGCAGCAAAAGTTATATGAAGTAACAACGACTGACACAACTGAAGCAAGCACAAAGTTGTTGTTTCAGTTGCCCATACACCCTGCCAACCTTATTACAACATTTAGTGTAGATACAAGCGGTAATATATGGATAGGCACTATGGGTAATGGATTGTACTACTATAATCGTAGTAGTAAAAGTGTACAGGCATATACGTTATCAGTACTTCCTAAAAATGCAGCCATTTTATCTTTACGATTAGCTGATAATGCGTTATGGATTTCTAGTTTAGAAGGTATATATAAGTTGCTTCTAGCCAATCCGGTAACCGCATCTAGTTTGAATCATGATACTTGTATTGGTGGTAATTATGTGTACGATATTTATGCTAGTAAGCACCAACAACTTTGGTTTGCTACCGATGGCAACGGTATCGTACAACGTACAGCAACTACATGCAAGCCTTATCAAGTAGTGGCGCAGCAACCTTTAGGTGTCGTGTATAAAATTGCTGCCGATAAACATGATGCTTTGTGGTTCACTACACAACGTAATGGTATACTACAGTATCAGCAACAGCAATGGCGAAATTATTATTTCAACAAACAGCCATATCGTAATCAAGCAACAAGTATTGCTGCTAGCAAAGGTTTTGTTGCCATGCTACACGAGCAAGGACTACAGTGGATAGATGTACAGCGTAAGCAATGGTACAATATAAATAAAGGCGATTTGTTTTCATATGTTAACACTGAGTTACATGCACTAGCTACTTACAATGGTCATTTCTGGTTTGTTACTGATAATGGGTTAATACAGTTTACCCCCAAACCCCAACGCAACTTATCCATTGAAATCGCCAACATACAGTTGATGCTTGCTGATACTGTTCTACAAAATGGTGTGCAATTACCTTACAATGAGAATACGATTAGCTTCACATGCAATGTCACTAATTTTTTACAAGGTAGCGATATACGGTATCGTTATCAGTTAGAAGGTCTCAGTAGCGGCTGGACCTACACGAACGATAACACTTTACAGTTCTCTAAATTACCAGCAGGCAGCTATCAACTTATTTGGCAAGCATCTGCCAATGAGTTTATAGATACACCAGCCACAACTACATTTTCATTTACCGTAAGGTTGCCATTTTGGAAAACATGGTGGTTTGTATTCTTAGCCATGGCCACAAGTATTGCTATCGTGTATGGCTTTATTCGATGGCGGATACTGCAAGTAAAAAGGTATGCCCAGCTAGAGCAAGAAAAAATTCAGGCTCGGTTCGATACACTTCGCAATCAAATTAACCCACATTTTTTATTCAATAGTTTTAACGCACTGATGGGTGAAATTGAAGACGATCCTAAGGCGGCTGTTGCGTATGTACAGCATCTTAGTTTGTTCTTCAGAAATATGGTAAGCTATCGCGATAAAGAATGGATTACACTTCAAGAAGAACTTCACATATTAGAGCATTATCAAGTGTTGCAACAACGCAGGTATGGTAATGCACTACTGTTTCATATTCAAATAAATGCAACTACTGCAACACAGTATTTGATAGCACCATTAGTGTTACAAATGCTTGCCGAAAATGCCATTAAGCACAATGCAGTAAGTAGCGATACGCCCCTTACGGTAAATATTACAGCTACCAAAACACATGTAATTGTTGCAAACAATATCAATAAACGCATCACACCAGCAGAAGGCACAGGCATGGGGTTGCAGAATATTCAAAAACGATATTTACTTTTAACAGGTAAGCAAGTAACCATTAAACACACCGACCAAATTTTTGAAGTAGCCATACCTTTAGTAACCACATGATACAACAATACCTGATTATTGAAGATGAAGATGCTGCAGCACGACGATTACATAAAATGCTACAGCAGTTACTGCCACACGCAACTTGTGTTGCTACATTATCAAGTGTTCAAAAATCGGTACAGTGGCTACAACAACATCAACACCCCGATGTTATTTTCATGGATATTCATTTGGCCGATGGTAGCAGTTTTGAAATTCCAAAGCAAGTAAGCATACAAAGTCCTATTATATTCACAACCGCTTACGATCAATATGCACTAGAAGCCTTCAAACTCAATAGCATCGATTATATTCTAAAACCTGCAACACTTAACGATATTGAGTTGGCATTGAATAAACTCGAACGCTTACAAGGTCATTCAACCGCACAGCAAGCGCTAGCACAATTGGTAGAAAAGCTATCACCAACCACTAAGCCAGCCTATAAAGAGCGGTTTGTGGTTAAAATAGGCGAGCAGCTCAAAACGGTAGAAACACAACAGATTGCATACGTTTTCACCGAGTATAAAACGAGTATCGCCATCTTATTCGATGGTAAAAAAATGCCGCTCGATGCCAATCTCGATGAGTTAGAAACACAATTACATCCACAGCATTTTTTTCGGGCGAATAGGCAGTTCATTGTTAGTTACAAAGCCATTGCCCAAATGCACACCTACACGAAAAGTCGTATCATCATTACGTTGCAGCCACTGGCACCGGAAGAAGTAGTAGTGAGTTCCGAAAAGTCGGCAGCTTTTAAAGATTGGCTTGCGGGCAATTAGTGTATTATTTCCTACTATATTTGCACCGCAGGGCCGATTTGTTTATTGTTCAGCCCGCAAGTTGCTACGCAATCCATTTGAACTAATAAACAGCGCATCTATCAACCATCCTTTAGGCTGCACTAGTTTAAGTTCAAACAGATAGATGTTTTTGTTATCAGCTTAAGTTCACCTATCATCTTCGTTGCGTCGCACACTTGTACTGTTGTACATGCATTTGGCTGTACCTGCACACTAATTAAGTTGATACAATCATGAACATATACGAGCAACTACAAAACCGCATCTTAGTAATTGATGGTGCTATGGGCACCATGATTCAAAGACATCAATTAACAGAAGCCGATTACCGCGGCACTCGCTTTGCGAACTGGCATACCGATGTAAAAGGTAATAACGACTTGCTTTGTATTACACAGCCGGAGGTAATCATTGGTATTCACCTGCAATACTTACAAGCAGGTGCCAACATCATCGAAACCAATACCTTCAGCAGTACCAGTATTGCACAGGCCGATTATGATATGCAAAGCATTGCCTACGAGCTAAATGTAGCCGCAGCAAGCTGTGCCCGCGAAGCTGTAGCACGTTATAAAGCAGCACATCCCGCCGCGGCCGATGCCTTGTATGTGGCAGGCGCTATTGGTCCGCTTAACAAAACATTGTCACTCTCTCCCGATGTTAACAACCCTGGTTACAGGGCCGTTACATTCGATGAGGTGGTTGCTGCTTACACTGAACAAATTAAAGGACTCGTAGAAGGTGGTGTAGATGTACTATTGATAGAAACCATCTTCGATACCCTCAATGCTAAAGCAGCCATCTTTGCTGCAAAGCAATATTTTAGAGCATATCCGGTGGCAGCCGAGCGTGCTGGTGCTTGTAAAGGCGAACTGCCTATCATGATTTCCGGAACTATTACCGATGCTAGTGGTCGTACGCTTAGCGGACAAACCCTAGAAGCTTTTTACATTTCAGTAGCACATGCCAACCCGCTAAGTGTTGGTTTAAACTGTGCTTTAGGTGCACAAGAAATGCGTAGCCATATTGAAGAATTGAGTGGTTTAGCTACTTGCTTTACAAGTGCCTATCCGAATGCTGGCTTACCTAATGCGATGGGTGAGTACGATGAGCAGCCACATGAAACAGCTCATTTTATTGAAGAGTGGGCTAAAGAAGGTTTTGTAAATATTGTGGGTGGTTGTTGTGGTACTACACCCGATCATATCAAGCATATTGCCGATCATGTTAGAACACTAACGCCACGCAAGCCGCCTGTAGCATTGGCTACACTAGAAGACTAATATTTTCAGCAAAAAGGATCAATTCAGTTTCTAAAGTAACAAATTACATGAGCACAACTATAGCACCATATTTACGTTTATCTGGCTTAGAGCCGTTGGTGGTTCGTCCGGAAACCAACTTTGTTAATGTAGGCGAACGTACCAATGTTACCGGGTCTAAGAAATTTGCCCGATTGATTAAAGAGGGCAAGTACGAAGAAGCATTGTCTGTAGCACGCCAACAGGTAGAAAATGGTGCTCAAATATTAGATGTGAATATGGATGATGCTTTGCTAGATGGTAAGCAAGCCATGGTAACGTATCTTAATTTACTGCAAAGTGAACCCGATATTGCCAAAATACCTATCATGATTGATAGCTCTAAGTTTGAGATTATTGAGGCAGGGTTAAAATGCGTGCAAGGAAAGTGCATTGTGAATTCCATCTCTCTCAAAGAAGGCGAAGCTAAATTTATTGAACAAGCCTATATCTGCAAGGCTTTTGGTGCTGCCGTTATAGTAATGGCATTTGATGAACAAGGCCAAGCCGATAACTTAGAACGCAGAGTGGCAATTGCAGAACGAGCATACAATTTGCTAGTGAACGATATTGGTTTTGCACCACAAGATATTATTTTCGATTTGAATGTTTTCGCTGTTGCCACTGGCTTAGAAGAGCATAATAATTATGCGGTTGATTTTATTGAGGCTACACGCATCATCAAACAAAAATATCCGCTGGTTAAAATTAGCGGTGGTGTAAGTAACCTTTCATTCAGTTTTCGTGGTAACGAGCCTGTGCGTGAAGCTATGCACAGCGTATTTCTATATCATGCCATTAAAGCAGGTATGGATATGGGTATTGTAAATGCCGGGCAGCTTGCTGTGTATGACGATATCGATACTGAATTGAGAAAACTATGTGAAGATGTTATCTTGAATCGTAATAACGATAACAACGAGGCAACCGATAAGCTCATTGTTTTTGCAGAACAATTTAAAGGACAAGAAAAGGCTGCTAAAAAAGATGAGGCTTGGCGCAGCGAACCCGTAGAAAAGCGTTTGGCACATGCATTGGTGCATGGCATCACAGAATTTGTAGATGCCGATACAGAAGAGGCCCGCTTACAATACCCGCGTCCGCTCGATGTTATTGAAGGCCCTTTAATGGATGGTATGAACATTGTGGGCGACTTATTTGGCGCTGGTAAAATGTTTTTGCCACAGGTAGTGAAAAGTGCACGGGTAATGAAAAAAGCTGTGGCGGTACTTACTCCTTACATAGAGGCCGAAAAGTCTGGTAACACATCTAGTGCTGCAACCATATTATTAGCAACCGTTAAAGGCGATGTACACGATATTGGTAAGAACATTGTAGGGGTTGTATTAGCTTGTAATGGTTATAATATCGTTGATTTAGGTGTGATGGTTCCTGCTGATAAAATTCTCGACGAAGCTCAAAAAGTGGGTGCCGATATTATTGGCTTATCGGGTTTAATTACACCATCGTTAGACGAAATGGTGCATATCGCTAAAGAAATGAAACGTAGAGGTATGCAACAACCACTGCTGATTGGTGGCGCTACCACCAGCCGCATGCATACCGCTGTAAAAATTGCTCCTGAATACCCTAACGGTGTTATTCACGTGCTCGATGCTAGTAGAAGCGTTACCGTTGCGGGCCAGCTTCTAGGGAAAGAAACAAAAGCCAACTATCTAAAGAATTTACGTATCGAGTACGATGGATTGTACCATCAGTTTCACAATAAAAAAACGGGCAAAACGTATATCAGTTACGATGAAGCGAAGGTTACCAAGGCTCGTGTTAATTTCAAAAACTATACGCCAACACAACCGCAATTCAACGGTGTGAAGGTGTTCAAAAATTTCGATTTAGGTACCATTGCAAAATATATCGATTGGGGACCATTCTTCATCGCATGGGAAATGCCAGGGCATTTTCCTAAAGTTCTGACCGATGCTACTTTTGGTGCCGAAGCAACACGTTTGTACAACGATGCTCAACAGCTACTCGCTACCATCGTAGCCGAAAAATGGTTTACCGCCGATGGTGTTATTGGATTTTGGCCTGCCTATAGTAACGATGCCGACACCGTTACCGTACAAACAGAACAAGGTGAGGTGCAGCTCGAATTTCTGCGTCAACAAGTGAAAAAAGCAATCGGACAACCCAACTATAGTTTGGCCGATTTTATCGCACCGAAAAATGCTACAGAAAGTAGTGATTATATCGGCGCTTTTGCAGTAACCATTCATGGTCTACAAGATGCATTGGCGAAGTTCAATGCCGATTTCGATGAGTATAATAAAATTCTCACACAAGTATTAAGCGATCGTTTGGTAGAAGCTTTTGCCGAATACTTACACCAGCAAGTAAGAACGCAATATTGGGGTTATGCACCTCAAGAAGCATTGAGTAACGAAGATTTAATTTGGGAAAAATACCAAGGCATTCGTCCGGCACCGGGCTATCCTGCCTGTCCCGATCATACTGAAAAATTGAAGTTGTTTAGTATGCTCAATGTGCAAGCCAATACGGGCATTTCACTTACAGAAAGTTTGGCCATGTATCCTGCTGCAAGTGTTTGCGGATGGTATTTTAGTCATCCAGAAAGTCAGTACTTCGGTATTGGCAAAATTCAACGTGATCAACTAGAAGATTACGCACAACGCAAAGGCATGCCTATCGAAGAGGCCGAACGTTGGTTACGTCCCATACTCGAGTAGTTTCACATTTGCCGTAAGGCGTACTACAATTTTTATTAATGGGGCTGCCAACGGCAGCCCCATTAATGTTAAACACGTATATACCCTACGGTAAATGTTTACGCACAATGTAACGCCGCTTTTAATGCTCCCAAAAGCACATACAAGTAATGTGGTGTGGGAGGATGCGGTTCGTGCATCCATGTTTTTTCAAAAGCTTGTATCTCGAAAAATAAAAAAGCTCGTAACTCTCGTATACTAAGGCTGGGGAGTTGCTGGTGTTTGTAATAATGCCTGCTTACCGCAGTAGCTGCAACGCCTAGCACAGCATGCTGTTGCACATAAGCGTATCCATTAAAACTATTGCAAAACCAAATAAGCTGTTGTACGGTAGTATCTACATGGGGGAGGTGCTGGCATTGTAGTGTGTTGGTTGCCAATAACGTATCAGTAGGGTCGGCATTGCCAAGCGATTGGCTTCGTAGTGCGGCCAATGCCTCATGTACCTCATTGGCATGCTGCAAGTAATCGGTAATAGCTACCGATACACGCTGGTATAATTGTTGCCAAGTTTGTTGATGCCTTTGTAAGCTCATAAACAGCGGCAATATAACAAAGCTATTGGCATGCCGTATGTTGTTGCAACATTGGCTTTCAGTGCAAATTAAACCAACGCTTGTTAGTATTGAGTACAAAATCGTGCTACCTTACGGCCGTTATGCAGTTCAACAGAAAACATTGGAGCAACGAGCAGCTCATCGATATTTATACAAAACTTACGTGGCCACGCCGTATCGAAGAAAAAATGCTGGTACTATTACGCCAAGGACGCATCAGTAAGTGGTTTAGTGGTATTGGACAAGAAGCTATATCTGTAGGTGTTGCACACGCCCTGCAGCACAACGAATGGATGATGCCGTTGCACCGTAATTTGGGCGTATTTACGGGGCGTAACATGCCGTTGCGTAAGTTGTTTATGCAGTGGCAAGGCAATAAAGATGGCTACAGCAAAGGCCGCGAACGCAGCTTCCACTTCGGAAGTAAAGAGCATCATATCTGTGGCATGATCAGTCATTTAGGGCCGCAATTAGCCGTTGCTTGTGGTACAGCTTTGGTACACAAATTACGTGGCGAGCAAAAGGTGTCGGTGGCATTTACCGGCGATGGTGGTACCAGCGAGGGCGATTTTCATGAGGCACTCAACGTGGCAGCGGTGTGGGAGTTACCAGTTATTTTCATTATCGAAAACAATGGTTACGGTCTCAGCACTCCCGTGAATGAGCAGTATCGTTGCGAAAGTTTGGTGCAGCGTGCAGCAGGCTATGGTATGGAAGGTGTACGTATCGATGGTAATAATATTCTCGAAGTGCTCGATACTTTAGAAGGCGTTAGAGATTATTGCATTAGAGAGCAAAAGCCTTACCTCATAGAGTGTATGACCTTTCGCATGCGTGGCCACGAAGAAGCCAGCGGTACTAAATATGTGCCTAACCATTTGTTTGAAACCTGGGCAGCGAAAGACCCTATCAAAAACTATGAACAATGGTTATTGGAAGAAGGTATCCTTACGGTAAATGCCATTGAAGCCATCTACGAACAACAAAAGCAAAGCATTGAGGCAGAGTTAGCCATCGCATTCGATGCGCCTGCCATTGTACCTAATACCAACGAAGAACTGAATGATGTGTATGCACCTACCGTAGCATCGGGGCTACCCAGCTATAGTTTGGCCGAACCGAATGATATTATGCCAGTACCTGCCAAAGAGCTGCGTATGATTGATGCCATTAAAGAAGGTTTGTGGCAAAGCATGGAACGGCACGATAACTTGGTGCTTATGGGGCAAGATATTGCCGAGTATGGTGGTGCTTTTAAAATAACAGAAGGCTTTGTACAACAATTTGGCAAGCAACGGGTACGTAATACGCCATTGTGCGAAAGTGCCATTGTAGGAACTGCCATGGGCTTAAGCCTAGAAGGCTACAAAAGCATGATGGAAATGCAGTTTGCCGATTTTGTAACGGTAGGCTTCAACCAAATTGTTAATAACCTCGCTAAGATTCACTATCGCTGGGGGCAAAATGCAGCTGTAGTGGTGCGTATGCCTACGGGTGGTGGCGTTGGTGCAGGGCCGTATCATAGTCAGAGTAATGAAGCTTGGTTTGTGCATACGCCAGGCTTAAAAGTGGTATACCCAAGTACGCCAGCCTGTGCAAAAGGCCTGCTTATCAGCGCTTTTAACGATGGTAATCCTGTAATTTTTTTCGAGCATAAAGGTTTGTATCGTAGTTGTAGTGGTATGGTGCCTGAACTTGCTTATGAGGTGCCTATTGGTAAGGCAAGGGTGGTGCAAACAGGTAGCGATGTAACCATTATTACGTATGGCATGGGCGTACATTGGGCTACGAATTATGCCAAAGAACATCCAGAAATAAGTTGTTACATACTCGATTTGCGAACGCTGTTGCCTTTTGATGAAGCAGCAATTGCCCTTGCGGTAAAAGCTACAGGTAAGGTGTTATTGCTACATGAGGATACACTAACAGGTGGTATTGGTGGCGAAATAGCCGCTTGGATTGCAGAACATTGCTTTGAATATTTAGATGCGCCTGTAAAGCGTTGTGCAAGCTTAGATACGCCAGTACCATTTAACCTTTCATTAGAACAGCAGTTTATGGCTGCATTTAGGCTGCACGAGGTAATGGATGGGTTGCTGCGCTATTAAAATGCGTTATTATTTACCGTAAGGTAATACACTAACGAACAGTTGCTAGTGTGCAGGAATACCGTTTAAAAAACAAAAACGTGTAAAATACTTGTACATTTCACAAAAACATTATTTTCGCCCCCGTAATCAAAACTTAATTACAATGTCAGACATCGCAACAAGAGTAAAGAAGATTATAGTTGACAAGCTTGGCGTAGATGAAGCCGAAGTTACCAACGAAGCTTCTTTCACTAACGACCTCGGTGCCGATTCACTGGATACAGTAGAATTAATCATGGAATTCGAAAAAGAATTCAACATTTCTATTCCTGATGAGCAAGCTGAAACCATCACTACTGTTGGTCAGGCTGTAGCTTACCTTGAGGAGCATGCAAAATAATATTACAGCAAGTATTAGCTGTATTAATACTCTATAATCCGCCACACGCTAGCTGCAAAGCCTTCGTGCTGGCGGATTTACTTCTTACAACAAACAGGCTAGCTGTATGGAATTAAAACGTGTAGTTGTAACCGGCCTTGGTGCTTTAACACCGCTAGGTAATACGGTAGACGAATATTGGAATGGCTTGATCAATGGTGTTTCGGGTGCGGCACCTATCACACAATTCAATGCCGAAAAATTTAAAACACGCTTTGCATGTGAGGTTAAAAATTTTGATCCCACATCGTTCTTAGATAAAAAAGAAGCCCGCAAAATTGATCGCTTCACGCAATTTGCTTTGTATGTGAGCGACCAAGCAATGGCAAGTGCTGGATTAACTCAAGAAAATATTAATCCCGACCGTGTTGGTGTAGTATTTGCCAGTGGTATTGGTGGCTTAATAACCTTTCAACACGAGGTTACAGAATTTAGTAAAGGTGATGGAACACCACGTTTCAACCCGTTCTTTATTCCGAAAATGATTTTAGATATCGCTGCTGGTCAAATCAGTATGCGTCATAACCTGCGTGGCCCCAACTTCGCTGTAGTAAGTGCTTGTGCTAGTAGTACCAATGCTATCATGGAGGCATACAATTTATTACGTTTAGGCAAGGCCGATATTATTTTAACAGGTGGTAGCGAAGCGGTAATCAGCGAAGCTGGTGTAGGTGGTTTTAATGCCATGAAAGCCATGAGTGAACGTAACGACGACCCAGCTACTGCAAGCCGCCCTTACGATAAAGACCGCGATGGTTTTGTGATGGGTGAAGCTGCCGGTATGTTGGTGCTCGAAACATTAGACCATGCTTTGGCTCGTGGTGCAAATATTTTATGTGAAATTGCTGGTGCAGGTGCTACGGCCGATGCCCACCATATTACAGCGCCACATCCAGAAGGGTTAGGTGCACGTAATGTAATGTTATCGGCGTTAGAAGATGCAGGTATGAAGGCCGAAGAAATCGATTACATCAATACACATGGTACCAGCACTCCGCTAGGTGATATTGCCGAGGTAAAAGCTATCGTACAAGTATTTGGCGAGCATGCCTACAACCTCAACATTAGTGCAACAAAAAGTATGACAGGCCATTGCCTGGGTGCTGCGGGTGTGGTAGAAGCCATTGCATGTATCAAAAGTGTAATGCACGATATTGTTCCGCCAACCATCAATCACTTTACCGACGATCCAGAGCTTGATGCAAGATTGAATTTCACTTTCAATAAGGCACAACAGCGTAAGGTGAATGCAGCCTTAAGCAATACCTTCGGTTTTGGTGGACATAACGCATGTGTTATCGTTAAAAAATTCGTAGCTTAACACGGTGCAATTATTACGGAAACTATTTACAAATAAAGATACCATCGCATTTGCCGGGCAGGTGTACCAAGTTTTGGGCATTAGGCCCGGCAATATTGCTTTATATAAAGCTGCGCTGAGTCATCGGTCTGTGAAAGAACATGCTGCCGAAAACAACGAACGCCTCGAGTATTTAGGTGATGCTATTTTGGGTGCTATTGTTGCCGATTATTTGTTCAAACGCTATCCGTATAAAGATGAAGGTTTCCTTACGGAAATGCGGAGCAAAATGGTGAACCGCCAGCAACTCAATGATATTGCCCTTAAAATGGGACTCAAAAAAGTAACGCAATACAATAAATACGATAACAGCTTACGAGGTAGTCAAATATTTGGCAACACATTAGAAGCCGTTGTTGGCGCCGTGTATTTAGATAAAGGTTACACGGCAACACAAAAGTGGGTACTAAAAAATATCATTATTCCGCACTTGTTTATTGAAGATTTAGAACAGGTAGATATTAACCTTAAAAACCGCATCATTGGCTGGGCAAGCAAAAATGGCAAGCAGCTTGAGTTTGAAATGATGGAAGAAAAACCCGAAAACGGCCGGCGTTTATTTACTATCGCAGCTGTATTAGATGGCGAGGTAATTGCCACGGGCAAAGGTTTCAATAAAAAAGATGCCAGCCATTTAGCAGCACAAGCAGCCATTGAAAAATTGGGTATTTAAAAACGCCTTACGGCAAATTGGCAATGCCGCCGTTGCCACTTATGTTTGTGCTATCCAGAAATTACACCCTACTATTAATTGCATTTCTTAGAAGCTTGCCATATATGCTTTGAGGAGTGTGCTTAAAAGCTAATACCATGCAATTCGGAATTATAGGAAGTGGCAGTTGGGCAACAGCATTGGCCAAAATTTTAACCGATAACGGTAACAGTATATACTGGTGGATTCGTAATACCGAAACCATCAAACATTTACAAACACGTAAGCATAATCCACACTACTTAAGTGCTGCTTATTTCGATAGTAAGCAGTTGCATATGATTGCCGACTTGCAAGAGGTAATTGCAAAATGCGATGTACTTATTATGGCGGTACCTTCTGCTTATGTTGAAGAAGCGTTACAACATTTACCGCAAGGTATTTTTCAAGGCAAAAAAGTAGTGTCGGCCATCAAAGGCATTTTGCCAGAAAGTAATCAATTATTGCACGAGTATTTGGCTGCAAAATTTGCGGTAGATGTTCAAGATTATTTCACCTTACTAGGGCCTTGCCATGCCGAAGAAGTAGCTTCAGAAAAGCTATCTTACCTCACGTTTAGTGGTGTAGATGCTACTGTAACAGCTACTATAGCAGCACATTTTAAAGTGCCTTATATTAATACCGTTACCAACGATGATGTAATTGGAGCACAGTATGCAGCGGTGTTGAAGAACATTTATGCACTTGGTGCTGGTATTGCCAATGGCTTAGAGTATGGCGATAATTTTCAGAGTGTATACATTGCCAATGCAGCTAGAGAAATGAGTGTGTTTTTAGATAAGGCAGTAGCACATATGAACCCTTGCGATGTGAATCACAATGCCAGTGTGTATTTGGGCGATTTGCTGGTAACTTGCTACAGTTTGTATAGTCGTAACAGAACTTTCGGTAACATGCTTGGTAAAGGTTACAGTGTAATGGCAGCCAAGCTAGAGTTAAATATGGTGGCCGAAGGCTATAATGCGAGTAAGTGTATTCATGTTACCAATCAGCGGGTTGGTGCGGCAATACCTATTGCCGATACTATTTATCAAATTTTATGGGAGCATGTACCTGCCGATGAAGGCTTTGCCCAAATTGAAAAAATACTGATTTAATCACTTAAATATTGGGTTGTATAATGGCTGCATCTTCATCAAGAAATAAGTCGGCAGCAATACCATCGGCAAAGTGCTTGCCATGTGTTGTTAGCTGAATAGCATCTGCTGTAACAATTAGTTTTTGTGCGTACTGTGGTTTTCGGGCGTTCGTTAACAATACATCGTAGGCTTTTGTACCCCAAGTGGCTACTTTTTGCAGTTGAATACCTTCTATGGTGCGAAGGGCTGTCATAATGTACTCGTTCAACTGCTGTGTGGGTGTAAGTATTTCTTGTTCATAGGGAATTTCCATTTGCCGTAAGGCACTAATGTATAAAGCATTATTGGCAATATTCCACTGTCTGCTCGTGCCATTAAAACTATGTGCCGATGGACCAATACCCCAATAGGGTGTGCCTTTCCAATAGCTGCTGTTATGCTTGCTACGCATACCCGGTTTGGCCCAGTTTGAAATTTCATAATGCTCAAAACCTGCTGTCGCCAAAGCTTGCATGAGTAGGTTGAAGTGATTGGTTTGTTGGGCTGTATCAACTGCAGGTACTTTGCCCTTTTCAATCATTTTGTCTAATGCTGTACGTGGCTCTACGGTGAGGGCATAAGCACTAATATGTGGTACATTTAGTGCAATAGCAGTACGTATATTTTCGAGCCATTGCTCATCTGTTAACATAGGCGTGCCATAAATTAAATCGATAGTAAGGTTGTGAAAGCCTGCAGCTTGTGCTAACTGAATACATGCTAATGCTTGCGTGGCACTGTGGGCACGGTTCATCCACTGCAAGTCGGCTGCAGCAAAGCTTTGAATGCCAATACTCAATCGGTTGATGCCTGCTTGCTTCCAGGCTTGCAATTGGGTAGGGTTAATGTTATCGGGATTGGCCTCTAAAGTAATTTCTGCATCGGCAGCAACGTTATAATGTTGCTGAATGGTAGTTAATAATGCCAACAGTTGCGATGCCGTTAAAAGGCTTGGCGTACCGCCTCCGAAGTAAATAGTATTTAAAACGGTGCCTTGCGGTAAATAATTATTGCGCAACAACAGCTCTTGTTGCATGGCTGTTACCATGTTGGGCAGCAGGCTGTGTGTTGTTGAAAAATGAAAGTTGCAATAATGGCAAGCTTTACTACAGAAAGGTATATGTACATACATGCCTGCCATAATGCGTTTTTTATGTGGTCAAAAATAACTTTCTTAACCTTGTTGTATGAAGAAACGTTGGTATGTGCCGATAATGATTAGCTGGATGCTTGCATTGAGCTTGTTATCGTATGCACAGTCAACCAGCGATAGCATACAATTACATATTCGTTGGGTAGATACACCTAGTGCAATTGTAGTTAAACAAGCACCTTACGGTAAATATGCTACGCCTGGTGCCATTACGCAAATACTGGCTCGTTGGCAGCAGCAAATGGTATTGCAAGGCTATGCTGCCGCATCGATAGATACTTTAATACAAACACCTCAACAAATAACAGCCTACTTGTATGTAGGAAAGCAATATTGGTGGCGTTCATTACAACTTGATGCTGGTTTACTGAAATTGTTAGGTAACAATGCCAGCGCTATTACTTATGGTTGGCAGCGTAAGCCATTTACGCAAGTGCAACTACAATATTGGTTACAGCAAGTACAGCAGCAATTGCTAGCCAAGGGTTACCCATTCGCAGCAACCTATTGTAGCAATGTGTTGGTGCAGAATGATAGTATTGACGCTACCTTAAGTTGTAACCTTGGTAATAAGTACATTTTCGATACCATCATCGTACATGGAAATGTGAAGTTGCAGCCGCATGTATTGTCGCACACACTGCAAATCTTTCCTAAAGCAGTGTACAACGAGTTGTTATTACAAACCATCAATGAACGATTGGCCTCGCTGCCTTACTTGCAACAAGTACAGCCTTGGCAAATAGATATGCTTAATAGTGGGGCAAGGTTGCATGTATACTTGGCACCGCGAAAAAGCAATCAGGCGAATGTGTTGGTAGGCATATTGCCTGGTAATGTTCAAAACAATAACAAACTATTACTTACTGGCGAAGCCAACGTGCTATTGCAAAATGCACTAGCTGTTGGCGAAACCATACAACTGCAATGGCAGCAACTACAACCACAAAGTCCGCGATTGCAACTAGGTTATCAGCAACCAAGTATGTTTAAATCGAAGTACAGTGGCGCTTTTAACTTCCAATTGTTTAAACGTGATAGTAGTTTTTTAAATCTGCAAGCAGGTTTTCAGATAGGATTGAATATAGCTGCCAATACCCAACTGCAAGTAGGTATAGGCATTGCTAACAGTGCTGTGTTGCAAGTAGATACGCAGCAAGTAAAACTAACCCGACAACTACCAGATATTGCCGATGTACAAACCCTGCAACTCAGTCTACAGTATCGGCAGCAGCAATTGAATCATAGTGTTAATCCTACCCGGGGGCGTATTTTGAATTGGGTGTTGCGTGCTGGTAATAAAACCATACAGCCTAACAATACCATTACAGCGTTAAAGGCCAACGATTTCAACTATGCTCGTCTGTACGATACGGTACAGCTAAAAACATATGTATTGCAACTACAAGGGCAGTATCAGCATTTTATTCCCATCAAAAAGCAGGGTACACTGCGGTTGGCAGCACAGGTAGGTGCCATGTTTAGTGGCAATTATTTCAGAAATGAACTGTTTATGGTGGGTGGCTTACGCACTTTAAGAGGCTTCGATGAAGAAAGTATTTATACCCATCGATATGTATTTGGCACCGCCGAGTATCGATTACTCATTAGTGCCGAAGGGTATATTTTCGGATTTACAGAAGGTGGTGTAGCGGGTTATCCTACAAACAGTGGCGATCAGTATCGTAGTTTTTGGAGTGGTGGTGTGGGCTTGGCATTGCCTACTGCTGCTGGCGTGCTGCAACTAACCTACGCTTTGGGTACACGCAGCGATGTTCCATTTGCCGTAAGGCAGGGCAAAATTCATATTGGCTTGGTAAGCCGGCTGTAACTGCTACTGAATAAATAGGGCTTTCACTTACGTAAATACAAAATATCCCTTGTTATTTTGCACGCATGCGACAACAGTTGATGGTATTGATCGGATTATTATTGGGCAGTATACTGTCGAACGTAGTTGTTGCACAAGATTCTGTTGAACAGGCCATTCCGGTACGAAAATTATCGGCACCACCTACCAAAAGCACTGCTGCAAGAATTCTGGAACAAGCTGCTAAAAAAGTTCCTGCGGTTAAGTCGGCCGATACCAATCGTATTAAAGCGGTATTGCAATCAGGTATGGAGGTGATGGATACCGTAGTTGTTATTGATTCTGTAGCTATAAAAGACTCTTTACAGCGCTTAGATAGTATGCGGTTAGCTACTGCTGCGCAAGCAAAAGCTGCTGCGTTGGCAAAGCAGCCCAAAACCTGGCAGCAAGATACCCTGCACAACAAGCTGTTTAGGTTGCCTGCTATGGGGATGCAATTGCCTGCCATTTACAGGGTAGAACAATGGCGTACGGCTACCGATGCGAATTGGATATTTTACTTTTTAGTAGGTGTAGTTACATTATTGGCCTTCATTAAGGTTACTTTCAGTAAATATTTTTCAAGTTTATTGAGCTTAGTGTTTCAAACAAGTTTTCGTCAAAAGCAAACCCGAGATCAGCTGGCACAAGACACGCTGCCGGGTTTGTTCATGAATATTTTGTTTGTATTGGTTGCTGGCTTGTTGATAACCTTGGCAACGCAGCATTACGGCTGGGTACAACTCGATTTTTGGTGGTTGCTCTTGTATGCATGTGTTGGATTAACGGCGGTATACGTTACCAAACACCTGTTTATTGTATTTTCTGGTTGGGTATTTAACGAACGTGAAGCAGCTCGCAGCTATGGCTTTGTGGTAGGGTTTATCAATAAATTATTGGGTTTGGCATTGTTGCCATTGGTGCTTCCGTTAGCTTTTGCCGATGGTAAAAGTGCCAGTATATTGCTGGCGGTTGCCTATTTTGTGTGTGGTCTGTTATTATTTTATCGTTATACCGTAGCTATTTCTGTATTACGAGGTCAGTTGAAAATCAATGTGTTATACTTTTTTTTGTACTTTTGCACCGTTGAAGCATTACCTCTAATTGTAATGTACAAGGCCTTCATCAACCAGGTGGGGTAAAGTTTAAACAGTAACAGATAGCATGGATAAACCGGTTGTCAAAAAAGCAGCAGCTAAAAGCGTTAAACGCATTTTAATTACCCAGCCCAAGCCCGAAGAAAAGAGCCCGTACTTCGAACTTACACGTAAGTACAATGTGGAACTTGTTTTCCACCCTTTTATAAAGCTAGAGGGTATACCTGCACGTGAATTCAGAAAGCAGAAAGTTGATATTGCCGCTTATTCTGCCGTAATATTTACCAGTCGCAATGCCATTGATCACTTCTTCAGAACCTGTGATGAAATGAAAGTGGCCATTAGCCAAGAAACAAAGTACTTCTGCATTACAGAAGCGGTAGCATTGTATTTGCAAAAGTTTATTCAGTACCGAAAGCGTAAAGTATTTTATGGTGCCGATGGTACCAATAAAAGCATGCTCGATGTTATTAACAAGCACAAAGAACATGAACGCTTTTTGTATGTGTGCAGCGAAAACCAGCAAGACAGTGAAATTACCAACTGGCTTAAGAATGTTAAAGTAGAGCATCAGCTGGCCTTCATGTATCGCACGGTAAGTAACGATGCAAAAGAAGTACTAGCGGGAAAAGATTTCGATGTTATTTGCTTTTTCACGCCAAGTGGTGTCAAAAGTTTATTCGATAACGAGCCTGCATATCAGCAAAACAAAACCCAAATTGGCGCTTTCGGAAGCAGTACCGCTAAAGCAGTAGAAGAGGCGGGCTTGCAACTACAAATTAAAGTGCCAGCACCACAAACACCAAGTATGGTAGCAGCATTAGAGCAATATCTTGCTGCTAACGGCAAGAAAAAAGAGGTATAGTTAACATTTACCGTAAGGTATTTTATAGTCTTTGATTAACAGTCTTGGCCCAATAGGCCAAGACTGTTTTGTTATGAGCCCAGCGTTACTGCATACACTATCATTGGTGGCGTTGGCACCGTTCAGCAGCGGCAGCTACTATCATCGTTTTTTGAGAAATAACCAAACTCCCAAACCAAACCATGCGAAAACATGCAGCTTTGCCGCATTACAACGTAGTATTTTATGAATCAACTCATACACGAAACAAGTCCTTATTTATTGCAGCATGCCCATAATCCTGTGCATTGGTATGCTTGGGGTAACGAAGCATTTGAAAGAGCCAAGGCCGAGGGTAAGCCTGTATTGGTAAGTATTGGTTATAGTGCCTGCCATTGGTGCCATGTAATGGAACGTGAAAGCTTTGAAGATGCTACCGTGGCGGCATACATGAACGAGCATTTTATTAACATTAAAGTAGACCGTGAAGAGCGCCCAGATGTAGATCATTTATACATGGATGCAGTACAGGCAATGACGGGTAGCGGCGGATGGCCACTCAATGTATTCACCCTGCCCGATGGTAAGCCCTTTTATGGCGGTACATACTTTCCGCCAAGGCGAGCTTTCAACCGTGCAAGCTGGTTAGAGGTATTGGAGAGTGTACACAAAGCCTATACCGAACGCAAGCATGTAATGGATGCACAGGCCGAAAACTTGGTGGCCTATTTAAACAATGCCAACGCTATTGGTACAAAGCCAGCAACCAAAGAACCCAGTTGGGATAAGGCCGATATGCAAAAAATAGCCGATGCCATACTGCAACAAGCCGACACCACCTGGGGTGGTTTTGGAAAGGCACCCAAATTTCCGCAGACCTATACGATACAGTATTTACTCAGGCATCATCATTATACCAAGCATGAGCCATCGTTGCAGCAAGCATTATTGAGCCTCGATAAAATGATGCAGGGTGGTATTTACGATCAGGTGGGTGGTGGATTTGCACGTTATAGCACCGATACAGAATGGTTGGCACCGCATTTTGAAAAGATGTTGTACGATAATGCATTGTTGTTGGGCGTGCTGGCAGAGGCGTATCAGGTAACGCAGGCCGATCGCTACAAACGTTGTATGGTGCAAACTGTTGATTTTTTAGAACGAGAGCTTTTAGCAAGTAATCATGTATTTAACAGCGCTTTAGATGCCGATAGCGAAGGGGTAGAAGGCAAGTTTTACACTTGGCAGTATAGCGAAATAGAAGCTGTATTAGGTACCGATGCGGCACAGTATGCTGCTATGTTTGATATTACAACAGCGGGTAATTGGGAGCATACCAACATACCTTGGTTGCAACAGTCGTTGGAGCAATGGGCTACAGAGAAAAACCTTGCGGTAAATGAATTATACGCATGGGTAGATGCTTGTCATGAAAAATTGCTGACTGCTAGAGCCAAACGTATCAGGCCACTAACAGATGATAAGCAGCTTTTAAGTTGGAATGCATTGATGGTTACTGCTTTGTGCAAAGTGTACATGGCATTGGGAGAACCAAAGTATTTACAACTAGCCGAGCAAGTAATGCATGGCATGGAAGCAGCATTTACCGTAAGGGATAGCAAGCATTGGTGGCATACCCATAAAAATGGCATAGCAAAAATTGATGCCTTTTTAGATGATTACGCCTATCTCATACAGGCATATTTATACTTGCAAGAGGCCACTGGTAAAAATAATTATCTCGAAAATGTTAAAGTGCTTATATATTTGGTTGTTGAAAATTTCAGCGACGAGCAACAGAAGTTCTTTTACTTTTCGAGACCTCAACCAGATTTAGCAGTACGGAAAAAGGAAGTGTACGATGGTGCTACGCCTTCTGGCAATGCTATTATGGCTTGGAATTTATACCGTGCAGGCACTTTGTTGGATAATGCCGAGTGGGTAGAGAGATCTGAAGCAATGCAACAGCATCTTTACTACACAATACTTAGGTATCCTACTTCTTTTGGTGCTTGGGCGCAGCTATTGCAGCTAATTTTGGCAGGTCAGATAGAAATTGTTTTGCTGGGTAATTTGAGTAAATTATATTTGGAACGACTACTTGCTCGCTATATACCGAATAGGTTGGTTCAAACAGGCGATACAAATGAAACATCATTGTATCCTTTACTGAGCCAGAAAATAATCTCCCCTAGTAACGAATGTACCATGTACGTGTGTCGGCAACAGACTTGTTCTGCGCCGCTATACGAGCTGGCTGAATTGTACCAAATAATTCAGGCATAAGCTACTAAACGATGTTGGGTTTAAAAAGTCGTACAAGTTGTAACAATAAAAAACTAGCGACTGCGTTTCGTAAAATGAGGGTGGCGAGTAGGTATATAAAAATTGGTAGACTGTTTTAAAATTTTATATTTGCCCGATACCCTTCTTTAAATATTGAACCGAAGAATGAAAAGCAAATTACTTGCACTAACCGCTTTGACTGCCGCCTTAGCCAGTATTGGCTGTAACAAGGGTAAGTCTAAAGGTGTGCCCGACAACGGACAGTTAGTAGGTGTTGCACCTAACGCCCGCCCGGGAATGACTAAGCCAGTGGGTATGGTGTACGTTCCGCCGGGAACCTTCCACATGGGGCCAAGCGATGAAGACATCAACTTCAACTACACAGCACGTAACAAGCAAGTGTCTATCAACGGATTTTGGATGGACGCTACTGAAGTTACTAACAACGAGTACCGCCAGTTTGTGAACTGGACGAGAGATTCATTGGCAGCCATAGAGATGGGTTTCATCAAGAACAGTAGCAATGGTGATACTGCTGTTGATTGGAAGCGAGCCCAAACAATTAAGCTAAACGATAAAGGAACCCTTGAGAAGCTTACAAAGCTGGTACTAGCGCCTGATAACCGCTTGTACAACAAGGTGGAATTAGATCCGGCTAAAATTGTGTATAACGTGCAAGGCTTCGATTTAAAAGAAGCTGCCAAGCGTGAGAACAAGGATAAGCCTCGTAAAGATTTTATTTACCGTTACGATCAAGCCGTATACCCGGATACATTGGTTTGGATGAGAGACTTCTCTTATTCATACAATGAGCCTATGACAAAACGTTATTTTGCTCACCCTTCTTTTGGTAATTATCCTGTTGTTGGTGTTACATGGAAGCAGGCAGTAGCATTCTGTCATTGGCGTTCACATTACCTCAACAGTTTCTTAGAGAAGAAGAAAAGAGCTGTGGAGAGTGATTTCAGATTGCCTACAGAAGCCGAATGGGAATATGCTGCTCGTGGCGGCCGCTCACAGTCCATGTATCCATGGGGTAATCCATACCTAAGAAACAAGAAAGGTTGTTTGTTAGCCAACTTCAAGCCAGGTCGTGGCAACTATCCTGAAGATGGCGGATTCTATACTGTTCGTGCCGATGCTTACTGGCCCAACGACTTTGGTTTATACAATATGGCAGGTAATGTGGCTGAGTGGACTTCTTCTTATTTCTATGAAGGTGCATACAATTTCCAACATGATATGAACCCCGATGTACGTTACAATGCGAAAGACAGCGATGCTCCGCGTATGAAGCGTAAGGTTGTACGTGGTGGAAGTTGGAAGGATATTGGCTACTTCTTGCAAACAAGCACCAGAAGTTACGAATACCAAGACACTGCTAAATCTTATATTGGTTTCCGTTGTGTAATTGACTTACCAGCGCAAATTAGCCGCCGATAATTGGCACTCATTTTTAACAAAGACTACTTTTTACTGACACTTTAAAACAAAAAACCAAAACAATGTCAAGTGCTTTATCTAGAAAACAAAACATTGCTCTGAATGTGGTTGTGTGCGTGGGTGCCGCCATCGTAATTGTGGGTGCTCTTTTCAAAATCATGCACTGGCCGGGATCTGACATTTTCCTTCCATTAGGTCTTATTACTGAAGCTGTAATCTTTATTGTATATGCATTTGTTCCACCAGATGAGGATCATGCACCTGAAACAGGTAAAGACGCTGGTGCAAGTGCAGGTTTAAATCCTATCAAGGCAATGAACGAAATTTTGTTGCCTAACATGAACAAGTTGAGCGATAACTTCAAAGTACTTGGTACAACAGTTGAGCAAATGAGTAAAATTGGTGAAGTTGTTAAAACAACTGGCGACTACACTAAAAATACTAAAGATGCTGCCGATGCTATGTTAGCAGTGAAAAATGCTACTACAAACGCAGCTACCGCTATGGGCTCATTGAACAGCGCTACTGATAGCACTAAGCAATTCCACGATCAAATTCAAGTGTTGACAAAGAATTTGGGTTCTTTAAATACTGTATACGAATTAGAATTACAAGAAAGTAACAATCACTTAAAAGTGATGAACCAGTTCTACGGCAAGTTGGCTGAAGCTTCTGCTGCTATGCAGGGTAGTGCCGAAGATGCTAAGCGTGCACAAGCTCAAATCGCAGAATTGGCTAACAACTTAACTAAGTTGAATTCTATCTACGGTAATATGCTTACCGCAATGAGAGGTCAATAGTAGTGCAATATTACTGTAAGTTGACTAGATTTTTGATAACCTAATTTCGTAAAACAGAACTAACAATACTTTTGTATGGCACTACCTAAAGAGCCACGGCAGAAGATGATTAATATGATGTATTTGGTGTTAACAGCCCTGTTAGCATTGAATGTGTCTAATGAAATTCTAAATGCCTTTAAAACGGTTGATAACAGCCTTGTTAACAGTAACGGTGTTATTGATAACAAGAACAATACCATCTTCAAGTCTTTTGAAGAAAAATTAAAGAAGCAAGAAACTGCTGAGAAAGCTGCCATGTGGAAGCCTAAAGCCGATGCTGCTAAGAAGCTGGCTGACGACTTAGTGAAATACATTGATGGTTTGAAGCTAGAGCTGAAAAAAGAAGCTGGCCTTGAAATGGTAAAAGACGAAACTGGTAAAACAGTGGAGAAGTTCAAGGAAGATGATCTTGATGCAGCTACACGTTTGTTCCTAGAAAAGAAGCGTGGCGAAGAGTTTCTTAATAAGTTGAAGAAATTCAAGACAGACTTATTAGCTATCGACCCAGAAGCTAAGGCACTTTATGAAAAACAATTGCCTTTAAACTTCGATCCTCCGAAAAATGCACAGAATGCTGCTGCTAAAAACGATTGGTCTTATGCGTACTTCCACATGACGCCAACCGTAGCTGCATTAACCATGTTGAGCAAGTTCCAGAACGACATTAAGAATAGCGAGGCACAATTAGTAGATTATTTCCATAGTAAGATTGGCCAAGTAGAACTAGTATACGACGCTTTCCAAGCATTCGCTGGTACCAACGCTACATACTTATTACCTGGTGATGAACTACAAATTACAGCAGGTGTGGGTGCTTTCAGTAAAGCTGCATTACCTACTGTTACTATTGATGGTGCTAACGTTCCTCTGAATGCTGATGGTGTTGCAGAATGGAAAACAACTGTTAATAGTGTTGGTCAAAGCACTAAAAAAGTAAAAGTTTCGTTTAAGAAACCAGATGGCACTATTGCTGAAGTAGAAAAAGAAGTAAAATATACCGTTGGTACTCCTTCTGGTGTGGCTATTTCTACAGATGCAACACGTGTTTTCTACGAAGGTCTTGAGAATCCATTAAGCGTAATTGGTGGTAGTGGCGATGAAAAAATGCAATTAACGATTGAAGGTGCTGGTGCTAGCTATAGCAAGTCTGGCCCTGGTCAATATATTGCAAAATTCAGCCAGCTAGGTACGGCTAGAGTTACTGCGAATGATGGTAAAACAAACGTTACCGTAAATATTCCAGTAAAACGTGTACCAGATCCTACACCAATGATTGGTGGTAGTGCTGGTGGTAACATGGAAGCTAGTAAGTTCAAAGCCATGCGTGGTTTGAACGTAGTACTGAAAGATTTCGTATTCGAAGGTGTTAAGTTCACTGTATCATCTTTTACAGTAGTGTGTTCAGGTAAAAACTTCCCTGAATTTGCTACTGCAGACAATCAGGGAGCAGCTTTCAGCGGAAGAACACAACAGTTGATCGACAGATTGGTACCAGGTTCAGTTGTTTCAATTGGTCAGATTGAGGTAATCGATCCTTCTGGTAAGAAAAGAAACTTAGAGCAATTGCTTACTTTCTATTTAGATTAATATTCGGAGCATGAAAAAGGTTCATTTATTATTTGTATTGTGTGTGTTAGGCTTGATGACTGCCAATGCTCAGTTTCGTAAGAAACCTGGTGGTGGAGGTGGCGGAACTACCACAACACCTGCTACCCAACAAGGCGGAGCTGGTAACAAGCAAACTGCGCCAGCTGCTGCACCAGCGAAGCCACTTACTGAAGTGAAGCCGGTGGTAGTAGATAAAACAAAAGACGCATCTTCTAATCCTCTTCCAGGTTTGAATAGAAGTACTTCTTTGCGTAATAATGCTGCGATCGAGAAAAATCTTGTGAAAGAGCGTACGCCACTTGAATATGAACACTTGCGTGAAGACGACGCAATTTTCAGTCACTTTGTATGGCGTGAAATCAATGCTAAAGAAAAGTTGAATCAACCATTTTTGTATCAAGCAAAAGACGAAAATGGTATTCAAAGCTTTTTCTATATTCTTTTGAATGCGATTAAAGAAGATTCAGTAACTGCTTTTTCTGCCGATTTCCAAGACGATCGTTTCACAACGCCAATCTCAATTGACAGTTTATTGAACTCAATGAAGGGTAAGCGTACCTACTCGTTACAGCCTAACCTTGACGATCCGAATATCAATGACACGATTTATTATTTTGATACCAAATTGGCCCCTAAAGTAGACTCTATCTATACTTTCAGAATTAAGGAGCAATGGATATTCGATAAGGAAAGTAGCAGAATGTTTGTACGTATTTTGGGTGTAGCTCCAGTAGCTATGATTACACCTCCAGGTGCTCAAAAATCAGAACCACAAACACTTTTCTGGATCTACTACCCTGATTTAAGAAAAACGCTTGCTAAAACTGAAGTGTACAACGGTAAGAACATGGCACAGCGTATGACTTGGGAAGATCTTTTTGAAGCAAGAATGTTCAGCAGTTATATCGTAAAATCTACGATTGATAATCCGAACGACTTCTTCTTGAAAGAATTCCCGGGCTTGAAAGACAGCAAGTTGTTCCAATTGTATGAGGGCGAAAACATTAAAGAAAAAATCTTTAATTACGAACAAAGTCTTTGGAGCTATTAATAGCTTTACCTTACGGTAAATCAAAGAAAAAGGAGCAACATGGTTGCTCCTTTTTCTTTTATGCTTTTTTAAGGTAAATATTTACGTAAGTATACCAAAACAGTCTACTTCGGTTATATATTTGTTTCGGTTTTTCATAGGATATTGGATTTTAAAACGGGGTGGGATTTTCATCCGAGCCCCTTTTATTTTTTTAATCTGTACCCGGCTTCTCAGCAAAATATGCCTTGATAATAGATGCTTTGTGTAAGCCAACAATCGCCGATAATTCTTCTACCGTTTTTTCCTGAATTTTCTTCACTGATTTGAATGTTTTCAACAGTTCTTGAGCGGTTTTATGGCCAATACCTTGAATTTGTTCAAGCTCATTTTTAAACGTTCCCTTGCTACGTTGATTGCGATGAAAAGTGATGCCAAAGCGGTGAACTTCATCTCGTATGTACCGAATGAGTTTTAAAGTATCGCTATTCCAATCAAGTTTAATTGAATTACTATCGCCAGGGAAGAAAATTTCCTCCTCGTTTTTGGCAAGTCCAACCACCGTTAACTTCCCAATCAAGTCGAGTGCTTTAATGCTTTCCATGGCAGCGCCAAGCTGCCCTTTACCACCATCTATAATCACAAGTTGCGGAAGCGGACTATTTTCTTTTAAAAGCCGACTATACCTGCGGTATACCACTTCCTGCATGGTAGCAAAGTCGTTGATGCCGGTAACCGTTTTAACGTTATAATGACGATAGTCTTTTTTGCTGGGTATACCATCCTTGAAACAAACCATGGCACTTACAGGGTAGCTGCCTTGAAAGTTTGAGTTATCAAAACACTCAATGTGTATAGGTGCAACTGGTAGTTGTAGTTGTTGTTGTAACTGATATAGTACTTGCTTTTTCTCCATGTCAGACTTGCCCTCTAACTGAAGAATTTTCTTCTTTTTGAGTTCAAGTTGATAGTAGTTCACATTTTTTAAACTAAGCTCTAATAGCTTCTTTTTATCACCACCTTTAGGTACGGTGATGGTAGCAATTGCTTCTGGAAATGGTAGTTCAAAAGGAACAATAATTTCAGCGGCCATACTATTGAACTCGTTTCGCAGTTGTTGTATAGCGAAACTGAGTACTTCTTCTTCGGCTTCCTCCAACTTGGTTTCTAAGCTCACGGTATGTGTTTGTACAATCGTACCGTTTTCTACCATCAAATAATTCACATAAGCGGTATCGCCATCTTTGAGCATACTGAAAACATCTAGCGTACCTAAATGTCGGCTCACAATGATAGATTTGGCCTGATACTGTTCGAGGTGCTCTAATTTTTTGCGAACCTGTTCTGCTTTTTCAAAGGCAAGTGCTGCTGCAAAATCTTGCATTTGAGTTTTGTAAGCAGCAATAATAGGTTGCAAATTGCCCTTAAGCATTTGCCGAACTTGTTGTAATCCAGCAGCATAATCGGCCTCTGTTTGCAAGGCTTCGCACGGTCCCTTACAATTGCCTAAATGGTACTCTAAGCAGACCTTAAACTTACCCCGCTGAATATTATTTACCGTAAGGGGCAACTTGCAAGTACGTAGCGGGATAAACTGTTTGATAAAACTTAATAGCTCCCGCACTTTCGCAACACTTGTATATGGCCCCAAGTATTCAGAGCCATCGTTGTATTTGCGGCGTGTAAAAAAAATACGAGGGAACGGTTCTTTTTTAATAACGAGGTAAGGATACGTTTTATCGTCTTTTAAATCGATATTAAACTTGGGTTGAAACTGCTTGATTAAAGCATTTTCCAAGAGAAATGCATCTTGTTCGCTATCTACAATGGTGAATTCAATTCTGTGAATACGTTGAACCAGTTCATGTGTTTTATAGCTCGTTTTTTGCTTGCTGAAATAGCTGCCGATACGCTTACGCAAATGCTTAGCCTTGCCCACATACAATAGTGTGCCATCGGCTGCATAATACTTGTACACGCCTGGTTGCAGCGGTATGGTATGTGCTATTTGCTGATATCCTTCTTGCGTCATAATTGCCTCATCACTATTCGTTCCAAATCACTTGTTCTTGTGTAACACTTGTACTACCTCCATTGTTAACGCTTGTAATGATGGAGAAACTTTTTCCTGCTTTCCAACTGAGGGTTTGTTCGGTTATGGTGTTGTTTTCGCTGCGTAGCAGTTTTGCAAAAACACGTTTTACCTTACCACTCGTTTCATCTACCAGTACATCTACCGATTGGATGGGTTGGTTCAAATCGTAAGGTTTGTAAGTGAGGGTTATGCTTTGTGTGGTATTATCGTTGAAAGTACTTTCTGTGAAAGCCTTATTGTCACTTACATTCAGAGCTAGAAATGGGGCTGCTTTTGCAGTGCAAGCGGCCATACTTAAAGCTATTGAATCGGTACGTTGCTGCTGTGTTGTTTTTTGATAAATGAAATAGGCTTCTTTATCTATCTGATACAATTCGCTTTCGAAAAAGCCTTTGAGATCAAAGTGTTGCTTTGTAAGTGGAGTTGCTGTTGGGTTGGTAGCTTGTTGCGTAGCATTGTTACAACTTGTCATCAGTAGCAAGCAGCTGAGTAGGAAAATAATAACTCTGTACATGCTGCAAAGTTGCAAGATTATTTACGTAAGTAAGGCATCAAAAAATATGGCACCGCTTGCGGCGCCATATTGTATAAGTATTACAAATGGTTTATTTCAACTGTTGTAGCAAACCAATCCTAAAACCATAATCTACCAAGTGTTCTCTAATAGGGTAGCGATAGCTAAAGGTGGGCAACTGCTGATAACGAATTTGCGGGCCGGCAATCCAAGTGGTGTTATTGGTGGTGTACGAGAATAAAGCTTCTACGTTCGTATTAACATTCCAATTACGCATGAGGCTTTTACCATCTGCATAGTTTTTGTAATCGGTTGTAATTACAAACGGTGCTTTGTCAAACACATACGTTGGCTGCACGCTGCCACCTACACTAATGCCAAATTGTTTGGCTGCCAATACCTGCCAACGAATACCAATAGGAATAGAAATTTCTTGATACTTGTTTTGCAACACTATGGGCATGGTGCCAATACTGGTTCTATAGCGACTGGTAGTGTTTATTACCTGTGCCTGACCATAGTTATTGTTTAAAGCTATGGGTGCATTTTCATAATTATTACCAAAGGCTTCGATATTGTATTGACGCATATTAAACTGCAATCCGCTGGTTAAGCTGATGCGTTCGTTCAGTTGGTAGGCAAATGATAATCCAACTTCAATACCCATGGCAGGCCTGTGCTTCACCACCTGATTCACATCGATATCGTAGTTCAAACCAATGGGAGAAGCAATGTAATTACCAGGGAAAAATGATTTATAATTTTCATCTACCAATAGTCGATAGCTGATGCTGGGTGCAATATGAAAGCCCCACTGCCAGCGGCTTTTCTTAGCATTATTCGGTATTTGAATAGCTGCTGTGGTATTGTTGGCCGCAAGTTGGTTACTCATAATGGTCGTTGCATGCCAATTGTCAGTTTGCAGCGGTGTTATCGCTTCAACATCGGTTGTGGTAAGTGCAGGTTGTGCACTACCGATACGATCGAAAATGGCAGTACTGCTAAAGTTGTCGGCCGTACTTTCATTTACTGTAAAGTTATCAAATCGTTTATTGGTATATAGTGCTGTACTTGCATTGTTGGTAGCTGCCATTAACGCTAGAAGACGGTACTTATCACCTTGCGGTAAATGCACTACTGCTGTTTGTGCTTTTGCCAAAGCCTCAACACTATCAAGATGTTTTTGTGCTTTTGTAATAGTAGCATTGGTAATAGGTGCTGTTGCGATACTTGCAGCAATAACAGTGTTAGCATCGCCGGCTGTAGTATTGTTGGCTTGCATTACTGTTGGTGTTAAGCTTTGTGCATGCTTATCGCCAGCAGTTACAACAATGGTTAATGCAGTAAGTGTAGCTACTACCATGGCGGCTACAATGCCGAGTGCAGGCCAGCGTTGCTCACCATGTATTTCATGTTGTATGTTTTGCCAAATGCGGTCGCTGGCGTAGAGCCGATGTTGGTCGGCCGATACCTGCAGCAACTGCTCCAGCTCGTCGTCGGTATATAAATGCTTGCTTTCTCGCATGTTGTGCTCACAGTTAATCGTTAGTAATGGTTGCTTTTCAAAAAAAGGGATCGGATTTATCGGTTCTTTAATGTGGCTAACAATACGGCCGGTGCTGTTTCTGGCTTTTCTATGATGCGTCGCTTAATCAGTATTTGTTCTAAAATTACTTTGGCTCTGGTGTATTGGCTTCGGCTGGTACTTTCTTCAATATCCAACATCTGTGCAATTTCTTTGTGGCTAAAGCCTTCAATTGCATAAAGGTTGAGTACTGTTCTGTAACCAATGGGTAGTAACCGAATACTTTCAATTACTTGCTTGGCTTGCATCATGTTAGGTACCGCGGCTTCTTTTACCGTAAGGTGTTCGGCCGATGCGATATCTACACTCTCTGCAAATTTTTTGTGCTTCTTCAAAAAATTAATGCAGGTGTGTACCATGATGCGGCGTACCCAGCCTTCGAAACTGCCTTGATTTCTAAAAGTGTGTATTTGGGTGAACACTTTTATGAAACCTTCCTGTAGCATGTCCTCGGCATCGTCGCGGCTTTGAGCATACCTATAGCATACTGATAGCATTTTAGGACTGTATCGGTTATACAGTTCTCTTTGTGCTAAAGCGTTGTTGTTGAGGCAACCCTGTAATAAGCTTTCATCTGTCATGGGGATGTTCACTAAGACCACCAATTTAAGACAAAATACCGACTGAAATGCTGCATTAGCAGCCTTTTATCAAAAAATGAAATATTGTTGCAAAAAATGAAGCTACCTTTGAACCATAAAGTAGCAGCTATATTCATGTCGCGTGTTGTACCATTGATAAGTGTTTTAAGTGCAGTATTGTTGCTGGCAACAGCTACTTTGGCACAGCCTTGCCAACTACAAATAGATGGATTGATTACCGATAGCGATACCAAAGAAGTATTGCCTAAAGCAACCATTACGGTACTTACCATTCAAAAAAAGGTTGTAGCCAATTACCGAGGGTACTTTACAGTAAATAAACTATGCCCAGGTACCTATCGCCTTGTAATAACGCATGCAGGTTGTGATACGGTTGTGCAAACCATTACTATAACGCAAAACACTACGCTTAACATTGCCTTACCACATGCCAGAAATAACCTCGAAGCAGTTACCGTAGCCACGCAAGCTGGCAATAAAAACAATAGCATCAGTCAAGAAATCAAAGGCAGAGAACTAGCCCTTCGTCGTGGGTTAACCTTAGCAGAAACCATTGAGCAACTACCTGGTGTAACTGTTTTACAAACAGGTAGTACCATTGTAAAGCCTGTGATACATGGGCTGCATGGCAATAGAATTCTCATTTTAAACAACGGTGTTCGTCAAGAAGGGCAGCAGTGGGGCAGTGAACATGCGCCTGAGGTAGATGCTTTTTTAGCACAAAAAATTACTGTTTTAAAAGGGGCTGGCGCCTTACAGTATGGTGCCGATGCTATCGGCGGTGCTATTCTGGTAGATCCAAAAGCTTTGCCTGCCGTTAACGGACTCAAAACTGAACTGAGCACAGCTTATTTTACCAACAACAGGTTAGGTGCAGTAAGTGTCATTGTAGAAAATGCCTTACGGCAAATGCCACAGTGGGCTTGGCGTGTACAAGCAACTGCACGTTATGGTGGTAATGTTCGTACCCCCAATTATTGGTTACATAATACAGGCGTACAAGAATGGAATGCAAGTGCTACACTCGGGCATAAAGGCAAGCGTAGTAATACAGAAATTTTTGCCAGTATTTTCAATACTTCGCTGGGCATTTTTTGGGGAAGTCAGGTGGGTAGCTTAGCCGATTTGCAAGCGGCAATCAACCGTAAAGAACCGTTGTTTAACATCAATCAATTTTCATACACGTTAGATAGGCCAAAGCAACAAGTACAGCATTTACTTTTTAAAGCAAAATATACGTATAACCTTACGGTAAATGATCAACTGCAGGTATTGGTGAGCCATCAAGAAAACAAGCGACAAGAGTTTGATTTGGCTCGTATTACCGATGCGCCAGAGCTTGATTTAAAAATTGGTACCACACTCATAGATGCTAACTATGAAGCCAAGCGAAGCCGTTGGCAATGGCAACCCGGCCTGCAACTAATGATTCAAAACAATGTGTGGAGTGGTAGCCGTTTTTTCATCCCAAATTTTGAGAGTAGTAATGCAGCAGCCTACTTTATCGGAAAGCATAACACCACCCATATTGATGCTGAAGTTGGTATTCGCTACGATGCACGACAGCTTACCAGCTTTCGTAATAACAATGGTAACATTCGTTCTATCACCGAAAATTGGCAAGGTGCTTCGGCATCGGCTGGGGTTACCTTTAAGATTTCGCCAGCGTTTCAATGGTTGCTTAATGGGGCAACAGCTTGGCGTGCACCGGGTGTGAACGAATTGTATGTGAATGGCTTGCATCATGGTACATCATCCTTCGAAATTGGCGATGCTAACTTGCAAGCAGAACGAGCTTATAATTTTAGCACACAATTAAAATACAAGTTAGCCGATAGCGCCTTACTGGTAGATGTTACACTGTACAACAACCTGATAGATGGCTTCATCAATTTAGTGCCCGATACTCCGGCAACACTTACCATTCGGGGGGCTTTCCCAACCTTTCGTTATCGGCAAACCAACGCTCGACTTACCGGAGCCGATATCAGCTTGTTCTTCAAATGGTCGAAGCACTTGCATAGCAACATTAAATCGTCGTGGTTGTGGGCGTTCGATCGTACGAACAGTACTTGGTTGGCGCAAATGCCAAGCAATCGTTGGTATGCCGATTTGGCTTATCATTTACCGCAAGGGAAATATTTATCTAATAACCTGATTCGCATACATACGCAAACCGTGTTACAGCAGCGTAACCTGCCGCGTAACAATACCGATTATTTACTACCGCCGCCCACGTATACTTTATTCGGGGTTGAGTTGGCAACGCAGCTGGGTTGGGGTAAGCAACGGATACAATGCAGTATTTCGGCTACCAATATGCTGAATACGGTGTTTAGAGATTATATGGATCGATTCCGTTATTTCAATGATGGTATGGGACGAAATATAGCTTTTAGAATGCAGTATAGTTTTTAAAGTATATACAATGAAAAAGATGCAAGTGTGGATGTTGGCCGCAGTAAGTGCCGTGATGCTGTTCGGTAGTTGCAAGAAAACGAGTAGTCCGAACAATGAAAATGAACACGAAGCAATTACTACCGTAACCATGGTGTTCAAACAAAATGGTAGTACTGTATTTACCTATGTATTCGACGACCCCGATGGCGATGGTGGTAATCCGCCCGTGCGAAAAGATGTGCTTGCATTAGGCACCAATCAGACCTACGACGTAGAACTGACTTTATTGAATAAAACAAAAAATCCGGTGTCGGATGTTACGCCAACCATTCGCAATCAAGCTACTTCGCATGAACTGTTTTACTTATTTACCGGCGTTAACCCAACGATTCAAAAAATTGATACCGACGCTAACGGTTTCCCTCTAGGCTTGCGTACACGTTGGATAACCACTACAAGTGGTACTGGCACCATGCGTTTGAAGTTAATGCACAAACCACTCATTAAAGGCCCAACAGATAGTCCGGATAAAGGACATAGCGATGTTGATATAAATTTCGATGTACGTATAAATTAACAATTATTTGCAGCGTAGTTGCAAAATTTATGCATCTTTGTTGCAACAAATTAAAACTTATGAAGAAAGTATTACTCGCAATGGCGATAGTGGTAACAGCGGTTGCTGCGAACGCTCAAAAAGTAAATTTTGGTGTGAAAGGTGGTTATAACCTTAGTATGGTTTCGGCGACAGGCGAAACTGCAGATCCTCGCTCTACGTTTCATGTTGGTGGCTTAGCAAACTTTTCACTTAATAAAACATGGAGTATACAGCCTCAAGTGTTACTAAGCGGTAAAGGTGCTAACATTGCTCACGAAGGTCATGCAGATAAGTTTAAATTCTTATCACTCGATGTACCTGTGAATGCAATCTATAGTTTCAATAATGGCTTGTTTGTAGGTGCTGGTCCAAACTTTGGGTTTAACTTGAGCGGAAAGTTTGAGGCAGATGAAAACGGTTAACACATTGAGCAAGATATTGAGTTTGGTTCGGCAGCAAATCAAATCAACCGTTTTGATTTAGGCGTTAATGCCCTAGTGGGTTACAAACTTAAAAACAAGTTATTCTTCAGTGCCAATTATACCGCAGGTTTGAGCAACTGGAGTAATGCAGCTAACACCACTTGGCGCAACAGCGTACTTGGTATTAGTGTTGGTTACTTTTTTAATTAGTCTCGCTTCAGTTTTGGATAAATGTAAAGCCACCTTTTTGGGGTGGCTTTTTTGTTAGCGTACCTTACGGTAAATGCGTTCTCATTTGCCGTAAGGCGAACCAATCGTTACTTACGTTCGCCAATTTGTTGACGCCACATGGCATAATACAAACCTTTTTCGGCTAGCAAGTCGGCATGATTACCCATTTCAACCACACGGCCACGTTCTAACACATAAATGGTATCGGCATGCATAATGGTGCTCAAGCGGTGTGCAATGAGTACTGTTACCTGCGATTTAGCAGCCGAAATACTTTGAATGGTAGTGGTAATTTCTTCTTCGGTAATGCTATCTAAGGCACTGGTAGCTTCATCGAAAATGAGCAAATTCGGGTGTCGCAGCAAGCTGCGGGCAATACTGAGGCGTTGTTTTTCGCCACCGCTAAGCTTTAAGCCACCTTCGCCAATAACCGTATCAATGCCATTATCGGCACGGGCAATAAGGTTGTTGCAGCTTGCTTTTTCCAACGCTTCCAATAGTTCGGCATCGGTAGTTTGTGGCCGTACAAAAAGCAAATTTTCTTTAATGGTGCCTGCAAATAATTGCGTGTCTTGTGTTACAAAACCTATTTGGCTTCTTAACTCATCAAAATCAATCGCATTGCTATCGATATCGTTGAATTGAATGCTACCTGCTTGTGGCCGATACAAGCCTACCAATAGTTTTACCAATGTACTCTTACCTGAACCAGAAGGACCTACAAATGCAATGGTTTGTCCTTTCCTTGCGGTAAATGTAATGCCATCGATAGCTTTATAGCTTGCCGTTTGATGCTGAAAACTAACCTCATTAAATGCAACGGTATGAATATCGCCTAGCGCTTGCGGTTGGGCTGGCTTAGCTTCGACTGGCTTTTGCATCAGTGTATCGAAGTTGTTGAGCGATGCCTGAGCTTCGCGATAGGCTAAAATGATATTGCCCAATTCTTGTAATGGTCCAAAAATGAAGAAGCTAAAAAATTGAAGCGTAATCATTTCGCCGGTGGCAATATCTTTTTTAAACACCAACCATAGAAGTGTGAACATGATACACTGACGTAAGAAATTAACGAAAGTGCCCTGTACAAACTGTAAGCTGCGGATGCTTTTTACCTTTTTAAGCTCTAAACCTAAAATTTTGAATGTGTTTTTATTGAGGCGTGTAATTTCTTGTTCTGTGAGTCCCAGACTTTTCACCAATTCTATGTTACGTAAGCTTTCGGTAGTGGTGCCAGCAAGTTGTGTAACTTCTTTAACAATGGTTTTTTGAATCAGCTTAATTTTTTTACTCAACAGGTTAATGAGTAACGATAGCAGCAAGCTGCCACTAAAAAACATCACTACAATAACCCAGTTGGTACTCAAACTCCAAATGGTTACAAACACAATTCCTACAATGGTGGTAAAGAGTACATTGATAAACAGCGTAATAAACCGTTCGGTATCGGTACGTACTTTGGTAAGAATCGATAAAGTTTCGCCACTACGTTGATCTTCAAATGCCTGAAAAGGTAATTGCATACTATGGCGTAAACCATCAGTAAAAATGGTGGCACCAAACTTTTGTACAATAACATTGGTGAAATAATCTTGAAATGCCTTGGCAATACGGCTAACCATAGCAACGCCAATGGCTGCTGCCAGCATCCAAAGCACACCACTCACAAATGCAGATTGTGAAAGTGTGGCCGCTTTGTTCGCATAGTTGTCTATGATTTTGCCAATAATTACAGGATCTAGCATGCTAAAACACTGATTAATGGCAGCGAGTAGCATGGCCAATGCCAATAATTTTCGGTAGGGTTGTAGGTATCGTAATAAGAGCTTCATAAGGTGCAAGCTACTAACAGAAACGGTGCCATGTTATAATTTATAGCATGTTGCGTGCTGGTATGTGGTAATCTGTGCCAAGTTGACTTATTTTGCCACCGTGAGCCAAGCCAATGCCATACGTGTATGGGTAGATATGCATCGTTTAAAACACAATGCTTTTACGGGTATGTACCATTTTAGTGTGCATTTAGCGAAGGCATTGGTTGCAGCTGAAGATAATGACGTTGCCCTGAGTTTTTATACACCAACATCGCATCATGCATTTGCCGGTAACGGCGTTCAATATCCCATTCATAAGGGCTGGCACAAATGGTATTTGCCGCACCAACAGTACGATGTGTGGCATGTTACCACGCAACTAGGGCGATATTTTCCGCGGAGTAAGCATACGAAAGTGGTGCTTACCATTCACGATTTAAATTTTCTGCTTGAATCGCCGCATGCGGTGGCTCGTAACCGTAAGTTGCTACAAGGTATTCAACAAAAAATTGATAAAAGCGATTGTGTGGTAGCGATCTCTCAATTTGCTTTAGCACAAATAGAAAAACATTTGTCCCTTACGGGTAAAAGTACTGCTGTTATATACAATGGCTGTAATCGTTACGATAAACCTGTGGTAGCACCCAACCATTTACCGCAAGGAAAATTTCTTTTCAGTATTAGTAGCATTGAGCCTCGCAAGTACTTTCATACACTCATGCCTTTATTGCAGCGCCACGAATACGATTTGCTGATTGCTGGTAACACAACGCATCCGTACACACAAGAAGTATTGCAGGCTGCTGAAGCAGCAGGTGTTACACATCGCCTGGTGTTATTGGGTTGTATTAGCGAGAACGATAAACATTGGTATTTACAACATTGCGATGCTTTTGTATTTCCATCGCAAGCCGAAGGCTTCGGATTGCCGGTGATTGAAGCCATGCAATATGGTAAGCCTTGTTTTTTAAGTACAGCTACTTGCTTGCCTGAAGTGGGTGGCAATGTGGCTTACTACTTTGATAGTTTTGAGCCACATGCAATGCAGCAAGTATTTGATGCTGGCATGCATGATTACATTACCAACCACCGTGCTATTGCAATACAACAGCATGCAGCAACATACAGTTGGGATGTGGCTGCACAACAATATATTGCCTTATACAAACAACTTGCACATGCCTGAGTTACCGCTGATATCGGTTTTGGTAATTACTTATAATGGTGCTGCATACATTCAGCGTCAGATAGATACCATTTTGCAGCAAACCTATACCAATATTGAGGTTATTATTGCCGACGATGCTAGTACCGATAACACAGTTGCTTTGCTGCAAAGTTGTTATGGCAACTTACCGCATGTACGCATTATTACGAATGCAACAAATGTTGGTTATATCAAAAATTTTGAAAATGGCTTAGCCCATTGCAAGGGTACTTATATATGCTTTAGTGATCAAGATGATGTTTGGCTATCACATAAAATAGCTACGTTGTATGCTCATATTGGCGATAAAATGTTGGTGTATAGCGATAGTTTGATGGTAAACGAACATGAAGAAAGTATCGGGAAAAAACTAAGCGATGTAAGCAACATGTACACCGGTAGCGATACACGTGGTTTTATATTGTGGAATGTGGTGTGGGGGCATACCATGATGGTGCATCGGTCGTTGTTGCAATACAGTTTGCCCATTCCTGCCTATACGCCACACGATATTTGGCTGGCCTTTAGAGCTTGTACTTTGGGCGGTATTGTATATGTAGATGAAGTGTTAACGCACTACCGCAGGCACACCGGTAACGTAACGGTAACACCTATTGTAAAAGCTAAAAATGAAAAAAGCCGTCCGCACAGTCAACGTTACCAAGAGTATTTAGAAAAGTTGAATTGGATTGAACTTGGGGCTGCCTACGATACACAATTACGTGGGTTTTATACACGCTTGCTGTACTTGTTTCGACAAAAAGAAAAAGGTTGGTTTGTATGGCCTTTATTCTTCTTTTTAGTACGCCACCGAAAAGCATTGTTCAGGTTCCGTAATAAAAAATGGATTAGTCAAATCTTAGAGTTGCGTAAGCAGAGTAGAGGCGAAAGAAAGTATTAAATACCTTACGGTAAATGTGCTACTGCATTTGCCGTAAGGCGTTATATTTTTTTATAATTTTTATAAATGAAAAATTGCTTTCCGGTAACATCTTCTAACAATTTCATGAACTTTTCTTTGAAAGTCATATTGTTTTTTTCAGGTCGGTAAGTGAATGTCCAATCTTGTGCAGCAACTCTCGCTTGCATAAGTGCCGGATGTGTGCCCTTGAAAGGTTTTAAATAATCGAAATCTCTGTAGTCGTAAGCATCGCCATAGGTTGCGTTGTATTGTTCAATAAAACTATCGTCGGTATTATAGCGCTTGCCAAATTCAATATGTTTTTCCTTTTGTTTTTTAGGGGGTTTGGCCCAGCTGTAATGGTATACTGCTGCGTTTAATAATTTCACTTTAAGTTTTCTGCCCTTTTCTTGTAAGTGATTGGCAGGGTTGTTGAACCAGCGAAACCCTTGTGAATCTTTATAACTGCGGTAATGCTTGTTGTTGCGAATAATGCGTATTTCGTGCTGATGAAAGCGGCGGCTTGGAGCATAATGCCAATAGTCGCCAAAGAAGTTGTAAAACTTAAATAAGAAACCTTCTACTTCAGTATTGTGCAAGTTGTCTTCCATAGCTTTTTGTATGTATGGAAGATCTTTTTCATGAATCAACTCATCGGCTTGGATATGAAAAATCCAATCAGCATCATCACTTACATGGTCTAAACCAATATTAGCTTGTTGTGCAAAAATGAGGCCTCCGCCACGCAGGTTGTCATCCCAAACCGTATCTATTATTTTGATGCGACTATCGTTGAGTGCTTCAAGTGCTGCACGGCTACCATCGGTGCTATTACCAAGTACTACAATGCACTCGTGTACCAATGGCAAAATGCTTTGTATGGCTTCAATAAATGGATAATCGAGCTGAAGGCCATTACGTACATAGGTGAAACTGCTCACTTTCATAGTGCAAACTTGCAGCTTTTCAGTTAAATAAAGATGATGCTTTTAGCCAGCCCAACCTTCGCGGTCGAGGCTGCGAAACTGTATGGCTTCTGCTAAATGCTCTACTTTAATATCGGCACTTTGGGCTAAGTCGGCAATGGTGCGACTCACTTTTAAAATTCTGTCGTAGGCACGTGCCGATAGGTTGAGTTTTTCCATAGCTCGTTTTAGCAAAAGCTCGCCAGCATTGCTGATAACACAAATATCACGCAGTTGCCTGCTGCTCATTTGTGCATTGGCATACATGCCTTTGTGCTCCTTGAAACGCTCGGCTTGTATAGCTCTTGCGGCAATTACTCTTTCTCTGATAACACTGCTAGGTTCACCTGCTTGTTGTGTACTTAGTTCATTGAAGCTAACAGGGGTAACCTCAACATGCAAATCAATACGATCTAACAATGGTCCACTTACTTTATTAAGATACTTTTGAACGGTGCCCGGCGGACAAGTACATTCTTTTTCTGGGTGGTTGTAATATCCGCAAGGGCAAGGGTTCATGCTGGCAACAAGCATAAAACTCGCCGGAAAATCTAAAGAAATACTAGCCCTTGAAATGGTAACAGCTCGTTCCTCCATGGGTTGTCGCATTACCTCAAGTACTGTTTTTTTAAACTCGGGCAACTCATCTAAAAACAACACACCATTGTGTGCCAGCGAAATTTCGCCTGGTTGTGGTACACTGCCTCCACCCACCAAGGCAACATCTGAAATAGTATGGTGCGGACTACGAAATGGTCGTTTAGAAATGAGTGATGTGTTGTTAGGTAGCTTGCCTGCAACACTATGAATTTTAGTGGTTTCTAATGCTTCGTGTAAGCTTAATGGTGGCAAAATGGTAGGGAGGCGTTTGGCTAACATTGTTTTGCCAGCACCAGGCGGGCCAATTAAAATTGCATTGTGGCCACCCGCTGCTGCAATTTCTAAGGCTCGTTTAATGTTCTCTTGTCCCTTTACATCAGCAAAGTCAACATCAAATTCAAATTGGGTATTAAAAAAATCTTCCCTTGTATTGATTTGTAAAGGAGTGAGTGGTGCCTTGCCTTCTAAAAAATCAATCACTTCGTTGATGTGAGTAACACCATACACTTGTAGCTGATTCACCATGCCTGCTTCACGTGCATTGGCTTGCGGTACAATTAAGCCTTCAAAACCTTCTTTCCTAGCTTGTATAGCAATGGGTAAAGCACCTTTAATTGGTTGAATACTGCCATCTAAACTTAACTCACCCATAATTACATACTTGGCCAATAACTCAGGCTGAGAAAGTTGTCCGCTACTGCCTAAAACACCCATAGCAATGGGTAGGTCAAATGCGCTGCCACTTTTCTTGATATCGGCCGGAGCCATATTTACCACAAGTTTCGTACGTGGCATGCTATAGCCGTTTGTTTTAATAGCTGTTTCAATACGTTGTAAGCTTTCTTTCACAGCACTATCGGGTAAGCCTACCAAAAAATATCCTTGTCCATTGCTAACATTCACTTCAATGGTAATGGTAATTGCTTCAACACCATATACGGCACTACCATATGTTTTTACCAACATGTATATGTTTTTGTGTAAATGTAAAGAAGAAATTCATTTACCTTACGGTAAATGATGGTACGTTTACGGATAACTTCTGAAGATGATTAACGGCCAGATAAAGCTTACAAGTAATAGTATGCATGCTGCTAAAACCCAAGTAGTGAATGCAGGAGTATACTGCTGCCGTTCTGTTACAACTACATCTGATTTTTCAAGCTGGTTGATGCTGGTATAAATTTTTTCAAGTACGGTTTTATTAGCCGCATGAAAGTATTGTCCGCCGGTAGCAGCGGCAATATTTTGTAAGAGATTTTCATTAAAGCCACTTGTGCCATTACTGTTATTCATTTGCGTAAGCGTACCCATGCCAACGGTGTATACTTTAATGCCAAAAAGCTGCGCCATATCGCGAGCTTTATCCGGTGGAATTTGTCCGCCAAAATCAACTCCATCGGTTAAAAGTATCACCACCTTACTTTTATAATCTGTATTTCTAAGTCTGTCAACACTGGTTGCCAAGCCACTACCTATAGCAGTACCATCATCTTGCAAATAGCCACTTTGTATATTATTAATTTGTTGCAGCACCGTACTATGGTCGGTCGTAATAGGACAAAGTGTAAAACTTTTACTACTAAAAATGGTGATACCAATGGCATCGCCACGGCGTTGTTGTACAAAGCTGGTAGCTACTTCTTTGGCAGCTTCAAGGCGGTTGGGTGCAAAATCTTTTTCGAGCATACTGCCACTAATATCAAAGCATAGTACTACACCAATGCCTTTGCCTTTGGTTTCGGTAGTACGATGGCGGTACTGTGGTTGTGCCAAGGCAATACATAAGCAAAGCCAAGCAATACATTGTAGTACAAAGGGTATATGCTGCTGCCAAAAGCGTTGTTGGGGAAGAAAGTGTGTGGTGGTAACTGTAAGAAAACCACTATTACGCCGATAGCTTCTTCGATAGCTGAGTATAAAAACGGGTAGCAATGCTGCTAGCATAAACGCCCATGGAGCTGCAAATGATATATGTTGAAACCAGTTATACAACATGTGTATTGTTTTGTGCTATGGCATGAATAATTTGTACATATTGTGCTGCAATACTTGCTGCCGTGGCGTTTGGCTGATGCTGTGCGTATAACACTGCATTGCTTAGGCGAAGTAGTTGGTGGTATTGTGTACGTATGTGTTGATCGGTAATAATAAACTCGTTGGTCCAAATAATTAATTCGTCGGCGGTGCATTGTAACGCAGGAATGCCCGTGGTGTGAAGTAAGTAAGTTCGTACCAGTCGATCAGCGTTGTTAATCCATGTATGCCAAGCTGCTACTGTGTTAGGCTGTTCTGTGCCGAGTTGCATGAGTGCCTCAACGATGTTGTTTTTACCGTAAGGTACTGCTGTAGTTATGGGTGGCTGCTTGCGTTTGCGCTGCATCAAATACCAAAACAATAAGCTCAACATTGTAACTAAAGCCAACCAAATAAGCACACTACGCCACGAAAATACAGGTGGTGTTGCTGGAGCTTCGGCAATATCTTTCATGGCACGTAAGCCTTGCATGCCTGCAATGTTGGGTGGGAGTACTTCTATGTTGATTGCCGCTGTGCCAATACGATTGCCTGTGTTGGTAACCACAACCATTGGTGGAATGGTGAATACGCCACTATCGAAACCTGTGATTTGTAAAGTTTGTTGATAGGTTGTGATATCATTAATAACAATAGTATCAATCACACTACTGTTGGCAATAACGAGTTGTGGGTTCAGTTGGGTGGTATCAAACCATTTTGTTAGCGTTATTCCAGCAGGGATGTTAGCAACTTTTAGTTGCAGCGTTACTTGCTCGCCAAATAAAATTTTATTGCGGTCGGCAGTAATACTTGCTTGTTGTGCCCTTACGGTAAATGCGATAACAACCGCTACCATCGTTACTATTAGCTGCTTCATGCTCTTGTTCTAAACAGTTTTTGAAGTGCTAAAATGTAATCGTCAGTAGTGCTGAGTTGTAGTAATGCTGCACCTGCTTGACGAAAGTTTTGTTGTGCCGCTTGCATGATTGCAGCATGTTGCTGTTCGTACTGCACCCGAACAGCCGGATCGTTGGTGTTGATGTAGGTGCGCTGTTGTGTTTCGGCATCTTTAAGTGCTATGCGACCAACTTTCGGTAGTTGCTTGTCGGCAGGGTCAAACAGTTGGATGCCAATGATATCGTGTCGGCGAGCTGCAGTTTGTAATACTTGTTCGTAGCCAGCATCGGCAAAGTCGCTAATGATAAACACAATGCTCTTGTGTTTTGAAACACCATTCAGGTAGCGAATAGCATCTACAATATTGGTATTGGCTGCATGTGGTTGATGCACCAACATTTCACGCAGCAAGTAAAGTACATGCTGCTTGCCACTACGTGGTGGAATGTATTTTTCGACCTTTTCACTGAAAAGTATGGTGCCAATTTTATCGTTATTTTTTATAGCGCTAAAAGCTACGGCTGCAGCTATTTCAATAGCTAGTTGTTGCTTGTTCAACTGTTGGGTGCCAAATAAAGTACTGGCACTTACGTCGATCAACAGATAGATGCTCAGTTCTCTTTCTTCTTCAAAGGTTTTGGTGAATACATGTCCTTGGCGAGCACTTGTATTCCAATCAATGAACCTAACATCGTCGCCAGCGGTGTATGCTCTTACCTCTTTAAAATTCATACCACGACCTTTAAAAGCAGTATGATAGGCGCCAGTAAATAAGTGGTTGGTGAGCTTGCGACTGGTGATTTCTAAACGCTTCACTTTTTCCCATAGTGCCTCAACATCGGCAGCAGCCAATGCAGGAGCATTTGTAGGAGGCGATTTGCGTTTGAACCACATGTGTTAAGGTATTTGAATGTTTTGTAACAAGGCAGTTATAACCTGATTGGTAGTAATACTTTCGGCTTCAGCTTCGTACGAAAGACCAATTCTGTGGCGTAGTACATCGTGAGCAATGGCTTTAACATCGTCGGGTAATACAAAGGCACGCTGCTGCAAAAATGCGTGAGCTTTTGCCGCAAGGGCCAAACTAATAGTTGCCCTTGGTGAGCCGCCGTAAGTAATAATACGTTTGAACGACTGCATACCCGCCGTTTCGGGCTGGCGTGTAGCATGTACCAGCTCAACAATGTACTGCTCAATTTTTCCATCCATATATACTTGTCGTACCAAACTACGAGCTGCAACAATTGCTTCAGTTTTAACGACAGAAGCAATTGTTGCTGGTGTAGCTGCACCAACTTGTTGTTGCAGTATTTGCAGTTCTTCTGCTTTTGAAGGATAACCTACTTGCACTTTCAATAAAAAACGATCTAGTTGTGCTTCGGGTAGCGGATAGGTACCTTCTTGTTCTAATGGGTTTTGTGTAGCCAATACCAAAAAAGGCGTTGGCAATGGGTAGGTAGTATCGCCAATGGTTACCTGACGTTCTTGCATAGCTTCTAGCAGGGCACTTTGCACCTTTGCTGGCGCACGGTTGATTTCATCGGCCAAAATGAAATTGGCAAAAATGGGTCCTTTGCGTACTACAAATTCGTTACGTGCCTGATTGTACATAAGTGTTCCCACCACATCGGCAGGTAGCAGATCGGGTGTAAATTGTATACGGCTAAATTGTGCATCTACCGCCTGTGCCAAACTTTTGATAGCAAGTGTTTTGGCCAAACCCGGTACACCTTCCAGTAAAATATGTCCATTGCTCAATAAGCCTACTAAAAGGCTGTTCACCATGTTATGTTGCCCTACCAAAACTTGGGCAAGTGCATTGCTAATGGTTTTGGTAAATGCAGACGCTGTAACGATTTGCTCGTTAAGTGCTTGTATAGAAGCGTTGGGCTGGCTCATAATGTTATTATTCTAACCAAGAATACCTTACGGTAAATAGAAATATGGGTAATTATTAATCACCTGCAAGAATAACGCCAAAAATCAGCAAATGCGTTGCTGCTTTCGGTTTTTGGTATTTGTGGAACGTTAAGTGGCAAATGCCTAGGATAAATCGTTAATTCATGCTGTAACAAGTGCAGTAGCTATACATTTGCAGCCTATGACCAAATACGCTCATGATACGGTAGTGCCCGATGGTAGCAGTAAGTTGAACAAAAAGCAGCAAGTAGCTGAAATGTTCAACAGTATTGCTTTTCGCTACGATTTTCTAAATCGTTTTTTGAGTGCGGGCATTGATATTCAGTGGAGGAAAAAAGCCATTGCACAACTAAAAGCATTACAGCCGCAGATGGTGCTCGATGTTGCAACGGGTACAGCCGATGTGGCTTTAATGACGCATGACATACTAAAGCCGGCTAAAATCATCGGTATTGATATATCAGAAGGTATGCTGAGCCTAGGTAGAGAAAAAATTGCTAAAAAAGGACTTTCAAACACGATTGAGCTTTTTACCGGCGATAGTGAGAAAATAAATTACCCCGATTGTACGTTTGATGCAGTAACCGTTGCCTTCGGCGTTCGCAATTTTGAAAACCTCGAAGCAGGATTGGCAGAAATGCTACGCGTATTGAAGCCTGGCGGCAAATTGGTAATACTAGAGTTTAGCAGACCTAAACAAGTTGGGTTTAAGCATTTTTACAACTTGTATATGAACATTGTAGCCCCTAGCGTGGGCAAAATGTTCTCAAAAAATAAAGGTGCGTATGCTTACTTAAACGAAAGTGTACAGGCATTTCCCGAAAGGGAAAATTTGGTGACTATTATGAAGCAAGTAGGGTATCAGCAAACCTACTTTAAACCATTGAGTTTAGGCATATGTTGCATTTATTGCGGAAGCAAATAATCATAGGGCTAACCTGTTGTATCTGTGGTGGATCGGTATGGGCACAGCGTGAACAAAACCGGCCAGACCACGATGATTGGCCGTATTACTTTGGTATGACGTTGGGTTATAATAGCAGTTACCTACATGCCAGCAAGCACCCGTCTTTTACGGCAAGCGACAGCGTTAGTAGGGTAGAGCCCGGTGCAAGCGGTGGTATAGCATTGGGTTTATTGGCTACGCTACGCATGAATCATCGGTTTGAGTTAAGAGCCAACCCGCAGTTGATTTTAGGAGGCTCTCGTTCATTTACCTATACCTTACCGAAACCAGCTTTGGGCGAACAGCCCGTGGTTACAAAAGTGTTACCAAGTACCATTGTAAGTTTTCCGGTGCATTTTAAATTCAACAGCGATCGTATTGATAACTTCAGATTTTATGTGTTAGGCGGCTTGCGTTACGATATTGACTTGGCGAGCAACAGTGCTGCTCGTAATGCCGAAGATTTGATTAAACTTAAAAAGAACGATTACGGTGTAGAAGTGGGTATTGGTTTCAATTTCTATTTGCCATTTGTAACCGTAAGTCCTGAAATTAAGTTCTATAACGGTATGAGTAATATACACAGTCGTGATGCGGCATTGAAGTACAGCAGTGTGTTAGATCAGTTGAACAGCCGTATGATTATGTTTAGCTTGCATTTAGAAGATTAGCATTGTATCAACATTTACCGTAAGGTAGAAATGTGTAGATAATAAGCGATATGGGGCGGCCTTCGGCCGCCCCATATCGCTTATACCATATTGTAAGGTTGCCCTTGCGGTAAATGTTATAGCAAAATGCTACGACGTGCAAGGTTAGCTCTAACACCAAGGTTGAAGAAAAACACATTTTGCGAAGCGCCACCATCTAACTTGTAGTTGCGTTGCGTAGCACTTGCATCTATAAACATATTTTCTAAGATTTCGTAAGCTGCATGTACATCAATAAAAGTACAGTTGCCAGCACGTTCGCTGCCTACAAATAAATTATCGTTTCTGGCTCTGGTATTGTAAGAAAGAAAAATATTGCTGCCATAATTACGACCATTCACATCGGTGCCTTGCTTGTACATCATTAACTGTGCATTGAGGTACAGCTTGGGTGTAGGTTGGTAACGTAACTGGGCAATGATTTCTCGAACGCTGGCACCCAACGGATGTGCTAATGGCTGGTTGTAGTGTGTAAATGAGGTGATACTATCGCGGTGGGTATACGTGAACGGACGAATCCAATTGTATTCTACCTGAAGGTCGAGGTTGTTAATACCTGCTACATCAATGTATTTGAAGCCGAGTTGAGCCGCATGTTTGTTTAACCAACTGCCTTTGCTGTATTGTTTGATGGCATCGATAACAAACTCATTAATAACGAGTTGGCCATAGAGTTGTACGTTTTTATTGATATTGCTTTTGAAATCGATACCAACGGTAGCCTTATCGGGGCTGCCCAAATTACCTTCAATAGCTCGGTAAAAAATAACTGGGTTTAAGTATTGTAACTCAAAACCATTTGCACGGCCAAACACCACATTTTCATATAAGCCAATGTTTAACCACTTGGCAACGTTGAAACTAATATGGTGCGCCGTCATGTATTTTTTAGGAAGCAATCTATCGGTACCTGTTTTCCGGAACGATGCAGTCATTTCAGTGAATACATTTTCATAGTCGAACCGCCATACACGTGTTTTTAATTTAAAGAACAGATAAGGAGCTCCAAAATCGCTTAAAAACAAACTGCGAATGCCGTTGCCAAGATGCAGTTTATCGTAAGCAAACATCATATTCAGTTTGTTATTCACTGCACTGAAAGTGATGCCACCACGAGCATCGAAGTAATCGACTGTATTATTTTCTTGCGTTTTGTAAAAAGCAGCACCGGGTACTGCGGTAAACTTTTGTACGAACTGACGTACATACAATGGTTGCCGTTCCTGATTATCGGTGAGGTAGGTATAAAAGCCTAGCTTGCCAGCAATGTTACCTCTAATGCTAATGCCTCTTGTATTTACAAAAGTACTTCCGGTACCATCGTTAGCATTACCCAATTGTATGCCCAGTACAGGATTTACCGCAAGGTGAAAATCGTTTGTGTGCACCTCGAACATATTGCCATGGCTCTTAAAAAAAGTGCCCCATAAATTTTTGCGACTATTGTAAGCGTTGTAATTGCTTGTCCATTCTCGGTTGCTTGCCAGCAGGCGTTGAATATTATGACGATCTATGGTACTTAGCGGAATAGGTGCAATGCCAAGCTTATCGAGGCTATCTAAGTACGCTACACGCTGTGTAATACTGCGGCGTTCGTACATTTTCATGGTAGTGAAGCCAAGTACACTATCGTTACGCAATTTTATATCGAGCCTGTCAATGAGTTGGTATTGTTTGTGGCCAAGAGGTATGTAATCGCTTTGTGCGAATAAGTTGCTTACGCAGAAAAACATACTGCCCATCAACAAACGCCAATGCTTACTTTGCAGCATAAATCAAAATTGTTTTAAGGTTATGAGTATCCTCATTAAAAATATAGGAATTGTTAATGAAGGTAATATTAGCTACGGTGATGTTTGGGTAAAACATGAACGTATCGAAAAAATTGCTGCTAAAATAGATGTTAAAAGCGATGTGACAGAAATAGATGGTACCGGATTAATGTTATTGCCTGGTGTAATTGACGATCAGGTACATTTTAGAGAACCAGGCTTAACACATAAAGCAACCATTCATACCGAAAGTATGGCCGCCGTGGCCGGTGGCGTTACCAGCTTTATGGAAATGCCCAATACAATGCCGCCAGCATTTACGCAAGTATTATTAGAGCAGAAATATACTACTGCTGCAGCATCTTCAGTTGCGAACTATTCTTTCTTCATGGGAACATCGAACGATAATATCGATGAGGTATTAAAAGTGAATGCGAAGAAAAATGATATCTGCGGCGTTAAAATTTTTATGGGAAGTAGCACTGGCAATTTATTGGTCGATAATATGTTGGCGCTCGAAAAAGTATTTGCCGGCAGCGAAGTACTCATTGCCACCCATTGCGAAGAAGAAAGTATTATCAGAGATAACTTACGTAAATACAAAGACACTTATGGCAACTTGTTGCCTGAACATCATCCTGAAATACGGAATGAAGAAGCGTGTTATGAAAGCAGTTTAAAAGCTATTCAGTTAGCACAAAAGCACGGAACCCGATTACATATACTGCATATTAGTACCGCTAAAGAGTTACAATTGTTCGGCAATATGCTACCGTTAAAAGACAAGCGTATTACCAGCGAAGTATGTGTACATCACTTGCATTTCACTGCGAACGATTATGCAACCCTTGGCAATCGTATCAAATGTAATCCTGCTATTAAAGCAGCACACCATAAAGCAGCATTGTGGGATGCTCTATTAGATGATCGACTCGATGTAATTGCTACCGATCATGCCCCGCATACCCTTGCTGAAAAAGGATTTGAGCGTACTGCCAATGGTGTTATGGTACCTGTTGCTAACAGTAGTTACGAACAATCGCATGCTGGCTTGCCACTAGTACAACATAGCTTATTATTGATGTTGCATTATGTACAACAAGGTAATATTAGCATTGAAAAAGTAGTGCAAAAAATGAGCCATGCTGTTGCCGACTGTTTTCAAATCAAAGAACGTGGGTACTTGCGTGAAGGCTATTTTGCCGATATGGTATTGGTAGATATGCATCAATCAAGTAAAGTAACACCTCAATCGTTGTACTATAAATGTGGTTGGAGCCCATTAGAAAACTTCGTATTTCCTGCCACAATACATAGTACTTACGTAAATGGTAATTTGGCGTATGGAAATGGAGCTGTTGTTGCATCTACACGAGGTAAGCGACTCTCCTTTGATCGAAATTAGAATGAAGCTTAGCTATATCTTACACTGCGTATGCAAATAGATAAAACCACTTTAGCCGATTTGAACATCTTTGGTAATGCCGATGATCAATTAAGTGTGTATCAGCATGTCAACCAATGTAGAACCAATGGAGGTGCTTTCTATTTGCAGCAACTCATGCAAAAGCCGTTATCAACGGTTGAGGCGATTGAGCAAACGCAGCAGTTATTGCAACGTATCATTGCTGTACAAGCCCATTGGCCAACGTATGTAACCAATGGCACCATTATGGTGGTAGAACGTTTCTACGATACGCCAGTAGGCGATATGCCCATGCACCCCAACTTGTTTAATGCGTATGCCTATAAGTGGCTTAATGGTGCCGATTATGCTTTGGTACGTTACAGTATTAAGCATGTTGCCGATTTAGTGAAAGGTATGTTAGCGTTACATCATTTACTGCAAAGTGATGCTAATCCTCCTTTACTCAAACAGCTGCTAGCCGAAATTGAACAAGTAACACAAGCTGCCCTTACGGTAAATCTTACAGCTTATGCAGGTGTAGAAACACGTAACCCTGTTCAAGTATTGCAAGTAGGTAATTTTCTTCAACGTTTTTTCAAGCAGCAAGCCTTAAGCTTAGTACAGGTATATAGTAAGCTCGATGCTTATTTTGGAATGGCTAGTACCATTGTACAGTATGGATACACTTTCCCCAAAGTGAGTACTTCTGGCAAGCCTATGTTAACAGCAGCGCAGTTGTATCATCCCCTACTGCCTACACCCACAGCATATGATGTAGAGTTGTTACAAGCACAAAATTTTCTCTTTTTAACTGGTGCTAATATGGCTGGTAAAAGCACTTTTATAAAAGCAGTTGGTGTTGCTGCTTATTTAGCACATATTGGCATGGCTGTTCCTGCCAAACAAATGCATATTACTTGCCTCGAAGGGCTACTGAGCAATATTCAAATGGCTGATAACCTGATAAAAGGGGAGAGTTATTTTTTCAATGAAGTACAACGTATCAAAAAAACCATCGAAAAAATCAACGATGGTAAGCCTTGGCTCATACTAATCGACGAGCTTTTTAAAGGTACGAACGTTCAAGATGCCATGAAGTGTAGTACTGCTGTTATTGAAGGGTTACGAAAAATGCAAAATGCAATTTTTATTCTCAGTACGCATTTGTACGAAATTGCAGCGCATCTGCAGCAATACGAAAATTTGCAGTTTCGCTATTTTGAAACTGCTGTTGCCAATGAGCAATTGGTATTTAGCTATCAATTGAAAGAAGGTGTAAGTAACGATCGATTAGGCTATTTAATTTTAAAGCGTGAGGGTGTAGTTGAAATGCTCGAAGCATTGTAACAGCTACATTTGTTGTATGTTAAATGCAATCGTGTACAAAAGCACAGGCAGTTGGTATGTTGTTAAAGATGAGCAAGGCCGTGTTTGGCAGGCTCGTATCAGAGGTGTGTTTAAGGTAGAAGGTATTACCAGTACCAACCCTATTGCAGTTGGCGATGCGGTAACCATTGTTCCTGAAAATGATCTTGAGAATACTGCTACAATAACAGCGATTGCCGATCGTACCAATTACATTGCAAGGCAAAGTCCGCACAATAAAAATCAGCACCATATTGTTGCCAGTAATCTCGATCAAACATTACTTTTTGCTACGTTAAAAGATCCGAAAACATCTACCGGTTTTATTGATAGGTTTTTGATATCGGCCGAAATGTTTCATGTACCTGCTATTATTGTGTTTAATAAAGCCGATGTATACCGTGCCAAAGAAATGGCACTGTACGAAGTGTTGCATGAACGGTATACACGTATTGGTTATCAGGTATTGCTATCGAGTACGCATACAGGTGCAGGTGCCGAAGCGGTAAGAGCATTGCTGCATCATAAAACAACGTTGCTGAGTGGGCATAGTGGTGTTGGCAAATCATCTTTCATTAATTTTTTATTTCCTGAATTTCAATTGCGGGTGCAAGAGGTAAGCAAGTGGAGTGGCAAAGGCTTGCATACTACTACGTTCGCTGAAATGTTCGATTTACCGCAAGGTGGTGCCATCATAGATACACCTGGCGTAAGAGAATTTGGTTTGATTGATGTAGAGCGCGAAGAATTAAGTCATTATTTTCCTGAAATGTTAGCCGCATTATCGCAATGTCAGTTCAATAATTGTTTGCATATCAATGAACCTGGCTGTGCTGTAAAGCAAGGCGTTATAGATGGTACTATTGCCGAAGAACGTTACATAAGCTACGCAGGATTACTCAACGATATTCCCGAGCACAAGTATTAACAAATTTAACAGTGTTGTTTTTTATCCTTCATTAGAACCGCTGCTCCCTATCACATAAATATGCGATTGTTCTGCCTTCGCTAACAAAACATTTTTGCTCAAAATATATCACATGAGAAAAATGTTATTCGCAGCTGCTATCGCAAGTATTGCTGCCATTTCAAGCACTAGTGCACAAACAAAATCAGTAGCTTCTAAAGAGAAGCCCAACATTGTAAAAGTGAATTTATTCAGTGCCATTGTGCGTACAGGTAACGTTGCGTACGAAAGAAAAATTGGTGCTAATACCAGCGTTCAGCTAGGTGCATATTACACTGGTTTTAAGGCCGATGGTACTATGCTTAGAGGTTTTGGTATAACACCAGAATTCCGTTACTATGCTTCTAACAACGGTGCCATGCAAGGTTTTTATTTAGCGCCATTTGCACGTTATCAGAATTTCAGATTAACCGATGGTGGTAACAAAGGCACGCTAAGTACTATTGGTGGTGGTTTGGTCATTGGCAATCAATGGGTATATGGTAAAGGCATTACGCTCGATGCATTTATTGGCCCATCTTATAATAGTGGCACCGTGAAAGTGTCGAATGGTACTGATAGCTTCGAGTTGCCTGGCGGTATCGATGGTTTTGGTGTGCGAGCAGGCGTAACGGTTGGTATTAATTTTTAATGCCTTGCGGTAAATGTGATAAATCAACCCTAAGTACTTATGAAATATGTTTCCTCAATAGCAAGTATAACTTGTTTGTTGATAGCAGTAGCTTGTAGTAAGCCAGTGCCTAATCCACCAGAAGCGCAACCCATTACGCAAACAGTAGCTTTTCGTGTAGCACAAGCAAAATCGTACGATGCGCCAGTGTACAACGGACTCATGGCCGAGGTGAAACTCACCATTTCAAAAGAGAACATACATACAGGTGTCAATACCATCGTGTGGGATAGCACCATTGCCATGCAACGGATACAGTTATTTCCACAAGCAGTAAGTCCAGCACTTATTGTGAAAAATATTGGTAATGTTATTCCCGATAGGCAGCAGTTACGAACCTCAGTGGTGATACGTTATGTAACCAGTCAAAATAATACTTACCACAAAGCTGTAGGTACTGCAATGCCACATTATACCAACTTCCAACAGGTAGAAGTTACCCTTTAAAATCGCGTATTAGTTTTCGGTTCATAAACAAGTAGTAGTAGTTTGAAAAGCAACGGGCTCGCCAAAAGGCGAGCCCTGTTTTATTACTATGGTTATTTACCTTACGGTAAATGTTTATGCGATACTGAACGCTTTTAAAACTTGCCGCCTTTGAACTTAGGTGCTTTTTTAGCTGCTTTCGCCGCTTTAGGATCGCCACTTGCGAGTTTTTCGGCACCCACATTTCTGCCATCGCTTGGGCAACCATATTTGGCTTTACAGCCAATGCTACCCATAATACATACAAAAAGGATAGCTTTTGTGATATGTTTAGATGTTCTCATCCCGGTAAAAATAAGCAGTTAGTGTGATCGAGGCAAAAGCTATCCGCTAGCACAGACAAACATGCTTGCTATTTCGCTGCATTCACCTCTGCAAACCACGAAGCGTAATGCACATAATTATTAGCAATCCGGTTGATTTCGCCATTGATATGTGCTTCACTTACCGTTTTTACTTTTTTAGCTGGCACACCTGCATAAATACTGCCCGCTTCTACCTCGGTGCCTTCCAATACCACAGCACCAGCGGCAATAATGGCATTGCTATGTACAACACAACGATCCATCACAATGGCTCCCATACCGATAAGTACATTATCATGAATGGTGCAGCCATGTACCAAAGCATTATGACCAATAGAAACATTGTTGCCAATGTTGGTGGGGTGTTTTTGATAGGTGCAGTGAATAACAGCACCATCTTGCACATTCACTTTATCGCCCATTTTTATATAGTGCACATCGCCACGTATCACTGCATTAAACCAAACGCTACAAGCATTGCCCATCACTACATCGCCACAAATAGTAGCATTGGGGGCAATGAAACAATTTTCACCCCAGGCGGGCAACTTGCCTTGTACAGGTAATATCAACGCCATACTATTGTTTTTTGGTAAAAGTAGCATCAATTGAACCAAACAATAGGCATGCCTTAGTGCTTACTTTTGCAATTATGGATGCAACGAACCGACAATTATTCTTCCGTCATATTGCACAAACCTCGCCTAACCCAATTGGGTTTGAAATCGTACGAGCCGAAGGTATTTACCAGTACACCGCCGAAGGCCGGCAAATGGTTGATTTAATTTCAGGTTTTAGCGTTGCCAATATTGGGCACAGTCACCCCGATGTGATTGCAGCAGTAAGGGTGCAAGCCGAGCAGTATATGCATTTGATTGTATACGGAGAGTTTATCCAACAACCACAAGTGCGTTATGCCAAGGCCTTAACCGATCATTTACCGCAAGGGCTAAATTGTGTATACTTCACTAACAGCGGAACTGAAGCCACCGAAGGCGCTATGAAGCTCGCCAAACGTGTTACCAAGCGTACGCAAATATTAAGTTGTACCCATAGTTATCATGGCAGTACGCAAGGTGCGTTGAGTATGATGGGTAGCGAATATTGGCGTAATGCTTATAGGCCTTTATTGCCTGGCATACAACAATATGCTTATGGTAGTTGGGAAATGGTAGCTGCCATCAATCATCGTACAGCGGCGGTTTTTGTAGAGCCTGTACAGGCCGAAAGTGGTGTTACAACACCTCCCGACGGTTGGTTGCAGGCCTTACGAGAGGCTTGTAATAAGCATTGTGCCTTGCTGATATTCGATGAAATTCAAGCCGGATTTGGACGTACGGGTAAGCTTTGGGCTTTTGAGCACAGTGGTGTGGTGCCCGATGTGTTGCTGTTAGGAAAAGCATTGGGCGGCGGCATGCCTTTGGGTGCTTTTATTGCTCACGAAAGTTTGATGCGCACCTTTACCAACAATCCTGTGTTGGGGCATATCAGCACATTTGCAGGGCATCCGGTGAGTTGTGCGGCAGGCTTGGCAGCTTTTGAGGTCTTGCTGAATAGCGATGTGATAAATACCCTTACGGTAAAAGAAACAATGCTCCGGCAGTTTTTTGCAACACATTTCCCTGAGTTACAGCTGCAAACCGCTGGCTTATGGGGCAGCGTTGCTTTTGATAGCTTTGATACCAATTTAAAAAAGGTGCATGCTTGTTGGGATGCCGGACTTATTACCGATTGGTTTTTGCATGCTGCCCATCGGCTACGAATAGCTCCGCCGCTAACCATCACTACAGCACAATGGAAGCAAGTGTTAGAACAATTAGGGGCTGCATTAAAGGCGAAATAGAACGTTTTTCGGGTTTGCGGCAGTCATTTACCGTAAGGTGACCATAGAAATTTGTAAAGCTTCTCTTAAATAATTGCTAGCATCGAACTTTTAAAACCCCTACTTTTGCAGCCAAATTGGAAACTGTCAATCAAAATATTCCTTTCTTATGGCCAGTAAGGGTAAAGTAAAACAAATCATCGGTGCTGTAGTAGACGTACAGTTCGAAGGCAGCCTGCCAGAAATTTTTAACGCATTAGAAATTGCCCGCGAAAACGGTGAAAAGCTTGTGCTTGAAGTACAGCAGCACTTGGGTGAAGATAGCGTTCGTACCATTTCTATGGAAGGTACCGAAGGTTTGGTGCGTGGTATGGAAGTGGTAGATACTGGCCGTGCTATTAGTATGCCTGTTGGTGAAGGTATCAACGGTCGTTTATTTAACGTAACAGGTGACCCTATCGATGGATTGCCTGCTATTAGCAAAGAAAATGGTCGTCCGATTCACGCTTTACCTCCTAAGTTCGAAGATTTAAGTACTGCTACTGAAGTTTTATTCACTGGTATTAAAGTAATCGACCTGATTGAGCCTTATGCAAAAGGTGGTAAAATTGGTTTATTCGGTGGTGCCGGTGTAGGTAAAACCGTATTGATTCAGGAACTAATTAACAACATTGCTAAAGGCCACGGTGGTTTGTCGGTATTCGCTGGTGTGGGTGAGCGTACTCGTGAGGGTAACGACTTGTTGCGTGAAATGATTGAAGCGGGTATTATGAAATACGGCGACAAATTCAAGCACAGCATGGAAGAAGGCGGCTGGGATTTGAGCAGTGTAGACTTAGAAGGTTTGAAAGAATCTAAAGCTACTTTCGTATTCGGTCAGATGAACGAACCTCCAGGAGCCCGTGCTCGTGTTGCATTAAGTGGTTTAACCATTGCAGAATACTTCCGTGATGGCGATGGCAGCGGTAAGGGTAAAGACATTCTTTTCTTCGTAGATAATATATTCCGTTTCACACAGGCTGGTTCTGAGGTGTCTGCCTTGTTAGGTCGTATGCCTTCAGCAGTAGGTTATCAGCCAACATTGGCTACTGAAATGGGTTTGATGCAAGAGCGTATTACATCTACTAAAAATGGTTCAATTACCTCTGTACAGGCGGTATACGTACCTGCGGATGACTTAACTGACCCGGCTCCTGCAACAACTTTCGCTCACTTAGATGCTACTACGGTATTAAGCCGTAAGATTGCCGACTTAGGTATTTATCCAGCGGTAGACCCACTAGATTCTACTTCACGTATCTTAACACCTGCTATCGTAGGTGAAGCACACTACAACTGTGCTCAGCGTGTGAAGATGATCTTACAGCGTTATAAAGAATTACAAGATATCATCGCCATCCTTGGTATGGACGAATTGAGCGACGAAGATAAAATGACGGTATCTCGTGCTCGTAAGGTGCAACGTTTCTTAAGTCAGCCATTCCACGTAGCAGAACAGTTTACAGGTTTGAAGGGCGTATTCGTAAGCATCGAAGATACTATACGTGCCTTCAACGCCATTATGGATGGTGAGGTAGATGAGTATCCTGAAGCTGCCTTCAACCTTGTAGGTACGTTAGAAGATGCTATTGAGAAGGGTAAGAAAATGATGGCTCAGGTACAAGGCTAGTAGTTACTACTGAACTTGCAACTGTTTGTCTGTTTTCAAAATGCTCATTTTTCAAATTGCCTTGTATGACTTTAGAAATATTAACCCCTGAGAAAAAACTTTACAGCGGTGAAGTGTACGGTGTTCAATTACCAGGCATCACTGGTTTGTTTGAACTGCTCGATAAACACGCACCTATGGTAAGTGCGTTGGGCAAGGGTAAGATTAAAGTGTTGGTTGATAGTAAAAACGATACGCATCACTACGCTATTCAAAGTGGTTTTGTTGAAATGTATAACAACAAGGCAACCGTTTTGGTAGAAGGTGCAGAAGGATTAGATTAATTTACGTAAGTAAAATTTAATAAATGTGATAACCCTGCGATAAAGATATCGCAGGGTTTTTTATGCAATCGAACGAAAGAAAATACTTGTTAATACAAACAAAGCGTAGCCTAACGTGGGCACTGTGCTTTGTGGTTACTTTAATTGCGATTGTTATTGTGTATTGGCAGCAAAGTGAAGCTACAGCAAATGAACTTGGGTTTTGTGCCACGGTATCTGATAACAATAATCTGAACGCCGTTGCCACCATCAAAGATAACAATGGTTCTACAGCCGATGGTAAAGCACTGTATCAAGCTAATTGTGCCAGTTGCCACGAACTGAAAAAGAATTTAACCGGACCTGCATTTGCGGGCTTTAGCGACAGATTCCCAATGCACTTGCTGGCGTTACATCTTAAAAATCCGAAGCAGGCAAGAAAAAAATCAGCGTACTTACGTGCCTTGTACGAGGAGTACAATCATATAGATTGTATGGCTTTCCCTAACTTGAGTGAAAACGATATCAAAGCAATTACTGCATACCTCGGTGTTCGCTATACAGGCCGCAATACCAAAAACTAATTCAATTGCGGATCAATAGGATAGTGAATTACTTCTTTATAGGCATCGCCTAGTTGCAATACCGATTGTTGCCACAATGCATCAATAGGTGTATCAAACACAAGTGCTGATGTTGCAGGCGTAAGCAGCCAACTGCCTTCTTCCACCTCTGCTTCTAATTGTCCTTCAGACCAGCCACTATAGCCTAAGAAAAATTTTATTTCGTGCTGGCCAATCGCTTGGTTGCCCAAGTGTAGCAGCACTTTATCGAAATCGCCACTCCAATACATGCCATCGCCAATGAGTACGCCATCGGGTATTAAATGCGGCACGGTATGAATAAAATGCAGTGTATCTAATTGAACAGGACCACCATAATACAAAGGGAATTGTGGAAATGGAGCCGCTTCTAAAACATCGGCAAGTGTTTGTTCGCTTTTACGATTCATCACAAACCCGAAACCACCGTCGCTATCGTTGAACGAGCATAGCAACACTACGGTACGAATAAAATTGGCATCTTTAAGAAATGGATCGGCAATAAGTAATTGTCCTTTATTCGGTTGTTTCATACAGTTAAGATACAAGTTTAGAGCGTTACATCATTTGCCGTAAGGCGTAAATTATGCAGAACAAGCACTTATAAAACCGTTGTTAACCTTACGGTAAATGCAATACTGCACTCGTACAACCCACGAACTACAAGTATATTTGATGTTATGAAGAAAGTATTTCCGGTAATTATTTTATTGATTTCTTTTTCGTTGCTGGGTATTTTTTTGTTTCAGTACAGTTGGGTTAAAAACCTCTTACAAGTACAAGAGCAACGGATTTTATATAAAGTAGATAAAGCTGCTTACAATGTTGCATTAGAGTTAAACCGACAAGCCAGCCACAGCCCAAGTATGCGGTTGCCTCGCAGGCTTAATAATTTAGGTTTTTCGCCAGAGCTCGAAATCGGAAAAAAGGTAAAGCCTCCGCAAATTTCACAACGCTTTACAGATTATGAGATTTATGAAAAGCTGGAACATGCTTTCCATAACGAAGGACTCGAACGTTTAAGGTTTGAATTTGCAATTACGACCGATAAAGAAGACTATGTAGTAGAAATGCAAAGTCCCAACTTCATTAACGCATCACTCGATACAGCAGGCTATCGTAGACGTGTAATACCGATTGGTCCTGAACAAGGCAGCGATTGGGAAGGCCTAATTAGTGAAGAAAACTTATTCATCATTATCCCCGATTTTAAGCAACAGCTATGGGCTTCACTTACGTGGATGTTGATAGGTGCAGGCATATTCACGTTAGTAGTAATTGCGGCATTCACACTAACGGTAAGAACTATGCTCAATCAAAAGAAGCTCAGCGAAATCAAAAGCGACTTTATCAATAATATGACGCACGAATTCAAAACGCCTATTGCAACCATATCGTTAGCGGTTGACATGGTGCGTAACGAAAAAGTGCAAGCCAACCCTGAAAAGCTCAACTACTTTAGCAACATCATCAAAGAAGAAAATAAGCGGATGAACAAGCATGTAGAAACCATTCTACAAGCAGCAGCGATGGATAGGCAAGAGCTGAAACTCAATATGAAACCGTTACATGCACATGGTATGATTACATCGGTTACTTCAAACTTTACACTACAACTCGAAGAAAAGCATGGTCAGATAGAGTTACTACTCAATGCCAAAAACGATACCATTATTGCCGATGAAACTCATTTCGGCAACCTACTGAATAATCTTGTAGATAACGCGGTAAAGTACAGTAAAGATGAAGGGTTGCACATCAAAATTTCTACCCATAGCACTAAAAAGTTCTTACTCATTCGCATAGAAGATAATGGCATTGGTATGAGTAAAGAAACGGTAAAGCGTGTGTTTGAAAAATTCTACAGAGCACACACGGGTAATGTACACAATGTAAAAGGCTTCGGCTTAGGCATGAGCTACGTGAAAACTGTGATCGACGAGCATAAAGGTCGCATCAAAGTAGAAAGTGTGCTTGGTAAAGGCAGCACATTTACCGTAGAAGTACCTTTAGCGAAGCAGGTTTAATAATGCTTCCAAAGTAGGCTACCATCGCCATAGCTTAGAAATCTAAAATCGTTGGCAAGTGCATAATCGTACACACGCTTCCAATCATCGCCAATAATGGCAGCAATTAATAGTAGTAGCGTACTTTGCGGCTGATGAAAATTGGTGATAATACCATCGGCTACACGTAAGCGATAACCTGGCGCAATAATAATCTGTGTTTTGGTTAAGATACGTTGGGTATTGGTTGCCTGCATCCAATGTAGTAGTGCAGTAAATGCATCTTGTTTGCTATAGTGTTGCGGTAGTTCGTAAGCATCCCATTGGGCAATACTAATTTGTTCAATGCCAACAGCCTCCAGAAAAGAGCCAAACTCCATACACTTTACACCCATCCAATACAAGGTTTCGATGGTACGTAGCGAAGTGGTGCCAACAGCTACAATAGGGTGTTCATGTGCAATCACCGCCGCTACAAATCCTTGCGTTACATCTATGTATTCTGCATGCATTTCGTGTTCGGCCATCGTTTCGGCCTTTACAGGTTTGAAGGTGCCTGCACCAACATGTAAGGTTACGTACTGCTGCGTAATGGCTTTTGCCGTAAGGCTATGAAGTACCCTTTCGGTAAAATGTAAGCCCGCCGTAGGTGCAGCAACGCTACCATCGTGTTTGGCATAAATGGTTTGATAGCGTTCATTGTCGCTCACTTCTGCCTGTCGGTGTAAGTAGGGCGGCAAGGGAATAAGTCCTGCCCAATGCAACACTTCGGCAAAGCTATCGTTGGTATTCCAGTGCAATTGCACCAAATAGCAATCGCTGAGTTTTTCAATAAGCTGTGCTTGTAGTATAATCGTTTTGTTACCGTGTTCAATGGTTTTTTCAAGCACACTGCCCGATTTCCACTTTTTTACACTGCCAATCAAGCAGCGCCAGTACACAGTTTGTGTAGTAAGCATGGCTGTGGTAATATCGCTGTAACGGGTATCGGGTTCTAAACAAAATACTTCAATAGCGCCACCCGTTGCTTTGGAAAAGAGTAATCTCGCCTCAACCACTTTTGTATTGTTAAACACCAGCATGCTTTCGGCAGGTAGGTAGTGTGCAATATGTGCATAGGTATGTGTTTTAATATCGCCATATTGATACACCAATAGCTTACTAGCATCGCGTTCTGCTAGTGGATACTTCGCAATACGTTCATCTGGTAGTTCGTAATTAAAATCGGCAATACTCAGGTGCTTCGGATGTTGCATAGCTATTTCAATAAAGGCTGCAAAGAAACAACTTGCCGCCGATGTAGCGTTACTTTAAGTAATAGGTATCCCTTACGGTAAATGTTTTTCCGAAAAACACACCCCCCCCCCACTTTACTTGCTTTTCAACGGTTTTGCACGGCAAATGCAGCTCGAATGACGGTTTTCCACAGCTTATACACAGGGGTTTGTGTGTAAGTATGGTTCCAATGGCGGCAAACCCTTGTGGGCATTGCATTTGAAGCACTTTGGTAGCTGTGTATAAAATGGCAGCCTCCAAAAGCTGGAAGAAAGTGGGAAAAAGTGTTATTTTGTGTTTGTAATTGATGGTTTCTCACTCAAACACACCAGTTGAATGCATTTTCTTGGCGAATACGAAAGCACGGTAGATAGCAAAGGCCGTTTTCTGTTGCCAGCAGGCTTTAAAAAGCAGCTGCCCGACGGAGAAACGCGGTTTGTTATCAGTCGTGGTTTTGAGGAGTGCCTTACCCTGTATCCCATGCAGGTATGGCAGCCCTTACACGCCAGAATTAGCAGTTTAAACCAGTTCGATCCAAAGGTACGTCACTTTCAGCGTCAGTTTTTGGGTGGTGCTACTGAGGTAGAGTTAGATAGTGCTGGTCGCTTATTGTTGCCAGCTTCGCTGAAAGGGCATGCCAAGCTAGAGAAAGATATTACGCTGGTAGCACAAGGTGATAAGTTAGAGATATGGGATACGGCCAATTACAAAAAGTTGTTTGACAGTTTCGATGCGAATGCCTTTAGTATGCTTGCCAACGAAGTAATGGGCCAGCAGCCGCAGGGGTAACGCAATATTGTTCATCGTTAAAAACATGGCATTGTACCACGTACCGGTTTTGTATCAGGAGAGTTTAGATGCGTTGGCGATTAAGCCTAACGGTGTGTATGTTGATTGTACGTTTGGAGGCGGTGGTCATAGCAGGGGTATTCTGGAACGCTTAGGTGCTGAAGGAAAGTTGATTGCCTTTGACCAAGATGCAGATGCACAAGCCAATGTTCCTAACGATGACAGATTGTTGTTTGTGCCGCAAAATTTTAAACACTTGCAACGCTTTCTCCGGTTGCATGGCTACACTGCTGTAGATGGCATTTTGGCCGATTTGGGTGTAAGCAGTCATCAGTTCGATGAAGGTGAACGTGGTTTCTCTATTCGGTTTGATGGTCCGCTGGATATGCGAATGGATCAGCGAGAAGGCTTAACCGCTGCCGATGTTATTGCTACCTACACAGCGCAACAGCTGCACAAAATGTTTGAGCAGTACGGCGAGGTAACCAATAGTAAAACATTAGCCAATCACATTGTGCAAAGCAGGCAGGCAACAAGCTTTAATACCATCGAAAGTTTTAAAGCGTTCTTGCAACCTGTGATCAAAGGCAACCCGAATAAATATTTAGCACAGGTGTTTCAGGCATTGCGAATAGAGGTGAATGATGAGTTGGGCGCCTTACGGCAAATGCTGGAGCAGTCAGCACAAGTACTGCAACCCGGCGGCAGGTTAGCAGTGATCACCTTCCACTCTTTAGAAGATAGAATGGTGAAGCTGTTTATGAAGCACGGAACATTAGCACCGGAAGATAACAGTAACCCTTTTAGTACCGAGGTGAAAGCAAAGGTGTTTGAAGTGATTACTAAAAAACCAATAGAAGCAAGTGCTGCAGAGCTCAAACAAAACAATCGTGCAAGAAGTGCTCGATTGAGAATTGCAGTAAAACAATAACAAAGCAGTTTTTCATTTGCCGTAAGGCGTGGATAGTATATATGACAACAACAGAAGCAAGTATTACCGATCAGCACGAACAAGCGAAGAAGAAAATTTCGTTTGCCGCTTGGTTTCGATACGAATGGGTGAGTAAAAATTTGGGATTCTTTTTGTTTCTGAGTGGCTTGGCAATTTTATACATCGCTAATGGTCATAAAGGCGATAGAACCATTCGAAGAATTAATAAAACTGCGAAAGAAATTAAGCAGTTACAATACGAATACAAAACGCTGAAAAGCGAACTGATGTTTAAAAGTAGAGAGGCCGAATTGGCAAAAACGGCTGAGCCGCTGGGGCTTGAGTTAACCAATGAGCCGCCTATGAGAATACCTTACGAACAACGCAAAACCAGCAATCAACCACAAAAGTAAAAACGCACTTTGGCAACAAAACAAACCAATACAGTTGAAGTTAAAAACGACATCTTGTGGCGGGTGTATGCGTGTTACTTGCTCATTATTGTACTGTGCTTATGGGTGGTAGGTAAGGCAGTGTACATACAGCAGGTACAAGGAGCGTATTGGCGTGGTATGAGTGATAGTCTGCATCAACGTATAGAAGAAATTGATGCAGAACGTGGTACTATTTATAGTGAAGATGGACAAATGTTAAGCACTAGTATTCCGCAGTTTGATGTTCATATTGATTTTGCTGCCGATGGCTTGCGTGAAAAAAATGGTGTTCGTTTTCGTGAAAATGTAGACAGCTTGAGTATGGGCTTAGCCGCCTTATTTGGTGATAAAACCGCAGATGAATATAAACGCCTTTTGCAAAAAGGATATCAAATGAAAGACCGCTATTTTCTATTAAAACGTAAAATAAGCTTCCGCGATTTTCAAAGATTGCAGCAGTTGCCTTTGGTGCGTTTGGGTAGGAATAAGAGCGGCTTCATTGCAGACGATAAAAGTATTCGCCTAAATCCATATCAATTATTAGCCTACAGAACCATTGGGTTAGATAGGGAAAATGCTCAGAAAGTTGGTTTAGAACAGCAATACGATGCTTACTTGAAAGGCACAACTGGAAAGCGTTTGGTACGTAGTATTGGTGGTGGTGTTAGCGTGCCTGTAGATGAGAGTTACGAGATAGAACCAGAGAACGGAAAAGATATTATTACTACACTTGATATACATATTCAAGAAATATCTGAGAACGCACTCATGAAAATGATGTTGCAAAATCAGGCTGAGTATGGTTGTGCCATTGTAATGGAAGTGAAAACAGGTAAGATTAAGGCTATTGCGAATCTCGGACGTAGAAACGATTCGGCTTACTGGGAAAATTTGAATTATGCGTTAAGCCCTACAGAGCCAGGAAGTACGTTTAAACTCGCTACCATTATGGCTGTGTTAGAAGATAAAAAGGCAACACTCAACACGCCTGTGAACTTAGAAGGCGGCACATGGAATGTAGCTAACAGAACTGTGTACGATAGCGAAACGCATGGCAGATACGATGTTACGTTACAACAAGCGTTTGAGTTGAGTAGTAATGTGGGTATGGCTAAGCTTGCTATGAGTTATTATAGTGCAAGTCCTTCGAAGTTTCTGAAGCATCTCGAAGCATTGGGCATTACAGATAAAACAGGTATTGATTTGGCTGGCGAGGGTAAGCCGATTGTATACAAACCTGGTAGCAAATATTGGAGCAATGCAACATTGCCTTGGATGAGTTTTGGATATGGTTTAGCGATTACACCGCTACGTACAGCAATGCTATACAATGCTGTTGCTAATAAAGGTGTAATGATGAAGCCATACCTTGTTAATAGTGTGGTTGAAGATGGCATCATCATCAAACAGTTTGTACCACAAGTGGTGAACGAACGTATTTGTAGTGAAAGTACCCTCAAGCAATTAAAGGTTTGTTTAGAAGGTGTTTGTACTAATGGTACTGGTAAGCGATTGTTCGAAAAAGCAGCTTACAAAGCCGCTGGCAAAACTGGTACAGCCTTAGTAGCCGATGGTAAGTTTACCTATGCCGACAAAGTATATCAAAGCTCTTTTGCTGGATATTTTCCGGCAGAAAATCCGCAGTATACGATCGTAGTAATTATTCGCAACAAACCGCATGCAGCTCGTTTTTATGGCGCTGATGTTGCAGGGCCTGTTTGGAAAGAAATTGCCGATCGCCTATACACATTACATGTGCGTGAAAGTGCTACAAAGCAGTATGCAAGCCTTACGGCAAATGATAGTACGCCTTTCACTTATGCAGGTGCAGAGCAAGATGTAGCTTATCTCAACAAACACTTACAACTCTATAAAAGCAATACTACGAGTGTGCAGTATGCTGAGTGGTTGCAAGTACAAAAGCAACAAGGTAGCGTAGCAGCATCGCTAGTGAAATATAATGAAGCAACTGTGCCTAATCTTATTGGTTTAGGCTTGAAAGATGCTACCTATTTATGCGAAAGCTTAGGCATGCAAGTACAAGTACGTGGCAAGGGAAAAGTGAAAACGCAAAGCATAACAGCAGGGGCAACTTTACAAAAAGGAAGTACTATAACACTTATACTCAATTAACGTGGCAGTATTAAGCGACATATTATACAAGGTATCACTCATTGCTATACAAGGTAATAGCAATGCAACGGTTACTGCAATTACTATAGATTCTCGTAAGGTAGTTGCAGGTGGCTTGTATGCTGCTATTGCTGGTGTAACGGTAGATGGTCATCATTACATTGATGCTGCTATTGCCAATGGTGCTAGTGTTATTGTGTGTAACCATTTACCGCAAGGTATGCAAGCACATGTAACATATGTACAAGTGGCAGACACTGCTATTGCCATAGCACATATAGCACATCAATTTTATGGTCGTCCATCTGAAAAAGTTAAGCTTGTAGGTGTTACGGGAACCAATGGTAAAACAACCATTGCAACACTATTGTATAAGTTGTTTGCTAACCTTGGGTGCCAATGTGGTTTAATTAGTACTGTGCAAAATCATATTGGTAATGCAGTTGTACCAAGTACGCACACTACTCCCGATGCAGTAGCACTCAATGCATTACTAGCCTCTATGGTAGAAGCTGGTTGTACTTATGTGTTTATGGAGTGTAGCAGTCATGCAATACACCAACATAGAATTGCAGGCTTGCGATTTGAGGGTGCAGTGTTTAGTAATATTACTCATGATCATTTAGATTATCATAGAACCTTTGAAGAATACATTCGGGTGAAGAAACTTTTCTTCGATGGCCTCACTGCCGATGCATTTGCAATTAGTAATGCCGATGATAAGCGTGGTAGTGTAATGCTTCAAAATACAGCTGCAAAAAAAATGTACTATGGTTTAAAAAATGCAGCCACTTTCAAAGGTAAAATACTAGACAATGCACTCACTGGGTTGCACATGTTAGTGAATGAACAAGAAGTGCATTTTAGAATGATTGGTGAGTTTAATGCTTATAACTTATTGGCAGTATATGGCGCAGCTGTTAGTATGCAGCAATCGCCGGCAGAAGTGTTGCGAGTATTAAGTATGCTTACAGGTGCTGAAGGACGTTTTGATTACAGTATTAGTAAATCGGGCATTATTGCTATTGTAGATTATGCACACACTCCCGATGCATTGGAAAATGTACTTACTACGATTAAAAAATTACGCAAAGGTTACGAACGTATTATTACAGTAGTGGGTTGTGGTGGTGATAGAGATACTACTAAACGACCCATCATGGCACAGTCGGCCTGCGATTTAAGTGATCATGTAATTCTTACGAGTGATAATCCTAGAACTGAAAAGCCAGAAGCAATCTTGAACGATATGCAGCAAGGGCTTAGCTCTGCGGCCAAGCGTAAGTATCAAGTAGTAGTTGAAAGAGATGCCGCTATAGCAACAGCAGTAACACTTGCCATGCCAGAAGATATCATTCTAATTGCGGGAAAAGGACATGAGAAATATCAAGAGATTATGGGTGTAAAACATCCATTCGATGATAAGTTAATAGTACAGCAAGCATTTCAACAACAAAACAAATAACAAGCAACACATAACCCTATGCTATTTCATTTATTTAATTGGCTAAAGCAAGAGTTCAACATGAGTGGTGCCGGACTGTTTCAGTTCATCACCTTCAGAGCTTCTATGGCTATCATTGTATCGTTGCTTATTGCAACGGTATATGGTCGTAGGGTTATTAACCTGTTAAAGAAAAAGCAAATAGGTGAAACTGTTCGAGATCTTGGTTTGGCAGGCGAGCAACAAAAGAAAGGAACGCCAACCATGGGCGGTATCATTATTCTTTTAGCCATCATAGTGCCAACCTTACTCTTTGCCGATTTAAGCAAAGTATATATCCGCTTAATGTTGTTGTGTACGGTATGGCTTGGTTTTATTGGATTCTTAGATGATTACTTTAAACTACGTGCCAGAAAAAAAGCACAAGAAGCAGGTACTAAATATCAAAAGAAAGATAGCGATGGCTTAGCAGGTATTTCTAAAATTATTGGTCAGGTGGGTTTAGGTATCATCATTGGTGCCACATTATACTTCAACAATAGTGTAGTTGTAGAACGAGAAGTTATTGGCAAATCGGCTGCATTGGTTAATGATTCTACAAAGTATGTAGTTCGTAAAATCGATGGACAAGAGCGTGTATTTGCGAAAGTGAAAACACCTATTACAACCATTCCATTTGTAAAAAATCACGAGTTCAATTACAGTAAGCTTGTATCATGGATAGGTGAGGGTGCAGAGCAATTCACATGGATTGTATACATTCTTATTGTAACCTTTATTATTACAGCTGTTTCAAATGGTGCTAATATTACAGATGGTTTAGATGGGTTGGCCGCAGGTGTAAGTGCAATCATCGGCTTTGGTGTAGCCATTTTCGTATATGCGAGTGGTAACTATAAGTTTGCCGATTACCTAAATATTATGTACATCCCCAACCTAGGTGAGCTTAGTATTTTTGTAGCTGCCTTTGTAGGTGCATGTGTTGGTTTTTTATGGTACAATGCGTATCCGGCACAAGTGTTCATGGGCGATACCGGAAGTTTAGCATTGGGTGGTATCATAGCATCGCTAGCTATTATCGTTCGCAAAGAATTATTGATTCCTATTTTTTGTGGGGTGTTTTTAGTAGAAAATTTAAGTGTAATACTTCAGGTGAGTTACTTCAAGTACACCAAGAAAAAGTATGGCGAAGGGCGGCGTATTTTCTTAATGAGTCCCCTGCATCACCATTATCAAAAGAAAGGATTTCATGAAAGTAAAATTGCTATTCGCTTTTGGATCATCACACTTATTTGTGTAATCGCATCTATTGCAACTTTAAAAATCAGATAGTACACCTTACGGTAAATAACAATATGCAAACAGTAACATCACATACCATCACAAAACATCGCTTAGTAGTACTTGGTGCCGGCGAAAGTGGCGTGGGTGTAGCTATACTTGCACAGCAGCAAGGGTACGATGTATTTGTAAGCGATGGTGGTGTTATCAAACCCAATTATAAAGAAGCACTTATAGCCAATGGTATTGCATTTGAAGAAGGTAAGCATACGCCAGCCTTAATTCTAAATGCAAAAGAGGTAATGAAGAGTCCTGGCATTAGCAACAAGTACGATATTGTACAGCAAATACGCCATGCAGGAATTCGTATCATCAGCGAAATAGAGCTAGCTTATCGTTATAAAGGCGATAGTAAAATTGTAGCTATTACAGGTAGTAATGGCAAAAGCACATGTACCTCATTAATCTATCATATATGCACAACCGCAGGTATTGATTGTGCATTGGTAGGTAATATTGGTTTCTCATTTGCATGGCAAATAGCTAAAGCACCAAAGCAAGTATACGTAGCTGAAATCAGCTCTTTTCAGCTAGATGATATTGTTACATTCAAGCCCGATATTGCCATTCTACTCAACATAACAGAAGATCATTTAGATCGTTACGATTATAAATTTCAGAACTACGTTAATAGCAAGTTTCGCATCATCGAAAATCAAACCGATGTTGATACGTTCATTTATTGCCTAGACGATGAAGTGATTACCAATCAATTACAACATATTTCAATTCACACTAACCCATTGCCATTTACTATGAAACAAGAAGTAAAAAAAGGAGCCTATATTAAAGGTGATCAGATGATGTTACGCGTTCAAGAAGAAAGGGTAAGCATGAGCATCTACGATTTTGCGCTCAAAGGCAAGCATAATCAGTACAACACTATGGCAGCAGGTATTGCAGCAAGCACACTCGGTATTCGAAAAGAAAAAATCAGAGAAGCTATTACCAAGTTTGAAAGCCTAGAGCATCGAATGGAGTTTGTTGCAAGTGTACGTGGCGTAGATTTTATCAACGATAGTAAAGCTACCAATGTGAATAGTACTTGGTACGCTTTAGAAAGTATGCGTACACCTACCATTCTTATTTTGGGTGGTGTAGATAAGGGTAATGATTACACATTGATAGAAGATTTGGTACGTGAAAAAGTAAAAGCTATAGTGTGCCTTGGTACCGATAATGCAAAAATTCATGAGGCTTTTAAAGGTATGGTTAAAACCATTGTTGATACCAACACAGCAGCTGATGCAGTACACGAAGCGTTTCGCCTTGCGGTAAAAGGTGATGCAGTATTGCTAAGTCCTGCTTGTGCCAGCTTCGATTTGTTCAAAAATTTTGAAGATAGAGGCCGTCAGTTTAAAGATGCTGTAAAAGCACTATAAGTTCAGTATCAATCATCTTGAGTATTCATAGTTACATCATCATTGAAAGAGCATAACGACATACTATTTGCACAATTACCAAGTGTTGAAAGATTTGGTAGCATCACGAATAAAACCAAAGGCGATAAAGTTATTTGGGGTTTAGTGTTGCTACTAGCACTTATTGGTATTATGGTAGTATATAGTGCAACAGGTACGTTGGCGTATCAAAAATTCAAAGGTGATACAGAGAGTTTTCTCTTTAAGCAAGTAGCTTTTACCATCATAGGGTTAGGGGTGGTATACTTCTTGCATCGAGTGAACTACACTATTTATTCTCGTATTGCGCAAATTCTCTTTTACGTAAGTATACCGCTACTCTTATATACATGGTTGTTTGGTGCGAAAATTAACGATGGTAGCAGATGGATTAAAGTGCCTATCATTAATCTAACCATACAAACCAGCGACTTTGCAAAGCTTGCGTTATTCATGTATGTATCGAGGCAGCTTAGCAAAAAGCAACTTGAAATCAACAGTTTTAAAAAGGGTTTTGTACCTATTATAATGCCAGTAGCAGTTACTGCTTTCTTAATTATGCCGGCCAACTTATCCAATGCTTTACTAACAGGAGCAACCTCTTTATTGCTCATGTTTATTGGTAGAGTGCCAGTGAGATATTTATTGTTGGTGATTGGTATTGCAGCAATACCTGTTGGTGGTTTGGTTGGTTATGCAGTAGCTACCTACACACCACCTGAAGCAGTTGTAGAAACGGCTGCTTCAACCAATGGAGGTATTAAAAGTGTTGGTCGTATTGGTACTTGGGTAAAGCGTGTACAAGATTTTGTATATGCCGATGCAGTTGATGAACCTTATCAAGTACAGCAGGCCAAAATGGCGATTGCGAATGGTGGTATTTTATTTGGTAAGGGGCCGGGTAATAGTGAGCAGCGTAATTATTTACCGCAGGCGTATAACGATTTTATCTATGCCATCATCATTGAAGAGTATGGCATACTTGGTGGTGTATTTATTGTATTTATTTATCTGGTGTTTTTGTTCCGTTGCATCCGCATATTCCGCCGTTGTCCTTATGCTTTTGGTGCATTTTTAGCACTAGGGTTAAGCTTCACACTTGTAATACAGGCTGTAGCTAATATGGCTGTGAACGTGAATATTGTTCCGGTAACAGGCGTAACGCTTCCTTTAGTAAGTATGGGTGGTAGCTCTTTTATATTCACCTGTGCAGCTATCGGCATTATTTTAAGTGTGGCTCGTAATGTAGAACAAATGGAAGGTAAAGAACCGATAGCACCGAACGAACATCCGATTACAGCAGCAAAACCAGTAGTAGCATAGTAAGTGAGTACTGTAACAACATATCAACCTTTACGCATTATCATAGCGGGTGGTGGCACTGGTGGTCACATCTTCCCTGCTATTGCTATTGCTAAAGCATTGCAAGCATTGCATCCACATGTAGCCATATTATTCGTTGGTGCAAATGGTAAAATGGAAATGCAAAAAGTGCCTGAGGCAGGCTACACTATTGAAGGACTAGATATTGCAGGATTCAATAGAACTGCTTTATGGAAAAATATTACATTGCCTTTTAAGCTTGTCAAAAGCTTTTGGCAAGTAAGTAATATCGTAAAGCGTTTTCAACCGCGTGCTGTTATTGGTGTTGGTGGCTACAGTACATTTCCTGTACTCAAGTATGCACAATCAAAAGGTATTCCCACATTTATACATGAGAGTAATGCCTTTGCAGGCAAATCGAACATCTTATTAGGTAAGCAAGCAACCGCTGTGTTTGTCGCAACCAAAGGAATGGATTCTTTTTTTCCGAAAGAAAAAATCATCATTACAGGTAATCCTGTTCGTACATCCATCACCAATAATCTCATTGATACTGCTACTGCAAAATCAATGTTAGGGTTGAAAAATTTACCAACAATTTTAAGCATTGGTGGAAGTTTAGGAGCAGCATCTATCAATAAAGCAATTGCTGCATATATACCACAAATAAAGGCCGCTAATGTGCAATTGATTTGGCAAACAGGTAAAACTGCAACACAAGAATTACAACAGTATCATGCACCCGAAGCAGGTATTTGTGTGTTCGATTTTATAAAAGATATGGATGTTGCCTATGCTGCTGCAGACCTTATTATTTCACGTGCAGGTGCTATGGCTGTAACAGAAATAGCATGCATGGGAAAGGCTGCCATTTTCGTTCCGTATCCACATGCAGCAGAAGATCATCAAACTGCAAATGCACAAGCTTTAGTCAATCAAGATGCTGCGGTTATGATAAAAGATAGTGATGCTCAAAATGCATTAGTGCCTGCAGCATTAGCATTAATTGGTGATGAAGCGCAACGCAATAGCCTGGCAGTTAATATAAAACGTCATGCTGTTAGCAATGCCGATGTAGTTATTGCAACACACATTATTAACACAATAACCAATAAGTAAGATGCAGCGTAACATACCACATATGAAAATCGATCTTATCCGGAGTGTTTATTTTATAGGCATTGGTGGTATTGGTATGAGTGCATTGGCTCGTTACTTCAAATCAAAAGGTGCCGAGGTAAGCGGGTACGATAAAACACCAACCACACTTACAGAAAAACTTGTGGCAGAAGGTATTTCTGTGATGTACACCGACGATGTAGCATTAGCGCCTGAATCAGTAGATGTGGTTGTTTATACACCTGCTATTCCAGCAACCCACGAACAATTAAATTTTTATAGAACTACTACCATTCCAGTTGTGAAGCGAAGTGATGTGTTGCAATGGATTACTGAAAGTTCTATGAACGTGTGTATCGGTGGTACGCATGGCAAAACCACTATTACATCGCTAACGGCACATTTGTTACGCGACACAGGTTATGGTTGCAATGCTTTTTTGGGTGGTATAGCAACCAACTACAATACTAATTTTTGGAGTAGCGAACAAAACTGTAGTGTTATTGAAGCCGATGAGTACGATCGTAGCTTTTTAAAGTTGGTACCCGATGTTGCTGTAATAACTGCAATGGACGCCGACCATCTTGACATTTATGGAACCCCTGAAGCAGTCGAAGAAGCATACATCACTTTCTCTAAGCAAGTGAAGCAAGGTGGTTGCTTAATTACCAAATTTGGTTTGGCAAGAGCCGCCGAGTTTAATCAGCAGGTGCAACACTACACCTATCATTTAACGGATCACAATGCTGATGTATATGCTGCTAACCTTACGGTAAATGATGGTAGCTATCATTTCGATATCATCAGCAAGCAATGGCAGCTACACAAGGTAGTACTACACATGGGTGGATTGCATAATGTTGAAAATACGATTGCTGCTGTAATGGTCGCCAAACATCTTGGCATTGATGATGAAAAAATTAAAGCTGCTGTTGCAAGTTTCAAAGGTGTTAAGCGTCGCTTTGAATATTACATCAAAAATCAAAAGCATGTGATGATTGACGATTATGCCCATCACCCAGAAGAGCTTAGAGCACTTATTACTGGGGTACGTAGTTTGTATCATCAAAAAATAACAATCGTATTTCAGCCACATTTGTTCAGCAGAACGCAAGATTTAGCAGCTGCATTTGCTGATGCATTAAGCCTTGCAGATGAGGTGATATTGTTGCCTATATACCCTGCAAGAGAATTGCCCATTCCAGATGTAACAAGCAATACCATTGCAGCACACATGGAACACGAAAAGGTGAAACTCTTAACAAAAGAAGAAATGCTTCAATTTGTTGCTAGCACCAAGCCTGCATTACTAGTGATGGCTGGAGCTGGCGATATTGATACCTTATTAACGACTGTACAAAATATATTAAACGCATAACTACTTGCAGCGATTTAAAAAAATAGTAACCATTGGCCTTTGGTGCATCATAGCAGTAGCTACTATTGCTGCTTTGGTGGCTGCTATGCAAAAGCAAGAGAATGCTTTATGCAAAGGGGCTGTCGTTACAATTGATGGCGATAATCAAATGCTGTTTGTGCAAGAGAAAGATGTGCTTACAATGTTGAATAAAGTAGGCTTGGTGAAAGGACAATCGCTTGGTCGTATTGATATGCAAAAAATGGAAGCAGTACTGCGTACTAATCCGTGGATTGCCAATGCACAACTCTTTATTGATAACAATCGCTACTTACAGGTGCATATTCAAGAACGTGAACCTATTGCTCGTGTATTTACACTGCAAGGCAACTCTTTTTATATTGATAGCAGTGGTAAAACATTGCCTTTAAGTGAGCATGTTACCGCACGTGTTCCTGTGTTCACATCGTTCCCTTCTAACAGAGCAACTTTGTCTCATACCGATAGTACTATTCTCAACGATATAAAACTACTTGCGAAGTACATAGTTACCGATAGTTTTTTCTTAGCTCAAACTTCGCAGATAGATATTTTACCGCAAGGTGAGTATGAGTGGATACCAACATTAGGAAATCAGGTTGTGAATATTGGCAATACAGATAGTTTGGAGGCGAAGTTCAATCGCTTGTATAGTTTCTATAAGCATGTGTGGGCTAAGCAAGCTTTTGAAAAGTATGAACGTATTGATGTGCGTTATAACGGACAAGTAGTTGCTATGCGTAGAGGTGCACAGCCACCAGCAGCCGATACTGCTAAAGCAATGTTACAATTACAAGCTGTAATGCAACAAGTAAATCAGGTTGGCAATAATGATGCTAGCACTTACGTAAATGATAAGCCAAAAACTATAGATACAGTTGCAAACAGCAAGCCTAAACCAACCACAACAATTAATAATACCACAACTAATAAACCAACAGGCACACAGCCCAAAGCATTGATGCCATCAAAAAATAAAAACAACTAAACACGTATAATTATGAGTCAGAACGAAAACCCAATTATCGTAGGATTAGATATTGGAACTACTAAAATTGCTTGCATTGCCGGTCGCAAGAACGAGTATGGAAAATTAGAAATTCTTGGCTTTGGTAAGGCAGCAAGTCATGGCGTACAACATGGTCAGGTTTTAAATATCGATCAAACAATCAAAGCCATTGATGCCGCTTTAAAAAATTGTTTGGAGAGTAATCCTGATTTGCAAATAGATGAGGTGTACGTTGGTATTGCCGGTCATCACATCAAGAGCTTACAAACCCGTGGTGACATTGTACGCAAGAACCCTGACGAAGAAATTAAACGTGAAGAAGTAGAAGAACTGATTGCAAATCAGCGTAAAACATTCATCCCAGCAGGCGATGAAATTGTAGATGTAGTACCGCAGCAATTTTATGTTGATAACCTTCCTAACATCAAAGATCCGGTTGGGCATATTGGTGTGAAAGTAGGTGCCAATTTTCACATTATTACAGGCGATAAAAATGCCATTCGCAACATCAATCGTGCGGTGAATAAAAGTGGTTTGAAAACTAAAGATTTGGTATTACAACCACTCGCATCTTCTGCTGCTGTAATGAGTGATATTGATATGGAACCAGGTGTTGCCATTCTTGATATTGGTGGTGGTACCAGCGATTTAGCGGTATTTCACGATGGCGTACTTATTCATACTGCAGTTATTCCGTTCGGTGGTGAAAACATTACCAATGATATTCGGTTAGGCTTGGGTGTACTCAAGCAACAAGCCGAAGCTATGAAAACACAATTTGGTAGTGCACTTGCCGATGAGGCAAAGGCCAATGCTTACATTACCATCCCTGGGTTAAAGGGCATGCCATCTCGTGAGATTAGTGTGAAAAATTTGGCTCAAATTATACAGGCTCGTATGAACGAAATCTTAGATTTTGTTACCTATCATTTGAAGCAAGTTGGCTTAGATAGCCGTGCACTCAACGGCGGTATTATTCTTACCGGTGGAGGCTCGCAGTTAAAGCACTTGATTCAACTAACAGAATACGTTACAGGCTTAAATGCACGTATTGGTTTCCCGAACGAGCATTTGGCTGCTAACCATGTTGATCAACTGAAAAGCCCGATGTACAGCACTTGTATTGGTTTGATTTTAAAGGGATACGACGATTACGAGAATAACATTAAGAAGTTTGAAACCAATAATACTGCTAATGTAAATGTGCCTGCTACACTTATCGGAAGCACTGAAAATGTGGATAAAACTGCAACTGCAGCAGAACCTGCAACAACTAATCCACCAAAGGCAGTTCCCAAAAGAAGAATTGATATTTTCAGTAAAATCAAATCAGGATTAATTGACTTGTTTGCTGAGGAAGATGATAATCACATTCGCTAAGTAACAAACGTATTAACTACTAATCCTTCAAATTCATTATATGATACATTTTGATTTGCCTAAAGAAAAATCATCTATCATCAAAGTAATTGGTGTAGGTGGTGGCGGTAGTAATGCCGTTAATTACATGTACGATCAACAAATAGAAGGTGTTGATTTTATCATCTGTAATACCGATGCCAAAGCTTTAGAGCAAAGTAAGGTTCCTAATAAAATTCAGCTAGGTCCTGATTTAACACAAGGGCTTGGTGCAGGTGCTAATCCTCAAGTTGGTAAGCAAGCCGCAGAAGAAAGTATCGAAGAAATCCGCCGTATTTTAGAAATCAATACTAAAATGGCTTTCATCACTGCCGGTATGGGTGGTGGTACAGGTACAGGTGGTGCTCCTATTGTTGCTAAAATTTGTAAAGAACTTGGCATTTTAACCGTTGGTATTGTTACTACGCCATTTCCATTCGAGGGGCCTCGCCGCTTGGCACAAGCCGAAGCTGGTATCCGTGAATTAACGCCTTTTGTAGATACGCTTCTGGTAATTAGTAACGATAAGTTACGTATGCAATACGGCAACTTAAAATGGAGCGAAGCATTTGGAAGAGCTGATGATGTATTGGCTACTGCTGCTAAATGTATTACAGATATTATTAATAGTCGTGGACATATTATTGTTGACTTTGCCGATGTATGTACCGTAATGAAAAATGGTGGTGTTGCTATTCTTGGTAGTGCTACTGCCGAGGGTGAAGACCGTGCACAGCGTGCTATTGAAGAAGCTATTACATCGCCATTGTTGAACGATAGTGATATTCGTGGTGCTCGCTGGATTCTCATCAACATTAACAGTGCTGAAGGCGAGTACGAGTGTACGATGGATGAAATGGAAACTATCACCGCGTATTTACGTCAACAAGCTGGCGATGATACCGATGTTATTGCGGGTTTAGGTTACGATACAACACTCGAAAGAAAACTTGGTATTACACTTATTGCTACAGGCTTTGATCACAAAGATCCATTTACTGTAAAGCCTGCCACTACTGCAGCACCTAAGGTGGCACCAGTAGAAGAAAAGGTTGTACTGACACTCGATTTAAATAACAGTGAAACTACCACACCGGTAGCAGCACCTAAGGTTGCAGTTATTGCGCCAGCTGCAATACCAGAAAATCTTGCTCCTACGGTGGCCGAATACACAGCACCGCCGGTGATTGTTGAAACACCTGCACCAGTTGTGAATGAAACGCCAGAGGTACTTACATTGGTAATGCCAGAAGCTGCAACGCCAACAGCAACGGTAGAAGAACAGCCTGCTCCATTTGAAATGAAACTGGTTGAGAAGCCAATGGCAGCAGAGCCCATGCAGCAGCATGGTTTTTTGAACAAACCACAACAAATCTACAATCAACAAGTAGCGCAGCCGCAGGCAATGAATAACCTTGCGGTAAATGAACCATTCACGCCGGCACCACAGCCTAAACCAATACCAACGGATGATACAATGCATCTTGAATTGGTGGTAAAAGAAGCTGCGCCTGAAATGAATGAAGCACCTGTAGCGATGCACGGAATGATTGCTAACGAAGAAGAAGAGTTGCAAAGAAGAAGAGCACAAGAGCGTGTGAATCGCTTACGCAATTTGTCTTTTAACGTGAATAGCGATTTGAATAATGAGTACGATAATGTACCAGCGTACGTTCGTAAAAACTTAGAGTTGTACGGACAAAATCAATTGACTAGTGCCGAGAATTATTACAGTCGTTACGCTGTTAAAAAAGAAGATGGTAATAACGAGCCATTGAGCACACTCAATAGCTTTTTAGAAGGCAAAAAACCTGACTAATCTTTAGTTCTTGTACTCGTGTTTTAGTTGTGCCCTCTGCTTATGGCAGAGGGTTTTTTATGCTTTTACAATAATCCAATACGCATTAATAAAAATTACGGCAGCAACAAACAACCAGAAAAATAAGTTGGGCAGCCAACTTGTACGGGAATAACTAAAAAAGTTGCTTCCTATTGCTGCTACTGGTATCATTAATGGCAGAAAGCCTTCTAGTGTACTACCTGTAGTAAAAAAGGGAAGCGGTATTAGTATAATCAATGAAAACAATAATACACTCCATACTTTACGTGCATGAATCAACATTCTTCCGCTGTTGTTATTCCAGTAAATGAGTCCAGCTATTAATAAAACAATCAGGAGTGATAATGCTGTAATAACACCGTAAAAATGATCTAGGTTATTAAAGCTATGAATATCGAATAAATGTAATGTGGCTAGGTTGTGCCATTTATCTGTAATGTAAAGTAACGCTGCGGTAATATACACAGGTGTAATAATGCCCAACAGCAACACAAACCACTCGTTGGCTTTAAAGGCACGCAAGATAGCTAGTGCACAAAACGAAATGAGTATCACTGAAAAGCTTGCAAAGTGCAAAAGGGTAATAATGCCACTCATTAACCCTATACCAAATACCAGCGATTTAACGCTTTTGTTTTGATATAGCTTGGCACACATGGCTAGTAGCTCAATAAGTAGGGTATTAATTAATAAGGCAGGGGTTATATTGTTCCATTCGGGTAAGATGGCAGTTACAAGTATGTAGGCAAGGCTTACTGAAAACCCTTGCTTTTGTAGCATTCTATTATCGTTAACAATGTAATTGAGTCGTAGGGCCTGCGTGATAATAAATAGTTGGTATACTAGCATTAAACCAACGGACGGTACTTGTGGTAAGCTGCTTAAAAAATTGGTAAGCAAGCCTTGTCCGGCATTGGTAATAATACCAGGCGGATCGTAAATGAAATTTACATGTAAGCCAATACTTGTGAGTATCAGCAGAAATACGGCACCACTAGTACGTTCTTTAAAAATACCTGTCACTTTATTACCTCATTTACGTAAGTAAATACTAAAACTCAATTTTAGCAAAGCTTACCATATTTCGGAATAAAGTAGGAACAATTAATTGTCGGCTACTTACTTGCTTGCCATAGCGTGGTAGGCATTCGTACGATACATCGATATTTTTGAAAGGAGGATTGCGTGTGATTTGTCCCTCGGGTGTAATGGTATGATCGTTTAATATTTGGTTACGGCGTTCAACCTGGTTGAACAGAAAATGAATTTCATTACCTGTATTAAGCATGCAGTAGCCAAGTAACGATTCCGTATTATCGTCGTACTGGCTTTTTCTTACCACATTCGACCATTCAATAGTGCCGGCACTATCGAAGCTAAGAATGGCAATATTATCGCTATAATAACGCGTTACTTGCGGAAAGCCTCCACGCCAAAAAGGATTGCCCCACATACCACCGCCAAGCATACCGGGAGAGTTCCACATATACCAATCGTTGTAGAAGCTATTGCCCCAATACATGCCTGTATAATCCCATCGGTTAAAGCCATTGCCTGTACGTGTGCTGGTGTAGTTGGCTTCGGCAGTTACTGCAAATCCGCCATCGTTTCTGGCGATGATGTTTTGCAAATAAAAATCGTTGAAAGCGGTTTTAATGGTGGCTTCGCCTTTAGCATCGTTACGGAATTCTTCGCCGAACGTGTAGGTTTTATTGCTAACAACCGATGTGTTGGCATAATCGAACATGAGGCAGTAAATACCATCGATATTGCCGCGGCGTGTTTTGGCATAAAAGCCTGTAACGAGTAGTTGATGGTTGCTGTTATTCACCTTCATTTTCAACTGATCGATGAAAATTTTAGGGAGCCCAATTTTAAGTTCTTTGAGGCTATCGGTTGTTGTACCAAGCATACAAAGACTAACGGTTGCAATATTATCGCGTTGTTGGGTAGACGCTTCTTTTAAAAATACAATGGTACCGGCATTATCTACCGCAAATTCTGATAGTAGCTCGTTGTTGTTATCTTCTGATTTGATGTATAGTTTATTGCGTTTGAGTAGCTCTAAATTTTTATCGAACACAACAGTTGTAACATGGTACGTTTCGCGGCGTTTGTTATTCACTTTTACAAAGGCAATTTTCGACTTGTCTTCGCTGTTGAGAAACGTGTAGAGTTTATTGTTGGCTGTGAAATTAACTTCGGTAGTATCTAATTCAATGTTATTACCTATTTGCTTGCCATTACCATCGAACTTGGCAGCCATAACATATACAATGTTCTTTTTTTGGTATTGGTAGAAAATATAGAAGTAATCGCGGTAAGCTAAAACATCGGTTTGTAATAGCCTTTCGGGAAATATTTCAAGCGGTATTTTATTCACCTGCTTCATGTTGTTATCGAAGATGGTGAAATAGTTATCGGTTCTGTAGTTTTTGTAAACGATGAAATGATTGTTGTATTTACCGATAATTTCAAAGTTTATACCTCGTGGATCGTCGCGGTCGGGTTCGGCGTACGTGATTTTTTGCGACCATCCATTTACCGTAAGGTAGCAGCAGCACAATATCAAAAGCAAGTGTTTCATGGCATCAGGCGTATTTAACGAACGTTTGTTGTTTCTAAAGTAAAGGGTTTTATGGGGATACACAAAACTTGTATCTGTAAATTGGTTAAGTAGGTACTTAAGCTTTCTTGTTCGGGTAATACCATTTCTGTTACATTTGTTTCTACTTCATTAACAAAGTATCGTTGTGGGCAAGCACATCAACAAAATTACCGCCGCCGGCTTATTAATAGCACTTGGAATTATTTATGGCGACATTGGAACTTCTCCGCTCTACGTTTTAAACGCAGTCATCAAAGGTAAAGTTGTAACAGAAGCGTTAATTGTAGGTGCATTGAGTTTGGTTATTTGGACGCTAACGCTACAAACTACCATCAAATATGTGATATTAACCCTTAAAGCCGATAACAATGGCGAGGGTGGTATTTTTAGTTTGTACGCATTGGTGCGAAGGCGTAAGCGTTGGTTGGTAATGCCTGCTATGATTGGTGGTGCAGCACTGCTTGCCGATGGTATTATTACGCCGCCTATTTCAGTTACATCGGCGATTGAGGGCTTGCGGCAAATGCCTCGCTTTCAACACATTACAACCAATACCATTGTTATTATTGTTATTGCTATTATTTCGTTGCTGTTTTTTTTGCAGCAATTTGGAACGGCAAGTATTGGTAAGTTGTTTGGCCCCATTATGTTCGTTTGGTTTGTAATGCTTGCAGTATTGGGTAGCGTACACCTGTTCGACGATTTAAGAGTGTTTAAGGCATTCAATCCTTACTATGGTATTAACCTGTTAATCACTTATCCGGAGGGTTTTTGGCTGTTAGGAGCAGTGTTTCTATGTACCACGGGGGCCGAAGCTTTGTATAGCGATTTGGGGCATGCCGGACGTAGTAATATTAGATATACTTGGTTTTTTGTAAAAATTTGTTTGATACTCAACTACCTTGGTCAGGGTGCATGGTTGCTCGATAATTACAATGGTTATATGATTGTATCGGAAGCAAAAGCATTGTTGCCTATGCAAGCCGATATTCAGTTCATGGCACCATTCTATGGTATCATGCCAAAGTGGTTCAAAATATTCGGTATCATCATTGCAACGTCGGCAGCGGTTATTGCCAGCCAAGCATTGATTTCAGGTTCTTTCACTTTAATTTCTGAAGCATTACGCCTGAACTTATGGCCCAAAATGAAAATCAACTATCCTACAGAAGAAAAGGGACAGTTGTTTATACCTGGCATTAGCTTTTTATTGTATGTAGGCTGTGTTGGTATTGTTTTGTTTTTTAGAGAATCGGCCAATATGGAAGCAGCTTACGGCCTTGCCATCACCATGTGTATGATTAGTACGAGTATTTTATTCGCTAATTATTTGGTGAGCAAGCGTGTACCATCGGGCTGGATTTACTTGTATTTAGCAGTATATCTTACTATTGAAATTTCGTTCTTAATTGCCAACCTAGAGAAGTTTCCGCATGGTGGTTATGTAACCTTAATTGTAGGTGGTGGTTTGTTTGGTGTAATGTATGTGTGGTTTCGTAGTAGAAAAATCAAAAATCGTTATGTTGAGTTCGTTCGGTTAGATCATTACCTGCCGATGATTCAAGAGTTAAGTAACGATAAAACGGTACCGAAATACGCCAGTCATTTGGTATACATGACAAGTGCTAACAATCCTAAGGAAATTGAACATAAAATCATTTACAGCATTTTAAACAAACGTCCTAAAAGGGCTGATATTTATTGGTTTGTACACGTAGATGTATTAGACGATCCGTACACATGCGAATACATTGTAGATCATATTATTCCGAACGATATTATTCGTGTTGAGTTCAGATTAGGCTTTAGAGTTGAGCATAAAGTTAACCTTATGTTCCGCAAAGTGGTAGAAGAGTTGGTGCATAACAGAGAAGTGAATATTATGAGTAGGTACGATAGCTTAGAACGTAATAATATTGTTGGCGATTTTCAGTTTGTGGTCATGGAAAAATATCTCAGTAGCGATAACGAATTGCCTTTCACAGAGAAGATTATCATGAAGCTTTATTTCTGGCTTAAAGAAATTAGTTTGAGTGAGGAGCGTGGTTTTGGTCTTGACCCAAGTTTTGTAACTGTTGAGAAGTTTCCATTAATTGTTTCGCCAGTACCACAACTTAACTTAAAACGTATTGGTTACGATATAGAGTAGCATCGCTACCTTACGGTAAATGTTATATAACTGCATGCTTATTACAGCATGCAGTTTTTTTATCCTTGCGGTAAATGCAAATGCTATACTTGATAATAGTTGCACCTCAGTTGAAGTGTGCGACGCAACGATGTTGATGCGTGTACTATTGTTGATATCATACAAATTACTTTGAAAAGTAGGTTGTGCAAGTGTTAGGATTGTTGTATGGTTTAACTACGTTTCTTATAACTATAAATAGCCCAGCTATTTAGTATTACTGCAAAACCTAAAATGCTTAACAATTGTGGTATAATATCGCTTAAACTACTGCCTTTCAATACAACCATACGCATTACTTCAATAAAGTATGCTACAGGGTTAAGTTTGGTAATGTACTGTGCCCAAAGTGGCATGCTTTCAATAGAGGTATATAAGCCGCCCAACAAAATAAAAATCATGAGTAAGAAAAACGAAATGAGCATCGCTTGTTGTTGTGTTGCAGCATAGGTAGAGATTAAGAGCCCTAAGCCAAGCACCGCCAATAAATACACAGCTGCAAAAATATAGATGGTAATAAAACTGCCGATTGGAACAATACCATATACCAGTTTTGCAATTGCAAAACCAATAGTGATAATTACAAAGCCCAGTACCCAAAAAGGAATAAGCTTGCCGAGTATAAAATGATGTTTCTTAATAGGTGTTACATTGATTTGTTCGATGGTGCCAATTTCTTTTTCACGAACAATGTTTAAAGCTGTAAGGTTAGCGCCAATCATGGTTAAGAGCAATACTAAAATGCCTGGCACCATGAAGAATTTGTAATTCATTTGTGGGTTAAACCAATTCATGGGTACTACTTCAATAACAGGCACCATATTCATGCGTGGTTGTTGCAATAGTTCATTTCGAATTTGCTGATTATAATCTTGAATAATACTACGCAAGTAAGCACTACCAAGGCTACCTTTTACACCATTGATGGCATTAATGGCAATGAAAAGATCGGCTTTGTTTTCTTTTATTAAATGCTGTTCGAACTGGCTTGATATTTCTAGAATTACATCTGCCGCATCTGTTTCTATGTATTGCATGCTGGTATTGTAACTTTGATTATACGTAACAAGATTAAAATAGCCACTCGCTGTAATTTTTTGAATAAGCTGCTGACTGTACTGTGAGTTATCGCGGTTGGTAATAGCGATATTAATATTCTTCATTTCGTAATCTGCTGCTTGTGGTAGTACAATCAACTGAATTACGGGCATGAGAAAGATGAGTCTAAGAATAGCTGGGTCGCGGAAAATTTGCTTAAACTCTTTTTGTAATATAAATAGTAGTGTTCTCATGCTAATCTGATTTTGAATTTGCGAATTGCCATGGTTAAGAAAAAGAAAAACATACCTGTAAGTATGAGTGTTTCTTTCCAAACAGCTTCAAACCCAACACCTTTAATCATCACATTTTTTACAATGATGAAATACCATTTTGCAGGCACAATGTTGGATACAATTTGTAAGGGTTTCGGCATGTTTTCAATTGGAAACATAAAACCACTCAGCATAATTGTTGGTAAAAACATGCCAACCAATGATACAAACATGGCTGCTTGTTGCGAAGCTGCAGATGCTGATATCAATAATCCTAATGCTAGTGATACAAGAATGAATAGAATACTTTCACCTACCAATAGTGCAAGGCTTCCATTGATGGGTACTTCTAAAACGAATACGCTGAGTAATAAAATACTGATGATGTTAACTATCGAAAGTGCTAGATAAGGAATGGCTTTTCCTACAACAATTTTCAAAGGTTGCAGTGGTGATACAAGCATGATTTCCATGGTGCCAGTTTCTTTTTCCTTCACAATCGTAATGGCAGTCATCATGGTACACACTAACAGTAATACCATCGCCATAACACCCGGTACGAAATTATATGCCCCTTTTAGCTGAGGGTTGTACAGCATTCTGTTGGTGATTTCAATGGTGTATGGTAAGGGCTGTTGTTGTAGTTCTTGCTGATAGCTACTTACAATAGCATTGGTATAGTTAATAATGGTGTTGGCAACGTTAGGGTCGCTAGCATCGGTAATGCATTGTATTTGTGCTTTATTGGTGTGTAGTAACTCTTGTTCAAAAGCTTGCGGTATCACCAATGCCATTTTGATACTTCCATTTTTAAAAGCTTGTTCTATGGCTTTAGGTTGCTGTAGTACTGCTGTAACGTCGAAATACTCACTAGCATCTAAGGCTGTGATTAGCCGCTGACTAGCATTGTCTTTCGCATTATCTAATACAGCGAATTTGATATTTTTTACTTCGTTGGTAAGTGCAAATCCGAAAATGATAATTTGAACAATGGGCATGCCGAGTAGAATGAACATTGTTTTTTTATCGCGCCATATATGATATAGCTCTTTTCGAATAAAGCTGATAAGTTGTTGCATAATGCTGTTTTATTCTTGTCGGTTCGCTTTGCGAGCTAGTTGAAGAAATACTTCATCCATACTTGTAGCATGGTATTGCTGTTTCAATGCAGTTGGCGTATCGAGTGCTTCTATCTTTCCATCTACCATAATAGAAATACGGTTGCAGTATTCGGCTTCATCCATATAATGCGTAGTTACAAAAACGGTGATGCCAGCAGCAGCTGCATTATATATCATATTCCAAAATTCTCTACGTGTAACAGGGTCTACACCGCCAGTGGGTTCATCTAAAAAAACAATTTGGGGTTCATGGAAAATAGCTACTGAAAAAGCTAGTTTCTGCTTCCAACCAAGCGGTAATGATTTTACTAAACTATTACGTTCGTTGGTAAGGTGTAGCTGTTCTAGTAATTGTGTTGTTTTGCTTGTAATGTATTGGTTGCTCATGCCATAAATACCTGCGTAGAATCGTATATTCTCTTTTACCGTAAGGTCTTCGTATAAAGAAAATTTTTGACTCATATAGCCGATGCGTTTCTTAATTTCTTCGTTATGTGTGTACACGTTTAAACCTGCAACTGTTGCCTCGCCACTGCTCGGTAGCGATAAGCCGCAAAGCATTCGCATGGCCGTAGTTTTGCCTGCACCGTTAGCACCAAGAAATCCAAAAATTTCGCCTCTCGATACCTCAAAGCTAATGTGGTCAACCGCTATGAAGTTGTCGAACTGTTTTGTAAGTTGGTGTGCTGTAATTACTTTATCGTTATTCATGCGATTTCATTAATGCCATAAAACAATCTTCAATAGTTGCTGTAGTTGGTTGTTGTAGCACGGTTTCAGGAAGGTTAATACGATGAACACCTTTGTGCAACACTGCATGATGATACTCCCCAAATGCATAAGCATCTTTTACTTGCGGATGTTGTTGCAGTGTATTCAGTAGCGTTAGCATATTGTCGTCTTTTACCGCAAGGATGGTATGATCAAAAGATGCTATGATATTTTCAGGCGTATCTACTTTCATGATTTGTCCGTGTTGCATCAGTGCAACGGTATTACATAAGCTTGCCTCATCCATATAAGGCGTAGACACTAAAATGGTAATGCCTTGTTGTTGTAAGTGCTGCAGCATATCCCAAAATTCTTTGCGAGACACAGCATCTACTCCTGTGGTAGGCTCATCTAATAATAAAACAGCAGGCTTATGAATAAGTGCACAGCATAACGCTAACTTTTGTTTCATACCACCAGAAAGCTTGCCTGCACGCCTGTTTTTAAATGGTGCAATTTGTTCATATATATCTTTAATGAGATGGTAGTTCGCTTGGATGGTAGTATTGAATATAGTGGCAAAAAATTGAAGGTTTTCTTCCACGGTTAAATCTTGATACAATGAAAACTTACCGGGCATGTAACCAACAGCAGCTCTTATTTTCTTAAAATCTTTTACTACATCCCAACCATTTACGGTTGCTATACCCTCATCGGCAAGTAGTAAAGTGGTGAGTATGCGAAACAAGGTTGTTTTGCCTGCACCATCAGGACCAATAATGCCAAACAAGCTGCCTTGTGCTACATTAAAGCTAATATTATCAAGCGCTGTTACAACCTTTTCTTTTTTACCGAAGCGTTTGCTAACGTTATGTACCGTTACTGCGTGCATGTGGTGTTATTGAAATGTTACATCGGCATACATGCCAATTTTTAAATAACCGTTATTCGGCACTTTAATTTTTATGGCATATACTAAATGTGCACGTTCTTCTTTGGTTTGAATGGTTTTAGGAGTGAATTCTGCTTTGTCTGAAATCCACGTAATAGTGCCTTTGTGTTGCTCATAAGCATCTTTGCCTTTATCGGTCCATACAGTAACGGTTTGCCCAAGCTTAAGCTTATTAAGCTGATCACTTGTAACATATGCTCTCAAAAACAGACTTGACACGTCGGCCATTTTAAACAAGCCTTTGCCTGTACTCGTAACTTCACCAGTAGTAGCGTACTTCGTTAATACAGTGCCGTTTATGGGAGCTGTAATATTGGCTCTTGATATCTGATCATCAATTTGTGCAACACGTTTTGCAAGCGGTGAAGCTTCGCTGAGAATACTTCTGTTTTGTGTAGCTACATTATTGCGTTGTACCACAATTTGTTGTTCTGTAACTTTTATTTGTTGCTGTACAATATTGATTTGATAAAGTATATCATCTAGCTGCTTACGTGTAGCCGCATCTTTCGCTAATAGTTTTGTAATTCTCTCTTGCTCGTATTGTAAGTTATTCAGTTGTGTTTGTTGTACTTTCTTTTGATCTAATAAATATTGTACTTGTGGTTGTACATCGGCTGTTTTTGCTTGTAATGCTTCGATGCTTGCCGCTACCTGTGCCTTTTGAAGTGTTAAGTTGGTAGCATCTATGCTGCCAATGATAGTGCCAGCTTGTAGCGTGTCGCCTTCAGTAATATGGAGTGCGGTAATTCTGCCTGGTATTTCTGCACTTACAATAACTTCATCGGCCTCAAAAGTGCCTTGTGCATCGAATTGTTGTTGACTGCCTTTACAGGCAAATAATAATAGTGTAGCGGTGTATAACCATATTTTTTTCATGTGAATACATTTGATGATGTTGATGAAATATGTTTAGAAGTTGCCGTTACTCAAACTCCAGTTAATTTGAGCTTGTAGTAACTGAATTTTATGCGTTAGTTGTAATTGTCTTGCTTGGTCTTCTGCATTTACCTCACGCAAGTAATCATTGGCAGTAATAACACCATTTTCTAATTGTGCTTTCGCTGCTGTTGTAATTTGCTTACGCAGTGTTATAATAGCTTCATCTGTTTGCAGTAACGATTGATATTTTGCAAGTTCTACTTTATACTGTTGTTGTTGTGTAGCATTGTTTTGAAGAAATATTTCTTTTTGAATCGATACAGATTGTTGCTGTTGTGCCACAATGCTAAGCTCTTTTTTCTTCGTGTATAAGTTGCTTAACTGCCATTGCATTCTTAAGCCCGTAATCCCAAACCATGCAAATTGATTTTGAAGCATATTCAATCCTGGTAGCCCGTAACCACCTTGTGCAAAGGCACTTAGCTTGGGTAAATTCTTTGCTTTGATAATAGCCGATTGCTGAGCAGCCAACAATTGTTGTTGTTCAAATAGTGCTAACTCGGGTCTTTGATTGCTACCATCAGTTAAAGCAATTGCTTGCGATATTGTGAACTTGCTGTTACGATCAAATTGTTGCTGTGTAAATACACCAAGTATTGCAAGTAGCGCATCCCTATTACTTTGAAGTTCTATACGGCGTTGTTCTACCTTCAGTACTTCTGCTTTTAAAACATTAAGGTTCGATGTTAATGCTACCCCTTCTGCTACTTGTGCTTCAACACGTTGTATCCCAATTTGCAAATCTTGCTGTAGTAACTTGGTTTGTGCTAATTGCTCATCTACAAACAATATACTAAGCACCGTTGCTGCAATCCTTTCTTTTAGTTTGTACAACTCAACTGTAATTTTTTGCTGTTCAGTATTCGTTGCTAGTTGTTGCAGTTGCTGCTGTTGTTGTGTGATTCCACCATCGTAGATCAATTGCGAAACATCGGCCGTAATTCTATACTGATCTTTACTAAGTGGTTCAATACTTGCCCCACCAGGAAGTGGCAAGTTGATATTTAGTCTTGTAACATCCGATTGATAACTCGCTTGTGCGTTCAGGTTGAACTGAGGCAAATAAGCTTTGTTTAAATTGCTAATGGTAAGCTTGTTGATGTTGTTTAAAATACCACGTTGCTGCAGTAACGGATAGTGTACGGTAGCACTGTCGTACAACTGTTGTAGGTCCCAGGTTTGTGCCCTTACGGTAAATGGGAAGAGCAGTAGTAGTAACTTTAACCAAATAGTTAAACGCTGCATAAAAAAATTAGGGTTTAAGTGCTTGTAAAATAAATTGAGGTATGAAGGTTTTGCGTTGTTCCATCATATAGCGATATTGTAAGTCGTCGATACCCATGATAGATGCAAATACAGGTTTGCCTATAAACGGAAAAACACACATGCTCATAATATTCATAATCAGTTGTGCCGGACTCACTGCTCGAATATTGCCTGCGTCTACTTCTGCATCGAGTTGGGCTGCAAACTTGTGCATTTCTGGCATGCCACCACGGTAGAGTTTTTCTAAAAATTGGGTAGGCCGTTTATTCATCTCATTCACCACAAACAAAGGAATGTAAGGGTTTTCAATAGCCATGGAAATATAGCTTTCGCACACTTGTTCTATTTTGGTGGTAAAGTGTAAGTCGCTGGCCAGTATTTCTTTCATGGCTGGTACAAACCTTCCAGCTGTTTCGTTGAATATGCGTTCGAATAAGGCCTCTTTATTTTTGAAATAGTAGTGTAATAATGCTTTATTCATACCAGCAGCGTCGGCAATATCTTGCATGCGGGCACCATCCATCCCTTTGGTGAGAAATACCTCTCTTGCTTTTTGTAGAATCAATGCTTCTGTTCCTGTATCGCGTTTTGCTTTTTTCATTTTTAACCAAACGGTTAAACAAAAGTAATCCTTTTACCGTAAGGACAAAATTTTAAATAAAATGCCGCCCCAAGGGCGGCATTGCAAGTGGCGTATACTTACGTAAATGTTATTTCTTTTGAACTCGTTGCTGCAATATGGCTACAAAACTTTTGAGTGTTTCACTATCCATTGCATACTTAGGAATTAAAAAAAAGTTGGTAGGGTTGAAATAGATGTGATAAAAATTAGGACTTTCTACATAGTGTGTAATAGATTCCCAAGGCCAGCTATTGTGCCCTATTTCAGCATCTATTTGTAAGCCACTATCGTTAATGTGTACAATAAACTTATGTTGAAAGGTGGTGCTCTTGCGATAAATCATTTGCGGTAACGCAAACCAATACGTAATCATAATAGCTATCCACAATGCACTGCCTAAGAAAAAAGGCTCTGGCCTAATTTTTTTGAGGTAAAAAAGAATACCCGCTACCACTGCAAAAACGTTGATGGCAATGATAATCAACCGAATTTCTGGTCGGCTTAAAAAGTGAAAGCGAAGTGCTTGTACTACTCTTGGTTTATCGTATTCGAACGCGAAATGCATATTACTTAGTTCTTAGTGCTGCTGCTGCAATGCTCCAGCTTTGCAAAACAACTCCATTTTTATCAATAAACTCAACCTTCATGGTGCGGTTTTTATCGGTGCCGGTAAAGCTGATACGGCTGTAGTTCTGAATATTTTCAACACCTACTACACGGTAAGGATTATCTTTTTCGGGACCGCCGAATTTATGCGAGCCAGATGTAAGTGGCGAACTCGTGATGTCGTATAAAGGATACGTACCAACACGATCTACTTTGATTACTTCGCTATGATGGCGATCGCCAGTGAAAAACACTACGCCCGGAATTTTATGTTGCTCTAAAAATTGTAAAAAGTCGTTGTACTCTTTACTGAACTTTCTGAAGCAATCGAAGGGGCTAGCCGGATTTAATACCTGGCTACCCGTAGCAATAATTCTAAAGCTTATTTTATTGTTGTTCTTGCTTTGTAGCAACGCATTTTTTAACCAGTCGAGTTGCATTGCACCATACATTTCTTTGGTTGTGTTTACGCTGCCGTTGATGCTGTCGGCCATATCATCGTTACTGCGGAAATAGCGGTCGTCGAGTAAGAATACGTCTACATCGTTCCAGGTGAATTTTGAAAAAATACCTTCTCCTTGTAATCCTGTGCTTGGGTTAGTCCAGAAATGCTCGAAAATGGCACGACTCTTTTCTTTAAGAACATAGCTTTTATCGGCATCGTTAGGGCCATAATCGTGATCGTCCCAAATGGCATAATGGCTCATACGTTTCCAGAAATTTTGTAGCGTAGGATAGGTTCTGGTGGCATGTGCTCTGTAAAACAAACCGCTTTCGCTGTAGTAATCGACTTCACGTGTGTACCAGTTATCGCCCAGCCATAACATAAAATCGGCTTTTTCTTTCGCCATTGTTTCGAAGATGCTACTGTCAAAACCATATCCCCGACCGGGGCGGTCGTATGCAGGTTCGTTGAAGAAAGAACAGCTGCCTGTTAAGAAACTAAAATCTGGAGCCTGTGTACGCCATTGCCACAAAGTTTGTGTGGTGAAGCTGCCTGTATCGGCTACTGATGGCTTTTTTTCACCTTCTTTTTGCACCATCAGGGTGTATTTATAGGTAGTGCCAGGTTCAAGATTGTAAAAACTATGTTTTTCGATGGTGTAGCCAAATTGTGTAGTTCTGGTTACATCGGCAGTGAAACTTTTACCGTAAGGTGAAACTGCTGTGGCCTTACCTGTAGCACCTTTTTCAAGTTCTACCCAAAGCATACCGCTTCTAAACTCAATATGCCCAAGCATAGGGCCGGCAACAATGGTTTTGGGGCTTTGTGCCAATGATATTAGCGCTGTAAAAGCAGCTATAAGCAAGGTTAAACAATGTTTCATGACTGAATTTTTTGCAAAAGTGAGTCAAAATCGGCGGATTGTTCGCTAGAATTAGATTGATAACGATTTGTTTAGGGGGAAAATTCACATAAAATCTTGTGGTTTATTTTTTCTACATTTCTAAAGCTTCAATACTTTACACCCAATTACTAATGTAAATCTTCGAAAAACCCTCATTGTGAAACTCATCTTAACTGCTATTGCTGTTGCGGGTACTTTTAGTTGGGCCGCAGCACAAACTCCTTTGGTAGATAGTAAGCAACTTATTGAAAAGGCTACGGCCTTGTACGAACAAAGAAAGTACAAAGACGCTATTACGGAATGGTCGAAAATTAATAGAAGCGATACCAATTACAGCAATGCGCTGCACGATATTGCGTATGCTCATTATCAAGATAGTAACTACAACGCTGCATTAGCAACAGCTCGTAAAGGGTTGTTGTACTACCCAGAACGTAGAGAAGATTGGTATAACTTAATTGCCAACGCTTTAGATGACTTAGGTGATGAGCAAACAGCTTTAAAAACCTATGATACTATTTTACAGTTTCAGCCCTACTACTATTATGCTTATTACAATAAAGCGGTAGTTCATCAAAAAAGAGAGCGTTTTGCAGAGGCCAAAAAAGAGTTAGAGCAATGCCTGCTCATTAATCCATACTACGGAGCGGCTCATTATTACTATGGCCTGAATTGCTTGTATAGAGGCGATCTTGTACCAGCTTATCTTGCTTTCTTTACGAATCTTTTGATTGACCCCGATGGTTCAAGGGTAGAGAAAACAGTGCGTATTTTGTCGCTAATGGCAGAAGTGAACGATGAAATTACTGGATATGCAAAAAAGTATAAACCTGCCAAACAAGATGATTTTCAAGAATTACAAGATATTTTCTTAAGCAAAATTGCACTGAACAGAAACTACAAGTTACAGGTAAGCTTAGAAGATGCTATTGTGCGTCAGTTCCAAGTAATTTTAGAAAAACTAGAATACAATGCCAGCGATAAAGGTTTTGCCATGCAAGTGTATGTGCCTTTATACACGCAGTTGTATCAATCGAAGCAGTTAGAACCTTTGGTGAATTATGTTTTCAGTGGTTTGAAAATTAACAGCGTTCAGAGCTATGTAAAGCGTAATAAAAAAGAAATAGGCGTTATGACGGATAACGTGAATGCTTATTTAAAGGAGTTGCGTAATACTGAAATCTTACAATTCACACAGCGTAAAGATGCTAAAACCTTCTATTTATGGAGCGATGGCTATATGGCTGGTAAAGGCCCTTTCAAAATCAATAATGGCGAATATGATATTTATGGCATGTGGACGTTCTATTACCAAAATGGTAATATTAAATCTACCGGTAATTTGAACGATAAGGGTAACAAAGAGGGAGAATGGAAATTCTATTACAACAGTGGTATTCTAAAAGATGTTAGCAATTATAAAGATGATGCGTTAGAAGGTAAATCGATTGCTTACTACGACAATGGTATTCTTTATTCAGATGAGGTGTATGCCAATAATAAACTTAACGGACAAGCCAAATACTATTACTACAACGGATTGCCCAAGGTTTTCGGATTTTATAAAGATGGCGTAAAAGATGGTGAAGAAAAGGGCTTTAAGTCTACCGGCTTTTTAAGCTATACCACACATTACAAAGCTGGCAAGCAAGATGGTGCTTTTACCAGCTATCATGAAAATGGTAAAGTGTTCGTCCAACGTAGTTATGTAGCCGATAAGGCAGAAGGCAACTACAAGGAGTTTAATACCGATGGTGTGTTGGTATTAGAGGGTATGCTTAAGAACGATGCTAAAGAAGGTTTGTGGAAAGGTTACCATGCCAACGGAAAAATTGAGTCTGAGTACACTTACGTAAATGGAGATATACAAGGCGAAACAAAAGAGTTTTATGATAACGGCGTTTTAAGCGAAACCACTACATACGAAAAAGGCAAAGTGCAAGGTCTCACCAAAGCCTACGATGATGAAGGGAAGTTATACAGCGAAGCTGTGTACGAAAGAGGCCGCCTTCGTGAGTTGCGCTTTTTCGATAGAACGGGCAAGCAAGTAAGCAACTTCTCTACCCGTAATGGTGCTGGTAACATCGTGTTTTACGATAAAGACGGTAATAAAACAGCTGAAGGTTACTACACCAAAGAGGGCCTGCGTCAAGGCAAGTACACTACTTATTTTTCTAGTGGAAAAATTGCAACAGAAGAGTTCTATAAAGAGGGTGAACTAGAAGGAGAAAAAATTATTTATTACAAAAACGGTAAAGTAAGTGAGCGCCTGAACTATAAAAATGGCGTGATAGATGGATACTATGTTAGCTATCACGAGAATGGAACACCTAAATACGAAGGCTGGGTAATTAAAGGCGATAAGCAAGGTCCATTCAAATCATACAACAAGCAAGGCGATCTAACCAATGAAGAGTACTACTTAAACAACGATGAAAATGGTTTTAGTCAGTACTTTAACGGTAATAAAAAGTTAGATTACGAACACTTGTTCGAATACGGTTGGTTAAAACGTGTTACGCAATACGATAGTACCGGAAAAGTATTAAGCGATAACGACTTTGCCAATGGCGAAGGCACCCTGCGTTTCAAACACCACGATGGTTCTGAATACATTACCGCTGGCTATAAGCACTACATGCGTAATGGCTGGTATATTTCAAAATATCCGAATGGTCAGGTGTCGTATATGCAGCATTATACCAACGGTTTGAAAGATAGTATCTCTAAAGAGTTTTATGTTGATGGTAAGTTAGAAAATGAAGGCACTTATGTATTAGGCAAGCAACATGGAGTCTGGAAATATTATCACCCCAACGGTAAGTTACATTACACCGAAACGTATAAAGATGGCAATGAACAAGGTGCAGTTTTAATGTATAACGACGATGGAACCCTCGATAAAGAAATCAATTATAAAGATGGGGTGCTACACGGCAACTATAAAATTTATGCCGAAAACAACCAACTAGCCATTCAACTCAATTACAAAAATGGTGAAATCGTTAGCTATACGTACGAAGGCAAAGATGGCAAACTAGTAACTCCTATTGCTGTGAAAAGTGGTAAGGCATTAGTAGTAGGTTATTTTAAAAATGGTAATAAAAGCTGCGAAATCAATTTTGAAGATTACATCGTTCAAGGTATTCGTAAAATATACTTCACCAATGGTAAGCCATATATCGATGGTAAGAGAGAACTTGGCGATGAGCACGGCTTGAAAACAGTATATCATTCAAATGGTAACATTGAAAAACAAGAAAACTTCGAATATGGTAGCCTACATGGTGTTGTTAAAACATACCACGAGAATGGCAAGCTAAAAAGCGAAGAGCATTATTACCATGGCATACGTGTAGGCGAACATAAGTTCTACGATAGCAATGGAAAATTAACAGAAACAAGAAACTATTATCATGGCGTATTGGAGAAGGTGGTTAAAGGTTAGTGGCAGTTGTATCGCTACTATTGTTACAGGTATTGTTGCACATGCACAATCAATCGATGCCCTTACGGTAAAATATCCAAGCGAGCATGCCGTTTTTTGGGAGCGAAAACGCAATGTAACCATTCAGGAAAATAAAGGTGTTATTCAGGCAGTTACCAAAGAGTCTGATGTGATGGCCATTCTCAACGATAGAGCGAATGGACAGTACAATCGCTATACTGTGTATCACGGTTCGTATAACGAACTAAAGTCTTTAGAAGCATACACCAATTTCAACGAAGGCGGCAAGTTCCGAAAAATGAAAGTGTCGGAAGTCAAAACACAAAGCTCCGTTAGCAGTGGTATTTTTTACGACGATGTTAAAGAGAGTAGTTTCGATTTTCCATCACTTACAAAAGGTTCTTTTGCAGTAGTGAATGTAGAGGAGTTCAATAAAGATGCACACCTCATTTCACCCTTCTACTTTTCATCGTATATACCCGTAGAAAATGCGGTGTATACCTTCACACATCCTACTAATATGGAAGTGAAGTACATCATCAAAAACGATCCAGATGGTGTTATCAAAGTGAATAAAGATGAAGGGCGGCGAAATACTACATTAACATTTACCGCAAGCGGATTAAAGTATAAAGATCGTTATGGTGCCGCACCCGCTGCTGCCTATTACGAGCCTCACGTGATTATACTGATACAAAACTATACCGACGACAATGGTACCAAGCAACCATTTTTGAGTAGTGTAGATGATTTGTATCGTTGGAATTATGGCTTCATCAAAAATCTCGATAACAACAAAGAAGCTAGCCTGAAAAAGTTAAGTGATAGCCTTACGGTAAATGCTAAAAGCGATGAAGAAAAAGCCCGTAACATCTACACATGGGTGCAAGCACATATCAAGTATGTAGCATTTGAAGATGGCGATGGTGGCTTTATTCCACGCCGAGCTGCCGATGTATGTGATAAACGTTATGGCGATTGTAAAGACATGACGAGCATTCTCACGGCATTAATGCAACTAGCTGGTTTAAAGGCATACTTCACTTGGATTGGTACCAACGATATTCCTTACGATTACACAGAAGTGCCAAGCCCTATCACCGATAATCACATGATTGCAGCTGTTCAGCTCAACAATCAATGGGTATTCTTAGATGCAACCGATCCGCATTGTATTTTCGGTTATCCTACCGATGCCATTCAAAACAAGCAAGCCCTTATAGCCATCGATGAAAATAAGTACGAACTAATACGTGTACCTACAATGCCGGCAACCGCAAGTAAAGTAGTTGATAGTACATTTATACACATTACTCCTGAAGGTATTAAGGGCAACATGACTGTGCATTACAATGGCTATTTTGGTAACGAGTTGTACGATGCACTGATGTATAAAGACAGCACAGGTACTGCCGATTATGTGAAGTATAAACTTGGCAAAGCAAGTAACAAATTCAAGGTGTTAAATTACGACATCATCAAAACAAACACGTTACTAAGAGAGGCCATTATAAAAGGCGATTATGAAGTGCCCGATTATGTAAAACGTGCTGGTAATGAAATGTTTATCAATCTTAATCTTGAGAAGTTCTTCAATGGTCCGGGGATTGATACCGCCAAACGTAAGATGGCATTAGAAAACGATTTTCATCATACCATTGAGCAGTATCATATTCTTCATTTACCGCAAGGTTATACAGCTTCTTACATCCCTAAAAATTTCAAAGCCGAAAACGATTTGTTGCGTTTTGAAATAACGTATGAACAAAAAAACAATCAGGTTATTTGTCATCAAACCATACAAGTCAAATACATTTTACTACAGCCTAATCGTTTTAGCGATTGGAATGCCATTGTAAAGCTGTTAGTGGCACAGTATAAAGAGCAAGTGGTTCTCACTAAAAACTAAACAATTATGAAGCACCTACTAGCAAGTATTGGATTACTTGCATGTACTTACGTAAATGCACAACAATTCGATTTTCAAAATACCAATCGTTGGCTTGCAAAGCCTGCGTTACACACTGTAACAGAGCAGTTTAAAAAGGAGAGTGCTGTTACCATTTTAGATGATAGAAAAGTTGAACTGAAAGAAGATGGTAAGAGTGTGTATATGTTCAACTATCAGCACAAAATTGTTCGTGTGCAAGACGATAAGGGTATTGAAATGTATAATAAAATATACATTGCTATGTACCCGGGTTCTGAAATCATCAATATCAAAGCACGTACCATAACGCCGGCACAAAAAGTTATTGAGTTGCCTAGCGATAAAATTAAAGAGATAGAAGAAGATGGCCGTCGCTACAAATTGTTTGCGATGGAAGGTGTAGAAAAGGGAAGTGAGGTTGAATACACCTACACTATTCGTAGAGATGTTGCATTGTTTGGTACAGAAATGTATCAAGATAGTCGTTCACCTATTCAAGAAGGTTTCTTCACACTTACAGTGCCGCTTTTTTTGAAATACGACGTGAAAGGGTTTAATAATGTTGATGTAAGTAAAGACAGTGTGGTAGATAAAAAAAGAATTATAGCCGCCTATGTAAGCAACGTTCCCACACTCGACGAAGAAAAATATGCTTACCGCGATAAATACTTAAAACGTATTGAGTATAAGCTTAGCTATAACTTAAGTAAGAACGATGATGTACGCTTGTATACATGGAAAGAGTTCGCCCAAAAGGTGTTCATGATATACACACAAGTCGATAGTAAAGAAGAAAAAGCAGTTGATAAGTTTTTCAAGAAAATCGATTTAAGTAAGGCTAACACTGAAGCTGAAAAAATTCTCACCATTGAAGATTTTGTAAAAACCAACATTAATGTCGATGAAAATCTAATTGCCGATGGAGCCGATAATATTGAACGTATTGTTGCCACCAAGCAATCAGATGATAAAGGTATTGTACGCCTAATGGCAGCATTGTTAGGCAAGGCAGGTATCAAATATCAAATCGTATTTGTTTGTGCCCGCGATGAAATGCCTTTCGATGAGTCGTTTGAAAACTGGAACCGAGCCGACGATATTGTTATCTTTTTCCCAAGTACTGGTAAGTACATACACCCAGAATCTATCGAGTTACGCTATCCTTATATACCGCCTACTTACGCAGGTAGTATTGGCTTGTATTTAAAAGGTACTACCATTGGTACATACACAACAGCATTAGCTCAGTTTAAAGAAATAGAGGTTGAGCCATTCGAAGAACACAAGCAAAATTTAGTAGCACACGTATCTTTAGTGCCCACACTCGATACCGTAGTGGTTGCTTCTCAGCAAATATTAAGTGGTTACGGTGCCAATAGTTATCGTCCAATTTTTGTTTTCTTACCAAAAGACAAGCAAGAAGAAACTACTAAAGAAATCATTCAGGCTGCAAGTGGCTCTAAAGACATCACCAATATCGAGGTGTTGAACAGTGCTTTGAACGATGCGTTTACCAACAAGCCACTTACGATCAAAGGGGTTGCGAAAAGTACCTCGTTGTTAGAAACGGCAGGCAACCGTATTCTTTTGAAAATTGGTGAGGTTATTGGTCGTCAAGAAGAAATGTATCAAGAAAAGCCAAGACAATTGCCTGTAGAGTTGGCGTACCCTCACGTACTCAATCGTACGATAACATTCGAAGTGCCAGCCGGTTACACTGTTCAAAACTTGAAAGATGCCAACATTAATGTTGAACTAAAAGAAGATGGCAAAACCACTTGCGGATTTGTATCGCAGGCTACACAAAAAGGTAATACCATCACCATCGAAATTTTCGAAACCTATGCGAAGCTGCATTACAGCATGGAGCAGTTCGAAACATTTAAAAAGGTAATTAACGCCGCTGCCGACTTTAATAAGGTGGTGTTTGTACTAGCAAAGCAGTAATAATTGCAATTACAAAATATGAAAAGCCGCATGTTACAAATGCGGCTTTTTAATGCCATGTGCTCAAACATTTACCGCAAGGTAAGCCTGGCCTTATGCAACATCGTAATGCAACAGTTAACATAGGTTATAGATTGCCTTACGGGTAAATGATTACCTTGCACCCATGAACGCCACATACGATTTTGGAATGGTAGGTTTGGGCGTAATGGGTCAAAACCTACTCTTGAATATTGCCGATAATGGTTTTGCCGCCATCGGCTTTGATCTCAACAACGAAAAAACTACAGCCTTAGAAGCCGCTGCAACACCCGGCACCTCTGTAAAAGGTGTGAATAGCCTGGCCGAAATGGTACAGCTACTCAAAGTGCCGCGTACTGTAATGCTATTAGTGCCGGCGGGCAAGGCTGTAGACGATGTTATTAACAACTTATTGCCGCTATTGCAACCCGGCGATATCATTATTGATGGTGGTAACAGTTTTTATACCGATACCATACGCCGTGTTACACAGGTGGCGCCCACAGGTATCCATTTTATGGGCATGGGTGTAAGTGGTGGCGAAGAAGGTGCTCGTAGAGGTCCGGCATTAATGCCTGGCGGCGATGAAAAAGCCTATCAGCATATCCAACCAATATTACGTGCTATCGCTGCAAAAGTGCATGGCAACGAGCCTTGTGTAGCCTACATGGGCAAAGATGGAGCAGGTCATTACGTTAAAATGGTACACAACGGTATTGAGTACGCCATCATGCAACTTATCAGCGAGGTGTACGATGTGCTGAAGCGTGGTAAAGGCGCTAGCAACGAACAAATGCACCAGTACTTTAGTACATGGAACGAGGGTAAGCTCAAAAGCTATCTGATAGAAATTACAGCAGCCATTTTCAAACAACAAGATACCCTCACCAATGCTGCGCTGTTAGATGTTATTTTAGATAAAGCAGGCAGCAAAGGCACCGGTAAGTGGACGAGCCAAGACGCTATGAATCACGGTGTTGCTATCCCCGTAATAGATGCTGCAGTTGCCCTGCGTACCTTAAGTAGTTATAAAACACAACGCACTGCGGCGTCGCAACTTTATCCTACACAAGTGGGTACAGTGCACCTTACGGTAAATGAAATAGCCGATGCACTATTTGCTGCAATTATATTGTGCTATGCACAGGGGTTAAGCCTTATTGCCGCAGCCAGCGAGCAGCTTAACATGCAAGTACCATTGCAGGATGCCGTGAAAGTGTGGCGAGGTGGTTGTATCATACGGAGTACGCTGTTAGAAGATTTTTATCAAGCCTATCAACGCAATCCATCGTTAGTTAATATTTTACTCGATGCACCTTTAGCAGCACAGTTACAAGCACACATCCCAGCTTTACGTAAGTTGGTTGCCGAATCGGTTGCTGCTGGTATTCCGGTGATGGGATTGTACAATGCATTGGGCTATTTCGATAATTATACGCTTGAGCGAATGCCTACGAACATGATTCAGGCACAACGTGATTTTTTTGGTGCTCATACCTACCAGCGCACCGATAGAGATGGTACGTTTCACACCCAATGGAGTTAAGTATTACACACCCTCAACTTAAAAACATCACAATGTCAACTCCTCATAAAATACCACCAGCAAGTGTTGTATTTATTTTTGGTGGCAGTGGCGATTTGAATATTCGAAAGCTAACACCAGCACTCTATAATTTATTCCTAGATGCATACATGCCCGAGCAATTTGCTGTAGTTGGGTTGGGGCGAACTGCTTACAGCGATACCACTTATCGTACACATTTGTATGAAGGAATACAATCGTATAGCCGGCGACGTAACAACGGCCATGAAAGCGATTGGGATGCATTTAGCAGCAATGTTCACTACCAAGTATTCGATGCAGCTAAAGAAACCGATTACGCACTACTTACAAATATTGTAAAAGCTAAAGAAGCTGCCTGGGGTATACAGCCTAAAGTGATCTTCTACTTAGCAGTAGCGCCTCAGTTAGTGCCTGGTATCGCAGTGAATTTGGGTAAGATGGATTTATGCCACGATACGCATTGCACACGTGTAGTAGTAGAAAAACCATTTGGTCACGATTTAGAAAGTGCTCATACACTCAACCAATTACTACTAAGCATTTTTAAAGAAGAGCAGATTTATAGAATAGACCACTACTTAGGTAAAGAAACTGTACAAAACATTGTAGCGTTGCGTTTTGCAAATGCTTTATTTGAGCCTATTTGGAACAGAAACTACATAGATCACATACAAATTACCAATGCCGAAGTGGTGGGATTAGAAGGGCGTGGGGGCTATTATGAACAAAGTGGTGCCCTGCGAGATATGTTGCAAAACCACATTTTACAGTTGATTTGTATGGTAGCCATGGAGCCACCTACCAGTTTTGATGCCAATGAAATTCGAAACAAAAAGGTGGATGTTTTGAATGCGGTTCGCAAAATCGAAAGTGCACAAGTACATGAGTATGCGGTTAGGGGGCAATATGGTGCTGGTATGGTACACGATACCGCGGTGCCCGGCTATCGGGAAGAAGAGGGCGTAGATGCTACCAGCGATACCGAAACATTTGCCGCCATGAAGCTGTACATTGATAATTGGCGCTGGCAAGGTGTTCCTTTTTATGTACGTACTGGTAAGCGATTACAACAAAAAACTACATTCATTACCGTGCAATTCAAGCAAGTACCGCACTTTGCTTTTCCAACTGAAGCGGCAGATACATGGAAGCCTAACCGACTCATCATTAGCATTCAGCCAGAAATGGATATACGCTTGCGTTTTCAAGCGAAAAAACCTGGTCAATCGATGACGCTGAGCCCCGTAGATATGGTGTTTAACTACTCCAACGATTTTGCAGAAGAACATCAGCCAGAAGCATACGAAACCCTTTTGCTCGATGTGATGGAAGGTAATGCCACACAGTTTATGCGTGCCGATCAAATTGAGGCAGCTTGGAAAATTGTTATGCCCATAATCAATGCTTGGGAAACAAGCTGTGCCGTGAAATTCCCGAATTACGATCCGGGCTCTTGGGGCCCCGATGAGGCAGAACAATTGATTACGAAAGATGGAAGGTATTGGATAAATTTACCGCAAGGCAAGCGTTAAGCTGCTGCAACATCTTCATCATTTACCGTAAGGCAACTATTATGAAACATATGCATGTAATGCTTACACCCGAATTGGTAGCCATTGATATGGCGCAGTTTCTGGTGCAGCATATGAGAAATGTAATTAGCAAACAGCAGCATTATACCCTTGTTTTGGCCGGAGGAAGTACGCCTAAAAGAGTGTACGAGCTACTTGCACAACCACAAAGAGCTAGTTTAATCGATTGGGATAAGGTGCATATTTTCTTTGGCGATGAACGTTTTGTACCCTTCGACGACGAACGTAACAATGCTCGCATGGCGTACGATGCTCTATTGAGTAAAGTGCCTATTCCGGAGGTAAATATTCATAAGATGCTTACCGAGGGTGTTACCCCTGAGCAAAGTGCAGAAGCATACGATGCTGTGTTGCAGCGTTATTTTAAAACGAAAGTGGGTACGTTTGATATGGTGTTGTTAGGCATGGGCGACGATGCTCATACACTTTCGTTGTTTCCATTCACGCCGGTACTAAAAGAGCAGCGTCATTGGGTTCGTAGCTTATGGTTAGAAGCACAAAATATGTATCGTATTACCCTTACAGCACCCGTGGTGAATATGGCGAATAACATTGCTTTTATGGTAACTGGCGCTAACAAACGCGATGCCTTGTACATGGTGCTCGATGGTGAACGTAACGAAGAACGCTATCCATCGCAGTTGATACAACCTGTTAAAGGCGAATTACACTGGTTTGTAGATCAAGAGGCGGGTTTTAGGTTATAGCGTAACCTTTTTAATAAGAGGGGGATGTTGCTTGTACAAGCAACATCCCCCTCTTACTATGTACCAATGGATACAATGTTGTAGCGCTTTATGCAGCTTCCCATGCTGCGAGTACTTGTGATGTGTGATTTTTAGTATCAGGCTTGGTAATGACATGCTGTATCACACCTTTTTCGTCGATTAAAAAAGTAGTACGGCTTGTACCCATATACGTACGGCCCATAAATTTTTTCTCACCCCAAACACCAAAAGCATTCACAATGCTTTGATCTTCATCGGCAATTAAGGGGAAGGGTAGTTCGTATTTGTCTTCAAACTTTTTATGGCTCTTAACACTATCAGTACTCACGCCAATAACGGCATAGCCTTGGGCTATTAAAGCACTGTAATTGTCGCGTAGGTTACAAGCTTGTGCTGTACAGCCTGGCGTATCATCTTTCGGATAGAAGTATAGAATTACCTTTTTGCCTTTAAAATCTTTAAGTTGTATTGTGTTGCCATTTTGATCTACTCCTTTAAATGCAGGAGCTTTACTTCCTTTTTCGAGTGCCATATTTTGTTGTTTTACGATTGCTTTTAACGCTTTTCTTTTTCTTTTTGTTCGTTGGTGCAGGTTCGTTACTGTAGTTAAAAGGTAGCGTTATTACGGTGGTGTTGCCAACAACATCACTTGCGTAAATAGTAACTGTATGTTCGCCTGCAGCAAATGTTGCCGGAATTTTCCACCATACATCGTTATGCTGATAGGCAAAAGGTTGCCACACACTATCTACCAAAACACTATCTGCCACTACATCGCTTTGTGTATCTGCAATGCGAAGTCGCAAGGTTGCACCTTGGTATAGTGTACCGCCATACTTCCAAAAAACAGGTTGTACAGTGGGCGGTGTACTATCGATCGTTAGACTTAAGGTGCCAAGTTTGTTGAAGCCATCTGCGAAAGCCAATTTCCCTTGAACCGATGCTTTTGCATATTGCGTATACCCGCCACTGCGTAGTGTAAAGAGTAACCTTTCGGTAAATGATTGCCCTGCCATAGGCACTGCTACTTGTACCTGAAACTTGCTATGAACGGGCACCACCGGCTGATGGATGTATACTTGGCTGCTGGCATTGCTTATAAAGGCTTCGCCAAAAATAAATGGCACCGTATCGTAAAAGGCGTTGCTATTGAACTGAACCAAGGTTGTTCCTTTACCAATGGTATTATTGCGGTTAGGTACTAGTAATTGTTGGTATTGAAGGGTGTTGGGCAGTGCATCGGTACTACTATCGTATCGCACAACAAGGTGTACTTGGCTACTGTTGCCTGCTGCATCGCTTAATGTGATGCGTAATTTTTGTGGCATTGTATCACTTACGTAAATGATGCCGCTTTTGCCAGCTAGATCGTTGAAAATGGGTAGTCGTACGCCTGGTAATTGACTCAAATGTTGTATGGGCTTGCGGCGTTGTATCCAAGCCGTATAATCAATACAGCCGTTGCTATAGCGTGTGCTATCGTAGCTGAAATTATTGAGTGTGAATGCAAAGTATGGCTGATCATTTACCGTAAGGTGTGCCTGATAAATTCCAAAGTAGAAAGGACTATTGCTGCTTTTGTCTTCGGCATGTATGCCAAGTGAAAACTTACTGCTTACCCGTATGGTATCGGTGGCAACATAGCCGCTATCGGTTTTGCGAAAGCTAATATTACGAGGTGTTTGAGCATAAGTACTTGCGTGTCGGTTATACCAAAAGAGCCCAAACAGGGTAGGCGGTATGGCGTCTGGTACATCAAAGCCAAACAAACGAGGGTTCAGGCAGTTGCCGGTTTTTGTATCACGAATTTCAAAGTGCAAGTGTGGGCCGCCGCTAGCGCCTGTATTGCCACTTAAACCAATGTATTGCCCCTGTACAACCGGAAATTCGTTGGCAGCAAAACTGATTTCCTGCGCCCAACTTTTATTAGCATATTGGTGTAGCAGTAAGCGTTGTTCTAGCGTATCGTAAAAGCGGTTGAGGTGTGCATACACCGTGGTGTATCCGTTCGGGTGTGTAATGTAAATGGCTCGTCCGTAACCGTAGCGTTCTACTTTAATACGACTAATGTAGCCGGCTGCCGCAGCATACACCGGAAGGTTTTCGCGTTGTTGCGTTCGCAAATCGAACCCCATGTGGTAGTGGTTGTTGCGTACCTCACCAAAGTTGGCGGCTAGCTGCATGGGCACACCAAGCGGATTGCTGAAATAGTGTTGTGGGTATGGTTGTGTATTTGCCGTAAGGCAAGCTAATAATACAATCAGCGAAATAAAATGGCGTGCATGCATGCCACAAATTAAGTGCAACTGAACCGTTGCTGCCGCCTTGTGCGGTTAAAGCTTTGATAAGAAACCTGCCAATCGTTGAAAAATTAACCTCGTGGTGTGTAGTAGCGGCTTACTTTTGCACAATTTTGCACGGTAGCCAATTGGGTTTGATGGCTGCAAAAAATACACACTATGCCTAGAGATACGAGTATTCAATCGGTATTAATTATTGGTAGCGGGCCTATTGTAATTGGTCAGGCCTGTGAGTTCGATTACAGTGGTACACAAGCTGCTCGTAGCTTACGAGAAGAGGGTATTAAAGTAATTCTCATCAATAGTAATCCGGCTACTATTATGACGGATCCTATGATGGCCGACCGTGTGTATTTGCTACCCTTAACCGTAGAAAGCATTGAGCAAATTTTAGAGGAAAATCAAATTGATGCTGTACTGCCAACCATGGGAGGACAAACAGCCCTGAATTTGGCCAAGGAAGCAGAAGAGTTGGGCGTGTGGGAAAAATATAAGGTTCGTTTGATTGGGGTAGATATTAAAGCTATTGATAAAGCCGAAGACCGTGAGTTGTTCCGCCAGTGGATGATTGAAATGGGTGTACCTGTTGCACCTGCTAAAACAGCCAATAGCTTTTTAGAAGGTAAAGAGTTTGCACAAGAAATTGGATTTCCATTGGTAATTCGTCCATCATTCACTTTAGGAGGTACAGGCGGCGGTTTTGTACACAGCAAAGAGTTTTTAGATGAAGCCCTTAACCGTGGTTTAACAGCCAGCCCGATACACGAAGTATTGGTAGAAAAAGCAGTACTCGGATGGAAAGAGTTTGAACTAGAGTTGCTACGCGATAGTGCCGATAATGTGGTGATTATTTGTACCGTAGAAAACTTCGATCCAATGGGTGTACATACCGGCGATAGTATTACGGTGGCACCAGCAATGACTTTGAGTGATACTGCTTTTCAGTTAATGCGTAACACGGCCATTCGTATGATGCGAGACTTAGGCAATTTCGCTGGTGGCTGTAACGTACAATTTGCTCTAAACCCAGAAACCGAAGAAATCATAGCCATTGAAATTAACCCGAGGGTGAGCCGTTCATCGGCATTGGCATCGAAAGCAACAGGTTATCCTATTGCTAAAATTGCAGCCAAACTTGCGATTGGCTATAACCTCGATGAGTTGAGCAATCAAATCACACAAACTACAAGTGCTTATTTTGAGCCTGCATTAGATTATGTGATTGTGAAAATACCACGTTGGAATTTTGATAAGTTCAAAGGTGCAAATGACACCTTAGGCTTACAGATGAAAAGCGTAGGCGAGGTAATGGCTATTGGTCGTAGTTTCACAGAGGCCATTCAAAAAGCTTGTGTAAGTTTAGAAAATGAGGCTGTGGGCTTAGGCTATTATGGTAAGAGTCAGAAAAAAGCTGAAGAACTTATTGAGTACATTAAAACACCCAAATGGGATCGCATCTTTAGAATTAAAGATGCTTTAATGCTTGGCGTAAGTGTGAAGAGTATTGTACAAGCTACTGGTATTGATCGTTGGTTTATTTATCAGATTCAAGATTTGTGTACCATAGAAAAATCGCTTGCTGCACATACCTTAGAAAGTTTGCCAACTGATTTGTTGAAAGAAGCAAAAAAGCATGGGTTTAGTGATGAGCAAATTGCACGTATTCTCGATGATAAGTGCACAGCCGATGAAGTATACGAGCAACGTAAGGCTGCAGGTATTACAAGAGTGTACAAAATGGTAGATACTTGTGCGGCAGAATTTGAAGCAAAAACACCTTATTTCTATAGCACTTTTGAAGCGTAATCATGCAAGCATACAAACAGTTTAGTTGGTTGTTATTAGGTGTTTTACTATCGTTTATAGTGGTAGCAGTGTTAAGCTACAGAAGGCTTGGTTATACACCTGAGTTTACAGCACAAGTAACTTATTTAGCAACATTGCATTTGATTGTATTCATGTTATTGGTACTGGTAATTCCTATACTAAATCGTATGAAAAAGTAATGATAACTGTTACCTTACGGTAAATCAATAACTGCGAAGCCATTTACGTAAGTAGATGGCTTTTGCTTATAGAATACAGTATATTACCACACCAAAACTCAAGTTCATGGCGTTGATGCAACGAAATGTATGGCTTATTATTATTGGTGTAGTAGTAGCTGTTGGTTTGTATATAGCCAACGTATTTCATTTACCGCAAGGTGCTAACAAAGTAGCTGCGGTAGCAGTATTCATGATTTTTTTATGGATTTCAGAAGCAATGCCACTTCCGGCAGTAGCGTTGTTCCCATTGGTATTATTTCCGTTGTTAGGTATTGCCAAGTTAGATGCAACAGCAGCACCTTACGCTAACAGTATCATCTTCTTATTCATGGGAGGATTTATGATTGGTCTGGCCATAGAAAAATGGCAACTACATCGACGTATTGCATTGAGTATTGTGAAGTTCACAGGTACATCGGGTAATAAAATTGTGTTGGGATTTATTTTGGCTACTGGCTTATTGAGCATGTGGTTGAGCAATACTGCAACTACTATGATGATGTATCCGATTGCAATGAGTGTAGTGCATGTTTTAGAGCAAACGCATGGTGCCAATACTGCTGTAAAACATATTGGTATTTGCTTGTTACTGAGCATTGCTTATGCGAGTAATTATGGCGGTATTGCTACCTTAATTGGTACACCTCCGAATGTTGCTTATGCTGCCTTTGTAGAAAAGCATTACGCTGGTTATGCTATGAGTTTTTTTGAGTGGATGGCTATTTGTACGCCGCTAGCATTGTTGTTGTTATTGGCCTTGTATTGGGTGCTTACACGTTGGTTATATAAAAATAATATTCAGCAAAGTGCCGATACTGCAGCGATCATCAATAACGAGTTGAAGGCGTTAGGTCCATTAACTACACCTGAAAAAAGAGTGCTCATTATTTTTATTGGTACTGCCTTGCTGTGGGTATTTAAAGATGTTATCAATGCTTATCAAACCTATTTGAAATTTGATGATACCATCATTGCCATGATGGGTGCTTTAACTTTATTTATGGTGCCAAGCGGTAGTTATAACGGTAGTAAAATGTTGATGGAGTGGAGCGATACTTCTAAAATGGCTTGGGGCATTTTATTATTATTTGGCGGAGGACTAACACTTGCAACACAACTCGAAGCGACGGGTATTGTTGCTGCTGTAGGCAAGTGGTTGGCATCGCTTTCAGGAGCTGGAGGCTTAGGGTTGGTGTTGGCAGTAACGATTTTGAGTATTTTAATTAGTGAAGTAACCAGCAATATTGCTCAGGTAATTGTATTTGCACCTGTCATGAGTAGTATCGCCGATAATTTACATATCAATCCGTTGTTGTTAGGTATTCCTATGACGTTAGCGGCAAGCTGTGCGGCCATGTTGCCTATGGGTACGCCACCGAATGCAATTGTATTCGCAAGTGGTCGCTTACAATTAAAAGATATGTTGCTAACAGGCTTTATTATGAACGTGGTATCAGTAATACTAATCACACTATTCAGCTGGTATTTGATACCATTAATCATGCATGCGATTGGTACTTAGTACCTTACGGTAAATGACTAAAGCGTTTGTATTTGATGTAGTTGCCAACTCCAATAGCACAGCTGGTAACTGTAGCAACCAACGCTATAAGCCACTTTAAACGAACCAGCCAATAATAAGCTGTGAAAGGTCCTTTCCATTCGCTATCTAGTAACCAATGAATGAGGCAGTAGTTTTCGAAAGCATCGCATAGCATGGCTATAAGGGCTGCTATTGCCATACACTTGCCCAAATATTGCAACCAGTGTTTCGAATGTTGTTGTGTAAGGTACACGTGTACTAACGCCAGATAACCAAAAATGGTTACCATAAACAAATAATCTAAGCCGGTATGAAAACCCATGGCACGCTTGCCTTCGCAGCTAACAGTTCTAAACATGTCTACAACTATGGCTTCTGTTTTGGCAAACTCTACTTTTAAAATAAATGCTTTTTGGTAGGGCTCATGATGAATATCGAAACTTGGTTCAATGAGGCGCATGCCTGTGAACGCTATAACGGCAATAACAAAAGTGAGTATGGTAGTGTTGCGAAGTAGTAATCGGTAAGACATTGCGTGCAATTATGCTTGAGGTGTAAGCCACTGCCGAATGATATGTTCAATATCTGCAGGCTTATATGGTTTTATTAATACGTCATTTAAACTTTTTTCTTGGGCGTACGCTTTGTTCTCCATAACAGCATTTGCCGTAAGGGCAATGATAACAGGCTGCTCATTCAGTGGATAATGCTTTCGTATACGCTGGGTTGCTTCAACACCATCCATAACTGGCATGTATATATCCATGAAAATGAGCTGATACTTGTTTTGTGTAGCCATTTGAACAGCCTCGGCACCATTGTGTGCAGTTGCAAATACATAACCCATTTTTACTAAGATGCTAGAAAGTAGCACAAGATTCATTTCTTGGTCATCTACAATAAGAATACTCAACGGAATTTCATCGGCAAGTTTGGGGTTGATGTCTTCAAACTGGCTATCGTGTTTATTGAGCTGTGCTATTGCTTCTGGTGTTAATCCGTTGGGTTCTGGTAGCGATAGTGTGAAGGTGTAATTGGTGTGGTTGTTATTGGTTTCTAGCTTCACCTTACCGCCTAAAAGCGTAGCCAAACGTGTAGCAATAGATAGGCCGAAACCACTTATGGTTAACTTGCTACCAAAGTCGGCAGCATCACTGATATCTAGCGGCATTTCATCTAGGAGAATGTTGGTATCGTTGTTTTCTGCAAGTACTGCAAAGTTGAGGAGCCATTGCTTAGTGCTTTGCGGTTGTGCAGTAATGGTAAGTTCTACATAGCCTTTTTGTATGTGTTGTAAACTTTGATAGAGCAAGTTAATTAGTAGCTGTCTGAGTCTGTTTGCATCGCCTACCAAAACACGTGGTACATCTCTTGCAATTTGATATTCAACAATAACATTGGCATTGGTAGATTTCACAATCGAAAAAACCTCATCAATTACATGGTGTATTACAAAAGGACGATGTTCAATTTTTAGTTTACCCGCTTCCATCTTTGAGAAGTCAACAATATCATTCACCAATACCAATAAGGCTACGCCGCTGCGTTGAATGTTAATGAGATAACGTCTTTGCTCATCGTTCAAAGGCGTTTGTTTCAGTAAGGTTGCCATGCCAAGCATAGCATTCATAGGTGTACGTATTTCATGGCTTACTGTACTCAGAAAGCGTGCTTTTGATTCATTAGCTTCCTCTGCCTGGTTTTTAGCTTTTAAAAGTGCATATTCAATTTGTTGATGTTCAACAATATTGTGTTGCACCATTTTATAGTATTGATAGAGCAGCAATACGTTCACTACAATACATACAATAATCAACCAAAAACTTATGGTGGTGTTGCGTTGCTGTGCATCTTTTGCAGCTTGAATATTACTATGTTCTTGTTGCGATATGTATTTGATGATGCTTCTAATACTATCAATAGCATCATTCTTATGTAGTATGGTTGCAGTATCTAAATGCTGATGCTTATCGATAGCCATGTTCATGTGTAGCTCTTGTTGGCGTATCTGCTGTAACAAAGTAGCAGCTTGTTGCGGGTATGCTTGCAAGTAAGCGGTAAGCAAAGTAGAATCGCTGAGTGTAATTAATGTTTGATGCGCTTCTTTGAAGGTTTGCAAGAAGTTGGTATCGTTTAACAAACAATAGGTACGTTCACTAGCCTCTGCTTTAATGGCAGCGGTTTCTAATGCTGCAAGTTGTTGAATATTGTTAGCCGCGGTATCAATGCTGGCAGTGGTACGTTTGTTCGCATACACTACCACTAATGTACTTACCACAATTACAACTGTGCTAATAGCAATGGCAAGTAGCAATTGCCAGCTTCGTTGTTGAAATGATGTTGCGGGGTTAAATCGAAACATGATAACAGCAGTTAAGGCTTAGGTAGAAACGGTGTTTTGCCCTCAAGATAATTGCATTGTTCTACACTTCCCATTCTGAGTTTGAGATTGATGTTGGTTTTCTTTTCAAGCAACCATTCTTGCTTGCAAAAAAAAGGTTGTTGCTGTGGCTGAAAATAAATGCTTGCAATTGGTTGGATACGGTACAATGCTGCTTTGTATACAGTAGTATCATTTACCCGTAAGGGTGTTATAGGGTATAACCTTGCGGTAAATGTGGGTGCCGGTGTGATAGATTGAGCCGAGCTCCTCAAAAATCCTGCCAAAATGCTAAAAAAGATAAGCGCTTGATACATTCCACAAGTTTAGGCGTTAAATTTACCAATATTAGTGCCACGAAACACCATTTGAAGATCAGACTAAGCGAAGAGATATATGTCGTTAAGCCAATCATTACAACAAAAGCTATTACAAAAATTATCGCCGCAACAAATTCAGTTAATGAAGTTGTTGCAAATACCTACGGCCAATCTTGAAGAACGAATTAAAGATGAATTAGAAGAAAATCCTGCACTTGAAATGGCAAGTGAAGACCACGATGCCGAGAATGCATTGAACGATGAATTTGGCAGCTTAGACACTACAGCCGATGATGATGCTAGTTACGATAATGAAGACGGTGACAGCGATGTAACCAACGATATAGAAACCGTTGATTTCAGCGATTATATTGGCGACGATGATGATGATATCGCTGCTTACAAAACCCGCGACGATAACTACCCCGAACTAGAAGATAAAGAAGTAATACCAGTACGTGCCGAGCAAAGCTTTCATGAGTTGCTACAGAACCAACTCGGCATGCTCGATTTAGATGAACGTAAGTATAAAATAGCCGAACAAATTGTAGGCAGTATCGATGATGATGGTTATCTGCGGAGAGAAACAGAAAGTATTGTAGATGATTTGGCCTTTCGCCAAAATATTGAAACAACAGTCGAAGAGGTTGAAGCACTCATTGCCAGTATTCAAAAATTTGATCCGCCAGGCATTTGTGCCCGCGACTTACAAGAGTGCTTGCTCATACAGCTTCGTCGTATGATGAATGCGGGTAAGAATGTATCGAAAGCCATTGTAGTGTTAGATAAATATTTCGATGAGTTCACTAAAAAGCACTACGAAAAAATTCAGCGTTCTGTAGGCTTGAGTGATGAACAATTGAAAGAAGTAATACATACCATCATCAAATTAAATCCTAAGCCAGGCGGTAATATTGGTGAGCTGAATAAGGCCGAATCGTATGTGGTGCCCGACTTTTTCATTTACAACAATAGTGGTAAGCTAGAGCTTACTTTGAACACACGTAACGCACCCGACTTACGCGTAAGTGAGGGGTACAAAGAAATGTTGCGTGATTATGAAAAGGGTAGCAAAAAAGACAAACGACAAAAAGAAGCTGTACTGTTTATCAAACAAAAAATTGATAGTGCCAAGTGGTTTATAGATATGATTAAGCAGCGGCAACAAACCCTGTTTAGCACCATGTACACCATTATGCAGTATCAAGAAGCGTTTTTTTTAACAGGCGATGAAACTACCCTTCGCCCCATGATTCTCAAAAACATTGCCGAGCGTACAGGCTTAGATATTAGTACTGTGAGTAGAGTAGCCAACAGCAAATTTGTACAAACAGAGTTCGGCACGTATCGATTGAAATTTTTCTTTAGCGAAAGCTTATCTACCGATAATGGAGAAGATGTAAGTACCCGAGAGGTAAAGAAAATTTTGAGTGACGTTATTGAACAAGAATCTAAAAAAAGTCCGCTAAGCGATGAACGCCTTACGGAAATATTGCAAGAGAAAGGTTACAACATTGCTCGCCGCACAGTAGCGAAGTACAGAGAGCAATTGAATATTCCTGTAGCAAGATTGCGTAAAGAACTATAACAACTATATAATAAAAATAGGGATGCAGCATTAACACTGCATCCCCATTTACCGTAAGGTATATTACCATTAATTGAGGCTCGAATTCTGACCTTTCATTAATGCTTCATCTTGCTGAATTTTTTGCTCCCATGCCCAAGCTGTTCGCATCATATCATGCAGGTTGTATTTAATCTCCCATTTTAATACTTGTACGCTGCGATCGTTGTTAGCATAAATAGCAATTACATCGCCAGGGCGGCGTGGGCCTAGTTGGTAATTGAGTTTAACACCACTCACCGTTTCAAAAGCTTCAATGGCTTCTAATACTGTTACACCATTGCCCGTACCAAGGTTGAAGATTTCGCAACGTTCTGCATTGCGATTATCAATTAAATATTGCACGGCTTGTGTATGTGCTGTAGCAATATCGCATACATGAATATAATCACGTACGCAACTACCATCACGTGTAGGATAGTCGTTGCCATGTACGTACATCATCGGTATTTTTCCGATGGCTGTTTGCGTAATAGCGGGCACTAAATTCTGTGGCTTGCCTAATGGTAATTCACCAATATAATTGCTTGGGTGTGCACCAACAGGGTTAAAGTAGCGTAGCAAAATACACTTGGTTCCAATGGCTGCAGAAAAATCTTGTATGATGCGTTCACCCATTTGTTTGGTTGCACCGTAAGGACTTTCAGCTGGTTTGGTAGGACTTTCCTCAGTAACAGGTATCGCATCGGGGTTGCCATACACAGTACAACTGCTACTAAATACAAAGTTGTTGATGTTAAATTCTTTGATGCACTTGAGCAGGTTAATAAGTCCGAACATATTGTTCTCGTAATACAACACAGGCTCTGCAACACTTTCGCCTACTGCTTTATACGCTGCGAAATGTATCACGCCATCGATGTCTGTATTTTCTTCGAACACGGCACGTGTATCATCAAAGTTTTTTAAATCAACGGTATAATTTTTAAGTTTTTTACCGGTTATTTTCTCTATACCATCGAGTAAGTAAGTAGTGCTGCGGCTGTTATCGTCGATAGAAATTACTTCGAAGCCAGCTTGCATTAAATCAACCACGGTATGCGAGCCAATAAAGCCACAACCGCCAGTTACAAGAATTTTTTTAGCCATGTGAAAAGGGTATTCGTTGTTAAAAAACTAAGCTTACGGTAAATGTAATGGCTTTACAGATTGCAATACAAACCCACTTGATAATTCTTGAAAATATCACACCAATACCTGCCTAGATTGAACGATACGATATCGATTCAAATAATGCGTATCAGTAGTAGCATGTATTCAAGTAGTGAGTATACTGCTGTAGGGGTAGGTCACCTTACGGTAAATGTTGATGGGCTGCCCGATGTGTAGGGTTTAGTGCGTAGCACCGAAGCGAAAGCGTAGCCCGTAACAGCGGGAACAGCTGCTGATAGTAGTATTACTGCTGAAAGCCCCAACGTATAAAAAAAGCCTCTCGTAAAGGAGAGGCTTTATATTAAGCGATAAGTTTCACAATGTAGTACACAATGGCTGCTATGATAGCACTGATAGGTATGGTTAGTATCCATGCCCACAGCAAGCTAACGGTAACGCCCCAACGTACGGCACTCAATCGTTTCGTGGCGCCTACACCAATGATAGAACCTGTAATAGTATGTGTAGTACTCACAGGAATTTTAAAATGTTCTGTAAGGAACAACGTAATAGCGCCAGCAGTTTCGGCAGCTACACCTTCTAAGGGCGTAACTTTTGTAATGCGTGTGCCCATGGTTTTTACAATCTTCCAACCGCCGCTAAGTGTGCCTAAACCAATGGCTAAAAAGCTGGTAACAGGAACCCACCACCAATGATCTACAAAGTAGCCAAAACGCACTTTAGGATCTAAATTGGTGTAATCGGTGTTGCCAGTATGAATTTCGTAATAGATAACCGCAGCGCCAATAATGCCCATTACCTTCTGAGCATCGTTACCACCATGGCCAATACTAAATGCAGCACTCGATACTAATTGCAAGCGTTTGAACCAGCCATCGGCTTTGTACGGGTTACTTCGCTTACACAAATGCACAATGATAATGGTAATGATAAATGCGATGATCATACCAATTAATGGCGCAAAAAAGATGAATAGAAATGTAGGAATTACTTTGGCATAGTTAATAACATCTACACCGCCTTTTGATAAGCCGCCTGCATGTGCCAATGCTGCTCCAATAAAGCCACCCATTAAGGTATGCGATGAGCTGCTAGGTATACCAAACCACCAAGTAATTAAGTTCCATGTAATAGCGGCAATTAAGCCAGCTATAAGCACATGTAAGTTGATGATTTCATTTTCAGGAGAACCCGGATTCACCCACTTGCTCACGGTTTCGCCAATACCGAAATGACCAATGATATACTTTGAAATAAAGAACGCTAAGAAGTTGAAAAACGCTGCCCAAAGCACCGCCTGAAAAGGGGTTAATACTTTGGTACTTACGATGGTTGCAATAGAGTTCGCAGCATCGTGAAAGCCATTGATGTAATCAAAAATTAAGGCTAGAATGATGATAACAACGAGTAGGGTAAACATAAATGTGATTTAGTCAACAGAATAATGTTCATGCCATGCATTAAGCATACTTAACAATGATGCTCTCAATTACATTACCTGCATCTTCACACTTATCGGTAGCTGTTTCAAGTACTTGATAAATTTCACGCTTAATAATGAGCTCCTTAGCAGAGTTGTCTTCTGCAAAAAGGCGTTCAATACTCATATCAAATACATCGTCGGCTTGGTTTTCTATGCTGTTCACCTTTACCAAAGCTTCCGTCATTTGGCGGAGGTTTTTCATATCGCGTAGGCCATTCACCGCAATCTTAATTTGAACAACACTTTGCTCTACCAAGTCGGCCATTTTTTGAATGCCTAAGTCGTTTGGGTTAACACGGTAGAAGTTGATTTTTTTCGCCGAAGCAAAAATGTAATCCGCAATATCATCCAAAGCACTAGCTAGGTAGTGAATATCTTCTCTGTCGAAAGGTGTAATAAAGTTGCGACCTAGTTCTGTAAATATGCGGTGCGTGTGGTCGTCGTTTTTGTGTTCTAAATCTTCTAATTGTTTGGTAATGCTGGCACGCTTATCGGCGTCTGGCTCATGTACTAACTGGCGTAATAGCTTACCCATTTGATCTACCGTAGCTGCTACATCTTCAAATAACTCGTAAAAAATTACATTCTTCGGCATAAATAATTTGCCAATTGAGTTCAAACCCATGCGTAAAAATTTGGACAAAGTTACCAAAGCGATAGGTTAGCTACTTTCAACAGGCTGAATTAATAATTACTTAACATTGGTGTGCAGCGGTACATTTTCAATTGTTAACATGCTGGTAATGTAGCAGTAACATTGGCGTAACACATGGCCGATACGTTTGCAATCGAAAACCAAAAAAGCCATGCGTTCAGCAGCTCTCCCCAAATTTGTGCTCTCACTGCTTAGTCTTTTATTCATTGTTGTAACAGCCATTGCACAAACGAACTACGGAAAAATTTCTGGTCGTATTGTTGATCCTAATAACAAACCAATATCAGGCGCTACCGTAATTATTGCTGGCAATAAAGGTGTTGCTACAGGTGTTGATGGTCGTTTCACATTAAGTGTACCTTACGGTAAATACGAAATCAGTATCACGGCAGTTGGCTTTGTAAGCAAAACCGTTAGCGATGTAGAGGTAAAAGCTGGCGCAGTTGCTGAGCTTGATATAGTATTAGATGTAAAATCAAATAAGCTAGACGATGTTACTGTTAAAACCAGTGCTCGTCGTGAAACTACCAACGCACTCATTGCTTATCAAAAAAATACGAATACTGTTGCTGCAGTAGTAAGTGCAGAAGCAATACGCCGCAGCCCCGATCGTAATACTGGTGAAGTACTTAAGCGTACACCCGGTGCATCTATTCAAGAAGGCCGATTTTTAATTGTACGTGGTTTGGCCGATCGTTATAACCAAGCCATGCTTAATGGCGTGTTGTTAGGAAGTACAGAACCTGATCGTAAAGCTTTCAGCTTCGATTTGATTCCGGCAAATATGATTGAGAATATCATCATCAACAAAGCATTCGTTCCAGAACTTCCAGGCGAATGGGCAGGTGGTTTAGTACAAGTGAATACAAGAGATATTCCTGCTAAAAATTTCTTCAATATACAAATAGGGGCTGGGGTTAATACGCAAGCACATTTCAGAGATTTTTATCGTTACAAAGGTGGTAAAACAGATTGGTTAGGTATCGACGATGGTACCAGAACACTACCAAGTTCATACACCACAAAAAATCGCTTTGATATTTTATCGCCAGCAGAAAAGGTGGCTATTGGTAAAGAAATGCCAAATATCTGGAGTACTTACATAGCAAATGCTCCGGTTAATGGTCAGTTACAATTGAGTGGAGGCTTTAATGCTAAAATGAAGGGTAGCCAACAATTCGGTGGTGTATTTGGCTTTACGTATCAAAGAAATACACGACACACCAATATTGAAAACAACGGTTTTAACTTCCAGGGTGGAGGCATTTTTAACCCCGATTATACATTAGTAGATGTACGTTATGCAGAAGATGTACAATGGGGCGCCTTAGGTTCGTTAACGTACCAATTCAACAACAACCATAAAGTTTCTGCCAAAACTATCTTGAATATTAACAGTACTGATTTTGTTAGTGCTCGTACGGGTAACGAAAACTTTACTTCTAACCTCGATAGAGTTCGTGGTTCAGAGTTAGGTTTCCGCCAGAATACGTTTTGGAATACACAAGTAGTTGGCGACCACAACATTTACGTAAGTAACAAACAATTCAAATTACGTTGGTACGGTTCTTTTGGCTTACTCGATGGTTTTACACCTGATCAACGTCGTATTTATTATGTACAAGCAGGCGGTGCAGCAAGTGGTAATCCATTTTTATTACAAGCATCTGATGTGTTGAGCCAAAAGAGTGGTAACCGTTTCTTCCAAAACTTGAACGATTATATTTATACAGGTGGTGCCGATGTAAGTCATACGCTTACCGCATTTGGTTATAAGCAAACGATTAAAGGTGGTTACATGTTTCAAATCAGGGATCGTTTGTTCGACGCTAAACCCTTTTCTATTTTCTTACCCCGCAGTAACAATGCCTTACGTGCTTTAACAGAAGATGTAATTTTTAGTCCACAGAACTTTGGCGATGGTAGTGCGAGCAGTAACTTATTTGCTTTTGATGCTATTAGAGGTACACGCTTCCGCTACATTGCGAACACTATTCTAAACGCTGCCTATGTGCAGTTTGATAATCAATTCACCGATAAGCTAAAATTAGTTTGGGGTGCTCGTTTAGAAGATTACGATCAATTAGTTGGTAGCACAAGAAAGAGTGACCCTCGTTTCAACAACGTACGTGTACGAGATTTCTTACCTGGTGTTAATCTTACGTACAAAGTCAATCAAAAAGTAAACATTCGCTTAACGGGTAGCCAAACAGTAGTTCGTCCTGAATTAAGAGAGCTTGCAACTTTCGAGTATTACGATTTTGAATTGAATGCAGCTGTACAGGGTACACCAACGCTTGAGCGTACCAAGGTTACCAACTTCGATTTGCGCTACGAGTTATATCCTTCTGCAGGCGAAGTGTTTACCGTAGGTGCCTTCTATAAGTATTTTGACAAGCCTATTGAAATGTTATTCAATTATGGTCCTGGTGGTGCTAGTTTCTTTAACTATCAAAACCCAACCAGTGCAACCGCTTTTGGTGTTGAGTTAGAGGCTCGTAAAAAGTTAGATTTCTTAGGTGCTGCATTTAACAATTTCACTTTACAAGCGAATGCTGCATATATCAATAGCCGTGTGAACGATGATCGTTTAGGTTTAGACAGACCATTGCAAGGACAAAGCCCTTACGTACTGAATATGGGCTTATTGTACGACAATCAAAAGCATGGTATTAGTGCTACGCTTTTATACAATCAAATTGGCCGTCGTGTAGCATTTGTGGGTAGCGAAGATCAACCAGATACGTACGAAGCACCACGCCCCGTATTTGATTTTCAACTTACGAAAAAGTTGTACCAGAATAAAATGGAATTACGCTTGAATGTTCAAGACATCTTGAATCAAAAGCTATACTTCTATCAGAATGCCGATGGTAACAACAACTTTAATAAAGCATCTGATCCTATCCGTTTTGCCCGCCAGTTTGGTACTAACATAAGTTTCACTATTGGCTACGCTTTATAACATCAACCATAATTAACCTCCTCACAAAATCAAGCTCAAATCATAGTTATGAAAAAGGTTCTATTTTACCTCGCAGCATTAGTAGGTGTAGCTACTGTTAGCTGTAGAAAAATTGAAGAAGATGGTCAAATCGTTGTTGTGAACAACAACAGCGGTACCAACAATCCTACAACAGGCCTTACCATTACATTACGTGGTCGTATCGATAAGGATACCATTTTACGTAAGGGTAACAATTACATTATTGATGGTTTGGTGTATATGGTTAACAATGCTACCATGCGTATTGAACCAGGTGTTACTGTTAAAGCCAATTTTCAGGGTGCTAATGTGGGTGCTTTGGTAATTACACGTGGTGCTAAAATTGTGGCCGATGGTACTGTGAACGAGCCTATTGTATTTACAAGTGCTAACCCGCGTCCTCGTAGTGGTGATTGGGGTGGTGTTGTAGTTTGTGGTAGAGCTTCTATTAATACTACATTCAATGGTCAGCAAGGTGTGTATCAGGTTGAAGGTGGTATTAACAACTCGTTTGGCGATGGCTTAGCGGGTGGTGGTACTGCACCTAATGACGATGATAGTTCTGGTGTATTACGTTACGTTCGTATTGAGTATGCTGGTTATGCATTCAATCCCGATCAAGAAATTAACAGCTTAACAATGGCTGCTGTGGGTCGTAAAACAGTGATAGATTATGTACAAGTTACTTACGCAAAAGATGATGCTTTCGAGTGGTTTGGCGGAACAGTTGATTGCCAACACTTAATAGCTTGGAAAACACAAGACGATGATTTTGATTCTGATAATGGTTTCAGCGGTCGTGTACAATTTGGTTTAATTTTCCGTGATTCTGCCATTGCCGATATCTCTCGTTCTGAAGCTTTTGAATCAGATAACGATGCTAATGGTTCAACCAATGCTCCGCAAACACGTGCTGTATTTAGTAATATAACAGCTATTGGCCCACGTGCTACGTTAACCAATATTGGTAATAGCTTGTACTTAGCTGCTGCACAAATTCGCCGTAACTCCGGTATCTCTATCTTCAATTCAATTTTTATTGGATGGCCTACAGGCTTGTTGATAGATGCTTCTCGTGGTCGTGTGCTTGATTTAAACGTTCAAGATTCAACAGTACGTTTTAAGAACAACATTATTGCAGGTTGTAACACACCGTATGCTTACACTGCCAGTGCTACACCAACCGGTTGGAACAATCAGAGCGTTCAAGATTGGTTTGCTAATAGCTTTTTTGCAAATCAAACTATTGCTACTGCCGATGGTGCTCGTTTAATTGCGCCATTTAATTACAGCCAGCCCGATCCTACACCTTTTGGTGTAAGTGGTTCACCTGCTTCTGGTGCAAGCTTTGCCGATCCTAAGTTGGTTGGTTTCAGAGCTGTGAGCTTCCGTGGTGGTGTTGCCGCTGCCGGTGCCGATCAAACATGGTGGAAAGGTTGGACTAGCTTTCCTACTGAATAATTGAGCTTTTGATATACTGACACAAACGAAGGGCGTTGCTGTAGCAACGCCCTTCGTTTATTAGTGTAATAATACCTTTCGGTAAAAGTTAATATGCAGTTGTTATAAGCTTCACACATCCTTTACATAGCTACATCACCTTTGCAACGCAAGCAAGAACAATAGTAGATTTTCTCATGCCGGCCGCTATATCTATAGTGGCTTTTTATTTGGTAATTTATGATCGTTGCATGTAGTTAATACAAAACGCATTCTTATTTACCGTAAGGTAATTATTGCTCCACTACTACTACAATTAAGCACTTTCTTTACGTCCATCTAATGTGAAACCGAAGGTAGTTCCAATATCTACTTTACTGCGTACATGAATGCTTTGTCCGTGTGCTTCAATAATATGCTTACAAATAGCGAGGCCAAGGCCTGTGCCGCCAGCATTACGGCTTCGTCCTCTATCAGTTCTGTAAAAACGTTCAAAGATTCGGGGTAAGTGTTCTTCGCTAATACCAATGCCATCATCGCCAATTTCAACAAGTACACGTTCGCCATCTGTTTGATACACGCTTGCCACAATGTGGCCACCTTGCTTACCATATTTAGTTGCATTGGTTACAAGGTTGGTAATTACCTGTTTGATTTTCGATTTATCTGCAAATACAGTAATAGGTACTTCGCAACCTTTTTTAATGGTACAATCAATATTGCTAGAAGCTGTTTGTAGGCTTAATGCTTCGAACACTTCTTTAATCATATCTTGAATAACGAAGTTCTCTTTATACAAAGGTTGCTCACCGGTTTCTAGTCTCGTGATTTCATCTAAGTCACTTACAAGATGTACAAGTCTATCTACATTTTTACTGGCATTTTCTAAAAAGCGGGTACTTACTTTGGGGTTATCAAGTGCACCGCCAAGCAACGTATCAACATAGCCCTGAATAGCGAAAATGGGTGTTTTAAATTCGTGTGACAGGTTCTGTAAAAACTCTCTTCTAAACACTTCGTTGTTACGTAGTTCTTCAATTTCGCTTTTGCGTTGAATAGCCCAGCGTTCAACATCTTCACGTACTTCATCAATCCCTTTTTGCGGAAGAATATACTTGTAATACATCTCCTCTTTTTTAGAGGCTTTTGTTTGATAAATGAATTTATAGATGAGTTTTATCTTTCGATAAATAAACCATTGCAGTACAAATCGTATTAAAAAATAACTGCCTATAAAAATTACACCTAGTGAAATGAGTGCAATTTTCCAATCTGGTCGAATCACATAAATGCCCAAGCTAATTGGCAGACTTAATAGTACTGCTGTTAGTGCAGACAACTGATTGGGCGTTAAATTTTTTGTTGTAAACAAGTGTTGTTTTTTAATGTATGCATATTACAAAAAAAGGGTAAACGCTTCGTGGTTAGAAGGCATTTACCCTTACGGTAAAAGAAAAATCAGTTATAGTTCAAACTTGTATCCTACACCTTTAACAGTTGTAATACAATCAATACCCATTTTTTGGCGAATCTTACGAATGTGCACATCAATGGTTCTATCGCCAACAATAACATCGGCACCCCAAACCTGACTCAAAATTTCGTTACGTAAAAATACCCTGCCAGGCTTACTAGCAAGTAGGTATAAAAGCTCAAATTCTTTTTTAGCAAGTACTACTTCAGTACCACTTACAGTTACTACAAAACGGTTCGGGTCAATACTAATATTGTCGATTTGAATTGCTTTACCTTCTTGCTCTTTGGGTAGGCGGCGAAATATAGCATTCACTCTGCTTACGAGTACTTTCGGGCTAATAGGTTTACTAATGTAGTCATCGGCACCCATTTCTAAGCCTTTGATTTGCGAGCTTTCATCGTTTAACGCAGTGAGGAAAATAATGAGGGTGTCGTTAAAACTGCTCTGACTTCGCAAGTAAGCACAAGCTTCAATGCCTGTTTTTTTGGGCATCATTATGTCAAGAATAATCAAGTCGGGCTGCACTTGCTTTGCTAGGTCTATTGCTTCCTGTCCGTCTTTGGCGGTAACAATTTCGTATCCTTCCTTCGACAGATTGTAGCTGATAATTTCAAGGATATCAGGTTCATCGTCGGCAATCAGTATCTTTTTAGCCTTTGATTCCATTAACATAACGTTTACACAAAAATAATTTCAAGCATAAAGCTACTACATCCTTCGACATTATGTAATTGTTAAACAGCAAAGCGGCAGCTAAACTGTACATTTGTTATTGGCTAATCGTTAGAATACAATGATGTTACGTGTTTTATTGTTGGGATATTGCTTTGTAATGGTGTTCACTAAAGTTGCTGTAGCACAAACGCAAGCAGCAGATAGTATGCCCGCTGTACCAGTTATGCGGCAACTGTTTCATGAGCAACTACAAAAAAGTACTACACAGCTAACCGATTTTAACATAGATGGGTTTGATACCTTACGGCAAATGATCTATCGCTATCAAGTGCGTATAGAACGGAATGAACAACTCAATAACAACGATAAAATAAAATTTCTACGAGGACTTAACGATGTACTGAATACCTTCTACAGTGATGTGAGGTACGGACGAATTAATAAACGCTTGCTTCCTCATTTACTGCAAAGTTATCAACAAGCTACCTTGCTCGAAATGCAGCAAAAAAGTATACTGCCAGAGGTAATAGCGGCCAAGCGAGAAGTTGGTAACATACTTGTTAAGTCATTCTCATTTCAGGCTAATGAAGGCTTAGCAGCATCCAAAGAAATTTTACTACTTAAAGAGTGCGATGCGTTCCCCAATCGTACACTTACTATTTTGAGTCAGCACCCACAATTGCCTTTCGCAGATAGCTTACTTGCTTTAGCTGCATTGCGTGATCCTGAAGCGTTGTACAACTATGCAGCAGCACCCAATGCATTGGGTAAGCGTATTCAACAGCATACCAATCCGCTTGTAGCAACGATTGCAGGATTAGCTACGAGCAAGTCGGGCAGACAATATTTTTGTTTTCTCGACGACTTATACAAAGGCAAAACTACTATAGCGGCTATCGACGCCATTGTAGCCGACAGTGTTGCGTATTATAAACTATTGGTGAAAACACAAATTGACTATGCCGATCGAATGCGGTTTAAGGATACACCATTAGTGTATAAAACCTTAGAAAATAGATTGCGACAAAAAGCAAAAGAAGTGTTCATCAACGAAATCAATGGCTTACACGATGCTGATGATGCTATTCGTTTCAAATGCTTACAACCACTAACACCTCAAGAACTGTATTATTTGTGTGTTTTAGGCGATGAAGAAATTTATACAAGTAGTTATCTCGGCGTGTACAAACGCATATTTGAAAAACTTGGTACTACTACTGCCGATAGTTTGTTGATGCGTGTTCGGTTTAATCACTTTCGTAAATGGATACGCATGGCGGCAGGCTATAACATGCTCGATGATTTCTTAGCTCGCATGGAAGCCCCCAATGCACAATTACTCATGAAGGCTTTTGTGAATGGACTTGATAAGGGTGAAGGTTTTGAAGATGCCGTAGATGTAGCAGATAGTTACGCCAGTATTACCAATACTGCTTTGCAACAGCTTATGCTGCAACGCGTAGCAACAAATTTAGCAAATGCGGTAGCGAACAATAGTGAAAGAGCCAGGCATATTTATTATGTGCTCGATGTTTTGTTTAAAAGCATTGATCCTAACAATAACATTGATGTAAGTGCTACGTTGCAAATACCACCCGTATTTACAATGCCATTACAGCGGTTAAAGAATGAAAAGGGACGTATTGTAATAGAACAATTCTTTTACGGTGATAAAGACGGTTTCAATATTTTCAATGCATTTATTCGCAATTTTAGTACTGGTTTGTGGCGCATACAATCGAACGATCAATTTGTAATAGTGCAATCAACAAGTGGTACGCCCATTACGATTGTAGCTAACAAACCATTAGATGAAACGCTTGATTTAGATGCAAAAGCACAGGCCGCTATGCACCAATATTTAATGGAAAACAACTTGCCACCGGCAATTGTAATCCATCGTGGACATAGTTATTATTTGCGAAGCACTATTGAGCAACTATCGGCAACAGCAAAGTTGGTAGTATTGGGTAGTTGCGGTGGTTACAACAACTTAAATGAAGTACTGAAAATTACGCCCGAAGCACATATCATTGCCAGTAAGCAAGTAGGAACAGGTATTATTAATCAGGGAATGCTTGGCGTTATTTTTGAAACACTAAGGCAAGGCAAAGATTTAGATTGGCCTGCTATGTGGAAAGACTTAAGTAGAACATTTAGCAACAACGAAAAATTTGATGATTACGTACCGCCGCATAAAAATTTAGGTGCCATTTTTATTATGGCTTACCAAAGATTGCTTGAGCGAACTGACTAATTGTAATACAATAACTGCGGCATACAGCCGCAGTTATTGTATTGATGATTACTTCCTATAAAGTGTTGCAAGTTGATAGGATGTTATGGGAAAGGCTTCTACTGTTGGTATGTTGTTGACCCCTCCTGAAATTACCTTTTTTGCTATTGGGCTGTACATAATTTCCATGGTTAGGTAGTTCCCTTGTTTGCTATAAGTGCTTTGCAGCAAGCCGCCTTCCACTTGAAACCACGATACTAGCTTGTTGTTGAATAACGAAGCTGTTAGCACGATACCATTGTTCTCATCAATTCGTAATTGTTGTGTGGTACTATCAAAGTACAGTGTATAGTTACGTACATCTTTCACATTGTATACCAACTGCCACGTTAGTTGACGCGTATTGCTTACAGGCTGCACATTCAGTTGCATGGGTATTTGTTGTTGTACTTCACCTTTAGTGTTGTAGATGTGAAGCATACCTTGCCAACTGCCATGCCAACTTGTATCTAATGGCGTTTGGGCATTTACCGTAAGGTAAGTACATACAATTATGAGTAAGGTTAGTAACAGCTTCATACTTTATGGCGTTGGTGCCCATTTGAATACTTGCACACCAATGGCATAGCCGTATAACTTATCGCCATTGGTATAGAAACGAATTTTATTACAAGCTATACCAAGATTGGTTTTGTTCCACGTTTTGCCACCATCTTTTGTAACGTAGCCTGTTCTATACGTGCCAAGGTAACCATGATTTTCATCAATAAATCCAATTCCAAATTGGCGAGCTTGTGCATCTTCACAAACATTGATTTCTTGCCAGGTTTTACCACCATCGGTTGTTTTGGCAACACGTTGTTGTTTAACGGTAGTATCGGGGTTGTACGATTGAATACTTACATAGCCAACATTGCGTGTAGGAAAACTCACCTTCCATGTGGTTTCAAATGGCCTTTCTGATTGATATACTTTCGACCAAGTTTTGCCACCATCTTTGGTGTATAAAATAAGTGCATTCGATTGTGTGATATCATCGCTGCTAGCGCTACAAGCAAAGCCTTCTTTTGTATTAAACATTTTTATATCGAACAACATTTTGCCGTAAGCATCCATGGTCCACGATTGCCATGTTTTGCCATCGTCGTGTGATACCATCATATTCGCTGGACTACCTACACGGCCTACAGCATAAATATGATGGCGATAAGCAATTTGTCCATGATTGATGTATTGTTCTTTCACTACGTCAAAAGCACAAAGGCCTTTTACGTATGGACCTTTATATGCAACAGGTTTCCAAGTAATGCCACCATCGTTCGTAGCATATAGCGGTATTGTATCTGTTACATTAGGAAAATAATCTGTACCCACGGTGCCCACAAATCCGTTCAAGCTATCGATGAATGCGATACAGCGGAAAAACGTACCCTTTTGTTCCCATTGTTTTTGCCAGGTTTTGCCACCATCGGTAGTTTTATAAATACGGCCATAGCCATTAATATACCAGCCTGTTTGTTCGTTGATAAAGCAAATATCATCTTGCTTGCCCTGATAAGGTTCGGTTGTAAGTCGTTGCCAATTTTGAGCATAAGTGCTGCAAGCGGCCAAACAAATAACCGCTAGTAGTAATAGTTTTTGTTGCATGGTTGTAGTAGTGTTTGAGTAGTTATGGTCTAATGTAAATAGCTGTATCGCCACGTTCAACATTCACATATTTCATCTTAGTTGGTGTTAAACTAAGAATTACATCTTTCCTGTTGGTGCCGTCTGGTCTGGTAATTTCAACCGTGTAAGGTGCCGCATTACCAATAAGTTTGTACTTTAAATTTTGTGGTCCTTGTGGTGTTTGTAATTCAATGGTGCCATCATCTTTAAAGTCTACTTCAATACTACGCACCATATCTTCAATGGCGCCAATATTAGCTTCTAGCTCTTCTTTGTTAGCACCTGGGTTGCGTGTTACTATTTGGTTAACCACTGCTTTTGCAACTGTTGGTATGCTTGCTTCTTCATACTTCCATTTGCCGAGAATGTCTTTACTGCCATCGAGGTTGGTTATTGAAAACATAGTGATAGCGGCAGTAGCTATCCATTTACCGAAAGGTGTTACTGATAACATAATGTATAATTTTTACTTTACAGTAAATGTAGACGCGGATAGTCTAGCAACTAGGTGAAGTTGTACCAGCGGACAAAAAAGGCCTATGAAAAATGAAGTAGTAATTTTTGATATACATTAAAGGTGGTAAAGCATTACAAGTGGTGTAATATTTGTTTGGTATTACTTACGTAAATATGATGGCACAATTACAATGAATGATTGGCCAACGTATCTTTAGCCGATGGAACCACAATTTTCAGTGAAGCAAATTTTCCCGGGCTTCGAGCAAGATTTGATAGATGAAGTAACAACACATGCTCAGTTGAAACAGTATGTACCCGAAGAGATTGTAATGAAAACGGGGCAGAACATTCGATCTACCATGTTGGTGGTAAGTGGCACTATTAAAGTGTTTAGAGAAGATGATGAGGGCAACGAATATTTCATGTATTACCTGCAACCGGGGCAGGCTTGTGCGTTATCGTTGATTTGTGCAAGTCGCAGAGAAACCAGCCAAATTATGGCCAAGGCAGAAACTGCCGCAGAAGTATTAACCGTTCCATTAGAACAAATGGAGCGTTGGATGGGGCAGTATCGTTCATGGTATGCATTTGTAATTGATAACTATCGCAGCAGGTTTGAAGAATTGCTGCAAACGATTGATCAAGTGGCTTTTCGCAATATGGATGAACGTTTGGTTTTTTATTTACGTAAGTATCAAACTACAATGAAAACCAATATTTTAACGACTTCTTTTACCGAAATAGCACAAGAACTTAACTCATCGAGAGAGGTTATTTCGAGGCTTATGAAGAAGCTTGCAGAAAAAGGTGTGGTTGAATTACAAAAGCAGCATGTGCTTTTAAAGAATTTAAATGCATCTTTAACGTGACGATTATCACACTTACTATGTTGGTAGGTGTGTTCTTTTGCCAAAAAGTATATGGAAATAGTTGGGTACCTCGCCAGTTTATGCATTGGTATTGCTTTAGGCATGCTCGGTGGTGGTGGCTCTATTCTTACTGTACCCGTTTTAGTATATCTGTTTCAGGTAAGTCCATTAGCGGCAACTACCTATTCGCTAGGTATTGTTGGTATTACCAGTGTTGCTGCAGCAACAAAAAAATTTAAAGCACAGCAGGTTAATTTTAAAATAGCTTTATTGTTTGGCTTGCCAAGTACGCTTGCTGTTTTTATGGTGCGTCGTTTTGTAGTACCAGCCATTCCGGAGAGCATTTCTATTGGTAGTTACAGTATGCCAAGTGGTAAGGCATTAATGTTACTATTTGCTGTAGTAATGCTGCTAGCGTCAATTTCTATGATGCGAAAGCCTCATGGTACTTCCGTAGCTACTCATGCATCATTAACGAATAAAGCCATTGGATTACTATTACTACAAGGCCTAGCAGAGGGTACTTTAACGGGCTTGGTTGGTGCTGGTGGTGGTTTCTTAATTATACCAGCATTGGTGTTAATCAGTAAGCTACCAATGGCCACAGCCGTGGGTACTTCTTTACTGATTATCGGCGTGAAATCGTTGATTGGTTTTGGTGCTAGTATATCGAACACAAGTTTGAATGTTACTTTATTTCTAGGAATTGTTACAGCAGCTATGATAGGTATGTTATTGGGTATTCAATGGAGTAAGCAAGTGCCTGCACAACGCCTGAAACGTGCCTTTGGTGTGTTCGTATTATTGATGGCTTTGTTGATTTTCTATAAAGAGTTTGTAGCCTAGTTGTTAAAAATGTTGCTGCTGCTTTTGATAAGTGGCTATTGTGACTAAAGTCATGTTTTATCCATTTACCGTAAGGGAAATTTGCTCCATAAATTTCAACGTATGAAAGTAGAACAATTGTACACAGGTTGTTTGGCACATGGAGCTTACTATATCGAAAGTAATGGTGAAGCTGCTATCATAGATCCGTTAAGAGAAGTGCAACCATATATTCAAAAGGCAGCACGTAATGGTGCTACTATCAAGTATGTTTTAGAAACACATTTTCATGCCGATTTTGTAAGTGGTCATTTAGATCTGGCGAAGAAAACAGGTGCTACTATTGTGTATGGTCCAACAGCACAAGCAGCGTTCGATTTTTATGCTGCAAAAGATGGTGAACTACTGCAACTTGGTGCTGTACAAATTAAAGTGATTCATACACCAGGGCATACCATGGAAAGCACTTGTTATTTGTTGTATAACGAAGCAGAACAGCCGTATGCTTTATTCACTGGCGATACCTTGTTTATTGGCGATGTAGGCCGCCCCGATTTGGCACAAAAAGTAAAAGCATCGTTAACGCAAGAGTTGCTGGCAGCTCACTTATACGATTCGCTCAGGAATAAAATTATGACCTTGCCCGATGATGTTATTGTGTATCCTGCACATGGTGCTGGTAGCGCTTGCGGAAAGAACATGAGTAAAGAAACCTTTGATACGTTGGGGCACCAAAAGCAGGTGAATTACGCACTTGATCCTACACTTAGCAAGGCAGCATTTATTGAAACTTTATTACACGGATTAGTAGCGCCACCTGCATATTTTCCATTGAATGTACTCATGAATATTCAGGGCTACGATTCTATTGACGAGGTATTACAAAGAGGTATCCATGCCCTTACGGTAAATGCTTTTGAAGCCGCCGCAAACGAAACAGATGCTTTAATACTTGATACCCGAGCACCAGAAGTATTTGCACAAGGCTTTATACCTAATAGTATTAACATTGGTATTGATGGTAATTTTGCACCATGGGTAGGTACTTTAATTCAGGATATTAAACAGCCAATTTTAATTGTAGCAGATGAGGGTAGAGCTGAAGAGGTTATTACACGATTGGCAAGGGTGGGTTACGATTATTGTATTGGTTATTTGGAGGGTGGTTTTAATGCTTGGAAAGCAGCCAACAAAGAGGTTGATTACATTACAAGTATTTCAGCAGAAGCCTTTGAACAAGCAGTAAGCAGCACACCCAATGCTTCCATACTTGATGTGCGTAAGAAAAGTGAGTTTGACAGCGAACACCTAATGCATGCCAATAATCTGCCACTAGATTTTATCAATGAACGCATGGCCGAAATACCTACGCAAGCACCTACCTATGTGCATTGTGCTGGTGGGTATCGTTCCATGATTTTCATTTCTATTTTAAAGGCTAGAGGGTACCATCATTTAATTGATGTACAAGGAGGTTTTAAAGCTATTAAGGCGCAAACACATTTACCGGTAACGGAATATGTATGTCCTACTACAATGTTGTAAATTTTATCATCTTAAATAACAGTTACGTATGCTTTCTTTTTTAAAAAAATTAATGGGCGAAAGCACCGATTTTAAAGCTTTGATGCAAGCTGGTGCAGTAGTGGTAGATGTTAGAACACCTGGTGAGTATGCTGGAGGGCATATTGCCGGATCGAAAAATTATCCACTCGATAGCTTGCAGCAACATATTAATACCATCAAAAAATGGAATAAGCCGGTAATTACGGTATGCAGAAGTGGTGCACGTAGCGGTATGGCTGTAGGTGTATTAAAATCTGCCGGCATTGAAGCCGTTAATGGCGGTTCTTGGGACGGATTACAACAAAAGCTAGGATAAGATTGGGTCGTAGCAAGTCGCCTTTAGAAGGGTAGTAGCTATTGCTACCCTTTTTGCATTTTATTAGCGGCAACTACTGCAATTTTGCAGCATTATGATGGCAACACTACAAGCACCTTGGCCTTGGTATATTGCGGGTATTATTATTGGTTTAATTGTTCCTGCATTACTCTTACTTGGTAATAAGCATTTTGGTATATCTGCCAACTTCAGGCACATTTGTGCAGCCTGTTTTCCGGGTAATGTATCCTTCTTCAAGTATAACTGGCGAAAAGAAGTGTGGAACTTTTTTTTCTTAGGTGGTATTGTTATTGGTGCCATCATTGCCAGCACATTGCTGAAAAATCCGAATCCGATTGAGGTGCATCCAGCATTAAAAGCCACATTAGCAACGTATGGAATCACTGATTACAATGCATTGGTGCCACAATCAATTATGGGTTGGCAAGCGTTAACCTCTGTAAAAGGTTGGTTGTTAATGGTGCTAGGCGGTTTTCTGGTAGGTTTTGGTACACGTTATGCCGGTGGTTGCACAAGTGGTCATGCGATCAATGGTATTAGTAATTTATCGTGGCCATCTTTGGTGGCAACCTGCTGTTTTATGATTGGTGGATTTATTATGGTTCAATTGATTTTACCTTACATTTTAAGTCTGTAACATGAAGCTTACTACAACAAATGCAGCATTACCCGATACAGATAGCGAAGTACGTTCGTTAGATACGATTTGTGTGAACGATTCTGAAATCAAGCAATCTTTTGCAGGCAACTTACGCTACCTATTGGTTGGAGTGGTTTTCGGTATTGTATTCATAAAAGCCGAAATTGTAAGTTGGTTTCGGATTCAAGAAATGTTTCGCTTGCAAAGCTTTCACATGTATGGCATTATTGGTACAGCCATAGTTGTTGCAGCTATTAGTATTGCTTTGATCAAAAAATTCAAGCTTACAACGATAGATGGCGAGCCCGTACATTTTTCTAAAAAAGAGTTTAATAAGGGTCAGGTGATTGGTGGCTTATTATTTGGCTTGGGTTGGGGTATCACAGGGGCATGCCCAGGGCCTTTATTCGCTCAATTAGGTGCTGGTTTAACGGCAGTTGTAGTAGTTATTGCTAGTGCTATTTTGGGTACTTGGGTGTATGGTTTCCTAAGAGAAAAATTACCACATTAATAAAAGCATTTACGTAAGTATATGGAAAAAATTATTGCTATTTTATTGGCTGTTATGATAGGTGCTACGAGTTGTAGCAGTCAGCAACAACAATCTGTTAACTTAACAGTTACTGCTTTTGCAAAAGCAATGAACGATGCTAATATTCAGTTGTTAGACGTTCGTTCTGCGAGTGAATATAACAGCGGTCACATTAAAGGTGCTTTGCAGGCTAATTGGAACAATACACCAGAGTTTGAAGAGCGTTGTAAGTCGCTCGATAAATCGAAGCCGGTATATGCGTATTGTTTAAGCGGTTTTAGAAGTGCCGATGCTGCTGCATGGCTGCGTTCACAGGGCTTTAAAGCGTACAACTTACAAGGTGGAATTAATGCTTGGCGTCGGCAGCAAATGGCTTTAGAAGGTGCAAGTAATGTGCCTGCAATAAGTGTAGCGCAATTCAACGATATGTTAGCTACCAACGGTTATACTTTGGTAGATGTGGGTGCAACATGGTGCCCACCTTGCAAAAAAATGAATCCAATAATTGATAGTTTGGCAAAGACGAACGAACAACGTTTTATGTTGGTTAAAATTGATGGTGGTGAGCAACCGAATTTAAGTAGTGCCTTACGGGCAAATGCTTACCCTACTTTCATTATTTATAAGAATAAGCAAGAGATTTGGCGGAAAGAAGGCCTTGTTACACCACAAGAATTATTAGCTCAAATGCCTTAGCAAGTCGCTAAGGCATTTGTAGAAAGGGGTTGTATTTTTTTTCGTGGCCTATCGTAGTTGCATCATTATGGCCAGGTAGCACCACTGTATCGTCTGGTAGTACAAAAAGTTGGCTACGTATAGCATGTAACAGCGTATCATGATCGCCTAGTGGCAAGTCGGTTCTTCCAATACTTTCTTTGAATAGTGTATCGCCTGCGATAAGCCAATTGTCTGCTGCGTTGTACAAACAAATATGGCCCGGACTGTGCCCTGGTACAAACAAAATATCAAGTGTGTTATTACCTAATTTCAGTTGCGTTCCTTCATTTACATAAGTAACTGTACCTGTATATGGCTCAAAAGGTACGCCCCATTTGGCGCCTGATGCAGGAGCATGTTCGAGCATAATGGCTTCTTGCGGATGTATATGCAAGGTGAGTCCGTAGGTTTCGTGTACCCATTGATTGCCAAAAACATGATCGAGGTGGCAATGTGTGTTCACTAGCATTACAGGTTGCAGTGATTTTTCAGTGATAAAGTTTTGCAAAAACTGCTTTTCAGCATCTGTATAACAGCCTGGGTCGATAATTATTGCCTCTTGGGCAGCGTTCCATATGATATAAGTGTTCTCTTGAAAGGGATTCATGGTTATTCCCTGTACGTTTAACATAAGCTTGTTGGGTGGTTATGAGCTTTAGCTTAATTTTAAAAATTCTTAAACGAGATAGTTGAGTATGCAATATTACCGATTACGCTTTGCTTTAGCAGTAATGCTGCTTGGCTTGCTAATGACAGGATTTAATTCGATGGCTCAGGTGAATACTGTTACCTATGGGAAAAATCGTATTCAGTACAAAAAATTCAATTGGAAGTTTTATCAAACCCCCAACTTCAACGCTTATTACAACGAAGGCGGTGCCGACTTGGCAAAGTTTGTGGTACAAGTAGCAGAAGAAGAACTGATTGATATTGAAAACTTCATTGAGTATGGGCTGCAACGCAGAGCCAACATCATCATTTATAATTCTTACGACGATTATAAAACCAGCAATATTGGCTTGGGTAACGATTGGCAGCAAAGTAGCGGCGGACTTACCAAGTTAGTAAACAATAAGGTGGTGGTTTTCTTTGATGGTAATCATGCGAATTTGCGTAAGCAGGTGCGACAAGGGATTGCTAAAATTTTAACAGATAACTTATTGTTTGGCGACGATTTAGGAGAGATTGCCAGTAACCAAGCGTTACTCGACTTGCCTAAGTGGCTTACCGATGGCTATATCAGTTACGTGGCCGAGCGTTGGAGTACCAATCTCGATAACGATTTGAAAAATGCTATTATGGGTGGTACCTACAAAAACTTCTACCACTTTGCATTTGATAAACCAATGTTAGCTGGTCACGCTTTCTGGTGGTTTATTGATGAAAAGTACAAGCGAGAAAATGTTACCTACTTTTTATACTTGGCTCGTTTGTATAAAAATCTCAACAGCGCTTCACAAAAAATTTGTAAGAAAAAGTTCAAAGATGTACTCACTGAATTCATGGAATTTCAAGATACGAAGTACATGGAAGATTTGCGTAAGCGAAGAAATGCACCCCGCGGCAGGTTAAGTATTGTAGAAGAAACAACGCCTAATAAAGATTTCTTCCGCTTTCAGGCCAATCCAAACCCAAAGAGTAGCGATTACGCTTATGTACAATTTAAAAATGGCATTTATACCGTTAAGCTGATTCAAAACTTCGACGATCCTAAAACATTAGTGAAGTATGGTGTTCGTACCAACGTGGGAGATATTAACCCGAACTATCCTGTAATTGCTTGGGATCCGAAGGGTACTAGATTGTTGGTAATGCATTGGAGCAACGGTAAGATTCAAATGTTCATTTACGATCTCGTAAATCGTATCAAAAAATTCAAGCAGCAAGTAACGGGCGTAGATCAAATTTTAGATGCGAACTTCATGCTCAACAGCAATACTTTGTTGATGAGCTGCGTGAAAAATGGCAGAAGCGATATTTTCACGTATGATATCGAGAAAGATAAGCTTACGCAAATGACCAACGATATCTACGACGATCTTGATCCAACATTTGTAAGTTTTCCTAATCGCAGTGGTATCATCTTCGCAAGTAACCGTCCAGGTTCAGATGCGTCAAAGGCCGATACAGCTTTGCCTAGTCGTTATCCATTCAATATTTATTTGATTGATAACTTTAATAAAAGCGATATCAAGCAAATTTCTAAGCTTACCGATGTGAAGCGTGGTAACGCACGTTTTCCGATGCAGTATAACACAAACCACTTCACCTTTGTTAGCGATGATAACGGTATTCACAACCGCTGGGCAGGTTTTTTCAGTACATCACGCGATGGGTTAGATACCCTTTATTACATTGGCGATGAAGTATTGCGAAACCCAACTTTAAAAGAGTTTGATAGTACCCTGATGGCTTGGCAAAAACAAGAGCCAGATAGCGTGAGCTTTTTTCAAGTGTATAAAGACAGTACCTATACATTCCCCATCACCAACTATGCCAGCTCTCTTCAAGAAACCAGAATTGCAGGCGATAGAGGTCAAGTAACAGAAACACGTCAAGAAGGAGAGTTTAAGTTTTTATACAAGCTTCGGGTAGATAGTACCACGTTACGCAAGCGTAATGTGAATTTGAAACCATCGAACTATATGAACAAACTCATCACATGGGATAAGGTGGCTAAAGGCAAGGCCATTACCACAACAAAACCCAATGGTGCTAAAGTTCCTACTACTTTACCAGGCATACCAGCAACTACTATTGATACTGCCGGTCGCAAAAAGTTTCAAACCGAGTTCGACGATGAGCCTGCAGACACTACCAGTTCAGTGCTAGCAGCTGCTACCGATGGAGATGCTATGCCTCCAACTTTATTAGAACGTAGCAAACTCTTTAACTATCGTTTGAAATTCAATGCCGATTACGTATTAGCTGGTGTAACCAATAACGTGTTGGTGAATCGTTATCAACCCTATCAAGGTGGTGCTGGGCCAGTACAATTGAATAATGGTAACGATGTTAACTGGAGCTTTAGAGTAGGCGTAGCCGATTTATTTGAAGATATTAAATTCATTGGCGGCTATCGCTTTGGCTTTAGCTTGAACGATAAAGATGCTTTCTTAAGCTTTCAAAATTATCGTCGTCGGTTAGATTGGGGCTTTACTTACTATCGCAGCAACGTCACCAACTTCAACAACTTCTTTACGGGTATTTTTAATATTCTCAACAACAATGTTATCACCAATATTTATCAGGTCAACGTAACCTACCCGATCAACGAAGTGAAAAGTATCAGAGCTCAAATCGGGTATCGAACAGATAGAGGTGTGTTGCGTCCGTTCAATAAATTCAATGGTGGCCCAGAACCCGCAGCGTTAGATTTGAGTGATTCTATTGCTTCTACACTATTGGGAAAAATTGAATATGTGCATGATAATACTATTAATCCAGCACAGAACATTCATAATGGCTTACGTTACAAAGTGTACTTCGAGAGCACTATGCCAATGGGTAAAACATCATCTATCAAAGGCAAAACAACGTACGTATTTGGGTTCGATGCACGCCATTATTTAAAGATTTATCGCAATTTCATTTGGGCTACCAGAGCATCGGCCGATTTTAGTTTTGGTACAGCAAGAATGCTGTACTACCTCGGCGGTGTAGATGGTTGGGTGAATCCTCGTTTTAACGATGCCAATCGTCCTGCATCCGATGCTACATATGCTTTTCAAACCCTTGCGGTAAATATGAGAGGCTTCAATCAAAATATAGCGAACGGTAACAATGCTGTTGTTATTAATAGCGAGTTACGATTGCCGGTGTTCACAACGTTTTTCAATCGACCAATCAACAATGCATTTTTACGCAACTTCCAGTTAGTACAATTCTTTGATATTGGTGCCGCTTGGAATGGTGCTTATAACGGCATTAAACGACCAGTAAGTGTGTATCGCGATGAGGATAATCCGAACAACCCCGTAACTGTACGTGTGAAAGCAGGTGGTATTGGTCCTTTTGCGGGTGGTTACGGTTTTGGTGCACGCAGTATGTTGTTGGGTTATTTCCTCAAGTTTGATGCTGCATGGGAAATGAACGGTATTTTCAGAGGTAAGCCCATTTACTACTTTGCTTTGGGGTTAGATTTCTAACATTTACCGTAAGGTATCTTTGATAGTAATTAGCGCTATGGCCTAGGCCATAGCGCTAATTTATTTACGTAAGTGCCTTACGGCAAATGCTTGACTGCGAGCATGATGTACCAAGAGGTAAGCCCAAAAAAGTAAGCTGCCAAAAACAAGACAAAAACTCCAAACCCTTACATAGCGCCATGGTAATAGCCATTGGTAGCAAATGGTGGTAGCAAGTTCGTAGGTGTTGCTTACAACATCCCAACTGTTAAACCTTTCGAATCTGCCTAAGTACACGCCATAAGTACATAAAATTAATATACCGTATATAAGCAGTATGGTTGTTCGCTTCGAAAAATGTTTTCTCAAGAGTAATGCGGTCCAGTAGATCGATTGAAGTGTAATGGCCAAGCCAAGTAAGGCTGCACTAAAGGTTACAACAATATCGTACCAGAAAGGCACATTGTTTCGTTGCTCATAGTGTACGATATCTGTAATTAAATACGGTGCATTCGGTAAAAAAAGTAACCATACTACTGCCGCAATGAACGCTTTTATATGCATGCGTTTTTGTTGCACCAGCCAACCACTAATAATGAGTGGGATGATAGCAAGAAAGGTGTTCCATACATAAAAGCCAAACTGCAACGATTGTGTATAATACATTCTTACAGCAACTAATAATAGCAACCATACAACACCTGCAATAATGGGTAGTACTTGTTGGTACAGTTTGTTATAAAACATATACTAAGAGTTTAGGAATAATAATGATACAGCCTACTGCAATAGCCATAAGTGCTGTACATAGTACGGCTCCGGCCGATACATGCTTCACTCGTTTGATGGATGCACTACGTTCAGGATGCAGTGTGTTACAAAGTTCTTCTACTGCGGTGTTCATGAGTTCAAAAGCCATTACACTACCAATACACAAGAGCAATGCAATCCACTCCGATGTTGAGATACGAAGTGTGGCAGCGGTAATAATGGTAACCATAGCAACTGCAAGCTGAATTTTTGCATTACGCTCTGTAAGCATAAATCGCCGCATACCATCGAAAGCATCTGCTACGGCATGATAGAAGGATTGTTGATACATGCTGTTCTGTTTCATGATGAAATATTTGATATTGATGGGCGGCTTAGCCGCCCATCAATAGGTGAGCATAACTTGCTGATTTATAAGGTTGTATGCTCTACTGTATTGCCATTGGGAGCATCGTTATACCACTGCACTTTTCTACTTAAATACATAGCTGCTGCCACAATAATGAACAGGCCAATACTACCAATCAATAAAGCGGTATCTTCTAACTGAATAAGAACAAAAATGAAGCTATACAATAGTGCAAGGGCTATAGCAAATACACTTGCTGTACCTATCTTCTTGAAATGCGTATACGTGTACCAACTGATAAGTAGTGTTGTTGCGGTACCCGCAATAGCATAAGCAATGTTAAAAGCCATAAACTCACTCATGCTTAATAGTAGCGTATAAAATACCGATAAAGCAATACCAATAAGTACATATTGTACCGGGTGAATAGGCTTGCGTTGCAATACTTCAACAATAAAAAATAAGGCGAACGATAAGCCAATAACCAGAATAGCATACTTAACACTACGCAATGTTTTGCCATATTGGTCGGCAGGTTGAATGAGGTTAACGCCAAAGGTGTAACTGCTCGGATTAATTTGATCGGGGCGTAGGAGTGTGGTAAAAGGTAGGTTGGCTTCGTTAAACTGCCACTGCACATCGAAACCTTTACTTAAATCTTTCGGGATGCTGTTGGGTAAGGTATTGCCCATAAACGATGGATTAGGCCAAGTACTTTGTAAGCGATAATGTGCATTTGCTGCAAGCGGACTAAAATATAATCCTGTACTACCTTTCATTTGCAGTGGTAAGGTAAAGCCAATACTTTTTCCTACATCAGCACTTGATAGCGGTATACGGCTGCTCACGCCATTTTCGGCAAGGCTCGATTTGAGTACGCCTGCTTGTAAGCTTATTTGCTGTTGTTTCCACATTATTTGTGGCTTGCTGCTAATGCCTCTATAATCGCTAAAGCCAACACATAAGGTCGCTTGATCCCATAATACCCAATCGGGTGATACGCCTTCCGGCAAATGAGGAATAAAACTGCCAGCTACTTGCAATTGTGTTCGATATAATAACACATGGTAAATACTTCGGCTGCGTTGTTCGGGAACGATACTTCCATTTACCGTAAGGTTATCGGGTAATACAATTGCATAATCGGGTTGTTTCAAAATGGCACCTTTACTATTTTTTATTGGGCGCTCAAATGGCAGTATGATATAAGGGCCTACAATGGTTTGTGGTTGCGACCATTTGCTACTAATTTCTTTCACAATATTGGCTTGAAGTTCTTGTCGTTCTTGTACCAAATTCATGATAAAGGCACTCGGAATGAGCATGGCTAAAATGAGTACTGCTGTAATGGCTGCTTTCAATAGCAACTTGTTGTTTTGTTGCGTGTGCATAACTGGTTGATTTTGTATGGTAATGATGGATGTATTTTTTGAACTTGAAGAAAGTTGGGTGGCATGCTGTAGTTGTTGCCACCAAAACTGAAAAGCATCGGCATAGTTGCTGGTGGTTTGCATCGGAAAGCAATGTTGTTGTACCGCTGGGGCACAAAGGCCGAAAAGACTGATGGTATAAGCCACGGTAAGTGAACCGATACAGATAGCAACGATGGGTAAAATATTACTATCATTCCACGTGTTGATAATGGTTATTGCTGCAAGACTGTAAATGATGGCAGTTATACAACCATAGAGCCAAAGCACACCAATACCTTTAAAACCCGTTGGCGGCCGATGTATGGCAAGGAGTATGATTAAAAGCAGTAAAGCTGGCAGGGCTGCAATAAATGTAGCTGGCACTACTGCTAAAAATGCCCAAGGTTCATGCGTGTTGCTCACCAGTAGCAAAAGCATAAATCCTATGCTAAATGCGGTGCAAGTACCTATCCATAATCGCAATGCTAAATATATCATCTTAAAAGTGCTTTGAATTTCAAAGTGTTGGTACAAAAAAATTTAGCCTACCTGTTGAATCATTTTTTCGAGTGCGGCAAGGTGTGCTTTAAAAGCCTGCTCGCCAAGCGGTGTAATGCGATAGTTGGTATTGGTTTTGCGACCAATAAAACTCTTTTCAACAGCAATGTAGGTCTGCTCTTCGAGGGTTTTTAAATGACTTGCCAGGTTGCCATCGGTAATTTGTAGCAACTCTTTGAGCTGGTTGAAATTAACAGTAGCATTTACCGTAAGGGCACTCATGATACCCAGCCGTATTCGGCTGTCGAATATTTTGTTTAAATGGGCTATTGGGTTCATGATGCTTGGCCGCTATTGGGTGAATAACTATGGCTGCGTTCGTATTTAAACCACATAATGGCTCCATAAATAATGTGGAGGATACCAAAACCAGCGGCCCAAAAGTACAATCCTTGGCCTATGTACAATAAATTGATACAGCCTAAGATTAATTGTCCGTACCCTAGCAACCGCACTTCGTGTAGCGTGTATTTGCTAGCGTTCACAAGCGCTAAACCATAAAAAATTAAGCAGCCCGGTGCAATGAGTCCGTAGGCTTTGTTTTGAATTAAGGCCAATAAGTAAATACCGCCTGCGAGCATTGGCACGCAGGTGTTAATGAGTAATCTACGAGCTTGTGTACCCCACAATGGCACATTGGTTTTTTGACTGCGTAACCAAGTGAAAAAAAATGCGGTAACAAAGGCACCTATGAAAGTAGCCGATGCTATGATGAATAGCTTGTTGCCCATAAAATCGGTAAGATCTACTTGCGTAAATGAAGATGGCGCCTCATACGCCTGGCGTAACTGTGCAACTGCCTTATTCGTAGTAGCGTTGTGTATTACTCCGTAGGCCTGCCATGCACCAATGAGGGCACAAACACCTGCCGAAATACCACTGAGTCCGCTTAAGCTAATAAAGCGACTACTTTTATCCATCATTTGCCGTATGTTCTGTAAGGCATCTACTGGCGAGAGATTGCTATCCATAAAAGTGCTTTGTATTGCAAAGTAATGAGTATTATTCGTTAATAATCGTATAAATGAGGAAATTATTTTTGGTAGGTACATGATGAGGGCGAGTATAACAACTCCGCTCTCATAATAGATGGTGCAGTACACTAGCATCTCGTATTTACCGCAAGGAATGTATAGCTACTATTAGTGGGAAGGCTGTACTGTTTAAGCAACGACTCTCCCGCAAGCAAATAATTTGGTTGGCGGGGCACTGTCTGTTTTGCCTACGTTACCTTTGCAATATTTGCCTTACTTTAGTGTTTATGTCGGAGTTATATACCCTTATTTGGATTGGCATCACCCTCTTGTTCATTGGCTTTTTTGCTGGCATTGAAATTGCCTTCATTAGTGCCAACCGCCTCAATATTGAGCTCAAAAAGAAGCAGGGCAAAAGCAGTGCGATTATATTAAGTCGCTTTATGGAGAAGCCAGCCTCCTTTATTGGTACCTGTTTAGTGGGGTTGAATATTTTTTTAGTAGTGTATGGCTTGCTCTTCAGCAGTATTATGGATTCGCTATGGGTGCCGGCAGGGTTAGAAAACTACTATTATCTTAAACTTGCTTTTAATACACTGGTATCTACGTTTATTGTGCTGTTGTTAGGAGAGTTTTTCCCAAAAGCATTGTTTCGAGCCAAGGCCGATAGCTTTTTAAGCTTTTTTGCACCGTTGGTGAATTTATTTCATAGCTTGTTCTATCCGTTAGCCAGTGTGTTTGTAAGCCTGAGTGAAACTATTTTAAAATACCTCTTTAACGTTCGTATGCGTGAAAGCAGCGAACCATTCTCTAAAATAGATTTAGAGCATTTTTTCCAGCAAACAAAAGAACTTGATGATGATAATCAAGAGCTTAATACCGAACTGTTTGAGAATGCTTTGAGTTTGCCAACAGTTAAAATTCGGCAGTGTTTGGTGCCCCGAACGGAGATTGAAGCGTTGCCCATTACTACCCCTATCAGCGAGGTAAGAAAACGTTTTATCGATACTAACTTGAGTAAAATTGTAGTGTACGAAAACAGTATCGATGAAATTGTTGGTTATGTACACCAGCTCGATTTATTAAAACGGCCTTCAGATATTCAGAGCATCTTACACCCAATCATTGCAGTACCCGAAAGCATGAGTGCTACCGATTTAATCACCCGTTTCTCCAAAGAACGTAAGAGCATTGCATGGGTGGTAGACGAATTTGGAGGTACCAGCGGTATTGTTACCATGGAAGATGTGCTAGAAGAAATTTTCGGCGACATTAAAGATGAATACGATGTAGAGGAATTCGTAGAGAAGCAAATTGCTGAAAACGAATACATTTTCAGTGGTCGCCTCGAAATTGACTACCTCAACGAAAAATACGAGTTCGATTTTCCCAGCGATCAAAGTGAAACGCTAAGCGGTTATATCATCAACGATCACGAAACCATACCCAAGCTGAAAGAGCGTATTATCATTGGCGATTACGAGTTCGATATCCTCAATGTGAGTGATACACGTATAGAAATGGTAAAGGTGAAGTTGTTAAGATAGCACGGCAAACACTTTTAAGCCAACGGTACCACTATCTTTGCCGCCATTTATTAGCAACCAGTACAATCGCATGGCCGGTATTTTCAACAGACGTAACAACAATAGCAGTGCTGCCGAAATGAGTTTTGTAGACCATCTCGAGGCATTACGCTGGCATGTACTACGTTCTTTCATTGTAGTGTTGGTAATTGCAGTACTCTGCTTTATCAACATGAAGTGGCTTTTCGAAAACATCATTGCAGGCCCTATCAATCCGAACTTTATTAGTTACAGAGCGCTCTGCGATTTTAGTCATTGGATACATGCCGGCGAAGCTTTGTGTATGCCGCCCATTAAGGTATCGATGCAAACCACCACTTTCGGTGGACAGTTCATGAGTAGCATTACCATTGCTTTTGTATCGGGCTTTATCATTGGCTTTCCTTACATTTTTTGGGAGTTTTGGCGTTTTGTAAAACCTGCACTTACCCCCAAAGAGCTTAGTGGCACCCGTTTTGCCATTTTTTGGGTATCGTTGTTCTTTTTCATGGGTGCATCGTTCGGATATTTTCTTTTGGGGCCATTCACGTTCAATTTTCTCGCCAACTTCAATTTGGGTTTCATGATAGAAACCAAACCCACCATCAACGATTATCTCGATAACCTCATTAATATCATCATTGGTTGTGGCTTGGCGTTCGAGTTGCCAGTATTGGCACATGTACTTACCCGCATTGGCCTTATTACACCCAATACTCTAAAAGAAGGGCGCCGCTTTGCTATTGTTATCATGTTGGTGGTAGCCGCTATTATTACACCAAGTCCCGATTGGATGAGCCAAATGTTGGTTTTCATTCCACTATTTTGTTTGTATCAGCTAAGTATTTGGGTAAGCGGCAGGGCATACAAAGACATGGAAAAGAAAGAAAAAGAAGAGTGGAGTTAAAATAGTATACGCCTTACGGCAAATGTTAACGCACATGCTATCTTAGCGTATAACATTGTAGTCATGCCTACCTCACAACAACTGGCGCAACACTTACATCAAGTATTTTTTGGTGGCAACTGGAGTTGTTCGAACTTTCAAGCACAATTGGCACCTGTTACGTGGGAAGAAGCGATTGCACCTAACCCTTTTGGTAACAATATTGCCACACTTACCTATCATATCGGATATTATGTAAATGCTATCATACCCGTACTTCAAGGAGGCGAACTAATAGCGAAAGATGCACATAGCTTCAACCATCCACCCATTTCCAATGCACACGATTGGAATCAGTTAGTACAGCATATTTGTGATAGAGTGATTGTGTTACAGCAGTTGGTACATGCCTTGCCAGATACCATTTGGGATGAAACTTTTGTAGCACCGCAATATGGTACATACTATCGCAACATGTTAGGCTTGATAGAACACACGCATTACCACCTCGGACAAATTACTATCGTTAAAAAAATAATACAGCAAACGCATGTTACACTTACGTAAATGGTTACTCTTGGTAGTACTGCAACTAACAATGGCAGGTATGAGTGGATTGGCACAGTCTAATGCCAGTACCACTATTCAAAACCTGTTACAGCAGCAAGCCGCGGCTTGGAATAAAGGCGATCTCGAAAGCTTTATGTCGATTGCTTATTGGAACAACGATTCACTCATGTTTATTGGTAGTCGTGGGCCTACCTACGGATATGCTGCTACGTTAGCCAACTATAATAAAAGCTATCCAGATACTGCCACTATGGGCAAGTTGCGCTTTGAAGTGTTACAGCTAAAACCTTTGAGTAAAGATTGTTACTTTATGGTAGGTAAGTGGTTTTTACAACGTAGTAAAGGTGATGTTGGCGGCCATTTTACATTAGTTTGGCGCTACATCAACCAGCGTTGGGTAATTGTTGCCGATCATAGCAGTTAGCGTAAGCATTTACCGTAAGGTATACAATAGCTGTAGGCTACGGTTGTTGTAATGTTTCGTAATAATCGGCTGGCGTTGGTATTTTCCAGTCGATTTTGTTTTTCCAAAGGCGTAGTAAATACAAGGCCAGCCCCAAGCCACTAACAAAAGCAAAGCCCCAGTATAAATAATTACCCAAAACGGGTGCTGCTTTTGGAAAGCCCCAACCGAACATAATGCCAACGGTGCAGTTCACCATCATCCATACGAAGGTTACGAATAAACTCCACCCGATACGTTTGAGAAAGCGTGTAACTTCTGGCTCCATGTTAACGGTAATTTCTGGTAATGCTGTAACCTAACAAGCTTCTAGCAGAAAAGTTGTTATTGTAGTAGCAACTTGGCAAACTCAGTACTATCGCCGTTAAACACATTCATATCAATAGGGCCTACCACCCCATTCACACGACCTTTTTCGCTGTGTTGCCAAAAATGCCATTGGCGTTGAATGCGAGGTTGTTCTGGTTGAAAATAGTGGGCAGCCCAAAGGGTGTATCCATTAAAATCGTCACCTAAAAAGCGTTCGTAAAAGTTGACATAGGTGTAGAGAATAGGACGAACGCCAGTAGCATTTTCTACGGTAGTGAGCCAAGCTTTTATCTCTTTTCGCATTTTTTCAGGAGATACGCCATACAACTGCTCAATATCAAGCACAGGTGGCAGATCGCCGGGTGCTAAGGTTACCGTACGTAAAAAGTGCTTGGCTTGAGCCTTACCATCTTTAGTAGGCAGAAAAAAATGATAAGCGCCACGCACCATACCTGCTTTTTTGCTTTCGTGCCAATTACGTTCAAATTGAGCATCTATCTTACCCAAACCTTCAGTGGCTTTGATAAAAGCAAAGTGCAAGCGAATATCTTTTTCTCGCATTTGTTGTAGCTTTTTCCATGCCACAAAACCTTGGTATTTGCTAACATCTACGCCATGTATTTCATAGCCTGTTGGAATCGGTATTTGAAATCCTTTATAAACAGCAAACTCAGCTGCATCCATCTTTGTTTTCTGCCACCACCAATAGCCTATGCCAACGCTCAGTAGCAGCATTAACAGTAGCCATATCAACCAGAAACGGTGCTGCCGTCTTACGATTTTAGAAGTTGTTGGTGTTGCCATATCATTATTGGTACAAATGTGCTTGCATGTAATTACATGACAAAAAAATGTTGCCCTATCTTCGGGGCATGCCTTATTTCAATTGGAACGATACGGTTAACCTGATTACAAAGCTCACCCCAAGCCGCATTGTCAACATGGCTAAAGTGTGGAGTAGTTATCAAATCAGTAAGCTCACGGGTAAGCCTATACAATGGGGGCAGCCTATTTCTATATCGTTTGAACCTACTACCAGTTGTAACCTACGTTGTCCGGAATGTCCGAGTGGTTTAAGAGAATTTACCCGCCCAACGGGTATGTTGCAGCAAGATTTTTTTACGGAAACCATCGACCAAATACACCGTAAGTTATTGTACTTGGTATTTTATTTTCAGGGAGAGCCTTACCTCAATCCAAAATTCTTGGATATGGTGAAGTATGCTTCAGCGAAAGGTATTTATACTGCTACCAGCACCAATGCACACTATTTGAACGATGAACGTGCTAAAGCAACGGTTGAGAGCGGCCTCGATAGGCTCATTATTTCTATTGATGGTACAACACAAGATGTATATCAATCGTACCGCGTAGGTGGTAAGCTTGAAAAAGTGTTAGAAGGGGCTCGCAATATTGTGAAATGGAAAAAGCAACTCAATAGCAAAAAGCCTTTTGTTTTCTTTCAGTTTTTGGTGGTAAAACCCAATGAACATCAAATAGAAGATATTAAAAAGTTAGCTGCTGAAATAGGGGTTGATCAAGTGCGTTTTAAAACGGCACAAGTGTACGATTACGAAAACGACCCCAACCAACTGATTCCTACCATCGATAAGTACAGTCGTTACAAAAAGGCTAAAGATGGTACCATGAAAATCAAAAGTGGTTTGAACAATCATTGCTGGCGTTTGTGGAGTGCCAATGTAATTACCTGGGATGGCCTCGTTGTACCTTGCTGCTTCGATAAAGATGCGATGCACCGATTAGGGAATCTTAAAATGCAAAATTTTACAGATATCTGGAAGAACGATAATTATCAACAGTTTAGAAAAGAGTTGATGACGAGCCGTAAGAACATTGACATCTGTGCCAATTGCAGTGAAGGTCTTAAGGTTTGGGAAGCGTAGTAAAGTACAGCCAATAACAACATTTACCGTAAGGTAAATCACCGCTTGCATTTCGTGAAGTAGCCTTTGTTGTTGAACTTTTATTTGTTATTTTAGCTATAATAACACACAATCCAATTCCCCCCATTCGGTTGGTGTAGCCAAAACTACTTCTGTATGGGTATTGAAAAAGACATCCAGCAAAACAGCTTTCGTAATGCCTTTCAAAAGGTAATGATCAACGTGTTGTACACGCATACTTGGTTGGCCGAACATGTAAAGCAATTTCTTGCGAAAGAAGATATCACGCCACAGCAATACAATATTCTTCGCATACTTCGTGGTAGTAAAGAACCGTTGAGTACGCTGCAAATTAGGGCTCGTATGCTCGATAAAATGAGTGATACCAGCCGTATTGTAGAACGCATGGTTGCGAAGCAGCTCGTATGCAAAAAGGCCAATCCGCTCGATAAACGCTTAGTGGCGGTAACCATTGCCGAGCAAGGGTTAGCTGTGCTTGAACGGCTCGATGCTATTAACCACGAGCTAGATAGTGTGGTTAGTAATCAGTTGAGTGAGCAAGAGTGTGAACAATTGAGTAACCTGCTCGATAAAATGAGAGGTAATAATACCAAACGCAGGCTCGTATCTTAGCGGCATCATGAAGTTAAGATTGCCCCAAACATTGCAACCGTTGTTACTGTTGTGCCTCGTTATAGTAATGACAATAGCTTGTAACCTTACGGTAAATGCACAGCCGAAATTTGAATTTAGAGCAGTGTGGATAGCCACTGTTGAAAACATCGATTGGCCAAGTAAGCGAACACTCTCAGTTGAAGCCCAAAAAGCAGAGTTCATTCGCCTGCTCGATTTGCATCAGCGCAACGGTATGAATGCTATCATCATGCAAATTCGCCCCACTGCCGATGCATTCTATCCTAGTACTTTAGAACCTTGGAGTGAATATCTTACAGGTACGCAGGGTAGGCCACCAACACCATTTTACGATCCACTTCAGTTTATGATTGAAGAAACGCATCGACGTGGTATGGAGTTTCACGCTTGGTTAAATCCTTACAGAGCCGTATTTAACGTTCAAAAAAGTTCTGTTGCGCCAACGCACATCACTAAAGTGCACCCCGATTGGTTCATTACGTTTGAGGGTAAAAAATACTTTGACCCCGGAGAGCCAGAAGTGTTAAAGCATGTAGCTCGTGTAGTAAAAGATATCGTAAGCAGATACGATGTTGATGCGATACATATGGATGATTATTTTTATCCGTATCGGGTGCCGGGGAAAGATTTTCCTGATCAAAAAAACTATGCGAAATATCCACGTGGTTTGAATAAAGACGATTGGCGTAGAAGCAACTGCGATAGCATTATTAAGTTGTTACACGAAACCATTCGCAACGAACGACCAACTGTTAAGTTTGGTATTAGTCCGTTTGGTGTGTGGCGCAATTCAAGTAAAGATCCTATGGGTAGTAATACCAAAGCCGGACAAACCAATTACGATGATTTGTATGCCGATATCCTGCTTTGGATGCGTGAAGGCTGGATTGATTACGTAGTGCCACAATTGTATTGGGAAACAGGCCATAAGCTATGCGATTACGAGTTATTAACCCAATGGTGGGCAGCGAATAGCTATGGTAAGCATGTGTATATTGGTCATGGTATATACCGAGCTGGCACTACCACTACTTGGAAAGATAGTAACGAAATTCCTAGACAAATTAACATTGCTCGTAATACACCTAATGTGCATGGTAGTGCATATTTCAGCAGTAAAACTTTTGAGAAAAATCCTATGGGTTGGAACGATTCATTACAGCAAGTGTACTACCGCTATCCGAGTTTAATACCGCCGATGCCTTGGATAGATAGTGTGCCACCACCTGCACCAACATTGCATCCACCTAAAGTGAAGCAACTTACTGCTACGAATATTGCCATGAAAGCTACTGTGAACGATACTACCGAACAGGTTGTCTGTAAGCTTGTATTGTACTACAGCGATAACATGAGTAGTTTGTACCGTACACCAAAAGCTATAACGGTAATTAATGATAACCAAAAAGAAGTGAATATCAATATATTGCTAGAACAGTTGCCTGCTACTTGGGAGCGTTGTTTTATTGTTACAACCATTGTAGATATTGAAAACAATGAGAGTGCACCAAGCAACACGATACAACTTGTGAAAACCGATAAGGGCTGGTCGCTTGTGAAAAATAAATAAGTTGTACTTACGTAAATGATAACGCCGAAGCATCCTTGCTTCGGCGTTGTTTATTTTACCGTAAGGGATACTACTTACATGTTGCGGCGGTATTGGCCACCAACTTGATAGAGGGCATTGGTGATTTGTCCGAGGCTGCAATACTTAACCGTTTCCATAAGTGCTGCAAAGAGGTTACCATTGTTAATAGCAACTTGTTGCAAACGCTGTAACATATCGGCTGCCTTATCTTGATTACGCTTATGGAAAGCGGCAAGATTTTGTATTTGTTGTTCTTTTTCTTCTGTAGTACTGCGAATCACTTCGGCTGGTAACACTGTAGGACTACCGTTTTTGTTTAAAAAAGTATTTACACCAATAATGGGTAGATCGCCTGTATGCTTTAAATGCTCATAGTACAAGCTTTCTTCTTGTATTTTATTACGCTGATACATGCGTTCCATCGCACCTAACACACCGCCTCGTTCTGTAATACGGTTGAATTCAGTCATCACCGCTTCTTCAACCAAATCGGTGAGTTCTTCAATAGCGAAGCTACCTTGAATAAAGTTTTCTGTTTTAGCGCTACCTAATTCACGATTAATGATAAGCTGTATAGCCATAGCCCTACGAACGCTTTCTTCCGTTGGCGTAGTAATAGCTTCATCGTAGGCATTGGTGTGTAAGCTGTTGCAGTTGTCGTAGATAGCGTACAGGGCTTGTAAGGTGGTACGTATATCGTTGAAATCTATTTCTTGTGCATGTAGGCTACGACCGCTGGTTTGAATGTGGTATTTCAGTTTTTGGCTGCGTTCGTTGCCTTTGTATTTGTATTTCATGGCCTTGGCCCAAATACGGCGTGCCACACGGCCAATAACGCTATACTCAGGATCCATACCATTGCTAAAGAAGAACGACAAATTAGGAGCAAAGTCATCGATATGCATGCCTCTGCTGAGGTAGTACTCTACAAAGGTGAAGCCATTAGCTAACGTGAAAGCAAGCTGTGTGATAGGGTTTGCACCTGCTTCGGCAATATGATAGCCACTAATACTAACACTGTAAAAGTTGCGTACTTTCTGTTCTATAAAATAAGCTTGTACGTCGCCCATTAGTTTAAGGGCAAATTCGGTGCTAAAAATACAAGTGTTTTGTGCCTGATCTTCTTTAAGTATATCTGCTTGTACAGTACCACGAACTTGTTGCAGTGCTTGAGTTTTACATTGCTCATATACATCGGCAGGTAGTACTTCATCGCCGCTCAGGCCAAGCAGTTGTAAGCCTAGTCCGTTGTTACCTTCAGGTAATCGTTCTGGCGCTAGTGGGTTATAATAGGTAGGGCGTGGCAACTGTGCATACTTTGCATCTGCGTATGCCTTCACTTGATCCCACAAGCCAAGTTCAGTAATCTTTTTTTCGCACTGTTGATCAATGGCAGCATTCATGAAAAATGCCAATATAATTGGAGCCGGACCATTGATAGTCATGCTAACCGATGTGTTAGGAGCACATAAATCGAAACCGCTGTACAATTTTTTAGCATCGTCTACAGTTGCAATGCTTACACCACTATTACCAATTTTTCCATAGATGTCGGGGCGGTAAGCGGGGTCTTCGCCGTAAAGTGTAACGCTATCGAAGGCAGTACTTAAGCGTTTGGCGGGTTGCCCCATGCTAACATAATGAAAACGCTTATTGGTACGTTCGGGGCCACCTTCGCCGGCAAACATACGCGTAGGGTCTTCGCCGGCTCGTTTGAGTTCAAATACGCCAGCCGTATAAGGGAATTCGCCCGGTACGTTTTCTTGCATTTGCCAACGCAGTATGTCGCCCCAATCTTTGTATCGAGGTAGCACTACTTTTTTAATAGTAGTACCACTTAAAGAGGTGGTGGTAAGCTCTTGTCGAATTGTTTTATCGCGTACCTGATATTCAAATACAGGGTTGTTGTACTTGTGCACCATTTGTGGCCAAGCCTCAATTAAAGCTTTGCATTCGGGGTGAAGCTGACGTTCAAAGTGCGTTTGCATTTGCCGTAAGGCACTAATATCACTCATGCCAGGTTCGCTGATAACGCCATTGATTTGGTATAGCTTGCTGGCAATAGTGCACTGCTCGGTTACCCAGGTATCGTAGCGTTTTGCTTCTTCTGCAATTTCGCTGAGGTAGCGAACGCGGCTCGGTGGTATAACCGATTGATTCACCTTCGCTGTTTCTGAAAAGGTAACATCGGCTAGTGTTAAGCTCGTTTTTTCGCTCAGTTTTTGGATGAGAATGGAGAAGAGTTGGTTAACGCCATCGTCGTTAAACTTGCTCGCCATGGTGCCTACAATCGGTAGCTCTTCATCTTTAGCCATCCAGCGTTGGTGGTTGCGTTTGTATTGCTTGCGTACATCGGCAATAGCATCGAGGGCGCCCGCTTTATCAAATTTGTTGATGGCAATAACGTCGGCATAATCGAGCATGTTAATTTTCTCGAGCTGGCTGGCAGCGCCATATTCGGGCGTCATCACATAAAGACTTACATCGCAATACTCAAGAATGCTAGCATCGCTTTGTCCAACGCCAGCACTTTCTAGTACAATTAAATCGAAGCCAGCCTTACGGCAAATGTCTAAAGCTTGCTGCACCGCCCCACTAAGTGCTGTATTATCATCGCGGGTGGCAAGGCTACGCATATAGGCCCTTGGGTGGCTGATGCTATTCATACGAATACGATCGCCAAGCAATGCACCACCTGTTTTCTTTTTAGATGGGTCTACCGATATTACAGCAATGGTTTTATCGGTATAGTGGTTTAAGAACCTGCGAACAATTTCATCGGTTACCGAGCTTTTGCCTGCACCACCGGTACCTGTAATACCAAGTACTGCACTCGTGCTTGTGATTGCTGTTGTAAGTTCTGTTACAATAGGGGTGTAATCATCGCCATTTTCAGCGAGGGAAATAGCCCTGGCAATACGGCGAACATCTTTTGTTTCGTTGAGTGGCAACTTGCCATTCCAGCTATGCTGTGCTGAGAGGGTGGCCTTACTTCGTTCAATAACATCTTCAATCATGCCTTCTAAACCTAGTTGGCGGCCATCGTCGGGACTGTAAATGCGTGTAATACCGTAATGGTGTAATTCTCTGATTTCTTCTGGTAGTATGGTACCACCACCACCACCAAATATTTTGATGTGGCCACAACCGTTTTGATCGAGTAGAGCTTTCATGTATTTGAAAAACTCTACGTGGCCTCCCTGATAGCTTGTAATTGCAATGGCGTGAGCATCTTCTTCAATAGCCGCCTCTACAATTTCGTGTACACTTCTGTTATGCCCAAGATGAATGATTTCGGCACCTTTGGCTTGCATAATTCTCCGCATGATGTTGATAGCAGCATCATGACCGTCGAAAAGACTCGCAGCTGTTACAATACGTACTTTGGGTGTTACGGTAGTAGTCATGTATCTATTTGAATTTCGCGGCAAAAATACAACATTGCTATCCATTGTGAACGATTGTTAGTTTTCAGGGAAAAGTTCGCATTTTAAACGTGTTATTGTACTTTTCCGCAAACATGATGTATGCAATTTCATGCGAATGCAGCGCAATTAGCGAATGGTTATACCGTAGTTACTTTGAGTAGTTCAGCACCTAATAACAGCGTAACCATTTACAGTAATGGCGCTTTTTTAAATGCTTGGGAAGTTACTACCGCCAACGGAGAACCGCTACACGTTATCGACGGATATCCAACACAAGAATTGTCGATTGCACCCGAGGCTCAGTTTTTTAAAAGTAGCAAGCTGGCACCTTTTGTATGTCGTACCCACAACGGAACCTACCAATGGCAGGGGCGTGGGTATAAGTTCAATAAATTCTTTTTAAGTGGCAATGCATTGCATGGGCTTTTGTACGATGCACCTTTTGCATTGGTAAGTTATGGCGCTATGCAGCAAAAAGCATGGGCAAGTTTTGAGTACCATTATCAGGGAACAGATCCTGGTTATCCTTTTGCTTTTACCATGCATGTAACCTATCAGTTACTGGCCAATCAAGCATTACAGTTAATAACACATATCACCAATAATAGCGAAGTAGATATTCCTTTTGCCGATGGTTGGCATCCGTATTTCACCTTGGGTGGTTTGGTGAACGATTATACTTTGCAGGTGCAAGCGGTGCAGCAATTAGCTATGAACGAAGCAGTTATACCAACAGGTAGCTTTACTGCTCCTGCTTTTGTATCGCCAACCAAACTGCACCATCAGCATTTAGATGATTGTTTTGAAGTAACGCCCGATGCTACTACACCTGTTTGCATTGTTCAAGGCGGTGCTGCAACCTTACGCATTATTACCAACGACTATAAGTATTTGCAAGTGTACACCCCCGATCATCGAAGTTCGATAGCTGTAGAAAATTTATCGGGTGCTCCCGATTGTTTTAATAATGGCATTGGCTTACAAAAGGTTGCGCCAGGGGTGGGTGTTAGTTATACTACTACGTATCAAATAACATAGGCGTTCTATCATTAGAACGCCTATGTTATTTACCGTAAGGTATTTGTTACAGGTAACTTTATTCGAAGTTGGCAATCATGCTAATTTCAACATTCACACCTTTAGGTAAGCCGCGTACAGCAACAGTTTCACGAGCGGGTGCGTTATCGCCAAAAAAGCTTCCATATACTTCATTCACATCGGCGAAATAAGCCATGTCGGTTAAAAAGATGGTTGTTTTAGCTACATGACTAAAGTTAAGTCCAGCCGCTGTTAAAATGGCTTGTAGGTTTAGCATACACTGTTGTGCCTCTGCTTTAGGGTCGCCAACAATGAGTTCGCCTGTAGCAGGCACCAATGGAATTTGTCCGCTAATAAACAAAAGATTACCAGCTCTAACACTTTGGTTGTAAGGCCCAATTGGGGCAGGTGCATGCGGCGTATTAATGATTTGATTCGGCATATCGTTCACAATTTGAATGGCAATTTGCAGTATTTGCGTAAAGCTGCCAACTTTACCTTTGTGCCCCAAATGAAACACATGACCATTGCCATTTATGCCAACGAGTTGCAGCAACAAGTACTCGCACAAAAATTTACCGAAAGGTATACGGTACATTTCTTTAACAGCTTCGAGGCTTTGGCTACATGTGAAGCGAGTGTGTATATTGATTTGTATTTCGACGAGCATTTGCAAAGGCTCGATAAGCCCCATGCATGGGTGTTAGCACAAGCACTTACCGTTACCAATGAGCAACTGCCTACCAATTACATTAGAATCAATGGTTGGTACGGATTGCTACAGCAACCTGCTTTGCAGGTGTGTATGCACCTTACGGTAAATGCCGATGCACAAGCGCTGATCAACAACTTAGGTTGGAAACCATTGGTTTGTCCGGATATTATCGGCCTCATCAGTGCAAGAAGTATTGCAATGATTATCAATGAGGCATACTTTGCTTTAGCAGAAAATGTTGCAACTAAAGCCGATATTGATATTGCGATGCAACTTGGTACCAACTACCCATTCGGGCCATTTGACTGGAGTGAAAAAATAGGACTTCGGCAAATACATCAACTGTTGTTGGCATTAGCTGCAACCGACGATCGCTACACACCAGCACCTGCATTAACCCAAGTCTTATCATAGTTGCATGCAACCAAATTTACTGCATATACACACAGCTACAGAGCAAGCTTATGTTGCATTGAGCAAAGGCAATACACTTTTGGCAGAGCGTTATAATGGCGATAGCAAGCAACACGCTGCCTTCTTACACGTTGCAATAGCCGAACTGATGCAATCGCTTTCAATGCCAATGTCGTTGATAGATGCCATTAGCATTAGCAATGGGCCGGGTAGTTATACAGGATTACGCGTAGGGCTTGCTGCTGCCAAAGGCCTGTGTTTTGCCTTACAAAAGCCTTTGATAGCATTAAACACGTTAACTGTAATGGCTGCTGCCATGCAACAATACTTGTATCAACAGCAATTTGCTATGCATAGCGGTTTGTTGTGCCCCATGATTGATGCAAGAAGAACAGAACTATTTATGGGAGGCTATAGTACAACGCTTGAAATATTATTAGCGCCTACCGCCGTTGATATGCGTGATAATGACATATTGAAAGGATTACTCAGCAAAGAAGATAACATATTTGTATTTGGAAGTGGTGCACAGAAATTTGTTGATTTTTTCCATCAGTTTAACATTAATATGATACAAGATGCACCACTTGTTTTGGCACAAGTGCAGTTGGCTTTAAATGCCTATGAAAAAAGCCTTTTCGCCGACGTTGCCTATGCCGAACCTTACTACCTTAAACAAGTATATATTTCTGGTAGACATTAAAATCTTATAATAATTATTTAAAAGTTTGGATTAAAGAAATGTTTGCATATATATTTGCTCGTCAGCATTTCTTAATAACTCAAAATTTTTCATCATGGCTAGTTCATTAAACAGTTTTAGCATTACAAATCCTGCAGATAAGAGCAGCGTACGTATTGACACTGTAGCTAGTAAAAAAGCCGCTCTTACCTTAAGAGCTTTGAACCACAAGTTGCGTCAGCAAATGATCAAGTTGATCGACGACAACAAACAAATGCCGGTTACTCAGATTTATGTTAAGCTTCGTTTAGAGCAATCTGTTGCTTCTCAACACTTAGCAATTCTTCGCCGTGCTGAGTTGGTTGAAACTCGCCGCGATGGTAAGTTCATTTTCTACACCGTTAATTATGCTCGTATTAAAGAGGTAATGAAGTTTGTAGAAGATCTTACTAAAAAGTAATTCAGGTACACCCCGTAATTCTTTAACCTTTTGGCTTGTTACCGTATGGTATATTTGCCAAAAGGTTTTTTCATGTATATACAACAACTATACACCAACTGCTTGAGTGAAGCAGCATATTACATTGAAAGTAATGGCGAAGCAGCCATCATAGACCCACTACGTGATATAGATGCTTACTTGCAATTGGCAAAAGAGCGTAACGCTACCATCAAGTATATTTTTGAAACGCATTTTCATGCCGACTTTGTAAGTGGTCACCTCGATTTAAGCAAAGCAACAGGGGCTCCCATCATTTATGGACCGAATACCGTTACGCAATTCCCCGTAACAGTAGCTGCCGACGAGCAAATTTTTCCTTTAGGTAATATTAGTTTTAAAGTATTGCATACGCCCGGCCATACCATGGAAAGTAGCTGTTATTTGTTGCTGAACGAACAAGGGGTAGCAGAAGCTATTTTCACAGGGGATACGTTGTTTGTTGGCGATGTTGGTAGGCCCGATTTGGCTCAAAAAGGTGCCGACTTAACCATGGAAGATTTAGCAGGCATTTTATACGATAGCTTGCAAAACAAAATCATGCCATTGGCCGATCACGTTAAAGTATATCCTGCACATGGTCCTGGCAGTAGCTGCGGTAAAAATCTTGGTCCTAATACGCATAGCACCATAGGTGAAGAAAAAGCTACCAATTATGCGTTGCAGCCACAATCGAAAGCCGATTTTGTAAAGGCTGTAACAGAGGGCTTACAAGCTCCTCCGCAGTATTTCCCGATTAATGCTATGATTAACAAACAAGGGTACGAGGCATTAGATGCTGTGATCGCAAAAGGTATGCAAGCCCTCGATATTGCTGCGGTAAAAGTGTTATTAAAAAAAGATAATGTATTGCTGCTCGATACCAGAAAAGCAACCACTTTTACGCAAGGTTTTATACCTACTAGCATCAGCATTGGTTTAGAAGGCCGTTTTGCAGAATGGGCTGGTAGTTTGTTACCCTTCGATGCTACACTAGTACTTGTTACAGAGCAAGGCAAAGAGCAAGAAAGTATTGTTCGGCTGGCAAGGGTTGGCTTCAGCAACTTTGCTGGTCATGTTGCAGGCGGTTTTGAAGCTTGGCAGGCTGCCGGCGAACGTATTGATATGATTATTGATGTTGAAGCCGATGAAATGGCGATGGACTTACCTTTTGATGAGCATTTGGTAGTGCTAGATGTGCGTAAAGAGGTAGAATATGCCGATGGCCACGTGAAAGATGCTGTTAATATTCCGCTTAACACATTAACCGATCCGGGTAGTATGTCGCAAATAGAAGATACCGATAATTTATATGTGCATTGTGCCGGCGGGTATCGTAGCGTTATTGCTGCAAGCATGCTCAAAAAACAAGGTATTCATAACCTTCGTAACGTTTTAGGCGGTTGGAACAGCATTAAACAACAAGAAAAAATTACGATTGAAAAAGAAAAAGCAGTGCTTAACTAATGGCTTTTTCATTTGCCGTAAGGCATATCGCATACTATAAAAGGGGCTTTTAAAGCCCCTTTGTTATTAGTTGCCACCTTACGGTAAATGAATGTTCAATTACTCAAGATTACAGCAAATGATGATCGAGTAAGTAGCGAGCTATTTGTACGGCATTGGTAGCTGCACCTTTACGAAGGTTGTCGCTTACAATCCACATATTGAGGGTGTTGGGTTGTGTTTCATCTCTACGTAAGCGACCTACAAAAACAGCGTCTTTTTCGTGTGCCCACAACGGCATCGGATATATTTGAGCCGCAACATCGTCTTGCAAAACCACACCAGGAGCGTTGCTTAATAAAGTACGTACCGTAGCGATATCAAAGTCTTTCTCAAAAGCAACATTTACACTTTCGCTATGGCCACCCATTACCGGAATACGAACGGTGGTGCTGGTCACTTTAATATCGTTGCTACCCATAATTTTTTGTGTTTCTAAGATCATTTTCATCTCTTCTTTGGTGTATCCATTTTCTAAAAACACATCAATTTGTGGAATCACATTTAAATCAATCGGGTATTTGTATGCCATTGGGTGATCGGGTGTTTTATTACGTTCGCCCATTAATTGTTCTACTGCTTTAACGCCAGTTCCGGTAACACTTTGGTAAGTGCTTACTACAATTCGTTTAATGGTATACGCCTGATGTAAAGGTTGTAATGCCACCACCATTTGAATGGTGCTACAGTTGGGGTTCGCAATAATAAAATCGTCTTTGGTAAGTACATGCGCATTCACTTCGGGTACCACTAATTTTTTCGTGGGGTCCATACGCCAGGCACTACTATTGTCAATTACTTTGATGCCGGCTGCTGCAAATTGAGGTGCCCATTCCAACGAGGTACTGCCGCCTGCGCTGAACAAAGCAATTGCGGGCTTTGCAGCAATGGCGTCTTGCATGCTTACAACATGGTATGTTTTGTCCTGAAATGCAATGGGCTTACCTACCGATTTTTCAGAAGCCACAGGTATAAGTTCCGTTACTGGAAATTGCTGTTCGGCCAGCACTTGCAACATTTTGGTACCTACTAAGCCGGTGGCACCTACAACGGCTACTTTCATGGTTTTTGTTTTTGCTTGCTTTATAAAAAAAGCCCTCCGTTGTTGGAAGGCTCTATCATATGATGGTACATAAAAGCACAAAGCCTTACCCTTGGGTAATGTTCTGTTTCTTAGTTGCTTTTAGGTAGTTGAATTTCATAACGGTGCGAAAATATTATGTTGGCCTTTACAGGCAAAAAAAATATCATTTCGTTGCATCTTTCCATTGCCAAAGATGCAAGCAGGCATAGGTTTTATAAGGCTCCCATTTTTTCGATATCGTAAGCATACGTTGTCGCATTGCTTTTTTATCGACAGGGTCTATCTTGTACAATCGGCACATCGCTTGTTGAATGCCAAGGTCGTCAACGGCAAATACATTGGGTCTTGCCAGGCTGAACATCAACAGCATTTCTATCGTCCAACGGCCAACACCTTTGATCGGTAAAAGCAACTCAACAATGGCTTCGTCGGTCAGTTGTGCCAGGGCTGTATCGGTAATACGATGTTGTAAGCAGTATTCGGCCACATTTTTTACGTAAGTAACTTTCGCATAGCTTAAACCAATACCTCTCAAGGCATCGTCAGTTAATGTAAGTACTTTCTTAGGCGATGGATTTTTAGTGCCACAAAGCGTAAGAAAGCGTTGATAAATAACGTCGGCTACTTTGGTGCTGAGTTGTTGCCCCATAATACTCCGCATGAGTTGCAGCGGAATATTTTTATGCAAGGTTAATGCAGGCAGCGGCGCCTGAACAATTGAAGCAAGTTTTTTGTCTTTTTGCAAGAAGTGTTGAACGTATTCCATTGTTACAAAATAACCAATAAAATGAAGCCGCAATAGTTATGTTACGAACGGTACAAATAACAAAAGATGGTAGTGCTACTATTGCCATTCCAGCTATGCAGGTAACTTATCATAGTCATCATGGTGCCGTGCAAGAAAGCCGTCATGTGTTCATTAATGCGGGTCTTATGCATCAGAGCTATCGACCCCATATTGAGGTGTTTGAAATGGGTTTGGGTACAGGCCTCAATGCTTTGCTAACGTTCGAAGTGGCGCTAGCACAACCATTTACCGTAAGGTATACCAGTATAGAAAAATTTCCCTTACGGGTAAATGAATGGGCGGGAATTGATTATAGCGAATACGTTACGTTACCAAATGCAACAGCACACTTACAAACCTTGCATGAAACTACTTGGAACGAATGGCATGTGTGGCATCCGAAATTTTCGTTGCATAAAATAATGGGCAGTTTGTTGGACGTTCAGTTATCGGCGAACACCTATCATGTTATTTATTTTGATGCTTTTGCCCCTACAGCACAGCCTGAGTTGTGGAGCGAAGCTGTATTTGCAGTATGTTTTAATGCGTTGGCACAAGGTGGTTGTTTGGTAACCTACTGCAGCAAAGGCGTAGTTCGTAGAGCCATGGAATCGGTGGGTTTTTTAGTAGAAAAGTTACCCGGACCGCCCGGTAAGCGAGAAATGGTGAGGGCTATAAAACCGTAAACTACCGAAAGAAAAGCCCGTTTGTCACATAGTAGTTACTACTACTGCTGAGGTTATTTATTTTGAGCTAAATACCAAATCACAGCTATGAAGTTGATGAAATTTTTTACAGCAGCAGCTTTGTTGGCAAGTACCACATTGCAAGCACAAACAACACCTAAATGGTTGCGTTATGCTGCTATTTCGCCCGATGGTACAACCATTGCTTTTACGTATAAAGGTGATATTTATACCGTGCCCGCAAGTGGTGGTAATGCTACCTTACTAACCATGCACGAAGCCCACGATTTTATGCCGGTATGGAGCCGCGATGGTAAGCAGTTGGCTTTTGCCAGCGACCGCTACGGCAACTTCGATGTGTTTGTAATTGCCGCCAATGGTGGCACCGCCCAGCGTATTACCTACCATTCTACCAATGAGTATCCTTATGATTTTACACCTGATGGTAAGGCTGTGGTGTTTGGTGCTGCACGTGGCGATGCTGCCAATAGTCGCTTGTATCCTACGGGGTATATGCCAGAATTGTATCAGGTTGCAGTAACGGGTGGTCGCCCCAAGCAGTTACTGGGTACGCCAGCAGAAGATGTTCGCTTTAATAGCAATGGCACCCAATGGATTTATCACGATAAAAAAGGACAGGAGAATGCATGGCGGAAGCACCAAACATCTTCTGTAGCTAGAGATATTTGGTTGTACGATGCAGCCAGCGGTAAGCATACAAAACTTACCCAATTCGCAGGAGAAGATAGAACGCCTGTTTTTGCCGATGGCGATAAAAGCATTTATTACCTCAGCGAGGCTAGCGGTAGTTTTAATGTGTACAAAATGGCCGCCAATGGTAGTAATCCGCAACAAGTAACCAAATTCAAAAAACATCCGGTGCGGTTTTTAACGGCCGCTAATAATGGTACGCTTTGCTTTAGTTACGATGGTGAGTTGTACACAATGCAGCCCAATGGTAGTCCTAAAAAAGTAAGTATTCAGGTGATTGCCGATGCTCATAGTAACAGCGAGCAGTTGGTACGCGTTAACAGCGGTGGCAGTATTGCTGTATCGCCTAATGGTAAAGAAGTGGCATTCATATTCAGAGGCGAAGTGTTTGTCAATAGCATAGAAGGTGGTTTTACCAAGCGTATCACCAATACGCCTGAGCAAGAAGTAGGCGTACAATTTGCACCCGACGGACAGTCGCTTATTTATGCTTCGGAGCGTAACAATAAATGGAGTATTTACGAAACAAAACGTGTTCGTAAAGAAGAGGCTTATTTCTTTAATGCAACCTTGTTAAAAGAAACGCCTGTACTCGATAATGCTAACGATAATACACAACCTGTGTACAGTAACAATGGCAAAGAGCTTGCTTACATTGAAAATCGCAATCAACTGCGAATTTTAAATCTGGCTACTAAGAAATCGAGAACCATATTATCGACAGCACACATTTTCGCTTGGACAGAAAATGATCAATACTTTCAATGGAGCCCCGACGATCAGTGGTTGTTGTTCGATTATGCGGTACCAGGCAGTGCTGTTGGCGAAGTAGGGTTAGTACGTGCCGATGGTAGCAATATTGTTAACTTAACCGAAAGTGGATTTAACGATTATCGTCCACGTTGGGCAATGGGTGGCAAAGCCATGATTTGGCTGAGCAATCGTGATGGCTTACGTGGTGCAGCCATGAGTGGTGGTTCGCAAAGCGATGCTTATGCTATGTTTTTTACGCAAGAAGCATGGGATAAGTTTAAACTAACGAAAGACGAAGCCACCTTAACCAAAGAGCTTGAAGAAAAGCAAGCAAAAGCCGATACCACTAAAAATAAAAAAGCCACTAAAGACACCGTTATCATTGATTGGGAGGGCTTGGCACAGCGTAAGTCGAAACTTACCATTCACTCCTCAAGCATGGGCGATGCGTTGGTGAGTAAAGATGGTGAAACCCTCTACTATCTTGCCCGTTTTGAACGGGGTATGAATCTTTGGACTACCAATTTGCGTACACGTGAAACTAAAATGCTTGTGCCATTAAATGCGGGTTTCGCAAGTATGGTATGGGATAAAGAGCAAAAAAATATTTTCATCAGTACCGATGGTAGTATTATCAAACTCGATCCAACAAGTACCAAGCAAGATCGTGTTGCCATTAATGGTGAAATGATGGTTGATGTTACGAAAGAACGTCAGGCCATGCTCGATCATGTGTGGCGTAGAACTAAAAAAACATTCTATACCAACACCTACCACGGTGCCGATTGGGATGGTCTTAAACCCGATTACGATGCCTACATCAGCTCTATCGGAAATACTTACGAGTTGGCAGAAATGTTAAGCGAATTGCTTGGCGAACTTAACGTAAGCCATAGTGGTGCTGCTTACAGCAACTTCAATCCCAATGGCGATGTTACAGCATCGTTAGGCGTTATTTACGATGCCAATTACATTGGCGATGGTGTTCGCATTGAAGAAGTGATCAAAGGTGGTCCGCTCGATAAAGCTGGCTTTAATATAACTGCAGGTACCATTATTGAAGCTATTGATGGCGAAACCATTACCGCCAACACCGATGTGGCGCAATACCTCAACCGCAAAGTTGGCAAGCAAGTATTACTCGCCTTACGGCAAAATGATACGCGTCGTGAAATAGTGGTGAAGCCTGTAAGTTTAGGCGAAGAAAACAATCTTCTGTACAAGCGTTGGGTGAAGCGTAATGCCGATGAGGTAGAACGCTTGAGTAAAGGAACTTTAGGCTATGTCCATATCCCCGGTATGAGTGATGGTGTGTTCAGAACTACCTACGAAGAAATGATGGGTAAGTATTTCCACAAACAAGCCATTGTAGTAGATACACGCAATAATGGCGGCGGCGATTTAGTAGCCGATTTGGCCACCTTCCTCAGCGGAAAAAAATTCATGGATTATACCAATGATATCCGCAGCAATGGCTACGAACCTAATTTCCGTTGGACTAAGCCGAGCATATCATTAGCTAACGAAGCCAACTATAGCGATGGGCACTGTTACTCGTTTATGGTAATTGATCAGCAGATTGGTAAGTTGGTAGGTGCACCCGTACCAGGCACTTGTTCATTTGCCGCATGGGAATCTTTAATGGATAGTGGCATACGTTGGGGTGCTCCAACAGTAGGTGTGAAAGCCAACGATGGTCGCTATTTAGAGAACAGTCAAACACAACCCGATATCTTAGTGTTAAATGCCCCAGAACAAGTAGTAAAAGGCGTAGACCAGCAGTTAGAAGCAGCTGTAAAAGCCATGCTACAAGCACTAACAAATAAGTAGTATACGTTTTTACCTTACGGTAAATGATGGATAAGTTGTAATCATCTATAAGGGCGGCCTTAGGCCGCCCTTATAGATGATATTTTATTTATAACATGCCATAAAATACCAACTTGTTGGTATTTTATGGCATGTGTGCTTGGGATACTTTTGAAATAAAATTATACTATGTTAAAAAGGCTACTTATTCAAAATTGCTTTCTTCTCTTTTGGGCAAACATGGCTCTATGTCAAGGTTGGGTCAATGGAAATAATGGAATTGAAGCATTCATGCCACTTAGCGGCGTTTCATTTTCCAGTCCATTGAACGGCTGGTGTGTATCTTCTAGTGGTGGGCGTATTTTCAAAACAAATGATGGTGGTGCAACTTGGTCGAGAAATTTTTTTAATAGCGGTGTAAGTTTCGTTGGCGTACAAGCCATGAATGATAGTGTAATTTTGGCAGTACGAGATCAAGGTGGTTCCTGCTATATAACTACTAATGGAGGTGCATCTTGGACAGTTTCTTCATCTGTAGGTAATCAGTTTATTAGGGATTTTTCTTTCATTTCAGCAAGTACAGGTTGGTTGCTTGGAGGTTCTGATGGTAGAGGATTGTGGAGAACAACCGACAGTGGTAGATCATGGGTGAATCAGTCAGTTTTTCCTAATATACCTCAACTATTGTTGAATGCGGTTTCTTTTGTAGATGCCAATAATGGTTGGGCTGTTGGTCACAATGGGTTCGTATTTAAAACATCTAATGGTGGTAGTACTTGGGTGCAACAAACTTCTAACACAACCAATTTACTGCGAGATGTTTTTTTTATCAACTCAACAAATGGGTGGGCAATTGGTGATAATGGAACTATCATTCGTACTACCAATGGCGGTGTTACGTGGAATGTGAGCAGCACCGGTGCCACTAATGTGTTATGGAAAGTTCATTTCGCATCTTCTATGCTGGGTTGGGCAGTGGGTGAGAATGGTACTATTGTACAGTCTACCGATGGAGGAGCCACTTGGGTTAATTTGAATTCTGGAACAACAGCATCGCTGAGAGATATTTTTCTAATTAGTCCAAATCGTGGTTGGGCTGTTGGAGGAGAAAGTACTGTACTTCAGTTTGGAAGCACAACCTTACCAACAAACTTCACCGCCATCTATGCCAAGGCTAAGGAAGGTAACAAAGCAGCGGACGTACTCTGGACGGTAGCCAGCGATAAGCAAGTAGTACAGTATCAGGTAGAACGCAGCACCGATGGCCGCAGCTACAAAGCAGTAGGTAATGTAGCCAGCCAGCAAAGTAACCAAACGGTAAGCTATAGCTATACCGACAACCAAGCGATTAGCACGGCGGTATACTACCGCGTGAAAGCAATAGCCGCCGATGGCAGCTACAAGTACAGTGCAGTAGCGAAGTTGAATGGCAAGACGAGCAGTATTGAGTTAAGCTTGTACCCGAACCCAGTACAGAGCCAGCTACAGGTACAGTTGAGTCAGCCGGTGAAAGGACAGTTGACAGCCAGGATCGTAGATAGCAAAGGACAGGTGGTGTACCAGCAGAGCAGTATCAATGTGGCCGGTAGCAACTTGTTACAACTAGGCGTAGCACATTTACCGCAAGGTACATATCAACTAGTGCTATTGCATAACAATGCATTATTGGCAGCAGGTAAGTTTGTGAAATAAGCTGTAGCACAATGTATTGCAACAAAAAAGCTCCGCTTTCAGCGGAGCTTTTTTGTTGGTTGTATTTTCAACCGTTAAGTCAGTAGCTTATCGATTTGTGCATTGAGTTTGGCAATGGTGTTTTCGAACTGATACAGTTGTACGGCATCCTTCACATCACGTTGTTGTTCTGTAGCTAACCAAATGAGTACCATGGCAATGTAATCTTGCATGTCTTTACCGGCAAACTCGGTCTTGAACGTTAGAATTTTTTCGTTCACAAGTTTTAGCGTAGCACGCACCTGGCCTTCGTCTTGTGGCGCAATTTTAATACGGTATGTTCTATCGCCAATAACAATGTTGATGGGAATTAATGTATCTGTCATAGTTATGCATTCAACAGGCTCAGGCACTTTTCAATATCTTTCAAATAGGTGTCGATGGTTTTTTGTAGCGCTTTGCGTTGCTCAGGTCCCCAATGTTGTACACCTAACTTCATTACCTGTACTTGCTCTTGTAATAGTTGGTTAGTGGTTTGTTGTTGTTGTAATTGCTGTTGCAGCAGCGAATGTTCTTTTTCTAGTGCAGCATGCTTTTTTTGCAGTTCGGCATAGGCCGTAACCAACTGTTGTACTTTGGCTTCGAGCTGCGAAAGTTGCAAGCCTGCTGCATCTGTGTTCATAAATGATTATTTACGTATTTCGGCGTTCACCTCTTTTTCAAAACCTTGTATGAGCTTTTGCATCATACTATCAATTTCTTTATCGGTGAGGGTTTTTTCATCGTCTTCAAAGCTAAAGTTAATCGCCATCGATTTTTTGCCAACACCTAATTTGTCGCTTTCAAACACATCGAACAAACGCATGCGTTTGAGTTTTTGAATACGGTATTTCTTGGTAACAGCTTCTAGTTGTTCGTAGGTAGTTTGTTGAGGTACTACCAATGCTAAATCACGTTGTACCGCAGGAAATTTATTTAACTCTTGGTAGCTGATGCGTTGCTTTTCAACCAATTGCATCAATGTATTAAAGTTGATGTCGGCAGCAAAAACCGCCTGCTTAATACCCATTTGTTGCAATTGTGCTGTGGGCACTATTTGTAGGCTGCCAATCACTTGCTTTTGTGCTGTTATAGTTAGCACTACACCATCGGCTTCGGTAGCTTGTGTAAGCGATACGTCGTGTATGCCGCAAAGCTGTAATACCGCACTTACAATGCCTTTTAGGTGAAAGAAATCTTGTGGCTTGCCTTTACTCACCCATGTATCGGCGTGTGTATTTCCCGTAAGGTAAATACACAGGTGCTCTACTTCGTTGTAGTTGCCTACACCTTCTGTGTGGTAGGTTTTTCCGAACTCAAAGAGGGCAAGGTTGCTTTGCTTTCGGTTCAGGTTATGTGCAATGGTTTCTAAGCCTGTGGGCAACATGTTCGGACGTAACACATTCAGCTCTACACTCAGGTTGTTGAGCATGTGTACCGTGTTTGATAATACCCTTTCGGTAAAATAAGCACTGTTGGTAATGCTGTTCGTCAATATTTCGTTATAGCCTTGTCCTACTAAATAGTTGGCTATTTTTTCGCGGAGTTGTTCTTTCAGTGAAAGGGTTTCTACGGCAGGGGCAATGGTAATTTTCTCTGGAATTTCAACATTGTCAAGCCCGTCGATACGTAGAATTTCTTCAACAATATCAGCTTGTAAGGTAACATCGGGTTTGCTGTACGGTACGTTCACCCAAAGCTCATCCATACCTTCTTTCACAATTTCAAAGCCTAGTGCTGTTAAGATGCGTTTTACTGCATCGGGGTGGTAGTTTTTGCCTGAAAGCTTCTTCAGGTAATGATGCTTTAGGGCAAGTTGTAGCTTGTCTTTAGGCTTCGGATAAATATCTACAATATCGCTACTAATGTCGCCGCCTGCTACTTCTTTTATCAATAATGCAGCACGCTTGAGTACTTGCACCGTTTGAGAAATATCTACCCCTTTCTCGAAGCGAGTAGCAGCATCGGTACGTAGTTGATGATGCACCGATGTTCTTCTGATATAGGTAGGATTAAACCAAGCACTTTCTAAGAAAATACTGGTTGTGTGTTCTGTAACGCCGCTGTGTAATCCGCCAAATACGCCGCCGATACACATAGGTGCTTCGGCGTTGCAGATCATGAGATCATTTACCGTAAGGTTACGTTCTTTCTCGTCGAGCGTTACAAATTTGGTATCGGCAGCAAGTGTTTTTACAATCACCTGATTGCCTTTGATAGCCGCTGCATCGAAGGCGTGTAAGGGTTGCCCTGTTTCGTGTAAGATGTAGTTGGTAACATCTACAATATTATTAATGGGTCGTAAGCCAATACTCAGCAAGGCATTTTGTAGCCATTGTGGCGATGGTGCTACTTTCACATTGCTTATAGTAACACCTGCGTAACGTGGGCAGGCTTCTGTGTTTTCAACGGTTACCTGTATGGGCAGATTTTGATTATCGGCCTTGTAGCTATTGGCATTGGGTTGTTTAACGCGTACCTCTTTTTTGTGATGGTGTGTAAGATAGGCACATACATCGCGGGCTACACCAATATGGCTCATAGCATCCATACGATTGGGGGTAAGTCCAATTTCAAATATGGTATCGCTGTAAGGTTTAAAGTAATCGGCAGCAGGCGTTCCGGCGGTTAGCTCGTTTGGTAAAATCATAATGCCAGCATGACTATCGCCAATGCCAATTTCATCTTCGGCACAAATCATGCCTTGGCTTTCTGCTCCCCGAATTTTGGCCAGTTTCATAGTGAGTGGCTCGCCATGAGTAGGGTAAATGGTGGTTCCCACAGGTGCTACAACTACGGTTTGGCCAACAGCTACATTGGGCGCACCGCACACAATGTTAAGTAAGGTTTCGCTACCAATATTTACAGTGGTGCACTTGAGCTTATCGGCATTAGGGTGTTGCTCACAAGTAACTACTTTACCAATAACTAAGCCTTGTAAGCTGCCTTTTACTTGTTCGTAAGGCTCCATGCTTTCTACTTCTAAGCCAATAGCAGTAAGTATTTTGCTTAGCTTTTCAGGTTCAATGGTTTCGGGTAGGTATTGGCTGAGCCATTTATAAGAAATCGTCATCTATTGCTTGCATTAAGGCTGCAAATATAACGTAGAGTAAGTACCAAGCTCGTATTGGCTCGTATGTTATCCCAATCGGGTGCAAGCTGTCTTTAAATTTGTACACTTTTTTTAGGCGTAGTAGGTTTGTGTTATCCAATTGAAAAGCTGCTGTTAAAAGCATTTTTGAATACGCCAATATCCTAAAGTAAGAGTCTACTGCTGTAGCGGCAAGTAATTTGTTACACGCTACCTACACGGTTTTTTATCTTTTTTGTGGATGTACAGCTGTTCGAACGAATCTGTAATAAAACAGATTTCGTAGATAATGTTAACGCAGTGATTCAACTAAAATCCATTGCTATGAAAGAACGTGTACATCCTATTTGGTGGCTAACGGCCCTTGGGCTTATTGCCCTTCAAATTGCTTACTTGGTGCGGGGTAGTAAAAAATATGTAGATGGTTACCCGCAACGAAATGTAAGTACCGACTTTGATTTACCCATTCTTAACCAGCCCGATGTAATGTTAGGCATCATTGCTTTGGTGTTGGTACTATGCTTAGCCAATGTTATAAAAAACCGTATCGAAGAAGCTTAATCCCCCAATTGTTTATACCCACATTATTCCGTATATGAAAAGTTTACAATTAACAGCTCCGGCTAGCGTACAACGGTGGCAGCGCATACAGCATAAAGCTCCTGAAGCGCCACCAGAAACCAATACAGAAATATTATTAGAGCAACGTTTCTTAGAAGAAACAGCGCAAACTGTTAATCGGCAAGCCTTGCGTGGTGCCATCATTGTATTTACATTATTTACTGTTATAACTACAACTGCATGGTGGTTGTGGCACTAACGTAACAACATAGTTTTAGGAAGAAGGAAGATTAAAAGCGGTTGCTATTCTTAGCTGACCGCTTTTTTATTTGCCGTAAGGCGTATAACAATCATAACCTTACGGTAAATGTGTAAGATGAAGTAGCCTACCTTACGGTAAATAAAAAGTCCCCAGCTATTCGCCGAGGACTTTTGTTGCTTGTGTATGTGAAAAGCATTACTGCTTTAACACTCTAATACTTTGTTGTTGCTCACCCACATTGATTTTGAAGAGGTACATACCTGCTGGTTGTTGCACCAATACATTGCTAAGGCTTTGTTGTGCTTGTTGTAAGCTGCCTTTGAAGGTACTGATACGTGCACCATGCATATTTACCACCTCAATGCTTACTTCTGTAGCAGCATCAAAGCCGTTGCTAATCAAGTTCACTTGGTTAACAACAGGGTTAGGTACAATGCTTATTTGCTTACCTGTTAATGTGAATTGAACAATAGCTGTTTTGCTGTACGCATAGGTACCATCGTTATCTATCATTTTTAGGCGATAGAATTGTTTTGCTTTCTGCATTGCATCGCTGAAGAAGTAAGTAGCTTTTTGTGATGCAGCTACAAAACCAACAGTAGTAAAGTTGCTACCATCAAAAGAGCGTTCTATTTCATACCCTTTGGTATTTGTTTCTGACGCTACATCCCAACGCAATTGTACTTGCTTATCGCCACGTAAGCTGGCGGCAAAATTGGTAAGTTGTACCGGCAAAGCACCGTTAGTACTGAAGACAGCGTATGATGCATTAAGGCTAATATTCGCTGCACTTACGGTAAATGGATTGCTGCCGCTTGCAGTTGTAGTGGTAGTAGCTTGTTGCCATTCTGTACCACTGCCATTCGCATTGCTGGCAACAAACAAACTATTGCGAAGTAGCGTAGCATTTTCATCGGCAGCATTCCATTGGAATACCACTGTAGCCGTTGTGGTGCCACCGCTACCGCTTAAGTTCCACATTTTATTAACGCGGTTGGTGGCACTCATAGCACTACCGTTAAAGCCGCTGCTTAATACTTGTTCTGTGGCGCTAACACTTACTACGCCTGTAGCGTTTGGTGTTACTGTGATGGGTGTGTAATTGGTATTACCCACAGGGATAAGTTCTGGTGTTCCGGCAGTAACGTTGCGTTGAACACTAGGTGCATTGCTGGTGCTATTACTTAGCTGAATGTAGTTGGTAGCACTAATACCAATAAGCGTACTCGCATTCAAATTCAATACGTTGGCACTACCGTTAACGACTAAACGACCTGTAGTGAAACGTAGGGTGCCAGTAATACTTAGGCTGCTGCTTAGTTCTACATTTTGAGCATTGTTGATTTCAACTTCACCGGTAAAGCTGCTAGCGTTTGTACCATTATTGTTAGCAAAAGTTTGCGTAGTAGTACCTTCAAAAATAATACGACCACTACCTGTAATGCTGCCATTACTTAAAACATTGCCACGAATACGTAATGTACCTGCACTTGTAATATTAACACTAGCACCACTTTCAAGAATCACATCTTTCGCAATCACATTACCTGTGATAATGGGCATTGGGCTGCTGTAAGCAGGAACTACTAAGTTGCGTGTGGCATCTGGTAGGCGACCTTCTTCCCAGTTACCGCAATCGGTAACGTCGGTAGTGCCTTTGTTGCCAGTCCAAATAGCTGCACGGGTAGTAACTGCATTAGCAGTATTACGTGTGTCAACTGTAGCAGGAGCTTTATAGGTTACATTGACCCAAGCACGTTGTATGTTTTGTGTATTAACACCTTGGCGAACTTTTATGGTAACCCATCCTGTAAAGTTGGGTGTGAAGCTGCCGCTTAACGGGTTGGCAGTGGTAGACGTGCCACTAATGCTGTGTAACATATTACCGTCTAAATTCCAAAGACTTGCTACTACTTGAGTGCCATCTGTTTCAGGTGTAATGCGGTAGTTGATAGGTTGGCCAGCTTCCACAAATATTTTACCTGCTACACGTTGGTTGGTACTATTTGCCGGAAGGCTACCACCTTGTCCTAAACTTTCGCAATGGCTATCGCCTAAATCGTTGGCCATTTCCCATTCTTGCGTTGTAGTTCTGGCAAGTGGCTGATCGTATGTTCCTAAATAATTGTATAAATCATTTACGGAAGTAACTGTTACACCCGGAGGGGCAGGTGCCCAAATAGAATATCCATGACCGAAAGCATTGGGAATGGTATGTCCAACAGGTGCTGTTGCAATAAGTACACGACGATCGGCAGGTACCGTAACCGAGGTGATGCCGTGAGCGCCTGAATAATCGTACAATACAGTACCCACAGGCCATGCATCGCTAACGCGGATAAACACTTGCTGATCGGCACTGTTGGTAGCAGTTCCATTAAAGGCATCGGTAACACCAATTAAAGCACGGCCGGCACGTTCGAAAACAATATGGTCGCCACTGTTACCCTGCTGGTAGAAAGGACTATTAGCAGCGGTAGGTACACCATAATCGCCATCTTTAAAGTTAAGGCGTTGGTGTGCTTGCATGATATTGATGATGTCGGCATTGTGAGGCAAATCTGTAAGGCTGGTAGGTAAATGGCTGTAACGCTTACCTGTACCCCAAACATTGTATAAGTCTTCAAAGAATACTTGAGGGTTACCATCTACAGCAAAAATAACAGCATAAGCTGCTGCTAAACGTGGTTCACGTGGATCAACATTGGTTGCCAACTGTGAACTGTTATTCCATCCGCTTGAAACACCCAATGGCTGAGCGAAATTACCGTTAGCACTAACAATAGGGCGATAGGTATCGTGATTATTAATGAAAGGAACTGTTCTGTGTACACGCTTACCATCGGGGTAAGTCATAACACGGTTACTTTGCTGTTGACCAGGAATGTTTTGCATATTGTAGCCGCCATTACCCGTAATCATGGTGAATAAACCCTGATTGCCACTATTGAAGCCTCGCAAACCAAAGTCGAAAGTACCCGTGCTAATTTCATTGCTAACACCACCTGGGGCGCTACCATGACGTACATTAAAAACATAAGCGTCTAAGTCAGCAGCACTGCCTACCCATTCACCAATGTTAAGCATGTTTTGACCGCCATTGGCAAAGCCTGCGTTGTACTTCGTATTATAAATTAAATCTTCTTGTACAGAAAGTGGAAAATGCTTTACAGCATCCCAACGCCAACCATCGGCACCTGTTTGTTTCTTCATCCATACCAACCAGTTACGTGCATTGTTAAGCATGTAGCCATTGGTTTGAACAGGGTTGTGATAGGGGCGGGAAATACCACCTGAAAAAGTAGCATTACCAGTAGCTGGTATGTTAGAGCTCTGGCCGAATGCTGTTAAATCGTAATTGATATCTGGTCCCCAGAACATACTATTGATATCGTTACAGCCGCTGGTACAGTTGTAGAAGTTCTGCCAGTTTTTAGCCCAACGGCCAGAACGGCTCCAGTAATCGACAGCAGTTTCATCAATAGCTGGCGTAGCATAACTCACGTAACGAAAGTTTTTAAAACCATTCGCATTCGCCATTGATGGAGAGATAGGATCTTGTCCACCAGCACCAGCTTGTCCGGCAGGGCCGCTGGCACCATGTGTTTGAACGCCACCACCAGCGCCGCCATTGTGGTTTAATACGATATCATGAATTACTTCGATGCCGTTGGCGTGCATTACGGCAATCATACGGAGTAAATCGTCTTTCGTACCAACACGTGTACGTAAGCGATCGTTGAGTGGGTGACCATTACCTTTTTGGCGTTTATCGCCAAGATCGTAATTGTCGAAAGGCATGTAGCCAACAAAGTCGGGATTTTCATTTTTATAAGCCGGCGGAATCCAAACGGCATTAAAACCTGCGGCTTTTAAACGAGGTGCTAGTTCGGTTAGGTAGTTGGCCCAACTAAAGCGAAAGTTTTCGTTCCAGTAATCCCACCAAAATGCTTGGAAAACCACCTTCTTAACACGTTCTTGGCCTTGGCTTGGGTGGCATAGCAGTACCACCGCCAACACTGCCATACATAGGCTGCGTAGTAGTTTTTTCATACAGCAAAAATTGTTTTCTTAAAGTGAAATTAGGGATTGTGTAAAAAGTACACAAAAAATTTTGCACAAAAAATTTTCACTACTACTTTTATCTTTAGAAAACGATTGTTAAACAAGAAAACAAAAGCTATATGAGGAAAGTTTTACTCGGCTTTTCAAAGAATGTTCTATTTCAGGCATTCAGTTTATTGGCTTGTATCTCTAATGTTGCTGGTCAAAACATTTTTAGTGGCGAGCCAGTTCAGGTAGTTGGGCAAATGAATGCATACAGCACAGCTGCTAGTTCTAACTCCACATACAGACGAGTTTCCGTAAGTTCAGGAACTCCTGTGGATGGTAGAGGGCAATGGTTCAAGACTTATAATGTGCAGTCGTCGGGTGGTGATTTCACACCAATTAATATGACTGGAGGTGGCAGTAATGGTTTTCTTTTCATATCTGGCCCGAATACTAATAGATTTCAGAATAAGTGGGTGTTTACTGGTGTTGGGCAAGCTGCTGTAAATGCCATCAATAATAATAGTGCATACAACAGCGGTAATGATATGGGTTTGAATATGAGTACTGCTGGGTACTACAGTTTTGTTTTTAATGATGTTGGTTATACTGTGACTAATGCGAAGTTTTATGTAGCTCGTACTACAAATACCCCTGTAACCGTAACAAGAGGTTCAGAAACATTGAACTTCAACCGAAGTGCTACAGTCGCTATCACCACAAGTGCTACTCCTTCTACTGGTGAGAATGTGTACGTTAGATATACAACAGGAGCAGACTTTAGCAGTACTTCATCTACAACTATTGTACAAGCTACAGGAAGTGGTACAAGTTGGACTGCAACCATCCCAGCACAAACTATTGGATCTACAGTTCGATACTACATTTTCACATCGACCATCGATTTGACTACCTTAAATGGTATGTCTGAAATTGATAAGTCTATGTCAGTGCTTAATTATGCTGACAACGCTGGTAACAATTTCTCTTATACCTTAACAAGCACATTTACATCTTCAACAACGGGTAATTTCAGTAGTGCAGCTACTTGGGGAGGAAATCAACCATTTGCTGGGGCAAGTTATACTGTAGCAAATACCCATACTGTTACCGTTGATGCAGATGCTTCTATTGTTGGACTAACAGTAAATACAGGAGGCAATGTAGCCGTTAGTGACACAAGAACTTTAACAACAAGCGGCACTGTTACTGTTAATGGAACACTTAATGTAGAAGCTGGTGGTACGCTTGCTGTTGCAGGTGGAACCGTAACTACTAACAATAACATTGTATTCAAATCGTCTGCAACAGGTACTGGCCGTTTAGCATATACCAGCGGTACTATTACAGGCAATGTAACCGTAGAGCGTTTTATTGTTTCTAAATCAGATCGAAAGTCTATTTTCTTAGCATCGCCAGTAAGTCAAACTATTAGCAGTGCTTGGCAGCAGCAAATTCATATTACTGGTGCAGGTACTGGTGGAACTGTTTGTCCTACCTTAACAGCTCATACCAATGGTTTTGATGCTACACTCACCAATGCACCAAGTATGTTTACATACAACCATGCAGCTGGTAGTGGTAACAGATGGCAGAGTATTGCCAACACGAACAGTACAAGCTTAACACCCGGTGTTGGTTACCGCGTAATTGTTCGCGGCCCACGTAGTGCTGGTTGTAGCTTGTTAGATGGCAGTACAAATGCACAAGCAGTGGTTACGTTGAGTGCAACAGGTGCTCCACAAACAGGTAATGTTTCAGCTACCATCGCAGGTAGTAATGGCTTTTCACTAGTTGGTAATCCATACATCAGTGCTATCGATTGGAACAATAGTACTTGGGTTACCGATAGAGGTACGAATGGTATTGCTGGTTCTTATTGGTTGTATAATCCTGCGAATGCAGCGGGTACTTATAGTGTGTACAATGGTGTTACCATGACCAACCAAGGTACTATTACAAATCCTAACATTATTGGTATTGGTCAGTCATTCTTTGTGCAAAAAACAAGTGCTGGTGATGGTGCTATCAGCACATTCTTTAAACCAGCGTATCAAGTAGCCACCAATCAGGCTGGAGCTTTCAGAACTGCTAATACTTGGATAGGTCAAGTACGCGTGAAAATGTTTGTTGCAGGTGCACCAACTGCTACCGACGAAGTAATTCTATTGTATGGTAATGGTAATAGTGTTAGTAATAATAGCCTAGGTTCTTTCGATGCAGTTACCCTTAATCAAGGCGCTGTAAATATGATTGCTAGCTATAAAAACGCTGACTTGTTAGCCATTAACACCCGTGAGCAACTTAGTACGGTTACCAATGATACCATCCAACTTTTCACGCAAAATGCCGATGGTAATTACAGTCTTACCGTTACCGAGTTAAACACGTTGCCTTACGAAGCTTTTTTAATTGATGCTTTCAATAACAACGTTATTAGTTTACAAAGTCAGCCTAGCTACAACTACACTGTAACCAGCGATCCGGCAACAAAAGGTAACCGTTTCAAAATTGTTTTCCGTACAGCGGGTACCTTACCTGTATCATTCTTAAACATCAATGCCGCTAGCAAGGCTGGAAGCAATACCATCCATTGGACTGTTGCGCAAAGCAATGCAGCTGCTTACGTAGTAGAACGCAGTGCTAACGGTCGCAACTTTACAGAAATTGCGAAGTTGAATGCTAGCAACGCTACAAGTTATAGCTATGTTGATGTTATTAATACTAACGCTACGCAATACTATCGCGTAAAAGCAGTTGCTGCTAACGGCGCTTTTAAGTATAGCAGTGTTGTGAAAGTGAATGGCGAAGCAAGTATCGATTTAAGCTTGTATCCAAACCCTGTACAAAATACATTGAAGGTACAGTTAGGTCAGCAAGTGAAAGGTCAGGTGAATCTTCGCATTGTAGATAGCAAGGGAACAGTGGTATTAGAGCGTAGTGGTTTATATCCTGCTAATACAAACTTCCTTCAAGTAGAGGTAGGTCATTTACCTTACGGTAAATATTTACTCCAACTTACCAACGGAGCCGATTTTGTGGCAAGTGGTAGCTTTGTGAAATAACATTTATCGTAAGGAACATTAAAAAGAGATAAAAAACACCTTAGGACGCAGTTCCTAAGGTGTTTTTTTATGGTTCGGGGCAGCATATGAATTTGTTCTGCCCTCTAAACCTTAGTTTTATGGGGGAGTCCTACAAACAAACCCCAAGGGAACCACCATTACACGCTACAAACTGCTATTACAATGAGAAAATCGGCTTTCTATTGCCGTGCTGTTGTGTTTATTACAACGCTAGCAATTATTTTTTTGAATACGCTAGTGGGCAATACTGCCAACGCCCAGCTTTCTAACTATACTAGATCGGTACTAAGTGCACAAAGCTATACCAACATTAGTGGTGCAACTGTTATTAACAGTAACGCCGGCTTAAGTACTGGTATGAGTAACAATGCCGACGATGGTGTTGTGCTTATTAATCTGCCCTTTAGTTTCACCTTTAATGGTACTGCTTATACGCAGGTAACCATGTGTACCAATGGTTGGATTGCCATGGGTAATGCTACTGCTGTACCTACTTTAAATGGTAGATCTGCAACAGCATTTTTTACAAATCAGGCACCTTACAACGTTATTGCTGCTTGGTATGGCGATGGTAATGCTAATTATGTATCACCGGGTATTGGGTCGTTAGCACATGGTAGTGCTGGTACCGATGTATATGCATTTGAATGGCGTAATGTGAGTGCTCAGGGTAACCTACAAAGTGCTACTAACACGATTAATTTTAAGATTGTGATTTATGGGCCTGCTAGTAACACCCCTGGCAGAATTGATATGCTTTATGGTGCTTTAAATGGTACGTCAGCTGGAGCCCGTGCTTTGGGTTTAAAAAATGCAACAGGAGGTTCTGGTAATTTTATCAATGCATTAGATGGCACATTTACAAGTACCACTACTACGGGTACTTGGCCGGGTAGTGGTGCTGGGTACAGATTTGATATTTTAACGCCGTGTACGGGAACGCCAAGCCTTGGTCAGCCTAATGCGTTTCAATTCAATGTTTGTCCAGGTAATGCAGCTAATATTAGTTTCAATGGTTCTGCTACATTAACAAGTGGCATCAATTACCAATGGCAAAAGTCGGCCAACGGTTCTAATGGATGGCAAAGTGTAGGTGCGGGTGCAGGCGCTAATAGTGCTGCTTATACATCGGCGCCGTATTCGGGTGTAGACAGCTTTTATCGCTTAGTAGCTACTTGTACCAATAGTAACGAAACTGCTACCAGTGCGGTAATTCGTTTAACATCACCATCGGCACCTGGTGTGCAAACCACCAATGTTGTAGCAACAGGTATTAATGCTACAAGTATTACGATTAGTGCAACGGCTGGTAATGGTAACAACCGTGTTATTTACGTAAGTGATAACAACTTCTTTATTGATCCAACAACACCCAATAGTCCGGGAGTAGCCAGTACGGTTTGGCAGAACAATGGCCAGCAATTGGTGTACGATGGTGCAGCCGCCAATGTAACAGTTACCAACCTAACGCCTGGTGCAACGTACTATTTTAGAGCATACGAGGTTCAAAAATGTACGGCGATACTTCCTAATACCTACTATTACAATACGGTATTGGGTACGGGTAACCCTGCTAGTGCAAGTACATTAAGCCCTTTAAACTATCAAGTAGCAAGAACTACAGGTATCAACTTTAATTCTATTCAAAGTACTGGTAATAACTTCTCTTGGGCGGGTACTAGCGGCGATGATAATCTTTCCAACACTACAAGCATTGGTTTTAACTTCTTTTACCAAGGCCAGCCTGTAACAAGTTTTAAAGCAAGTACTAATGGTTTTATCTCATTAGCACCAGCTACTACTATAGACAATGCTTTTAACAATCTTCTAGGTGCTAACACATCCACGCGGCAAGCTATTGTAGCACCTTTCTGGGACGACCTCGTAGTGCCCGGTGGTGTATTTGCTAACATTAACTATGTTAAGTATCAAGTAACGGGTAGTGCACCGAACCGAGTATTAACCGTAGAGTGGGCGGGTATGGAATTATTCAATAACCCTGGCCCCGATTTAAACTTTCAGGTGAAGCTGTATGAAACAACCAATCGAATTGAGTTTGTATATGGTAACATGACTGGTTTTGATGGTACCAGAAATACTTTGTACACCTACTCCGTTGGTATGAATAGTTTTAGTACAGCCACATCGCTTGGTGCGGGTGAAGTATTTGCATTACAAGCTTTCAATACCAATTTATTTAGCAGTGCCAATGCCAATACTTTAAGCTCTGCTGCTAATTCATTGCGTCAGGTGCCATTCTGTTTTACCAGATTGTTATTCACGCCAGGTACTTACGGTGGTGGTACAGCATTGCCAGGCATTACCAACGATGAGCCAGCGAATGCTTTGCCTCTAAGTGTACTCAACTTTATACCTACCGATTTTTGTGAAATATATACCACCAACGGTGCCACTGCTTCTCCTAACATTACAACTTGTAATGCAACTTTAGCCGGTACTCCCGATGATGATGTGTGGTTTAAGTTCTCCTTAGCACAAGCCAAAAACCTTAATATCACTTTGCGTTCTAGCGGTGCGTTCGACGGTGTGCTACAGGTATTTAGCGATGAAGGCACTACACCTATTATTTGCGTAAATGCTACGATTGATGGCTTGTCGGAAAATATTGCGAACAGACAATTCACCGCTGGTACCTACTACATTCGGGTGTATCATGCAGGTGCAGGTGCTTTTAATACAAATGGAACGGGCTATTTCTACTTAGGTGTGTACGAAACACAGCCACCGCCAGCAAATGATGAAATTTGTGGTGCTATCGACCTTGCGGTAAATACTGCCTGTACGCCAGTAACTGGTAACACACTTGCAGCTACTCAAAGTACTACGGCCGTTTGTAGCGGATTCCCCGACGATGATGTTTGGTATTCTTTCATTTGTAACACACCAAACGATATTATTCGTGTGCAAGGCCTACCAGGGTTTAATCCGCAAATTCAAGTGTTTAGCAGTAGCGATAACACTTGTAGCGGCACGCTTAGTTCATTAGCTTGTACCAACTTTACAGGTACTGCTGGGTTAGAAACTTTTGCTCCGAACAACCTTGTTCCAGGTAATACTTATTTCATTCGCGTATACCATGCACCAAGTGGCGCAGGCGATGGCGAGTTCACCATCTGTGCCTTAGCAACGCCACCTGTTTGTCCTACCAATTTCTTACCACAGTCAAATACCTTCCAAAATGTCAATGGCATCACACTACAATGGTCGGCTGCTACGGGTGCACAAGGGTACGATGTGTATTTAGGCACCAGCAACCCACCATCAGATTTAGTAGCTACCGATGTTGCTGCTACATCGTACAACACTGGAACACTTGTTAATGGTGTAACCTACTACTGGTATGTGGTAGCGAAAAACAATGCAGGATTCAGTCCAACTTGTACCATTAATAACTTCTCTACAGCACATATCTGGAGTGGTGTTCAAAGCACCGATTGGAATAACACTGCTAACTGGCAGTCATTAGTAGTGCCTAATAACACAAGCGATAATGTGGTAGTGCCAAACACAGCCAATAAACCTGCTATTGCATCAGCCAACACCTTTGCTGTGAAAGACATCATTTTACAAGCAGGTGCTACCCTTACGGTAAATGGTACCCTGCAAGTAGCGGGTAACATATCGGTAGGTGTAACTAACAGTAACATCAATGCTACCAATGGCACACTTGAATTCAGAGGAACTGCTGCACAGGTATTGAACCCTGCTGTACTCAATACACCAACCATTGCCAATGTAACCATCAACAATACGGCTGGTGTAGCACTCAGTGGTGCTTTGAACCTTACCGGTAATTTGAGGATTACAGCAGGTACGTTTAATACCAATAATAATCTCACCTTACGTAGTACGGCAACGAGTACAGCTCGTATCAATCAGGTAACATCTGGTGGTATTACCGGAAGTGTAACCGTAGAAAGATTTTTACCTGCAAAAGCATCGCGTAAAAGTATTTTCTTAGCAAGTCCTGTAACACAACGTATCAATCAAGGCTGGCAACAGCAAATTCATATTACTGGCGCCGCAGGAGCTTGTCCGAATGCCGATGCTACCACAGGTTTTGATGAAACCACAACTGGTAATCCAAGCATGTTCACCTATAACGATGCAAATGCAACAGGCAGTAAATGGGTACGTATTGCCAATACACTCAATACCAACTTAACGCCAGGTACGGGCTATCGTGTGTTGGTTCGCGGTCCACGTAGTGTTGGCTGTACCTTGCTCGATGGTAGTGCAATCGCACCAACAGCTGTTACATTAAGGGCTACCGGTAATGTGGTAGTAGGTAACGTTGCTGCTACGATACGTGGTAACGGATTCACATTTGTTGGTAATCCTTATGCTAGTGAAATCAACTGGATGGCTACCAACTGGGTTACTGCTCGTACAACCAATAGCATTAGTGCTAGTTATTGGACTTACGATCCTGCCAATGCGAATGGCGTGTACAGCGTGTATAATGCAGGAACCCTTACCAATAATACCGCTGGCATCAGCAATGTGGGTATCATTGCGAGTGGACAAGCGTTCTTTGTGCGTAAAACCACTGCTAACAACGCTGTGTTGAGTAACTTCTTTAGAGAAGAGTACAAATCAACCACTGCCCAACCAGGGTTATTCAGAACCCCTAATTGGGATGGTTTTGTAAGAATTGCCTTACGGGCAAATGATAATACACATTTAGATGAAGCGGTACTACGTTTCACCAACGATGCTGCGGCAAGCAACACACAAGAAACAGATTTAGATGCTTTGAACATCAGCGAAGCTGCTAACACCATTGCATTGATAAAGGGTAACGAAGCCTACAGCATTCAAACACGCACTGCTTTGCAACCATCAGATTCGGTGCTGTTACGTGTGAAGGCTTCTGCTACTGGTAACTATCAATTACAATTCAGCGAGGTTGATTTTGGTGCAAACGAAGCATGGCTTCGCGATAGTTACACACAGTCGCTAACACCGGTAACAGATAATAGTACTTATTACTTTACAGTAAATGTGAACGAGCCCGCAACGCAAGTTACGAATCGCTTTATGTTACTATTCCGCAGCAGCGCCACGTTACCAACAAACTTCACCGCCATCTATGCCAAGGCTAAGGAAGGTAACAAAGCAGCAGACGTGCTCTGGACGGTAGCCAGCGATAAGCAGGTAGTACAGTATCAGGTAGAACGCAGCACCGATGGCCGCAGCTACAAAGCAGTAGGTAGTGTCGCCAGCCAGCAAAGCAACCAAACGGTAAGCTATAGCTATACCGACAACCAAGCGATTGGCACGGTGGTATACTACCGCGTGAAAGCAATAGCCGCCGATGGCAGCTACAAGTACAGTGCAGTAGCGAAGTTGAATGGCAAGACGAGCAGCATTGAGTTAAGCTTGTACCCGAACCCAGTACAGAGCCAGCTACAGGTACAGTTGAGTCAGCCAGTGAAAGGACAGTTGACGGCCAGGATCGTAGACAGCAAAGGACAGGTGGTGTACCAGCAAAGCAGCATCAACATGGCAGGCAGCAACTTGTTACAGTTGAGCATAGCGCATTTACCGCAAGGTACATACCAGCTAACGCTCACAAACGGTAGCGACTTCACCGCCACGGGTAGCTTCGTGAAATAATTATATACATGATTCACTTGGTTGTATAAAATAGATTAGGTATTTTCAAACCACTAAAACACTGCTTATGAAGGCGTCATACAAATTTTTAACTTGTTTACTGATAGCAGTATGCACCAGTGTGGTAGCTGTTCAAGCACAAAACCCCGATCCATGGGATGATGCCGATAGTGCAGATGTGCCATTAGATGGAGGGTTGAGTTTGCTGCTTGCTGCAGGCATTGGTTATGGTGCCAGCAAATACCATGATCGAAAAAAGCAGGCTGTTCATAAAGAAGATAACCATCAGCAATAAAATATCGATTTTATAAAAGCCGCTCAGTAACACTGAGCGGCTTTTATATTGTTTTTTGTACTACTATTGTTACCTATGACACAGTTGATAGCTCAAATCAAAACTTCGTACCAAAGCATGCCGCTTGCTGCACGAAATTTTTTGTTGCGAGCATTGGTATTATTTGTTGCTTGGAAGTTATTGTATCATACATTATTGTTACCTAACAGAGTACCCGATCAACAACTAACAGCGGTGAATGCAGTACTATCGGCCAAGTGTTTTCAATGGTTATATCCGAACAATACCATTCAGCTTAAAGCAGGCATGAAATACGAATTGTATGCAGAAGGTATACCGCATATATGGATTATGAAAGATGCAACACAGGTGGTAGGTGTTACCGATGGTTGCAATGGTTTTGAAGTGTTTGTTTTATATGTTGGTTTTTTACTTTGTGTGCCTACCACACCGCAACGCTTGCTCAAGTATATTGTAGTAGGATTAACCGTTACTTTTTTCATGAATGTATTACGTGTGGTTGCCTTGGGTTGGCTACACTTACACTATAAAGAGTTTTTTGATATTGCACATCATTACATTTTTAAACTCATGGTATACGCTGTGGTATTTTGGTTCTGGACACGCTATGCCAAAACCAGCGCTTTAAGATTACCCAAACTGTAAATGACTAGTCTCGAAAAAAAAATGCTTTGGTGTATGGCTGCATTTGGGTTATTAGCCTATGTGGTAGCCATTGAGCCTAACAATGCTTTTGCTATTAAAGAGCAAATCAGACGTATCCTAAATTTCCCTGCTTTGTTTATTACGGCTCTTATTGGCTTTGTAGCATTAAGGCATCATGCCGCAAAGTGGTTACAGTATGTTTGGTGGGGAATTTACAGCTTTGAAATGATCGTACTTGCTGCATATGGTGCTGCTGCTTTCTTGCATCCCGAATGGGCAACTGCTGGCTTTAGAAATTTTACAAGCAGCCTTCGACACTTGCTGATTAGTCCTTTACCCTACATGGTATTGCTCTATCTTGGTAAATTGAAAACCGAAGATCACAAAGTCGATGTTTAAACACTCATTGCGTTGTCTGCTTTTTTAAAATCGGGTAATGATTTGATGAAATCTATTAAAACTGCTTACATATAAATAGGATTTTGCACAGTCAAATGTAAACGCCTATGTATATGAGAAGTGTACTCTGGATATGCTTATTACTTTCGAGCATACAATTGTACAGCCAAACTACAGTGCTTAATCCTAATGGTGCTGGTGGCTTTGAACTTGGAAATACGCTTGCAGACAATGGTTGGACGAGCTCTGCAGTATCTGAAGCTAACCGTTGGGTATTAGGTAGCAGACCCACAGGTATCGTAGGTAATCGAGCAGCCTACACAAGTAACGATTTTAATGCTGTGAATCCTGCCACTACTATTACTGCTGGCACTGCTATTACTACCCATTTATACACCACCATCAGCTTGCCTGCTAGCGATTCTGCAATTTTAATCAGCTTCAAATGGAAGGCTAACTATACCAGTACGGGTACTGCATTACTTAGATTGGCTATCGACTCTGCCAATACTACTACACCAACCTCAGGTGTTGCAGCAGCTGGCGCAGTAGTGTACAATGCAATAACCGGAACAAACGATGTGTGGACGGTGGTACAAGCAACAGTATCGCCAATGTTCGCAGGCAAAACAGTTCGACTTGTATTTTCTTCAAGTACGCCAGCATCATTTACCAATAATGCGTCAATCACAGGGCCTGTAATTGATTCAATTGGTGTTGTAACACGTGCCAACCGTTTAACAGTTACTAGTACCAATACAGGTGGTAATTGGGGTACTCCTGCTACTTGGCTAACAAATACAATACCTACAGCCTACGATAATGTTTTAATTCCGCAGGGTAGTGCTGTTGCGTTTCAAGATAATATTCAATATTTCTGTAACGATCTTACCATTAATGGTACGCTCACCGCCACAACTAGTGCGAATAATATATTTAATGTATTAGGCAATTTAAGTGTTAATGGTACAGGAACTTATACCATACCCACTACAAGTGCGCCCACATACAATATTAATGGTAATCTAAATATTGCTGCAGGTGCCAATATAAGTTGGCAAAGAGTAACACTAACTTTTGGTGGAAATACAGCACAGGTGTTCAATTTCGATAATGCAAATCAATTCGTTGGTCAGTATATCGGTGCCGTTATTTGTAACAACAATGCGGGCCTTACGGTAAATGCAAATACAGGTATACTTGAGTTGCTTTTAAGAATTGGTGCTAACAGAGGCGTGCTCACACATAACAATGTATTACGATTAAACAACACGTTAGTATCAGGGTTTAACACCGTAACCGTTGCAGTGATAGATGGTAGTTTCGCCAATACTGTACCTGTAGCTGCTAACGCTTCCGTTAATATGTTGTACACACAAGTTTCGGCAACCGCACCTATAACGGTTGTTGCAGGCAGTCGTAACGAGTTGCCAGCGAACCGAACCGTATCAACCTTGCAAATTGGTTCTATCAACGTTAACCTTCAATTGAACGATAGTTTGCGTGTAACAGGTGCTACCAATTGCTTAACCTTATTCGGCCGTGTAGATGTGGCAGATAATACAGCATTGGTATTTACCAACGCAAGCGCTACTTTCAACGTTGCCAATAATGGGTTGGTAAAGGGTAATATTGTTCGCGTATTAAATGGTGCTAACATAGCCAATTACAATTTTCCGGTAGGTTGGGGTAATACACGCCGTGCTGTTACCTTACGTCGTGTAACTGCCGATAATGCCCGTGTGCTTATTGCTACCAAAGCATATGCGAATGGAACCAATGGAACAGGTATTGCTGCTTTAGGCAATCAATATGTTTGGGAAATGCGTACACTCAGCGGAACGCTTACGAGTGTAGATTCTATTGCTTTTGAATACGATGTAGCTGCCGAAGGTTTCACTACGGCCGATTCTCTCAACCGTCGCATCGCTACTGCTGCAACCATCAATGGTGCTTATAATGTTGTGCCAGCAGGTGCAAGTACAGCAACTCCGGCGTTGTTAGTTACAGCACGTGGCAACTTTAATAACGATGCTTTTTATGCCGTAGGTTTAACACAAGGTGGGTTCTTAAAAACATGGACTGGCGGAGCCGGCACTTACAATTGGTTCGATGCTGCGAATTGGTCAGGCAACAATGTGCCCACATGTAACGATGTGGTAACTATTTCAGAGCCTTTCAGAACAATCGAATTGGGTACTACACCAGCACAATGTGCAGGGTTAACACTTGGTTTGAATACCTCCATCAATATCGGAAGTGCTCAAACATTGAACGTAGGTTGCAACATGCCTACAGGGGGTAATGCTTTATTCGATTTATTGGGCAGATTAACCGTAGCCGATGGTGGTAACCTTACGGTAAATGGAGGCTTACTACTGCGTAACTCAGGTAATTTTGTGCAAACAGGAGGTAACATTACATTCGATCCGTTAGGAAATACAGATACGCTTAAAACGAATGTGTTACAGTTCGGCGAAACGGCTACTAGCTTTACCAACTTACTATCATTGCAAGGTGGTAACATCACTTTTGTAGATCCGAATGGGTACAATACCATTCATTATTTAGGAACTTCTACCATTGATGCTAGTGCCAATCATACCATCCGTTTTGGTACAACCACCTCTACACAGCGAGATGCTATCTTGAACGGTTTCGTAGTGAATTTGCAAGCGGGTGCAACTAACGCAGCATTAAAACTGGGTAATGTGGTGATAGATGGCGGTAATGTGCCAGGTCGTTGGTTCCTTGGCGGTGCTTTGTTTGCCAATGGTAATGTAACGGTAGCACCCTATGCCGATTTAAGAACTGCTGGCATCATTGTGGTTCGTAAAAATTTCACCAATGAAGGTCGCTATTTCTCACGCGGTCAACTAGCTTTTGGCGATTACAACCCTAGCAGTAACAACATTATAGCTAGTAATGATAACAGCATATTCACTACCAATAACAATATTTATTCAAACTATCCGGGTTTTGCACCCGATGTGCCCGGAACAGGTTACACCGTTGGCGATGTATTAACCCTGTTCGATGGTGGTGCCTGTTCACAGCCGCCAACGTTTGTGGTGCGTAGTGTTGATGCTAACGGTGGTGTATTACTACTTTCGGTACTTAATCCGGGTGGTTGTTTATCTAACTTAACATCACCTTATTTCTTTACAGGTGGTACAGGTAGCAATTGTCTTATCAATACAACGTTGCAATTGAATAACGGTATTGCAAAAGTGGCCGATCTCAATAGCTTATTCGTTGCGAATAATCTCACTATCAATCAGTCGGTATCGGTATTAAATACATTGCAATTAGGTGCTAACACTGTTGTGAGTACAGGTGCGAACCGATTAACACTAGGTTGGAACGATGGTAGTCAACCAGTCATCGGTTCACTATCGGTGGGTACCAATGCTCGTATCAACGGTACTTTCCGAAGAGCATTTAGCACTAGTACTTTCACAGAAAACGATACCAGAGCATTCTTCCCAGTGGGTACAGCAACACAAAATCAATACGTAGCGATTAACTATGCTAATGCACCAACAGGCTTTGGCTATATCAGTGCATCGTTTACAGCAGCGAATCCAGGTATCAATGGCAACTTGCCAACAGAAAACACGGTTACTGTTAGCAATTTAAATACAGAAGGTTACTGGAACTTGCAATCTGAGGGTACGCTAGCGGGTACACCAAATATTCGATTGATACCCACAGGTTTTGCAAATCTTGCCGATAACGTAGCAGAAAACCGTATTATGCAACGTACAGATGCAAATGCTGCATGGCAGTTTACCGGTACGCATGTAGTAGGTACTGCTGCCGATACACTTCGCAGAACAGGTATTACCTTAGGCGGACAGTATGCGATTGGTCGTGTAGCAAGCACCTTGCCGTTATACGTACAGCAGTTTCATGGCGTGGTTACCCATCAGGGCAATCTGTTAAGCTGGAAGGCTACAGACGAAACCGATATTGCCTACTACGAGTTAGAAGCTAGTACCAATGCACAACAATTCAGAAGTGTGCATCAGCAAATAGCAAAGCAGCAGCAATACCAATTTTTACATCAACGCGTAGCACCAGTAATGTACTACCGTTTGAAGCTAGTAGGCAACAACGGAAAGTTGGCTTACAGTGGTATTATTCAATTGAAGCAAACGAACCTTACGGTAAATGTAGTAGCCACACCAACGGTTACCACCGATAAGCTACAGTTACAAGTTACTTCACCTAAGCCAGTAACAGGTAATTGGTATATGGTTAATATGCAAGGCACACGTTTAATGCAGCAGTCGTTCACAACTATTGCAGGAACGGTTCAATGGCCGGTGAGCGTAAGCCATTTACCGCAAGGTACTTATTACATTACCTTACAAACGGCAGAAGGTAGCTATACAACAAGGTTTATCAAACAATAGCAACCAACATATCTATAGCAATTACGGCCCCGCCAACGGCGGGGCCTTTTTTTGGCTTTGTTAATGTGTTATAGTAACAGCGTTAACTAGCCACCATCCTCTTATCTTTGGCGCCAAAATTCTTATTGTGAAGGGTAAGCACGTAGCACTGTTAATTATTGCCATTCTGGTGGCCGATCAAATACTTAAAATATATATTAAGACGAATTATTATTTGGGTGAAGAGCATACGATGTTAGGTAGTTGGTTTCGACTGCATTTTGTTGAAAACAAAGGCATGGCTTGGGGTTGGGAATTTGGCGATGGCTTTGGTAAAATTGCCCTAACACTATTCAGGCTGGTAGCAGTAATTGCAGGTACTTTTTATCTAAGGCATATCATTCAAAAGCAAATGCACAAGGGTTTTATTGTATGTGCATCGTTGATTTATGCAGGCGCTGCTGGCAACTTAATTGATAGCATGTTCTACGGAATGATTTTTGAAAACTCTGATTACTATGTACAAAACGTAGCCAACTTTACCGCTTTTGGAAAAGGCTATGCTAGTTTTTTACATGGTAAAGTGGTAGATATGCTGTACTTCCCAATCATCCAAATTGAAAAAATGCCTGCATGGATACCTTTTTGGGGCGGCCAACCCTTCGAGTTTTTTAGTCCTGTTTTTAACCTCGCCGATGCCGCAATTTCAACTGGGGTAATTGCATTGTTTATATGGCAAAAAAAGTGGATGCCCGATACTAAACCAGTCGCTGCAACCAACGAACCCACTTCAACAGAAACTGATAACAGCTAATTACTCTGTAATATATACTCTTGGTACGCGTAAGCCAATGCTGGTAAGAATTTCGTAAGCTATGGTACTACACCAGGCAGCGTGTGTTTGTACGGCAAGGTGAGTGCCGAAAATTTCTACTTCATCGTTTTCTTGTGCTTCGGGTATGTCGGTTACATCAATCATCGTCATATCCATACATACCGTACCAATAACAGGTGCTAACTTGCCATGAAGCCAAACCTTACCCACACCATTACTTAGTTGTCGGCTAAAGCCATCGGCATAGCCAATACGAATGGTGGCAATTCGTGCATTGCGGGTTACAATGCCTTTTCTGTTGTAACCTACGGTGTCGCCAGCGGCTACCGTACGAATTTGTGCAATGGTGGTATACAAGCGAGCCACAGGTTGTAAGGACAAGTGGCTAGATGGGTAAGGAGCAACGCCATACAAGCCAATGCCTAATCGTACCATATTCAATTGCCATTCGCTGTGGCGTTCAATTGCAGCAGAGTTGCCAATGTGTTGTAAGAAATTGTAAGGGATAACTTGTTGTAAGGCTTGCACCATTTGTTGAAACAATGCCATTTGCCTTGCGGTAAATGCATCGTGTTCGGCAGCATCACTTGCGGCAAGGTGACTGAATACGCTTTTAACCACCACGTTGCTTTGTGCGGTTAGCATTTGCGTAAGCTGCTGCATATCCTTCCATTCAAAGCCAAGGCGATGCATACCCGTATCGAGTTTGATATGTATTGGATATGCTTCAATAGCTTGCTGTTGTAAGTACGCAATAAACTGTTGTAGAATACTAAACGAAAATATTTCTGGTTCTAGTTGATAGGTTACCAGCGCATCGAAAGCTGCAGCATCAATATTCAGCACCAATATTGGTAAGCTGATGCCGGCCTTGCGTAGTTGAACGCCTTCATCGGCATAGGCAACGGCTAGGTAATCTACTTTTTGAAATTGTAATAATCGGCCTACTTCTGCACTGCCACTGCCATAACCATAAGCTTTCACCATGGCCATTAACTTGGTACCTGGCGTAAGCAACTGCCTAAACTGTTGCAGGTTATGTTGCATGGCTCCCAAGTGAATATCGAGCCTGGTTTGATGGCTTTGCAATTGCAACCATTGGTGCAATATTTCAAATTGAAATTGGCGAGCACCTTTTAACAGCACATACGCTTGTTGAAAATGTTGTGTTGTAAGACTTTGCTGCAAAGCTGCCACACTATCAAAGCACAAACACTGTGGCACATGTGCTTGTAAGATGGCTTGATGTGCAGTAATAGCAGTGCCTATACCAATACATTGTTGTATGCCAAACTGTTGTAACAACTTGGCTATGTCGGTATACAGTTGCGTTGGCGGTATGCCCGCTTGCAATACATCAGACAGTACGACTATTTTATTACTGTTACCTGCTTGTTGTTGCAAGTAATCGAGTGCAATGGTAAGCGACGAAACATCGTTACTATAACTATCGTTGATAAGATACGATTGATGCACACCCACCGTTAATTGCAATCGCATGTTTACAGGTGTTAACTGCAACATACGTTCGGCAATAGTATCGTCGCTTAAACCATAATCTAGTAAAAAAAGCCAGCAACAGCAAGCATTGTTAATACTTGCATCGTCGGTAAAGCGAATGGTTATTTGCCGTAAGGCGTTTTGATAATGAGCAGTAATGGTAGTAGCAGTTGCCGCTTTTTGTATCGTTTGTATTTGAAGTGTACAACCTGGTAGCTTACCAAAACTGCGTACCTGCGGTTGTGCTAATATACCTTGCGGTAAATGCAGTGCCACACTGTCGGCATGTAGGTATTGCCTATCAACATTGGCCAGTAGTTGCCATTTTTCGGTGGCTTTATGCGTAAGACTATCGAAGCCGGCACTATGTGCTGCTCCAAGCGTGGTGAAGATGGCTGCTGTTGGCGCAATCATTTGCCGTAAGGCATGCATTTCTCCTTGTTCTGAGATGCCTGCTTCTATAATTGCCATGGTATGTGACGTATCCATTTGCCATAGACTTAATGGAACACCAATTTGGCTGTTGTAGCTGCGTGGACTGCGTACAATACGTTCGTTCGGTTGAAGTAGCTGATAGAGCCACTCTTTCACAATGGTTTTGCCGTTGCTACCCGTAATGGCAATCACCGGATATTGAAATTGTTGTCGATGATATGCGGCAAGTTGTTGTAATGCTTGTAAGGTGTTAGTAACCGATAAGAAAACCGCTTTTGGATACAGATGTGTAGCTACAGGCTTACTTACTACAAATGCAGTTACACCACGTTGATATACTTCATCGATAAAGCTGTGCCCATCGCGGCCAGCACCTGCAAGGGCAAAAAATAAACTCTGTTCTGGAAAAACAATTTTGCGACTATCGGTAACTAAAAATTGAATGGTTGCATCAATGGCGGTATCGCCAATAATATTGGCTTGTACAATTTGTGCAATATGCTGAAGCGAATACACCATTGCTGTTGTTATAAGGTATTATCATCTACATCGTGGGGTACGTACTTTTTCTTATGATAGATGGAGTACACAATTGAACCACCAATGCAAAGCAAAATCATACCTAAGCTAATGGTTACCTGAATGCCTTTATTCGGAATCCATTCATTGATCCAATGTTCGGCTAGCATTTTAATACCTATAAATACCAATACAATCGCAATACCCTGTTGTAAAAAATCGAATTTGCTCACAGCGCCACGCAACAAGAAAAATAGAGAACGCAAGCCAAGCACCGCAAAAATATTGCTAGTATAAATCACTAGTTTTTCGCGACTGATACCCATGACCGCTGGTATGCTATCCAGTGCAAAAACCAAATCAATTGCAGCCAACATTACCACAACTACAAATAGCGTTGTGTACTGCGGCTTGCCTTTGGCATCACGTACTACATATTTGCCATCGCCATCGTGTGGGGCGAGGGGCAAAAATTTATTAAGCAACTTGTACACTTTACTATCGTGTGGTTCAAATGCTTCATCATCGTTAGTGGTGAACATATGATAACCTGTGTATACTAAGAATACACCAAAAAAGTATAATACCCAATGGAATTTATCTACCAAGGCTACACCCACCGTTATGAACAATGCCCTAAAAACAATGGCCATTAAAATGCCAATTAAAAGCACTCGGCCATAATGTTTTTCTTTCACATTAAAAGAAGTGAATATGAGAATGAATACAAAAATGTTATCTACACTTAAACTCCATTCCATTAAATAGGCACTAACATATTCAAGCGCCATGGTAGGGCCTTTTTCACCTTCTTCGAAATAAATGAATACTCCAAAGCTCAAAGCAAGTCCAACCCAAAAAAGGGTTTGAATCAATGCTTGTCGCATGGTAGTAATTTTATCTTTTTTGTTGAGAATTACTAAATCTAGTAACAAGGCAAGTACTAGTACAATACCGAATACGAGGTATACAATTTGATCTTTGGTCATGCGTGTTTGTTATTACGTAGTAGCGTATTTTCTTTTGCGTAAGCTGTTAAAAGTAATTCCGAACAATAGTACAAGTACAATTGGAATTAAGGTGTTTATTAATTGCCAAAAACCACTGTTATTGCTTAGTTTTTCTTTATCTAGTAATCGCAGTTGTAACTCTTTGTTACGAGCTTTGTAGAGCGGCCTTTCACTGACCATGTAATCAATGCAGTTCAATAAAAATTCTCTGTTGGCGAATCGATAGGCTTCAAAAGGTAGCATGCCCATTTCAAGCGGGCCATCTGTTTTGGTAACAACGTTGGTAACCACATCGGCATCGGCAATGAAAATTTGTTTAGATGGTTGGTTAGCCCTTGCGGTAAATGGTAAGCCAGTTGCTACCTGAACACTATCTCTCAAGGCTGCTGGAATGCGATTGGCATATAGCGAACTGAAGTTGCCTTCGCAAAGAACTGCCACAGGAATATAGCTTTTGTTGAATTGTAAAAAATCGTTCTCGCTGCGAATATTGTTAAGCGTAACAAGTGCGGGGCTGGCTACTCGCTTACTGTTAGTATCAGTTGCTAGTAAAATAGTTTTTTGAATATTGGGTGCTTTTACGGTATCAATACTTCCTGGGAATATAGGTAATACACGATCTAAATTTTTAGTGATAGGGCTATTGCCTACACCACTTACGAATGGATAATACGGCCAAGGTATGCGTTGCATGCGTGGACTATTATCGGGGTTGTAGCCAACAATCAATGGTATTTTGCTACAATTCAAATCTTGTACTAAATCGTTATTAATACGTACACCTTGTTTGAACAATAAATCGTCGATGTTTAAGTTGCGATCGAAGGCAACAAAATCGGCTTGGCTACGCATGAGGCTATCGAGTTCAGCATATACTTTATCAATACACCAAATGATATTACCTCCGTTCATTACGTATTGGTCTAGCTTTAGTTTGTCTTCATCGGTAAATGGTTGTGTTGGCTTTACCATTAACAAAGCATCAATTTGACTTGCAAGGGGATAGCCTTTTTTCAGATCAAAGATGGCTAGGCGATAATCGTTGCGTAAGCTTTCGCCTAGGTCATTTACCGTAAGGTCTATTGGCTGACCATTACCTACCACATAGGCAATGGTTGGTATGCGTTTTCTGGTGAGCTTATCAATCGCATTCGCAAATTTGAATTCTAATAATGCTTCTGCTGCATTGCGTGTTGCTTCTTTATCTTCTTCTGGTATGTCGGTTAAAATATTGTATTGTTTGAATACTTTTTTGCTGCTGCGAAGGTCTACTACAATGGCTTTACCATTGGCAGTACTTACAATAGCCGATGGTGTAATGAGTTGCTCTGTGTTTTTGTTATCATTAGCTACTATTTCGCTGCTCCGTTCAAATACTACACCCATGCGTTGTAAGCTATCGAACAGTTGATATTTAAGCGTATCGGCGAGTCCTTCACCCGGAGTTTCGAAGCTCACCGTGATTTTTCGATTGCTACGAGCCGATAACTCTTCGAGCAAATCCGTAGTAGCAATGGCTAGTTTTTTATAATCGGCCGGTAGGCTACCATGCAGCAATACTTTAACGTGGATAGGCTCTGTTAAGCTATCGAGTAAGTTTTGAGTTGCTGCAGTAATGGTAAAGCGTTTTTCGGCAGTAACATCGGCCCTGTAATGCCAGTATTGTGCCAACATTACAATAACAATGCAACCCAAAGTGGTAAAGAGTAAGCTATATTTTTTATTGCGAAGCATACGGTTAAGAGCGTTGTTCTAGGTTGTGTTTAGTAATGCTTAGGCAAAGCAATATGAGCGCTAAAAAATAAACGATATCTCTGGTATCGATAACGCCTCTACTTAAGCTTTGATAATGAAACTGTATGCCCAACATTTCAATGTAGTAGGCAATAGCTGCAACAAACGATAGCTTGCTTACAGCCGTTAACCCTCCAAATGCCAAAAAGCTGGCAAATGCTGCCATTACAAAGGCAACCACGGTATTATTGGTATAGCTACTGGCCGCAATGCCAATGGCCGTAAAGGCTGCTGTGAGCAGCCATAAGCCAATGTAGCTGCCAATGGTGCCACCAATATCAATACCACCCGTTGTACTTAATTGTTGCACACTAATAGCATACACGATGGTTGGAACTAAAGCTGTGGTTGCTACCAATAGGCAGCCTAAAAATTTGCCTATAACAATATGCCAATTGCTGATTGGTAAGGTTGCCAAGCGTTCGAACGTACCTGTTTTTAATTCGTCGGCAATGCTACGCATGGTAATAACTGGAACTAAAAATAACAGCACCCATACCGCGTTGGTAAAAAAGCCTTGCAACGTGGCATAGCCAAATTGCAAAATGCTGGTATCGGGAAAAACAAATAGAATCAGGCTATTGATGAGTAAAAAAATGATGATGGCTAAATAGCCGGTAAGGCTACCAAAAAATTGCTGCCATTCTTTTTTGCAAATTTCGAGCATGGGTCAAAAATAAGTGAAGCTGCTGCAAATAACCTTTTTAAAACGAACAAGCGACACACGAATGCATCGTATGTCGCTTGTAAAATGTTAAAATAAAGCAGGGGTTACACCGCAAAGCTTTCTCCACAACCGCAGCTTCTACTTGCATTAGGGTTGTTGAAGTAAAAGCCCTTGCCATTGAGCCCATCGCTGAAATCTAGCTCAGTGTTCACCAAGTATAAAAAGCTTTTAAGGTCGGTAACAATTTTAACGCCGTTATCTTCAAATACCTGGTCCATTGGTTTTTGCTCGTTATCAAAATCTAGCTTGTAGCTCAAGCCACTACAACCACCGCCTACAACCCCTACTCTTAAAAAGTAAGTTGGGTCGCCAGCAATACCTGCATCGTTCATTAACTGCAACACCTTTGCTTTTGCTTTTTCACTTACGTAAATGCTATTCTCCGTTGCTACCATAACCTTCAATTTAAATACTTGTATGAGAAAACAGTGCCAAACCTAATTTTATAGGATTAGTGCACACCTTTTTCTTCAAATTGCAATGCTTCTAAGCCATTCTTAACGCGGTAGTCGTTGATAGCTGCCTTAATGGCATCTTCAGCAAGAACAGAACAGTGAATTTTTACAGGAGGCAAGTTTAATTCTTCCACAATCTCCATGTTATCAATATTCAATGCCTGATCTACTGTTTTACCCTTTAACCATTCTGTGGCAAGGCTGCTACTGGCAATAGCAGAACCGCAACCAAATGTTTTAAACTTAGCATCGGTAATGGTACCTGTAGTTTCGTCTACCTCGATTTGCAAACGCATAACGTCGCCACATTCAGGAGCACCTACTAAACCTGTACCAACGTTTTTCTTTGCTTTATCAAGCGTACCAACGTTTTTAGGATTTTGGTAATGATCAATTACTTTATCTGAGTAAGCCATATGTTTTTGTATTTATTGTTGTTGAATCAATTTGGTTTTTGGTAAATGAGGTACGATTAATGGTGTACCCAAGCCACTGAATCTAAATCGATACCTTCTTTGAACATCTCCCAAAGTGGGCTCATTTCACGTAGCTTCAATACGGTATTGGTAATTTGCTCAATCGTGTAATCAATTTCTTCCTCGGTAGTAAAGCGGCTCAAACCAAAACGCAAGCTGCTATGTGCTAAATCGTCGCCTAAGCCAAGTGCTTTTAAAACATAGCTTGGTTCTAACGAAGCGCTTGTACAAGCAGAGCCTGAGCTTAAAGCAATGTTCTTGTTAAAGCCCATTAGTAAGCCCTCACCCTCAACATACTTGAAAGAAATATTGGTTACATGTGGTAAGCGATATTCTTTATGCCCGTTTAAATAGCTTTCTTCAATTTGTAACAATGCGTTTTCTAGCTTGTCGCGGAGCTTTACAATTCGTGCTGTATCGGTTTCCATTTCGGTGCGGCATAGTTCACAAGCTTTACCAAAGCCTACAATACCAGGTACATTTAATGTACCGCTACGCATGCCACGCTCGTGACCACCGCCATCCATTTGGGCTGTAACTTTAACACGTGGGTTCTTACGGCGTACGTACAAAGCACCAACACCTTTAGGACCGTACATTTTGTGCGCTGTAAATGCCATGATGTCGATACCATCTTTTTGTACATCTACAGGAATTTTACCCACAGCTTGTGTACCATCGGTGAAGAACAAGGCGCCATGTTTTTTAGCAATTGCACTGATTTCATGAACAGGCTGTACTACGCCAATTTCGTTGTTAGCATACATGATAGCTACTAAAATGGTAGTGGGCTTCATGGCAGCTTCAAGTTCAGCTAGGTCTATAAGGCCATCGGCTTTTACCGGAAGGTAAGTAACTTCTGCACCAAGTTTTTCGAGGTGCTTGCAGGTATCTAGTACCGCTTTATGTTCGGTAGTACAAGTGATAATGTGATTACCTTTGCTGGCGTACATTTCAAATACACCTTTAATGCCAAGGTTGTCGCCTTCGGTAGCACCACTTGTGAAAATGATTTCTTTCGCATCGGCACCAATTAATTTGGCCACTTGCTCACGTGCATAATCAACTGCTTCTTCTGCTTGCCAACCAAAAGGGTGGTTACGGCTAGCAGCATTGCCAAATTGCTGGGTGAAGTATGGAATCATTGCTTCCAATACCCGCGGATCCATTGGCGTAGTTGCGTTGTTATCTAAATAAATCGGTAAACTTAGCATAATAAATAGGATGGTTTTCGGTATATTATGTTGCAAAACTAAGTCAAACAATGAATTTTGCTACGCTTCGGCTCATTGAAAGCCTCTATTTTCCCATATTCAAAAGCGATGATCATGGAACACATCGAGCATATTGGTATAGCTGTTAAAGATTTAACAACTGCCATTCCGGTTTATGAACAACTTTTAAACACGCCTTGCTACAAAAGAGAGTTGGTGGTGAGTGAAGGTGTTGAAACCGCATTTTTTGCGACAGGCATCAACAAAATAGAACTGTTACAAAGTACAACGCCCGATGGGGTTATTGCCAAGTTCATTGAAAAACGTGGCGAGGGGCTGCATCATATCGCTTATGCAGTTACCGATATTAAAGCCGAAATGGAGCGTTTGAAAGCAGCGGGTTATACTTTATTGAATGCTGAACCCAAGGCAGGGGCAGATAACAAATGGATTTGTTTTGTACATCCAAAAAATACCAATGGCGTACTAATGGAACTTTGTCAGGATAGGGGGTAGCAATTGCTATTGTTGTAACAACCGATAACCTTGCGTTGATATTTGAAACATGGCAGTAGGTACTGGCAATAAGCTGATTTTGGTAGCTGTATAGCGAATGGTGCTTTTCTGAGCACCTTCCATTTGGCTATCGTATTCTAATACAAAGCCAGGCACGCCTTTAAACTGATAGCTGTTTTCGCCGGTGCTGGGGTAAATGTTGGGTGCATACCAAATGGTGTATTGGCTGCCATCTTTCAAAGTGGCGATGGCTTGCAGACAATCATAGTTGAGAATTTTTTTGGTTACTTTAACAAGCTCAATTTTCATATCGTCGTACTTGCTGTTAAAGGCTTTCCATTGTGTTGTGTTGAGAATGCTTACAAATTTGTTATCGCCAATTTCTCTAAAAATAGTAGCTGTATTCTGCTTGCCATCTATCATAGTGGTTTGCTTGTAGGCAGGCCCAAAAATATCTACACGGCTTTGCGAGCCTTTGATGTACAAGGTTTTGGTGGTTTGTTGTAAAATGTTTTTGAGGTTCGCATCTACGGCCGAATCACTGGTAATGGTAAATTCAACGGTGGCTTCTGCAACAAGTTTTTGTCGTGCCTGTTGCGTGCCTTGCAGTGGCCTATTTACCGTAAGGTTAACCATTGACGTACCAAGAACAATGCTGCCAAATAATAGAAATAGCGACTTCATATAATAACGTGTTGTGCTAAAAGTAGTGAAATAACCGTGCCAATTATTGCCAAAGCGGCACGATGCATTTTTCGTGAATGGCAGGCGCTGGTCCCCAATTGTATTGGTAATCGCCTACCGATTGTACCCATCGAATACCATAAATGCTATTGCTTAAAAAAACAGCTTCGGCTTTGGCCAACATGGCGGTAGTAATGCTTTGCTCGTGGCATGAAAAGCCAGCAGCAGGTATACTTTGCAGTAAATGCTTACGCATAACACCATTGATGCCGCCATCGGTAAGCGGAGGTGTTAAAACAGCACCATTAATCACACACCAAAAATTGGCAATAGTAGTATCGGCAACTGTTGCTTTGTGATTAAGTACGATAGCATCGTTCAAGTGCTCGGTTTTTGCCCACAGTGCGGCCATGCCATAACCCAAGTAGTTATTGCTTTTGATGTTAGCGAATGTGTCGGTTGTTTTTTGTGCCTTACGGTAAATGTCTATTACCAAGCCATTCTCGTTGAGATGTTGGTTCGCCGGATTAAGTTCCCAAGTTTGTATTACCATATTAGGGAAATGGTTCTCAGGATCGTACAAACCTCCGTTACCTCTAAAAACACTTAATCGAACACGTGCTAACGTTGTATGGTAATTTTTTTGTGCCAACAGCTTAACTTGTTGTGCTACATAACTTGCTGTGAAATAGCTTGGCAGTGAAAATGAGAGTGTTTCAAGGCTATCCAACAAGCGTTGCATATGTAATTGTTCGTTCACCAACTTCCCACGAACAATTTTCATGGTTTCGAAGCATCCATCGCCATAGCGGAAGCCTCTGTTGTTCGCACCAATCATGGGCTTATCGTTGCGAACATACGCACCATTGTACCATAAAAAATGTGGAGTAGGCATGGCTCAAAAATAGATGCTTCAGCACGATTGGTAGTTATATTTTTACAGTATGATTACCATAGCACAAGTTTGTAAAGCCTTAGAAGCGTGGGCACCGTTGCCTTACCAAGAATCGTACGATAATTGCGGGTTGTTGGTGGGTAGCGGTAATGTAACAGTTACAGGTATTTTATGTACGCTCGATTGTACAGAAGCTGTTATTGAAGAAGCTATTGCCAAACAATGCAATCTGATTGTAGCGCATCACCCCATTGTATTTGGCGGTTTAAAGCGATTGAATGGCAGTAATTATGTAGAACGTACCGTAATGCTTGCGCTGCAAAATAATGTTGCGATTTATGCTATTCATACCAATGCCGATAATGTAGTAACGGGTGTTAATGCCAAGCTTGCAGCTAAATTAGGCTTAGAAAATGTTACTGTGCTTGCTCCTAAAGCAGGGCTACTGGCTAAGTTTATTACTTATGTTCCTGATTCGCATGCCGATCAAGTAAAAGCGGCTATTTGGCAGGCAGGTGGTGGTACTATTGGTAATTACAGTGAATGTAGTTTTTCATTTGCCGGTAACGGCACCTTCAAAGGCAATGAACAAAGTAATCCACAATTAGGGTATAAAGGCGAACGTACCAACGTGGCAGAACAACGTATTGAAGTAATCATACCAATACACTTACAACATAAGGTGCTAGCGGCTGTTCGTGCTGCACATGTATACGAAGAAGTAGCGTATGAGATTATTCCGTTAGCTAATGTACATCAAGAAGTGGGTAGTGGTATGGTGGGTAATTGGTCTACCCCGAAAGCGGCTGCCGAAGCATTGGCATGGGTGAAAACTGTGTTAAAGGTGCCGGTAATAAGGCATACACCAATAGTGCAGCCGTACCTACAAAAAGTGGCAATATGTGGTGGTGCTGGCAGCTTTTTAACCAAAAAAGCTATTGCAGCAGGTGCCGATTTATACATTACTGCCGATATCAAGTATCACGAGTTTTTTGATGCCGACGGTCAACTGTTACTTGCCGATGTAGGACATTTTGAGAGTGAACAATACACCTCTGAATTGCTTTTCGAGGTTTTGCGAGCCAATTTCCCTACATTTGCTGCCATTTTTAGTAGTGCTACTTGTACCAATCCTGTGCATTACTTTTAAATTTGTTGTAACTCTATAATCAGATATAATCATATGGCTACCGTTAAGGACTTTTCTGTGGAAGAAAAATTGTTGGCCCTCATCAAGTTGCAGAAGATTGATAGCAAACTTGATCAAATTCAAATTCTAAAAGGTGAACTTCCTATGGAAGTAAGCGACTTAGAAGATGAAATTCAAGGTTTAAACAGCCGTAAAACACGTATTGAAGAGGAAATTAATGGTATTGCTGAATACATCGAAGGACGTAAAGCTGCGATTGTAGAAGCTGAGGAACTGATCAAGAAATACGAAAAGCAAAGCGAAGCTGTTAAAAACAGCCGTGAGTTCGAAGCAATCAATAAAGAAATTGAAATGCAACAACTCGAGGCTAAGTTGGCAGAAAAGCACATTCGTGATGCTAACGAAGAAATGGCTGAGAAAGTTCGTAACCTCGATAATGCTAAAAAAACAATCGCTACCAAAGAGGGCGTTCTAAATCATAAGAAAGGCGAATTAGAAAAAATTATTGCCGAGACAGACAAAGAAGAAACCGCTTACAGAAAAGATATTGAGGCTGCGAGAGGTGCTATCGAAGAACGCTTATTGTACAGCTACGATCGTATCCGCAACAGCTACCGTAACGGCTTGGCTGTAGTGCCAATTGAGCGTGATGCTTGCGGCGGTTGCTACAACAGCATTCCTCCACAACGCCAAAGCGAAATCAAGCAACGCAAAAAAGTGTTGGTATGTGAGAACTGCGGTAGAATTTTAGTAGACGAAGATTTAAACAATACTGTAGAAATCTAATACTTAAGATAAGTAACCATTCTATGCGAAGGAGTCCGTAAGGGCTCCTTTTTTATGGCATACCTTGCGGTAAATGATGGTGCTGATTGGCATAACATTTACCGTAAGGTGTACTTATCGTTTCAAATGTCGCGTCATTCTGGCCACACGATCTTCAAGCTTTTCGCTGCTTATGCTTTCTCTGATAGAATCTACTTTAATCGGAAAGCTAAAAGGTGTGAATTGCGTAGGTTGCGTGATAACAATAGTGCTGTTGGCAATGCGTTGCAACATATCGCGTAAGCGGGCTTCTTCTAACTGCTGATCGTAAATTTCTTGATAAGCTTGGCGCAGCAGCATGCTGTTGCTGTTAAACTCTTGAAATACTTTGAACAACAAGCTGGCACTACTTTGTAGGTGTTTTGCTTTTTTATGTTCGCCAGGGTACCCCTGAAATACGAGTCCGCTAATAACAGCAATATCTCTAAACTTACGTTTGGCCATTTCGGTGCTATTCACACTTCGTTGAATATCGGCGCTAAGGTTATCGAGTGAAAAAAGTTGATAAGCATTGGCTGCAGTAATAGGTATGGGTTGGTCGCTCAATAACTCAAAGCCATAATCGTTCATTGCAAAGCTGAAGGTAATCGGCTGAATTTTACTGAGGCGATAAGCTAAAATACTCGCCATGGCTTCGTGCACCATACGTCCTTCGAAAGTGTAGCAAAACAAATGGTGCCCGTCTTTGGTGTCAATGAGTTCTATTAGCAGTTCGTTGCTTTTAGGAACATGACTTAACGATTGCTGTAGCTCGAAAAGTGGCTGCAATACTGCCAACTCAATCGCTTGATTGCTGCTGGTAGCCGTAGCTTTATCAAGTGCTTGCCGAAGGTGCCTGCCGAGGTTGGCACTGAGCGACATGCGGCCGCCCATCCAACTGGGTATGATGCTTTTCTTCGCTTTCGATGGCCGCACCATTACCGTCATCTCTTTGATTTGAATCAATTCTAAATTTCGGCCTGCCAAAGTGAAACTATCGCCTGGTTCTAACTTGCTGATAAACCATTCTTCAATAACGCCTAAAAATTTGCCTTGCAGTGTTTTCACCTTCAACATTGCATCGCTTACGATGGTGCCAATGTGTAAGCGGTGCCGCATGGCAATACCACGACTTTTGATAGCATAACGACCATCGGGTTGTATCACAACTTTTTGATACTCGTCGTATGCTTGCAGCGCCGGACCGCCTGTTGTAATGTATGCCAACACCTCGTTCCATTCTTCTATAGTAATACTTTCAAAGCAGTAGGTACTACGAATTTCTTCAAAGGTTTCAGTTGGATAAAAGCCTTCGCCAACAGCAAGCGTACATAAATACTGTGCCAATACATCGAAGCATAGCACCATAGGTTCACGATGCTCAATCACCTTTTCTTCAATAGCATTTTTAATAGCGGCAACCTCCATCAATTCAAGCGAGTGGGTGGGCAGAAAATATATTTTACTCACCTCACCCGGTCGGTGGCCGCTGCGGCCTGCACGTTGCAAGAAGCGAGCTACACCTTTGGGGCTACCCACTTGAATTACGGTATCAACCGGTCGAAAATCAACACCCAAATCGAGGCTGGCGGTACAAACGACTGCTTTTAGTTTTTGGGTATGTAAGGCTTCTTCTACCCAAAGGCGTAGCTCTTGTTCAATACTTCCATGATGCAGCGCAATAGCTCCAGCCAAATGCGGTGCTACATTCAACAAGGTTTGGTACCAGTTTTCACTCATACCCCTGGTATTAATGAAGAGTAAAGTGGTATTACTCGCTTCAATAATAGGAACCACTTTATGTGCTAGTTGAATGCCTAAATGTCCGGCCCAAGGGTATGTTTCAATCTCGTCAGGAATAACAGGAATAACGGCTATTTGCTTGTCGATATTAGCTTTTATCAACCGCCAATTACATTTACCGTAAGGTTGTAAAGGTGCCATTAGAACATCGCCAGCTGTTTGTAAGTTGCCAATGGTAGCCGAAATGCCCCATATTTGAAGGCGTGTACCTTGCGGTAAATGTTGTTGTGCAAAGCGTACTAGCCTGCTGATGGCGAGTTCTACCAAAACGCCACGCTTGCCGCCAATCAGTTCGTGCCATTCATCTACAGCCACAATGCGAAGGTGTTTGAAGGTGGCACTACAATCTTTTTGTGCTAGTAATAGGTGAAGGCTTTCTGGTGTTATCACCAATACTTCTGGCATGTTCCTTTTTTGGCGTTGCCTTTCTTGCACATCGGTATCGCCATTTCTAATAGCTACCTTCCAAGGGATCGATAGGGCTGCTAGCGCATCTTCCATGGCACGGGCTATATCTTTAGCCAATGCTCTGAGCGGTGTAACCCATAAGAGTTGTAACCCATTGTTTTTTTGTTGTTGATACCGCTGCGGATGCTCGTTGATATACTGAATAACAGCACCTAAAAAAACGGAGAAGGTTTTGCCGCAACCTGTAGGGGCGTTCACAATACCGCTTTCTCCAGCGGCAATAGCATTCCAAGTTTCGCTTTGAAATGCAAATGGTTGCCACTGCTTACTGGCTAACCATTGATGAATAACTGAACTACCTACCGATTGCATGAGGTTAAGATAACAACCACGATCTGGTTGAGTTGTAACGGGAATAAAAAAATCTGTGTTGCAACGCTTAAACAAACACGTCAAAGCCAATCTGCACTTGATGTTGCAACACTTGATGCTTATCTTGATTTTTTTATAAATTAAAGTTAGGTTTTACTTAAAAAGCGACCCTTTTCGGTCAATTGATAGTGCTGCTTTGGTGCATTATGTTACTTTTGCTGCTCAACCGTACTTTATGAAGAAAATGCTGTTTATGGCCACAGCCGCAATTATGGCTATGGTATCTTGTAAAAAGGCAGACAGCGATATGCTTGATTCGGCTCGTTTTAGCAACGATGCTGCAGCACACAATAAGCGTTTAAGTTTTAAAAATATTGGTGTACTTGGTTATCAGTCGGCGAACAAAACAGGTGGCAGAGGTATGCAGCCTGTACCTGTTGCCAATCAGTATCCGATTGAATTGATTGCAGAATTATTTCCACCAACAGTGAACGGACAAGAAGTTCAAGCAAGCCATGTAGATGCCAATGGTTCAGTAGCTTATGTGGCTTATAATCAGCGTTTAGATGGTTATGTAGGTGGTATTGAAATTGTAGATGTAAGCAATGCACTCAGTCCGAGTGTTGTTTCGCAGGTGTTATTCCCTGATAGAGATATTAGTTCTGTAACCTACCATAACAATCGTTTGTACTTTGTAGGGGCGTGTCATATGCCTAATTATCCTGGCTTTACCACTCCTGCTATTTTTGGTTACTTAGATCTTACGAATAATGGTACGCAGTTCGCTGGTACAGGGCGTACGTTCAATATGCCAGGTCGTGTTGCTACCGACTTAACTATTGATGGCAACAGAGCTTACATTACCTCTGGTAACGATGGTGTGTTTGTAACCTTTGATTTAACAAGCGAAACCGTTGTATCAAGTAATGGCTTTGCCGATTTGCGGAGTGTAGCAGTTAATAATTCAACAGTAGCCCTATACAGTGGCGATAGTAAGTTGCGCTATTTTAACAAAAGCAATTTGAGTGCTATTCGTACCGTTGATTTGCCAGCCGATTGGGCAGAGGCTAAGCGTACCATTGCATTTCATAACGATTACTTGATAGTAAGTGCTGGTAAGCGTGGGGTACAGTTATTTGATCCTACTGGTACAAAAACCGATGAAATTTTATTGCCTACTTCTTTACCGAATATCAATCCCGATGAAATTGTAACCAATGGTGTAACCAATAACAACGGCTACTTTGCTGCTGCTAACGGTGCTGCTGGTATTTATGTTGCCGATATGACTCCGGTGAACAATTTCAATGTTATTGGTCGTATCGATTTAAATGGTAGCGCCAATTTTGTGAAAAGTGTAGGTAACTACATTTATGTTGCCAATGGTCGTGGCGGTATTAAAATCATTCGTTTGGTACGTGGTACCATCCATGGTATTAACTGTAACACATTCCCCGATTATGCAGGTAGTAGCGACTTGGTAGTTGGTGCTAGCGAAAATTTAGTACATGGCCAGGCACTAGGCTTACAGAGCCTTACGGTAAATGGTCGTTTGTACCATTGCGGTACGGTTACAGTGTTAGATGCTGTGAATGTTAATAACGGCGGCACATTAGAAGTGCACGGTGCCTTTTCACAAGGGCAGTATCCTGCCGGAACAGGTGCTCCATTTACTGTAAAGAGCGGCGGACACCTTATGGTAGAAGGTCACTTGAAGGTATATGGCGATTTTGTAATGGAATCTAATAGCCGACTTACCTTTTTAGGAACCAATAGTCGTATCACCATTTATGGTCGTTATATCAGAGGTAACAACATTACCATTATCGGTACTAGTTATGTAGATACTTACAACAAGTTAGATGTAACACCCGATTACAATAACGTATTTACTTTCTTAAACAGCACTACCAATAACAGCAGTGGCGTAAGTGCTACAGCCGTTGCACTCGATGCCTTCCAACGTTTTGAATTCAATAGTTTAAGTAACCCAAGTGGTGCCATGCAAACTATGAACATCTACGAAGGCAGTAACTTAAAACTTACAGTTACTTTCCCTGCCGATTATATAGGTCGCCCTTATCGTTATGGAAAAACGTACAACCAAACGGTAACTCGCAACTTTGCAGCCGGCGATATATTCTTATAATCTCGATGGCGTAATCATATTTACCGCAAGGTAGTCTTCAACAAAGGCTACCTTTTTTATTTAACAAACTAAAGCCCGCCAAGCCGTTGGTTAGTTTTATTTTTGAAATATGCGAAAGTGGTGGATGTTATTGCTGTTAACCCTTACGGTAAATACCAACTCATTATGGGCAGCACCTGTATTTGATTTTAACCCAACCTGTCAAAAGGCTTATAAAGAGCTGGTGCAATTACGTATTGCTCATGGTGAAGCACTTATTGCAGAAGCCAGGGCACAAAATCCAGAAAATCTTATCGTAGATTATTTAGAAGGATACGTACATTTTTTTATACTGTTCTTTAATGAAAACCCAGCCGAATATGGTTGGCGAAAGGCAAGATTTGAAGCCATCATAGAAAAATTGGCCGATGGCCCAACGAATAATCCGTGGTACTTGTACACGCGTAGCGTAGTGCATTTGCAAAAAGCTGTTGTGGCCATAAAGTTTAGTGAGCGTTGGAGTGCCGGATGGGATCTGCGAAAGGCTTTCATGTTAGTGAAAGACAATCGGAAAAAATACCCAACATTCGTTCCGAACGATTTAATCTATGGGCCAGTGCAAGTAGCCGCAGGCGTTATCCCCGATGGTTACAAATGGCTGGCTAGTCTTTTTGGTTTAAAAGGCTCTGTGAAAACAGGCATGAGCATCATGCGCAACTTAGTAGATGCTAAAGATGCATGGGGCAAGTTTTACCAAGAAGAGGCAAATTTTTACTACTGTTATCTACAGTTTTATGTAGAGAACAAACAACAAGAAACAATTCGCTACATACAACAACGCCAGCTCGATGTAGTGAATAACCATTTATATGCCTACCTCGCCAGCAACTTAGGTATCAATAGCAAAAACACTGATTATGCCAGAACGGTTATTACCAAGCGTAATCAATCGAACGATTATTTAAACACACCCGTTTGGGATTTCGAAATGGGTTTTGTGCGGCTACATCATTTAGAATATGCAGAGGCTGCCAAGCATTACGATAGTTTTCTGCGCCAGTTTAAGGGCAAGTTTTATGTGAAAGATGCTGCTCAAAAACTAAGTTGGTGTTATTACCTGCAAGGTAATATGGCTGCTGCCAATACAGCACGTCAGTGGGTGTTGAGTAAAGGTGGTACTGATACCGATGCCGATAAAAAGGCATATAAAGATGCTAAAACAGGTAAGTGGCCACATCCATTACTGTTAAAGGCTCGCTTATTGAACGATGGTGGTTATAACAAAGAAGCAATCACCCTTTTACATGGCAAAACCGCTAACGACTTTGAATCAGAAGCCGAACAACTAGAATTTGTATATCGTGTTGCCCGCATTTACGATGAACTTGGTAAAGATGAAGAGGCCATACAGTTTTACCTTAAAGCTATTCAGCTAGGCGAGCAACGAACCGAATATTTTGCCGCACGTGCAGCCTTGCAATTGGGTATGTTATACGAGGCTAAAGGCCAAAAAGAACTAGCCATTCAATACTTCGAACGCTGTATCGCTATGGATGATCATGAGTATAAAGATAGCCTCGACCAACGTGCCAAAAGTGGTATTGCTCGCTGCAAAGGACTTTAATTTTCGCCATAAGCTGCCTAAGGTTATTTTTACGCCATGCTTCAGAAGTTGCATATACGTAACTACGCTATTATAGCTGCGTTAGACATTTCATTTACGCAAGGCCTTCAAATCATAACTGGCGAAACAGGTGCCGGTAAAAGTATTGTTATGGGTGCCCTACAACTTATTTTGGGTAGCCGTGCCGATACCAACATGTTATTCGATAGTACACAGAAATGTGTGGTCGAAGGCATCTTTACCATGCAACCTGCTTTGGTCGAAACACTTGCTATCATTGAGGTTGATGCCGAGGATAACGAAGTGGTGCTACGTCGCGAAATCGCCGCTAACGGCAAAAGCAGGGCTTTTGTTAACGATACTCCTGTTAACTTGCAGCAGCTCCGCTTCATCGCATCGGCATTGGTAGATGTTCATCAGCAGTTCGATACGCTCGAACTCGGCGAGCAAGATTTTCAACGAGATGTTATAGATGCCCTTGCGGTAAATGGTAAACTGTTACAGCAGTACAAAGAACAATACACTGCTTGGCGACAAGCCCAACAAGCACTAACGCAATTGCAGCAAGAACAACAGCAATTCAAAAAAGAGTTCGATTTCAACCAGTTTCAATACAACGAATTAGCAGAATGTAACTTTCAGCCGAATGAGTTAGAAGATGCAGTTGCTGAGTTACACCTCTTAAGCAACGCCGAAGGCATTAAAGCGGCTTTAGCCAATGTGGCATATACTTTTACCGAAGGCGAGCAGCCTGTCAACGCTGTTGTAAAGCAATTATTACAACAGCTACAGCAGCAACAGCATCCGCAGTTGCCCGCACTTACAGAAAGGTTGCAGGCTGCGTACATTGAACTGCAAGATATTGCCAGCGAAGTAGCTTCACTCGCCGACGATATTGTGTACGATGCAGCCCGTATTGAGTACTTGAACGAACGCATCAATATCGGGTATAAGCTGCTGAAAAAGCACAATCTTAACCATACCAACGAGCTGTTAGCCTTGCAAGCAGAGCTCGATAAAAAACTACAGGCAGTACTTGATATCGACGACGCAATACTTACACAGCAGCAGCATGTACAAGCACTCGAACAACAGTGTACTACACAAGCGCAAGCTATCAGTAAAGCTCGTTTGGCACAAGCACAGCCTTTGTCCCTTGCGGTAAATGATTTACTGCGACAGGTTGGTATGCCCAATGCCACCATTCAAGTGCAAGTACAGCCAACTACTTTACAACCACATGGTAGCGAAACCATAACTTTTTTATTCGATGCTAATAAAAGCGGTCGTTACGAGCCAATAGCAAAAGTTGCGAGTGGTGGCGAGTTGAGTAGGTTAATGCTTTGTATCAAAAGTTTGGTAGCGAAAAAAATGAATTTACCAACCCTCATTTTCGATGAAATCGATACCGGTATTTCAGGCGAAGCAGCCAAGCAGGTTGGTGCTATCATGTATCAGCTGGCACAAGGCCGTCAGGTAATTTGCATCACGCATCAACCGCAAATTGCAGCGAAAGCACAACAACATTTGTATGTGTACAAGCAAGCTGCTGCCAACGGTGCTGTTACAACTAACATTAAACTACTAAATGCCGATGAAAGTATAACAGCAATAGCACAAATGTTAGGAGGCGAAAACCCAAGCGAAGCGGCTTTAGCAAGTGCCCGTGAAATGAAAGCTACTGTTTAGCATGTATATTATTTCTTTTTTGGTGCCATTGGTATTGCTAAGCCTACCCTGTTGGTATGCAGGCCGTTGGCTTAATCTAAAGCTTAAGCCAAAAGAAAGTATCCTACGTTTTTTGATATGGGTGGCAGCCGTTATACTACTTTGTTTTGGTTATTTTTACATAGTACTTTGGCTATCAAGAGAGCAACTGTTAACATTATTCGCTCGATAAATTCAAAACTTACTGTTTATTTGTTCCTCAAATTGTTCGTATTTAAAACAACAACATATGGCACATAACTTACTTAAAGGCAAGCGTGGTATTATTACAGGGGCGCTCGACCAAAACTCAATTGCATGGAAAGTAGCTGAAAAAGCACACGAAGAAGGTGCCACTTTCGTTCTTACAAACGCACCTATCGCTATGCGTATGGGTGAAATCAATAAGCTTGCAGAAAAAACAGGTAGTACAATTATACCTGCCGATGCTACAAGTATCGAAGATTTAACCAAACTGTTTACCGAAAGCCAAGAAGTACTAGGAGGTAAAATTGATTTTGTACTCCATAGCATTGGTATGAGTGTGAACATCCGCAAGAAAATTAGTTATCCTGAAAGTAATCACGACTTTTTCATGAAGGGGCTCGATGTTAGCGCCATGAGCTTGCATAAAATGCTTTCTGTAGCTTGGAAGCTCGATGCCATTAATGAATGGGGTAGTGTAGTTGCATTATCGTACATGGCTGCACAGCGTACCTTCCCATTCTATACCGATATGGCCGATATTAAAGCTATGCTAGAGAGCATTGCCCGCAGTTTTGGGTATCATTATGGGCTTCGCAAAAAAGTACGTGTGAACACAGTATCGCAGAGTCCTACTAAAACAACAGCAGGTACTGGCATTAAAGGCTTTGGCGACTTTTTCGATTATGCAGAAGCAGTTGCGCCATTAGGTAATGCAAGTGCCGAAGATTGTGCGAATTACTGTATCACCTTATTTAGCGATTTAACCCGCATGGTTACAATGCAAAACCTATTCCACGATGGTGGTTATGTGAATACAGGCGTTAGTGATATTGTGATGCAAAAAATGGGTATTGAAAATAATTCAGAAGCGTAAAGCTTTGATAACCTTACGGTAAATGGGGATGCATTCCAATGCATCCCCATTTTATTTTTCGGTAAAGCATTAGGCAGCGCCGTACTGAAAGTTTATATTTGTTGGAACGTATTACCAGTATTATCAACTGTATGGCACAATGTTGTATTGTGAATGCTAGCTGCGTTAAAAAAGCTAGTGTTGCCGTAGCTACGCTTGGCGTATGCATTCTAATTGCTTCTGCAATTATTGGCAAAGAGCAATTGTTTTTATACCTGAATGCTAATTTGGGCATAGGCGTAGATTACTTCCTGGGCATTTTTACCAATGCCGGCGATGGTGTCATGTGGGTAGTCGTATTACTGCTGTTGCTATATCATTTTAAGAAGAAGCATTTTTTTCCACTGGTGCTCACTACTTTCTTAACCAGTACAGCTTTGGTGCAGTTTTGCAAATATGTGATACTGCCAAATGAGGCTCGTCCGTACAGCGCTATTGCCGATAAATCACTGATTCACACGGTTAGTTTTATCAAGCCACACGAAATCAATAGTTTTCCATCAGGACACACTACCACTGCTTTTTGTATTTATTTACTCCTTGCATTACTCATGCGACAATCATGGTGGTTGTGGGTTGGCTTGTTATATGCCTTATTAGTAGGTTATTCTCGTATTTATGTAGCACAACATTTCCCGCTCGATGTAGCAGCCGGCATGCTGGTGTCGGTCATTAGTATTTGGGTAGGGTTTTATGTACAAACACGATTTACCCCCGATATCAGAAAGAATTTTCAACCGCAGTTTATTTCATAACAGTATTCCAAATAGTGGCATCAGGTTTTTTGCCATTGATGCCTTGTAGCATCTGCATAAGAAAGGCTTCGTTATTTGCTTGTGCGGCAAACATTTGCATCATCTGATTCATGTTGTTCAAAAGGGCGGTATAATCGTATTTCCAAGCAGTGCCTTCTTTTACAAAGGTCATTGCAACAGGTGAGGGCTTTCCATTCACCACCAATGGTGCTGTTGCTGTATTGCCTTTAATGGTAATAGTGCCAAGCGTATTTTGGGTATTGATGTTTTTCTTCAATCCTTTATCCATCGATTGCATCATAAAATTTTGTGCATTCATGGCGAGCAATGCTTCGTCGGTAGTAGTATGGCGTAAGGTTAATACCGCTATCTTATCACTTAGTGGTAGCTGCATTACCTCTGCTTTTTTTGCCTTTTTGGCTAAGAGCAATACTTTATCGAAATATTGTTTTGAGCTGGTACTTAACATGCTCAAAATGGCTTTGGTATCTTTTTTATCTACCGCTGTTTCATAAGCTTTATACAAGGCTTGAATTTTAGCTGTTTCGCTATCGCTAATGCGTGTGGTGAAACTTGTTAAGCAACAGGTAGCCGCTATGAACACTATTACAATATGTCGCATAAAATCTGAAGTTTAAATATCAGTGTGTCATTTACCGTAAGGTAAATGTAGTACAACAAAAAAGCCTCACGAAGAGGCTTTTGATAAATGTTATTGCTGTTTAGGCATGGGTGTTATAAATCGTGGAACTTTCACGGGTTTGAACTTGTAAGGAAATACATAAGTGGTATGCCCTTTTTCCATTCGAACCAAACTAACGCTGCTTGCTTGCGGCGTTGTAGATACTTCAAAAGCGCCTTTAAACTGCCATGTGGTAGGGCGTAATGTTGTAAGGCTATAATTTTTCTTGTATAAAGCGAGTGATTTTAAACTAATGAGGCTAGCAGTAGTTTGTTTTTTGTCGCCACTTTTGCCAGTATATGAAGCAAATGCTATCTGCGCAAGCACAAAGCAGATGCTTATTGCCGCCAATTTTTTGATATTGATAGTCTTTGCCATAATACGAAGATAGGTTTTTTTAAGAAAGGTTTAAGAGTTAGACGCTTTTTTTGTTAAAACGTTGCCTTCAAAAAAATGTTACACAAAAAATTTATTTTTTTCAGTCGTACCCATTACTTTTCAGTAACAATCGGCGTATGTCTGAAGATTTTCCATACCAGGATGACGATCATAGCCGTGAAGAGCTAGCGAGTTTGGTACAGCAGTATCAAAACCTACGTCATGGTAGTGGTACCGCTTTCCTAGAAGAAGAGGCCTATGAACGTATCATCGACTATTTTGATGACACCGACGACCTTCCAGCGGCGCTTGAAGCTGCGGAAACAGGTTTAGAATATTTTCCCTACTCGTCGCACCTGCTCATCAAAAAGGCCGATTTATTGCTTGCAACCCGCCGTTATCAAGAAGCTTTAGACATTTTAGAGCAAGCAGCATTATTCGATAGTAGCGATATTAATCTTTACATCCTAAAAACAGATGCTTATTTGGCACTCGATAAGCAGCCACAAGCCGTAGCGCTGCTTGAAGAGGCCATCCGCATTTTTGATGGCGATGAGAAAGTAGATTTATTGTTTGAACTCGCCGATGTGTACGACGATTATGAAGATTTTGATAAGGTATTCGACTGCTTGAAACTAATTCTTGAACAAGAACCGAATAACGAAGAAGCACTGTATAAAATTTGCTTTTGGACAGACTTTACAGGGCGTAACGAAGAAAGTATTCGCTTGCACATGGCCATTATAGATGCCTTTCCGTACAATGAATTGGCTTGGTTTAATTTGGCTTGTGCTTACCAGGGCATCAAACTCTATGAAAAAGCTATTGATGCCTATCAATATGCCATAACCATCGACGAAAAGTTCGATTACGCTTACCGTAACATGGGCGATGCCTATATACGCTTACGCAAATACAAAGAAGCCATTGAAGTACTAAAGCGAGTTACAGAGCTAGCCCGCCCAGAAGATGTCATCTTTGAAGCGATTGGTCATTGCTTTGAGCGGCTTGGCAACTTTGCCCAAGCTCGTTTTCATTATCGCAAAGCGTCGCATTTAAGTCCCGACGATAGCAAACTGTATTATAAAATAGCGTGTACTTACGTAAATGAAGGCCAGTATCACCAAGCTATTAAACAGCTCGAAACAGCCATGCGAGTACATCGGCAAGTGCCTGAATACAATTTAGCTATGGGTGAATGCTATTTTCAGCTAGGGCAATACAAAGAAGCCGTGCATTATTTGAGTATTGCTGTTCGGGCTCGTCCCCGCAATAGCAGTAGCTGGGAGGCTTTGATTAGCTGTTTGTTTAAAGCCGGCTATTTTGAAGAAGCGATTCAACAATGCCATGCAGCATTACAGGCTACGGAGCATAAACCGGTATTCCTATTTCTCATGAGTGCTTGTCATTTCGCTTTAGGCGAAACAAAAGAAGCGGTGCTACAACTCGAAAAAGGAATGGAAGAATCGCCAAAACTCTTAAAGAAATTTGTTGAACTCAATCCCGCTATACTGCAAAGCCATCAAGTGGTAGATGTTATTGCTCGCTATAAAAAGGGAAAGAAACTGTAATTTTTTTAGTCTATTTATTCGGTAGATTATAGGAATTAGGCTGTATTTATTATTTTCGCCCCACTTTAGAAAAAAGCAGCCGAATGAATTTTAATCTTTCACAAATGCCCGACCGCTTGGTGAAGCCTCGTACCAACGGACTAACCATGGTTATGGATAAGGGCTTAAGCATACAAGAAGTACACAACTTTTTAAGCGTTGGAGCACCTCATGTAGATATCGTTAAGTTAGGTTTTGGTACCAGCTATGTTACACCTAACCTTAGAGAAAAAATTGAAGTATATAAGAGTTATAATATTCCCATTTACTTTGGTGGTACGCTGTTCGAAGCATTTTTAATTCGTAATCAGTTTGAAGATTATATCGCTATTTGTAAAGATTACGGTATCACCTACATGGAGGTTAGCGATGGTAGCATTACCATACCGCATGCCGAAAAATGTGGCTATATCGAAAAGCTTACACAACATGGCCTTGTACTAAGCGAGGTAGGTAGTAAAGATGCAGCCCATATTATACCTCCTTACAAGTGGATTGAATTAATGAAGGCCGAGTTAGAGGCGGGTAGCACTTATGTTATTGCCGAAGCTCGTGAAGCAGGTAACGTAGGTATTTACCGTGGTAGTGGAGAGGTCCGTGAAGGGTTGGTACAAGAAATTTTAACCCAAATTCCTGGTGAACGTATTATTTGGGAAGCTCCTCAAAAAGCACAACAGCTATACTTTCTTGAGTTGTTAGGTTGTAATGTTAACCTTGGTAATATTGCTCCAACCGAAGTAATTCCGCTCGAAGCCATGCGTATTGGCTTACGTGGCGATACTTTTATGCTGTACTTAGATAATAAATAAATGTTGGATTCGAACGATAAAGTAGTTGGCTTACTTGGCTATCCGCTTAGCCACAGCTTTTCTAAACGCTACTTTACCGATAAGTTTGCGGCCAGCGAAGACCTAAAGCAATGGTCGTTTCGGAATTTCGAAATTCCAGAACTCACTCACCAAACCTTGCAGGAGTTGCTGTTGCAAACAGCAGGACTGCAAGGCTTTTGTATTACGATCCCACACAAAAAAAACATCTTGCCGTGGCTGCATCATACCTCCGATGCTGTACAGGCCATTGGCGCATGCAATTGTGTACGCATGTACCATGGCGAGCTTTGGGGTTATAATACCGATTACCTCGGCTTTCGGCAATCGTTCGAGCCACTGTTACAACCACATCAGCAACAAGCATTGGTACTTGGTACAGGTGGCGCTGCAGCTGCCATTCTGTACGCCTTACGGCAAATGAACATTCGCTATACTATAGTGAGCAGAACCGCAGGTGAAGGTATGCTTACCTATAACGATGTTACGCCCGATGTGCTAGCAGCGCATCCCATTGTTATTAACACAACACCGCTGGGCACTTATCCGAACGTTCACGAAGCACCACAACTACCTTATGAAGCATTAACAACCAATCATTATTTGTTTGATGTGGTGTATAACCCGAATGTTACTCAGTTTCTTGCCCGTGGCGAACAAGCTGGCGCTATCGTGAAAAATGGTTACGATATGCTGGTATTACAGGCCGAAGAAAATTGGCGTATCTGGCAATCGCTACCTGCGTAGATTTTTACCGTAAGGTACACATAACACCAAAACATTCAGAAATCCCTTTATTTTTGAAACTTTCGTATGATAGCATTCTTACAGGGCGAAATACAAACCATTACTCCTGCTTGGGTTTGGCTGAACGTACATGGCGTGGGTTACGAGCTACATATTAGCAGTAACACTTACGAGGCCATTGCGAATGCCCAAACGGCATTGTTATATACCCATTTGCAGATTACGGAAAATGCACATACGTTGTATGGATTTGCCGAAGTGGGTGAGAAAACCCTGTTCTTGCATTTGATAAGCGTTTCGGGTGTAGGTGCAGCAACTGCAAGGCTTATGTTGTCTGGTATGCGGCCCGAAGAAATTGTGCGAAGCATTGTGCAGGGCAACGTAAAGCAGCTAGAAAGCATCAAAGGAATTGGCAAAAAAACAGCTGAGAGACTGATTGTTGAGTTGAGAGAAAAGCTTGGAAAAGCTAGTTTACAAAATCCTGCCCTTACGGGAAATGTTTTGAGCGGAGGTAAAATGGCAACAAGTATGGTGAATACACCAGAATTTGATGCCATAGAAGCACTTATAGCACTAGGAATACACAAGAATATTGCCGAAAATGCCGTTAAAGCAGCAATGACCAATAACGATGGAAAAGCCGACACCGAAACTTTAATAAAACTTGCACTTAAAAATTTATAGGCTTATAGAGGATACTTCTACTTAACTAAGGCTTAGATACATTGACTTTACGATATATTGTTCAATTCTGTTTACTGGTGCTAACTATGGCGGGCATGAGAAGCACTTTGCATGCCCAAAATAATGCAGGTACAAGTAATACCGATACCAATAAACTACGTTACCCCATCCGCGATACACGTGGCAGCCGCTTTTTTGGACGCCCTCAAATATTTGATTTTAGAGATTCTGGCATCGTAAAACGTACAATTGAGTACGATCCAATTACCAAGCAGTATGTGATTGTAGAAAAAATTGGTAACAGAACCTACCGCCAGCCTACCAACCTTACCTTCGAAGAGTTTTGGCGTTTGCAAAACCAGCGAGCCGAAACAGAGTATTTTCAGTTGCGTAACAGAACATTAGCTACACTCAATAGAAAAACCAAACGTCCGCCATTACAAGCATATCCCAGTTTATTTGACCGCATATTTGGTGTAGGTCCTGGTGGTTTAAAAGTAGATATTCGTCCGCAGGGTAATGTTGATTTATTTCTAGGATACCAAGGGCAACAAATCAAGAACCCAACTTTACCCGAAAGGGCAAGGCGTAATGGTGGTTTTGATTTTGATATGAATGCCAATTTGAATGTAATTGGTAACATCGGCGATAAATTAAAGCTACCCATTAACTATAACACGCTTGCCAACTTTGATTTCGAAAATCAGTTGAAACTAGATTATCGCGGAAAAGATGATGAGATTATTAAAAGCATAGAAGCTGGTAATATCTCCTTTTCCAGCAAGGGAACTTTAATACCAAGTACGCAAAGCTTATTTGGTGTTAAAACGCAGTTACAGTTCGGAAAGTTGTTTGTTACTACTGCATTAGCGAATCAGCGAGCACAGCGTCAAAGCGTGAACCTGCAAGGTGGTGGTATCAGCCAGCGTATTCAAAAAAAGCTCGACGATTACGAAGATAACCGTCACTTTTTACTCGCTAATTTCTTTAAAGATCAGTACAACAGTGCCATGAGCAACCTGCCTATTACCAATAGTCAGGTGCAAATTCAACGGATAGAAGTATGGGTAACCAATCGTACCAGCGCCACTACTGAAACCCGCGATGTGGTAGCGTTGATGGATTTGGGCGAAAGTGCACCGTTCCGTAACCCTCCAATACAAAGCTTAACGGGTAATCCTTTGCCTAACAATGGCGCCAACTCGTTGTATAGTTTCGTAACATCAAGCCCTAATTATCGCAATCCCAGCGGTATCACCAGCGTGTTACAAGGCTATGGATTAAGGCCGGTAGAAGATTTTGAAAAAACATTTGCACGTAAGTTAACCCCCAACGAATACTACTTCAACCCGCAAATTGGTTTTATATCGTTAAACCAACAATTGCAACCCGATGAGGTATTAGGTGTTGCTTTTCAGTATAGCTACAATGGACGAACTTATCAGGTGGGTGAATTCACCCAAGATGTTGCGGTAGATAGTACCAGTGGGGTACAAAAAGTGCTATTCTTAAAAATGTTGAAAGCCACAAGTGCACGTGTGAACTTGCCCATTTGGCGTTTGATGATGAAGAATGTGTACAGTCTTGATTTGCCCGGACTCAACCGTGAAGATTTTAAATTAAATATTTTATACGAAGAGCCAAGTGGTGGCTTCAAACGCTACTTGCCCGAGAGTGCACCTAACGTAGAAGGTAGGCCGCTCATTTCTATTCTAAGAGCCGATAGACTCAATAACCGAAACGACCCAATGCCCGATGGTTTGTTCGATTATGTAGAAGGCTTCACCATATTGAGTCAGCAAGGAAAAATCATTTTCCCAGTACTAGAACCTTTCGGTAAAGATTTAGACACACTTGCATTTGCAGGGCAGCCTGCGAATATTAAAAACAAGTATGTGTACTACCAGTTGTATGATAGTATTAAAGCTATTGCACAAACGTATGCTAACTATAATAGATATGTTTTTCAGGGTACAGCTAAGGGAAGTAGCAATAGCGATATTTATTTAGGAGCCTTCAATATTCCGCAAGGTTCGGTATCGGTAACCGCTGGTGGACAAGTACTGAGAGAGGGTGTTGATTATATCGTTGATTATAACCTAGGCTCTCTTAAAATCATTAATAGTGCCATTACCAATGCAGGTGTTCCCGTGCAAGTACAGTTCGAAAACAACGGTACATTTGGTATTCAACAGCGTAGCTTTTTTGGCTTACGGTTAGATTATCTTGCGAGTAAAAATTTCACGGTAGGCGGTACTGTTGCACGCCTAGCAGAAAGGCCCTTTTTCACCAAAATGAGTTATGGTGAAGATCCCATTAAAAACACCATGTATGGGCTCGACTTTAGCTATCGAAAGAACTTGCCCTTACTCACCAAAATGCTCGATAAGTTACCTTTTTACAGTACCAATGCCATGAGTACCATTACAGCTTATGGCGAAGGTGCGTATCTCAAACCAGGGCACCCGAAACAAATTGGCGATGGTACAGAAGGCTTAATTTATATCGATGATTTTGAAGGTACTCGAAACAGTGTTGATTTACGATTCCCTTATGTAGCATGGACTTTAGCCAGTACACCACAAGGTACCAATCGCTTTCCTGAAGCTACCTTGATGGATAGTATTGATTATGGTAAAAACCGTGCTCGTTTAAGCTGGTATAACATTGAACCGGTACTACAAGATAAAAACAGTGCTAATAACCCATTGCGTAGGAATCTCAATGAACTAAGCGATCCTCGTGTACGAGCCGTATTTACGAAAGAACTCTTCCCTCAACGTACTACCAACATCACCGATGTGCAAACCAGTACGTTCGATTTATCTTTTTATCCCACCGAAAGAGGGCCCTATAATTTTAGTCGCACCACTGCCGATCTCGATGCTAATGGTAGGCTGCGCAACCCACGCCAACGCTGGGGTGGTATTATGCGTAATATCGATCAAACCGATTTTGAAACTGGCAACGTAGAGTTTGTAGAATTTTGGGTACAAAATCCTTTCATTAACATACCTGCCAGCCGTGGTGGCAAAATGTACCTTAACCTGGGTAACATTAGCGAAGATGTACTCCGCGATGGTAAGCGTTTCTATGAAAACGGCTTGCCTACACCCAACCAACCAAGTGCGGTTGATAACAATACTACCTGGGGGAGAGTTCCGCTTAACCCGATTCAGGTAACACAAGCGTTTAGTAACGATCCGGCCGATCGTCCGTTTCAAGATATTGGTTTCGATGGTATGAGTGATACTGCCGAACGTGTAAAGCGTAGTAGCTATATTGCTAGCGTTAGTACCATTGTCAGCGGTGCCGTATTACAAGCCATACAGGCCGATCCGAGTAACGATAACTATGTGTGGTATCGCGATAGTCGTTACGATGCTGCAGGAACGGGTATTTTAGGTCGCTACAAGCGATTTAATGGTTCAGAAGGTAATAGTGCTGTGGCAAGTACTACAAGTCAGTTCAGCAGTGCAGCTACCCTCTATCCTGATAATGAAGATTTAAACCGCGACAATACCTTGAATGAAACCGAAGAGTACTACGAGTACGAACTCGATTTAAGGCCGGGTATGAACACCATTAACAATCCTTACATTACCGATGTACGTAATGTTCCTATTACCTACGCCAATGGAACTTCAGGTAATGAGTTGTGGTATTTGTTCCGCATACCTATTCGCAACTACACCCGCAAAGTGGGTAATATCCCCGATTTCAAGAGCATACGCTTTATTCGTATGTACCTTACCGACTTTGAAGATAGCGTAACACTGCGTTTTGCAAGGCTCGACCTGGTGCGTAATCAGTGGCGTAGTTTCACTTATCTTTTAGATACAACGGGTAGCTATCAACCCATACCCGCCAATAGTAACACAAAGTTGAATGTCCTTGCGGTAAATCTGGAAGAAAACAGCAGCCGCCAACCTATTCCGTATCGCATACCACCGGGTATTGAACGTGTGCAAATGTTGAGTAACAATGGTGTGAATTTGTTACAAAACGAACAGAGTATGAGCATGCGTATCAACGACTTACGAGAAGGCGATGCACGTGCAGTGTTTAAAACCTTGAACATGGATTTTCGTCAGTATGGACGTTTAAATATGTTCATACATGCCGAAAGTGTACAAGGTGCCAGACCACTGAATAATGGCGATTTAAATGCAGTTATTCGTATCGGTCAAGATTATTTGAACAACTATTATGAAATAAAAATTCCATTGCGAGTAACACCATTTGGTGCTACTACCGATACCGCCATTTGGCCAACGGCGAATAATCTTGATTTCTCTTTACAAGATTTAGTGAATCTTAAATTACGCCGCAACAATATTCCCGGTGCTAGCTTAACTACTATTTACAGAGAGCGAATTGGTAACCGAACTTTTAGCGTTATGGGTAATCCTAACCTCGCCGAAGTACGTGTGTTCTTAGTGGGTGTTGAGAATGCTTTGGGTGGTTCAACAGCCGAATTGAGTACTGAAGTGTGGTTCAACGAATTACGTTTAAGTGCTTTAGATGAAGAAGGTGGCTATGCCGCATTGGGAAGAGTTGATTTTCAACTGGCCGATTTGGGTACATTAAGTGTTAGCGCTAACACCTATACCAAAGGGTTTGGTGCTATTGAACAAAGGGTGAACGAACGTGCCCGTGATAATATGTTGCAATACGATATTGCTACGCAACTTGATCTTGGAAAAATTACACCGAAAAAAGCAGGCATCACCATTCCTGTGTATTTCAGCTTAAATAAAACCATCAAAACACCAGAGTACGATCCGTACGATCAAGATGTAAAGTATAGAGACAAGTTTAATGCTGCTCGAAATAAAGATTCTGTTCGCAAAGCTGCACTCGATCAAACAACAATTACCACCATTAATTTCACCAACGTTCGATTCGGGCAAACTGCCAGAAAAAATCGAATCTGGAATTTGAAAAATTTTGATTTCAGTTATAGTTATATCAAAACAAGTTCAAGCACACCTATTGTAGATCGCAATGATATCATCAGGCATCGTTTTGGAATGGGCTATACATTCAACGGTCAGAATAAATTCATTGAACCATTCAAAAAAATAATTAAGAACAATAGTATCTGGTTGAATTGGATTAAAGATTTCAATTTCAACCTCACGCCAGCTTTATTAGGGTTTAGAGTTGATATTAACCGCCAGTTCGGTCAATATATCCCACGCATCGTAAGTTTTGACGGTAAGATTGAACGGGTAGATACTACTTACGATAAGTATTTCAATTTCGATCGTTTTTATAATCTTCGATGGGATTTAAGTCGTAGTCTTAATCTAGATTTTACTGCTTCAAACATGGCTCGTGTAGATGAACCATTCGGAGCCATCAATACACGTGAGAAGAAAGATAGCTTACGTAAAAATTTCTTCGCTGGTGGTCGTAATATCGATTACAAGCAGAAAACTGTAGTGAGTTATAATTTCCCATTAGGCAAGTTGCCATTAACAGATTGGATCACAGCTCGCTATAATTATACTACGAACTACAATTGGATTGCAGCTAGTTTGTTGGCTCGTAATTTGGGTAATTTCTTAGAGAACGGTCAAGAGAACAGCTTGAATGCAGAACTTGATTTTGGTCGTTTATACAACAAAGTACGTTTCTTCAGCCAGCTCGATAATGCAAGTAGTGGCAATAACAACAGCGGAGGCAAAAAAGGAAATGCACCGCAAGCACAGATAAACAATAATCAAAAAACAAGCAAGCAAAGCAGCTTAAGTACATTACCTCCACGTGCAGAAGTAATAAAAGGCAAGAAAGGCAAAGCCAAGCGAGAAGCACTAAGGCAGTGGCGGGCACAAAAGCGTAACCTACGTATTCAAGAACGTCAGCAGCGCTTTAACGAGCCTATGGATATGGGTGGTGTTGCGAGAGCAACTGGTCGCTTGGTAACCATGTTAAAGCGTGTTAGTATTAACTATAGCGAAAACTACCGTAGTCGTGTACCCGGTTACATGGATAGTACCAGGGCTTTAGGCCAAAACTTTGCTAGCATGCAACCAGGCCTCGATTATGTATTTGGCCGTCAACCTAATCGTGCATGGCTCGATGATAAAGCTAGAAGAGGCTTGATAACACGAGATAGTACATTTAACGTATTGTATCGCCAGAATTTTGAACAACGCCTTAGCATTACAGCACAAATTGAACCAATTCGAGAATTAACAATCGATCTTAACCTCGATAAATCGTTCAATAAAGAGTACACACAACTCTTTAAAGACACAACTGGTACTGGTAACAATTTTGCACATTTAAGTCCGTACGCAGGCGGTGGTTTCAGTGTAAGCTACATCAGCTTCAAAACTTTATTTGAGCCAACAAGGGCAGGCGCTGTAAGCGAAACATTCAAACAGTTTCAGAATAACAGAATTATTGTTAGTCGCCGTGTAGCCGAAACAAACCCTTATTGGCAAAGCTTACCCGCAGCCCAGAAATTTACGCCCGATGGCTATGCTACAGGCTATGGTCGTTATGCTCAAGATGTATTGATACCTGCGTTTATTGCTGCCTATCAAAAGCAAGATGCGGGTACTGTACCACTAATTAATCAAAACAATAGTAAGATTAGTACTAATCCGTTTTCAGGTATCAAAGCCATGCCTAACTGGCGTGCCACTTATACGGGCTTAACACGCATACCAAGTGTTGCCAGCAAGTTTAGTAACATTAGCTTATCGCATGGGTATAATGGTACACTTAGTATGAATAGTTACAACAGTGCACTAAGTTTTGCCGATCCGTTATTGCTGAGTGCACCAGGCTTTATAGATACCATTTCAGGCAATTATGTGCCATTTTTCTTAGTGCCAAATATTACCATTCAAGAGCAGTTTATGCCAGTATTTGGCTTCGATGTTACTACGGTAAGTCAAATGAACTTGAAGTTTGAATATCGCAAGAGTCGTCAGTTAAGTTTAAGCTTAATTGATTATCAATTAAGTGAAGTGAAGAGCACCGAATGGGTATTTGGCGGTAGCTTTAGAAAGCGTGGTGTTCGTTTGCCGTTCAAGTTGCCAGGAATGAAAGGTAAAAAGTTAGAAAACGATATTAATCTTCGACTCGATCTGGCTTTTAGAGACGATGTGCAAAGCAATAGTCGTTTAGACCAAGAGAATAATTATAGTACAGGCGGACAGAAAGTAATTACGATACAACCAAGTATCGATTACATTTTGAACAACCGTTTTAATGTGAAGTTATACTTCGATCAAAGGCGAGTGATTCCATACATTTCAACTTCGGCACCTACGGTGAATACAAGGGCAGGTATTCAAGTACGTATATCGCTGGCGCCACAAGGACAATAGTATTTACCGTAAGGTACTTGTATAATAACGATATGGGGTTGCGAAGCAACCCCATATCGTTATTAGTTAATGTTATAGCGCCTTACGGCAAATACTTACGCATGTAAGAAAGACGTAATTTTTTGTTGCGCTGCTGCCAATGCTTCAGGCGTAGCAGCTTGCTTATGCTCCATGAGTGCAGCATCGGCCATGGTATTCATGGGCAATAGATGAAGATGGGTATGTGGTACTTCAAAACCAAGTGTAAGTATGTTCACCCGATCGCAGGGAAATGCCTGTTGTATAGCTTTTGCAATGGGTTGCGCAAATACCAGCATGTCTGCTAAATAATGTGTTGGCAAATCAAAAAGGCGATCAACCTCAATTTTAGGAACTACCAAAGTATGCCCTTCTGTAGCAGGAAATATATCTAAAAAAGAAAAATATAACTCGTTCTCTGCAATTTTATAACAAGGAATATCGCCTGCAATAATTTTTGAAAACAGTGTCATGTTGTAAGCGGTTTAAAATATTTACCGCAAGGTAAGTGCCTTACGGCAAATGCGGTTGCGCTGTTGTAAGATAGCTGTGAGCATGTTGCTGCAACCATGCTTGCAGCGCCTGTCGCTCATTAATGCCAATGCCTTCAAAGTAGAAAACAGCATCGGCTTGATGATGATGTTGAATGCGTAATGTATGCTCGCCAACCACCAGTTTTCGAATGGTTGAAAAGGGTGAAAATTCGGGTGTGGTACTTCCAAGATTTAAAAAATGAATACCTTTTGTTGTAATGTGTAGGTAACTATCGGTAGCAGGTGTTTTAGCATAGCCAAAGGCTCGCCTTCCATTATCATATATTAGTATCGCAAACAGTACGATTTGTACTAATCTTAAGAAAACATTCAACGACTTAGGTGTTAGTAACAACCAATCGTATAAAGTTAGTGCAACATAGGTTATATACACAGCAAGGTATAACCAAAACAATGGTTTAGCAAAGCGTGTAGTAAAACCCTTGCTTGCATTTGGTGTTGGAATATTTGATTGTATTTGAAGCAGTAGCTCATCCATGCGTATCAAATGAATCGCTAAGATATTGAATTTTTAAAATAGATGATTGGTAGTTGTATGTACGGTTGCTTGTAATAGAATTGGGCTGCCGAAGGCAGCCCAACCATGTCTATAAAAATTAAATTGCCTTAAATAGATATGTTATCTATAGTGAATTTCATAACGCCATTGGGTGCATGTACTTCGGCAACTTCACCCACTGCTTTACCAAGGATACCTTTACCAATTGGTGAACTGATAGAAATTTTACCTTGTTTTAAATCGGCTTCTTTTTCACCTACAAGTTGATAGGTGAATGTTTTTTTGGTGGCTACATTGGTAATAGTAACCTTGGTTAAAATGCTTGCTTTGCTGGTATCAACCTCGCTTGCATCTACCACACGGGCACTAGCAATTTGCGATTCAAGCAAAGCCATTTTAGCCTCCAAAATACCTTGCGCCTCTTTGGCTGCATCGTACTCGGCATTTTCTCTTAAGTCGCCTTTTTCACGAGCTTCAGCAATAGCCTTAGCAGCGGCTGGCCGCAACACTGATTTCATGTGTTGCAACTCTTCTCTCATTTTTTTCAGCGTTTCTTTAGTTACATATTGAACATCACTCATGGCTGAATCATTTTAGAACATATAAAAAAAATACAACGCCACGTATATGAAATGCGTAGCGTTGCATGATTGTGCAAGATAAAAATTTATACGTAACAGCGAAAAAAATAGTGTAAAAGCTTTGATAAAACTAGCTACTACAACCCTAACTTCTCCACCACTACCTTAGCCATTAGCAAATATGCTTCGTGGCTGTAACCTGCTATATGCGGTGTAATAATAACATTGGGCTGTGCACTTAGCCATTGTAACTGCTCTGTTTCTAAAGGCGTATAGGTGGCGAGTTTTTCATTCTCAAGTACATCTAATGCTGCGCCAGCAATTTGCTTTTGCCGTAAGGCGTTTATTAAAGCATGCGTATCGGTAACCTTACCGCGGCAAGTGCTAATAAAATAAGGGCATTGCTCTAACTGATTGAAAAAAGCCTCGTTCGCATAGTGCTTTGTGTTAGGTGTTAATGGCAGGTGTAGGCTTATCACGTCGGCATAACGTGCTATTTGTGCTACGCCGCTTTCACGGATGTAACTATTAGCAAAATCGCTTTTGTAAAGGTCGTGGGCTAATACAGTAACGCCGAAGGGCTGTAGTAATTTGGCAAATGCACTACCGGTATTGCCATAACCAATGATACCTACTGTTTTACCACTAAGCTCTATGCCTCTGTTTTCGTTACGCAGCCATTGCTGCTGTTGCACTTCAGCAAAGCTTTTTGGAATATTTCGCATGAGTCCAAGCAACATTCCTAGTGCATGTTCGGCAACGGCATTACGATTACCTTCAGGACTACTTTCGCAACGGATGCCTTTATGAGTGGCATAACTAACATCAATCAGTTCCATGCCGCTACCCAAGCGGCCAATCCATTGTAGTTGCTGTGCAGCATCAATCATTGGTTGATCAATTGTTAGGCGAGTGGTTACGATAAGTCCGCAAGCATCTCCAATGGTTGCCAAAAGTTCACTGTAACTAATGGCAGGTTGATACGCAACTTCGTAGCCTTTTGTGGTTAAGTATTGTGGTAGCCAATCGTGTACAGGTGCGGTAATAATGACTTTCTTCAACATAGCTGAGTAACGTTAGCAAGTACAAGTGTGCGACGCAACGAAGCTGCCACCTGTACTAAGTTCACTACAAAAAATTATTTGTTGGCCTTGGCCAACAACATGTGGTGGGTAAGGGCTGCGAAATCGGCAACGGTTAGTTGTTCTGCTCTTTGCTCAAAAATGGGTTGCTGGAGTACATCGGGTGCAAAAAGACTACGTGTTGCATTTCGTAAGGTTTTGCGACGCTGATTAAAGGCCATTTTTACCAAAGTGGTGAATGCTTTATCGCTATAAAAATCAGGTATCGTTGCTTTTCGGTGCAGTACAATAACGCCACTCATTACTTTGGGTGGTGGATTAAAAGCTTGAGGCGGTACATCGAACAAATACGTGATATCAAAATAGGCTTGCAATAACACACTAATTACACCATACACTTTGCTGCCGGCACCGGCTGCAACGCGTTGTGCTACTTCTTTTTGAAACATGCCAATAATGGTGGGCACCTGAGTTCGCCAATCGAGCATGCGAAACAAAATTTGACTCGAAATATTGTACGGAAAGTTGCCCACAACTGCAAAAGCACCATCAAAGGGTGGGGCTGTGTCTAAAATACTTTCATGGATAAGCTTACCATTTAAAGCGGGATAAGTGTGTTGTAAGTAAGCCACTTTTTCAGCATCGAGCTCAATGGCTTTAAAACTGATGCCTTCTAAACGATGGAGGTACTTGGTAATAGCACCAGCACCAGGCCCAACTTCTGCCAATTGATGTAACTGATGTTGTTGCATAGCCGCTTGTGTGGCTGCCACAATTTGCTGGCACAGTTGCTCATCTTTCAAAAAATGCTGCCCTAGTTGCTTTTTAAGTGTGTATTGCATGTGCGACAAAAATACAGTACACCTTACGGTAAATATGGATGCTATTTTTTAGTACTTAAGCAGAATATGTTTAGAATTTGATAATTTTATTTTTAGACTAGTCTAAAAATATATTTTTGCAAGTAGGTATTTAAAGTTAGACCTCGTTATGAAGCACCATGTTTGGATAATTACAGGGTTATTAGTAGGATTTGTTGGCAGCACAAAAGCGCAGCAAAATGTAAAGGATAGTACTTATCGTTGGGATAGTGCCCACTTAGAGCAGGTGGTAGTAACAGGTACCATGCGTCCCGGCAAGTTAGCAGCAAGTCCGGTGGCGGTAGAAGTATATCAGGCAAGTCATTTTCAGAAAAACCCATCTACAAGTTTGTTTCAGGCATTAGAAATGGTGAATGGTATTCGGCCACAGCTCACCTGTAATGTTTGTAATACCGGCGAAATACGTATGAACGGCTTAGAGGGGCCGTACACCATGGTTACTATCGATGGTATGCCTATTGTAAGTGCTTTGGGTACCGTTTATGGATACAATGGCATTCCCAATAGTATGATAGAACGTGTGGAAATTGTAAAAGGACCTTTCAGCACCTTGTATGGTAGCGAAGCGGTAGCAGGCGTTATTAACATTATCACAAAGAGTCCACTCAAAGCACCACAACTCAGTGCCGATTTAAGTACAACCAGCTATGGCGAGCACAATATCGATGTAAGTGCAGCCTATCGTTGGGGTAAGCGAGTACATGCACTCACCGGCTTCAATCATTTCAATTTCAATCGTATCTGGGATATCAATAAAGATGGCTTTACCGATGTTACGCTGCAACAAAGAACTTCTGTTTTTCAGAAATTCACTTGGGAGCGTAAGCAGCAACGAGCAGCAAGTGTAGTAGCTCGGTATGTATATGAAGATCGTTGGGGCGGACAAAACCATTGGCAGCCAAAATATCGCGGTGGCGATGTGGTATATGGTGAAAGTATTTATACCAATCGACTGGAGTTACTTGGGTTGTATCAACTGCCTATCAATAACGAAAAAATAAATCTTCAATGGAGTTACAACTATCATGCTCAAAACTCGGTGTATGGTAATACACCTTACATCGCCTCGCAACACATCGCTTTTGCTCAATTGGTTTGGGATAAACAATGGCATCGCCATCAGCAGTTATTGGCAGGTGCTACTTTGCGTTATACTTGGTACGATGATAACACAGGTATCACTACCAATGGTAGCATTACGCAACCAAAAAACCAACCTCAACGCACTTGGTTGCCAGGTATTTTTGTACAAAATGAAAGTACCATCAGTAAGCGACAGCAGTTGTTAACTGGTATTCGTTTAGATCACCATCCTGCACATGGGTTGATAACAGCACCTCGTATCAATTATAAACTACAATTAAACGATAAGCATACGCTTCGTTTAGGGGTAGGCAATGGCTTTAGGGTAGTTAATGTTTTTAGCGAAGATCATGCGGCGTATACTGGTGCAAGGCGGGTGGTAATAGCTGAAGCACTGGCTCCTGAAAAAAGTTTTAATGTCAACCTCAACTACAGTACACATGTGCATATGGCTGGCGTACATACAAGCATAGAGGCTGGCATTTTTTACAATCACTTCACCAATAAAATTATTGCCGATTACTTTACTAACGATAATGAGGTGATTTATAATAATCTTAATGGTACGGCTGTGAGTCGCGGCTTTAGCGTTAATACTACCACCAGCTTTGCAGTGCCCTTACGTATCAATGCAGGCATTACATGGGTAGAGGCTTATCAAACAGAGAAAAATACCCTTACGGGCAAATATGAACGCATGCCCATTGTACAAACACCGCCATTAACGGCAACGTTTACTGCGTCTTACGATATTGTATCGTGGCGTACAACGTTAGATGTTACTGGCAATTATACCGATAGAATGTACCTGCCTGTCATTGATAATGATCCACGCCCTGAGCGTAGCCCTGCGTATAGCTTGTGGAACCTACAGGCTACAAAAAAGTGGCAGCGCTTTCAAGTGTATGCAGGTATAAAAAATATCTTTAACTTCTTACCACAACTGCCCATTATTCGGCCGGCCGACCCGTTCGATAGAGATACGAACAATACATTTGGTAACCCGCAGTTAAACCCAGTTGGCGGTACATTTGATCCTAACTATAACTATGCTCCGCTGCAAGCAAGGCGTTGGTTTTTGGGTATTAGATGGCAGTTGCCAGCTTTAAAATAAGTACTTAGTAAAGGCCTTTTCATTTACCGTAAGGTGACTATACGATATAATTTTTAGTAGGCTTTCGGTTACTAAGGTCTGAAACCCTATTTTTGCACACTTTTATCATCATGCCGTAACATGATTGTACGCTGCCCCGTAAGGCGGCTGCGAATAATACATGCTGGCTATTCAAAAAACTTTGATAGACACATGAAGCTTTCTCAGTTCAAGTTCGACCTACCACTGAATTTAATTGCCCAAAACCCAACGAAGCGTCGTGAAGATAGTCGCTTGATGGTGGTGCATCGCAAAACGGGCAAAATCGAAGACAAAACCTTCAAAGACATTCTGGATTATTTTGACGACAAAGACACGTTTGTGGTGAATAACACCAAAGTGTTTCCTGCACGCATGTACGGTCGTAAAGAAAAAACAGGAGCCAAAATTGAAGTGTTCTTACTCCGCGAGTTGAATAAGCCCAACCGCTTATGGGATGTAATTGTTGATCCCGCAAGAAAAATTCGTGTAGGTAATAAATTGTATTTCGGTGATAACGATGAGCTTGTTGCAGAAGTAATTGATAACACAACGAGTCGTGGTCGTACCATTAAGTTTTTATGGGACGATGACGATGAGAGTTTCAAAAAGATGCTTGAGTTCTTAGGCGAAACCCCACTGCCTAAATACATTAAGCGTAAGCCCGATGAAGAAGATCGTGAGCGTTATCAAACCGTGTATGCAAAGCATGAAGGTGCAGTTGCTGCTCCTACCGCAGGTATGCACTTTAGTAAAGAGTTGATTAAGCGTTGTGAGATTAAAGGTATTCGCTTTGCCGAAGTAACGCTGCATACAGGTTTGGGTACTTTCCGCCCGATTGAAGTAGAAGATTTAAGCAAGCATAAAATGGATGCTGAGTATTATCAGATCACAGAAGAAGCTTGCCGTATTGTGAACCGTGCAAAAGACTTGGGTAAGCGTATTTGTAGCATTGGTACTACTACCATGCGTTGCTTAGAAACAAGCTTTACTGCTAGTCATTTGCTAAAACCAAGTGAGGGTTGGACTAACAATTTCATTCATCCGCCTTACGATTTTAGTGTGGCCGATAGTATGGTAACCAACTTTCATCTGCCCAAAACAAGTTTGTATATTATGACTTGTGCTTTTGCTGGTTACGACTTAACAGTTGAAGCATACGATAAAGCGATTAAAGACAAATACCGTTTCTTCACTTATGGTGATGCGATGTTGATTGTATAGTATCTACTTTATTTAAAATGCCGATAAAAGATAATGGCCGCCCAAAGGGCGGCCATTATCTTTTATTACACACTTATCATCATTTACCGTAAGGTATTATCCTTCAATGTAATGCGGTACAAAGCGGCTTTCATTATTGGTAATGAGCTGATTGGCTTCTCTGATACCTATGCCCGCAGGTGCTTGTCCGATCACCCAACTACCAATTACCGGATAGTTACCATTAAATTCGGGTAGGGTGCACAAAGCCTGATAAACAAAGCCCTCCTTGCCATATATGCCCGTCGTTGCAGCGAGTGTTTGTGTGCCATCTACGATATTGATGTTGGCTCCTTCTCTTGACAGCATTGGTTTTTTGACATACTGCGTTAGGTTGTTGGATGTGAAATATGCCGGCAATAACAAAGGATGTTCTGGATACAGTTCCCACAATATTGGTAAGATGCCTTTATTGCTTAACAGCATTTTCCATGCAGGCTCTATCCAAAATGTTCTTTGTGCATCGAGTGTAATATTCTTACCAAACTCGTCGGCCAAAAGCCACTCCCATGGATATAATTTGAATATGTTTTTAATGGTATTGCCATCTTCATCTACAAAACGACTTTGTGTTGCATCCCAACCGATATCGTCAATAAAAATGAGTGAGGTATTCAAGCCTGCTTGTATTGCACAATCGCGTAGATATTCGGTATTGGTTAAATCTTCTAAAGTTTCTTTTAAGCAAGCGAAGTAAAGCGTATCGTTATGTAGGTAGTTTTTAAGGTACTTCCAATAATCTATTAACTGCTCGTGTATGCTGTTGAATTGGTCTTTATTCGCATCAATATCTTTCAGCCAAAACCATTGCACAATGCCCGCTTCAAACAAGCTGGTAGGTGTATCGGCATTGAATTCTAATAGTTTTATCTCATTGTTTTTGTAACACAAATCGAAGCGACCGTAAATAGATGGATGATCTTCTTGCCAGCTTTTTTCTATCAGATGTATAGCATTAGTTGGTATACCAAGTTGTGCATACCGATCTTCATCTATAATGTGTTGCACTGCACTCAAGCACATATCCCACAAAGTAGTTGTTGCTTTTTCTAAAGCTACAATTTCGTTCATTGAAAAGCTGTAAGCTACAGACTCATCCCAATACGCAATCGGATGTGTGTGAAAGCCAAAGCCTAATTTTTCCACCGCGTGTTGCCATTGATGTCGTGGTGTAATGGTATGTCGTTGCATGAAATAATATTAAAATAATAATGATAGCGTTAGCATTTGCCGTAAGGCAGGTATTACCTTACGGTAAATGCTTAGCTGCTGGCACTGTAAGAACTACGTCCAAAACCGCCACGTACAATACCGAATTTGTTATTGTTGTAACCAATATTGCTTTTTTCGCTGATTGCGTTGGAGTAATAGCCCGCTTTACGATAGCCGTTCTGTAAGCTGTTATACTCGCCATAAGGCCTGAAAGCATAGAACCAACGGCCTATACCACCGCCATGATAATGCGTACGGCTGTACGGTGCTGTACTATCGGCACGAACATAGGTTTTATTGCCACTTTCCCACTCGTTGTTTTTGTATTTGGGTTGATTACAGCTTGCCAATGCAGCAGTAATTAATACTAATTCTATATGCTTAGATTTTTTCATGTATTTGTTTGCTAATTACTTAACGGTGATGAAAATTTCGTAATCTTTTTTCACCAATATTTTCTTGGTATCGCCATCGCTGTTTTCGGCTTCGGTAAGTGTATCGCCTAATGCCGGAACGGTATCTCTATACTCAAGCACTTTTGCAACAGTACCATTGTGCCAAACGGTATGCTTTGTAATAAGTAAATCGTGCAAGCTATCGATATGTTCAACACTCATGCTGCTTTCAACAGCTCCCTTACGGTTAACATCTTCTGTGATATCTTCATTTTTATCGTTGCAGCTTAATAATATCAGCATTGTTGCTGTTAGGGCAATAGTTGTAATACGTAGTGACATGTGTTAATGTTATTGATTCAAATTAAATACTTTTTGTTGGTGATTGGTGTTGGGGCGGCGAAGCCGCCCCAGTATTTTTTTAAGAATTAGTTGAATTAGTTGTCGTTACATCTTTCTCATTAAGTATATCTATTAGTTTTAAACCTAATAATCCACTGATACTGTTATCAGTATTATTACCACCACTAATTAAAACATCTGGAATTACCTTAATCTTACCCTTACCAATTTCTTCAGTGATCTTATAGCGAGTGAAATTATCATTACCCATTGCTTTCGCTTGTAGCTCATAAGCTTCGGCAGTGCTTTTACCAATTGCCATAATTTTTTCAGCTTCTGCTAAACCTGTTTTTGAAATGCGTTCAGCGTCGGCAGTAGCGTTTAATTTAGTAGCTTCAGCTTGGGCGCCAGCTCTGGCCTTTGTTGCCTCAGCTTCTGCAATTGCTCGCATTTTTGTTGCTTCAGCTTCTGCATTTACTTGTAACCTCAAACTGGTAGCATCGCCTTCTGCTTTTTTTACAGCAGCATCGGCAGTGCGTTGTGCAATTTCTACGCTTTGTTGTGCCTTTACAATTTCTTTTTGCATATCGGCAATCGCTGTTTCTTTTTCTACACCTTGGCGTTGCTCCTGTGCCATACGCTGTGTTTGATAAGTTTTTTGTTCTTCTTCTGCAATTTTCCGATCTGTTAACGTTTTCATTAATGCTTCTGGTGGAACAATATCGCCTATTAGTGTATCAACTGCATACACATTATACTCGTCGAGTACTTCTTTAATATGATTTTTAGCAGCTTGTTGGCGTTCTTTACGAGTAGTTAAGAATGAAATTACATCGCTATCTTGAGCCGAGTTACGGAAGTAGTTGCCAATAGTTGGTTCTAATACTTGGCTTACAAGATTAGTCATGCTACCAAATCGTGCTATTACTTTTGGTGCTTCATTTGCAGGTACGTGAATAATCTGTGCAACATCAAGATTAAAAGGGAAGCCATCTTTACTACGTACCGTAATGGTACTCAAATTTTTATCAAGTGCATGTGCTTCACTACGTGCATTTGCCCAATTGAGTACAAGGTTGGTGGTAGGTACTAATTCTACTTTCATAGTGTATTTATTAACAGGGTATTTTCCTGGTCCTAGTGGTTCCATCCAAACACCTTTGAAACCTTTACTAACAATATTGCCATGCTTAAACGTTTCGCCTGTTAAGTCTGTACCTTCTTCACCGATATAGCTTATTACTACACCAACATTGCCAATTGGTACTTCCGTCATCCAAATTTCTTCTATTTGAATAGCCCAAGGATTAATGTAATAGCTACCTGCTAATATCACCTGTGGTTGTAGGCCACGATTACCACCACGCACCAAAAAGCTATCTACATCTTGGAAATTGTTATGGCCTTCAATATGCTTACCTGCAATTTGATTACTTGGTAACGGTTCACCATCTAAGGTAGTAACAACACCAACTTTATTTTCGTTGATGATGGTCATGTCGGCAATTGTTACAGTAAAGGCGTATGTATTAATACGATAGGTTCCAGGTGTAAGCACATGGGTTTGTCTACCCTTTTGTCCTCCGTTGGCGAGAAAAGCTGTTGCGTCTTGGAAATTGTCGCAATCTACTTTTCGAGCAAGAATATTACCGGTTGGTAGTTCAGCACCATCGTTTGATAGCACTAAGCCTATTTTCCCTTCAGGAATAACCGAAAATGCATGCATTTCAATGCCGTACTGCCAAGGCCACATCCACCAATACAGTCCGGGTGCTAATGTTTTAGCTTGAAAGCCAGCCTCTCCCTGAGTAGCAATAATTCGTCCGTCGGGTAATGCTTTTGGTTCACCAAAAAGCACAAACTTTTTTGTGACTAAGCCAATTTTATCTTCTGGAACAATGACCATGCCGAAGAAGATTCTCAATACTTGTTTGTATAAAATTAGTGTTAAGGCTAATGCGAATAGCCAGCCATAGCTCCATAAAAAGGATGTCATGTTGTGAAATTTAAAATATGAAATAATAGTACCTTACGGTAAATGGAAGTCTAAATGCATTGGTATAGGTATGTGTACCATTACAAGTATTTCCGGCCATACAAGTATTGCAGCATGTAGCCTACACCAACGAGAAAGTCTAGAAAGTAGCGGAGAAAAGTTATGCTTCTGGTGGTTTCACTCTTTGGCGAAAATTGAACAATAAAGAAGCAATATGAGCAGTCATAATAGTGCGCCGCAGCGCTGATTGATTTGAATTGTCAAAGATATATCTGAGCGAATGCATGTACCTATATCAATCGGGATGATTGGTAAGTACATCCATATTATTGGTAATGTAGGTATGATGAGTGGTAAAATGACGGGATAAAAGGATGGATGTTGGGATGGTTGCTCAAGTGGTTTAATTGTTACATAAGTACATCATTACATTAAAGCAAAAGCCCCGCTTAGTAGCGGGGCCATTAACAATTTATCATTTACACGTAAGTGTAGCTTACTTTATTTCGCCAACCATATTGCCGGGGATAACCCATTGGTCGAATTCTTCGGCTGTAAGATAACCAAGGGCTACAGCCGTTTCTTTTAAAGTGCTTCCGTTTTTGTGTGCTGTTTGAGCAATTTCAGCAGCTTTGTAATAACCAATTTTGGTATTCAAAGCAGTTACCAACATTAAACTGTTATCAACATGTTTTTTGATATTGTCGTGTAATGGCTCAATACCTTCAGCACACTTATCATTGAAGCTTACACAACCATCGCCGATTAAACGAGCACTGTGTAAGAAATTATAAATCATCACCGGCTTAAATACATTCAACTCGAAGTGACCGTTAGCACCACCTATGTTAATAGCAACATCGTTGCCTAAAACCTGAGCTGCAATCATAGTTAAGGCTTCGCATTGTGTTGGATTCACCTTGCCAGGCATGATAGAGCTACCAGGCTCATTATCTGGAATGAATATTTCGCCAATACCAGAACGAGGACCAGAAGATAACATGCGTATATCGTTGGCAATTTTCATGAGGCTTACTGCTACTGTTTTTAAAGCGCCGTGAGCCTCTACAATAGCATCGTGTGCTGCCAATGCTTCGAATTTGTTCTCTGCTGTTTCAAAAGGCAAGCCTGTTAGGGCTGCTATATGCTTGGCAACTACTACATCGTAGCCTTTGGGCGTATTAATACCCGTGCCTACAGCAGTACCACCTAAAGCCAGTTCGCTTAAGTGTGCCAAACTATTTTTAATAGCTTTCAAACCGTGGTTGAGTTGACTAACATAACCGCTAAATTCTTGGCCGAGGGTAAGCGGGGTTGCATCCATAAAATGGGTACGACCAATTTTTACAACGTTCATGAAGGCTTTGCTTTTCGCCGCCAATGTGTCGCGTAATTTTTCAATGCCAGGTATGGTTACCTCTACCAACATTTTGTAAGCTGCAATATGCATGGCTGTTGGAAAAGTATCGTTAGAGCTTTGGCTCTTATTTACATCATCGTTCGGATGCAGGAATTTTTGTTCATCGAGTAGCGAACCGCCATTGATTACATGTGCACGGTAGGCAATTACCTCGTTCACATTCATATTGCTTTGTGTGCCACTACCTGTTTGCCATACTACTAATGGAAACTGATCGGCTAACTTACCTTCTAAAATTTCTTGGCATACAGTAGCTATTGCATCTTTCTTTTCAGTGGGTAATACCCCTAACTCGTTATTGGCAAGTGCAGCAGCATGTTTTAAGTAAGCAAATGCCTGAATAATTTCTTTGGGCATTTTGTTGATGTCTTGCGCAATCTTGAAATTTTCAATACTACGTTGCGTTTGAGCGCCCCAATACACGTGAGCAGGTACTTGTACCTTACCCATCGTATCTTTTTCTATACGGTATTCCATGGCAAATATTTTGTGCGGCAAAGGTGGGCTAAAACTGTTGAGTAACCAATGTATTTTATCAGTAATTCCGCTGCTTTGTATCAATATTAACGGATGTATCGATTTCGTGTGTTGCTTACACTTCTTGCAGTATGGCGCCAGCATCGTGTACATGCAATTGATAATAGCCGCCTACTTTTACAGGATAGTTGGGTTCGCCATGGCTAATTGGCATATCGAATGCAATAGGTACGTTCAAACTGTGCAGGTGCTCACTAAGAATGGCGTATATACTTTTACCGTAAGGTATTGTAGTATCTTTCATATCGGTAAAACCGCCAACAACAACTCCTTTGATATGCTGCCATACGCCAGCACGTTTTAACTGATACATCATACGATCGATATTGTACAAGTATTCGCCTACATCTTCTATAAAAAGTAGGAGGTTGTTACCTTGCGGTAAACTATTGGAACCAATCATATGAGCCACTAATGTAAGATTGCCACCAATGAGCTGCCCTGTTGCCATGCCCTTCACTTGATGCGTGTGTGCGGCTTGTGTAATGGCTTGCTTACCACCTGTAAGTAAGGTGTGAATGGCTTGTATGTGCAAGGGTTGTGGCTGCGTTGCAGTGAAAGCTGCTGCCATAGAACAGTGGATGCTGGCTATGCGATAGTTAGCGTACACATGGTTAAGTAACAACGTGATATCGCTAAAGCCTAGCAACCATTTGGGGTGCTGTTGAAAGGTAGTGAAATCTAAGCTGTCGATGATTTGACTAACACCATAGCCGCCACGTCCGCATAAAATTGCTTGTATGGAAGTATCGTTCAAAAATTGTTGCAGTTCATTGGTGCGTTGTTCAATGGTGCCAGCGAAATAATGATATTGGTTACCCACAGTGTCGCCAACAATAACACGAAATCCCCAGAGTTCTAATGTAGCAATACATGCTTCTACCTTATGATATGGCAAGAAACCTGCCGGACAAGTAATGGCAATGGTATCGCCTGGTTGCAGGTAAGGAGGTGTAATTGTTGTTGTCATTTACGCAAGTGCTTCTAAACTGCAATATTCGGTATTCACATTGAATTGATGTACCACGCCCAGCTTTAAAGCAAAGTTATTGCGTTGATGGCCAACGGGCATTTGAAAGGCAACAGGGTAGTTGTAAGCTTGCACTTTTTCTAATACTATTTGCGGTAGTGTTAAACCAAATTCATCATTAACATCGGTGGCAGCTTTTTCTCTGAAACCTCCAATGATAAGTCCTTTTAAAGATGCCAATACACCGCTGTGATAAAGGTTCCAAAACATACGATCTATGTTGTAACGCGGTTCTTCTACATCTTCTAGTACGAGAATTTTTCCGGCAGTTTGCAGGGCATAAGGTGTGCCTGCAAGGTTTTCAATGCAACGCAGGTTACCACCGATTAATGGTGCAGTTGCAGTACCTGTTTTATTGTTTGTATCGGGCGGTAGATTGTAGCGCATCGACTGGCCTGTAACCGCTTGTTCAATACTGTTAATGGTAGCTTGTTGTTCTGGTGTTGCGGTTGCCCAATCGTCGGGGAAGCTATTGCACATTTTACTATGAATACTCGCTATATGCAAATGCGTGTTGATGTAACTGTGTGCAACCGTAGCATCGCTAAAGCCAATCAGCCATTTTGGTTGTTGTTGCAACGCATTCCATTGGATACGATGCATGATTCTCGTCCATCCGTAGCCACCACGAGCACAAAGTATGGCTTTAATATTGCGATCGTTAATCATGGTTTGTACATCGGCAGCACGCACATCGTCGGTGGCAGCGAAAGTGCCCCAACGTTGGCCAATAGTGTTGCCTAATGCCACGCGAAAGCCCCAAGCTTCTATACGTTCTACGGCAGCTTTAACTGTGCTTTCGGTTACATAGCCCGATGGTGCTACAATGCCAATGGTGTCGCCAGCTTTTAAAAAAGGAGGCTGTATAATTTTCTTTGATTTTTTCCTTGCGGTAAATGCTTGATTGGAGTACAACAGAGCACCGCCAAGTGCAGCAGTAGCTTGTAGTAAAAATGTTTTTCGTTGCATCATGCTATTACGATAATAGGGTAAATGTATGCTTCCTCATTTACCGTAAGGTAATTAGCAATAAAAAACCAACCCGAAGGTTGGTGATGATGTGTGTGTGGTTATAAATCTTGCTTGCTAAAGCGCCAGTAACTAATAGCATAGTAAATGATAATATAAATACCGCAAGCAATGGCTACTTGCCACAATTCGGGCCGTATAATGGGCAAGGTTTTTTGTGCTTCTTTAAACATTGGGAAAGTAATAAGACTATCGGCACTATCAATGGGGAAGAAGTTGCCTGCAGGGGCTTTGTAGCGATTGATAATGCCTGCAATCATATTTTCTAAAATTGTGATGTATATAAAGTATACCCCAACGGCTAATGCTGCTCTTTTGAAAAGTACGCTTAGTAGTAGCGCAAGACCAAAGTAGTTGAGACACTGTACAAAAAATAAACCTATGTAGTGGGCCTTTTCAAATGAAAATGGCGTTTCGTTATGTGTAATACCAAATGCAGCAGCATTGATACTTACCACCAGCGTGCTAATAATGGCAAGTAGTAATACCAATACGATTTTAACGGTTATGAATGCTTGGCGACTATACCCGTCTATAATGTTTTGGCGATGTGTTTTGTAATTGAACTCGTTGGTGTAGTTGATGATGATAAGCAAGCCCGGTAAGAATAGGGTAAAGCTGCTCATGTAAGTAACTGTTTGCCACACATCTGGAAAGGAGAATGGATGTACGCCGGCAATGAGTTTGGCAGCAGGGTTTTCGTATGCTTTTTGAATGAATTCGAGTGTGATGTAATTGATCCCCGAAATGCTAATTAAATACAACGCTGCGAGTATCCAAAAAGTACGATAGTTTTTGAGTTTGAGCCACTCGATATAAAGTAAGTGTAACATGTTGTTAATGATTATTGATTTACCGTAAGGCCACCTGTAAGTGCTAAAAATTTGCTTTCTAAACTTTGTTTTAAAAGTTGTAATCCACTTAACACAATACCATTGTTAAAGCAGTGTAGGTTGATGGTTTTTAATGAAAGTGTTGCCATATCAAAATGCACATGTAAGCTGTTGTTTTTGATTTGAACTTTTTGAACACCTTCTAAAGTTTTGATGACAGTACTTAACTGATCGAGGTTTTCTGCTTGTAGTACAGCAATGCTATCGCCAGTTGCAAAAACTTCATCTACTGTTCCCGTATTGAGTAGTTTGCCTTTTTGTAATACCGCTACGTGGGTACACACTTTTTCAACTTCATCTAACAAGTGGCTCGCCATAATAATGGTTTTGCCCTCGTTCGCTAATTGAATAATGAGGTTGCGAATTTCGGCAATACCTACCGGGTCTAAGCCGTTGGTAGGTTCATCTAACACCAACACATCGGGGTTGCCTAATAGTGCACTTGCAATGGCTAGTCGCTGCTTCATTCCCAAACTGTAGGTGCTGAATTTGCTTTTACGACGTTCGTATAAATTTACTTTTTCGAGTACCGTGGCAATATCGGCATGTGATACACCTTTAATAGTGGCTGCTATTTCTAAATTGCGTTCACCACTCAAATAGTGATAAAAGTTAGGCGTTTCAAGCAAGGTGCCAATTTGCTTACGTACATCGTTCGATGGTTGTTTGCCTAGCAGTGTGAAGCTGCCATTGGTAGGCTGCAACACATTCATGATAATGCCTAATAGCGTGGTTTTGCCGCTACCGTTAGGTCCTAAAATTCCAAAAACACAGCCTTGAGGTACATCGAAACTTACTTGCTGTAAGGCCTGTACTTTGCCATAGTTTTTAGATAATTGATGGAGTGATAATACAATACTCATGTGTAATAATAGTTACAGTTACATAGTTATTGTTTTGTAGGGATACTTTACGGTAAAAATAGGTGCACCGTTAAGAAATGATTATTAGCGGTAGCCTAACTATATGGATTCAAAGTGTTAACTTCATTCGGCAACCCTTTTTGATTTTTATGAGCAGTATGTTAACCCCTATTCCTTTGGCATTGGCGCAAGCCAATCAAGAAGATATTCATAATTCTCTGATACGTTTTCAGCGGCTACATGCAAGGCGTTTATTGGCTCGGTTGGTTTCAACCTTTCCTATTCTTTTGATTTTGAATTTATTGTGGATGCAGCAGCAGTGGCTCATTGAAGTTGTGCTCATGAGTATCCTAGCTATTGTAAGTATTGTGGCGGTAAAAACAGCCAACTTAAAAACAGTATTTATTAGTAGTTTTTTGGTATCCCTTATTCTAGTGATGGTGCAGTCGTTGCAAACTGCCTTTTTACCCGTAAGGGCATTACCCATACAAATTACATGCACTGGGTTGTTGTTGTTGGGCATAGCGTGGAGTAGTAGCTGGCGTACACGTTATACATTGGTGCTTACGTTATTCGCATGGTCGCTTACCTACTTAAGTTGTTTTTGGTGGCAGGGTGAGGCTGCGGCACAAGCATTAGTACTTTCTTACTACTACGGTTGGTTGGTTATTTTGGGGATACTTGCTACCGCATTCAGTTACAGTCAGCGGCGAAAATTATTGCACGATATACATAAGAATGAGATTATTGAAGCAAGTAACAGTATGCTTTCTGAACAGCAAGAGTTATTGATGGATGTGAAGGTGAAGGCAGCCTCTATTCAACGACATTTAGATAAAGTTTCTGAAACACGTAACACTACGTTACAAATGTTGTTGCACGATTTAAATGGTTTTAATACCAGCATTCAAAGTGGCGTTGATTTGTTGAAAGACGATCATTTAACACCTCAGCAACAGCAAGTAGTTGCATTGATTGAAAAAGCCAATGAACGCTTTGCTTTTTTTGCAAAAAAGATGGCAAAAGCTAACATGGATGATCAACAGCGCAATTCTTTTCACTATGCCGAATTTGATATCAATAGAATTGTATCGGAAGCTGCCGCCAATTTAAAGCAGGTAGCTATGGTACATCAGGTACAATTACAACTTCAGTTACAGCCTGGTATACTGCCTGTGTATTTAGATGAACAAGTAACGTATCAACTTATGTACAAGCTGTTAAGTAATGTAATACGCTTATCAGATGTTGGTAGTACTGTTAAAGTAGTATCGGGTGTGGTTGGTACCGATGTTGTGATTACTTGCAAAACCACCGGAAATTTAATTGGTCAAGCTAAACTCGATGAAATTTTTAACCGATTACAACAGGCTGCCACAGGCGATAGAGATTTAACGGAAGTAAAAGGATTGGGGCTTAGTATTGCCCGACAATTAACTGAAAAAATGGGCGGCCATCTTCATTACGAAAGTAACGATGCTCATGGTAATGCATTTACCGTTCAGTTTCCCGGAGCATAAGCTGTTACCACTTATCCAAATTAGCTTACCACACATCCGCTTACCTATGCCTTCATCAGCCCTTTAAATTTCTTTAACGCAGTATGTATGTTGCTTTGCAGTGTCAAAAAATAATAACCCAACGCAACAACATATAGTTATGAAAACTTTTTGGATCACTTTACTCGCCAGCCTTTTTACTACAGGGCTCTTATTAGTACCACATCAAGAGCAGCAAACTTGTAGCGATGTGAAAGAACAGAACATTCAACTCGCTATTTATGCTAATAAAAATTATACGGCACCTATTTATACACAAGCCTACGCTAAAGTAATTGTAGCGGTGAGCAAAGTAGATGGCCGCGTAGTAACACCTGTGTATCAAACAGAAATTGCTCCTATGCAGCTCAATGAGTTTCCACAGCAAAGCAGTGGTGCATTATTAAAAAATATACGTATTCCTAACGTGAATACCGGCGACCAGCTATTGGTTGATTACACCATTGAATACAACACCAATGGCACCATTCTTAGAATTGGTGGTAATAGTACCCTACAAACTTTGCAAAATACCGTTGCTATTACTGTGTAAAAACATATTACCTATAACACCAAAAAAGCAGCTTCAATATCGAAGCTGCTTTTTTAATATCTATTTTACCTTACGGTAAATGTGCTATTGAAGTTTTAATTACGTAATGGCTTACCTGTAGTTAATACCCCTTGAATGCGTTCTAGTGTTTTGCGTTCGCCACACAAACTCAAGAAAGCTTCACGCTCTAGGTCAAGTAAGTATTGCTCTGAAACATAAGTAGGCTCACTCAAATCGCCACCACACATTACATAAGCCAATTTGCGGGCAACCAAAGCATCGTGTTCAGTAGCATAGTTCGCACGCCACATACCGTTAATACCTGCATGCAATGCACCCAATGCACTACGGCCTAATACTTTAATGTCTTTCCGTTGTTGTGGCTGCTGGTAGCCTTTCGCATGAAGGTCTAAAACAGCTTGTTTGGCAACAGCAATTCTCCTGCCCTGATTTACTACTACTTCATCAATGCCCTTGCGCAAAATGCCAGCTTCAAAAGCTTCAAATCCGCTTGTGGCAACCTTCGCCGTAGCAATGTTAAAGAAGCGATGTTTGAGTGTAATTGTTTCAGGCTCGTCTTCATGCATTTCGTCGGCAGCACGTAGCACAAATTCTTTAGTGCCACCACCACCCGGAATCAGGCCAACACCTAATTCAACAAGACCAATATAGGTTTCAGCAGCAGCTACAACTTTATCGGCATGCAAGTTCATTTCGCAACCACCACCTAAGGTTAAACCGTGCGGTGCTACTACTACAGGAACCGATGAATAACGGCAGCGCATCATGGTATTTTGGAACATACGGATGGCCATATCTAACTCATCGTACTCTTGTTCTATGGCAAACATAAATATCATACCCACGTTCGCACCAGCACTAAAGTTGGCGCCATCGTTGGCAATAACAATTCCTTTGAACTGCTCTTCTGCAATATTGATGCTCTTGTTTACAGCTTCAAGTACTTCGCTACCAATACTGTTCATTTTGGTATTCCATTGTAAGCCTACCACATCATCGCCAATATCGTATAAAGCAGCGTTGCTATTTTTCCAAACTAGCTTGTCTTTGTAGTTGTTAAGTACAATAAAGGCATCGCCACCAGGCATTGCCATGTAAGTGCCTGCTTCACTAGCGTTAGTTAAGTGTTGTTGGTAGTAGTATTTCTTGCCTTGTTGTACTTTGTAAAAGCTGGTGTGTCCGGCAGCCAACATGGTTTCAACCCAAGGTGCCACTTGGTAGCCTGCTTTTTTCATCTCCGCTACTGTTGTTGCTACACCAAGTGTGTCCCAACTTTCGAAAGCACCTATTTCCCATCCAAAACCAGCCATCATCGCATCATCTACACGATACAATTCATCGCTAATTTCTGGTATGCGGAACGAGATATAAGAGAACAAAGCATAGTGGAAATGTCGTAAAAACTCCGCTGCTTTATCTGTACCACTTACTAAAGCTTTTAAGCGTTTGTGTAGGTTGTCAATGGGCTTAGCAGCTTCTACCGTTGCAAATTTTGGTTTCTTACGTGGCTCATAGCTAAGTGTGCTAAGATTAAGCGTTTGAATATCTTTTTTGCCCTCAGGTGTTTTTACTTTTTTAAAGAAACCTTGTCCGCTCTTGTCGCCCAACCAGTTGTTGTTAACGAGTGTCTCCAACCATGCAGGAATAGTAAAAATACTACGAGCTTCATCGTTCGGACAATTATCGGCAACACCTTTAGCTACTTTCACCAAAGTATCAATACCTACCACATCGGCCGTACGGAAGGTGGCACTTTTAGGTCTGCCAATCAATGGTCCGGTTAGTGCATCAACCTCGTCGATGGTGAGCCCCATTTTCTCCATGCTATTGAAAATGGCCATGATGCCGAATACACCAATACGGTTGGCAATAAAGGCAGGCGTATCTTTTGCTAATACGGTGGTTTTGCCTAAAAACACATCGCCATAGTGCATTAAAAAGTCAACTACACTGCTATCGGTATCAGGAGTAGGAATAATTTCTAACAAGCGTAAGTAACGCGGCGGATTAAAAAAGTGTGTACCACAGAAATGCTTTTTAAAATCGTTGCTACGTCCTTGCGAGAGTAAGTGTATAGGTATCCCAGAAGTATTGGATGTAATAAGCGTACCAACTTTGCGGTACTTTTCTACTTGTTCATATACTTGCTGCTTAATATCGAGGCGTTCAACAACCACTTCAATAATCCAGTCGGCTTTGGCTACGTCTTTCATATTGTCGGTGAAGTTGCCCGTGGTAATACGCTTAACAACGTCTTTGGTATAAACCGGACTAGGATTGCTTTTCACAGCGGCAGCCAGCGCATCGTTCACAATCTTATTTTTTACTGCTGCCGGTGCATCGGCGGGGGTGTCTTTTGGCTGAATATCGAGCAACAACACCTGCACGCCAATACCTGCAAAATGGCAGGCAATACGGCTGCCCATTACGCCCGAACCCAACACTGCTACGTTTTTGATAGAACGTTTCATATGGTAAAAAGCATTTTAGTGGTTTCAAAACTAAGGGAAAATTAGTTGCATAGCTAACTATTTTAACGCTTTCTTTTACCTTACGGTAAATGTTTTTTTCGTTCCAACAATTACACGCATATAACAAAAAATCACCCCCGAAGGAGTGATTGATGGTTGCGAATTGCGTATTCATTTGCCGTAAGGCTTCACATTACTTAGCTTACGCCTGCACCGGCATTGATGGCTTGTGTAGGATGTACAAAATGTAACTTGCCAGCAGCATCTTCGGCCATTAAAATCATACCCTGACTTTCAATACCTCGCATTTTTCGAGGAGCTAAATTGGCTACTACACTTACCTGCTGACCTACAATAGCCTCTGGCGCAAAATGCATGGCAATACCCGATACAATGGTGCGTTTTTCAAAACCTAAATCAACCTCTAGTTTAAGCAACTTATCGGCTTTTTGTACTTTCTCAGCACTTATAATAGTACCAATTCTAATATCAATTTTGGCAAAATCATCGAACTGAATTTCAGGCTTTACGGCAGCAATGCTATGCTCGGTAGTGGTTTGATTGGTATTGTTGGTTTGTTCCATGGCTTTGGCTAATCCTGCTTTTAGTTTTGTTACTTGATGCTGAATTTCGGCATCTTCAATTTTTCTGAAGAGTAATTCAGGTGCTCGCAAGCTGTAGCCTACACTTAACAATTTTAAGCTACCTGCATTTTCCCATGCTAGCATACGTTCAACCACCTTCATCATGTGTAGCATTTTTCGTGCAGTGTTGGGTAAGAATGGCTGAATGAAAATGGCTAAATTGGCTGTTAGCTGTAAGCTTAAATGCATGCAGTTATTAATGCTTTGCTGTGCATCGGCCTCGGTGCTATTCGCCTTTTTCCAAGGCTCTTTCTTTTGAAGATATTGGTTGCCACTGCGGGCAAGGTTAATTACTTCAAAGAGTGCATCGCGGAATTTATAATCGCTAATGAGTTGTTCTACTTTTTGTTTTGTATTTGCAATTTCTTGTATCAGCCACAGATCGGTTTCGTCTTGTAATGTACTCACGTAAGGAGGTACCTTACCGCCACAAAGTTTGTGCATGAGTACGAAGCTGCGATTTACAAAGTTGCCAAATACGGCTACCAACTCATTGTTAACTGCATCTTGAAAGCCCTTCCAAGTGAATTCGCTATCCTTTGTTTCGGGTGCAATACTTGTGAGGTAATAGCGCAGGGCATCGGCCAGTTGTGGACCACCGTTTTCTTTGTTAACAAAATCGTCGATAAAATCTTGCATTTCAAGTTTCCAGTTGCGGCTGGTGCTCATTTTATCGCCTTCGAGGTTCATGAATTCGTTGGCAGGTACAAAGGCTGGTAAAATATTGCCATGTAATTTCAACATGATTGGGAAGATGATGCAATGAAAAACAATATTGTCTTTCCCAATAAAATGCACTAGTTGTGTATCGTTGCTCTCCCAATATGGTTCCCATTGCTTGCCATGATCTAATGCCCATTGCTTGGTAGCAGAGATATAGCCGATAGGTGCATCAAACCATACGTACAACACTTTGCCATCGGCATCGGCTACTGGCACTTTTACGCCCCAGTCTAAGTCGCGGGTTACAGCTCTTGGTTGTAGGCCGCCATCGATCCAGCTTTTGCATTGTCCAACTACATTGGCACGCCAGTCGTTTTTATGCTCTTCTAAAATCCACTTACGTAAAAAATCTTCATGGCGGTTTAATGGCAAGTACCAGTGTGATGTTTCTTTTTTAACAGGTGCTTCGCCGCTGAGGGTGCTTACGGGGTTGATGAGCATTTCAGGACTTAAACTCGTACCGCATTTTTCGCACTGATCGCCATAAGCACTATCGTATCCGCAATTGGGGCAGGTACCTTTAATGAAACGGTCGGCTAAAAAGGTTTGTGCCTTTTCGTCGAAATATTGAGCGGTGGTTTTTACTTCTAACTCGCCAGCATCGTTCAGTTTTTTGAAAAATGCTTGTGCTGTTTCATGATGTACTTGCGATGATGTTCGATGATAAATATCGAAAGCGATACCAAGGTCTTTAAAGTTTTGCTCAATAATGGGGTGATATTTATCGATAATGGCTTGTGCCGTAGTGCCTTCTTTCATAGCCTGAATGGGAATAGCTGTGCCGTGCTCATCGCTACCACATACAAAAACTACATCTTTCCCCTGGGCTTTTAAAAAGCGAACATATATATCGGCGGGTAAGTAGGCGCCTGCTAAGTGCCCAATGTGTTTTAAACCATTGGCATAAGGTAATGCTGCCGTAACTAAATATCGTTTAGGTGATTGCATCGATCGAATTTTTATTTACCGTAAGGTACTTACGTAAATGTAGTCGCCTTACGGGGCTGCAAAGGTAACGTTTAAGCTTGTGTTGGCTTTATGTAAAACGATAGTTTCCATATTTGATAGCTGTTAAAATTTAATATTCACTTACCTTGTGCATAGCAAACTACGGTTAAGCGTTACATGAGCGAACTACAAACACTATTTGATCATGGGCATCAGCATTACCTACCTCATCTGAGTGTAGATTGTGTAATTTTTGGTTTTCACGATAATGAATTGAAGGTTTTGCTGCTCGAAAGCTGGTATACAAAAGATAAAGTACTGCCCGGTGGCTTTGTGGGGCAACAAGAAAGCCTGATTGATGCAGCTACACGGGTGCTCAAAGAAAGAACCGGATTGAACAATGTTTTTTTAAGTCAGTTCGAAGTATTCGGAGACCCGCAACGTGAGCAACATAAGTTTTCAGGGAATGTGCTCCAACAAAATGGTATTGATGCAGCAGGTAGCTGGCTGCTCGAACGTTTTATTTCTATTGGGTATTATGCGTTGGTAGAATATTCAAAAGTGCATCCGCAACCCGATGCTGCGAGTACCTGTGCTTGGTGGCCGGTGAACGATTTGCCAACCATGTATATTGATCATGGTGTGATGATTACTAAAGCGTTGGAAAAGTTGCGGCAAAGCTTGCATTTTCAACCCGTTGGGCTCAATTTGCTACCCAAGAAATTCACCATGCCGCAGTTGCATCGTATGTATGAAACGTTGTTGGGTATGCCATTAGATCGCCGAAATTTTCAACGAAAAATTATGGCTACCGGTATTATTCAACAGTTGCCAGAAAAAGTAAAAGGTGTGGCTTACAAAGCACCACACCTCTATCAATTTAAAACTAGGCAATATCAAAAAGCCTTAGAAGCAGGTTTGTTCTTGCTGTAAAGTGCAACCTATTTGCCCGTAAGGGCTGCGATGGCTGTTGTTATATTTGGGTAGCTGAATGTGAACCCTTTTTGCTGAATCAGTTTGCTATTTACCGTAGTACTTTTTAAAACCTCTATGCTCATTTCACCTAAAATGAGTTTGAGTAAAAATGCGGGAACATGGATTGGTATAAATAGCTTTCCGCGGATGGCTTTTGCCAGCGTAAGTGTAAGCGTTTTATTACTTACAGGCTGTGGTGCTACCGCATTAAAACTGCCAAACAATTGATTGTTCTCAAGTGCGAAGAGGTACATTTGGGCAAGGTCGCTTACATGAATCCAACTCACCATTTGTTGCCCATGATTCATGATGGCTGCAATGCCCCCTAATAATGGCTTTTTAAATTCTACCAAAGCGCCGCCATCGTTACTTAGAACAATACCAATACGCAATTTTACCAATCGAATTCCAAGTGTTTCAATCGGTGCAACACTTTGTTCCCATGCCAAGCAGGTGGTGCCGAGGTAATCATTAAAGGCAGGCGCTTTTTCAGCAAAACCTTCTTGCAGGCTCAAAGTAGTGTCGGGGCCATACCACCCGATAGCACTAGCGCTGATAAAGGCTTTCACTTGATGCTTATTACGTTGCAGCGCATTTACTAACAGTGCACTGCTTTGCGTACGGCTATCGGCAATTTCTTTTTTTCGAGCTGCCGTCCAGCGTTCGTCGGCTACGCCAGCACCAGCCATGTGTATAATATAGTCGGCAGCTGTAACAGCACTGTCGTCAATGGTTTGTTTTTTTACATCCCAATGAGCATATGTTATTTGTGGAGTGTTGTTGTAACGCTGTGGTGTGCGGGTAAGCAAAATGCAGCGATACCCTTTTGCTACGAGTAACGGCACTAAGGTTTTTCCGATGGTGCCAGTGCCGCCTGTAATTAAAACTGTGTGTTGCATAATTAAAGAACAAAAATAGTTGCGTTCGGTTGCAGCATGGTACAATTTAGTATTGACCGAAAACTATGATACACTTACGTAAATGCTGTAATTTTTGCACTATGAAACAAAGAATAATTGCGTTCGGCTGCTGCTTTTTGGTGTTGATTGGATGTAGCACGAAACAGCAAGTAGATTTGATTGTGCATAACGCACAGGTATATACCGTAGATAGTGCATTTACGCAAGTACAAGCCTTTGCAGTAAAAGATGGTAACATTGTTGCACTCGGTTCTGATAGTGCTATACTTGCCGCTTACGCCAGCGATAGCATGCTGAATGCACAGCAACAGTTTATTTATCCCGGGTTTATAGATGGGCATGCTCATTTTGTTGGTTATGGACAAGGCTTGTTTCAAGTGAGTTTGTTTGGCATGAATAGCTGGAAAGTCATTGTAGATAGTGTACAAGCATTTGCCGTAAGGCATCCACAAGAAACATGGATTCGTGGCAGAGGTTGGGATCAAAACTTGTTTGCCGACAAACAGTATCCTGATAATAGCTTACTCAACCAGTTGTTTCCTGATAAGCCGGTATTGCTTACAAGGGTAGATGGTCATGCTGCAATTGCTAATGCTAAAGCGTTGGCATTGGCTGGCATTACGCCGAGTACAACGCTGGTGGGTGGTGCAGTTGAAACCAAAAATGGCGTGTTAACAGGTGTGTTGATTGATAATGCAGTTGATTTGGTGACAGCTAAAATTCCTGCTGCTACTGCTGCAGATTACGAAAAATGGCTTTTGGCGGCACAACGTAATTGCGTTGCCATGGGCTTAACTACCATTACCGACTGTGGCTTGATGTACAACGATGTTGCTCAAATTGATGCGTTGCACAAAGCAAATAAACTACAACAGCGCTTATATGTGATGTTGAGCGACGATACCGCTAACTATAATCGTTATTTAGCGAAAGGGCCTTATGTTACTGATCGCTTATGGGTGAAAGGAATCAAGGTATATGCCGACGGTGCCTTGGGTAGCCGCGGTGCATGCTTGCTAAAGCATTATGCCGATAAGCCAGGCTGGTTTGGCTTTTTACTGAAAGACGAAAAGTATTTTGATAGTCTTGCCAATGTATTGGTGAAAACAGATTTTCAAATGTGTACGCATGCTATTGGTGATAGTGCCAATAGAACGGTATTAAAGATATACGAGAAGTACCTACAAGGCAAAAATGATAAACGTTGGCGTATAGAACACGCACAGGTGGTTGCCGCCAGCGATTTCTATTTGTTTGGTAATAACAGTGTGGTGCCTAGTGTGCAACCTACGCATGCAACAAGCGATATGTATTGGGCCGAGAATAGGTTAGGCAAAGAACGTATGGCAGGTGCTTACGCTTACCAGCAATTACTGCAACAAAATGGCTGGTTGTCTTTAGGAACAGATTTTCCGGTTGAAGATATTAGTCCTTTCAAAACATTTTTAGCTGCGGTGTATCGGGTAGATGCACAGCAGTATCCTGGAGGTGGCTTTCAAGCGAACAATGCATTAACACCTGAACAGGCGCTACGCGGAATGACCATTTGGGCTGCAAAGGCGAATCGTATCGAACAGGAGGTAGGTAGTTTAGAAGTGGGCAAGCGAGCCGATTTTTTGCTGTTGCCTAAAAACTTACTTACAACGCCTCCCAATGCGTTGCTACAACTTGCAGTAACGGCAACCTATATCAATGGTATTAAAGTGCACTAATATTTACAGTAAGGTTAACTATAAGTAGCCGTGCCGCGAGGTGCGGCTTTTTTTGTCATAGAATTGTCATTGTTGCATAACTGACAATCGTTTGACTTTTCTATGGCAATTCTTTTAGTGGCAATAGCAATTTTTGCAGAGTAATTGTTACACATGCAAAAAACTATCGCTTCAATTTCATATATGCTAGCCATTTTGATGGTGGGTGTTGGTGCGATGGGGCAAACGAGTGTACGCAACCTTACGGTAAAAAAAGATACGATCTTTAACGATAAGCCTGAAGAGGTAGTGGTAACAGCTACACGTACAGAAAGAAAACTTTCGAATGTAGCAGTTCCTTTCACCATGATTACGCAGCAGCAAATACAAGCTGCCGGTGTGGTACGCATGCAGGAACTACTGCAAGAGCAAACGGGGCTATTCATTACCAGTGGCTCAGGTACGGCAGGTATGGGTGGTGGTGTTTTTGGTAATGGGGTGCAAATACAAGGTATGAGTCCTGATTATACCCTTATTTTAATTAATGGTGAGCCTGTTATTGGAAGGCAGGGTGGTACGTTAAACTTATCTCGCTTTACAGTAGCTAACATTAAAAAAGTAGAGGTAGTTAAAGGGCCTAGTAGTAGTTTGTACGGAAGTGAGGCCATGGGTGGTGTTATTAATATTATTACAGAACAACCACAGCAGAATAAGTTTGGTGCTAGCCTACGTATGGGCAGTTACGGTATTGTTGATGCTTGTGCTAATGGCAGCTTTATAGGTAAGAAAAGTAGCACGCATGTTGCATTGAATAGCTACAGGTTTGGTGGTAGCGATTATAATAACAACTTAGTTGGTTACACACAAGATCCATTTACCAATAACACTGCACAAGTACAGTACAATCATTTGTTGGGAACCAAAACAAAGCTGTTGGTATTTGCAAGATATAGCTATGAGCAAACTAAAAATTTGTTTGATGCTAATGTAAATACTACCGCACCTCAGAAATTAATTGATGGTCGTATTCGTATTAACGATGTTAACATTAATCCTACGATACAGCATAGATTTAGTAACAAAGTGAATACCTCGTTGCGTTTGTATGGTACCATGTACGAAAGCATTCAGCAACTGAACGAAGAAAATACACGTAATACGTATTACTACGATTACTTTAAGCAGCAGTTCTTTCGCATAGAAAATCAAACGAATATTACATTGCCTGCTAACAATACCCTTTCGTTAGGTGGCGGTTTTGTTCGTGAAATTCTAAACACCAATCGTTACGAGGGTGAACGTACCAATAACATTGCCTACGGTTTTGTACAAAACGAATGGCAGCCCACTGCTCAATGGAATATTATTGGTGGCTTGCGTTACGATGCTAATGAAGATTATGCTTCACGCTTAAGTCCAAAGTTGGCGGTACGGTACAGCCCCAATGATCGCTTAAAATTTACCGCTTCTTACGGTGCTGGTTTCAGAGCCCCAGATTATCGCCAATTGTATTTGAGTTTAGTGAATCCGGCAGCAGGTGGTTATGCGATTTACGGAAGTAATGAAATTTCTACTGCTAAGTTGCAGGCTTTGCAGCAGCAAGGTTTTATCAGTACAATACTGCCAAGAGCCAACGATTTAAAAGAATTAAAGCCTGAAACAAGTAACGGATTTAACATTGGTGCACAGTACAAGTGGAGTACAAGTACCACGATTGATGTTAACCTTTTCAACAACGATATCAGCAATCAAATCATCTTCGATATCATCGCTTTGCGTGGTAATGGTCAGCAAGTATATAGCTACTTTAATGTTAAGCGTTCTTTTACACGTGGCGGAGAATTGAATATACAGCATCAGTTCAATAGTCATTGGACGATTACTGCTGGTTATCAACTATTATTCACTGGTGATAAAGATGTTGTTGCTGCTATTGATAATGGCAAAATGTTTGGCAGAAACCAAAGCAATAATGAAGTATATGCCCTGCATCGCAGCGATTATTATGGGCTGCCTAATCGTAGCAAGCACATGCTGAATGTGAAGCTGTTTTATCAGCATCAACCAAGTGGCTGGAGTGCATCTGTTCGTGGTATTTACCGTAGTCGATGGGGCACTAACGATGTTGATGGTAACGGTATCATCAACCGAACCGATGAAACAGCAAATGGTTTCTTACAACTCAATGCCAACGTGAGTAAAGATTTTAATGCACACTGGCGTGTAATGCTTGGTGCAGAGAACTTGTTGAATTATCGCGATGCTGTTAATATACCCAACGTGTTAGGTATTAATGGGTACATCGCAATCCATTATCAACTACAAAAACGTAAATAATTTTTTTAAACCATAGATTATGATGAAGCAAACATTAGGTATGGCCGTTGTAGCAATCGGATTAATGATCTCTACTACAGCCTGTGAAAAGAAGAACGATGCAACACCAGCACCAACAGTAACCACTGATAGTGCAACACTTACTGTAAGTGCCGATGCGGTTAACGGTAGCTACACGTATTTTAACTTACGTACCAAAGCAACTGTTACAAGTGCACAACAACAAACTACTGACTGGGATTTTGGTATGCTTTTTACAAACCTAGTAGCCAACGCAACACCTAATGGCCCTGGTACTGGTGGTGTGCAGGTGGTTGATGGTACTTTAGCAGGCGTTACTGCTGCACCAGAAAGTGGTTACGTAGCAACCATTACCGATTACACGCAATGGGCTAATTACAACGGTACTACAAGAACTTTTTCACCACGCCCCGGTCGTATTATAGTTTTTCGTACTGCTGATAACAAGTACGTGAAGCTAGAAATGCTAGCAGCCGATTACGGCCCGTTAGCCGGAACACCTCCCCGCCCAACTACTATTATCTATCGTTTTAGATACACCATTCAAACCAATGGTACTCGTAATTTCTAAAACAAAAAATAGTGTTGGCATTGAAACAAAAAGAGCAACTTCAATTGAGTTGCTCTTTTTTGTTGTTATGATCTAGTGCATTATCATTTGCCGTAAGGCAGTAGTACTCTTTTTTAATGCAAGTAACTACCTTACGGTAAATGAATAGCCATTATGCACCGTGGCATTGTTTGAATTTTTTGCCGCTACCACAAGGACAAGGATCGTTACGACCAATTTTCGGACCTACCTGAATAGGTTGTTGTTTAGGTGCAGGCGTTGGATCGTAATAATCATTTTGGTTTGCTGCATAATCTTCGCCAGCAGCATCAATAGCTGCCTTATTACTTTGTAAATGGCTTAAGTCGGTTTGCTCTTCTCTGCCTTCTCTTATTTCGGCTCCGCCATCTTGCTCAATCGGAATACCTGCATGACTTAAGAAATTCACCATGTTCTTACTCACTTCAGCATCCATTTTACGGAACAATTCAAAAGCTTCTTTTTTATAAATCACCAACGGATCTTTCTGTTCGTAAGTGGCTGTTTGAACACTCTGTTTCAAGTCGTCCATATTTCTCAAATGCTCTTTCCAGGCATTATCAATGAAATTGAGTGTAATGCTACGCTCTAAGGCATGCAGTAATTCTGCACCGTTGGTTTGTAACGTTTTATCGAGGTTGGCAACAATTTGTAAGCCAATTTTACCATCGGTGAACGGAACTGCAACATTTTCAATATGAGCACCTTGCTCGTTACGAATATTGGCAAATACAGGAACCGCTTGTTGTGCAATAGCTTGCTTTTTGTTTTGATATGCAGTATAGGCTTCGTGATAGAGCGTATCTACCAACACATCAAACTTTTCTTTTGCAAACTCATCTTTAGAAATATTGGTTTGTATGCCAAAGTTCACAATAACATCTAGTGTAAAGCCATCGTAGTCGCCAGTTTCTTTGGTGTTCGCTACTACATTTTGTGCAGTTGCATAGAATGCATTATCTAAATCAATGGCCAAGCGTTCGCCAAACAAAGCGTGGTTACGCTTGCTGTATATAACAGTACGTTGCTTGTTCATTACATCATCGTACTCTAACAAACGCTTACGAATACCAAAGTTGTTTTCTTCTACTTTCTTTTGAGCCCTTTCAATGCTCTTGGTAATCATACTATGCTGTATTACCTCTCCTTCTTTGTAACCAGCAAAGTCCATCACTTTTGCAATACGTTCACTACCGAACATACGCATTAAGTCATCTTCTAACGATACAAAAAACTGGCTGCTACCAGGGTCGCCTTGACGGCCAGCACGACCACGTAACTGTCTATCAACGCGGCGACTTTCGTGGCGCTCTGTACCTAAAATAGCCAAACCGCCAGCATCTTTAACACCAGGGCCTAACTTAATATCGGTACCACGGCCAGCCATGTTGGTAGCAATGGTTACGGCACCAGCCAAACCTGCTTCGGCAACAATTTGTGCTTCACGGGCGTGCTGCTTGGCGTTTAATACGTTGTGTGGTATTTGCTTTTGACGAAGAATACGGCTTAACAATTCACTTACTTCTACACTGGTGGTACCCACTAACACGGGGCGACCAGCTTCACGTAGTTCTACAATTTTATCAACTACAGCACCATACTTTTCTTTTTTGGTTTTGTAAATGAGGTCATGCTCGTCTTTACGTGTAATAGGTATGTTGGTAGGTATTTGAACTACATCGAGTTTGTAGATGTCCCACAATTCTTGTGCTTCAGTTTCTGCAGTACCCGTCATACCGCACAATTTGTGGTACATACGGAAGTAGTTCTGTAAAGTAATGGTAGCATAGGTTTGTGTGCTTGCCTCAATCTTTACATTTTCCTTTGCTTCAATAGCTTGGTGTAGGCCATCGCTGTAGCGGCGACCTTCCATAATACGGCCGGTTTGCTCATCTACAATTTTAACCTGTCCTTCAATTACTACATACTCATCATCTTTTTCAAAAAGTGTATACGCCTTAAGTAATTGTTGAATGGTATGAATACGATCTGCTTTGATGCTGTATTCATTTAACAAGGCTTCTTTGCGATGCAGTTTTTCTTCTGCAGGTAATGAAGCATCGTTATCAATATTAGCAAGACCAACAGCAATATCGGGTAGTACAAAGAAGTTAGGATCTTCTCCTGATTTAGTAATCATGTTGATACCCTTATCGGTGAGTTCAACAGAATTGTTACGTTCATCGATATAGAAGAATAATTCCGCATCTGCCTTTGGCATTTCACGCTGCTGATCTGCAAGGAAGTAGCTTTCAGCTTTTTGTAGTTTCTGACGAACACCAGGTTCACTTAAAAACTTAATGAGTGCACCATTCTTCGGTAAGCCACGATGTGCTCTGAATAGGGCAAGACCACCACCATCTTTCGCATCGTCATTACCCTCTGCAATTTTCTTTTTGGCTTCGTTCAAAAATTGGTTCACAGCACGTTTTTGTGCTTCTACTAATTGCTCGATCCGAGGTTTAAGATCAAAGAATTGTTGCGTATTATCACTATGTCCAATAGGTCCCGATATAATTAAAGGTGTACGAGCATCGTCAATTAAAACGCTATCTACTTCATCTACCATGGCGAAGTGATGCTTACGTTGCACCATTTCTTCAGGGCTGTGCACCATGTTATCACGAAGATAGTCGAAGCCAAATTCGTTGTTGGTACCGTAGGTAATATCTGCCAGATAAGCTTGGCGGCGTTGCGGACTGTTAGGATAATGTTTGTCAATACAATCCACCGTTAAGCCCAACCACTCGAATAATGGTCCGTTCCATTCGCTATCGCGGCGTGCCAAGTAATCGTTCACAGTTACCACGTGTACACCCTCGCCGGCTAATGCATTCAGGTAGGCGGGTAGGGTACTCACCAAGGTTTTACCCTCACCGGTAGCCATTTCAGAAATTTTACCATTGTGCAGTACCGTACCACCAATTAACTGTACATCGTAATGCACCATATTCCAGGTAACAGTATTGCCCGCAGCTTCCCAACTATTACTGAAATAACTGGTATCACCTTCTATACGAATATATTTTTTATGAACAGCTAAAGATTTATCTAATTCAGTAGCAGTAGCAGCAAGTTCTGTATTATTAGCAAGGCGGCGTGCCGTTTCTTTCACAACAGCAAAGGCTTCCGGCAGAATTTCGTTGAGTATTTCTTCTATTTTCTCATCTCTGCTTTTGCGTAAGGCATCTACTTCTTTATAAATGCTATCTCTTTCTTGAATTTGATCTTCAGGCAGTGCTTCTGCACTGGCTTTTTTAGCCTCAATTGCTTCATCAACACTGCTTAAATGTGCTTTGATACGAGCTTTAAATTCGGCTGTTTTACCACGTAGATCATCGTTGCTCAGCGAATGATACTGTTGAAAGTACTCGTTAATTTTAGCCACTTTTGGCATAATCTGCTTAATGTCTTTCTCGCTTTTGTTGCCACCCAGTAGCTTACTTAAAAAACCTAACATAATTACTAATGTGTTCTAATAATGGTGTGTAATGCCCAACGTAACATCATTTACCGTAAGGGAATAACACTTGAATTGTTTTATGGCATGTTAATGCCAGCACTTATGTACTCAAAAAGGGTGCATGGTTCGCTATTGAGCCAAAATGACACATTTTTGAGGATGCCAAAGGTAGGGATTTTGCCCGCAAGGGGCTAGCCTTTCAACACTTTTACAACCCCGCGGCAACCATTCGTACACTAATACGTTACAACCACATGCGTATCATACTCATATTGCTTAGTTGTATAACACTGCAAGCGCAGGCACAGTACGATAGCCTGTGGCAACAGCAGCAGCAACTTCAGCGCAAAGGCATGTATGTACTTGGTAGTTGGGCGGTTGGTAATATCGTTGTAAGTGGCCTTACGGCAAATGCTGCTACGGGTAGCAATAAAGCCTTTCATCAAATGAATGTTTATTGGAATGTGGTAAATGCCGGAATTGCCGGTGCAGCCTTGCTGATACGGCCAAAACGTCTGGAAGGCAATGCCGTTGTACGTCAGCAGCAGCGTATCGAAAAAATTTTACTTTTCAATAGTGGGCTCGATGTAGCATACATCACTGCCGGAGCATATCTGCAAGAACGTAGTAGGCGTAACGGCGCTAATAGCGAACAACTCAAAGGTTTTGGGGAAAGTTTGGTGCTACAGGGTGCTTTTTTACTTGTTTTCGATGGCGTTATGTACTTGTTGCACAACCAGCAAGGTAGCCGTTTAGGAACGCCATTCAACATTTCGGCAGGCACAACACCACATGGAGTTGGCTTATTGGTACAATTCTAAGGAGAGGCTGTTAATTATTTTTCAAAGCTATATGCTGCTATCTAAAGGCAAACTGTTACTTTTGCAGCCAAATTCAAACGGCATATAGATACCTTACGGTAAATATGGCCACTGAGCTTTTAAAAACAGAATCATGGCAGGTCAGTTAAAAGAAGTTCGTAACCGTATCAAGAGCGTACAAAGTACACAGCAAATTACAAAGGCAATGAAAATGGTAAGTGCTGCCAAACTTCGTAGAGCGCAAGATGCCATTTTGCAAATGCGTCCGTATGCTCAAAAGTTGCAAGAAATGCTTAGTAACATTGTGAGCAACCTAGATGGCGATACAGAACTAAAACTTGCCGATGAAAGAGCTATCAACAACGTTTTAATCATTTGTATTACTTCAGATAGAGGTTTGGCAGGTGCGTACAATGCCAACTTGGTTAAAACTACCAAAGCCCGTATTGCCGAGCAATATGCTGCACAATATGCCAAGGGTAACGTTACTATCTGGAATATCGGTAAAAAAGGCTTTGAGTCGTTAACAAAACAAGGCTACAAAACCAACGATACACACAAAGATTTATTCCTTCACTTAAGCTTTGAGAACACGCAAAAAGTAGCCGAGGCTGCAGTTGAAAGCTTCTTGAAAGGCGAGTTCGATGTCATTGAAATTGTGTACAGCGAGTTTAAGAATGCTGCTACACAGCGTTACCGTTGCGAACCATTCTTGCCCATCCCTAAAGTGGCCAAGCAAGATGGTGCTACCAAAGCCGATTTCATTTTCGAACCTGCAAAAGAGGTGTTGATTGCTGAGTTGATGCCTAAAATCCTTAACACGCAGTTATTCAAGGCAGTACTCGATGCACATGCCAGTGAGCATGGTGCTCGTATGACGGCGATGGACAAGGCCAGCGAGAACGCCAACGAATTATTGAAGAGCTTGAAAATTTCTTACAACCGTGCCCGTCAGGCAGCAATTACTACAGAGCTTACAGAAATTGTAAGCGGTGCAGCTGCTTTGCAAGGGTAACGATAACAATATTCTTATCAGTAGATGGTTATTTGAAATTGTACTAGTATTGTACGCTTTCAAATAACCATTTTTTTAAAATAGCAATTCTGATGGAGCTTTCTGAAATCATACCACATATTGAGGCGCTCATTTTCGCAAGTGATAAGCCACTTACGAATAACGATGTGCTTGAGCTCATCAACAACGCCTTTGCTTTTTTAGAAGAGCGTATTACCATAGAACAAGTAGAGGCTGCTGTTGCTGGTATTCGAGAAAAATACAGTGCCGAGTTTTATCCGTTTGAAGTGCGTGAAAGTGGTGGCGGTTGGCAGTTTTTAACCAAACGCGATTTTCACAGAACCATTGCCCAACTGAATGGTGATAAGTTTCTGAAGCGTTTGAGTACAGCTGCTATGGAAACCTTGGCCATTATTGCGTATAAACAACCTATTACCAAGGGCGAAATTGAGGCCATTAGAGGTGTTAACAGCGATTACAGTGTACAAAAATTGCTAGAGAAGGAGCTGATTGTAATTTCTGGCAGAAACGAAAACTTGCCCGGCAAGCCGCTGGTTTACAGCACCAGTAAAAATTTCATGGATTATTTCGGACTTAATAGCACCGATGAGCTACCGAAAATCAAAGAGGTGCTGGCAGAACAAACGGTTGAACCAACCGTTATCAGCGATATCGATTTTACGAGTAGTGCTGCCACTGCCGACGATGATACATTTGAAGAAGCTATGCTAGCATCTGAAACTATTGATAACGATGATGCCGCAGATCAAGATAGCTCAGATACAGAAGATACGCCTACAAAATCAGAAGAAGCATAGGCTTAATACAACAGTGGTAATTATAATAATAGATAAGGGGCGGCCGCAGGCCGCCCCTTATCTATTATTGGGAAGCTTTACTACTGCTTAAAGAAAGTGGTACTGTTGGCTTGTGCCGTAGGCATTACCACAATATCATTAATACATACATGTTTGGGTACTGTAGCAACATAATGCACCACATCGGCAACATCTTGTGCTGATAGCGGCGTGAACCCTTGATATACAGCCGCCGCTTTACTCGCATCGCCTTTAAAGCGTACCAGCGAAAATTCAGTTTCCGCAGCACCAGGGTGTACAGCCGTAACCTTTATGCCATAAGGCAATAAATCTATCCGCTGGCTTTTTGAAATAGCATCAACCGCATGTTTGGTGGCACAATAACCATTGCCAGCAGGGTACACTTCCTTACCTGCAATAGAACCAATGTTAATGATGTGTCCGCTACCTTGTGCAATCATCAGTGGTATTACGGCGTGGCTTAAATAGAGCAAACCCTTCACATTGGTATCAATCATCGTATCCCAGTCGTCTAAATTGGCTTCATGAAAGGCATCACGGCCGAGTGCCAAACCAGCATTATTCACCAAAATATCAATAGCATGCCAGTCCGTTGGTAGTCCATCGATAGCAGCCTTCACTGCTGTACGGTTTTGAACATCAAATACCAATGGCAGCACTTCGTTGCCTTCAGCCTGAAGCTGTGCGGCTAATTGTTGCAATCGTTCCGCTCGGCGGCCAGTGATAATTAAACGGTATCCCTTACGGGCAAATGTGGTAGCAATAGCAGCACCAAAGCCTGCTGTAGCACCGGTAATCATAATGGTAGGTGGCATGCTGCGAAGATGCAGCTAATTGTACATTCTAACCAACAGCCATGACATTTACCGTAAGGTAGAAAAGTGTAACCTTTCGGTAAATGAACACCAGCGTTTGTAAAACTTCATCGTGTGTAAGCGATGGGTAGTGTACAATTATTACCTTCGCCGCCCGAAAGCGGCGATGTTACAACTAAAGCCCCAACCACTTATCATATGAACGCTCAGTATAAAGTATTTGAAGGCAGTATGAACTTGCCTTCGGTAGAGAAAGAAATTTTAGCAAAATGGCAGGCCGAACAGGCTTTTGAACAAAGTGTTACCCTACGCGAAGGTGCTCCGAGTTTCGTGTTTTACGAGGGGCCGCCAAGTGCGAATGGTATGCCTGGTATTCACCACGTTATTAGTCGTACGTTGAAAGATTTGGTGTGTCGTTACAAAACCATGCAAGGATTTCAAGTAGAGCGTAAAGGCGGTTGGGATACCCACGGCTTACCAGTAGAACTCGGTGTAGAAAAGGAATTGGGGATTACGAAAGAAGATATCGGGCATAAAATTTCAGTAGAAGCGTACAATCAAAAATGCCGCGAAGCTGTATTGCGTTATAAAAAAGAGTGGGATGATATTACCACCAAAATGGGTTACTGGGTTGATCTGAATAACCCATACATCACTTTCGATAATAACTATATCGAGAGTTTGTGGTGGTTGCTTCAAAAAATGTACAACCGCGGGTTGCTGTATGAGAGTGTAAGTATTCAGCCATATAGTCCTGCAGCAGGTACAGGTTTGAGTAGTCATGAATTGAATCAGCCGGGTACTTACAAAGATGTGAAAGATACAAGTGCAGTGGTTTTGTTCAAAGCAGTTCGTAACGATGCTGCTGCCTTTTTATTTGATGCCGCTGATGGCAATGATGTGTTTTTATCGGCATGGACAACCACACCTTGGACCTTGCCATCGAACCTCGGCTTAACCGTGGGTGCTGCTATTGAGTATGTATTGGTACACACGTTTAACCCATACACCCATGCACCTCAGTACATAGTACTTGCTAAAAATTTATTGGGCAAATACTTTAAGCCAGAGGGTGAGCACGCCGATTTTGCTGCGTACACAGCCGATCAAAAAATAATTCCTTGGCGTATTGTAGCTACTTGTACCGGCGCTCAATTAGAAGGCATTAGCTATGAGCAGTTGCTACCTTACGAGGCTAACAGCGATGCTGCCATCAAAGCAATTACGCCCAATGCAGTACCGTTTAAAGTACTATGTGGAGATTTTGTAACCACAGAAGATGGTACAGGTATTGTACATACTGCACCTGCATTTGGTGCCGACGACTATAAAGTAGGTAAGAAGTACAATATTGGTATTTTAACCTTAGTAGATAGAGAAGGTAAGTTCGTAGAAGGCTTGGGCGAATTCAGCGGCCGCTACGTGAAAAACTATAAAGATGACCCCAACTATGCCGATGTAAATGTTGACATTGCTGTAAAGCTGAAACTAGAAGGCAGAACGCTCAAAGTAGAAAAATACGAGCACAGCTATCCTCATTGCTGGCGTACCGATAAGCCTATCTTATACTATCCGCTCGATGCTTGGTTCATCAAAACCTCTGCTTTAAAAGAACGCATGGTGCAATTGAACCAAACCATTAACTGGAAGCCCAAAAGTACTGGTGAAGGTCGCTTTGGTAACTGGTTAGAGAATATGGTAGACTGGAACTTAAGCCGTAGCCGTTACTGGGGTACACCGCTACCTATTTGGCGTACCGAAGATGGCACTGAAGAAGTATGTATTGGCAGTATTGCCGAGTTGCAAGCCAAACTACATCCTGAAAGTCCGGTGCAAAACATTACAGATTTGCACAAACCACAAGTAGATCAGGTAGTATTAGTATCACCTTCCGGTAAAAAAATGATGCGAGTGCCCGATTTGATTGATGTGTGGTTCGATAGCGGAGCCATGCCATACGCACAGCATCACTTTCCTTTTGAAAACAAAGCAGCTTTTGCAAAAAATTATCCTGCTAGTTTTATTGCCGAAGGTGTAGATCAAACTCGTGGTTGGTTTTATACCCTTCATGCCATTGCAAGTTTGGTGAAAGAAGATGTTGAAGCTGAGCTACAAGCAGCAGGTTTGTGGGAAGGTTCTGGTATGCAAGCTGCTGGTGCACAAGCGGGTGTTGCTTACAAAACAGTGGTAAGTAATGGCTTGGTGTTAGATAAGAATGGCAATAAAATGAGTAAGCGTTTGGGTAATGTGGTGAACCCATTCGAAACCATTGAAAAGTTTGGTGCCGATGCCACACGCTGGTATTTAATCACCAATGCAAGTCCTTGGGATAATCTTAAGTTCGATCTCAACGGTATACAAGAAGTACAACGTAAGTTCTTTGGTACACTTTACAATACCTATCAGTTCTTTGTGCTCTATGCGAATGTAGATGGCTTTGCATTTAAAGAGGCATACATCCCTGTTCAGGAGCGTCCGGAAATCGATCGTTGGATTTTGAGCACCCTTCATACCCTGATTGAAGATGTTACCAATGCTTTCGACGATTATGAGCCTACGCAAGCTGGCCGCTTGGTAGAAACTTTTGTAGATGAGCATTTGAGTAACTGGTATGTACGCCTTTGCCGTCGCCGTTTCTGGAAAGGTGAATATGAAAGCGATAAAATTGCTGCGTACCAAACATTGTACGAATGTTTAGAAACAGTGTTGCGTTTAATTGCACCTATCTCGCCATTCTTTAGCGAAGCTGTTTTCAATAGGTTAAATGCTGTTACTGAAAGATTTACCGAAAGGTCTATCCATCATACTCACTTTCCTAAAGCCAATGCTGCCATGATAGATAAGGCTTTAGAAGAACGCATGCAATTAGCACAAGATGTATGCTCACTGGTTTTAAGCTTACGTAAAAAGGTGAATATTAAAGTGCGTCAACCCTTACAAAAGGTGTTGATACCAGTATTAAATCCTGAGATGAAAGCGCAATTAGAGCGTGTAGAAGATTTAATCAAAAGTGAGGTGAACGTAAAAGAACTTACGTACATCACAGAAACAGAGGGTGTTATCAAGAAAAAAATCAAAGCTAACTTCAAAACACTTGGTGCACGTTTAGGCGCTAATATGAAGGCGGCAGCGGCGGCTATTGCAGCCATGCAGCAACACGATATTGCTCAACTAGAAGCCAAGGGGTCGTTAGAGGTAGACTTGACAAATACCACCGTTACCATTACATTAGCCGACGTTGAAATTACTGCAGAAGACATCCCTGGCTGGAGTGTAGCCTCTAAAGGTACACTTACAGTAGCGTTGGATATTACGATAACTGAACAACTTAAGCAAGAGGGCGATGCAAGAGAGTTTATAAATCGTGTACAAAATATTCGCAAAGAAAATGGCTATGAACTTACAGACCGTATATTCGTAACCGTTCAGGCGGGTGAGCTTGAACAAAGCTTACAACCATTTAACAACTACATAAGCACCGAAATTTTAGCAGACGATATTGTTTTTGTTAACGAATTAGAGGGTGGCATTGAAATTGATGTTAACGATGTTGTGCTAAAAGTAAGTGTAACAAAAAAAGGCTAAGAACGATGGCTACAAAGAAACCCACCCCAAAGGCAGCACCTAAAAAAGCTGCTAAAGCAGCGCCACCAAAAGCGGCAGCGCCTGCTAAAAAAGCTACACCTGCTGCAAAGCCTGCAGCCAAGGCGGCCCCTGCTAAAAAAGCTGCACCAGTAGCAGCTAAAAAGGCTGCTACTGCAAAAAAGGCTGCTCCTGCCAAAGTAGAAAAGCCAGTTGCAAAACCTGTTGCTAAAAAAGCCGCACCACCTGCACCTGCCAAAAAGGCTGCTGCTCCTGCTAAACCTGAAGCGCCGGCAAAGCCAGCACCAAAAGTGGTAGAAGCAAAACCAGCACCAGTTCAAAAATCTGGGAAACCGCTTCCTAAAAAAGGTACCAAAGCTTCTAGAGAGGCAGCGATAGAAAAAGCCAACAAGCAAATCAAGGCTGCTAAAGCTGCTAAATCGGGTAGGGTTGAAACCAAGCGTCCGGTTGAAGCTGGTCCGGCACCTATTACTGCTTACAAAAAACCTGAGCGTAAGCAACAGAAGGAGGAAGTGGTAAAAGAGGTGAAAGTGCCCAAGCTTACAGTAAAAACATCTATTCCTTACACGCCTGGTTATACTTCACTAGACAAGCGTGTAGATAATCAAAAAACACAAGAACCATTGGTAAGATATAGCGATACAGAACTGAATGAGTTCAGAGAGTTAATCAACAGAAAGTTAGAAGCTGCTAAAAAAGAATTAGCCTACTTGCAAGGTTTGATTACCCGTAAAGATGACATGAGTGGCGATGAAAGCGATGCCAAGTACGCCACGATGGAAGATGGTAGCCTTAGTATGGAGCGTGAGCAACTCAGCCAAATGGCAAGCCGTCAGGTTGATTTTATCGACAAGTTAGAAAAGGCTATCGTACGTATTGAAAATAAAACTTACGGTATTTGCAGAGTTACAGGTAAGCTTATCGATAAAAATCGTTTACGTGCTGTACCGCATGCCACACTAAGCTTAGAAGCTAAGTTAGGTTTGGTAAAGCCAAGTAGCGAATAACTGCAACCGTATCACAATACAACTTTATAAAAAACGTCAAACTAAGTTTGACGTTTTTTGTTAATACTTCATCTGTTTTATTTCCATTCATTTGCATGTAAATGCTTACATTTAACAGTGGCCATCCGTACGTAAGTTCAAAGCTATAATGCATTAATGCCATACAGTACACCAATATCAACTTTCTGGAAAAGCCTTTGCTTGCTTGTTTTGTACTGTACTATTTACAACAGTACAACCGCTCAACATGAAGTAGATGAAGGAGCTTCTATTGCATTGGTAGATTCTTTGAATGCCAAAGCCTTTGCGCTAAAACAATCGAATGTTGTGGCAGCCTATGCCATGCTTTTAAATGCCGAGTCGCAGGCAATAAAGCTGAATTATCAAAAAGGTTTGGTAACTAACTATCTCCATCAAGGTGGTATTTTTTTCCAGAGTGGTATGCCTAAAAAGGCTTTAGATAAGTACTATCAATCGTATAATTTAGCCAATAGGCTTAATGAAAAATTGTTGCAGGCGAAAGCCTCACAAATGATTGCACAGTCGCTGCTCGATACCAAAGCTATTACCGAAGCAATTCAGTTGTTAGAACAAAATGTAACCATTTACAAAGCAGCGAACAACGTACAAGAGTTGGTCAACACTTACAATACCTTAGCAACGGTATACCAAGAAAAGAATGATGCAGCTAAAGTAGCGTTCTTTATAAATGAAGCTTATCACCTTGCGGTAAATACGAAATACCAATACGGATTAAAGAAATGTTTGTACAACAAAGCCATATTATATCAAAGTCAAGGTAAGTATAACCTTGCCGAGCAATTACTCGATAGTGCCTTAGAACTTAATAATGGTAGCGATAATTATGGCAAAGCATTGATTTTGCTGCAAAAAGCGAAAGTTGCTACGGACGCAAAGCAAAACAATGTTGCTATTGTTGTAGCTGAAAGTGCTTTAGATGCAGCTACCAACGGAAGGGCTGTGCAATTGCAAATGAGTAGCTTACATCTGCTGATTGATGGTTATCAACAAAACGGGAATACAGCCAAACTTATCGCATTACAAAACAAGTTGATTCAACTGCAAGACAGCACATTCGCAGAACAAAATAATTATGTTACCAAGTTTGCAGATATTATTCGAGAACAAGAAGATAGATACCAACAAAGCAAACAACAAATTGCTTCGGCCGAAGCATTGGCTGATTGGCAGCAAACAGGATTGTTAGTTTTAGTAGCAGGTTTGGTAGTGGTGGTTATCTTAGCATGGCAAGCTTATAACAACTTTAAAAAGGCGCAGTTAGCAGCCATTGAATTAGAGCGTAAAAACGAAATTATTCAAACCAATGCTACACATTTAGATACACTGAATCAAGAAATACGTGCACAAAACGAAAAGCTAGAGGCCGAAAATCAACTGAAAGACAAGCTCCTCAGCATCATTAGTCACGATTTGCGGCATCCATTGGTGAATACAAAGAGTGTACTCGATTTAATCAATCTCAAATTAGTGAGTGCACAAGAAACAGAGCAGCTATTAGAGCAACTTGAGGGGCAGTATGTGCACAGTATTACCTTGCTCGATAACCTGCTGTTCTGGATCAGAAGTCAAATGGAAGGGGTTAAACTACCGCATGTACCTAACAATATGTTTTTATTGGTACGTCAATTAATTGATGAGCAAAAAATTGCTTTAAGTAGCAAGCACATACAGCTCATTAATCAGGTAGATTCGAGTTTGGTATTAATGGCAGAAAAAGAAATGCTGCGGATTATTTTTAGAAATCTCATCAGTAACGCCATCAAATTCACACCCGAAGATGGTATCATTATTATTCGTTCGAGTAAAAACGATACACACGCTATTATTGAAGTAGAAGACAGTGGCATTGGTATGAGTGCGGATATTATTCATAAAGTGAATGCTCGGTCTTACTTCACCACTAAAGGTACACGCAACGAAAAGGGTAGCGGTTTTGGCTTAGCACTTGTAACCGATTTAATTACCCGACATGGCGGAAAGCTTGAGATTAAGAGTGTGCCCGGTGTGGGCAGTACATTTACCGTAAGGTTACCCCTACAAGAAGTGAACGCATAAAAATGCACTTATTTCAGCTTTCGCTTAATGGGTACTGCTCCAATCTGACCAAAATAGCGAATGGGTTGTCGGCTGTTGCTTTGCAGCGATACATCGGCAGTGCCATTAGCGTAAATGGTCATGGTAATTTTAGCAACATCGCCTTGTTGTATCGTTATGTTGATGGTGCTGATTTTAGCATTTTGCTGCACTGTATAAGTGAAATTTTTGATGTGTGTTTCGTCGAAAGCACCACCTTTGGTGAACGCATTAGAGAAGCTACTGAACGATTTACCAAAATACGGAAGATAGAAGCTAAGTGTATCGGAGCGTAATTGTAAGAAATAACCACTGCCTGCCACGTTTCTACTTTTACCCGTAAGGGGATACACCGTTGCAGGCGAAAATTGAAAACGCTTGTTTTGTAACAGCGAGTTGGTATTGTTTTGTGCACTAAGTTTTGTAAGCCAACCGCTACAACTCAATAAGAATAATAACAAGGTATATCGCATGCTGCAAAATAAAACGGATGTCGTTAAGACATCCGTTTTTTATGTTTTATTGTTGGCTACCGAAAATATTATCGACAGCACCACCCAACATCGGGAATTTTTCTTTCACAAAACCAACAATGGCTGCAATGGCTTTTTGTGCTTGCTCATCGGTTAAACCGGCTTCGGCTTTTAATTTTTCTACGAGTTCGTTCATGTTTTAAAAATGTTTTAAATACTTACGTAAATGTATTATGCAACTTTGAGTAGCCCAAGTTTACTTTTTTCGAGTTGTTCTTTCGCATAGGGCAATGCCACATGCAATGCTTTGGTATCGGTGCCAGGTAGTTCAAACATCGCTTCTGTAAGAATATGTTCGCAAATACTGCGTAGGCCACGAGCACCCAGCTTAAATTCAAGTGCTTTTTCTACCATGTAGGTGAGCACATCATCGTCTACTTGAAGTGCAATGCCTTCCATCTCAAATAAACGTGTGTACTGCTTAATTAAGCTGTTTTTAGGTTCTGTTAAAATAGCTTTTAAAGTGGCTGCATCAAGTGGTTCTAAGTGTGTTACAATAGGCAAGCGACCCAATAATTCGGGGATTAATCCGAAGCCCTTTAAATCTTGTGCATTTACAAAACGAAGCAAGTTTTTGCGTTGAAACTCTTGCTCATCTTTATTTACATTAAAGCCAATGGCATGCGTATTAATACGGCGAGCAATAATTCTATCTATGCCATCAAAAGCACCACCGCAGATAAATAGAATATTGCTTGTATTCACCTTAATCATTTTTTGCTCAGGGTGCTTTCTGCCGCCTTGGGGTGGTACCAATACTTCGGTGCCTTCGAGCATTTTAAGCAGACCCTGCTGCACACCTTCGCCACTTACGTCGCGTGTAATGCTTGGGTTATCTTGCTTACGGGCAATTTTATCAATTTCATCAATGTACACAATGCCACGTTCGGCAGCTTGTACATCGTAATTGCAGTTTTGTAATAAACGGCTAAGCATGCTTTCCACATCTTCGCCAACATATCCTGCTTCTGTAAATACAGTAGCATCTACAATCGCAAAAGGTACATTCAGTAGTTTGGCAACGGTTTTGGCAATTAAGGTTTTGCCGGTACCCGTTTCGCCCACCATAATCAGGTTGCTTTTCTCAATTTCAATATCGTCTTGTACTTTCTGCGTAATACGCTTATAGTGGTTATATACCGCTACTGAAATAATTTTTTTGGCTTCATCTTGGCCAATAATGTACTGATCGAGGTAGGTTTTAATATCCTTCGGCTTACGGATGCTAAAAGCAAATTGTCCGTAAGTTTTTTGTTGATGTTGTTCTAATTCTTGCGTAATAATTTGTTGTGCATGCTCAATACAGTTTTCACAAATATGGCCTTCGTTACCGGCAATCAATATTTTAACCTCATCGCGGTTGCGGCCACAAAAAGAGCAATGCAAGTGATTTTGTTTCGCCATTTGATCTGCTTAATACAAGTTAAGAGTACGAAAATAAGAAAACCGCTGTACGCAGCGGCTTTCTATCAGTACCAGCTATGTTAATATTGGCATATATACCTTACGGTAAATGCTTATAAGTTCTTAATAATACCATCTACAATACCATATTCAACGGCTTCCTGAGCATCCATCCAGTAATCGCGGTCGAAATCTTTAAGAATTTGCTCTACTGATTTGCCACAGTTTTCAGCAAGAATTTTGGCACCAAGTAGCTTGGTTTTTTCCATTTGAATGGCCTGTATTTCAATATCGGCACTTGTTGCCTGATAATAGCCACCTAAACTTGGTTGGTGAATCATTACTTCGCCATGCGGGAAAATATAACGGCGGCCTTTGGTACCAACGCTTAGCAAAATACTGCCCATGCTTGCAGCTAAGCCCATACAAATAGTGCTTACGGGGCTGCTAATCATTTTAATGGTATCGTACATTACCATACCGCTGGTAACAACACCACCCGGACTATTAATATAGAGTTTAATTTCTTCGCCTGGCTTATCGGCATCGAGTAGTAATAGCTTGCTTACCACATCTCTGGCACTTTTATCGTCCACTGGTCCCCATAAATACACAGCTCTTTTTTCGAAGAAAAGTTTTTCCATTTTCTTCATCATTTGAGGGCCAACTTGCGGTTCTTTCTGTTGCTCTTTGCTTTCCTCATCGTCATCATTCATTTGCCAAGGGGCAAGCATATATTTATTCGTCAACATGTGCATGTTCATTTACGTAAGTGAAAAATTAAATTCTATTCTGCTTTCTAGGATTCACTAAAAGCACTTCATCTACCAAGCCATAAGCTTTAGCTTCTTCACCTGTCATCCAATAATCACGGTCGCTATCTTTTTCAATTTGTTCCATGGTTTGGCCGGTATGGTGGGCTAATATTTCGTACAGCTCGTACTTTATCTTTTTGATTTCACGAGCTGTTACCTGAATATCGCTTGCTTGTCCACCAATAGCACCGCTAGGTTGGTGTATCATAATGCGGGCATGCTTTAAGGCAGTTCGCTTGCCTTTAACACCTGCACCCAATAATACTGCACCCATGCTTGCTGCCATGCCAGTACAAATAGTACTTACATCGGGGCCAATAAACTGCATGGTGTCGTAAATACCGAGGCCTGCATACACACTGCCGCCAGGACTGTTAATGTACATTTGAATATCGCGGGTGCGGTCGGTACTTTCTAAGAACAGTAACTGTGCGGTTACAATATTGGCTACATAATCGTTCACCTGTTCGCCCATAAAAATAATCCGATCCATCATCAAACGGCTGAATACATCCATTTGAGCAATGTTAAGCGGACGTTCCTCAATGATATATGGTGTGAGGTTGGTGATTTGATGGTTGGTGAAATTATGCAAAGTAGCACTGCTAATGTTGCGGTGCTTTACTGCGTAACGTTCAAATTCTTTTCCAAAATCCATGATGCTAAATATTTATCGTTTGTACGTAAGCAATTTAAGGGCAAAATGTATGCAAATAAAAATGCCCCGACAAAAGGGCAGTTTTTACGATATAAATAACAGCTTTTCGTTGTTTTAGTTGTATACCTTACGGTAAATAAAGCTGCTGCTAGTCTAAAAAATCATCATCATTGGTTTTTTGGCCATACTTATCGAAAAGTTTATCGATAGCACCGCCAAAAATGGGAAATTTCTCTTTAGCGAAGTTTTTAATCTCTTCAATGGCGGCATAGGCTTGCGCTTCGCTAAGGCCACGTGCAGTAAGTCTGTTAATTAATTCTTGCATGATTGTTGTTTAAAGGCTATGCATTTACCGTAAGGTACTGCTTTATTACACAATATTAAGATTGCATTTTAGTACCAAAAGCAAGATCGCCAGCATCGCCAAGACCAGGAACAATGTAACCTTTCGCCGTAAGTTCTTCATCAATATCGCCGCACCAAATGGTAATGTTGCTGCCGCATTCACGTTCTATAAACTCAATACCAATGCTGCTTGCAATAGCACATACAATATGAATTTGACTAGGTTCTGTATCTTCCGTCATCATATGAATGGTTTTCACCAACGATGCACCTGTAGCCAACATCGGATCGCATAAAATAAGAACCCTGTTTTCAATAGATGGGCAGCTAATGTATTCGAGTGCTATTTCAAAACTACCATCGCGGTGGTGCTTGCGATAGGCACTAACAAAAGCGTTATCGGCACGGTCGAAATAGTTGAGCATACCCTGATGCATGGGCAGGCCGGCTCTTAAAATAGCAGCTACAATGGGTTGGCTAGCCAATACTTTGCTGTTATGTATGCCGAGTGGTGTTTGAATATCAACCTCGTTGAACGCCATACTTTTACTGATTTCGTAGGCTGCCACTTCGGCAATACGTTCCAAATTGCGGCGAAAACGCATTCTGTCGTTTTGTACTTCGGTGTTGCGTAGTTCGCTTACCCAGTTGCTGATGAGGCTATGTTGTTCGCTGAGGTTAATTACCATTGGGCTGTTTATTTATTTACTGTAAGAATGTACCTTGTGCCGCTCAAACTTGCTAGCGGGCAAAACTACCCACCTTTCAGCAGGTTTACAAATTTTCAAATTATGGTGTACAGAGTAATCGGTTTGATGAGTGGCAGCAGCCTCGATGGTTTAGATGTAGCTTTCGTGCATTTAGATGATAGCGGTGGTAAGTGGTCGTATCAATTGGTACATACCGAATGTATTGCTTACGACGATGTTTTGTTGGCACGCCTGAAAAATGCTACGCAACTATCGGCATACGATTATGCCGTATTACATGCCGATTATGGCCGTTGGATGGGCGAACAAATCAACGCTTTTATTGAAAAACATGGCTTGTGGCATCAGGTTCAGTTAATTGCGAGTCATGGTCATACTACCTTTCATGTGCCAGCGTCGGGTGTAACCGGACAAATAGGCTGCGGTGCTACTTTAGCAGCAGTAACAGGCATTAATGTTGTAAGCGACCTCCGTGTGATGGATGTTGCTTTGGGTGGTCAGGGTGCTCCTATTGTTCCGGTGGGAGAAAAGTTATTACTTGGCGATTATCGTTATTTCCTCAATCTTGGTGGTATCGCTAACATTAGCATTAACGCCGATACTTATCTGGCTTACGATGTAACAGCTGCCAACCGCGTACTCAATATGCTCATTGCACCCACCGGTGCTGCATACGATGCAGGCGGTGCAGTAGCCGCAACGGGTAAGGTACATACTGTAACGTTAACGCAACTCAATGCACAGCCATTTTTCAAGCAAGCAGCACCTAAGTCGTTAGCAAACGATTTTGGAACCGATGTGCTGTATCCGATTGTTGCCAATGCCGGATTATCGATGGCCGATGCTTTGTGTACGTTCACAGAGCATATAGCTATGCAAATTGGTTATGCCGTTGCAGCACATTATAAAGGCGAACCTTACGGTAAAATGTTGGTATGCGGTGGTGGCGCCTTCAATACGTATTTGGTAGAACGTATTCAACATTATGTGAAAGGCTGTCAAGTAACAGTTGAAGTGCCCGATACTTCATTAGTTGCGTACAAAGAAGCATTGGTGATGGCATTGCTGGGCATCTTACGCTGGCGTGAAGAAAATACAGTACTGCATAGCGTAACTGGTGCCACCAGAAGCAGTATCGGTGGTGCTGTTTGGATGGGACAAGAAGCTTAAAACTTATTAGCTGCGAGCCTTGAAACTCCAGGTAAACCAAAATTCGGCTACCACCTCACCTTGCTCGTTCGTACCAATCGTATGGCAGCGGTGTTGTGTGCCCTGATTGGTTGCAATGCTTGCCTCGATGGCTTGTTGTAGTAAATGGCCCTCCGTACAAGTAAATACAATGGTTCCCGTCGCTTTTTTATAAAACTTGCCGGTACTTTCTACAACCAGCATACTTACTGCTGGTTGACGTTGGTATAAATGTCCCATGGCCAGTACACCTGTACTTACCTCTGCTGCCATACTTAGAATGGCGAAGTAAATAGAGCGAAATGGATTTTTATTCAGCCATTTTTGTCGTACTGTTATAGCAGCAGTATTACTGTCTAATGATAGTAAGCGTAATCCTGCGAGCCATGCTGATGGCAGTTGTGTAAGCATGAAGAGCTTAAACTGCAGCGGATTGGTAATTTTTTGTTGGAAGTTGTGAAACGACATGCCATAAAGATAGGTAAAGGCTTGTAGTTGGTTATGGATGTTGGTAGAAAGGTGCATGTTTAATTAATTATGGGGCGGCCGCAGGCCGCCCCATAATTAATTAAAAAATCAACAACATTTACTAGCCTTTTGGATAATTCGCAGGTAATAAGGCGGCTGCACGCCAGTGGTGCAAAAACTCTAAAATCTTTGCTTTATCGTATCCCTTGCCTTCTTCTAAGTAGGCAGAGTTTTGCGTGTGAATACGGTTGCCATTGCCATCGAGTACAATAAATACAGGAAAGCCAAAGCGTTGCGGAAACCCTAACGATTCAAAAACAGCCTCGTTCTTATTTTCTTTGCTATAATTCAAATGATACAATACATAGTTCGCTTTAATAGCACTATCTAACGAAGCTTCAGCGGTGGTAAGGTCATTAAAACGGCGGCACCAACTGCACCAATTACCACCAGCCATTAACAATACATGCTTGCCTTCTTTTTTTGCCTTAGCTACTGCTGTAGCAATATCGGCTTTTGCATTGGCGTTGGGGTTGTATACGGCGGTAGTATCACCCGCAAACACATTTACCGTAAGGAAAAAACAAATTACAAATAATAGTCTACTCATTTAATAGATTTTTTGCAAAAATGTACCTTACGGTAAATATTTAATACCGTTTTCGGGAAATCGCAGCAAAAATTGGGTTGGTGATTACAAGAGTAAGGCTGCGAGTAGATAATCGGCTAAAAGAATCATAATACAACTTACAACCACCGATTTGGTACTTGCCCGGCCAATTTCTAGTGCACCACCTTCTACGTGATAGCCATAGTATGCCGGTATGCTGCTAATGATAAAAGCAAACGTATAAGCTTTGCTAAGGGCAAAGAAAATATTATAGGTTACGAGGTTTTGTCGTAACCCCATATCGTACAAGTTTGAGGTTAAAATGCCTGTTAAATCGCCTGCTACGCGGCCTCCTAAAATGGCTAGAAACATACTGATTACTACCAAGAAAGGCACCATAATAAGTGCCGCCAGTATTTTAGGCATTACCAGATAGCTTTTGGTGTTAATGCCCATGATTTCTAGGGCATCAATCTGTTCGCTTACACGCATGTTGCCTAACTCGCTACCAATTTTACTACCAATAACGCCGGCTAATACAACACTTAGTACTGTTGGACTTAGCTCAAGAATTACACTATCTCTTACAATTTGTGCAATGGTTTGTCGTGGTACTAATGGTGTAACCAATTGATAGGCTGTTTGAACGGTGGTTACGGCGCCTAAAAACAGTGAAATAATCACTACGATAGGTAATGAACCAATGCCAAATTCAGTGCATTGGTTCATGAGCTCTTTCCAATATACTCTTGAGTTCTCAGGGCGTTTGAACATGCCTCTGAGCATCAATAAGTAACGGCCTATTTGCGTAAGCAAAGCACCTATCATGGGTGTTATTTTTTATTTTTTTTCATACGCTTCCACCATGGGCTACGCTCAATAATGGCAGCAGTATCGGCTTTGCATTTCAATTGTGCATCTACCACTGCAATATTAGCCATGTTAATGATGTTACGTACGCTACTACCCAATTGTAATATATGAACGGGTTTTTTCAAGCCTAGAAGGATGGGTCCTATTGCATCGGCGCCACCAATTTCTTTCAAGAGGTTGTAGGCAACGTTGCCTGCTGTTAGATTAGGGAAGATGAGCACATTCACCTCTTCGCCTACCAAATCGCTGAATGGATAGTTGTCGCCTAATATTTCTTGATTAAAGGCCAGCATGCCTTGCATTTCACCATCTACCACCAAACTTGGGTTGCGTTGTTTTAAAATGCGAGTGGCTTCGGCAACCAATTGTGCCTCAGGACTTTTGCTACTTCCGAAATTGCTGTAGCTAAGCATGGCAATGCGTGGCGTGAGATTAAAGTTTCGTACTTCTTTAGCGACCAACATGGCGATATCGGCAAGCTCTTCGGCGGTAGGATTAAAGTTAACCGTGGTATCGGCTAGGAAGAGTGGGCCACGTTTGGTAAGTAACAAATACATGCCCGCAATTTTCTTTACCCCATCTTCAGTGCCAATAATTTGTAGTGCTGGTCTTATCGCTTCATCGTAGTTTTTAGTAAGTCCAGACAGCATGGCATCTGCGTCGCCTGTTTCAACCATCATACAACCAAAGTGGTTGCGTTCTTTCATAATTTTAATGCTCTCGTAATGATTGAAGCCCTTGCGTTGGCGTTTTTTGAAGAATAATTCACCGTAAAAGTTGCGGCGTTCTTCCATTTCATCACTACGTGGGTCGATAATCGGAATATCAGTAAGGTCGATGTTGTTGGCTGCGGCGATGGCTTCTATTTTATTTTTCGCACCCAATAAAATAGGCATGGCGATGCCTTCATCGTAAATGATGCTCGCTGCTTTTAAGATTTTTTGGTTATCGGCTTCGGCGAATACAATACGGCGTGGGTCGCGGCGTGCACGGCTACCAAGCACACGTATAATTTGATTGTCGAGCCCTAAACGCTTATTGAGTTCAATCGCATAGTTTTCCCAATTATCGATTGTTTTTTGAGCTACGCCACTTTCAATCGCTGCTTTAGCAACAGCAGGTGCAACGGTACTTAATAAACGTGGATCGAGTGGTTTAGGAATAATGTATTCAGGCCCAAAACTGATGTTTTTTTGATTGTACGCTAGGTTTACAATATCTGGTACAGGTTGCTTTGTGAGGTCGGCAATGGCATGTACCGCAGCTAGTTTCATGGCTTCGTTAATACGTTTTGCTCGTACATCTAACGCACCACGGAAAATGTAGGGGAAGCCTAATACGTTATTCACCTGATTGGGGAAGTCGGTACGACCGGTTGCCATAATAATATCTTCCCTTACCGCTGTTGCAGCTTCATAAGAAATTTCGGGATCGGGGTTCGCCATAGCAAAAACAATCGGTCTTTTAGCCATGCTTTTGATCATGGCTGGCGTAACTACATTGCCTACTGACAAACCAAGAAACACATCGGCATCTTTCATGGCATCGGCAAGTTGTATGCTTGCCTTTTTAGCATCAATTGCAAATTTTTGTTTGGTATCGTCTAAGTCTGTACGGCCTTTGTGCAACACACCATCTTTATCGAACATGGTGAAGTTTTCGTGTTTGGCACCAAGACTGATATACAACTGTACACAACTCATAGCCGCGGCACCGGCACCATTCACAACAAAGCGAACCTTATCGATCTTCTTTTTTTGCAATTCTAATGCGTTGAGCAGCGCTGCACCACTAATGATGGCTGTACCATGCTGATCATCGTGCATGATGGGGATGTTCACCCTTTCACGCAATTGTTGTTCTATATAAAAACACTCAGGTGCTTTAATATCTTCAAGGTTAATACCGCCGAACGTGGGCTCTAATGCTTGTACAATTTGTACAAATTTTTCTGGATCTTTTTCGTTGATTTCAATATCGAACACATCGATATCTGCGAAAATTTTGAATAGTACACCTTTACCCTCCATCACAGGCTTACTCGCTTCGGGGCCAATATCGCCGAGGCCAAGTACTGCAGTTCCGTTAGATATTACGGCTACTAAATTGCCCTTTGCAGTGTATTTATAAACATCATCTTTATTCGCAGCAATTTCTTTACAAGGTTCGGCTACGCCTGGGCTGTAAGCTAAACTTAAATCGCGTTGACTTTTGGCTTCTTTGGTAGGAATAACTTCTATTTTTCCGGGGCGGCCTTGGCTATGATATTCTAAGGCTTGCTCTCTTCGTAAGTTTTTTGCCATATATTTTTTTTATGAACCGAGCTCGGGTGCTACTCTCAACCAAGGTTGCGTCGCACACTTGTACTGTTGTGCAAGCATGATCCAACATTTACCGTAAGGTATACTGTATGTTTATTACATGCCGCAAGAGGGCAAAAATACAAGGTTCGTACTAAAACTACCCAGCAGGCAGCTGTATGGTGAAAATTGTGCCTGTTTCGGCGCTGCTTTGTATGTTGAACTTGCCGCCCATGTTGCGTAATAGTTCTAGCGAAAATTGTAACCCGATACCTGAGCCCTTTTCGTGGCTTGTGCCGCGGGTACTATTTACCGCAAGGCCAGCCATAATTTTATCGATGGTGCTGCTGTCTATACCCATACCTTGATCTGTGATGGTGATGGCTACATCGTGTTGAAATTGCATGGCCGAAATGTGGATGGTGCCGCCGTTGGGGGAGTATTTGATGGCGTTGTTAATAATGTTGCGAAGTATGAGTTTCGTAACATTAGCATCGGCTACAATTTTGAGTTGATTGCTAATGTTGGTAATGATTTTGAGTTGCTTTTGTTGTATGGGTGTATGATACACGGTGAGGCTTTCGGTGCATAGTTTGTTGAGTGGTAAAACCTCTTTTGTGATAGCGAGACCTTTCATTTGTACCCTCGTCCAATGCAATAAATTATCAATCAGAAAGAGTGCATTGTTCGATTCACTTTCGAGTTGATGTAAGAAAGAGCGAAACTCTTCTTGCGATACGGCATCTTGCTTTGCAAGTTGTAATAATCCTGCTAAAGAAGTAAGTGGACTGCGTAGTTCGTGGCTCATGATACTGAGCAGCTTGTTCTTTACTTCGTTATCTTTTTCAAGTTGTGCATTAATGGCGGCAGTACTGTTTTGTAGGGCTTTGATTTGCTTTAATGCGGTTTTATTTCTGTTGTATAAAATACCAATTGCTAAAAGGGTGATTAAGCTTACAAATGCCAATGCAATCAGCAGTTTTAAGCGAAGCATATTTTTTTCTTGTGAAGCTTTAAGCTGCGTGTTGAGTAGCTCTTTTTTTTCTGCTTCTAAGCTGATAGAAACTTCTTCGTCTTGTTGCGCAATATGTTGTTGTAAGAGACTGTCTGAAAGTTCTTTTGCGAGTTGAAAGTGGTAGAGTAATGAATCTTTATTACCTCCTTGTAATGTATCTAAGCTTAGCAGGTGTTGGTAGGTAGTTAAAATATCGAAAGTGGTATTCAGGTGTTGATAGATATTGGTTGCATTCCATAAAACACTTCTAGCTTGCGTGTATTGTTTTTCTGCTTTTAATATTTGAGCTTGTACTACGTAAGCATCGGCTAGCGATTGAATTTCATTAAGTGATCTACACCATTCGATTGCTTTATTAATAGTAGTTCTAGCTGCTACTAATTGATTGGTGAAAAGTTGTGCAGTTGCTTTGGTGATGCCATATTCGGCAGGGTCGCCAATGAAATCTGTAATCTTCAACAACGAATCGTGTTGGTGAAGTGTAGCAAGTGCTTGTTGGTATTGTTGATGGTAGGTTTCTAGAGTAGCTTTTTGTAAAAAAAGCATGGCTACACTTTCGTCGTCGCCAAGCTGCTGATAAGCTTTTTGAGCCAGTTCAAAATACTGTGCAGCTTCTGCTTTATTACTCAGCTTTTCACTTACACTGTACAAATCGAACAAGCAGTTGCCAAGCAATAAAGTGTCGTTAGCATCTTTTGCTATATGGTAACTTTTACGGAAGTATACAAAAGCTTTATGATACTCGTGGTTGAATTCTGCAACTTCACCTAAGCCACTTAATGCACGTATTTGCTCCGGCTTGTAATTGTATTTTTCTGCAATGCGAAGGGCGGCTATAAAGTTGCTGCTTGCAATAGCAAAATTAGATTGATACAATGCTACATAAGCCTTGTTAGTGTACGCCTGTGCAGCCGTTTGATGTAGTTGATGTGTGGTTGCCAAATCAATTACTCTATTGGCAATAGCTTTACTAGAATCGTAATTGGTGTATAAATACTCTGCGGATAATAGTGATAGGTTTTTGGCATAGTCGGCCAAGCTTAATGTTGTTGGTGCTTTTGTGAGGGCTGCCAAACTATCAATACGAGCCTTTTGTGCTGTTGCCGTTTGTAGCAGCAGCACAAGAAAGAGTAGTAGCGTAGTACGTGTATGTATTTTTCGTTGTTGGTATAAGGTAGGCATAGGTTGCTAAGTGTGATGATTAAGTGAAGCACCAAGCCATGCCATCATGCCGGCACCAATAGCAATGGCAGCTTCATCAACATCGAAAGTTGGGGTGTGTACATTGCTCACGATATTCTTAGCTTCGTTACGTACACCCAACCTGAAAAAGCAACCCGGTATATGCTGTGTATAGTAGCCGAAATCTTCTGAACCCATGCGTAATTCAGTTTCCTCAACATGTGCACTGCCCATATACGCATTCGCAAGCTCCCATGCATGTTGCGTAAGTACGGGGTCGTTATCTACCGTTGGATAGCCCACATCAATGTGTATATCAGCTTCGGCGCCCATGCTGTGAACCAGTTCTGTGGTAAGTTTTCGAATAATATCATGTGCTTTAAAACGCCAGCCTTCGTCCATGGCTCTAAAGGTACCCATCAGCTTAACCTCGCTTGGTATTACATTAGTGGTATGCCCGCCTTGTATGCTGCAAATGCTTAGTACCGATGGACTCGTTGGGTTATTGTTTCTACTAATCACTTGTTGTAGTGCCACAATCAAATGGCTGGCAATCAGTACTGTATCGGCTGTGAGATGCGGTGCTGCAGCATGGCCGCCTTTACTTTTAATGGTAATGTACAACTCATCGGCACTTGCCATACAGCGGCCCTTTCTAAAACTTAATTGCCCCAATGACAACCCTGGATGCACGTGCAAGCCTACAATACCTTGTGGTTTCGGATCTTCAAGTACACCTTCTTTGATTAAAATGCTGGCACCGCCAGGGTTTTTTTCTTCGCCAGGTTGAAAAATGAGTTTAACTGTACCATCCCATAAATGTGCCGATTGTTGTAAGATATAGGCTGCCCCAAGTAAGCAAGTAGTATGTACATCGTGGCCGCAAGCATGCATTACGCCAGGCACAGTACTCTTGTAACTAACGTCATTTTTTTCTTCTATTGGCAAGGCATCAATATCGGCACGTAAGGCTATTACGCGGTTGCTTGGCTTACCTTGTATGTGTGCTACCACGCCTGTAGTAGCCCTTACGGTAAATGGGATGCCCCATGCTGATAATTGTGTTTGAATGAATTGACTCGTATTAAACTCAACATAGCTTAGTTCGGGGTGTGCATGCAAATGCCTGCGTATTTGAATAAGCTTTTCTGATAGTGCTTGTGCTTGTTGTTGTATAAAATCTTTCAGCATTAAGGTTGTTTGGTGGTTTCAAGTTCGTTCAAATCTTCTTCTTTCAAAGTGTAATCAATTAAATCGGTGATTACATAAATAGACTGCGGATAAATTTGACTTAGTATTTTACGATACTCTTCTGCCTCTTCTTTCTTTAAAAAATTACCAAATCGAATTTTGAAGTAAGGACTTTGAAATATTACATAAGATTTTTGATCAGGAAAGCGTGTGAGCAAATCGGCCTTTGTTTTAAAAGCTTCATCGCGGTTTTTTGTGTTGAGTACTTGCAGACGAAAGCCTTTGAATTGGCCGTTACTAGCCATTTTGCCATTGATCTTGTGAATAATCATTTGCTTTTGCGTAAGCACATCTAACCGCGGATCTTTTCGCACTACAATAGTGTCTTGTGCGTAAGCATTTACCGTAAGGTTACTACTTAAGAGTAGCAATATGGCTATCAAAAGCTGTTGCATATATTAGTAATTACTGTTATTGTTTTGTGTGGTAGCATCTGTTACAATGGCAACGCTAGCACTACAGCCTAAGCGACTAGCACCTGCTGCTACCATTGCCTCGGCTGTTGCTCTGTTGCGAATACCACCCGACGCTTTAATAAGCACGTTGGAAGGTAAGTGTTTTTTGAAAAGTTGCACCGCATGCTCTGAGGCGCCAGGGCCGTTGAAGCCTGTGCTCGTTTTCAAATAATCGATACCTGCAACGCCATATAACTCGCAGCATTTAATAATTTCTTCGTCGGTAAGTACGCCAGATTCAATAATCACTTTTAGTGTAGCCCCCTTACTTTTAACAACGGGCATGATGTGACTGATTTCATTGGCCAGATATTGCCAGTCGGCATTTTTAATAGCACTGATGTTAGCAACTACATCTAACTCTTGTGCACCATCTACCATAGCCAAAATGCACTCTGCAATTTTAGCTTCAACAGCAGCATATCCAAACGGAAATCCGATGACGGTACAAGTTTTCACGTTACTGCCAGCGAGTGCCTGATGTGCTATTTTTACGAAGTTAGGCGGCACACAAACCGATGCAAATTGGTAGGTGATGGCCTCTTTACATACCTGTTCTACCTGCGATACAAGGGTGGTAGGTTGTAGTATCGTATGATCTATTATTCCAGCTAACGACATAGTAATAGCATTTAGGGCTGCATATTACAAAAAAAACCTTTGGCTACATGTTGTATAACAGCATTGTAAGTTGGAGTATATTGCCGTAAATACATTTAATAATTTGCGTATTATTGACTTTTATCGCAAAACCATTTTTGCGAACGTACCAAAAAACGACGCTCAAGAAGCGGTAGGAAGGCATAACCGAATGTTTATTACTTACTTCTGTTCGCTTGCAGCCCCTTTGAACGTTGTGTATGTAGCATACTTCTATCGTATGCTGGCCGAAACGCCCGAAGCATTACTGCCGTGGCGTTGGGCTATCATCTACTTACACTCTTTTATGTTTTTTGTAATGGCATTCACCTTGATGATGCTGTATTTCACACGAAGGCAAAGCCAATTTCAAAAAATATATACCAACCTGTTGCCGCATTATATGACTGTTGCAGCTGGGGCTGTTGCTGTAATTGCAACTGCTTATGACCAAATGATAACAGGTGCGGTATTTCCTTATGTGCTATTTTGTTTTTTCTACACGGTGTTGGTGCGTTTGCATCCGATGGTGTATGGTTTGTATTTGCTGTTGATGTATGCGGTGTTGTTCATGTTATTACCCGAATTTCAGAAAAACAACCTGCTATTAAATAATATCCGCTTAAATACATTTACGGTAACGTTAGCATCCTTTCTTATCTCTTTACTGCTTTGGCGTAGCTTGATGTTGCAGTTGCACCATCGGAGTATTATTGAAAAGCAGCAACAAAAGTTAGCCACGAGCTATCAGGCTGTGATGGAAAATACAGAACTACTCAATCAATCGAACGAAACAAAATCGAAGTTGCTGAGCATTATTGCACACGATTTAAAAGGCTCTATGGGCAATATGCGACAGATGCTCGCCTTGATGGATGCTGATATTGATATGGATGTTGCAGAGCGTAAGCTTTGGATACATACTTTGAAAGAAACGGCTGCCAAAACACATCAGCTACTCAATAACTTACTGCTTTGGAGCAGGAGTCAGTTGGGTAACTTGCAGGTAGAGTTCGATCGGATTCATATCCAACATTTGGTACACGAACAAATGCAGTATTTGCATGAAATGGCTTTAGATAAAAAAGTTACTTACGTAAATGAAGTGCCTGATCACCTATATGCATGGGCCGATATCAACATGACTGGCGTTATTGTTAGAAACCTACTTGCCAATGCTATGAAATATGTGTACGAACATGGCACTGTAACAGTACGTGCCAGTGTAGAGCAACATGGTGCGATGGTAAAAATTGAAGTTGAAGACAATGGCATTGGTATGGAGCCAGCACAAATAGAGCATCTATTTACCGTTAACACTAAAAGTACCTTAGGTACCAACAAAGAGCAAGGTACAGGCTTGGGGCTACTGCTTTGTAATGAGTTTGCCAAGCAACAAGGTGGCCATATGCAAGTAACTTCCATACACGGCAAAGGCAGTATTTTTTGCTGTGTGTTACCAGCTGCAAAAACCACTGTTCACATCGGTTAAGGTCATTTGATTTTGAAAACAGATATTTGCACTGCTTTATCAAGAACAGCAACCGCATCATGAACGCTAAAATTACAGCAGCAATTACCGCCGTAGGTGGTTACTTACCCGAGTTTAGACTTACCAATAAAGTGCTTGAAACCATGGTAGATACTACCGATGAGTGGATTAAAACCCGCACTGGTATTGAAGAACGTCGTATTTTAAAAGGCGAAGGTTTGGGTAGCAGCGATATGGCCGTACCAGCTATACAAGAAATTCTAACCAAAAAACAAATGGATGCAAAAGAAATTGATTGCATCATTTGTGCTACTGTAACCCCTGATATGGTATTTCCTGCTACGGCCAATGTAATCGCCGATAAAATTGGCGCTACCAATGCCTGGGGTTACGATATGAGTGCTGCATGTAGTGGCTTTCTGTATGCCCTTGCTACGGGTGCCATGTACATCGAAAGTGGTCGTTATAAAAAAGTAATTGTGGTAGGTGTCGACAAAATGAGTTCTATCATTGATTATACCGATCGGGCAACTTGTATCATTTTCGGCGATGGTGCTGGCGCTGTGTTATTAGAACCTAATACAGAAGGTATGGGCTTGCAAGACAGTATTCTTCGCAGCGATGGGCAAGGTCGTAATTACTTGCACATGAAAGCAGGAGGTAGTGTTAAGCCAGCATCTGCGGCTACTGTAGCGGCAAAAGAACATTATGTGTATCAAGATGGTAAAACGGTATTCAAGTTTGCCGTTACTGGCATGGCCGATGTAAGTGCAGAAATTATGGAACGTAATGGCCTTACGGCAAATGATGTAGCGTGGTTGGTACCACATCAGGCTAATTTGCGTATCATCAGTGCAACAGCCGAACGTATGGGTGTATCGATGGATAAGGTTATGGTGAATATTCAACGCTATGGTAATACTACAGCAGGTACCTTACCATTGTGCTTGTGGGATTGGGAAAAGCAACTTAAAAAAGGCGATAATATTATACTAGCTGCTTTTGGTGGTGGCTTCACATGGGGTGCTATCTGGATCAAATGGGCCTACGATACGGTATAATATTAGATGTTAGATAACTAAAAAGCAGTCTTTCTAAAAGACTGCTTTTTTTGTTCCCATAATAATAATATTTTGCCTACACAAAGCCAATGCACTAGTAACCATGAAAAAAGTACTATTGATTGAAGATGACGCCACACTTTTAAAAGTGCTTGAAATTATTTTCAAGCAACAAGGCTTTGATATTACAATGGCCAAAGATGGCAAAGAAGGTATTGCTATGGCTGAGCAACAAAAATTCGATCTTATTGTAACCGACTTAATGATGCCTTATGCCAATGGTTTAGAAGTGGTGGATAGAGTGAAACGAAATTTTGAAACAAAGGATACTCCTATCATCGTACTTACAGCAGTTACTACGCAGGCATCGGAGTTAGAAAGTGTGAAAATGGGCGTAGCAGCCTATCTGCGTAAGCCAGTTATTCCTAAAGAGTTAATTGCATTAGCGTTAGAACTTACGGCTAAATAGCCAACCTATTTACCGTAAGGTATGCTTATACTCAAAACATTGCTACCCAAGGCTCGCCGATTTATTACAGCAAGGTGTTATGCCTAAACAGATTGCTATTACATTCGTAGTATGAGTACTTCTTCAACGTTAAAAGGAGTGAGTAGCATTGCCTTGCATACGGCTAGCCAATCACTACCTGAGCATGCACATTTGAACCCGATTTTTGCTACCTCAACATTCACCTTCGATACGGCAGATGAAGGTATGCAACGCTTTGCTGGCGAAGCGCCAGGGTATATTTATAGTCGTTGGGGCAACCCATCATTTACGCCGGTAGAGCATACCATAGCAGCGTTAGAAGCCCGAGGTATTTTAAACGATGATGGTACGCCACTCGAATTAAAAGCGTTGCTACATGCCAGCGGACAAGCCGCTATGAGTACCTTATTTTTAAGCACTTTGCAAAGTGGCGATGCGGTGCTTTCGCATTATTCTTTGTACGGTGGTACGCACGAAATACTACATAAAGTATTGCACGATGCTGGTGTTACCACCATTATTGTAGATATGCAGCAGCCTGCGTTGGTTGCGGCGGCTTTGCAGCAACACCCGCATATTAAGTTGGTACATATTGAAACACCTGCCAACCCTACCATTCAATGTATTGATATTGCTGCTGTGGCTGCTATTGCACAAACGCATGGTGTGAAAGTATCGGTAGATAACACTTTCGCCACGCCTTATTTACAGCAACCCTTTAAGTACAAGGACGTTGATTTTGTTTTTCATAGTACTACTAAATTCTTGAACGGACATGGTACTGCTATGGGTGGTATTTTGTTGGGGAAAGACATTCATTTCATGGAAACAAAAGCCACAAAATGGCATCGGCTACTTGGTGGTAACAGCAACCCCTTCGATGCTTTTTTATTGCATCAAGGACTTAAAACATTAGAACTACGCATGGAGCGCCACTGTAGCAATGCCGAGCAAGTTGCTGCATTTTTGGCACAACATCCGAAAGTGGTGCAAGTGAATTACAATGGGCTGCCAAGCCATAGCGGTTATGCTATATCACAACAACAAATGAAGCATCCGGGTGCAATGTTGAGTTTCGAATTGGCTGGTGGTTTGCCGCAAGGCAAGCAATTTATTGATAAGCTACAAATGCTCACAAAAGCTGTATCGTTAGGTACACTCGATACATTGGTATCGCATCCTGCAAGTATGACGCACTATGGCGTGCCACGAGAAGAACGCTTGAAATATGGTATCACCGACGGACTTATTCGTATGAGTGTAGGCATTGAAAACATTGAAGATATTATCGCCGATATTGCACAGGCATTAAAATAAAATGGCATGAAAAAAGTATTACTGCTCTTATGCAGTTGGTGGTTAAGTTGCCTTACGGTAAATGTACAAGCACAAGAAAATACCGCTACCACATGTCATATGCAGGTGAGTGTGCTTACATGTGCACCGGGTAACGAACTCTATGCTTTGTTTGGGCACACGGCACTTAGAATTGTAGATACCATTACTGGCATGGATGTAGTATACAACTATGGAACTTTCGATTTTAACGATCCTAACTTTTATACCAAATTTATTAGAGGTAAGCTCGATTATTATTTGAATCCTGAGAGTTATGTGAATTTCTTAGCGATATACCAGTACGAGCAACGCTCTGTTACAGAACAAGTGCTACAACTAACATGCGAAGAAAAACTTGCCGTATACGATGCGCTAAACAACAATTTGCTGCCTGCAAATAAATACTATCATTACGATTTTTTGTTAGATAACTGTACTACACGAATTCGAGATTTAATTGTAAAGCATACCAAAGGATTAGCCATACAACAGCCTTTGGTACCAACAGGCACCACTTATCGCAATATGCTGCATCAGTATTTAGATGCTGGTAAGCAACCCTGGAGTAAGCTTGGTATTGATTTGTTGTTAGGGATGCCTTGCGATAAAGTAGTAGATGTGCACGAAAGTCAGTTCTTGCCAGATTATCTGTTAAAAGCGATTGATGCTAGCAGCAATAACTTGGTGCAGGCAAAGCATCAAACATTTACCGCAAGGTTAACCAATGCAGCAAGCACAGCTTTACAGCCTTTGTGGGTAAGTATTTTGTTGTTTGGTGCACTAACCTTAGCTGCGTGTTCTAAAAGGCCAGCGGTACAACGCTATGCTACCACCTTGTATTCGTTGCTATTGTATATACTAGGGTTGGTAGGCGTGTTATTGTTGTTTATGTGGCTCGGTACCGATCATCAAACTTGTCGTAACAACTTGAACATACTTTGGGCATGGCCTTGGCATATTGTGGCAGCTTGGGCAGTGGTAAAGCAGCCAAAATGGTGGAAGCAGTATCAATACATACAAGCAGTAGCAATGGCATTATTGCTAGCGAGTTGGTGGTGGTTGCCACAACAATTACCCTTGCCAATCGTGCCTTTGGTAATTTGGTTGGGTGTAATGGGTTGGGTGCAGCGCCGTAACAGTAAGTAAATAAACATGCAACAATTTCAATATCAACATACAACACAATATTTTGAAACCTATGGGCAGGGTGCTCCTGTTGTGCTGCTGCATGGTTTCGGGTTCGATGCAACTATTTGGAAGCATCAAGTAGCGGCGTTGGCAACATCGTACCAATGTATTGTGCCGTACTTGCCCGGTATTATAACAGGTAGTGCCCTTACGGGTAAAATAGAAGCTGCCTTAACAGATTATAGCGATGTTGTAATAGCCTTACTTGATCATTTGCACGTAAGTGCTGCTGTAATAATAGGGCATAGTATGGGTGGTTACATTGCAGCAGCAATAGCAGCCACGCATCCTGAAAGGGTTCGGGCAATGGGGTTTGTACATAGTACTACCTATGCCGATAGTGCTGAGAAAAAAGAAAACAGACGTAAGGCAATAGCTGTTATGGAGCAATATGGCGGTGCTAGCTTTTTACGATCTATCATGCCCAATTTTTTTGGTGAGACGTTTAAAAACGCACATCCCGAAGTGGTAACAGCTTGCATCGATAATACGAGTCGTTACCCAACCCTTACGCTTCAGGCTTACTATTATGCTATGATGATGCGACCCGATAGCAGCCATGTATTAGCATTGAGAAAGCCTGTTTTGTGGATAGCTGGTACCGAAGATGGGGCTGTGCCGCTCAACGATATCTTGCAGCAAGCTGCAATGGCCGAACTTACGTATATTCATGTGCTGCCTGCGGTTGGTCATATGGGAATGCTCGAAGCAACACCGCAAGTGAATCAGTATTTATTAGCTTTTTTAAAAGGTGTACACGCTTAATCTATGTCATGCATCCGCGTAATATTAGCCTTGTTGTGCTGCCTGTTGTATCAGTCGGTAATGGCTTCGCATATTGCCGGAGGTGAAATTTATTATCGCTTTTTGAACACTGCCAACGGTGTTAGTACGTATCAGGTAACGCTAAGATTATTCAGAGAATGCACCAGTAATGGCCCGCAGTTAAATGGCGAGGTGGTGAATTTGGGTATTTACGATAATGGAACGAGTCAGCTTGTACGTTCTGTTAACTTACCGCTTGCAGGTGCTGTACGTACCATTCAACTGAATGCCAGTCGCATTCCGTGTATTAGTGGCGATACGTTGGTGTGTTATCAGGTGGCTGAGTTTGTAAATACGATCGTGGTCGATAACAACGCTGCTGGTTATACCTTGGCTTGGGGACGTTGCTGTAGGGTAGATCGGTTGGGTAACCTAGAGCAAGGTTCTGGTGTTGGCGCTATGTACACTACACAACTGCCGGGTTCGGCTTTAGTGAACGATCGTTGGAATACAAGTCCTGAATTTAATGTTCGAGATACCTCTTTGGTATGTGCAGGCAAAAGTTTTTCGCTCGATTTTGGTGCTGTTGATGCCGATGGTGATAGCTTAAGTTATGCCTTTACCGATGCTTACAATGGTGGATCACAATCTCCTAACGGTCCGCCGCCTGCTACGTTTACAACTACGCCTTTAATGTATGCAGCAGGGTACAGTGGTGTACTTCCTTTAGGTCCTTTGGTGGTGATTAATCAGGTGACTGGCGTGATTAGTGGTTTTGCACCCGGTAACATAGGGCGATATGTGGTGAATGTAACCGTTACCGAGTGGCGTAATGGTGTGGCCATTAACCGGCATCGGAAAGATTTTGTGTTAAAGGTGGGCGACTGCTCTTTTATTGAGGCCGTGCTATCGCCTAAAATAAATTGTAATAACCTTACGGTAAATTTTGAAAACGAATCTACAAGCTCTACTATACAATCATATCGTTGGGATTTTGGCGTTACAAATTCCCAAGCCGATACCAGTACACAACCCACGCCAACATTTACCTATGCCGATACGGGTACCTACAATGTAACCTTACGCGTAGCCGGTGCCGATGGTTGTGCTGCTACTACCAATACAACGGTGAAAGTGTATCCAGGTTTTAATCCCGGATTTACTTTTAATACACTGTGTTATCGTAACCCCATTCAGTTTACCGATACTAGTAATGCTCGCTACGGCACCATTACAACACGTTCATGGAACTTCGGTGATGTATCAACACTTGCCGATACCAGTAATCTTGCCAATCCTATATATACTTACAATAGCGTAGGGTCGCGAACTGTTGTATTGCAAGTGGCAAGTAGTAAAGGTTGTTTTGCAGCGGTTTCAAAAACATTAAACTTAGAGGATGCACCTTTTATCGGACTTAATCCTGATACATTAATGTGCCGACTCGATTCGTTACAGTTAGCTCCTACTTTACTAGGTTCGAATTATACTGTACAGTGGCAACCGGCACAATTTATTTCCAATCCAAGCAGTATTCGGCCAATCGTTTTCCCGCCAACCGATACACGTTACACAGTACAGGTTACCGAAGGTGCCTGTGTAGGACAAGCAAGTATATTGGTTCGAGTGATTAGTAATGTTACCCTTACGGTAAATGCTGATACAAGTATTTGCAGAACCGATTCAATTACGTTGCGTGCTACTGGCAACGCTACAACCTATCGGTGGGAGCCTGTCAATGCATTTGATAATGCAACTATTGCTACTCCACGGGTAGCGCCAACTGCTCCCAACAATGTGTATACCGTTACCGCTGCTATTGGTAGGTGTGTTGCAAGCGAAGAAGTACAAGTAGTTACGCATCCTTATCCCATAGCAAATGCCGGGAAAGATAGCTTTGTGTGTGCGGGTGCAAGTATGCGATTGGCAGGTACGGTACAAGCCAATAATTTCGCTTGGTTGCCAGCAGTAGGGCTATCTAATACCAATAGTTTAAGTCCTGTGGTATCGCCAATAAGTACAAGTCAGTATATCCTAAGTGCTATCGGTAATCAAGGTTGCCCTAAAACAGTTTTCGATACGGTAACCATTCAAGTGATACCACCAGTTAATGCATTTGCAGGCAACGATACTGCTATTGTTGAGGGGCAGCCTTTACAGCTAATGGCATCAGGTGGCGAAACCTATGTGTGGAGCCCAAGTATATGGCTGAATGATGCTACGATTTCAAATCCTGTTTTACGCATACCATTGGGTTTTGATAGTGTTCGGCTACGTGTACAAGTGAGCCGAGCTAATGGCTGCTTTGCAACCGATGATATTAAAGTAGTGGTGTTTAATACACCTCCCGATATCTTTATTCCTACTGGCTTTACGCCTAACGCCGATGGTCGTAACGATGTACTTAAGGCTATTCCTGTAGGTATCCAACAGTTTACGGTATTTTCTGTGTTCAATCGTTACGGACAAGTTGTTTTTACCACACAAGATGCTGCCAAAGGATGGGATGGTAATTTCAATGGAGCGGCACAACCAAGTGGCACGTATGTGTTTATGGCACAAGGCATCGATTTTACCGGAAGGTTAATACAGAAAAAGGGAACGGTGGTACTGATTCGATAAGGTTGTTTCGTTGGCGAAATGTTAAAGCCGAAGCATTGTATTGCCTTCATTTGGCAGAAAGCAGCGATATTCCGCAACGATTCATCTTGCAGATGATAGTTATTTGTAATTTCCGCCTTTTATTGAACAGAAATATTATACATGGCTTGGTGTAGAGTTGTTGTAGTAACATTATTATTGATTTGTTGCGGCGTAGTGCCTGCATTGGCTACGCATATTGCGGGTGGCGAATTGTTTTATGAACGTATTGGTGCTGGCACCAATCCTAATACAATTCGTTACCGTGTAACCATGCGATTATTTCGGGAGTGTGCCTCGCAGGGCCAGTCACTCGACGGTGAAACGGTTACCGTGGGCATTTACAGTACTGCCGATTTGAGTTTGGTACAAAGCTTACCGCTAGCAGGTACGCCAATTCGTACCATTCGTAATACGCCCGGTGCAATACCTTGCTTGAACAACGATCCGAACTTATGTTATCAAATTCGTGAATTTTCTGCCGAGGTAGATTTAGCAATCAATGCTGGCGGTTACACGATGGCTTGGTTACGATTTACCAGAACATCTTTAGACAATGCTATTGTAACGCCTAGCCAAACAGGTGCAACGTTTATTGTTACTATCCCCGGCGCTAATGTTTTACCGCAAGGTTTTAATAGCAGTGCTCAATTTGCTATTAAAGATACTTCTATTGTTTGTCGGGATAAAGCATTCACCTTGCCATTCTTCGCCACCGATCCCGATGGAGATTCGTTGGTGTATCGCTTTGCAGCGGCGTTAGACGGGCAAGGCAGTGCCAACCCGCCCAACCCGCCGCCGCCTGCAACCTTACAGCTCATTCCTTTGAATTATACGGGTGTGTATTCGCCTACACAGCCACTAGGCCCACGTGCTACCATTAATCCTCGTACCGGTGTTATTAGTGGGGTAGCACCTGCTACTGCTGGTAAATTTGTAATTTGTGTTGTGGTAGAAGAGTGGCGTGGTGGGGTGAAAATTAGTGAGGCTCGCAAAGATTTCATTATGACTATTGGCGATTGCGATTTCGCTGAAGCCAACCTCAATCCCAACAAACGTACCTTTTGCGAAACTTTCAATTATAATTTCCAAAACGGTTCTACTTCGTCTTCCATCTTAGCCTACCATTGGGATTTTGGCGTACCTAATCGTACGAACGATACGAGCAACTTGCCAACACCAACGTTTACATTCCCCGATACCGGCATTTATAAAATAATGCTCACTGTATTTGGCCCGAACGGCTGTAATGCTACTGATTCTTTAGAGTTGGGCATTTATCCCGGATATAACACTAATTTCGATGTAACAGGTACTTGCTTTCAAAACCCGTATGAGTTTAGAGACAGAACCGTATCTCCCTATGGTGTGGTAAACTATTGGCGTTGGGATTTTGGTAACAATGCCGCCACCAACGATACCAGCCGCATTGCTAACCCTAACTATACTTACCCGAACGCGGCAAATTACGTAGTTACGCTTGTTACCCGCAATACACGTGGTTGTGAAGATAGTCATACGTTTAACCTTGCGGTAAATGATAAGCCACCATTGAATTTACCATTTCGTGATACGTTGATTTGTAATGTAGATACTTTACCGTTGATTGCACAAGGTTCAGGTGTATTTACCTGGTCACCTAATAACCGCATCATCAATCGTACTACTGCCAATCCGTTAGTGTTCCCACGCGATACCACCGTATATGTTGTTACGCTCAACAATAATGGTTGTATTGCAACCGATAGCATTCGGGTGAATGTATTGCCCTTTATTTCTGTAGCATTGCCGCCCGATACTACATTGTGTCAAACCGATTCTTTCCGTATCAATACCATAAGCGAAGCATTACGATACAGCTGGACACCAAGTAACGGATTAAGTAGTGCTAGTGCGAAAAACCCTATGGCATCTCCTAGCAACACCGTTACCTATCGGGTTATTGCTAACCTTGGCGATTTTTGTGCCGATACAGCATTTATGACTGTTAAGGTAGCACCATACCCTCAAGTGAGTGTAAGTGTTGATACTTTTATTTGTAGTGGTAAGTCTGTAACGCTACAAGGTAACATTGTAGGTAGTGCTTATAGTTGGAGCCCAACAATTGGATTAACCAATCCGAATACGTTAACGCCAACAGCAACACCAACAGTCACCACGGCATATGTATTATCGGTAACTGATACCGTAGGTTGTCCCAAACCTGTCAGTGATACAATTCTTGTGCGGGTGATACCGCCAGTGCGAGCCTTTGCTGGTAACGATACGGCGGTTGTTGGTAGCCAACCGTTGCAGCTACAAGCCACAGGTGGTGTTCGTTATTTGTGGACGCCCACTTGGCCATTGAATCAAGCCGATATTAGCAATCCCATTGCCATCATACCTGTGATTTATGATAGCATTCTCTTTCGGGTACGAGCCTTTAGTGCCGAAGGTTGCGAAGGTGTAGATGAGGTGATGGTAAAGGTGTTTCAAACAGATCCTGAAATATTTGTGCCTACAGGCTTTACGCCTAATGCCGATGGTAGAAACGATATACTACGACCTATACCTATTGGCGTGAGTAAAATTACCTACTTCAGAGTGTACAATCGTTTGGGTAACGTTGTGTATCAAACCAGTGAAATGGGGCGTGGTTGGGATGGTATGTATAATGGTGTAGCACAACCGAGCGGCACCTATGTATGGACGGTAGAAGGCATTGATTTTACGGGAAAAGTGATTGTTAAAAAAGGTACGGTTGTATTGATTCGTTAGTCGTTTTCGAACAAATAGATAGATGGTTGTTGGGGCGCCGGAGGCGCCCCAATTTCATTGGCTTTCGCCGCTGAAATATCGCTACGCAATCCTATTTACCGCAAGGATACCTTTACTACTTTTACAATATGCCAGCTGCACCGCAAACGTATATCGCACATTTCGACCTCGATAGCTTTTTTGTGAGTGTTGAAGTACTTAATAATCCCGCATTGAAAGGTAAGCCTGTTATCGTTGGTGGCACCAGAGAGCGGGGCGTGGTAGCTGCATGCAGTTACGAGGCTCGTAAATTTGGTGTACATAGTGCGATGGGTATGAAAAAGGCGCTACAATTATGCCCCGATGCCGTTGTATTACGTGGCACCCGTAGCGAGTACAGCCGTTACAGCCGTTGGGTTACCGATATTATTGCCAGTAAAGCTCCCTTGTTCGAAAAGGCTTCTATCGATGAGTTTTACATCGATCTTACGGGGATGGATACTTTTTTTAATGTATTTGATTGGACACTCGCCTTGCGGCAAATGATTATAGACGCTACACAACTGCCTATTTCGTTTGGCTTAGCAGCGAATAAGTTGGTTGCTAAAATTGCCACCGATGAGGCAAAACCCAACGGTTATTTGTTTGTACCGCCTGGCCAAGAGCAAGATTTTCTAGCACCCTTACGGGTAAATAAAATTCCGGGTGTTGGTAAGCATACACTGCCGAAGTTAGAAGCACTGAATATTCATACGATTGGCGATATCGCCGCTATGCCCAAGGCTTTGTTGGAAAAATACTTTGGGAAGTACGGTGTTGATTTATGGGAGAAAAGCAGAGGAATACATCATGGCGTTGTAGGCAACCATCATGAAGCGAAAAGCATATCTACGGAAAATACATTCGATGAAAATATTACCGATACCGATGTGTTGCTGGCGCAGCTTACCAGAATGGTAGAACGCATTGGTTTTGAATTGCGACAAGATGGAAAGCTGGCGGGTTGTGTAACGGTAAAAATTCGGTATCCCGATTTTGAAACCACCAGTAAGCAATCGCATATTCCTTATACCCTTAGCGATGCAGAAATACTAGTAGCTGCTAAAGCATTGTTTCAACAATTGTATCGAAAAGGTATGCCTGTTCGCTTGTTAGGAGTTCGCTTGTCAGATTTTACAGAGCATGCGCAGCAAGCTAGTTTGTTCGACGATACTGGTAAAACCAATCAGTTATACAAAGCCATTGACGATGTAAAGAATAAATTTGGATTGGCTGCTTTGGTAAAAGCCGGCGCTAGCAAAAAGCGAGGATAATTTTTTAACAAAATAAGTCTACCGGTTTTGTAGGATAATATTATTTTAGCTCCCAGCAATTGATTCACATTAAAAGAAAAACACTATGGGTTTACGTTTGGGAGATACAGCACCTAATTTTCAGGCTGTTACCACCATTGGTAAAATTGACTTTTACGAATACTTAGGCGATGGTTGGGGCGTGTTGTTTTCGCATCCAGCCGATTTTACGCCTGTGTGTACTACAGAACTTGGTAAAACAGCACAATTAAAAGCCGCTTTCGAGGCACGTAATGTGAAAGTATTAGCACTTAGTGTAGACCCGATAGAGAAACATTTCGAATGGATTGGCGATATCAATGAAACACAAAACACCACTGTCGATTTTCCCATCATTGCCGACGAACATAAGGCCGTTGCTACCGCTTACGATATGATTCACCCTAATGCCAGTGAAAGTTTTACCGTAAGGTCGTTATTTATCATTGGTCCTGATAAGAAAATCAAACTTATTATTACGTACCCCGCCAGTACAGGTCGCAATTTTGTGGAAGTACTGCGGGTAATAGATTCCCTGCAGCTAACAGCCCAACATAGCGTTGCAACACCAGCGAATTGGCAGCACGGCGAAGAGGTAATTGTGGTACCTGCGATAAGTACCGAAGTGGCTTTAGAAAAATTTCCGAAAGGTGTTAAAGTTGTGAAACCTTATTTAAGGTACACCCCCCAACCCAACTTAAATTAGGTTCATTCGATTACAGTGAAAAAGCCTGAGCGTAGTTGCTCGGGCTTTATTATTTATGGTCGTCTGGGGCACGATTTGCTGCTTTAACAGCCATTTGCGGCAAAATAGATTACTTTTGCCCGATGGACTTACAGAATATTCGCCATTTAACGCAGCAAGAGTTAACAGATTATTTCTTACAAATAGGCGAAAAAAAATTTAGAGCACAGCAGGTATACGAATGGATTTGGCAAAAGCAAGCCCACAGTTTCGATGCTATGAGCAACATTAGCAAGGCGTTGCGAGAACAGTTGCAATCGCAATTTGTGCTGCCAGCATTGCAGGTAGATGCCACACAACATAGTGCCGATGGTACCATAAAGAGCAGATTTAAAACGCACGATGGGCATTTGGTAGAAGGCGTACTAATACCTACCGACGAAAGAAAAACAGCTTGTGTGAGTAGCCAAATTGGTTGCAGCCTTAGTTGTAAGTTTTGTGCAACCGGATACATGGATAGAAAACGCAATCTCACTTTCGATGAAATATTTGATGAAGTGGTATTGTTAAATCAGCAAAGTGAGCAGGTATATCAAAAAAAATTGACCAATATTGTATTTATGGGCATGGGCGAACCCCTGCTTAATTACAATAATGTATTGCGTTCTATTGAACGTATAAGCTCTGAAGAAGCGTTAGGTATGAGTCCTCGCCGTATTACAGTAAGTACTGCGGGTGTTGCGAAAATGATTAAAAAGCTTGGCGACGATAAAGTACGTTTTAAACTAGCCTTAAGCCTGCATGCTGCTAACGATGTAAAGCGGAATGAAATTATGCCAATCAATGAAACGAACAATATTAAGGCGCTCATTGAAGCATTAAATTATTTTTATAAGCATACCAAAAACGAAATTACGTTTGAGTATATTTTATTCAAAGATTTTAACGACTCGCAGAAAGATGCTGATGAGTTGATTAAAGTATTCAGACAAGTGCCTGCCGATTTAGTAAACATTATTGAATACAACAGTATTGATATGGCTAAATTCCGTAAGCCCGATGAAAAAGTGGTAGATCAGTTTATGCAGTATTTGTCTGCGAATAGAGTGAATGCTCACTTGAGGCGTAGTCGTGGAAAAGATATTGATGCTGCATGTGGACAGTTAGCAAATAAAGGTTAATTATTATATCAATCATCCCGTTGAAAAACGGCTAAAACAAGTGTTATGGCGAAAGCAACAGCTGGCTTCGACAAGTTTATCAATCCAAAACTTGCCGGTGCCAAAAAGAAAGAAACTTTAAAACAAGAAAAACGCAAAGCAAAAGCTGAAGCAAGAGCAGTTGGCGAAGCAATGCGTCAGAAAAAGCGTGAAGCGCAACAAGGGTGGCAGTATAATGCACCCAACACGGCACCAAGTGGCGCAAGGCCCGGCGGCAAAAGAACATTTACCGCAAGGGATCACCAAACAGAAAAAGAGCAACTGCAGCAATGGGCCGATAGCTTTGTAAAAGGCGATATTAAAAAGGCCGCAGCATTGTTAAGTACTGCAAAGCCAGCAGCCGCCAAAAAATCGTACAAAACAGATAAGCAAGGTTATGAGCCACAATGGCAAAAGCGTGTAACAACACCTAACAATAACCTTACGGTAAATAAAGGTACAGGCGCTGCCACAGCTAGAACTACCAAGTTTAAAGCCGAAGTGGCACCAGCAAAACCGGCCAATGAAAAAATGCCATTGAATAAATTCATTGCTTACGCAGGTATTTGTGGTAGGCGAGAAGCTGCTGAAATTGTGAAAGCTGGAAAGGTGGAAGTAAATGGCGATAAAGTATATGAACCTGGTTTTAAAGTAAGCAGCGATGATAAAATAAAGTTTGGCGGTAAGCTGCTTCACATACAGCATAATCTGGTATACATATTATTAAATAAACCCAAAGATTATATCACTACGGTGAAAGATCCTGAAGGGCGTAAAACGGTGTTAGATCTTGTAAAAGATGCAGCACAACAACGTATTTATCCGGTTGGTCGTTTAGATCGTAATACTACTGGTGTTTTACTAATGACGAACGATGGTGAGTTGGCGCAAAAGCTTACGCATCCTAGCTTTCAAGTGAAAAAAATCTATGAAGTAAAGTTGGATAAAGTACTTACAAAAACACACTTTCAAGAAATACTACAAGGTATTCAACTTGAAGATGGTTTTATTGCTGCCGATAGTTTGGCCTATGCCGATGCTAAAGACAAAAGTATCATAGGTATTGAAATTCACAGTGGCAGAAATAGAATTGTGCGTAGATTGTTTGAACACTTAGGGTACGATGTTCGCAACCTCGATCGGGTAATGTTTGCGAATCTTACAAAGAAAAATGTTGAACGTGGTAAGTGGCGTTTTTTGAACGAGAAAGAAATTAGAAATCTGAAGTTTTTAAACAGCTCTTTCACGAAAAAATAAGTATCACACGTAACAACAAATGGCGGCCGAAAGCCGCCATTTGTTGTTTGTATCTACCAATCATTTACGTAAGTAAGTTTATACTTGAATACTGCAGTTCACCCATGCAGCATCGAAATGAGCAGATAGCTTTTTATAAAAATTGATAGCTGGTGTGTTCCAATCGAGTACTTGCCAAGCTATACCATTTAGTTCTTGCGCTTTCGCAGCAGCTATCAGGGCTTCAAAAAGCAGCATGCCAATACCCTTACCCCTCCACGATTCGGTTACCAATAAATCTTCGAGATACATTCGTTGCCCTTTCCAAGTACTGTAGCGTATGTAGTAGAGTGCAAAGCCAATAACAGTGCCTTCTACCTCGGCAACATAAGCCCACCAAACCGGATTGTTACCAAAGCCACTTTCTTCAAAATGCTCCATGGTAACTGTTACTTCGTTGGGTGCTTGTTCATACACAGCAAGTTCATGTATGAGTTCCATCATACGAGGGCAATCGCTTTTAATGGCTTTGCGAATGGTTACGTTATGCTTAATGTTGTCCTGCATGTAATAATTGGGCTGCTAAGCTTCTGTACTAATAATTTGATTGCGTAATAAATCGTCGAAAGTTTCACGCTGACGAATTAATTGCCATTGTCCTGCTGCATTGAGCATTACCTCGGCAGGGCGAAGGCGGCTGTTAAAATTGCTGCTCATTTCAAAACCATAAGCACCGGCGTTATAAAACACCAGCAAATCGCCTTCTCGTACTTCATTGATTTTTCGATCCCAAGCAAAAGTGTCGGTTTCACAAATGTTGCCTACAACTGTATAAATGCGTTCTGCTCCTTGCGGATTGCTTACATTTTCAATACGATGGTATGCATCGTAAAACATGGGTCGAATCAAATGATTGAAGCCACTGTTCACACCTACAAAAACGGTTGCAGTCGTTTGTTTGATAACATTGGCTTTTACTACAAAATATCCTGCTTCACTTACTAAAAACTTACCTGGCTCAAACCATACTTCTAACGATTTTCCTGTTTCTTGTTCGTAAGCTTCAAAGGCTTCAGCTACTTTTTTACCAAGTATTTGAATGTCTGTTTGTACGTCGCCAGCTTGATAAGGCACTTTAAAACCACTACCTAAATCTATGAACTCAATATGAGGAAAATGTGCAGCCATGGCGAACATTACCTCTAAGCCTTGCAGGAATACATTTACATCTTTAATCTCGCTGCCTGTGTGCATGTGTATTCCTTGCACATGTATGCCAGTAGTTTTTACTACACGTTCAATATGTCGTATCTGGTGAATGCTGATGCCAAATTTGCTATCTACATGGCCGGTAGATATTTTGTAATTCCCACCTGCCATAATATGCGGATTTAATCGAATGCATACCGGGTAGCTACCGCCATACTTGGTGCCGAATTGTTCGAGAATGCTAATGTTGTCAATGTTAATATGAACGCCTAATTGCTTGGCTGCTTCAATCTCTTCAAAATCAACACAATTGGGGGTGTATAAAATGTGGTTAGGTGCGAAACCTGCTTTCAATCCTAGCATTACTTCATAAATGCTCACGCAATCTAAACCACTGCCTAACTTACGTAAATGCTGTAGTATGTTCACATTAGTAAGTGATTTGCAGGCATAAAAAAAGCGGGCTTTTACGTTCTTAAAAGCTGCGGTAAGTTGCTCGTACTGATGTGTAATTTGTTGCGTATTGTACACGTACAAGGGCGTGCCAAATTGCTTGGCTGCATCTATTAATTGCTCGTTGCTTAAAAATTGACTCATAAGGCTGCTAAGATAAGTTAATGCTAACTTTTGCATATGCCATACTCGGTTGGATGGCTACATTTGCGGGCTATGCAACAGTTTAATGCAACATTAAAGCTAGCCTTGCCTATCATTTTGGGTAATTTGGTACAAGTTGGTTTAGGCTTAATTGATAGTGCCATGGTAGGGGCTGTTAATTATAAATTGCTTGCAGCTAGTTCTTTGGTGAATAATGTGATTGGTGTGCCACAGGTAATGGGTATTGGGTTATCAATGGGTATAACGCCGCTAATTGCCATTGCGCAAGGACAAAAAAATACCGATGCTATTAGTCGGTTATTATCAAATGGTGTGTTAATGATGTTGCTGGCAGGATTGTTATTAGTAGCCTTATTGGTACCTGCCTACCAAATGTTGTTTCACATGGGGCAAGATGCAGAGGTTGCTGCTTTAAGTGTACCTTATTACATCACCATGGCGGTAAGCTTGCTGCCGATGCTCATTTTCATGTCGTTCAAGCAATTTGCCGATGGCTTGCAGCATACGAGCACGGCTATGGTAATTTCTTTGTTAGCCCTTCCGGTAAATGGTATACTCAATTGGCTCTTCATATTTGGTCATTGGGGTTTTCCTCGATGGGAGCTTTTGGGTGCTGGTGTAGCAACCTTAATAACCAGAGTACTCATGATGCTGGCCATGTGGTGGGTAGTGGTAAAGCATCATTGGTTTAAAAATTATGTTGCCAACATACAGTGGCGCCAGTTATGGCATACAGCTACTTTACAGCAGTTGTTGAAAATGGGCGTTCCTAGTAGTATACAGTACACCATGGAGGTAGCCGCTTTTAGTGTGTCGGGTATTATGGTGGGTTGGCTAGGAGCTACACAGCAAGCCGCACATCAAATTGCATTGAATTGTGCTAGTACCACATTTATGGTGGCACTTGGGTTTTCTGTAGCTGGTAGTATTCGTGTGAGTTACGCTTACGGACAAAGCAATCAACAACAAATGCTTGCCATTGGAAAGTCTACCCTTTTGGGTGGATTGCTGTATGGCGTGATATGTGCCTTAGGTTTAGCATTGGGTAATCAGTGGTTGCCACAAATTTTTACCAATGAAGGAGTTGTGATGAGCCTTGCGGCAAATTTGTTGCTGTATGCAGCACTCTTTCAAATTTCTGATGCAGCACAAGCCATTGGAGTAGGCCTGTGCCGTGGAAGAAAAGATGTTAAAGTTCCTACCATTTTAGTAGCCGTTGCGTATTGGGTAATTGGTATACCAACAGGTTATTATCTAGCATTTGTGCAAGAGCTTCAAGCGGCTGGTATTTGGTTGGGCTTGGTAGCAGGGTTAACCACTTCGGGCTTGTTATTGAACTTGCGATTCTTCAATCAAATTTACCGTAAGGTGGCTTAGCCAAAGGCATGCCACAGCAGTTGCTGTGATACACCTATTTTTGCAGCCTAAAAAATTGTTCATGAGCTTGCATGCATTTGTATTTCCCGGCCAGGGAAGCCAGTTCAGTGGTATGGGAAAGGCGTTGTACGATACCAACACTACTGCTAAAGAATTATTTGAACAAGCTAACGATATACTTGGCTTTCGCCTGAGCGATATCATGTTCAGTGGAAGCGATGAAGATTTGCGTCAAACAAAAGTTACGCAACCTGCCGTATTTGTACATAGTGTGGTAAGTTTTTTGGTGCAAAACACCATTACGCCTGATATGGTGGCGGGTCACTCCTTGGGTGAGTTTAGTGCCTTAGTAGCGAATAAAACACTCAGCTTTGCCGATGCGTTACAGTTGGTGCGTATTCGTGCACAAGCCATGCAAAAAGCCTGCGAGTTGCAACCAAGTACTATGGCTGCGGTATTGGCTTTGGCCGATGATAAAGTAGAAGCGATTTGTGCAGCGGTGCAAGCCGAAACAAATGAAGTGGTCGTAGCTGCTAACTACAACTGCCCCGGGCAATTGGTAATTAGTGGTAGTGTGAAAGGTATTGAAATCGCTTGCGAGCGTATGAAGGCTGCTGGTGCAAAACGTGCATTGGTATTACCGGTGGGAGGCGCTTTTCATAGTCCCCTTATGTTGCCAGCACAAGAAGAACTTGCTGCTGCTATCGAGGCAACAACGTTTCATACACCTGCTTGTCCGGTTTATCAGAATGTAGTGGCGCAGGCAGTTACTGATGCAGCTGCTATCAAGCAAAATCTTATTACGCAGCTTACAGGTGCTGTTCGTTGGACACAAAGTGTGCAAGCAATGCACGCCGATGGTGCTACACAGTTCACAGAATGTGGCCCTGGTAAAGTATTGCAAGGCTTAGTACCTAAAATTGTAAAAGAGGTTACCGTTAACGGTATCGGTTAATTGCTGCTTATGCAACTAGACATTATTACCGAAAACGAACACTTTATTGCGCTGCATAAGCCGTCAGGTTTATTGAGTATTCCTGATAGGGAGGGTAAAGAAATTTCGCTGAAAATACTGTTAGAGCAACGCTTTGGCAAAGGCAATATTTTCACTGTACACCGACTCGATAAAGATACTAGCGGTCTCATTTTGTTTGCTAAAAATGCCGAATCGCACAAAGCATTAAGCGTTTTGTTTGAAGGCCGCGATATGGAGAAATATTATGTTGGCTTAGTGAATGGATTATTCTTGCATAGTACCGGTACCATAGATGCTCCCATTGCAGAGCATAGTGCTAAAAATGGTCGTATGGTAATAGCACAGCGAGGTAAGCCTTCTGTTACCGATTACGAAGTGTTGGCTGCTAGCAAGCAATTTAGCTGGGTGCGTTTTCGTATTCATACAGGGCGTACACACCAAATCAGAATTCATTTGCAACACATCGGGCACAGTTTGGTATGCGACCCACTTTATGGCGATGGAAAACCGCTGTTGCTCAGCAATATCAAGCGGCACTACAAACTGAGTAAAAATGAGTTAGAAGAACGACCCATATTAGGTCGTTTGGCGCTGCACAGTTATCAAATGGCATTCACTTTATTTGATCAATCGTATCAGTTAGAGGCACCTATTCCAAAAGATATGCGAGCCACCCTCAAGCAATTAGAAATGGCTGTATAAATGAACTACTACCTTGCGGTAAATGTATGGCTGCGTAGCCATTTACCGTAAGGTACAATAGTCTTACTCATTTCTGTTTTCACAAATCTGATAACACAATTTGTTGTTTGTTTGCAACGCTAATGATTGTTAGCATTAAACCATCAACTATGCATACCGCTTATATTATCGATGCTGTAAGAACTCCCATTGGCCGCTACGGTGGTAAGTTAAGTACCGTACGCCCCGACGATCTGTTGGCGCATGTAATTAAAGCTTTGGTACAACGTAACCCTACGATAGATGTTAATGCTATTGAAGATGTAATTGCAGGTGCTGCCAACCAAAGCGGAGAAGATAACCGCGATGTTGCACGTATGGCAGCATTGCTAGCAGGGCTGCCTGTAACGGTAGGCGGCAATACGGTGAATCGTTTGTGTGCCAGTGGTTTGCAAGCCATTATAGATGCAAGCCGGGCTATTACTTGTGGCGACGGTTTGCTATACATTGCTGGCGGTGTTGAAAGTATGACACGAGCCCCTTTTGTTACTGCCAAAAGCGATGGTGCATGGAGCCGCAAAATAGAAACCTTCGATACTACTATTGGCTGGCGATTTACCAATAAAAAGCTGGCCGAAATGTACCATCCGTATAGCATGGGCGAAACTGCCGAAAATGTAGCTCGCCGCTGGAATATTAGCAGAGAAGTACAAGATGCATTTGCACTTGCCAGCCAAGAAAAATATGCAGCAGCGCATGCCGCTGGCAAGTTTGCCAACGAAATGGTATCGGTAGAAATTACAGAAAACAAGCAACCTACGATTTTCGATACCGATGAACATCCACGTGTTACCACACTGGATAAATTGGCTGCATTAAAGCCTGCTTTTGCTAAAGATGGTACTGTTACAGCGGGTAACTCGTCGGGTATTAACGATGGTGCGGCAGCAGTGTTGTTAGCCAGCGAAACTGCTGTTAAGTTATTTGGTTTGAAACCTTTGGCACGTATTGTTAGTGTGGGTATTGCCGGGGTAGATCCTGCCATTATGGGAGTGGGACCGGTACCTGCCACACAAAAGGCATTGCAACGTGCCGGCCTTACGGTAAATGATATCGCAATAGCAGAATTAAACGAGGCATTTGCCAGTCAGAGTTTGGCTTGTATGCAAGATTTAGGGTTAGATCCTGCAAAGGTGAATGTGAATGGTGGTGCTATTGCACTTGGGCATCCGTTGGGTTGTAGTGGTAGCCGTATTACAGCTACCCTGGTACATGAAATGCAAAAACAAAACGCTAAATATGGTGTTGCTACCATGTGTGTGGGTGTGGGGCAGGGTGCTGCTGTTATTTACGAAAAAATGTAAGTGAGGTTTTGAAATGGGAGATAATTAACTATATGGGGCGGCCACAGGCCGCCCCATATAGTTTTAACCAAATGTTGTGAACGAAAACGTAGAATTTTATGTCGTCACCAAAAACCGCTTGCTATGAAATCAACTTTTACCCTCTTGTTGATCGTTTGTTGTACATTAACATTATCGGCTCAACGCCGTAGCTGGGATGCAAATGTTGGCTATACGCTTATGTTGCCACAAGGCAATATGAAACAAGGTTGGAACAATGCCCACGGTATTAGTTTAAGTGGGTTGTATGCTTTTAGAGACTTACCATTTATACGCGTAGGTGCCAACTTGCAATATGGTATTTATGGTTACCAAAGGCAACAGCAAGAGTACCGCTTCCCGAATAGTAATACCACTATTACACAAGTACAATTATCGAGTTCTATTGCTACGTTAGGTGGTAAAGTGCAAATACTGTATCCTAAATACTTACCGGTACGTCCGTATGTAGATATTCAAAGTGGTATGTTTGGTATGTTCAGTTCGCTGTATATCGAAGACCCGAGAGACCCGTTTGGTTGCAGGGCTTTAGAGCAACGAGATATTACCAGCGATGTAACTTGGTATACTGCTGCTGGCGCAGGCTTGTTGATAGATATGGATAAGCGTACCAAAGACAAACATTTTCTAGATATCGCTTTTCATTATGGATTTGGTGGTGGTATTACCTATGCGAATATGGGTAATTTGCAAAGCGAGCATTCCGTAGGCAATGGGCATACCGGCAGCAACGGTGCGAAACCCTATACCGCTCGATTTGTGAATGTTACCACCAATCAGGTACACGAACATCAGGTGGCGGAGCTGTTCGATCATCAGTTGCGTTATTTGCAACTGGCTGTTACGTATCGGTTCCGATTTTAATCTATGCTATCACACATCATTAAAACGGGCTACAACCTTGGTTGTAGCCCGTTTTTTACATTCATTTACCGTAAGGTAAAATACTATAGTACTTGTTTTAAATGAGCAATAAGGTTGTCGGCTTTCATGCGTTGCTGCTCGCCAGAAACAATATGTTTTAGCTGCATTTCTTGTGCTTCCATTTCTTGGCTGCCAATAATGGCAACAAATGGAATTTGTTTTTTCTCGGCATACTTAAACTGTTTATCAAGCTTGCTTTGTTCGTGATAGAGTTCGGCGGCAATGCCTGCTTGGCGAACTTGCTGCATGATTTGAAATGCATAACTGCTTTCGGCTACACCAAGGTTGAAAAACAAAATTCTTGTACCAGTTACTACTGTTGCCGGAAAAGCATTCAGTTCTTCCATCACATCGTAAATACGGTCTATACCAAAGCTGATGCCCACGCCTGGCAGGTTGGGTACGCCGAACAAACCTGTTAAATCGTCGTAACGGCCACCACCGCCAATGCTGCCCATTTGAACCCCTAACGCTTTAACTTCAAAAATAATACCTGTATAATAGTTCAAACCTCTGGCAAGGGTAAAGTCTACCACTACTTGCTTGCTTTGTTGATGCGTTAAGATGTACTTGATTTCTGATAACCCTTGCTGGCCAGTAGCATTGTTGCCCAGCAATGCCTCCATAGCGTTTAGCTTAGCAGCATTATCGCCTTCTATTTGAAGGTAAGTGGTAATGGTTGCAATTTGTGTTTCGGTTAAACCACGTTCGGCCAGTTCTGCCTGTACTTTAGCCAAACCAATTTTATCAAGTTTGTCGATGGCAACAGTAATATCAACCAATTGCTCGCTGCCGCTGCATACTTCGGCTAATGCAGCTAAAATTTTACGACTGTTAATTCTAATTTCAACTGGTACGCCCAATTGTTCGAAGGCACTTACGTAAATGTTTGTAAGCTCAACCTCGTTCAGTAAGCTGGCACTGCCTACTACATCGGCATCGCATTGGTAAAACTCTCTATAGCGGCCACGCTGTGGGCGGTCGGCTCGCCATACTGGTTGAATTTGGTAGCGCTTGTATGGAAATGTAAGCTGACCGTGGTTCATGGCTACATAGCGGGCAAATGGTATGGTTAAATCGTACCGTAATGCTCGTTCTGTAATGTCTTTCGTGTTTTTTCCGGCCAATATTTTTTCAAATTCGGCTCGGGCTTGTTCGTGTTTTTCCGGACGTTCAAAGCCGTTGTTGAGAATTTTAAAAATCAGTTTATCGCCTTCTTCACCATACTTGCCCATGAGTGTGGTAAGGTTCTCCATGGCTGGCGTTTCGAGTGGCTGAAATCCGTACAACTCAAACACGTTGCGAATGGTATTGAAAATGTATTGACGCTTCCGAACAACATCGGCACTAAAATCTCTGGTTCCTTGCGGAATACTCGGTTTACTCATGCTGCAAATATAAGTGGGCTTACAGTTGGCCTAGCTGAGCTTTAGCGATTATACGATCGCATGCCTGGCTAATTAAATCAAAAACATGATGGTAGCCATCTTCGTTGCCATACCAAGGGTCGGGTACGTTTTGTTGGCTATTCGGGTGCAATACGTTGAGCAACAAATCTACTTTGGCTGCATTCCAATATTTTCCGGCCATACGTTTAACATCGGCGTAGTTGCTGGTATCCATCACATAAATTTTATCGAAGGTTTGTATATCCCTTGCGGTAAATTGTTGGCCTCTTTGATGGCTGATATCAATGCCGTGTAGCAATGCTACTTTTTGCGATAATGGGTGTGGCGGCTCGCCAATATGATAATTACTTGTGCCTGCACTAGCTACCTCCCATGATAGGCCGGCCGCATTGGCTTTGTGTTGTAAAATGCCTTCGGCGAGTGGACTTCTGCAAATATTGCCGAGGCATACCATTAAAATCTTCATTGTATTGTTGCTGTGCTTGTGTTAAAAGCGTAGTCATTTACCGTAAGGTTAACCAGAACTCGCTTGCTGGCAACGAAAATAAGATGTTAAGATTCCCTAAAAACCGCTGAACACTTTATGTAACCGTTAAAAAGCTGCATCTCATGGTTCAAAATGAAGGCAAAAGCGTAAAAAGTTATATTTTGCCCACCCTGCAGCAAGCAATGGAGTTACCAATGATACAAAACGAGTTTAGAAATCGGCAGCGCAATGCATATGTGATGATGCGTATGGTGAAAGATCTTGTAATGTCGATACTCATTTTGGCCATGGCTGTTTTTATGTTGTTTGGCGATAAGTTGCCTATTGATATGGTAACCACGTTAGACCCATTATTACGCTATATGTTTGGCGGCTTATGCTTGTTGTATGGCGGATTTAGATTGTACAGAAGTATAAAAAAAGATTATTAGCCGCTTTATAATGCGATTCACTACAACGATACCAGTCATCTTACTATTGCTAGCCACAAGCTTGCTTGGCTGCAAGAATGCCACCAACAATACGGCTGCTAATGAAGGCACTGTGTACATCAGTGTAGATGAAACCTTTAAGCCGGTAATAGAGGAACAGGTGAAGGTGTTTTTGTCGCAAAATGAAAAAGCTAACATTGTGGTGCGCTACAAAAGCGAGGCAGAGTGTTTAGAAGATTTTGCTAAAGACAGTACGAGCATGGTGTTGATTGCCCGTGGCCTTACCGATAAAGAAGATGAAGCATATCGAAACAACTTAGGGTACCCTGTACGTTTCGGTATTTTGGCTTACGATGCTGTTGCACTGCTTACCCATGTGAATGCTAAAGACAGTATTTATTCCTTACAACAGTTACAACAAATATTGAGTGGTGCTGATAGTAGCGTTAAGGTGGTATTAGATGGTAATAGGGCCACTAGCACGGTGCGTTATTTGCAAGATTCGGTACTCAAAGGAAAACCTTTCGGTAAAAATGTACAAGCCGCCAACGGTAGTAAAGCTGTACTCGATTATATTGCCGCCAACCCTAATACTATTGGTTTTGTAGGTAGTAGTTGGGTGAACAACCTGCAGGATAAAGAGCAGTTGGCTTATTTTAACAAAATTCGCTTAGCCCTACTGCCATGCGGTGTTTGCCAAGAAAAAGACGCTTATGCAAAGCCTGCTCAAAGCACGATTATGTACGGACAATACCCTTTGGTACGGCCTTTGTATTACCTTTTAAAAGAAAACAATCCGGGTGTGGGTACAACATTCTTAAATTTTATGAGTTTAGAAAAAGGTCAACTTATCTTTCGCAGGGCTTATGTAGTACCCGGAAAAATGTATTTTGGCCGACGTACAAGTATTTTATAATTAAGCCGTTTATAGTTATCTCATGTTAAAAAATGCCACAATGAAGAAATTGATGTTTGCAACTGTAGCCATGGTATTACTTGGCTTTGCCGCAACAGCACAATCTGTTGAAGACGGTATTAAGTTGTTGTATTACCGTAAGGGGCAAAGTGCAAAAGCTGTATTGCAAAAGGCATACGATGGCAAGCCAAAAGATCCGGTTACCATCTACTGGTATGGGCAAGCGCTTTTGTTAAACGACGATGTGGCCGGTGCCAAATCGGTATATCAAAAAGCGTTGCAAGAAGGCATTAACGACCCATGGATTTGGGTAGGCACTGCTCATGTTGAGTTGTTAGAAAAAGGCGATATCAACGCTGCTAAACAAAAATTTGAGCAAGCCATTACAGCTACCACTGCTACTAAGGGTAAGAATAAAGGCATGGAAGATGTGAACATCTTATTGGCCGTAGCAAGAGCTAACGCTGATGGTGATAGTAAAATTGGCGACCCTCAATATGGTGCCGATAAAGCTATTCGTGCTGCACAGGTAGATCCTACCAATGCAGAAGCACCTTACTTGGCTGGTGTTAACTATTTAAAAATGGGTAGTGAGTACGGTGGTAAAGCGGTAGAACAATTTACAGAAGCTACTACTCGCAATCAACAACGTGCCGATGCCTATTACAGAATTGGCCGTGTGTATCAAAGTCAAGATAACAAAGAAAGTATGGATCGCTATTACAGTAAAGCAATTGAAGCCGATGCTGCCTATGCACCTACTTACTTGGCTTACTTCACCTATTATGAAAATAAGGATGTAAATGTTGCGAAAGAGTATCTTGATAAGTATGTAGCCAACAGCGATCAAGATTGTGCTACAGAATACTATGTTGCCAACTATTTGTTCCGTGCCGGTAAGTATCAAGAAAGCTTACAAAAGGCACAACAAATGGAAGCTGGTGCCTGTAAAGCCTATAACCGTGTTCAAATATTATATGCTTACAACTATCAGCGTTTAGGCGATTCTATCAAAGCGAAAGATGCACTAGATAAGTTTTTTACTGCCGAAGCTCCTGAGAAAGTGCAGGCTGCCGATTATGGTTTTGCTGCCGATTTATACATTAAGTTTCCTGCCGAGCAAGATAAAGCGATTGTATATGTTGAAAAGGCTGCAGAGTTAGAAACCAATCCTAAAAACAAGATCATCTTATTCAACGAAGCTGCTGCCGATCTTGCCAAGGTGGGTAAGTTCGATCAACAAATTTTGTTCTTACAAAAGGCGATTGCTTTAAAAGGCACAGCTCCTTCAGAAAGCGATTTTTACAAGTTGGCAAAAGCTGCCAGCGATGCAGTAACAAAAGATGCCAACTTTTTTGCGAAAGCCGATAGCATTTGTGGTGCCTACATTGCTGCATTCCCCGATAAGCCTCAAGGTTACACTTTTAGAGTGTTGAGTGCAAAAAAGGCCGATGTTGATAGCACTAAAGGTTTGTTTGTAGCACCCATTTTAGAGCAGAATAATTTTTATGCGAAAGACTTAGAGAAGTATCGTAAGTCTATGTTCGTTAACTATTACACTTTGTTGGTGTACTATAACGACAAAGCAAAAGATATTGCCAAGGCTGTGGAAATGACCGACAAAATGCTTGAGTTATATCCAACAGCGGGTACCGAAGAAAATTCATTTGCTGCCAATACAAAAAAGGCATTGCAAGCTGTACTCAATAAAGGTAATAAGCCTGCTACTGCCGGAGGTGCTAAGCCCGCTGGAGCTAAAGGGTAATATCTGCACAAATAAATTAGCCGTCCCCCGCAACCCGCGGGGGATTTTTTTGTTTTTCTTATAGGCTATCCGCCTATTTTTGCCATCCACACACAAGCTATGAACCTACCTTTATTTTTTCTAGATGTACAAAGCTCAGAGAGCTATTTTCCGATAGGTGTGCAACTGTTGTTCGCAGCAGGTTTTGTGGCCACCATGCTTATCATGAGTGCCTTGTTAGGCCCCAAACGTAAAACAGCCGATAAGTTAGCCAACTTCGAGAGTGGTATTGAACAAGTGGGTAATGCTCGTCAGCCAATGGCTATTAAGTATTTTCTAGTAGCCATCTTGTTCGTATTGTTCGATGTTGAGGTGATTTTCTTCTACCCTTATGCGGTTAACTTTCGCGAATTAGGCTGGAACGGATTTTGGGCTGTACTCATGTTTGTAGGCTTCTTTTTAATTGGCTTTACTTACATCATTAAAAAGGGCGCCCTGATTTGGGAAGACTAGTTTCGCCTTAAGCCACCGTTGGTGGCTTTCGTTGCAAAGGGTGATGTTGGCTTTTGTACAGGTGGCAACATTTGTTGCGTCGCACACTTCAACTGCAGTAGTTAACGCAACATTACCTTTAGTCGAAAGTTGGGCGTGTTACTTATCACCCAAATGTTTGCACACGTTACCACGCACAACCTTATTTTTGCCACTCGCTTCGAAAAGTGTTCTATAAAATTAACTGCTACAGAACAACCTTACGGTTGCAAGGCTGTTAAACAACAAAAACAACGTACTATGAGTCGTCCGGTTCGTTTTAATATACACCCGAAAGAGGCCGATATTCACGATAACATTGCTATTGCCAGTATGCCGGAAGGCTTACAAGGCGAAGGATACTTCGCTACCAACCTAGAGAAGGTGGTTGGCTTAGCACGTAAAAATTCAATCTGGCCTTTACCATTTGCTACCAGTTGCTGCGGTATTGAGTTTATGGCAACCATGGCAAGCCATTACGATTTGGCTCGTTTTGGTAGCGAGCGTGTTGGGTTTAGTCCTCGCCAGTGCGATTTGTTGATGGTAATGGGCACCATTGCTAAAAAAATGGGTCCTGTTTTAAAGCAAGTGTACTTACAAATGGCTGAGCCACGCTGGGTGATTGCAGTAGGTGCATGTGCTAGCAGTGGTGGTATTTTCGATACTTACAGCGTATTGCAAGGTATCGATCAAATTATACCGGTAGACGTATATGTGCCTGGTTGCCCGCCACGCCCCGAAGCCATTATAGATGGCGTTATGCGTATTCAAGAATTGGTGCATAATGAAAGTTTGCGTCGCCGTAACAGCGAGCACTACAAAGCATTATTAGGTAGCTACGGTATTCAATAAACATTCAATAAGGTACAGCATGTCCTTAACAAACGATATTGTTCTTCAAAAATTACAAGCAGCTTTTGGCGATGCTATTGTGAACGGCGGCGAGCCTTATGGCTTACTTACTGTTGAAGTGCCTAAAGCTGACATCATCAATGTATTACGTTTTCTGTTCGATGACGAAACATTGAAGTTTCGCTTCATGACCGATTTATGCGGTGTTCATTACCCCGATGAAGCTGGTCGTGAATTAGCGGTAGTGTATCACTTGCATAACCTAGAGGCAAATGTTCGCTTGCGTATCAAGGTATTTACCAGCATTCATGAGCCCGACGTGCCGAGTGCAACCGCCGTTTTCCCTACAGCGAATTGGATGGAACGTGAAACTTATGATTTCTACGGTATCAACTTTGTTGGTCACCCGAACCTTAAGCGTATTCTGAATGTAGATGAAATGGATTATTTCCCATTGAGAAAGGAATATCCGTTAGAAGATCAAACACGTACCGATAAAGATGATGAAATGTTTGGTCGTGGCTAAGCATTTGCCGTAAGGCGTACAATATAACAACCATTCATACCGAAAACGGTAACTATATATGGATCAGAACAGTGCTATTATATTGCCCGAGGGGTCAATAGAAAAAACAACTACAACGCTCAACGTAGGGCCTACTCACCCTGCCACGCATGGCGTATTTCAGAACATCATGCAAATGGATGGTGAGCGTGTGGTAAGCACCGAACAAACGGTAGGCTATATTCACAGAGCTTTTGAAAAATTGGCCGAACGCCGCCCGTTATACCAGATTACACCTATAACAGATCGCTTGAATTATTGTAGCAGTCCTATCAACAACATGGGCTGGCACATGACTTGCGAAAAGCTGTTGGGTGTTGAAACACCAAAGCGGGTTGATTATCTCCGTATCATTATCATGGAGTTGGCTCGTATTTGCGATCACTTAATTTGCAACTCGATTGTTGGGGTAGATACGGGTGCATTTACAGGGTTTTTGTATCTCATGCAGTACCGCGAGTTGGTGTATGAAATATACGAAGAGGTATGTGGTAGCCGCTTAACAACCAATATTGGTCGTATTGGTGGCTTTGAACGTAATTTCTCGAACACAGCCTTTACCAAGTTGGAGAAATTCTTGAAAGAGTATCCTGTTGCATTGAAAGAGTTCGAAAACTTGTTCAACCGCAACCGCATTTTTATGGAGCGTACACAAGGTGGCGGTGCTATCAGCGCCGAAAGAGCCTTGGCGTATGGTATGACTGGCCCGAACCTTCGTGCAGCCGGTGTTGATTACGATGTACGTGTACATAACCCTTACTGTAGCTATCAAGATTTTGAATTTGATATTCCCGTTGGAACTACTGGTGATAACTACGATCGCTTTATGGTTCGTAATGGCGAAATGTGGCAAAGCTTACGCATTATTGAGCAGGCCTACCAAAAAATACAAGGTTTCACAGGTGCCGAAGCCGAAGTATACCACGCCGAAGTGCCTGCATACTACTTGCCTAAAAAAGAAGATGTGTACACCAAAATGGAGGCACTCATTTGGCACTTCAAAATTATTATGGGTGAAACCGCAATTCCCAAGGGCGAAGTATACCACAGTGTTGAGGGCGCCAATGGCGAGTTAGGTTTTTATTTCATCAGCGATGGCGGACGTACACCATATCGCTTACACTTCCGTCGCCCATGTTTCATTTACTATCAGGCGTACGAAGAACTGGCTAAAGGTGCTATGCTGAGCGATGCTATCATTACGCTTAGTAGCCTTAACCTGATAGCCGGCGAGTTAGATGCCTAGTACCTTACGGTAAATGAACAACGAAAGAACAGTTTATAATTATTAGTAGAATATTTAGCAACTATGGTTCAATTTAATGAAAAGCAAATGGCCGAATTTCACCGCTTGGTGAATCGGTATCCGGCAGATAAGCAAAAAAGTGCTTTACTTCCGGTATTGCATTTGGCACAAGATAGTTTTGGTGGCTGGTTAAGCACTGAAACGATGGATTATGTTGCCAGCTTGCTCCGCATTGAACCCATTGAAGTGTACGAAGTAGCCACTTTTTACACTATGTATAATTTAAAGCCAGTAGGCAAGTACATGTTTGAAGTTTGCCAAACTGGTCCATGTATGGTACGTGGTTGCGATGATATTATTGAATACATTGGTGAAAAGCTAGGCATTAAGCCCGGTGAAACCACAGCCGATGGCATGTTCACACTAAAAGTGGTTGAGTGTTTAGGGGCTTGTGGTTACGCACCAATGATGCAGCTTGGTAAGCATTACAAAGAGCATCTTACCAAAGAAAAGGTAGATGCTATTATTGCAGAATGTAGGGCTCAGGCAGCTGCGAATAACTAAGCAGCGATAGCACATTACCTTACGGTAAATGACCTACTGCAACAACATTTGCCGTAAGGCACACAACAAAGTTGATTACTCGGTTAACCAAACCGAAAACACAAGCATATGGGAGTTAAATTATTACTAGAAAAAGCTCATGTAGAAGGCATTCGCTACTACGATGTATATCGCCGCGAAGGTGGTTATCGTAGTGTAGAGAAGGCATTGAAACAAATGAGCCCCGAAGCTATTGTTGAAGAGGTAAAGAAAAGTGGCTTACGTGGCCGTGGTGGTGCGGGTTTTCCTACAGGATTGAAATGGAGTTTCATTGCCAAGCCCGAGGGGGTGCCACGCCATTTGGTGTGTAATGCCGATGAGAGTGAGCCTGGTACGTTTAAAGATCGTTACCTGATGGAGTTCTTACCGCATTTGCTTATTGAAGGGTTGATTGTGAGCTCTTTTGCGTTGGGTAGTAATGCCACTTACATCTACATACGTGGCGAATATGCTTGGATTCCGGATATTTTAGAACAAGCCATCGAAGAAGCGAAAGCGAATGGATGGTTGGGCAAAAATATTTTAGGCACTGGTTTCGATTGTGAAATTTATGTTCAACGTGGTGCCGGTGCTTATATCTGCGGTGAAGAAACTGCATTGATCGAAAGCTTAGAAGGTAAGCGTGGTAACCCACGCATTAAACCGCCTTTCCCTGCGATTGAGGGTTTGTGGCGCAGACCTACTGTGGTTAATAATGTAGAAACGCTAGCAGCTGTTGTACCTATTATTAACCTTGGCGGTGAAGAGTATGCTAAAATTGGTGTTGGTAAAAGCACTGGTACAAAATTGATTTCTGCTTGTGGTAACATCAATAAACCAGGTGTATACGAAATTGATATGACGATTTCTGTGGAGGAGTTTATCTACAGCGATGAATATTGTGGTGGAATACCTAATGGTAAAAGATTAAAAGCTTGTATACCAGGTGGTTCTTCTGTACCTATTTTGCCTGCAAACTTATTGTTGAAAACAGCCAAAGGCGAAACACGCTACATGAACTATGAAAGCTTAGCAGACGGTGGTTTCGCATCGGGTAGTATGATGGGTAGTGGTGGTTTTATTGTTTTAGATGAAGACCAGTGTATTGTAAAAAATACCTACACACTTGCTCGCTTTTATCGTCATGAAAGCTGCGGACAGTGCAGCCCTTGTCGTGAAGGAACGGGTTGGATGGAGAAATTATTGAAGAAGATTGACAGCGGAAAAGGTACCAGTGCCGACATTGATTTATTGTGGGACATTCAACGCAAGATTGAGGGTAACACGATTTGTCCGTTAGGCGATGCCGCTGCTTGGCCTGTTGCTGCAGCTATCAGACATTTCAGGGATGAGTTTGAGTGGCACGTAGCGAATCCGGAGTTGTGCTTAACGCAGCATTATGGGTTGGCACATTATGCCGATCCGATACATGTACCTGCGGTGTAAGTATCGCATAGATTACATCAATATTTACCGTAAGGTAGATATCAATATTATGTTTCTGTTTTCTTACGCAAAAACCTTCAAAAGAAGGCAGCAATTATGAGTGAACAACTATTTAAAGTAACCATCGATAACATTACGGTAGAAGTGCCTGCTGGTACTACTATCTTAAACGCAGCTCGTAAAATAGGTGGCGAGGTGGCTCCGCCTGCTATGTGCTACTACAGCAAGCTACAAGGTAGCGGTGGTAAGTGCAGAACATGTTTGGTAGAGGTTTCTAAAGGTTCTGAGAAAGATCCACGTCCGATGCCAAAGTTGGTAGCTAGCTGCCGCACTACGGTAATGGATGGCATGGAGGTTAAAAATATTACGAGTGACCGAGTACTCGATGCTAGGGCTGGTGTTGTTGAGTTTTTATTACTCAACCATCCGTTAGATTGTCCTATTTGTGACCAAGCAGGTGAGTGCCATTTGCAAGATTTAAGCTACGAACATGGCAAAGTGGGCACACGTTACGAGTTTCAGCGTAGAACTTTTAAAAAGCACGACTTAGGCAAGTATATACAATTACACATGACACGTTGTATCCTTTGCTATCGTTGTGTTTTTACCGCCGATCAGCTTACGCAAAAGCGTGAACACGGTGTTTTAGATCGTGGCGATCATGCAGAAATTGCAACACACATTGAAAAAAGCCTAGAGAACGATTTTATAGGTAATGTTATTGATGTGTGCCCCGTAGGTGCTTTAACAGATAAAACATTCCGTTTTAAAAACCGTGTATGGTTTACCAAACCTGTAGATGCCCATCGTGATTGCGATAAGTGTTGTGGTGAAGTGCAATTGTGGATGCGTGGTGATGAGGTATTCCGCGTTACGGCTCGTAAAGATGAGTGGGGTGAAATTAAAGATGCGAGCAATGGCAAAACAGGATGGATTTGTAACGACTGTCGTTTTGAAAAGAAAAAAGCTATTGATTGGGTAATTGATGGTCCTAGTAAAGTGAGCCGCCATTCTGTTATTTCTCAAGGTCATTACGAAAAACTAGTAAAGCCTAAGGAAACAGTGGTGGACGTAATGAATGGCTCGCAGCCTCGTTTGTTCTTAGATATACACGATGTAAGCGAAGTCAATAAACCAACAGTTACGCTCAGTGCACTAGACAGACCAGCACATTCAACTGATTTTGGAAACCAATAATTATCATATACCGCCCACAACATGACTAGTTTATTAGCATTTGATTGGTTCTTAGTACTTGAAAAACTCATCTTAATTGCTGTAGTAATATTCGGCAGTTTAGGTGTAGCATTATATACCACTTTCGCTGAACGAAAAGTAGCGGGCTTGTTACAAGATCGTCCGGGGCCAAACCGTGCGGGTCCGTTTGGTTTGTTACAGCCTTTCGCCGATGGTTTGAAGTTGGTGTTTAAAGAAGAAATCATCCCCAATACCTCTAACAAAACTTTGTTCATTTTAGGGCCAGGTTTGGCGATGACTGCCGCATTGATGACGAGTGCAGTAGTGCCTTGGGGCAAAGCTGTTGAAATTGGTGATAGGGTAGTGAGCTTACAAATTGCGGATGTGAACATCGGCATGCTTTACATTTTTGCCATTTTAAGTTTAGGGGTGTATGGCATTATGATTGGTGGTTGGGCTAGTAATAACAAGTTCTCATTAATGGCAGCCTTACGCGGTGCTAGTCAGGCGATTAGCTACGAACTTGCGATGGGTATTAGTTTGATAGCCTTAGTGATGGTTACAGGCTCTTTGAGCTTACGCGAAATGGTTGAGCATCAGATGGCGGAGGGTAACCTTTGGAATGTTGCGTATCAACCACTTGGCTTTTTGATATTCTTGATTTGTGCTTTTGCCGAATGTAACCGAGCTCCTTTCGACCTGCCTGAAGCTGAAAACGAATTGAACTTTGGTTACCACCAAGAGTACAGTTCTATGAAACTCGGATTCTTCTTATTTGCCGAGTATGTTAACATGTTCATGAGTAGTGTTATTATGAGCACTATGTACTTCGGTGGATATGATGTGCCTTTCTTAGATGAAAGTACCCTAAGCACCAACATGGCTGCATTGGTGGGTATTGTAGCGCTGATGACGAAGGTTGTAGCTTTTATCTTCTTCTTTATGTGGGTACGTTGGACTATTCCACGCTTCCGCTACGATCAGCTCATGCAATTGGGATGGAAAAAGCTAGTACCATTGGCTTTGGCTAATATGATTATTACAGGTGCGGTAATCCTTTGGTTACAAGGCAAGTAATATTTACCGTAAGGTATCACTGCTTTTGTTGAGTATTAAAGGCAGTGAACTTAAACTTGGTTTCAACATAGATTAAAAATACATTTGCCGCAAGGCATTAATTCTGGTAATAAGCTATGCAAGCATTAACGCAAAGAGCAAAACAAGTGAACCGAAAGCCAATGACTTTCATGGAAAGCTTGTACTTGCCATCGATTTTTAAGGGCATGGGTATTACTTTCAGCCACATTTTTAAGAAAAACCCAACCATACATTACCCTGAACAGCAACGCCCTTTCAGTCCGGTTTTCAGAGGCTTACACGTACTGAACCGCGATGAAGAAGGCCGTGAACGTTGTACTGCATGTGGGTTGTGTGCGGTGGCTTGCCCGGCCGAGGCCATTACTATGGAGGCAGCGGAACGCTTACCCGGCGAAGAGCATTTGTACCGTGAAGAAAAATATGCAGCGAAGTATGAGATTAATATGTTGCGCTGTATTTTCTGCGGTTTGTGCGAAGAGGCTTGCCCGAAAGATGCTATTTATTTAAGCGAAACTTTTGCTCCAGCCAACTTTGCCCGCAAAACTTTTATTTACGGGAAGCCCGATTTATTAATCCCTGATAAGCATAAAGATCCGGAAGGATACGCTAAGGCAAAAGGATTAGCAAACTAAACTGTAAACCGCTAACTCGATTTAGCACATTTGCACACACTACAACAATGTCGCCTACACAAATTGTATTTTGGCTTTTAAGCGTGGTTGCACTCGTTAGTGCACTCATGGTATTGATTTCACGTAACCCAGTGAATAGCGTATTGTGGTTGATTTTAACCTTCTTCGCTATTTCAGGGCACTACCTCTTACTCAATGCACAGTTTTTATTTGTGGTGAACCTGATTGTATATGCAGGTGCCATTATGGTTTTGTTTTTATTCGTAATCATGTTAATGAACCTGAACAAAGAAACAGAGCCACAAAAAAATAAATGGCTTAAGCTTACCGGTGCCATTACCGGAGGTTCACTCCTTTGGTTGTTGGTAAGTATTGTACGCAGTGCCGGCGATATGCAAGGCAAAGCAGCAATGGTGAAAGAAGGTAACATTGGTTTGATTGATAACTTAGGAAAAATACTCTTTAACGAGTACGTAATACCTTTTGAAATCAGTAGCGTTTTGTTTTTAAGTGCCATGGTTGGCGCTGTAGTAATAGGTAAGAAAGATTAAACACAAGAAGCCCATTTACCTTACGGTAAATGATTGTAAACACATAACAAGTAACTGCGAATATGCCCATTCAGTATTATTTAGGATTGTCGATGATGCTTTTTTGTATAGGCATTGTTGGCGTGCTTACCCGCAGAAATGCCATTATCATTTTCATGTGTGTTGAGTTGATGCTTAACTCGGTGAATTTGTTATTGGTAGCCTTATCAAAAATGCACCATGCTTCGGCTGTTGCAACCGATGCATTAACTACAAAAGGTGCCGAAGGGCAGCTATTTGTATTTTTTATCATGGTGGTAGCGGCGGCGGAAGTGAGTGTAGGATTAGCCATTATTGTAATGATGTATCGTAATGTGCATAGTGTAGATGTTAACTTTTTAAACAGGCTCAAAAACTAAAATCAACTGTTGGTATTCATTATTAGCAGTAAGTAGCGTATCAAGTTATGAACCAAGCATATTTAGTTCCACTGTTTCCATTGTTAGGGTTTTTGCTCAACGGGCTTTTAAGAAAGCAGTTGTCTAAAACACTTATTGGCATCATTGGTAGTGGCAGCATTTTAGCAAGTTTTGTTGTAAGTGTTCTTCTGTTTTTACAAGTGAAGGCCAACGGTGCCTTACCGGTTGAGGCGTTGTATACCTTCATTAAAACAGATGCCTTTACGATTGATTTTGCTTTTCAGGTAGATCAGTTGTCGACACTTTTTTTATTGATTATCACAGGTATTGGTTTTCTGATTCATGTGTATTCAACCTCGTACATGCATGAAGAAACTAACGAGCATTTTGGTCGCTACTTTGCGTATCTTAATTTGTTTGTATTCAGCATGTTATTGTTGGTAATGGGTGCCAACTTCATTATCATGTTCATAGGTTGGGAAGGTGTTGGTTTGTGTTCTTACCTACTCATAGGTTACTGGTTCAAAAACCTCAATTATAGTTATGCCGCTAAAAAGGCATTCGTAATGAATCGAATTGGCGACCTTGGCTTTTTGCTCGCGGTATTCTGGATTTTATTAAAGTTAGGTACTGCCAATTATGCTGATGTTTTTGCCAACATCAATCAGCTATCTTCTACTGATGTAACCATTATTGCTGTATTGCTTTTTGTTGGTGCTATGGGTAAAAGTGCCCAGATACCTTTATACACTTGGCTTCCCGATGCTATGGCGGGTCCTACACCAGTTTCGGCACTCATCCACGCTGCTACCATGGTAACTGCTGGTATCTACATGATTGCACGCAGCAACGTGCTGTATAGCGCTAGTGAAGTAGCACAACATTTAGTGGCAATTGTAGGTTTGGCAACTGCATTTTTTAGTGCCACTATTGCTATCAAGCAAAATGATATTAAAAAAGTACTTGCGTATTCTACTGTGAGTCAGCTTGGTTACATGTTTCTAGGCTTAGGTGTAGGTGCCTATACAGGTGCTGTGTTTCATGTAATGACGCATGCTTTTTTCAAAGCGTTGCTATTCTTGGGTGCAGGTTCTGTAATTCATGCCATGCATCACGAACAAGACATTAGAAATATGGGAGGCTTACGTAAATACTTACCTATTACCCATATTACTTTCTTACTTGCTTGCGTAGCTATCGCAGGTATTCCTCCGTTCAGTGGATTCTTTTCTAAAGATGAAATTCTAGCTGCTGCGTATGCACATAATCCTATTTACTGGTATGTGGGTGTAGCTACTGCGGGTATGACAGCTTTTTATATGTTCCGCTTATATGCAACAACGTTCTTAGGAAAGTTCAGAGGTACGCATGAACAAGAGCATCACTTACATGAGAGTCCGATTAGCATGACATTCCCATTGATGGTACTTGCTGTATTAAGTGTTGTTGGTGGTTTAGTAGGTGTGCCTGCTATTTTAGGTGGTAATCATCAGTTGCACCATTGGTTAAGCGATGTTCTTAAAAGTGAAAAGCCGCATCATATTGAGCATACGACAGAATTTGTGCTTATGGGTGCATCGGTGTTACTGGCCACGATTGCGATTGTATTTGCCGTAAGGCGCTACAGTGCACAACCTGAACTTAATGAAGCAACTGGCGCAGGTAAGTGGCTGGCAAACAAATGGTATGTTGATGAATTGTACGACGCTATCATTGTTCGTCCGATAGAAGCCATTGCTAAGCTATTCAACAGCGGATTAGAAAAAGGTATTGATGGTGTAGTAAATGGAACTGGCCGCTTTGTGCAGTATAGTAGCAGGCAGTTACGCTTGTTGCAGAGCGGACAAGTAGGTAGCTACATTTTATTTATGGTAATGGGCATATTGGTGTTCTTTATCATTTGGTGGAATCAGCCACTTTTAACCAAACTATTACAGAAATAAACGCAGGCGAAAGCCATATACAATATGATTGCATTATCGTTAGTACTTATTCCTGTTATCACCGGCATTGTAAGCTTTGCGTTCAACAACGAAAAGGCCGCCAAAGGTTGGGCTTTGCTATCATCGATAGCAACACTCGCAGCAGCTATGATGGCGCTGTACACACATGCTGCTAGTGCTACAAGTTTCGACAGTGTTTGGTTGCCACAATTGGGTAGCCGCTTCACGCTAAGCCTCGATGGCATGGGTAAAATGTTGGTATTGCTTACGGGTGTAGCCTTTCCAATTATTTTCGCAGCTACTTACAACAACAGCTACAGTAAGCTAGGCAATTTTTACGGACTTATGTTGTTAGGTCAAGCGGGCTTAATGGGTGTTTTCTTAGCTACCGATGCGTTATTGTTTTACTTTTTCTGGGAGCTAGCTTTAATTCCTGCTTACTTTCTTTGTAGCCAATGGGGTGGCGAAAAAAGTATTGCCGCTACATTCAAATTTTTCATTTACACATTTGTAGGCTCATTGATCATGCTGGTAGGCCTGTTGTATGTGTATTATCATAACCCCGAACATAGTTTCGCACTAGAGTCGTTATACAAGGTTAACCTTACGGTAAATGAACAAGCATTTTTATTCTGGATGTTCTTTGTAGCCTTTGCCATAAAAATGCCCATTTTCCCATTCCATACCTGGCAGCCCGATGCTTACGAACAAAGTCCTACTGCCGTAACGATGGTATTAAGTGGTGTAATGGTAAAGATGGGATTATTCGCTGTTGTACGTTGGTTATTACCTATGTTTCCTGCTGCAGTTACCCAGTTTCAAGGTGTAGCAATTTTATTATCGGTAGCAGGCATTGTGTATGCATCGTTGATAGCTATGCAGCAAAACGATATCAAGCGATTAATCGCTTATAGTTCTATTGCACACATTGGTTTGATGAGTGCCGCTATTTTCACCAAGCAAAGCGTAGGCTTAGAAGGTGTAATGGTACAAATGTTCAACCACGGCGTTAACGTAATTGGATTGTGGATTATCGCTGATACAATTGAACAACAATTGGGTACACGCAAGTTCAGCGATTTGGGTGGCTTAGCACAGAAAGCTCCTAAAATGGCCATCTTGTTAGTAGTAATGGCGTTTGCAAATGTTGCCTTACCACTTACCAACGCTTTTGTGGGTGAATTTTTAATGTTCAATGGTTTATTCCGCTATAATATTTGGATGGCTGTAATTGCTGGTATCAGTATTATACTAGCGGCTGTGTATACACTCAATATGGTGCAAAAAGTACTATATGGTAATACATCTGCAATTACGGAAAATGCTTCCGATATAAAGGGTGGCAATAGTGTGATGTTGGCTTTGTTATCTATACTCATTATTGTGTTAGGGGTATGGCCTCAACCAATGCTAGATGTAACAAAGACAACGGTAACAAATATTTTGGCTCAAATTCAATAACGAACTTTAGAGAATTATACAGCAATGAATGCAATAATATTAGCTGCAATACTTGGCGTTGTAATGATGTTTTCAAGTGTTTTTATCAACAATAAGAGCACTTACAAATACATTGCTATCGTTGGCATGATTGCCTTACTTGGCGTTAACTGGGCCGATACCTACGGTTGGCGAATGTTCGATATTGATACGAAAGGCATGCTCAACTTTAGCAGATATGGCTACTTCTTCAACACTGTTTGTATTGCTGCAACTTTAGTTTACTTCTTGATTAGTGGAGCAGCTTTCGAAAAAGTAGGTAACTATACAGCCGAGTATTTTGCACTTATCTTTTTTGTGCTTTGCGGTATCAGTATCATCACAAGTTTCACCACCTTACTCATGTTGTTCTTAGGTGTTGAAATCATGAGTATTCCACTGTATATCTTAACCGGTTCCGACAAACGCAACCTTAAGAGTAACGAAGCCTCGTTGAAATACTTTTTAATGGGTTCTTTCACCACTGGCATTATGCTGATGGGAATTGCACTTATTTATGCGGCTACAGGTTCTTTTAACTTAGATGTATCTCGTGCGAATAATGTGATGATTGGAACTACTGTTAACCTATCAATCTTAGAGGTAACAGGTTGTATTCTCTTGTTTATTAGTTTGGCCTTTAAAGTATCTGCAGCACCCTTCCATTTTTGGACACCAGATGTATACGATGGTGCACCGAGTGTATTTACCTCTTTCATGGCTACAGTAATCAAGGCAGCTGGTTTCTTGGCTTTGTATCGCTTTTTTGATGCTAAAGTGGGTTTCACAGGTGTTGCTAACAATCCGAACTTAGGTGTTGATTGGAAGTTGATGTTGGCCGTAGTAATTGTGCTAACGCTCCTTGCGGGAAATGTTACCGCTGTATTTCAACAGAGTGTAAAGCGTATGCTAGCATACTCATCTATTGCACAAGCAGGCTTTATGATGATGGCTTTATTCGGCAATAACGATATGGCAAAAGAAGGCTTAGTATTATATGCACTCGTGTACAGCCTTGCTACTATTGGCATTTTTGCGGTACTTGTGAAAATGAAAGATTACACTTTCGAAGGCTTCAATGGCTTAGCCAAGGAAAACCCTGCTATTGCTTTTGCTACGACCATATTCTTACTATCGTTGGCTGGTATTCCATTAACTGGAGGCTTTTTTGCGAAGTATTTTATGTTGGCAAGTGTTGTAAAAACAGGTTCTTATTTGTGGTTAGTGGTAGTTGCTGTTTTGTTTGCTGCCATTAGTGTGTACTACTACTTCCGTGTAATTCAAGCCATGTATTTTAAAACTGCCAGCAGTGAATCGCCGGTACTAGCAGTAGCTGTTCCACCGATAGCGCAGTATGCATTTATTGCCTTAGCTGCAGCTATTATTGTGGTTGGTGTTTGGCCTCAAGCGATATTACAATACTTGTATTTTTAAACAAACCGTATTGCGAAATAATTTCTAAAGCGATGCCTCAATGGTATCGCTTTTGTTTTAATTACCACTCACCACCAACACTTGCCACTGTTATAAGCATGCTTGCCAACACTTGGTTAGATGCTATCTTTATTCGCATTTACGTAAGTAAAACATGAAACTTAAAGATACCATAGGCTTGGCCTATAAAACTGTTAGTTCTAATAAGTTGCGAAGTGGCATTACAATTGCCATTATTGCATTGGGTATTGCTGCACTAGTTGGTATTAATACTGCTATTAGTGCCATGAATAGCGGGCTTCGCGATAGTTTTAGTACAATGGGTGCCACTGGCTTTTCTATTGCTTACAAAGAGCGTTTCAGATTTGGTGGAAATGGTGGTAGCGATACCAAAAAGGTAAACAAAAACGGAAAGCGGCAGAAAAAAAGCAACCTCGATAAGCCTATTACCATCGACGAGGCTGAGGCTTTCAAAAATACTTATGTATTTCCTGCGAAAGTAGCGTTACAACTATTTGGCGGTGGTAATTATGAGTTGCGTTATAAAGACAAAAAAACAAACCCTAACGTAAGCATTCGTAGTGGCGATGAAAATTTCTTGCAAGTGAATGGCTTCACGCTGTTGGCGGGTCGTAATATCAATGCTTTAGATGTTATAAGTGGTCGTAACGTGTGTATTCTTGGGAGTGAAACTGGCGAGAAATTGTTTGGCCCGAATTACGAGAGGGGTGTTGATAAAGTAATTAAGGTGAACGATGTGCCATACCGTGTGGTGGGTGTACTAAAAAAGAAGGGTAGTAGTGCATTGATGCGTGCCGATAATGTATTGGTAACAACCTATAATACAATACGCAGATTGGGTGGCGATAATGTGAGTCGTTCATTTACAATTGGAATTGCTGCTAACGATGTACAGTCGGTAGATGCAGCTGTAGCAGAAGCCAATGCTACTTTTAGGGCAATCCGAAAATTACACCCAACGGAAGATGACAACTTTGTGTTGGAAAAGAGCGATAAGATCGCTGAAACCTTTATTGGCTTGTTAAGTAGTATTCAAATCGCTGCTGCTGTAATTGGCTTTATAACGCTGGTAGGTGCTGCCATTGGTTTGATGAACATTATGTTGGTGGCTGTAAATGAAAGAACCAAAGAAGTGGGTTTAATTAAAGCCTTGGGTGGTAAGCGAAGCGATATTAGCAGGCAGTTTTTATTTGAAAGCATCATCATCAGTTTAATGGGTGCTGTGTGTGGCATTATCTTAGGAATTTTATTGGGTAACTCTGTAAGTATGTTGGTAGGTACTGGTTTTGTAGTGCCATGGAATTGGGTAGTTGGAGGTGTATTCATTTGTTCTATTGTTGGATTGTTAGCAGGTTTGTGGCCAGCAAGAAGAGCTTCAAAACTCGATCCGATTGTTGCATTACGCTTTGAATAAATCGGCATGTAAATAGCAAAATTGATCATAACAATATGGGGCGGCCGCAGGCCGCCCCATATTGTTATGATCATGTCTCGTTCATCTAAAAATTGCACATACCATCATTGATAATGCATATAGCTAAATATATATGCATTAATTCATTTTTGATGGTCATTTACCGTAAGGTGATACGAATACTCGACAACTATAGCGTTGTGTAAGAGGCTTGAAAGGTGCTCTAAGATTCATTTACCGTAAGGTGTACTCTTGTATATAGATATTGCTTTGTGGCCTTACGGCAAATAAAAACGCAGTAGTTTATTTACTACTGCGTTTTTGTAAAATTGAGCAATCTTAATTCGCTTACTTCGGATCTAAAGCTTGCTTGATACGCTCACTTACATCTTGTAAATGGTACTTGCTAAGCTTGTCGGTAGTAGTTGGAATAGCTGCATTGATTTGAGCTCTTAAAGCTTGCAAATGTGCTTTTACGATAGAAGCAGCATCGGTATTCTTTAAGTTGGTACCAAAACTAATAGTGATACCACCACCAAGATTTTGAGCTGCAGGCGGCGCTAATGCACTGATTAGAGCCTCTACATAAATCTTTTGCAAGTTGCGGCGGTATGGATCAATGGGCTTCTTACTTACCAATTCGCTCCAAATACCTTTGCGAGCATCTTCTAACATTTCATCGGCGGTGTATACATTGCTGGCACCAAAACGGTTAGCGCTGGTAAGCATACGACTCATACGAGCACCGCTTAATAAGCTGTTCAAAACGCTTGCTTGAACATTGCTTACACTTTCGTTGCTAATTGGGTTGCTGAACTTGTTTAAGATGTTTTTATCTAACAACCATGTTGGCGTTTCAAACAAGTTTCTGTTCAAAAATGCCAATGCTTCTTTCTGATTGCTTTTCGGATTAGGCTCGTATACATCGCCTTTTTCTTCTATGCTTTTAGGTGTTTCGTAAATACCACCTACATGCTTTAACACATGGCCCATGTAGCGGCTAAATTGGCCTACTAACTGACCATACATTTCTTCAAGATTATCGTAACGGTCACCTGCTTCTTTAGTCCACTCAGGCAAGTTGGCAAGAATACGCTTTAGGTTTTTAATGCCATATTCACCAGCTTTCATGCTGTTATCGCTAAGGTCTTCAGTTTGACTTCTTGGGTCGAAAGGATTGGTTTCTGTACCAAACCATAAACGAGGATTTTTACCAATACGTTCGATGATGATTTTGTTGCTTTCTGCTTTCTCTTCTTCATCTGTTTTGGTGAAGCTGTAACGGTAACCCCACTCAATAGCCCATAAATCGTAATCGCCAATGCGAGGGAATAAACCAGCTTGACTAATATTATCTTCAGGTTGTGCTACGTAGTTGAAACGAGCATAATCCATAATACTTGCAGTGTGGCCATTGGCTTCAACCCAAGCTTTATCACGTAATTTTTCAACCGGTGTTCTGCTGCTGCTACCCATGTTATGGCGTAGGCCAAGCGTATGACCAACTTCGTGGCTGCTAACGAAACGAATTAATTGTCCCATTAACTCATCGTCGAACTTCATGCTACGAGCCTTCGGATCAACTGCGGCAGTTTGTATCATATACCAGTCGTGCAATAACTTCATAACGTTGTGGTACCAACCAATGTGGCTTTCAAGAATTTCACCACTGCGAGGGTCGTGAACATTCGGGCCATAAGCGTTTTCAATATCACTAGCGAAGTAGCGGATGAAGCTATAGCGAGCATCTTCAGGGCTAATAGTAGTATCACCTTCTGGTAATTCTTTAGCCATGATAGCGTTTTTAAAGCCAGCTTTCTCAAAAGCCTTCTGCCAATCGTTTACACCCATGATAAGATACTTTCTCCATTTTTTAGGTGTAGCAGGATCAATGTAGTATACAATAGGCTTAACTGGTTCAACCAATTCACCACGCTTGTATTTTTCCATGTCTTCTGGCTTAGGCTCAAGGCGCCAACGTACAGCGAAAACCTCTCTTTCCACCTTTTGTTGATCGTCGCCAAAAACAGTGTAATCATCTGCGAAGTAGCCTACACGTGGATCGAAGAAGCGCTTCTTCATCGCTGTTTTAGGTAATAAAATCAAAGAAGTGTTCATTTCCATGGTAATAGCACCTGCTTCTTGTGCTGCTGGTAAAGAAGGCGCTGCTGGTGCACCAGGTACTCCAAAACCACCGCCAGCACTAGCGTTGAAGGTTTTAACAGTTCTGATTTCGTTGTTAATAGGGAAAGCCTTAATGCTGCTGATATAGCTGCGGTCAGGTGCCAATACCGTTACATTAAATCTACGCTTAATGAAAGGGTTAATACTTACAACCTGATTATCGCCTTTAAAAAATTCAGTAACATCAATTACAATACCACTGCTGTCTTTGCTTAAAGCCTTGATATCAAAAGCCGCTGCAATGGGGTTGACGTTGCTGTTACGTACTGCTTTGTAAATGTCATTGGTACTATCGGCAGCGCTAATAAGTGTAATGACACGTAAGAATACATTGTTATTCGGGCCTTTTTCCCAACTTAAGGTAACCTGATTTGCCAATTCACCACCGTAAGTACCGCCACCACCAGCAACCTTGCTGAAACGAGTAATGGCCATAAACTCGCGGTTTAACATACTGTCGGCAATTTCAAAGTAGAATTTATCGTCTACTTTGTGTACGGTGAACAAGCCTTTTTGTGAAATAGCCTTGTCTGTGATAACTTCTTTAAAGGCTTTAGGACCTGGTTTGCTGTTCATCATACCTGCGCCGCCAGGCATGCCTGCAGGTGTTTGAACTGTGGTGCCGGCAGGTGCGCCAGGGCGTGGGGTGCTAGGCGTTGGCGTGGATGGTCGCTGTGCAATAGCACTCAACGTTCCCGCAGCTAGCATGGTAAGCAAAAAACTACGCTTCATAAATCAAATAAGTGGTTATAGTGAAGTGATGAAAATAATTAAATAGCAATAGTGAAATAAAAGAAACGGTTGAATGGTTGTTTTCTATGGATGAATTTCAAATAGTAGCTACAAATACCTTACGGTAAATGTTTTAGCAATCTTAAAATGGGCTTTAAGCTTTTCTTAAAATAAACGGTGTAGATTAAAGTTCGCTCGGTAAATAAAAAGTTCTGAATAATTTACTGCAAATACTTGTTTTTTCAATTTGCAAATGCTTAAAATTGCGAACTCAATTTTGTTAATTACAGATTTAAAACCTCAAAAAACCATTGTATCATGGCTGAAATGAAACCTACTGCCACTGCGGCGTCAAAACCAGCTACAGCGGCACAACCGAAGAGAGGCAGCAACATTATTTCTTGGATTGCTCCTTTCGCTTGTTTAATCGTTGGCTTTGTGTTCTGGCGTTTCTTCCTAGGTAATCCAGATAACTTTACAACTCCTGACCCTGCTGGCGGTTTCTGGCCTAACCACAAAGGTCCTAAAGGTGGTTTGGTGAAAATGTACGAAGGTGGTATTGTAGTACCCGTATTGATTGCCAACTTTTTAATCGTAATTGTTTTCGTAGTAGAGCGTTTATTAACCATTTCTAAGGCTAGCGGTGCTGGTAACATCGGCGAATTCATCCGCAAAGTACAATTCAACCTTGCTAACCGCGATATCGATAAGGCTATTGCTGAGTGCGACAAGCAAAAGGGTAGCGTTGGTAACGTTATGAAGGCTGGTTTAAAGAAATACAAGGAAATGACTACGAATAATGAATTAGATACTGAACAAAAAGTATTGAGTATTCAGAAGGAAATCGAAGAAGCTACTTCATTAGAATTACCAATGTTAGAAAAGAACTTAGTTTTCTTATCAACCATTGCTTCTGTAGCAACCCTTCTTGGTCTATTAGGTACTGTATTAGGTATGATCAAATCATTCTCTGCCCTAGGTGAAGATAGTGGTGGTGGTGCTGCTGCTGCTGAACTTTCAAAAGGTATCTCTGAAGCCTTGTATAACACAGCTTTGGGTATCGGTACTTCAGCTATCGCTATCATTTTCTATAACATCTTTACTACTAAGATTGATGCTGTAACTTTCGGTATCGATGAGAGTGGCTTCACTTTAACACAAAGCTTTGCTGCCAATTACAAGTAATTGTCGGTAAATTGGTATGGAAATTCTTTCCAACCGCATCTCATTAGCATTGAACGAACAGTTTCAATAACATCAAATTAGTAAAACAATGGGCGGAAGACCTAAGATAGCCAGAAAAAGTACGAACATCGACATGACGGCGATGTGTGACGTGGCCTTCCTGCTACTGTCGTTTTTTATCTTAACTACTAAGTTTAAACCAGCAGAAGCAGTGCCGGTAGAAACGCCTAACTCTGTAAGCTCAAAAGTAGCTCCTGAGAAAGACGTGGTACTGGTTACCATCAACCGCGATGGAAAAGTGTTTTTATCCATCGAAGAAGAGGAGAAGAAAAGTGCACTCATCAATACCGTTAATCAATTAAAGAGTTTAGGTTTAACTGAAGCTGAAATGGCTAAGTTGGCAAAAGCTCCAATGTACGGTGTAGCTTTTTCTCAGCTAAAGCAACAAGCAGCTCTAGCTAGCGATCAGCTAAATGATAAAACACTTCCAGGTATTCCTGCGAAGGATAGCACCAATAATGAAATGAAAATTTGGATGCAAGCTGTAAAAGATGTGTACACCGGTCAAAAGATGAATCTCTTGATGAAAGGTGACCTCAGCAGTAAGTATCCTGCTTTCAATAACATTATCAAGGCTTTTAAAGACAACGATTTACTCAAATTTCAAATGGTTACCAATCCTGAAGGCGTTCCTGTAGGTACAGACTTGTACATCAAGAACATGAAAACTGGCGGTAGCGGTGAAGGCGGCGGTGCCGAAGAGTAAAATCACGTTTGTTAACACCTAAAAAAGTTACCTGCTATGGCAGAAATGGATACCTCGTCCGGCGGCGGCCACAAGAAAGGGCCGGGCGTAAAAAAAGGTAAAAAACTCAGTACAAGGGTAGACTTGACTCCCATGGTGGATTTAGGTTTCCTACTCATCACTTTCTTCATCTTCACAACTACCATGAGCCAACCAACGGCCATGAAGTTGAACTTGCCTAAAGATGCAAAAGAAGAAGAGCAGAACAAGGCTAAAGAAAGTGGTGCCTTAACACTTTTACTAGGTAAAGACAACAATATCTTCTACTATGAAGGTATCTTAGATGAAACAGGTTCTAATTTCAAGTCGAGCAACTTTAAAGACATCCGTCAAGTGCTTATCGATAAGAAAAGAAGAACCAATGAAAAAGACTTTGTTGTTGTAATTAAAGCAACCGACGATTGTACTTACAGAAATGTAATTGACATTCTCGATGAAATGCAAATCAATGTTATCACGAAGTATGCATTGGTAGATATTGCCGATGTTGAAAAGCAACTTGTTAACATTTCACAACAAGGTCAGTAATCTAGCTTTACCCAAATCATTTTTAACTCACAAAACGTTGCGTACAAATGGATGCTAACAAGATCAAAGACGCAGATATTTTGGACATCATTTTTGATGGCCGAAATAAGGAGTACGGGGCGTATCAACTAAGGAAAACCTACTCTGGCCGCCTGCTTACAGGCTTGGCGGTTATGATTGGTGCCGTTTTACTGGTATTCATAGGATCTGTAATTGCAAATGCAAAAAAAGATGCTAAAACTGAGATACTAGTTCAAGACGTGAACTTAGCGGATGTTAAGCAACAAGAGGAGCCAAAACCTGAGCCTCCTCCGCCGCCACCACCACCTAAAGTGGAACCTCCAAAGATCGAGATCACTAAATTCACCCCTCCCAAAATTGTAAAGGATGAAGAGGTGAAACCTGAAGACGAAATCAAACAGCAGGATGAACTCGATAACACTACAATCGGTAAGATTAACCAAGAAGGTATTAAAACCGATGTAGTTGCTCCTCCGGTTGAAGAAAAGGGTACAGGTACCGTTGAAGCTCCTAAAGTAGAAGAAGACTACGATAAGGAATTCAAAACAGTACAAATCGAAGCCAAGTTCCCTGGCGGTTTAGGCGAATGGAAGCGTTTCTTAGAGCGTAACCTTAACCGCGATGTGCCTATCGATAATGGTGCACCAGTAGGTAACTATACCGTTGTTGTATCTTTCTTGGTGGATAAAGATGGTAACGTATCTGAAGTACGTGCCGAAAACAACCCAGGTTATGGTACTTCTGAAGAAGCTGTACGTGTAATTAAGCGTGGTCCTAAATGGACACCAGCAGTTCAGAACGGTCGTAACGTAATCTATCGTCAAAAACAAACCATTACTTTCCAAGTATCTGAAGAGTAATGATAACCTTACGGTAAATAAAAAAGCCACGCAATGCGTGGCTTTTTTATTTATGATATAATTTCCTGTATATATAATTTCTGTTTTTCATTTATTTAACAATTTAACTTGTGGACTTCATTGGTTGTATCATCTCATTGGTATAAAACCAAACGTTATGAACACAAATGAAATTCTTCAAGCACAAGCACTAGATATAGTGTTTGATGGTCGTAACAAAGCTTATGGAGCTTATGAACTTCGCAAAACCTATCACCAACGGTTAGCAAAAGGCATCGCAGTAATGTTAGGAGCATGCTTATCTGTAGTGATTGTTACTGCATGGGCTAGCAACAAAAAAAGAGATGCTGTCGATGTAATTGTAGGCCCAGAGGTTATCCTTTCTAAAGTAGATGAAACGAAGCAAACGCCTGTGATTGAAAAACCGAAGCCACAGGCAACACCACCAGCACCAATCCGCCAAATTGCGTACACTGATTTTAATATTGTACCTAGCGATGCGGATATACCACCCATTGCCGATGTAGACGACCTTGATAAAGCTCGTATTGGTGCCGTGAATGTAGATGGTGGCACTGATGATGGTCGTATTGCACCGCCTGTAGAGCCTGGCACAGGTACTGGAAATGGTGGCACACTCGCTTTTGCAGATAATGATGATGGCACCATTTTTACTACAGTACAAATAGAAGCCCAGTTTCCCGGAGGCTTAGGAGCATGGAAGAAATTTTTAGAGCGTAACCTCAACCGCGATTTACCTCTAGACAATGGTGCGCCAGTGGGTAGATATACGGTAGTGGTATCGTTTGTAGTAGATAAGTATGGCCAAATTTCAGATGTACAAGCAGAGAATAATCCAGGGTTTGGTACTATGGAAGAGGCTGTTCGGGTGATTTTAAAAAGTCAGCAGTGGACACCAGCTGTGCAAAACGGTCATAATGTTACGTATCGCCAGAAGCAAAGCATCACTTTTGTTGTAAGTGAAGAAGGGTAAACTTTTAAAAATCTCCAAACTTGTGTGTATGCTAAAATCAGAATGGCGGCCATAGGCCGCCATTCTGATTTTAAAACGCGCATTAGTATACTAACTCGTAAATATTCTATAGTAGTTTGAACGAAACCTCATTTGCCGTAAGGCGCTGCTATTTCATTTTCGCTTTTAAATATGCCAGCGTTTTTGCATACGCATCTGCAGTAGCTTCTTGATTAAAATTGGGATTGCTAGGGTTGCTAAAACCATGACCAGCATCGTAGTTATGTACTTCGAGTTGCTTGCCTGCAGCAGTCATATCCGCCTGAAATTTTTGTACCGTTTCTACATTTGGCATACGATCTTTTAAACCAAAAAAGCCGATAACATCGCAGTTAAGTTGCTTAAGCTTTTCAATGTTATTCTCTGGTCGGCCGTAGTACATTACACATCCTTTTGCTTGCGAACCCGCCAATAAAGCTGTTTGCAGGCTCCACATACCGCCAAAGCACCAACCAATCGTGTAAATATTTGCCTTAGGACCGGCATACGCCAACGTTGCTTTTACAATGGTTTGTAAGCGTTCGGTGCTGGTGCTTCGCATATAGGCCATGGCACTATCGGGCGTGGCCGCAACACGACCATCGTACATATCAATGGCAAGAACATTCACATTGCCAAGATCGGCAGCAAGTTTTTCGGCTTCAGCTTTGATATGGTCGTTTAAACCCCACCATTCTTGAATTACAAGCAAATAGTTATTGGTTTTTTTGGCTGCTTTTATTTCATAAGCTTGTGCCATGGTGCCATCGGCAGCTTGGTACTGCACCATTTTGCCCGTAGCATTTTGCAGTTGAAAGGCCTTAGGTGTAGGGTGCCAGCTAGCGAATTCGGCATTCACATCGTTCATGCGAAATTGTTCTGTAACATCGGTAGTGAAACAGCTCACATAGCATTCGCTACTCAACATTTCAGGTGCGGTTGCTTTTTGTGTAGCACTAATACCAGCGGCAGTTACAAAAGCTGCCATCACTATCCATACGATTGTTCTCATTTGCTTTGTTTTAACAATTATAGTTACGAACAAAACTCGCTAGGGTTGTATGGGTACTAATACCTTTCGGTAAATATCCCTAATACAAGGGTTAACCTTACGGTAAATGTGTGGATATGATTACTTGTAACGAGTCATTTTTATTTTCCACAAGTACCGAACAACTGCAATTGGGATGGGCATGTAAATATGTTATCTTTGCACGACCTCTGATGGCAAGCACACTGGCTTGTTCTAAGGCTTGCCTCTGGCAGTTGCCCATAGCTACAACAGTTGAAGTGAGTGACACAACGATGTTGAGTAGTGTACCACGGTTGGTCAACACAAAACAATCATTTATTTGTAGCAACGAAGTAAGAATCTCCTTTTTATGGCTAAATATATTTTTGTGACTGGTGGTGTAACCAGCAGTTTGGGTAAAGGCATTATTGCAGCAAGCTTGGCAAAGTTGTTACAGAGCCGTGGTTTTAAAGTAACCATCCAAAAGTTCGATCCGTATATCAACGTTGATCCGGGAACATTAAACCCTTACGAACATGGCGAATGCTATGTTACCGAAGATGGTGCTGAAACCGATTTAGATTTAGGCCACTACGAACGTTTCTTGAACATTTTTACCAGTCAGGCGAATAATGTTACTACGGGTAGGGTGTATCAGCATGTGATTAATAAAGAACGGGAAGGAGCTTTTTTGGGTAAAACAGTACAGGTAGTACCACATATTACCGATGAAATTAAGCGTAGAATGCTATTGCTGGGCGAAGACGGCAGGTACGATATTGTAATCACCGAAATTGGTGGTACAGTTGGCGATATAGAAAGCACTCCTTTTATTGAAACAGTTCGTCAAATTCAGTGGGAGTTGCCAGAAGATGATGTGGCGGTGGTACACTTAACACTGATACCCTACTTGAAAGCAGCGAAAGAATTGAAGACAAAACCTACGCAACACAGTGTACGCTTGTTGAGCGAAACAGGGGTGCATCCAGATATTATCGTTTGTAGAACCGAAGAGCCATTGAGCAACGATTTAAAAAGGAAAATTGCACTTTTCTGTAATGTTAAGCAAGATGCTGTAATTGAGGCCATGGATGCCAGTACTATTTACGAAGTACCGTTATTGATGCTTCGTGAAAAGTTGGATGTGATTTGTATGAAAAAGTTGGGTATCAGCGTATACCCCGAGCCAAACTTAGAAAATTGGAAAGGCTTTTTAGATAAGCTGAAGTATCCGAAATCAAAAGTTACGATTGGGTTAATTGGTAAGTATATTGAGTTACAAGATGCTTATAAGAGTATTCTCGAAAGCTTTATTCATGCCGGTGCTATTAACGAAGTGAAAGTACAAGTGGTCAATGTGCACAGTGAAGGCATTACCCCAGAAAATGTGGCGGAAAAATTGAGTGGCTTAGATGGATTGCTTGTTGCTCCAGGCTTTGGTAATAGGGGTATTGATGGAAAGATTACGGCAGTGAAGTATGCCCGTGAACATGATCTTCCGTTTTTTGGGATATGTTTAGGTATGCAGATGGCAGTGATAGAATTTGCCCGTAACGTATTGGGCTTGTCCCAAGCACATAGCACAGAAATGGATGCAAAAACGCCAGATCCTGTGATTAACATGATGGAAGAACAAAAGCAAGTAACTATGATGGGTGGAACGATGCGGTTGGGAGCTTACCCTTGCGATATTCAAGCCAATAGTTTGGCACACCGCATTTATGGCGAAACCAGTATTAGCGAACGTCACCGCCATCGTTACGAGTTTAACAATGCATACCTTGAGCAATTTGAGGCCAATGGAATGAAAGCCACAGGTACAAACCCAACCACCGGATTGGTTGAGATTGTTGAAATACCTACACATCCATTTTTTATTGGTGTACAATACCATCCTGAGCTTAAAAGTACTGTTGAAAAACCAGCGCCTTTATTTGTACACTTTATAGCTGCTGCTAAAGCCCATAGCGAAGGGCAGTTGGCTTCTAAGAAAACAACAAGTAAGGTTGAACTTTAGTGAATGAAATTGCAAACAGCGTAATAAAAGTATACGTTTAATTATGTCATTATTAGCACCGATATTAAGTCTTAGCCGACATTTCAAATCGCAGGAGCGTATTAACAAAGAAACAAGCGATTTACAACAACAAGAATTGGCCATTTGGGAATCTAAAGGAGGCGTAGATGCGCCAGTGCCGCACATTATCAAGCAACGAACCATACAAGCATATCAAAAAGCATCTCAAATAAAAGTGCTTGTTGAAACCGGAACCTACCTCGGCGATATGTTAGAAGCTCAAAAAAGCTATTTTCAATCGCTGATTTCGATAGAGTTGAGCCAAAAGCTGCATCAAAGAGCATTGAAGCGTTTTAAAGGCGAATCAAAAATTCAATTGCTACAGGGTGATAGCGGTAAGGTGTTGCATCAGGTAATGCAACAACTGAAAGAGCCAGCTATTTTTTGGTTAGATGGGCACTATTCTGCTGGCATGACTGCCAAAGGCGATAAAGAATGCCCCATTTTTGAAGAACTAGATGCCATTTTTGCTACACCGCAACCTATGAAGCACATCTTGCTAATCGATGATGCTCGTTGTTTTGTGGGTGCCAACGATTATCCTACTATTGACGAGTTGAAAGCATATTTCAAACAGCATCAACTACCATATCAAATTGAGGTGCAGCAAGATATCATTCGCTGTACGCCTTTATAACCAAGGGAATCTAAGCCAATATTGTACCTTACGGTAAATGACGTAGCCATCATTTACCGTAAGGTATGTACGAATTGCCTTTGATACGATACCCTTACCTTTGCCGACTAAATTAATGCCACAAGGCTTTTATAATGAAGACTGATAAGAATACGATTATTGGATTTGCGTTGTTAGCGATTTTGTTCTTTGCTTTCTTTTATGTGAACAATCAACAACAAGCTGCACTTCAAGCCGAAAAGCAACGCATTGAAGATAGTGTTGCGAAAGAAAATGCAAAACGTAAGCCCGTTGTTGATGTTGCTAAGCAACTACAAGACAGCCTTTATAACGACTCGTTAAGTAAGGTGCAAGCTGCCGGCGGATTCACTGCTGCTGCTATTGGTACCGAAAAGCTGACCACAGTTGAGAATGTACTCATGAAGGTGGTATTTACCAACAAGGGGGGGCGAATTAAAACAGTTACACTTAAAAAGTATAACAATAGTAATACCAAGCAGCCAGTTGTTCTAGGTGGTGCCGAAACCGACGATTTCGGTTACATTATTAACACTGGTGCTCAAAAAACAGCTCATACTGGCAGCTTATTTTTTAATGAGCCTACTATTACCAATGGTGCTAATGGTGCTCAAGTAATAACATTTACCATTCAATCGAACGATGGTAAATCGGTAACACACGAATACACATTGCCAGCAAGCGATTACATGATTGATGCTGCTATTAAAGTGAGTGGTGCACAACAACTATTTACAGGTGGTAGTGCTAACTTACAATGGAACTATACGGTACTACCGCAGCAAGATGATTTGAAATACGAGCGTCAACAGAGTAACTTGTGCTTTAGTGAAGAAGGTAATTACGACTTTAACAGAGCTGAAACAGGTACACAGAAAGATTTTGAAAAGCCTACGAATTGGGTAGCGCTTAAGCAACAATTTTTCAGTGCAGCCCTTTTAAGTAAGGGTGGTACGTTTAGCAGTGGTAATGCACAAGTAACTGCCAAGCCCGATTCTATCAAGCAACTGCTGGCCGCTAATGTGAATGTGAAAGTGCCTATACAAGGTAATACTGCTGTAATTCCTGTGCAATGGTATTATGGTCCGAACGATTATACAGTGTTGCGTGGCTACGATAACAACTTGTATCAAATGGTTGATTTGGGCAGTGGCATGTTTGCCTTTGTGAAGTATATCAACCGTTGGGTGATTATGCCTGTGTTTGATTTCTTAGCGAGTTTTATCAGCAATTTTGGTTGGGTAATTGCATTATTAACTTTATTTATTCGTTTGGTAACAGCGCCATTAACGTACAGCAGCTATTTGAGCGGCGCTAAAATGAAAGCGTTGCGTCCGGAGTTAGATGGGTTGAAGAAAAAGTTTGGCGATGATCAACAAGGGTATGCCATGGAGCAAATGAAGTTGTTCCGCGAAGCAGGGGTTAACCCGCTTGGAGGTTGCATTCCTGCGTTGTTACAAATTCCTATTTTCTTTGCCTTGTATAGCTTTTTTAACAGTGCTATTTCGTTACGTGATCAAAGCTTTTTATGGGCCGATGATTTGAGTAGATACGATACCATTGCCACCTTACCTTTTAGTATTCCGTTTGGCTTTGGCGATCATATTAGTTTGTTCACACTTACTGCGGTGATTACCAGCTTTTTAATTTCAATTTATAATATGAGCATGACACCTCAAACGCAGGATAATCCGGCGTTAAAGTATATGCCTTATATTTTTCCATTCATTTTATTGTTCATTTTTAACCGCTTGCCATCGGCATTAACATGGTACTATACCGTAAGCAACGTTATTACCTTAGGCTTGCAGTTTGTGATTCAGAATTACATTATTAACCACGATAAAATTTTGGCACAAATTGAACAAAAACGTAAGCAGCCAAAAGTGAAAAGTAAGTGGGCAGAGCGTTACGATCAATTGATGGAAACGCAGAAGAAAATGCAAGAAATGAAAGATCGTAATAAAAAATAAGCACATTTACCGTAAGGTGAATTATAAAAAAATCCAGATGCCATGCATCTGGATTTTTTTATGGTATAGTATTGTTGTTACCTTACGGTAAATGAAGGCTAGTAGTGCATTATTTCAAGGTAGTGAGTTCTTCTTTTAATTGTTCAACCGAGGTTAATACAATGGTTCTTACCTTATTGATTGCATCGGGCAGTTGCTCTAAATTCACTTTGTTTTTCGCACTTAATTCAAGAAAGCGAATGTCTTCTTTAATACTGGCCAATCCCATTGTATCAATGGTGCTCTTTAGTTTATGAGCTAGTTTACCAATGGCATCCCAATCTTCGGTAGCGAGTGCGGTACTCATGTCGTTCACAATGGGTGGTGTATTACTAATGTATACATCGCAAAGGCTGCGAACAAAATCGACATTACCTTTTGATATTTCGTATACAAAATCGAGATCATATAATTTTTCGGTACTCATACTGTTGGGTTTGTATTTCGTTAAGATAATGGTTTTATAACGCTTGCAATAACATCGTACAGTTCATTTTCTTTGAAGGGCTTGGTGAGGTAGCCATTCATACCTGCATCGAAATACTGCGATTCTTCGCCTTTAAGTGCATTTGCCGTAAGGGCAATAATAGGAATATTTTTAATAGAAGGGTCGTTCGAACTTCTGATAGCCTGTGTAGCTTCTAACCCGCTCATTTCAGGCATCTGAATATCCATCAGAATAAGATCAAAATCGCCTTGAGTTACTTTGGCAATGGCTTCTTTGCCATCGTTGGCAATATCTGTAACAAAGCCCCAATAATCTAAAATACGCATGGCGAGCATTTGGTTAATTTGGTTGTCTTCGGCTAATAACACTTTTAGTTTGCCGAGCTTATTAACCACCTCTGTTTGGTTGGTGCTATGCGTTTGGTTTTGTAAAGAATTGGTGCGTTTGTACGGAAGTGTGAAATGAAAGGTGCTGCCTTCTTTCACATGACTTTCCACCCAAATTTTACCGCCTTGCATGTCTAACAAGTTGCGAGTAATGGCTAATCCTAAACCTGTGCCGCCATACTTACGGGCTGTTTCGGGATATGCTTGCGTAAATGGCTGGAATATTTTGATGAGTTTATTTTCATCGATACCAATGCCAGAATCTTTAACGCTTATTTGTACGGTAACTTGCTCACCTTGTTCTTGTATGATAGCGCCTGTTACTGAAATGCCACCTTTGTGGGTGAATTTTACTGCATTGCTGAGTAAGTTGTTGATGATTTGACTAAACCGTGTTGGGTCGCCCAGTACCTCAAGCTTTTTGCCAAGTTTATTGTCGAACTGCATGCTAATGTTTTTCATTTCGGCAGTTACTCTAAATAGCTTGATGTTGGTATCGAGGCTATCTACCAAATCAAAAGGCACTTTTTCAAATTCAATATTGCCAGAACCTATTTTTTCGAGGTCTAAAATATCGTTGATAATATTAATAAGGTTGCGGCTGCAGTCTTGTACAATTTTCAGGTAATCGCTTTGTTCTTCTGTAAGATTGGTACTTTTCTGCAATAGCTTTGTAATGCCTAAAATACCATTCATAGGTGTACGTATTTCGTGGCTCATGTTGGCCAGAAAACGTTCCTTCATTCTTGCTGTTTCTTCTGATATCTTCTTCGCTTCTTTGAGTTCTTTTTCAACTTTAATACGATCAGTTACATCTTGTGCAAAGGATATGATGTAAGGTTCTTCTTCGGGGTTGTTGAGTAAATAGTTTTGATATAGCAAGTACGCTTTACTACCATCTTTACGATACACCCGCAACAATCCTTTCTGTTTTTTATTAACCAGAATGGTATTCAAATAAGTTTCTTCGAACAATAAAGCATCTTCTTCCGGGATAAAATCTTTAATGTTCTTACCAAGTACTTCTGATTCGCTGTACCCGAGTGTTTCAAGCATGGCAGGGTTAGTGCTTAGCACATAGCCATCGATGTTATGTGTAGCAATAATGGCCTGACTATAGTTGAAGATATCTCTATACTTCTTTTCATTGAGTTGTATGCGTCGCTCAATTTCTTTACGATCAGTAATATCCATCCCCCAACCTAAAACGAGTGTGAGTTCACCTTTCTCGTTATAGATAGGTGTCATTCTTCGGAGGTGATGTTCTATTTTACCCGTAAGGGAATTGGTCACTGTTTCTTCCCATTCCAACTGCTTTTTGTTGGTTACAACTTGGTTGAAAATGGCTCTGCGTCTGTCGGCAATGGCAATGTCTCTGCCTGTATGCTTACAATAATCGTAATCGGTTTTATGAATCAGCCACTCCCGCATTTCAGGGTTTTTCACCGATACCGGATTGATAAAAAGGTACTCGTGATGTTCAGAAAATACTACTAAATCGGCGGGAATACTGTTCAATATTTCTTCGTAGAAACGGCGTTGTTGTTCTTTTTCGGCTTCGGCTTTTAAGGTATTGGTGCTATCTGTAATGACGCACAAATGCCCTTGAAAAGTGTTATTGGTTACTAACGGAACATAATCGCGTGTAATGATTTTTCCGTTGTTGAGGTGAATGATGTTGCCAATCTCATTCTGCATTTTCAACATCGGGTCACTGAGTTTGGCTCCCTCTGCTGCAATGTTGGGCCATAAATGACTGATACTTTCAAAGAAAGTACCTAGTTGCATGCCTTTCAACGACTGTCCACTATCTAACGTTAGTTGAAAAATATCGCAAATGCGTTGGTTTGCTTTAATAATGGTAGCGTTGGCATCGGCAATAAGAATGCCTTCGGGTAGTTTATCGATAATAAAATTCAGCAGACCATTGCTTTCAATATCCTGCCACTGAATTTCTTTACCCAAATTCATCAAGTCGTTAATATGTACATTGGCGCTGCTCATGTTGAGGTATACCTTACGGTAAAAGTATTAACGCTTTTGCAAAACAAGTTCGTTATTGTTAATCATTCTATAGATGGTACTCTTACCAATATCCAGCAAGTCGGCAACATGCAATACATCGTAATCATGAATGTCGAGGTAATGCTGTATTAACTTTGTGGTATATTGTCGCAAAGTAAGTCCTTGTTTTGTAAGATTATCTAAATATAACAATCCGTTACCAGAAGGCGTTTCTTGAATATGTTCGGGTTCAATTTCCATGCCATCGCAAAGAACGCAAGCCAATTCAACAACACTTTTAAGCTGCCGAATGTTGCCGGGGAACTGCATCAGCATTAATTTTTTTCTTGCCTCAACAGAAAGCACTTTTTCTGGCATGGCATTTTCCTTACAAAATTGTTCTATACAATGCTTTGCAATTAAAATTACATCGCTATCGCGGTCTCGTAATGGCGGTAGGTGAATGGGTAGCCCAAGTAAGCGATAGTATAAATCTTGTCTGAAATTGCCTTTTTGTACTTCTTCTTCTAGGTTTTTATGTGTGGCCACAATAATGCGAACATCTACTTTAATGTTTTCATTGCTGCCAATTCTGGTGATTTCTTTTTCTTGTAGTGCACGCAATAGCTTGGCTTGTAAGCTAATATCCATTTCGCCAATTTCATCGAGAAATAAAGTGCCTTGGTGTGCTTCTTCAAACTTGCCAATACGCCTGCCGATGGCACCTGTAAAGGCACCTTTTTCGTGGCCAAACAGCTCACTTTCAATCAAATCTTTGGGTATGGCTGCAACATTCACAGGTACAAAACCGAATTTTTTTCTGTTTGAGTTAAAGTGAATGCTTTTGGCTACCAACTCTTTACCTGTGCCCGTTTCACCAGAAATGCTTACGGTAATATTGGTGGTTACGGCTTTTTCCATCAGTGCAAAAACACGGCGGGTAGCAGCACTGTTGCCCACAATACTATTTGAAAATGCATACTTTTTCTCAACCTCGTTTTGTAGTTGCTTTACCTGCTTTTGAAGGTGTACATTTTCTTGTAGTTTTTGAATAGCCATCCACAAGCGTTCTTGTGTTTCGGCATCTTTCACCAAGTAATCGTGTGCTCCTTTTTTAAGTAGGTCTATGGCTACCTGAATATTATTCTGCCCAGAAATAATAATCACTTTCGTGTCTGGTAAGCGTTCTTTTAAGTAATCAATTACTTCTGTTGCAGTAGCATCGGGGAGAGAGTAGTCGAGTGTTATAATATCGGGCTTCTCAGTAACAGATTCTTTAAACTCTTTCGCTGTGGTGAATAGTTTAACAGTGTAGTCGGGGTTGAGTTGTAAGTAATGACGCAACATTGCACCATACAGTGTATCATCTTCAACAATATGTATCAGCAGGCTATTCGGTTTCATCTGGCGTATTTTCCCATATCAAAGGTATCGTTGTATTTCAAATTGGGAATTAATTCCCAATTAGCGAGGCTTAATGTACACTTAAATAAGTTACATGCCGCCTACACCAAAAGAAAAATCTTTTAGTTTATGCGTAATACATTTGAACGATGGAAGTAACTCCGGCTTTGGTACAGCAATTGGCACAATTAAGTAAGCTTTATTTTACGCCTGATGAAATGATACAGGTGCAGCAAGATTTATCGCAAATGATTGCATTTGTAGATCAATTGTCGGCTGTAGATACCAATGGCGTAGCGCCACTCTTGTTTATGAACGAAAATGTTCAACCTTACAGAGCCGATGTACCAACCGAGAGTATTGCTACTAGCGAAGCATTGAAAAATGCTCCTATGCACGATGGTACCTATGTATTAGTTCCTAAAGTGATTCAGAAATAATCAATCTACTAAATTATGGATGCGGCCAACCAATCAATTATACATATCGAGGGCTTACGTAAAAGTTACTTCATGGGCTCACAAGCCATCGAAGTGCTGAAGGGTGTTTCACTCGATATTTATCGCAACGAGTACGTAGCACTCATGGGCCCAAGCGGTAGCGGCAAAAGCACCTTAATGAACATTTTAGGTTGCTTAGATAGTCCTACCGGTGGCAAATACGTATTAAACGGTAAAGATGTAAGCCAAATGGCCGATAACGATTTGGCTGAGGTGCGTAACCACGAAATTGGCTTTGTGTTCCAGCAATTCAACTTATTACCACGTCTTTCGGCTGCCGAAAATGTTGCCTTACCCCTTATTTACGCGGGTGTAAGCAAAAAAGAACGTATTGAACGTGCCTTAGAAGCATTGAAAAAAGTAGGGCTCGACACACGTAGCCATCACAAACCCAACGAGTTAAGTGGCGGACAAATTCAACGTGTGGCCATTGCACGTGCCTTGGTGAACAACCCTAGCATTCTATTGGCCGATGAACCCACTGGTAACCTCGATACCAAAACCAGCCGTGAGGTAATGGATTTGTTTGGCGAAATTCAAGCCAATGGTAACACCGTGGTATTGGTTACCCACGAAGAAGATATTGCCGCTTACGCTAAAAGAGTAGTACGCTTACGCGATGGTATCATTGAAACCGACCTCACCCGTGAGCAGTTTTTACAAAGGGTACACACCGCCGCTGCACAAGCACATTAAAAGATTGCGATAACATTTACCGTAAGGTTACTAATATTGCCCGCCTTTGTGGTTATACTACAAGGGCTTTTTATTTAAACCTTAGCGTACAAGTTTTGTTACACCTAAGTATTACACAACATTATGGCTTTCAAAATATATACCAAAACCGGCGATGCTGGCAAAACCTCGTTAATTGGCGGCACCAAAGTGCCTAAAAGTAATATTCGTATCGAGAGCTACGGAACTGTTGATGAACTCAATAGCTATATTGGCTTAGTAAGCGATTATTTAACCAACGATACCCTTACGGTAAATGTTTTACGCGAAATTCAAGACCGACTCTTCACCATCGGCAGCAGCTTAGCCTGCGACCCAGAGAAGGAGCCGTTAATGAAAATCCCAGACCTGAAAGAGGCCGACATTCAGTTGTTAGAGGCACAAATTGATGCGATGAACGAAGTACTGCCGCCCATGAAAAGTTTCATACTACCAGGTGGTCATGTAGCTATAAGTACTGCACATGTAGCCCGTTGTGTATGTAGAAGGGCCGAACGTTTGTGCGTACAACTGCAACACTCTGATGCCTTTGTAGAACCGTTGGTGATTAAGTATTTGAACCGCTTGTCTGACTATTTATTTGTGTTAGCACGCTATATCGGGCATCAGTTTCAGGTGCCAGAAATACCATGGAAGCCTAGAGTGAACGCTGCTCAATAATAACACCGTCTTTCATTTTTAGAATACGATTGCTTTGGCTGGCTAGTTGTTCGTTGTGGGTAACAATTAAAAAAGCCTGACCAAAATTGTTGCGTAGTTGCACGAAAATATCGTGTAGTTGTTGTGCATTGGCAGTGTCTAAGTTGCCTGTTGGTTCATCGGCAAAAACAATGTCGGGTTTGTTAATCAATGCTCTTGCAACAGCTACACGCTGCTGTTCGCCACCACTTAATTGATTGGGTTTATGATGTATTCTATCGCTTAAACCCAACACTTCGAGCCATTGGGTAGCCTCTTTTTGTAGCTGTGCAGTGGGTTTTTTAGCAATCCAACCAGGGATGCATACATTTTCAATGGCCGAAAATTCAGGCAGCAAGTGGTGGAACTGAAAAATAAAGCCCATGTGCTTGTTGCGTAGGTTCGCCAATGCTCTGCCTTTTAGCTTGTGAATTGGCTGTCCATGTAGGGTAATGGTGCCTGCATCGGCACTATCGAGTGTACCTAAAACATGCAAAAGGGTGCTTTTACCAGCGCCAGAACTGCCTACAATGCTTACAATCTCACCTTTTTGTACTTCAATATCAACGCCTCTAAGTACCGATACTTGCTCGTAAGCCTTTTGAATACCCCTTGCAACTAGCATATTTCTATAAATTAACAGGTTCTTATAATGGCGCTTATAAAAAAAATACAATTGCCAATTACATTCGTGTGCAAAATATTCAATCAACAATTACATTTGCCAAAATTTTAAAAGGCTACATATGTTCTGGACTCTCGAATTAGCAAGTTATCTGGAAGATGCTCCTTGGCCTGCGACTAAAGACGAACTCATCGACTACGCTATACGCTCAGGTGCACCTATCGAAGTGGTAGAAAACCTACAAGAGCTAGAAGATGAAGGTGAAGTGTATGAAAGTATTGAAGACATCTGGCCTGATTATCCAAGTCAGGAAGACTTCATGTTTAATGAAGATGAGTATTAATACTTTCTCATTTGCCTCAACGCATACAAAACCATCGACACAGTCGATGGTTTTTTGTTGCAAGTACCTTACGGTAAATGTGGTTGCAAATACATTTACCGTAAGGTAGTATGGTTACAGCTTTAGTATTTTAAACTGTAGTTGTTGCTGTGCGGTGTGAACACGCAGAAAATACGCGCCACTGGGCAATTGCGGCAGTGTAAAACCATTATTACCATTGCTGAGTACGGCATTGCTTACTTGCCACACTTGTGTTGCCTGAGTATTAAAAATAGCTAGTTGTACGTTGGTAACTGTTTGGTTGGCTTTTAACAACAGTTCATTGGTGCTAATGGGGTTCTGTATCAATTGAATTTGTAATGCGGTAGGCGTAACTACCGGCGGCGTTGGTGGATTTGGATTGATGATTGGTGCCACGCTAGTATCGCCATTGCTGAGTTTGTAACTGCTGAATATAGGATAGTGGTCGCTGGTGTTGCGTGTGTTATAATCGGGTACCACATTCTGTACATCTGTTCTTACGGTTGCGGTACCGCTGATGAACATGCTATCCATGGTTTTGCTCACTACCTGATGATCTATTACATCGCTAAAGCCAATAGTGCTGCGCTTCCCTGCCAAACTTTCGGGTAATGTAATGGCAAAAAAACGATTAGCATCGTTCACCCAATTGAAATAACTGCTTGGTTGGCCTGTAACAATACTGGCATCGAGGTCGTCGTTATAATCGCCTACTACAAGCCAGCTTTTGTTGGCCAATTGCTGATCGATGGTATCTTTTAATTCGTTTGCAGCTGCAAATCGGCGGTTCCAATCGCTAATGGTAGCCCCGCTCTTAGCATGAATAACGATGCAAGTGATGTTGCGTTTTTGTCCGTTAAGAGTGGCATTTGCATTGAATAAAAAAGGATAGCGACCGCTTGCAAAGTTGGTGTATGCAGCGCCGCTATTACGAAGCATGCCTCGGGTAACGACGTTTGAGAAAACATTGCTGTTATATAGAAATGCCAGTTTTTGTCCTGTACGCCAATCGGCATCGAGTGGGCTACCGGCCAAGCTGCAATAATCGCTTACAATAAAGCGGTATTGCGGCCCGAGGGCTCTGGTTAAGCGACCAAGTGCGGCTGTATCTACAATTTCGCATAATGCATATAAATCGGCTTTTAGATAGCGTAGTACCGTAAGTGCATTTTGTTCTTGCTTGACTTTATCGGATGGGCCATTGGTAGTGCTGCCTAACCATTCAATGTTCCAATTAACAATATCGAGGGTGGTATCGGTGCCAACAATAGATTGAGCATTTACCGTAAGGTTAGCTATTAAAAGAGATATACTCAGCAAAAAAGTCAATCGCAACATATCTGGAAGCTGAAATTTTGAAAATAAAGGCATCAAAAATACAGTATAACTGACAAGGTTGCAGCATTGTTGAGTTTGGTAGTGTATTTGCTTTCGGCGAGGTAGCACGGGGAATCGCTTAAAACGGCTCGGAGTACGCACTGCTGTTGAAGTGTGCGACGCAACGAAGTTGATGGCGTTACCCAAGTTGACTACAAAAACATTTATACTATGCAAAAAGGACAGATTCGGGTACAAACCGAGAACATCTTTCCCATCATTAAAAAATTCTTGTACAGCGATCACGAAATTTTTGTTCGTGAATTGATTTCGAATGCGACCGATGCATCGCAAAAGTTGAAAACACTTGCCAACTTAGGGGAAACCAAAAGTGAACTTGGCGACTTGCGTATTGATGTAACTGTTGATGCGAAAGAAAAAACCATTACCATTACCGACCGCGGTGTTGGTATGAGTGCTGAAGAGGTTGACAAATACATTAACCAAGTAGCTTTTAGTGGCGCCGAAGAGTTTGTGCAGAAGTATAAAGATGCTAGTATTATCGGCCATTTCGGATTGGGTTTCTACAGTGCTTTTATGGTGGCAGAAAAAGTAGAAATTTTCTCCAAGAGCCATACCGATGCACCAGGCGTTTACTGGAGTTGCGATGGTAGTCCGGAGTTTGAATTGTACAATGTAGATTACAGTGAGCGTGGTACTAAAATTGTATTACACGTAGCAAAAGATAGTGAAGAGTTTTTAGAAACAGGCAGGGTTGAAGGCATCTTAAAACGCTTCTGTAAATTCTTGCCTATTCCAATTTACTTCAAAGATGCACAGGCTGTTAAAGAAGAGAAGAAAGAGGGTGAGGAAGCAACAGAAACACCGATTAACAATACTAACCCAATTTGGGTGCGTAAGCCAAGCGAGCTAACGAAAGAAGATTACGAGAAGTTCTACAGAGAATTGTATCCGTTCGGTGAAACGCCACTCTTCTGGATTCACCTGAATGTAGACTATCCGTTTAATTTAACTGGGGTGTTGTACTTCCCTAAGATTAAGCAGAGCTACGAAATACAGAAAGATAAAATTCAATTATACTGCAATCAGGTATTTGTAACCGATGAGGTAAAAGATATTGTACCTGAGTTTTTAATGCTATTGCATGGCGTTATTGATAGTCCGGATATTCCTTTGAACGTTAGTCGTAGCTACTTACAAGGCGATCCGAATGTGAAGAAAATCAATAATCACATTACGAAAAAAGTTGCTGATAAGTTAGATGAAATGTTCCGCAACGAACGTTCATCGTTTGAAGAAAAGTGGGAGAGCCTTGGCTTGTTTGTGAAGTATGGTGCTATGACGGATGATAAGTTTGAAGAAAAGGCTAAGAAGTTTTTGGTATTTGAAGATGTAAACAAGCAAGATGGTCAGGCAAAGTTTTATACGCTTGAAGAGTATAAAATGGCCACAGAAACTTTGCAGAAAAATAAAGATGGCAAGCATGTGGTATTGTACACCACCGATGCCATTCAGCAAGATGCTTACATTAAAGCAGCACAAGCAAAAGGCTACACTGTTATTAAGCTAGACACTTTAATTGATACAGCTTTCATCAACAATACAGAACATAAGTGGGAAGTAACTTTCACACGTGTAGATGCTGATATTGTAGACAACTTAATTGATAAGCAAGAAAGCAACGAAAGTGTTTTAAGCAAAGAAGAAGCTGAACGCTTGAAAGAATTGTTTAAACTTGATGTTGCCGACTTGCACCCAACTGTTGAAGTAAAAGGCTTGAGTGCCGATAGTGCACCTGTGGTAGCAACTCGTCCGGAGTTTATGCGACGCATGAAAGAAATGGCGCAAACTGGCGGTGGTATGATGAGTTTTTATGGTGCTATGCCCGATGAGGTAACCCTTACGGTAAATGGTAACCATCCTATTTATCAGCAGCTTTTAAAAGAAGTTGATACTGAAAAACAGGCAAAGCAAATTCGTAACCTGGCAGATTTAGCTTTGTTAAGTCAAGGCTTGTTAAAAGGCGCTGCATTAACTGATTTTATCAGTAGAAGTGTGCATTTGATGGAGACTAAATAAGCAGCATTTTTTTATTGATAACTAGTAAATGGGCGGCCGTAGGCCGCCCATTGATTTTAACTCATTAATCTCTTAGCTACTTTCCAATTAATGCTTGCTTTACTACTTCTTTCTTTTGGCGTGATACGGGCAAGCTTGCTTTGTTTGATAGTAGCAAATAACCACCATCTTCTTTAATCCAACTCATTACATGTGTTATATTCACCAAGTAACTCTGATGGCATCGAACAAAGTTGTAATCGGTTAATAATTCTTCGTACTCGTAAATAGGTTTTGAAATAACCAATACTTCACCTTGCATAAGATAAAACTTGGTATAGTTATTCATCGATTCACAGTATAAGATATCGGCAGGTGCAACTAACCTTGTTTCTTTTGCAGAAGGCAACGCAATACGATGATTTGCTTTATTGTGCTGACCTTGAACATAATGTAGTAGGCTTTGCAGTTGTAGGTTTTGCAACTTCTGCTGTTGTTTCTCAATAGCTTTCTGAACGGCGGTAACAAGTTCTTGCGGCACCACAGGTTTTAGTAAATAATCAAGCGCTGCCCACTTAATTGCTTTGATGCCATATTCCGCATAAGCTGTTACAAAAATTACTTCGAAGTGTAAGTTCGTTGGTAATTGCTGTAATAAATCGAACCCATTTTGATCTGGCATTTGAATGTCGAGAAAAAGTAAGTCGGGTTTGCTCGCTGTAATTAACGATGCTGCTTCCGTAGCATTTGTTGCTGTACCCACTACATGTACACTGTTGCAATGCGATTGCAGCAGCAGCTGAAGATTGGTAATATTATTGAGCTCGTCATCTACGATAATAGCGGTAATCATGTAAGCCAATTTTTTAAAGTAATTGTAGCTTTCGTACCATCTTCTAATGGTGCTAGTTGTAAAGTACTTATAACGTGTGGATGTAGTTGCATCAACACAGCTAGTTTATTACGTACTAAGGTTAAACCAGTGCCTTCTTTATTGTGATCAAAACGTTTGCCGTTATTAGTAATATTGATTACTATATCAGATTGTTGTATATCTATATCAATCTTCAGTATAGGTGTATTGGCTAGAGGAAGCCCATGCTTAATTGCATTTTCAACCAATGGTTGTAGTAGCATTCCGGGTAATTCTACAGCATACGTATCTATTTGTTTGTTGGTGGTAATATGGTATTCAAAAGGCATGCGTAATTGTTCTAGTTGTATGTACTGCTCTAGTAATTCAATTTCTTCTTGCAGTGCAATAAAGCCTTGATATTTTGGCTGTAAGGTACTACGTAGTAACGTAGCAAAACGTGTGAGGTAAGTATTGGCGGCATCGGTTTTTTGTTGTTGTATCAGTGCTTGAATAGAACTCATTGCATTGAAAATAAAATGCGGGTTCAGTTGCGATCTAATGGCATTTAAATTCGCTTGTGTTTGTTGGTTTTTCTGCTCGGCTTTAATTTTTCTACGTCGTAGTATTTGTATCTGTATCAACGCTCCCAATGTAATAACAGCTAGTGCAGCTAACCAATGTACCCAAGTATGTTGCCACCAATAAGCAGGAATAAAAAACCGATAATGAATAACGTTATTAGGTGCAATACTGTACCAAGCCTTTACAGTATAGTGTGTATTGGTGTTTAAGTTGTTTAATACCAAATAATGTTTGGTAACAAAAGAACGCATCAATTTATCGTTGGCATATAAGGCTATATGCAGCGTGCTATCTTCATAGTTTGGATGTGGCTTTCTGAAAAAGAGCAACAGTGCCGATTTGTGAAACAGTTGTTTTTCACCTTGCGGTAAATGTTCTGCCGCATCGAACTTACGATAAAAAGTATCAATATTTTCTTGTATGCGAGTGCGTTCTACTAATTGCTTGCTAAAATCGGCTTTCCCTGAACTGTCGTGTACTTCGTAAGCAATCAATGGAAATGGCTTTTCCTTTCTTAAAACAATAACTTGAACAATACTTTTGGTTGATTTCAATCGAAGCCAAACATAAATATCATTCGTGCCCTTTAGTTCATTTACCGTAAGGGGATATGCCTGCTGTGCTCCTTTTTTAAGTGCTTGCCATTGTGCTTGTTGATAGTTATTGTTAGCTGTATACGTGTATTCTAATAAATCTGGTGCAATGTATTTTTCGTCGGGGGTGTAGCTAATGGTTTTTGAAAGAATATTGAGTGTACTACTTTTTTTCTCTACGTACATATTAGGCATACGATCGTAGTAGTGAACAATATTGATACGATAATTTTTTGTGCCTAAAAACGTTGCTGTACTATCGGAGGTAAATGAATTACCACTCGCTTCAATACCTAACCATACTTTATTGATGAAATAAAAAGTATATGTCTTTTTATCACCCTCTCGTATCGTTGCAGTCATCGAAGTGGTGTTGGTTAACTCAACATCTCTAATTGCAACGGGAGCTTTTGCTTGCTGCTGTGCTATTAATGGTAGGTACAGCAGTAAAGTGATTGTTGTTATGAAGGATGCTTTCATTTTTTTTGATAAAAATCACTCAGTCGAGGCATGTTGTCATTGTTACATGTGTACTTGGTTGCTGTAGTTGTGAATTTAGTAGCTATTGGTTAAAATACTGGCTTGCAAATATTTGTGCTTGCTAAAAGTACATACTATCGTAAATCCTGCATGCATCCATAAATGTTCATACAGCGGACTTGCATATAAAATCCATATTTTTCTGGGATGTGTTGCTAAGCTTGCAAGCACAGCGTCTATGCAGCATTGCATAAGTACATCGTCGAAAGGATTGAATAAACTTATTACTTGAACTGATGGTGGAATGCTATATTCACTCGCATCGCCATGAACAATATCAAACCTACAATCGGGAAACTGTTGTTGTGTTAGTGCCGCGTTTTTATTTGCCGTAAGGCAGCAATTACCATCAAGTTCAATACCTACAATGTGCTTGAAGCCATAATGTGCCGCCATACACAATAAACGACCTTGACCACAACCGATATCTAAAAAAGTACTATGCTTAATACCTTGCGGTAAATATTCGAAAAGTTGTTCGGCGATGTAATAGTTTAACGGATGATAAGCTTCGGCATGTAGCTGTTGCTGCGTTGTAGCAGCTATTTTGGAGGGAGGAATAATTTGCGTTGTACGAATACCATATTTGTGCTCACCACGTATTTCGTGTTGTAATACGAACCAAGCTAACGGTATGTTCCAATACCAAGCATGATACGTGAAAAATTGAAGATAGTACCACCAACGCATGCAGCAAGTTAATTAATTACTCGCCGATGGTTTAAAATCAATTACTTTCAGTTGTACAGAGCGATTGCCCTTAAAATCATTAAGGTCGAGTGTATACACAATATCATAGTATTGTTGTGGTTGCAACTCTGCTCCTCGATGACCCATACCAAAACTGATGCCTGTTAACGTAATGCCATCGTGCTCTAATACAAACCGTAAGTGTTGCTCTTTAACTACTTTACTGAAACCTGTTTCTTTCACACGGTGTGTTACAAAAACAGGTCGCATATTTTCAGGACCAAAGGGCTCCATTTGGTGAATGATGTTATAAAACTTTTCTGAGATAACAGCAAAAGCTAATACTGCGTTAATGATAATTTCAGGAATCAACAATTCATCGGTAATGGTATTACGAACAACCGTTTCAAATTGCTCACTAAAATTGGCAACTTCATGTGGGTGCAACGTCATACCAGCAGCTGCAAAATGTCCGCCATAACCTATCAAATGAGCCCTACATGCGTGTATGGCTTCATATAAGTTAAAGCCTGGTACACTACGGGCACTACCAGCTACCACATCGCCACTTTTGGTGAGTACAATTGTTGGGCGGTAATAGTGTTCTATCAATCGGCTTGCAACAATACCTACAACACCTTTATGCCAATGTTCTTGGTACACTACAGTGGTTTTACGTTGTTGTAATGTAGGATCGCTATTGATCATTTGCAGGGCCTCTTCGCTAATACTTTTGTCAGCCTCTTTTCTGTCGGTATTATCTGAGTGTAATAATTCTGCGAGTGCTAATGCTTTTGTAGGGTCTTGTTCAATAAAAAGCTGTACTGCTTTTTTAGCATCGTCCATACGGCCGGCTGCATTAATGCGTGGCGCAATTACAAATACCAAATTGCTTACATGCATGGTTTGTTGAATGGCAGCAAGCTTCATTAAAGCTGCAATACCAGCGCATGGGTTATTATTCACCTTTTGTAAGCCAAAGTAGGTGAGCACTCTGTTTTCGCCTGTTATTGGTACAATATCGGCTGCAATAGCTGTGGCTACTAAATCTAGATATTGTAGGTAACTATCAGCTGGAAGTTCGAAGGTGTTTGCTAGTGCTTGCATTAGTTTGAATGCAACACCACAACCACAAAGTTCTTTGTAAGGGTAAGCACAATCTGATTGCTTGGGATTAAGAATTGCCTTAGCCTTTGGGAGTATGGCATCTGGTAAGTGATGGTCGCAAACAATAAAATCGATACCAAGATTATTAGCGTAATCAATCAGTTCAACGCTTTTGATGCCACAGTCTACAGAAATAATAAGCGTGATACCTTGTTCGTGTGCGTAATCAATACCTAGCCTACTAACGCCGTAGCCCTCTTTGTAACGATGTGGAATATAAAAATCAACTTTTGGGTGCAAGGCTTTCAAAAATTGGTATAAGCTTGCTACCGAGGTTGTGCCATCTACATCATAATCGCCAAATACGAGCACATGTTCTTGTTGCTCAAATGCTTCGCGAATTCTATTTACCGCAAGGTGCATATCTTTCATCAACCACGGGCTGTGCAGGTGGTCGAGTGCTGGGCGAAAATAGTTTTTGGCCGTTTCAAAATTTGTAATGCCACGTTGCGCCAAAATTGTACACAGTGTAGGGTGAATTTTTAGCACTTCGTGCAAATGTGCTGCCGTTGATGTGTCGGCAGGTAATATGTTCCAGCGTTTTTGCATGTTAATAGGCTCTGTCGGTAGTGTATCTTACTAAATCTTCCAAGGCTTCTCTTACTTCAGAGCGAGGAAACTGATGTAAAATATGTAACGCATCGTCTCTGAAACGTTCCATTTTTTCGGTAGCATAGGCAATTCCGCCACTGGCAACTACTTGATCGATAACGTATTGTACTTTTTCAGGTTGCTCATTCTCGTTTTTGATGATGTAGATGAGCTGCTTACGCAAATGTTTATCGCAATTGTTCAGCGTATAAATAAGCGGAAGCGTTGCCTTTTTTTCACGAATATCGTTACCTGTTGGTTTGCCAACATCGGCGGTGCCATAATCGAAGAGGTCGTCTTTAATTTGAAAGGCCATGCCAACAAGTTCACCAAATTGTCGCATATTTTCAACGGCATCGGCATTGTTACCAAAAGTTGTGAGTGCACCAGCCTTGCAACTACTTGCAAGTAGCGAAGCCGTTTTGCCTTTAATGATATCGTAATAAATCTGTTCGTTAAGGTTAAGGTTGCGGGCTTTTTCCATTTGCAATAGCTCACCTTCGCTCATTTGCTGTACGGCGGAACTAAGGGTTTGTAAAATGGAATAATCGTTGTTATTCAGCGATAATAATAAACCTTTACTAAGCAGGTAATCGCCAACAAGTACTGCAATTTTATTTTTCCAAAGAGCGTTGATAGAAAAAAAACCTCTACGTTCTTGCGCTTCGTCAACAACATCGTCGTGTACAAGTGTTGCTGTGTGTAGTAGTTCTACCAATGCGGCTGCACGATAGGTAGATTCGTTAATGGAGCCTCCCAGCTTGGCACTGAGCAATACGAACATAGGACGCATTTGCTTGCCTTTACGCTTAACAATATACCGCATAATCCTGTCGAGTAGGCTGCTGGCATTGCTCTTCATTGCATTCTTAAAATACTCTTCGAAGGCTGCTAATTCTTGTTGTATCGCTATTTGTGCTCTTTGCATTGCTGAAAGTGGCACAAAATAAGTGTAAAAACGAGATGTTAAAATGCTTTGGTAAGGTTAATATTTACCGAAAGGTATGCAGCTTTGTGACCTAATTGTAAATCTAGTTAATATTTACTTGCGTAAATAAGACGCTTAACTATCTTTGCACTTAAGTTTGGTGAATAGCTAAATCACTAAAAATTTTAAATGATATCTATGGCAAGCAAAAGCTACACACTGGCGTTAGGCTTACTAACCCTCGCAAGCACCGCTGTTATGGGTCAACGTAATGATGTTTCTACCGATTGGTGGAAAGATTCATCAAAGGTTGCCACCCGTAACTTACCTCAGTTCAATGAATTCAGAAACAACCAGTATCCTTTCCCTGCTCGTCCGCGTGATCAGTGGGAGTTAGGTTTCCATGGTGGATTGTCTTACATCTATGGCGATGTAGACCCTGTTGGAGGTTTCTCTGGTGGTTTTTCTTTACGTAAGGCAATTGGCCACGTAGTTTCAGTACGTGCCGATTATACTGGCGGCTACAACTATGGTATTGATATAAAGCCAAGAAGTACTGCACCAGCAACACCTAATGGTGGTAACCCTTGGGTTTCTTACAATAACCGTCCTGGTGGTTACTTTGCGAATTATCGTACTGCGTACCATCAAGGTAACTTCGATGTTATTTTCTCTTTGAACACACTTAGTCATTACAGAGGAAATCCTAAGTTCAACGTATACTTATTTGGCGGCTACTCATTATTAGCAGTTGATGTAGATGTTGATGCTCGTCAAGATAATGGAGCGTTGCACAATTTCGCTAGCGTTAATACCCTTGGTTCTCGTCGTGACATTCGTCGCAGTGTTAAAGACAGAATTGACGGCAATTACGAAAGCAATGGTGCTGTTACTGAAGGTAGCAGAAAACAATTAGGATTATTAGGTGGTAACCTATTACTACGCCATGCTGCAAGCTTAGGTGGTGGTATTTCTTGGCGCTTGAGTAAAAAATTATCGCTTGGTATTGAGCAACGCTTCACGTTCTCATTTGATGATGATATGGATGCTGTTGCTGAAGGTGGTACTAGCGATATCTTCGCTTACACTGCTGTTCGTGGTGGTATCACGCTTGGTAACAGGGAGCGTAGAGTTGACCCACTTTGGTGGATTAACCCTTACAATTTCGTATACAGCGAGTTGAATAGCCCTAAGCACATGAAATTACCAACACCAGTACTTCCTGACGCTGATGGTGATGGTGTAACAGATCAGTTCGACTTAGAGCCTTCTACACCTGCAGGTGCTCCGGTAGATACTAAAGGTGTTTCTAAAGATACAGATGGCGATGGTGTTCCTGATTTCAAGGATAAGGAATTACTTACCTCTCAAAAATGCTTCCCAGTTAATGCGGATGGCGTTGGTAACTGTCCTGAACCTCCATGCTGCACTGAGTTGCGTGACAAGATGGCTAACATGCAACTTACAACGAGTGCTACATGTGGCATCAATAGCTTGCCAAGCGTAGCTTTCAAAGCTGGTACTGTTAAAATATCTAAGGATATTGAAACATTACTCAATAGTGTTGCACAACAATTAATTGCTAACCCTTCTTGTAAAGTACGCGTAATTGGTTACGGTGCTACCAGCAAGAGTGCTCAACAATTAAGCTGGGATAGAGTGAACGCTGTAATCAAATATATTGTTGAAAAGCAAGGTGTTTCTGAAAGCCGCTTCATCTTCAGCTATGGTCAAGATGGCGATGCTAACACAGTAGATTTACAACCTACTACTGAAGAAGGTCCGAATACGGTACCTGCACCGCATCCAAACTTGAAGAAAACAAAGTAATCTTCAATTAAGTAATAGTAAAACCCCGGGTAACCGGGGTTTTTTATGCTTCCATTAACGCAAAGTTGTACTTGCAACCAAATCCTTCCTTTATTTTGCAGCATTCTACAGAACTAATGAAAAGAATTTTACTGTTTTCAATCATCGTTGTTTTACTAGCTGCTTGCGGTGCTACCTATAACAAGGCACTCAAAAGCAAAGACAACGAGTACAAGTATAAAATGGCGGAAAAGTATTACGCCACTAAAAAATGGGATAAAGCCCAAACGCTTTACGATCAGCTATTTCCATTCTATAGAGGTACGCCCCGTTTTGAAGATATGTACTATAAGTTTTGCTATTGTGCTTACAATCAGCGAGACTATATGAATGCCGAAAATCTTTTTAAAACTTACGTAGAGAATTTCCCGCAAGGGCCAAGGGCTGTTGAGGCAGAGTACATGCGTGCCTACTGCTACTATAAACAAAGTCCTAAAGTTGACTTAGATCAAACACCCACAACCAAAGCGATGGGTTTGATGCAAACTTTTATTAACACACATCCAACGCATCCGAAAGCGAAAGAAGCTGCTGATATCATTGATGTTTGTAGAGGCAAGCTCGAAGCAAAAGAATTTAAAGCTGCTGAATTGTACTATAATCTTGGATTTTATAAGGCTGCGGCTATAGCTTATGCCAGTGTAATTGAGGCTTTCCCAGATTCTGAAAAAGGCGATGAGTATAAGCTTCAGGCTATCAGATGTTATTACAAGTATGCTGAGAATAGTATCACTGAAAAGCAGGTAGAACGCTTTGAAAAAGTGCTTTCTGAAAGTTTAGACTTTGCAGAACGGTATCCAAACAGTAAATTTGCAGCCGATGTTGCCAAATTCAAGCAATTAGCAACTACTAATATTCAAAATTTAAAGAACAACAATGAGCAAGCTACGTCGTCAACTCAGCGCTAATATTCCCAGTGTGGTAGAGGCCAAGCACTTGTTAGATATCAAGGCTAAAACTGGTAATTTATATGAAAGTATCGCTGTAATTGCCCGTCGTGCAAATCAAATCAATATTTCTTTGAAAGAAGAATTGCACAATAAACTTGAAGAGTTCGCCAGCCATACCGATAGCTTAGAAGAAATTCATGAGAACAAAGAGCAGATTGAGATTTCTAGAGCTTACGAAAAAATGCCTAACCCTGCTATTCTAGCAACTCAGGAATTTATGGATGACAAAGTGTACTATCGTAACAACGATAACGACCTTTTCAGATAATTTTTTTGGTGAATGATGTTCAAACGGCAGTAACAACTGCCGTTTTTTATTTATCTATGTAGCTATGAACCTGCAAGAAAAAAAAATATTACTTGGTATTTCCGCAAGTATTGCAGCGTATAAGTCTATTCATTTAGTACGCTTGTTAATTAAGGCCGGCGCCGAAGTTAAAGTGGTACTCACCCCTGCAGCAGAAACATTCGTGAGCCCCTTGGTGCTAAGTACACTCAGTAAAAATACCGTTATCAGTGGCTTTGCCAACAGTAGTAACGATTGGAGTAATCATGTGATGTTGGGGCGTTGGGCCGATGTGATGGTAGTAGCGCCAGCAAGCTGTAACACCATCGCAAAAATGGCACACGGCCTTTGCGATAATATGCTGATGGCCACTTATTTAAGTGCAACAATGCCAGTAATGATTGCACCTGCTATGGATGAGGATATGTGGAAGCACCCTACCACACGCCGTAATATCGTACAGCTACAAACCGATGGCGTGCAGGTAATACCTGTTGCCAGTGGCGAGCTTGCCAGCGGGCTCACAGGTGAAGGGCGAATGGCCGAGCCAGAAGCAATTGTGCAAGCCATAATAGCACACCTTACGGTAAATGAAAACGCACAGCTATTACAAGGAAAGAGTGTACTTGTAACAGCAGGACCAACCTACGAAGCGATTGATCCAGTTCGATTTATAGGCAATCATAGCAGTGGTAAAATGGGCATTGCTATTGCAGCAGCTTTATTGAAGGCAGGTGCAACCGTACATTTAGTGCTTGGGCCTAGTACGCAAGCAGTACCTCAAGATGCGAACCTTACACTACACCGTGTTGTAAGTGCACACGATATGTACGAGGCTTGCAATCGTGTTTTTACCAATGTAGATATTGCTATTCTATCAGCGGCGGTAGCCGATTTTACGCCAGTAACAGTAGCGAATGAAAAAATAAAGAAAGACGATGCCGTACGCTCGGTAATGCTACAACCCACAATAGATATTTTGAAAACACTTGGTACGGCTAAAACACACCAATACATTGTAGGCTTTGCTTTAGAAACCAATAACGAAGAAGCAAATGCACTTAAAAAGCTAACTTCTAAAAATGCAGATGCCATCGTACTCAATTCACTCAACGATGTTGGCGCAGGTTTCGGTACTGATACCAATCAAGTTCAAATATTTACCCGTAAGGGAGAAAAAATAGCATTGCCTTTACAATCTAAAAGCGATATTGCTTATCATTTGGTTCAATTTATTGCACAAGCAATTGCTCCGTAGTATGCGAAAATGTTGTTGTTTATTGATAGCTATGGTATGCTACTTTGGTAGTATAGCTCAAGAATTACAAGCAAAGGTTACTGTGAATGCACAGCGTGTAGCCACAACCGTAGATCGGAAAATCTTTACAACATTAGAAACACAGCTCACGAATTTGTTGAATAACAGAAAGTGGACCACAGAAAGCTATCAGCCTACGGAGAAAATTCAATGCAACTTCCTCATTAATATCGAGGCGATGGAAGAGCAAAATGTATTTAAAGCAACATTAGTAGTACAAGCTGCTCGTCCTGTATTCAGTGCATCGTATGTAACGCCGTTAATCAACTATCAAGATAGAGATTTCACCTTCAAATATGTTGAGTTTCAGCCTATAGAGTTCAATGAAAATAGGGTACAGGGCACCGACCCGTTGGCAGCGAATCTTACTGCTACGGTGGCTTATTATGTGTATCTTATTCTGGGGCTCGATGGCGATAGTTTTGCACCCAAAGGAGGCAGTTTCTACTTCCAAAAAGTGCTGAATATTGTTAACAATGCTCCAGAAGCAGCACGTATCAGCGGTTGGCGTTCATTTGACGGATTACGTAACCGTTATTGGTTGGCCGATAACCTTAACAACAGTCGTTATAATATCATGCACGATATTATCTATGGCTATTATCGTTCGGGATTAGACAACATGTATGAAAAGCCAACAGAAGCAAGAAAAAATATCATAGAAGCATTCACCAGATTACAGGCGTTTAATCAGGAGAACCCTAATACTATGATTTTGCAGTTCTTTATTCAGGGGCGTAGCACAGAAATTATAGGACTCTTCAAAAAAGGAACACCCCAAGAACGGAGCCGCATTGTAGAGCTCATGAATACATTAGATGTTGCTAATGCAGGTGAATATAAAAGTCAATTACGATAGTTGAGTATATGCGTACACGCTTAAAATATTGTTACTACATATGCCTTATGTTGGTTATGTATGCTTGTACTCCTAACACGCATCCCAACAAACCAGACGGATTTATTGAAGTAATTCCTATGAGTAAAATTGTATGGGATATTGCTCGTGCCGATGAATATGTTTTCGGGTTTCAATTACGTGACAGCGCTTTTTCAGATAAGCTACTTATGGGCAAAGCCAGAGCCGAGATTTTTAAAATTCACAAGGTAACAGCTGCACAGTTTGCCAGCAGCTACAGGTATTATCAACAATATCCCGATTTGCAGAAAGCACTCTATGACAGTGTAATGTCATTGGCCAATAAAGAGGGGCGGAGTTTTATTCCGAATACAAGTACCCAATAATATTTAAGTACTTTCGCAGCAACTGATTGATGTTATATGAAAAAAGTAGTTGCTAACGCAGCCGCTGCCATCGCCGATATACAAGATGGCGCCACTATTATGTTGGGTGGTTTTGGCTTGTGCGGTATTCCTGAAATATGTATCAATGCACTTGTAGCAAAAGGAGTGCAACAACTTACCTGTATTTCCAACAATGCTGGTGTCGACGATTTTGGCTTGGGCTTATTGCTCAAAACGCGTCAAATCAAAAAAATGATGAGCAGCTATGTAGGCGAAAATGCAGAGTTTGAACGCCAACTTTTGAGCGGCGAATTAGAAGTAGAGTTAATACCACAAGGTACCCTAGCCACACGCATTGCCATGGCGGGTATGGGTATCCCGGCATTTTTCACACCTGCTGGTTATGGCACAGAGGTTGCCGAGGGTAAAGAAGTCCGTGCATTCAATGGAAAAATGCATTTAATGGAGCATGCTTTGTATGCCGATTTCGCCATTGTAAAAGCTTACAAAGGCGATACCATGGGTAATTTAATCTTCAGAAAAACAACCCGTAATTTCAGTGCAGCCATGGCAAGGGCAGGTAACGTAACCATTGCCGAGGTAGAACATTTGGTACCAGCTGGCGAGTTAGATCCCGATGAAATTCATGTGCCAGGCGTATATGTACACCGCATTTTTGAAGCAAGCGGTTACGAAAAGCGTATTGAGCGCCGCACTACAAGGTTGGTATAAAAGTACCTTACGGTAAATGAAAAATCGTTACACACCAGTTGTTCATTTGCAGGTAACTGCACAAAAAAAATATCATGCCACTAGATAAGTTTGGAATAGCAAAACGTATTGCACAAGAACTCAAAGATGGAATGTATGTGAATTTAGGGATTGGTATCCCAACGCTTGTAAGCAATTTCATACCAGCTGGTATGCAGGTGGTACTGCAAAGCGAAAATGGTATTCTTGGTATGGGGCCTTATCCTACGGCCGACGAAGTAGATGCCGATTTAATTAATGCAGGTAAAGAAACCGTAACGGTTATTCCCGGCGGGGTTTTTTTTGATAGCGTTGAAAGCTTTGGCATGATAAGAGCCGGAAAAATAGACTTAACCGTTCTTGGAGCTATGGAAGTAAGCGAAACAGGCGATATTGCCAACTGGAAAATTCCGGGAAAAATGGTGAAGGGTATGGGAGGTGCAATGGATTTAGTAGCAAGTGCCCGTAACATCATTGTTGCTATGCAACATACCAACCCTAAAGGCGAAAGCAAATTGCTTCCTAAGTGCACTCTCCCATTAACAGGCGTGGGTTGTGTGAAAAAAATTGTTACAGAATTGGCCGTGCTCGATATTACACCTGAAGGTTTTTTGCTCCGCGAAGTAGCACCAGGCGTAACAGTGGAGGAAGTACAAAATAAAACATTAGGTACGCTCGTTATTGCATCTGATGTTAAGGAGATGCAACTGTAACGCTGTTATCATTTTATTACCGATATAAAGTGAGATAGCTGTTTCGTTAGGCTAACTTGTTAGTACTATGAATTATGTGCATATTTGCAGTAATTCTGCTATACTACGTTGGCGTGTGTGTATCAATGGTATTCATGCTCGGTAAGGCAGCTCCCCTAATAATTCGATGTTGTAGCCCTAGCCGCAACACTCGTACCCCTGATTGCTTGTTAGATCCGCCTGTGAGAAGAACACGTATGTTCTTTAGATGGGCAGCGTTAGCGAGTAATTGTGAGTCAAAGGCAGTGAGGCGAAAAGATTTTTAAAACAACTAGGATTTTTTAGAGAAAGCATGAAAAGTAAGTTGACATACCTACACAGAACACTAACCCTTATACTGATTACTGTATTATCGGTCATGCGTGCACAAGCGCAAGCACCGGTGGCTCAGTTTACTTCCAATAGAGATTCTGGATGTTTTCCACTGATTGTTCAATTTTTTGATAATTCTACCAATAGTCCAACCCAATGGCAATGGGATTTAGGTAACGGTAATCAATCTACACTACAAAACCCATCTGCTACTTATCTTGTACCTGGTACTTATCAAATAAGGCTTATTGCCCGCAACGCTAACGGTGTTGACACAAGTGTGTTCAAAACCATTAAAGTATTTGGTAAGCCTGTAATTGATTTTGTATCGCCCGATACGTTAGGTTGTACGCCGCACACTGCTAACTTCACAAGTACTGCAACTCCTGGTATTTTAGCGAATAGCATTACTGGTTATGAATGGAATTTTGGTGACGGAGGATCTAGTATACTGCCAAATCCAAGCTATACGTACAACATTAACGGGAATAGAAGCGTTTCACTAAAAGTTACCAACGATAAAGGTTGCTTTGAAATAATAGGCAGGCCACAATACATCAAAGTAGGTTCTGGTATTGATGTGAACTTTGATGAAATAGTCACACCAGCTTGTGCACCTCCCATTACAGCGTTTTTCACAAATACTACTACAGGGAATACGGTAGGTACTACGTATACGTGGGAATTTGGTAATGGAGCTACTGCTACCAACCCCGATACTGTCACTTACAATTACGCAACACCGGGCATTTACAATGTTAGACTTATTGGCGTTAACTCTATTGGTTGTAGAGATACTGCTACAAAAACAATTGTTGCCAATGCATTTAATACTGTAATTAATGGTCCTGATAGTATTTGTGCTGGTACTTCGGCTATTTTTTCGTATACCTCTAATACGGCGCTGTTATATAATCCTCCGAGTTTATGGCGTAATGGAGTTAACAACACTATTTACAACAATCCATCGTTCAATTTTTTGTATGCTAGCCCAGGCACCTTTACCATTCAGCTCTTCGCAAACTATGGAACCTGTAGAGATACTATCCGTAAAACACTTGTAGTGAAGCCTTCGCCGACGGTGAATTGGAACATTCTCAGCGACTCTGTAAAGTGCTCAACACCCCTTACGGTAAATTTCAATAATACTTCGACAGGTGGTAATATTTACAGCTGGGCTTTCGGACCAACTGGTGCTACTAGCACGGATCGAGATCCGGTATTTACGTACACCGCCGCGGGAAATTTTACCGTAAGGTTAACCGTAACGAACAGCTTCGCATGTAGTACAACTGTTCAACGAACCAATAATGTTCGTATTCAAGCACCTACTGTTTCAATTGCAGGAACGCCAGCGGGTGGGTGCGCTCCATTTGTATTTAATGCGGCTACAGGGGTTACAACTACCGCAGTGGATAGTATTGTTAGATACAGTTGGGATTTTGGAGTTACAACAAGAACCGATGACACAAGTAATGTCCGTAATCCTATGTTTGACTACGGAAATAATCCAGGTACATACATCGTTCGTCTGACTATTTTCACCAGAACGGGCTGTTCTGTCAGTGCTACCAGAACCGTGGTAATAGGTCCACGCGTTACCTTCGGTATTGCCGCAACACCAAGAACTACCTGTCCTGATGCAAACATTCAGTTCAATATTACAAACCTTGTAGGCGGTACCCCACCTTATACCTACACTTGGAACTTTGGCGATGGCACTACTCGAACAGGTACCAATGCTGCCGCAGCGAATCCTGTAAAAGCGTATGCGACTACTGGTACTTATAACGTTAGATTGTCTGTTACCAACGCTACTTGTACGCAAGTTGTAGATAGTGCCTTATTCATAAAAGTAACACCCCCAACTGCACGTTTGGGAAATATTAGGCTATCTGACTGTGCAACGCCCCTTACGGTAAATTTTCAAGATAGTTCTATCCTTACTAATGTTGGCGAACCTGCGAATCCAAATTCTACTATTAGGTGGTTCTTTGGTAATGGTGACTCAGTGGTGAGAGCAACAAATACTCCTGTAGCATATACTTATGCACAACCAGGTAATTACACTGTAAGATTAGTCGCTCAATACGATACGTTAAATGGAGGGTGTGCCGATACTGTTACAACTACAGTAAGGGTAGCCAACAGAGGCATTACTATGGGTGCAACTAAAAGTACACTTTGTAGAAGAGATTCACTTACATTCTTTGCCTACCACAGTAATCCTGCAATGGTTACATCGTATCAATGGAATTATGGTGATGGTAGAGCTAATGTTACCACCAATAGTGCAACGCCAAGATTAACCAATACTCGCTATACTAACGCTGGTGTATACACAGCACGATTAGTAACTTTTGATATCTGGGGTTGTACTGATACTGCTTTCTTTATTGTTACTGTTAATGGTCCAACAGCACTTTACACTTCCAATACTACTAGTGGCTGTATTGGCCCTATTTCCTTTACAGATACCAGTAGAGTTTTTGGTAGTAATATTATTAGCAGAGTGTGGAACTTTGGCGATGGTAGCGGCTATCAACCCGCAACTACCCAAAACCCTGTGAATAATACTTATTTGAATCCAGGGTTATTTACAACTAGACTTATTGTTACAGATGCGAATGGTTGTATCGATTCATTGATTAAAACCAATCACCTAAACCTTGGTCTAACAAAGGCAAGATTCCTATCTATTGATTCTCTCACTTGTCCTGGTGGTACCATACGTTTAACTGACTCATCAACGGCTTTTGGTCAAATTAATAACTGGCGTTGGACGGTTACACGAGCTTCTAACAACACCATTGTTCCAATACCTAATACCGTTTCGAATCCTAGTTTTTCACTACCAAATCTTCAAGATACAGGTTTGTATCATGTGAAATTAAGAGTAGCTTCAGCCAATGGTTGTGCCGATTCTGTGACATTATTGAATTACATTACTGTAAAATCACCCAGAGCTGGATTCAGAATGAGTGATTCAATCACTACTTGTCCGCCTTTGCCAGTCAACTTTACAGATACCTCGTATTATGTTAATCATTGGGCTTGGGATTTCCAAGATGGAGGTATTTCATCTCAACAAAATGCGATTAATATATTCCTGGTTCCAGGTACATACCGAGTGAAACTAATTGGAACAAGTCCAGGTGGTTGTGAAGACTCCGCTTTTGGTACGATTAGAATTGGTGGCCCATTTGGTAGTGTTGGGTATTCTCCACTGAGTGGTTGTGCACCATTAAATAATGTTCGTTTTCAAGCCACAGCCACCGTACCAAACGTACTATTTACTTGGGATTTTGGCGATGGTGTTATAACTACTACGAATAGTGTTGACACAACTTCGCATAACTACCAAATTGGTGGTGATTATATTCCGAAAGTACTAATTACAGATCCTGCAATAGGTTGTACAGTCCCAGTTCCTGGTCCTGATACAGTACACGTTGAGTTTGCAAGAGCTCAGTTCTTAGTAGATAAAACCTTACTGTGTGATTCTGGCTTAGTACAATTCCGTGATACAACCATATCGAATGCAAGAGGGCTTACTTATTCTTGGGATTTTGGTGACGGTAGTCCGCTAGGTACTGGAGCCAATCCAACGCACCGCTATACCGCTACCGGTGTTTACAATGTAAGGCTTGCTGTAACCACACAAGGTGGGTGTACAGATGATACAACTTATACAACCTTAATTAAGGTTGTTAATTCGCCGCGACCTATTATTACCATGGCTGATACTGCTTTATGTCGCCCCGCACCTTTCACATTCAACGGAAGTGTAGTGCCAGATACAGCAACCATCACGCGTTGGCAATGGTATTTTGGCAACGGAGATAGTAGTCAACTTCAAAATCCACTAACACAAACTTTCCCCAACTCAGGAACTTTCAATAATACGCTTACAGTCACAAATGCTTCAGGTTGTTCTACTACCGTAGCACAACAAGTATTCGTGCCATCTGATGATAGCCTTGCGGTAAATTTTGGTGGTACTCCTTTGGTATTGTGCGATTCAGGTAGGGTTACTTTCAGAGACAGTTCTCTCATTAGTGTGCCTGGCACAGCTAGTTGGAAGTGGTTTTTCTCAAACAATCCTGCAGATACAGCAAATGTGCAGCACCCAACATTTAATTATACAAGCACCGGCTTCTATACCGTTAAATTAGTAGTTCGAACCAATAAAAACTGTATTGATTCGGCTGTATTTAATAACTATGTAAAAGTTGTACACACCTCTAAACCGGTAATTACACTAACGGATAGTGTGTTATGCCGTCCCGCCAACTTTACCTTCACGGGTAGTACACGTGATATCGGAGGTCAACCCGACACTTCACAAATTGTACAGTGGTTCTGGAACTTTGGCAATGGTGCTACAAGCCTTAATCAAAATCCTGCGGGACAAATATTTACCGTAAGTGGAACATTCCCTAACACTTTAACCATCGTAAATAGCAGTGGTTGTGTTGACTCTGTAAAGCGTAACGTAAAAGTGCCGCTCGACGATAGCTTACAAGCTTTCTTCAGAGCAGATCGTCGTATTATTTGCGATAGCGGTACCATCAATTTCACAGATACGAGTATCCTCAACTTGCCAGGTACATTCAGCTATCAGTGGGATTTTGGTGATGGTACCCCTGTTGTTACCACAAATGCAAGAGTAGTAAGTCATTTTTATGCTGCAGCAGGTAAGTACAATGTAAAATTGATTGTTAATAGCAGTATTGGTTGTACAGACACTATTGAAAAAGCAGATTATATATTGGTTGTTAAACCTCGTCCGAATATTTCAGTGGCAGATACAGTTCAGTGTCGACCTGGTAACTTCACTTTCAGAGGAGATACCATCGGTTACAATATACCTGCAATTGATACCTTCCCAATTGTTAGTTGGAACTGGCAATTCGGCGGCAATGGTGCAACTAGTACGCTGAGGAATCCGCCGACACAATTATTTCCTAACAGTGGTCGCTTCTTAACAACGTTAACTGTAACCAATAACATTGGCTGTGTAACCATAGATAGCCAGTATGTAAGAGTATTAGATGATGATAGCCTAGTAGTAGGTTTTAGAGCTAATCCACTACGCTTGTGTGATACAGGAACGGTAAACTTTATTGATACGAGCCTTATTAATATTCCTGGTGCAATTAGTTGGGAGTGGAACTTTGGTGATAACTCTCCTGTGAATAATTCACAGAATCCATCGCATTTCTATGCAGGTGTTGGTTCTTACAATGTTAAATTGAAAGTAACTTCTAGCTTACCAGGCTGTAGAGATTCTGTTACTTATAGCGATTACATTCGTGTACTCGGTAAGCCGCAACCAGTTATTACGTTCACTACCAACGATAGTATTTGTTTCCCTGCAACATTTGGCTTTACTGGCGGCCAGTTACCTAGCGATACAAGTACTATCACCAACTGGCAATGGTCTTTTGGCAATGGCAACACTGCTAACGTTCAAAACCCAAGTAGTCAATTATTTACTGCTGTTGGTAGTACTACCACCCGTTTAACCATTACCAATCTTGTAGGTTGTGTGAAAGACACCACTGTTACCACAACAGTAATGCCTTTACCAGCGCTTACTATAAATAGAGATACGACCATTTGTAGAGGCGATGCCATTATGCTCAATGCAGGCGGTGCAAATACCTATATCTGGGCACCAGGTACTTCATTAAGTAGTACCACTATTGCAAATCCGATTGCTGCTCCAACTACCGACATCACATATGGTGTAAGAGGTTTCACAAGCTTCGGTTGTTTTAGCGATACGCTTGTTCGCATCCGTGTTATGCAACCTTATACATTAGGTGTTGTTCAAACACTTGATAGTATATGTGCGGGCACCAATACACAGTTAACAGCATTTGGAGCACCATTGTACAACTGGACTCCTGCAGTTGGGTTAAGTGCAACTAATATTCCTAACCCAATCGCATCACCATCGCTTACAACAACCTATACCGTTACTGGTTTCGATACGTTGAACTGTTTCGCACAATCTCAAAACGTTACGGTTCGAGTGTTCCAGTATCCAACTGTGAATGCCGGTGCCGATGTTATTTTAAGTGCGGGTGCTACACATCAGTTTAATCCTACGGTGAGTGGCGATGTGGTTAGTTACAGCTGGAGCCCTGCTACCAACTTAAGTAATCCAACTATTGCTAATCCAATTGCAACAGCTTTCGATAATATAGCTTATATCCTTACAGTAACCAACGATGGTAATTGTACCAGTTCCGACACGGTTCGAATTCTGGTGAATTGCGATAATAGCAATGTGTTTATACCGAACACCTTTAGCCCGAATAACGACGGCATTAACGATGTTTTCTTCGTTCGTGGCAAGGGCTTGTATGCGGTTAGTAGCTTACGCATCTTCAATCGCTGGGGACAAATGGTGTTTGAAAAGCGGAATGTAACACCAAATAATCCTGCCGATGGATGGGATGGTACTATTAACGGAAAGCGTCCGCAAAGCGATGCCTACGTGTACGTGGTTGAGGTACAATGTACTACAGGGCAAACTTTAAAATACACAGGTACTATTACGTTGGTGAACTAAGAAATTGAACAACTTATGAAGGTTACCAGATTTTTTACAATTGCATCTTTCATGGCTGCATTTTCCCTTACGGTAAATGCACAAGATGTTCAATTCTCGCAATTCTATGAAACACCCATGTGGCGCAACCCATCATTAATGGGGCATTTCAAAGGCGATTTGCAAGTAAAAGCCAATTACCGTAGCCAGTGGGGCTCTGTTACCACACCTTTCCAAACAGTTGGTGCCAGTGGCGAATACAAACAATTGGTGGGAAGCAATAACGATTTTGTAACTATTGGCTTACAATTACTCAACGATAGGGCTGGCCAGGCGGCATTAACGCAAACACACATTTATCCAGCCGTAGCATATCATAAGTCGCTGAATGGCGAACGTAACCGCTACTTAACAGTGGGCTTTATGGGTGGTATGGTTAATCGCCGATTCGATATTTCGAAAGCAACCACCAACGCCCAGTACGATGGTACACCCGATGAAGATTTTAACAACAACAGCCTTACTTATTGGGATGGCTCGGTTGGCTTAACCTATAACAGTAGCATCGGCCCTTTTGAAGAAGATAACTTTTATATTGGAGCTGCTTACCACCATTTCAATACACCTAAAAACTCTTTTTATAAAGTTGATAGTATTGAAGTAAAAGGTCGCCTAACCTTTTCTGCTGGCGTTAGATATTCTATTACCGACTATTCTTACTTTACGGTAGAAGGTGATTATAGCATGCAAGGCAGTTTTAATCAGCTTACCATTGGTGGATTGTACACTACCAAGTTCGGTAGCGATTTTGCCAATCCCGATTATGCATTGCATTTTGGTGGTTTTGTACGTTTTAACGATGCGTTCATACCCGTTGTTAAACTCGATTATCGATTTATGCAGTTTGGTTTAAGTTACGATGCCAACATTTCGCAATTGCGTACCGCTAGTATGAGTCGTGGTGGCTTTGAGCTATCGCTCGGGTATAGAGGCTTCTTGAGTAACTATTCACTCGTAAAAGATGCCATCTTACAGCCGCGTTTCTAATGCATCTTTCTTAAAATTCCGACATACATAACAAAGAACAGGAACAAATTCCTGTTCTTTGTGTTTTACCGTAAGGGTATTATTTCTATTCAACATAAAACAAAGCATATGAGCTTACAAGTAGGCGACAAGGCTCCTAATTTCACGCTTTTCAGTAGCGACAAAGAGAAAGTTACATTAAGCGATTTTGCTGGTAAGAATGTACTCATTCACTTCTTCCCGTTGGCGTTCACAGGTGTTTGTACAGCACAGCTATGCCATGCCCGCGATAATATGGCTGTTTACAACAACAGCAATGCTGTAGTGCTTGGTATTAGTATTGATAGTCCTTTTGTGCTTGCTAAATTCAAAGAAGAGCAAAACTTACAGTTTCAGTTGTTGAGCGATTTCAACAAAGAAGCCATTACGGCTTTTGGTGTTAAGTACGATGTATTCCCTGCTTTTGAATTGCAAGGTGTTGCCAAACGTGCCGCTTTTGTAGTAGATAAAGAAGGCTTCATTCGTTATGCTGAAATTACAGCTACCCCTGGCGACTTGCCTAACTTCACTGCTATTCATGAAGTGTTAGCACAACTTGGTTAATTATAACCGCTTTCGGATACAAAACTTCCCGCTGCAATAGCTATGGGAAGTTTTTTTTATTATATTGCATACTACGAATGAAAGCACAACGTTCCATATCTCGTATACATTATGTAGCAGCTTTGCTGTTAACCGTAATGTTATGGGTTGGAGCCAGCAGTTTTACCAATCCTTTCGTTTTCGATCAGAAAGTAACTGCAGCTAAAGTTACCAAGGTATATCCCAACCCTGCGGTGAGTTTTATCAATTTCGAATTCGCAGATGCTGCCGATAAAGGTTATACCATTCAATTGTATAGTTTCATTGGGCGTAAAATGTACGAGCAACCCGTGAATGCAAATAAGCTGACTATAACGCTTAGTTCTGATTTTTACAGAGGCATTTATATCTATCATTTACGCGATAAAACAGGGCAATTGCTAGAGTCTGGCAAGTTTCAAGTAGCTCGATAATTAAAACAACTATTTACCTTACGGTAAATGAAATAATATTAAACACAACAAGGGGCTTCGCAAATGCGAAGCCCCTTGTTATAAAATGACATCGATAGCTGGTTGCACTATGAATTACCATTTACCGTAAGGTGCACTACTTATTTGTCGCTTACTTGTACGATTAAAAACTTGAGGTAATTGGTATTTTCCATGCCCCAAATAATTGGATGGTCGCTTGCTTGTGCTTGAAATGTAACCTGACGGATACGCTTGCGAGCATCTTTCGCTGCCATTTCAATGGTTTGCAGGAACAAATCTGGTTGTACCAGGTTGGTACAGCTACTTGTTACCAAAAAGCCACCATCGCGAACCAAACGCATGCCTCGTAAGTTGATTTCTTTATATCCGGTGATTGCTTTTTGAATGGTTTCTCTGCTTTTGGTGAATGCAGGTGGATCTAGCATAACAACATCGTACGCACGTTTGTCTTTAACCCACTGTTTCAGCACATCAAAAGCATTCACTGCTTCAAAACGTACGATATGCTCAAGTCCGTTCAATGCTGCATTTCTATTGGCTTGGTGTACTGCATTTTCGCTGATATCAAGCCCCAAAACCGATTTGGCACCGTAGTGTGCAGCATGTATTTCGAACGTGCCTGTGTAGGTAAATGCACCAAGCACCTCGGCACCTTTTACGATATGTTGAATAGCTCTTCTGTTATCTTGCTGATCTAAGAAGTAGCCTGTTTTTTGTCCGTTCTCAATATCAACGTAAAACTTAAGTCCGTTCTCGTTGATGATAATTTCAGTAGGGAAGGGGTCAGTTAAAAATCCTTTTTGTTGTTGTAAGCCTTCTAATTCTCTTACGGGCACATCGTTACGTTCATATATGCCTTTGGGTTGAAATAGTTGTTGTAATGCAGCTACAATGGCGGGTTTCCACGCATCCATGCCGTAGCTGAGGGTTTGTAATACAAAGTAATCGTTGAATTTATCAATGATGAGTGCCGGCATATCGTCGGCTTCGCCGAAGATAAGTCGGCAGTTTTCGGTATAACCAATGCTTTGGCGATAAGCCCATGCTTTGGCTATGCGTTGATAAAAGAAGTTATTATCGATGGTTTCTTGCTTGCGTGTAAGTAAGCGAACCATGATTTGTGATTGGGTATTGATGTAACCACGACCGCAATATTTGCCATCGGCATAGAACACATCTACAGTTTCGCCGGGTTGGGGATTGCCTTTTATTTTTTCTACCTCATTGGCAAAAATCCATGGATGGCCGTTGGCAATGCGTTGGGCAATTTTACGCTTTAAATACACTTGTGTCATAAGGGTGCAAAGGTAAGGGTTCAAAGGTGGTGCTATTGTGGTTCAATATTTACCGTAAGGTGTAGCGTAAAAAAAAGCACCGCCTAGGCGGTGCTTTCGGTATGGTTGGTGAACCATTACTTTTTCTTAGCATCTTTAGCACTTTCTGCTTCGGCCTGACGTAGCTGACGTGTCATTACTACTGAAGCAACAGGGATACGTGGGCTGTTCATTACCTCCATGTTAGGCGTTGGAATGTCTTGCACACGAATGTTGCCGTTTAATTGCAATGGCGTTAAATCTACTTCGATGGCTTCTACTAAATGTTCCGGAGCAACTTTTACTTTAAGGCTCTTCATTTTAGTGATAAGCTTACCACCTTCTTTCTGACCAGCAGAAGTACCTACAAACTTTAATGGTAGGTTGGCAATTAATTTTTTGCCAGGTACAAGTTCTAATAAATCAACGTGAATAAGCTGGTCGCTCACTTTGTCGAACTGCATTTCTTTTAAGATGCAACGGTAGGTATTACCATTAACACTTACTTCTGCAATTTGGAAGTCGGCAGTGTACACTAGTGGCTTGAAAGCTTTAGCTGAAGCGTAGAAATTAATTTCACCGCTACCGCCATAAATTACACCAGGCACATTTTCCTGAGAGCGAATTACGTTAGTGGCTTTCTTGCCGAATTCGGTCCTCAAGACACCCTCGATGTTTACTGTTTTCATTGTTTATGATGGTTTAAAATTCACTTTTTAAAACTTACCTGTTTCGCAGTTGGCTGTGGATGAATAAGCTTGTGATGCTCTTATTTTCGGCTGCGTTACGAATTGCAATGGCAAAAAGGTCGGCTACCGAAATCACTCGTATTTTAGGCGTTTCTTGTTTTAGCGGAATGGTATCGCAAACGATTAATTCTTCTAAAACACTATTGGCTACGTTTTCGTAAGCCTTACCACTTAAAATAGGGTGTGTACAAAGAGCTCGAACAGAGGTGGCGCCTTTCTCTTTTAGTAGGGCGGCAGCCTTTGTTAGTGTTCCGGCGGTATCGCAGATGTCGTCTATCAGCACAATATCTTTTCCTTGAACATCTCCGATTACTACCATGCTTGCTATTTCGTTGGCACGCTTACGGTGTTTATCGCATATCACCATTTCGGCATTGAAGTAGCTTGCAATTTCCCTAACGCGGTTGGTACTTCCTACGTCGGGGGCCGCAAAGGTAAGGTTTTTGAGTTTTAGCTGCTCTATGTAAGGGATAAAAATTGCAGAGCTATCGAGGTGGTCTACAGGTACATCGAAAAATGCCTGTATTTGTGGTGCATGCAGATCCATGGTAATGACCCTGTCGGCACCTGCAGCTTCTAGCAAAGTGGCTACAAGCTTACTGCCAATGGCTACTCTTGGCTTGTCTTTACGATCTTGGCGAGCAAAACCGTAATAAGGAATTACGGCAATTACTTTGTAAGCACTTGCTCTTTTAGCTGCGTCGATCATGAGTAGCAACTCCATCAGGTTGTCGGTAGGGGCAAACGTGCTTTGAACAAGAAACACATAATCGCCTCTGATACTTTCCATGAAAATGGGCTGAAACTCACCGTCGCTAAACTTTTGGATATTGACTTTCCCGAGCTTGGCACCGAAGCGTTTGGCAATTTTTTCTGCCAGTTGTTGCGAGCCCGTGCCTGAGAAAATTTTAACAGATGGGTTCATAAAATGTGGTGAAATGTGCCGCGAAGATAACCAATGCCCACTTTCGCACGTGCAGTAAATAAGATTTGCGAAGTATTTTTTATTATTATATTACGAAAAAAATACTTTGATGAGTGCTATTAAGCTTTGGAACGAAGATGATCGTCCGAGAGAAAAACTATTGCTAAAGGGTGTTGATGCGTTGAGTGATGCCGAGTTATTAGCAATTCTTATTAATAACGGAACTACAGAACAGAGTGCGGTAGATGTTTGTCGTGCATTGTTGCAAGCAGTGCAAGGCAGTTTGAGTACATTGAGTCGCCTTACGGTAAAAGAAATACTGCAGTTGAAGATAAAAGGGATAGGCCCTGCGAAAGCAGTAGCCATTGTAGCGGCATTAGCTTTGGCAACTCGCCGAGAATTGGCTGAACATAAAAAAACACATATCACTTGTTCGAAAGATGCAGCAGCTTATTTAAAAGCCAAACTACAGCATAAAAACCATGAGGTGTTTGCTGTACTCTATATGAATCAGGCCAATTTTGTGCTGCATTATGAAGAGTTAAGCGTTGGTGGTATTACGGGTACAGTGGCAGATCCACGACTTATTTTAAAAAGTGCACTTACGAACAATGCTACTTGTATCATACTTTGTCATAATCATCCGAGTGGTGGCTTACAGCCAAGCCGTGCCGATAAACAACTTACCGAAAAGGTTAAGCAAGCTGCTTTGTTCATGGATATTAATGTAGCCGATCATATCATAGTATCGGAACGAGGCTACTTTAGCTTCGCCGACGAAGGCTTACTCTAAAGGAAAACTAAGCGTGAATGTTGTGCCAACATTAGGGATACTTTCTACACTAATGCTACCGCCCATAGCATGCATTTGTGCTTGTACCAAATAAAGACCAATTCCTTTACTATCGGGGTGGTTGTGAAAACGTTGGTATAATCCAAAAATGCGGTCTTTTACTTTTACCATATCCATGCCTAAGCCATTATCTGCAACATGAATAGTAGCGGTATGATGCGTAATAGTGGCAGTTACCCTGATGATTGGTGTGCAGTTGGGTTGCTTGTATTTGAGTGCATTCGTGAGCAGGTTCAAAAAAATACTTTCTATGTAAGGGAGTATAAATGGTATTCTGGGTAATGTATCAAGATTATCGCTGATGCTGGCATTACATTGATCTATTAACTGCTGGAGATTATTTTTTACACTTTCGAAAACATCTTTGAAGTTGACATGTGTTTTTTCTTGATGTATATTCTCTTTAATGATGAGGATATTAATTAAATCGTTCAGGGTTTGATTGAGTTGTATGGTGCTGGTTTTAAACCCTGCTAGTAATGTTTTAAGATTATCGTTATCAATAGGTTCTTGATCTATTAAACCGAGTAGTGCAATAAGGTTGGTAACTGGGGCACGTAAGTTGTGTGACGTAATGTAAGAAAATTGCTTGAGTTCTTTGTTGTTTTGTGAAAGCTCGGCAATGAGTCGTGTTTTTTCTTCTTCTGCTTTTTTGCGCTGCGTAATTTCTCTGGAGTTAATCACTATTGCATTAATAGCGGGATTGTTCAGTTGATTGCTGCCATTCGCTTCTAGATAAATATAACTACCGTCTTTATTAAGTAGTCTAAATGTAGCTTCATAGCCACTGCCCCCTTTTGTAAGTAGTTCTTTAAAGTTGGCTAGTACAGGTGGTAAATCATCGGGGTGTATGATCTCGAAAATGGTTTTACCTTTTAGCTCATTTTCGTTGTAACCCATGATTTGTTTTAAAGAAGCACTTTGATATTGGATAACACCGTTAGCATCTATCAATGTAATGATGTCAGATATGTTATGTACAAGTGAACGGAACCTTTCTTCACTAATACGTAATACTTCTTCTACCTCTTTACGTTCAGTAATATTTCGACCGAATAAGAAAATTTCATCTTCTGTAAATGTTACATTCCACTCTATCCATGTTGGCTTTGCTGCTGCATTTTTTAAGATGCTGGTAAAGCTCTGCTGCGCTTGTATTATATTGTAAAGTGTGTTCCAATCACTTACGTCTTCAAAACAATGAACGATGCTGGAATTGCGGAGTTCATTTACCGCAAGGTGCATTAAATTACAAAATGACGGATTCGCTGCGATGATTTGTCCACTATTGTCAATGGAAACAATTACATCGTTAGAAACATTGATAATGGTGTTGAACTTTAATTGTAAGGCTCGGAGTTGTTTTTCGTTGAGTACTGCTTTGGTTTGTTGCTGTATGGTTTGTGCAATGAACGCAATATCGGAACGATGAATGGTGCAGGAAATACTGCTTTTTAAGAGTTGTAGTTGCTGTTGTTGCTCGTAAATATTATTAATGAAAATGATTATTGGTTGTTGCTTATACTGCTTAAGCATGACTAATGCTTCGATGGGACTAATAGCATTAGTGCTATCGCTGATGATAACGATATCGGCTTTTTTCTTTGATACAATATTGTTAAGTTCAAGGCTAGTTGTAACGATTTGAAGTGGAAATGGATACTGATAGTCTGAAAGCTGCTTTTTTAATTGCTGCGTGTAATGCGTATCGTCTTCTATAAATACTATGTTTAATTCCATACAGCTTCGAATTAGGTTCTGCTACAATAACATACGTGCTATGTTAGCAAGTTACAACTTTATCTTTGATTCGTATTAGTATTTAGCGTTATTATTTCAATGGTAATTTGGTTGCCTAAAAGTTTGTTGAACATTTGCTGCCATTCTTCGCTGCTTTCAGTAGTGGTGCCTATTACCCAAATAGAATTACATTGTTGCAACGCTAACTTATTTTGCGCTGCATACATGCTCTGTTGCAAAACTTCATAGAAGCTTTGTGCTGTGTGAAGTGTTGGTTGGTATGTAGTATCGGCATTGATATCATCAACCACTAGCACGTTAGCATTCCGCCACTGTTGTAAGGTTGATGTTGCAACATTTTCGGCTTGATTGATGCGTTCTTGCCATTTAATGTAAGTGGTATAATGTGCTAGCTGTTCTTGAATAGCAAGTTCTGTAGCGATAGCAACTGCTAAACTTGTTCGTCCGCTGTTAGCATGGCCAAAAATGAGTAATACATTGCCTTTTGTAGTACGTTGTAAAAATTGATTAACTGTATTTTTATGTTCAGGTGTAATTGGAAAATGCCATTGACTTAAACGCAGTTGAAATGGGAACTGCGCTACTTGTAAGTACATTTTGTTGCGATACCAGTATGCAGTAGGATACGCTACAAGCAACAATAATGTTACTAACAACAATAGTATCCAAAAGTTACTGGTATAGTTGTTTAGCAGTGCGAAACAAGTAGTAGTTCCTATCCAGAAAAAAACAACATCGGTCGATGTATCGAAAATGATGTGCTTCCATGAAGGCTTGAAGGTATAATCGCCCGTGCGGTCTAATTTTAGTTTTCCGGTAGATTTTTTTAAGAGAATGGGCGCTAGCAGATTGTATATTTCAAACAGTAGCCAAAATGAATAGATGATTGTTGCAGCCCAACTTGCAGGGTGTTGTACTTTACAGTAAATGAAGATGCGATCAACAATAAACATTGGAATAAAGCCAAGTGCAAAATGCCCAAATTGATTGGCTAGCCAAGCATAGGTAAGTGTTACACCTCTATGTGCATCTTTTCCTATTAAATCGGCTTTGAGTTGCTGTAAAAGATTTTTGGCTGTTATTCGCATGATTATAAAGGAGATTACTTTCCTATACAAAATTTACTAAATATGTAATCAAGTTGATCTTCGTGGGTGATTTCGCCTGTAATCTCACCAAGAAAATGTAAGCATCTGCGAATGTCGAGTGCTAATAAATCGCCTGGAACTTGATGGGTTAATCCATCTGTTATATCTGCTAATGATTGTTGTATTTGTTGCAATGCTGCTACATGGCGTGCATTGGTAACAACTACATCTTCGTTGGGTGGCTGTTGTACCGTAGCATTGTAGATAGCTTCTTGCAGTTGTGCAACATCGTGTTTGTTCTGGGCACTTATAAAAAGTGCATTCCATTTACCGTAAGGTGTTAATTGTGTTGGTAAAGCAAGATCGGCTTTATTACCTACTAACAGATAGCGTTTGTTTTGTTGTTGCAAATTGCCAATAATACTGTCTAACGATTCGGGTTCGGTGTCATTCACATCAAAAAGGTATACTACAATATCGGCTTTTTCAATCGCTGCTTTGCTTTTGCCAATGCCAACTTGTTCAATTACATCTTGTGTATGTTCTCTAATGCCCGCAGTATCTATCAATCGAAATAAAATGCCTTTGATGTTAATTGTTTCTTCAATGGTATCGCGGGTGGTGCCTGCAATATCACTTACAATGGCTCTATCTTCTTGTAGCAGGGTGTTCAGTAAGGTGCTTTTACCAGCATTGGGCTTGCCAACAATAGCTACTTGAACGCCGTTTTTAACTACATTACCCCATTGAAAACTTTGCAGTAAATGTTGTACTTGTATAGTGGCTTGTTGTAGTAGTTGCTGCAATCGGTCGCGGTTGGCGAATTCTACATCTTCTTGACTGAAATCGAGTTCTAATTCAATTAAAGAAGAAAACTGTATCAGCTCATCTCTGAGTTGTTGCAGGCTGCTACTAAAGCCGCCTCTTATTTGCCGTAAGGCTGTTTTTTTGCTGGCCTCGGTATTACTTGCAATCACGTCGGCTACGGCTTCGGCTTGTGTTAAATCTAACTTGCCATTAATGAAGGCTCGTTGTGTGAATTCGCCAGGTTTAGCAATGCGGCAACCGAGCTGTTGCAGAGTTTCGAGTAATTGTTGTTGTATGTAATGGCTGCCATGACAGCTGATTTCAATAACGTTTTCGCCAGTGTAACTTTTCGGACCTTTAAACAGTGCAATAACAACTTCATCGATAACAACTTGGTTGTATTGTAGTAAGCCTACATGCAAGGTGTGGCTTTTTTGTTGCGCTAAATCTTTACTCGGGAAAATTTGATTTATAATATCAATAGCATGGTTACCACTAACGCGTATCACACCAATAGCCCCAATGCCTGGCGGCGTAGCTAATGCACAAATGGTATCGTTCCAGCCTGTTAATTTCCCTAACATAATACATACTGCTTTGCAGCAAATGTAGTACTATGCTATTTGTAGCGATTAGCGGGCTTTCGGAATACTTAAACTCTTGAAGTCGGTTGTAACTAGTTTGGCGATGTACACTATTTGTCCTACATGATAAGGGTAATGGGCAAGTTGCCTCAAGATAGCATCGTACACGAGTAGTGGCTCGTTGCGAATTGTGATTGTTTTTTGTAAGTCTTCTTCTTTCAGGTTTTTTAAAGCATCTAAAAAAACCTTCCAGCCTTCGTTCCAAAAACTGATAACATCTTCTTTTGAGGTAAGCATGGGTTCAAATTCAGCATCTCTTTGTCGCCAAACTTTTTCACCATCTTCACTGAGAAAGTTAGTCCAGCGGCTTAACATGTTACCATACAAGTGTTGTACAATAATGGCAATGCTATTGCTTTGTTCATTGGGCTGATAGCAAAATTGTGCTGGTGTTAGTTGTTCGAAAGCTTTATCGCCCAACGATTTATAGTATTCAAAACGCTTGATACAGTCGGCTAAAAAGTTCATGTAAGTATGTGTTTAAGCAAAGTGAAGATTAAAATCCTGCAACACTATCATCGCCACGTATATCGGCTGCAGTTTCTCTTTTACCGTAAGGTAGTACCCGAATCACTTCTGTTCTTCCAATAGGGCCACGGGGAGTGATGTTGTAGCCCATAGCTTGTAAGTGTTCTATCAATGAAGGAGCTACATTTTTTTCAACAAATACAACATCTGGTAGCCATTGATGATGAAACTTAGGAGCATGGATAGCAGCTGCAGCACTCATATCGAAATCTATGATGTTGATTAAAGTTTGCAGCACCGAAGTAGGAATGGTAGTGCCGCCAGGTGTGCCAACTACGAGGTAAGGTTGGTTGTTTTTGAGTACCAATGTTGGCGTCATACTACTGAGCATTCTTTTATTCGGAGCAATGGCATTTGCAACGCCACCAACGGCGCCATACATATTAGCAACGCCGGGCTTAACACTAAAATCATCCATTTCGTTATTGAGTAAAAAGCCGGCGCCACCAACCACGGTTTTGCTACCATAGTTACCATTGAGTGTTGTGGTAATACTCACCATGGTACCATTAGCATCAATAATAGAGATATGTGTTGTTTCTTCACTTACGGTAAATGTTGCTTGCTTGCCGGCTGCTACGCTGCTACTCGGTGTAGCTTTGGTACTATCGTAACTACGCCAGCGTTGCTGCAAATAGCGAGGATCGATAAGCATTTGGGTTGGTACTGGATAAAAATCGGCATCACCCATGTGTTCGGCACGGTCGGCATATGCCCTGCGTTCGGCTTCTATGATCAGTTGTACCGCCTTCACACTATGAAATCCATATTTACGTAAGGGATAGCGTTCTAACATACCCAACATTTGAGCTGTTAAAATGCCACCACTACTTGGCGGAGGAAAACCAATAATCGTGTGATTACGATAGTTGAATACCAAAGGCGTGCGAACAGCTGCTTTATAGTTTTTAAGATCGTTATGAGTGATGATGCCTTTGCCCCTTTGCATTTCTGCTACTATTAAATCGGCAGTGATACCTTCATAAAAACCTTTAGCTCCCCAGCGTTGTATACGTTCTAAAGTAGCTGCTAATTCGGGCTGTACAAGTGTGTCGCCAGTTTTCCATGCAGTGGGTTTTACAAATGCTGTTGGTTGAGTATTGTATTGCTCAAACGCAGTTCTGCTATCGTTGAGGTTGTTGGCTTCTCGTTCTGTAAGTACAAACCCATACTTCGCTAAATCAATAGCTGGTTGAATGAGTGTGTGCAAGGGTAATTTTGCATAGGGTAGGGTAGCATCAATACCTGCAATAGTACCGGGTACACCCGCCGCAAGATGACCGAGTTTTGAAAGTTGGTCTATGGCGTTACCATCTTTATCTAAATACATATCGCGGTGTGCTTTCCCAGGGGCTTTTTCTCTGTAATCGAGGGCAATTAATTGTTGTTGATGTGTGCGGGCTAATAAAAAGCCGCCGCCTCCAATATTGCCTGCACCAGGATACACGACCGCTAATGCTAGCTGCGTTGCAATGGCTGCATCAAATGCATTGCCGCCTTGCTTCATGATAGCGGCACCTACAAGGCTTGCTAGCGGGTGGGCACTGCTTACACTTGCCTTTTGAAACGTATCGCTTTTAACCTGAACGTATTTGTACGGATTAATAGCACAGGTTGCACATACTAATCTCTTGTTTTTTTCTGGTTGGGCTACAACTTGTATACTGAGTACAAGACTTGTTACAATGAAGCTGTATCTAAAAAATTGATGCATACATGCTATGCTTTTATTGGTTCAATTAAATCCCAAAGGTTGCCATACAAATCTGCAAATACGGCTACTTTACCGTAAGGTTCTATGGTTGGGGCTCTTACAATGGTTACTTGTTGTGCACACAATTGCTGATAGTAAGCATCAAAATCACTCGTGTGTAAAAATAAAAATACCCTGCCGCCGGTTTGGTTGCCTACCGATTGTACTTGTTGCTCGCCAACAGCTTTCGCTAATAATAAGCAGCAACTACTATCGCTTGCTGGGGCAATTCTTACCCAGCGCTTGGTTGGGGTAAGTGGGGTATCTTCCAACAATATAAAGCCCAGCTTTTGTGTGTAGAAAGCAATGGCTTCATCGTAATCATTTACCGTAAGGGTAATTTGTGCAATAAATTGTTGCATGTGCTAATATCTGTAACCTTGGCGTTAGTCCACAAAAAAAATGTATCTGCATAATTGCACCTTACGGTAAATGTTGTTTAAGTATTTTCACGCCCTAAGCTTTTTTATGAAAAAAATACTTCTTGCCGCTACAATTGCGATGAGTGCCCTTACGGTAAATGCTCAGAGTCCTGAGCAATTCCTTGGTTACGAATTGGGTACACGTTACACACCTCACCACAAGTTGGTAGAATATTGTAAAACATTGGTGCAGCAAAACAGCGCCATGATGAAGATGGAACAATATGGCGAAACCAATGAGCACCGTCCTTTGTATCTCATATACATCAGTAGTGCCGAGAACATCAAAAACTTAGAGCAAATACGTAAAGGTAATTTGCAACTTGCTGGCGATGTACCAGGCAGTGCTGCGGTAGCTAATCAGAAAGTAATTGTTTGGCTAAGTTATAATGTACATGGTAATGAGCCTAGCAGTTCTGAAGCGGCTATGAAAACCATGCATGCATTGGTACAAGGTAACAACGCCAAAGCAAAGCAGTGGTTAGAAAATACGGTTGTAATCATTGATCCTTGTTTGAATCCCGATGGTCGTGACAGATATGTACATTGGTTTAACAGTGTTGTTGGGGCGCACTACAATGCAGAGCCTCAAAGCCGTGAACACATAGAGCCTTGGCCAGGTGGGAGAAGTAATCATTACAATTTTGATTTGAACCGCGATTGGGCTTGGCAAACACAGGTAGAAACGCAACAACGCCTTAAAAAGTATCATGAATGGTTGCCTCAGGTGCATGTAGATTTTCATGAGCAAGGCTATAATGAGCCGTACTACTTTGCCCCTGCTGCAGAGCCTTTACATGAGGTTATCACACCTTGGCAACGCGATTTCCAAACCTTGATTGGTAAAAACCATGCTCGCTATTTTGATGAGCAAGGTTGGTTGTATTTCACAAAAGAACGTTTCGATTTGTTCTATCCAAGCTATGGCGATACTTATCCAACGTACAATGGTGCTATCGGCATGACTTACGAGCAAGGTGGCCATAGTCGTGGTGGCTTAGCCGTAGTTACAGAAGATAAAGATACCCTTACGCTTGTTGATCGTGTGGCGCATCATTACACTACAGGTATGAGTACAGTTGAAATGGCAAGTGCCAATGCCGAAAAAGCACTCAAAGAATTTCAGCAGTATTATAGCGATGCCCGTTCTGGTAAAAATGCATCCTACAAAAGTTACGTAATTACAGATAAGAACTGGCAAAAAATGCAAACCATTGCACAGTTTCTGCAACAAAATAAAATAGCTTTTAATTGGGTAACTAACGTTGCTGGCAGAGGCTTTAGATACAGCACTCAAAAAGAAGATGCAATACAGTTACAACAACATAGCATTTTGGTTTCTGCATTGCAGAACCGCGGTAATCTGGTGAAAGTGCTGTTAGAGCCTAATAGTAAAATTACCGATAGTAATACGTACGATATTACGGCATGGAGTATTCCTTATGTTCACGGAGTTGAGGCATATGCCCTTACGGCAAATGCAGCTGTAGCCAGCAACATGGTACTTCAAAAAGCGGTAACACCTGTTACGAGCAGCTATGGTATTTTGGTGCCTTACAACAGTTTTGCAAGTGCTAAAGTATTAAGTGCTTTATTGAAAAGTGGTGTGAAAGTTAGAATGGCTGAGAAGCCTTTCAGCTATGCTGGCCAGCAATATAATGCAGGTACATTGTTGGTGTTAAAAACAAACAATGTGCAACAATGGCAAGCTTTAGTAAACGATGCTTGCTTGGCACATCAAATACAACCTGTAGCTGTAAATACAGGCTTTATGGATAAAGGAGCCGACTTTGGTAGTCCTGATGTAAAAATAATTCATGCTCCTAAAGTGGCTATGCTAACTGGCGAGCAGGTAAGTAGTTTGGGTGCAGGCGAAGTATGGAATTATTTTGATACGCAATTGCAATATCCGATCAGCTTATTCAATGCCAACGATTTTTCACGATTAGATTTGAAGCAATATCAAGTGCTGATACTACCCGATGGCTACTATCGTTTTATGAGTGATAAAAATGCACAAGAGAAGCTCAAAACTTTTATTCGTGAGGGTGGTAAGCTTATAGCATTAGAAGGTGCCGTAGCGCAACTGGCTCAAAACGAATGGGGTATTAAGTTTAAAGATGGCGATACCAAAAATGACAAAGAAACCGAAGCCACTATGAAGGCTTACGGTGATAGAGAAAGAGATTACCTAACGCAAAATATCCCTGGTGCCATCTTTAAAGTTCAACTCGATACTACGCATCCGCTTGCGTTTGGTTATGGTAACACCTACTATACGTTAAAGCAAGACGCTAATTTGTACGAACCGCTGAAAGATGGCTGGAACGTTGGCGTAGTAGGTAAGAAGGCACATGTAGCTGGTTTTGTAGGTAGTGCTTTGTTGCCTAAAATTCAAAATCATCTTAGTTTGGGTGTGATGGATATGGGGCGTGGTAGTGTGGTATTAATCGCCGATGATCCTATCTTCAGAATGTTTTGGGAGAATGGCAAGTTGTTACTCGCTAACGCCGTATTTATGGTTGGTAACTAAGCTTTTTTATACGACAATAGTTAAGGGGCGGCCGCAGGCCGCCCCTTAACTATTATTACTTGCACTACTTCATTTACCGTAAGGCACAATAACCGGTACTTACCTTACAGTAAATGAAAAAGCAATGTGTGTTATTCTTTATAAATACCAATTTCTTTTTTGCCATCGCTGGTGATAACACCACGATACATACCCTCGGTGCAGAATATCATCACGTAATTACCTTGCTTGTCAACAGCAATTAAACCGCCATCGCCGCCAAGTGCAGGCAGTTGTTTCATAATCATATCTGTTGCTGCGGTGCTTAAGCTTTGCTTGCCCCACTCCATACGGTCGCTAATGGTTTTAGCCATTACTAATCGAATATAGTATTCGCCCCATCCGGTACAACTCACAGCGCAGGTAGCATTGTTGGCATAAGTGCCGCTGCCAATAATTGGTGCATCACCTACACGACCATATTTTTTATTGGTCATACCGCCAGTGCTCGTTGCGGCAGCTACATTGCCGTATTGGTCGAGGGCAACAGCTCCAACGGTGCCATACTTGTAATCTCTATTGCCAGGTTGCTTCACCGCTGCATGATCTGGAATAATACTTTGTATTCTTCTGGATGCAGTATCGGCTTCGGCCTTCGCTTTTTGTAAGGACTTCCAACGCTCTTCGGTATAGAAATAGTTAGGCGAAACAATAGTGCAACCTTGTAATGCTGCAAAGGCTTCGGCGCCGCGGCCAGTCATCATTACATGTTCACTTTTATACATAACAGCTCTGGCCGCAGTGATTGGGTTTTTAATGGTTTTAACGCCCGCCACCGAACCTGCTTGCAATCTTTTACCATCCATAATGGCTGCGTCCATCTCGTTCTCGCCAGCATTGGTAAATACACTGCCCTTGCCAGCATTAAAAAGCGGGCAATCTTCTAAAATTGTTACCGCTGCGGTAACGGCATCTACAGCAGTGCCTCCTTTCTTAAGAATAGCTTCGCCTGCTGCTAATGCTTCTTCCAAAGCCGCTTTGTAAGCTTTCTCTTTTTCAGGAGTCATATTTTTTTTCAAAATTGTTCCGGCACCGCCATGAATAACGAGTACGTATTTTTTCTGTTGTGCCCAAGCAATAGTGCTGCTAAAAACAAGTAGAAAGAGCAGTATTTTTTTCATAAACAAACGTTATTGAAGTGAATGAACATCGATATTACAAGGCTTTATATGTATTTTTCGCCCTTAAAATAACGTTGTTCTGAAGCGAATATCTGTTATACTAGGTAGAACTGTCATTTTTTTGCTGGCATTCGTGTTGTTGTTATGGCTGTTGTTACAAACAAGCTGGATGCAAAACATGCTTGCACAAAGAGCTGTTGGCTTTTTGAGTAAAGAGCTAAAAACAGAGGTGGCGCTACAGAAAATAAGTATTGGCTTTTTTGATAAGGTGAATTTAGAAGGACTACTTATTAAAGATCGCCAGCATGATACGGTTTTGTATGCTGGTAAGTTGAAGGTGCGACTTGTAGACTGGTTCTTCATTAAAAATAAAATTGAGCTCACTTATGTAGGGCTTGAAGATGCTGTTATTAAACAACAGCGTGATTCGTCGGCTATTTGGAGAGATGCTTTTATCGGCGATTATTTTAGTAGCGGTACAAAAGATACAACGCCAAGCAAGCCAATTGCATTTGACCTCAAAAAGGTTGACTTCAAGAATATTCGTTACTACAAGCGTGATGGCTGGCGTGGCGAAGATCAACTCGTGAAGGTGGGTAGCTTACTGCTGAATGCCAATAAAATTGATCTTGTAAAAGCGGTATTTGATATTGAAGATATTATACTCGACAAGCCTTATTTCGCTATCACCAATTATGATGGTCTTCGACCAGATAGTTTAAGACCTAAAAAGCCTTTGATTGATACAGGCATGTATTTTAATGCCGGAGATATTCGCCTTACGGTAAAACATGTTACGCTTAACAACGGCAGCTTTGTAAATGATTGGTTGAATGGAAGAGCACCTTACCCTTATTTTGATGGAGCTCATATATTAGTACAAAAGCTTAATGGAACCTTCGATAATGTTACGTTCATCAAAGATACTATCAGGGCTAAAGTTAATATTACAGCGAAAGAACGTAGCGGCTTTCAACTTAAAAAGTTAGCAGCGAACTTCAGGTTAACACCGCAAGTGATGGAATTCGCCAATCTCGATTTGCAGAGTAGTGAAACAAGGCTTAACAACTACTATGCAATGCGTTTTAACGACTTCAACGAAGATTTTGCTGAGTTTATTGATAGTGTAGTAATCGACGCTCGTTTCAGAGGAAGCACCGTAAGTAGTAACGATGTAGCCTACTTTGCTCCAGAGCTAGAATCGTGGAATAAGAAATACGCCATTACTGGCAAATTCAAAGGCACTATTGCCGACTTTACAGTAAAAGATATTGTACTTCAAAATAGTACAGGTAGCTATGTTAGTGGCGATTTAGCCATGAAGGGCTTACCCGATATTGATAATACTGTTATCAGCCTAAGTAATGGTATTGTAAGTACGAATTACACCGAGGCTGCTATTATGATACCGATGCTCAAAAAGGTTACCACACCTAACTTATCGGCATTGGGTAACATTCGATACGTCGGAGACTTTAATGGAACGCTCAATAATTTTACCGCAAGGGGAACCATCACAAGTAATTTGGGTGGTGTGTATACGGATATCGCTATGAATTTGCCGGCGAAAGGGTTGCCAACCTATCGGGGCAAAATCACTACATCTTCTTTTAACCTTGGTAAGTTTGTTAATGTAGCTTCTATTGGTCGAGTTAATTTTTCTGGTGATATTGTTGGTAAGAGTTTCGACTTGAACACTTTGCAAACCAAGTTGAATGGTGCGTTTTCTAGTTTTGAATTCAACGGATATAATTATCAAGATTTGGTGTTTAACGGAGAGGCCCGTAAGCAAAACTTTACAGGAACTTTCAAAGCCGATGATCCTAATTTCAATTTCACGAGTAATTTTTCTATTGACTTTTCAGGCGATCGTCCGAAGGTTAACCTACTCGGCGACCTTGTAAATAGTAACTTTAAAAAGCTCAATTTCACCAATGAAGCCATTGAGTTAACGGGGTTATTCGACTTGAATTTTGAGGGTAAAAATATCGATGACTTTTTAGGTGCTGCTAAAATTTTAAATGCCACGCTTTATCATGATAGTGTACAGTTGAATTTCGATTCTTTAACACTAGCTGTTGCTTTAGATAGTATCCAGCAAAAGCAGTTACGATTGAGTAGCAATGAGTTTGATTTAGCCATCGATGGTCAGTATAACATCCTCGATTTGCCCAATAGTTTTCAGGCATTTTTGAATAGGTATTATCCAAGTTATATAGCAGCGCCAACGGTGGTGCCTAAGAATCAAAACTTTACGGTGTCGCTACTTACACGAAGTTTCGATGGTTATGCCAATGCTATTGATAGCCGATTACGTGGGTTAGAACATGCTTCTATTGTTGGTAGTATTAATACAGCCGATACTGGCAGTTTTTATTTGAATGCCGATATACCAAGTGTTCGTTTTGAACACTACGAAATACAAGATGCAAAAATTGTTGGTACAGGGCAGTTCGATGAACTGAATGTACGTGGCGATATTGGTCGTATTTACGTAAGTGATAGTGCCTATTTGCCAGGAACAGAACTCACTATTAAAAGTAAAAACGATCATTCAGAATTGCATTTGAAAACAAGTGCTAATGCTGTTTTGAACGATGCAGAATTAAATGCCGATATCTACACTTTTGGAGATGGTGTTCGTGTGAATTTTAGACCATCGAGCTTTATTTTAAATGATAAAGTTTGGAACCTTGAAAAGCAAGGAGAAATTGTAATTCGTAAAAACTTAGCGAGTGCTACAAATGTTAAGTTTTCGCAAGGCTTTCAGGAAATTTCTATTGAAAGTGATGAAGATGAAGGTGCTACTACCAATAACCTGATTGTTAAATTAAAAGATGTGAATATTGGTGACTTTACACCGATTTTCATAACAAGTCCAACCATTGAAGGTGTTGCGAACGGCGAGGTTAAAATGTCTGATTTTCTCGGTAAGTTCAGAGCCGAGGCTACACTTCATGCCGAAGAGTTCAGGTTAGATAATGATAGCGTTGGTATTGTAGATATTAAAGCGAATTATGATGCCAAAAAGGGCTTAGTTGATTATAAGCTAAAAAGTAATAACGAACGCTATCGTTTGAATATTGATGGAGTATACGATTTGAAAGACAGTGTATCGAGTCCGCTCAACAATAAGTTAGAATTGAATGGTGCAAGTGTTGCCATTCTCAATAATTTCTTAGGTATTCTTTTTTCAGATATGTCGGGGTTGGCATACGGAACTTTGTACATCAAAGGCAAGCCCGAAGCGATTGATTTATTAGGCGATGTTACCTTGCGTAAAGGTGGCCTTACGGTAAAATACACACAAGTACATTACACCATCGATAGTGCCAATATCAACTTTGAAGATGGTGCTATCAACTTCAACACTATTGTATTGAAAGATGTACTTAACAATAGTGGCACCGTTACCGGTAAATTATATCAGCGGGGATTAGCCAACTTTAAATACGATTTTGATGTTGCCACCAACAACATGCTTTTGCTCGATACAAAACCTAAAGACAATAGTATGTTTTATGGCAGGGCTATTGGTAAGGCTCGCTTAACCTTTAAAGGGCCAGAAAACGATATGCGTTTGGGCTTAGAAGCCGAAGTTACCGACACCTCAGCTGTGGCTATCAGAACCAATACTACCGATCAGGGTTCTGATGTTGATTATATTGTATTTAAACAGTATGGAACTGAGATTAAATCAGACAATAATTTGCGTAATCAACTCAGTGTTGATTTAGATCTAAGAGCCAATAATAAAGCACAGGTAAGTGTAATTTTAGACGACTTAACAGGCGATGTAATCGATGCCGTAGGAGAGGGTAGATTGCAGATTAAAATTCCTGCTAAAGGCAGCATGACCATGAATGGTCGATACAATATTGATGGTGGTCGCTATGCTTTTAACTTTCAATCATTTATTCGTAAGCCTTTCGATTTAAAAGCCAATGCAGGCAACTACATAGAGTGGAAGGGTAACCCATACGATGCTACTTTAAAAGTGGATGCGGTATATACTGCCGAAAAAGTAAGCATGACTGATTTGCTAGGTAACAACAATCAGTTTAAACTCAACAGTTCCATTGCATCGTATCGTGGCGATGTATATGTGGTTGCACATATTTCTGATAAACTCAGTAAGCCGAAAATTGATTTTAGTCTCGAATTTCCGAAGGCAACCGGCTTTGAATACGACGATACGTTTCAACGCTTCTTAGCACGTTTAAAGAGCGATGAAAATGAAATGCTTAAGCAAGTTACTTGGCTTATTGTGTTTAACAGCTTTAGCTCTTACGGCGATGTTATGTCGGGTGGTGGTGGTACAAGTATTCGCTTTGGTAGCCTTGGCGTGAATACCATCTCACAAAAGCTCACCAATGAAGTGAATAAAATTGTGAGCAATGCCTTGTACAAACTCACTGGCGATAGAAGTCTTCAGTTCGATCTAAGTGCCAATACTTACAGTAGCAGTACCTTGTATGGCGGTGCAGCAGCTGCTGCCAACAACCGACTCGATCGGCAGCAAGTGAATTTCAAAATCAACAAAAGTATTCTCGACGGTAAAATAATTGTAGCTGTAGGTGGCGATTTTGATTTTGGTTTCAATAATAGTGCACAGTTGGCTACGGGTAACTTTCAGTGGCTGCCCGATATTTCGGTGCAGGTAGTACTCAGTAAAGACCGCCGCTTAAGAGCTGTTGTATTCAATAAAAGCACCCTCGATGTTAACTCTGGCGCTATTGGTCGCCGTAACCGTCAGGGCATCAGCTTAAGCTATACGAGAGATTTTGATAGAAAACCTTTCGGTAAAGAAGAAAACAATGTGCAACCAGCACCGCAAAATAATTTACCGCAAGGGCCACCTACTTCCGATACCACACAGCCTGCTACCACCGCATTGCCATTGCAAAGCAATCGAAAGCGTAAGTAGTACACATTAGTTTTTTTGCTTTTCTGAAAATTTGTGATTCAATAACAATCAATCGCATTTTCAATAGTATCTCACAAAGCTTGTTTTTTCTTTTAGATTTTCTTCAATAAACCCACTGCTTCGTTACGAAGTATAAAATGTTAGCGTAAAAGCAAACTAACGATTGTAAGTTTTTGAGCAATATTTTTGTACCTCACTAAACGATTGTTTATGTCTATCCCTACTGTATCCATCGACATGAAAAAATTACTACAGCTTGGTTTGAATGAGGCGACCAATGTGCATTATCAACTGATGCCCGATGCATTGGCAGAACAGGCAGTTAACCGCGGTTTGGCCGTATATAACGATACAGGTGCCTTGTGTATTAGCACAGGCGAATTCACCGGACGCAGTCCGCAAGATAAATTCATTGTTAAAGATGCGATTACCGAAAACACCGTGCATTGGAATAACTTCAATATTCCCGTAACGGAAGAGGTGTTTTTGAACTTACGTAAAAAGGTACTCGATTATTTAGGCAGCAAAGAAGAAATTTGGGTACGCGATGCCTATGCTTGTGCCGATGAGCGTTTTCGTTTGAACATTAGAATTGTGAATGAAACACCATGGGGTAACATGTTTGCTTACAACATGTTTCTTCGTCCAACAGAAGCCGAGTTAGAAAATTTTGAGCCATCATGGCATGTTATTCAGGCGCCAGGCTTCAAAGCCGATCCAAAGGTTGATGGTACCCGTCAGCACAACTTTGCCATCGTATCATTCACACATAAAACCATACTCATTGGTGGTACAGGATATACTGGCGAAACCAAAAAAGGCATTTTTACCATCTTAAACTATTTGTTACCGCAAGAGCATCAGGTGTTAAGCATGCATTGCAGCGCTAACATGGGTAAAGATGGTGATATCGCTATCTTCTTCGGATTAAGTGGTACAGGCAAAACAACCCTCAGTGCCGATCCTAACCGCTACCTCATTGGCGATGATGAACATGGCTGGACGAACGATGGTATCTTCAATTTTGAAGGTGGTTGCTATGCTAAAACAATCGACTTAACAGAAGAGAAAGAACCTGAAATTTTCAGAGCCATTAAGCCGGGTGCACTCGTTGAAAACATTGAGTTTTTTGAAGGTACGAACACTATCGATTTTGCAGCCAAAGGCATTACAGAAAATACACGTGTAAGCTATCCGCTTCATTTCATTAGCAATGCCAAAGAGCCAAGCATAGGCGGCTTACCACAAAATATATTCTTCCTCACTTGCGATGCTTACGGCATTTTACCGCCTATCAGTAAGCTAACGCCGGGGCAAGCCATGTACCAGTTCATCAGTGGTTATACGGCTAAAGTAGCAGGTACAGAAGCTGGTGTAACAGAACCTAAGAGCACCTTCAGTGCTTGCTTTGGTGCACCATTCTTACCATTACATCCTGGTAAGTATGCCGAAATGTTGGGACAAAAAATGAGAGAACACAACGTGAATGTTTGGATGATTAATACTGGCTGGAGTGGTGGTGGCTACGGTGTTGGTAGCCGTATGAAGTTGAGCTATACCAGAGCTATGATTACAGCAGCATTAAGTGGCGAGTTAGAGCATGTACGCTACGAGCCGCATCCGGTGTTTGGTATGATGATGCCAACTACTTGCAGCGGTGTTCCGTCTGAATTATTAAATCCTAGAAATACATGGAGCGATGCTAATGCTTACGATGCTCAGGCTCGTGATTTGGCAAAGCAGTTCCGTAAAAACTTCGAAAAATATGCATCTGGGGTAAGTGCCGAAATTTTAGCGGCAGCACCTAAGGTAGACTAACATTTTGTTTTGAGTTTTGATACGATTGGTTGCTTGTGTAGGTTAGCGGTTGTTTTATGCGAATAAAACAGCCGCTTTTTTGTAGCATTGCCCACATGGAGCAACAGCACCCAATTGTAGAACTGCAAGTGGCACATAAAACAATGGCGCTGCATATACCCGATGCTGCAGCCATGCGTATTGCCTTTCAAACGCAGGGTGGCGAAGTGCCATATTGGAGCCAAGTATGGCCTGCAGCTATAGGTTTGTGTAATTACCTTGCGGTAAATGAAGCCCTGATTCGTAATAAGCAAGTGATTGAAATTGCAGCAGGTATTGGCTTGCCCTCTTTTTTTATTGCCGATGTTGCTGCTCACATTTACGTAAGTGATGTTAATGCTGCTGCTGTTGCATGTTTAGAGCAAAACATTAGCATGCTAAAGCTGCAAAACATAACTGCAAGTATTGCAGATTGGCGCAGTATAACACCTAACGATTTGCTTGGTAAAGATGTATTACTGTTAAGCGATGTGAACTACCATCCCGATTATTTTGAAGCGTTGTATGCGTTATTAAACTTGTGTTTTGAACATGCAGTTACTGTGGTGTTAAGTACGCCAATGCGAACGATTACGAGCACATTTTTGAGGCCTTTAGCAAAACACATTATTGCGCAGAAAACGTATCATATCAATCATGCCCAACAGCAGGTAGAAGTGCAAGTATGTACCTTACGGTAAATAGAAGTAAGAAAAAAAGTGAAAGAAAATTTGGTGAAATAAAATGCATCCTTATTTTTGCACTCCCAAAACAAACAAGGCCTAGTGCTAAGAGCGTTTAAAGGGTAAGATCTCGTAGCTCAGTTGGTAGAGCAATACACTTTTAATGTATGGGCCCTGGGTTCGAGTCCCAGCGGGATCACGGAAGCCTCACAAATTTGTGAGGCTTTTTTGTTGTATTCATTTGAGTTAATGTGTTGCTTGTTGTTGTATTTGCGTACACATTTGCCCGTAAGGGAATATAAATTCAAACGATTGTTCACATTGGTACTGCTGCAATAAAGCAACCATGTATTTTTGAACAAATATTTTGTATGTCGGCCTTTCAAAATAAAGTAGTGGTAATTACTGGCGGTAGCGATGGTATTGGCAAAGCTTTAGTAGACCAATTCCTGAGCTTGGGTGCTAAAGTTGCTACCTGTGGTAGAAATTACGATAAGTTGTATCAGCTACAAACACAGCACTCATCGCGGCCTTTACTGATTTATACTGCCGATGTAAGTAATGAGCTCGACTGCAAAAACTTTATCGATCAAGTCATTAAAACCTACGGCACGGTTGATGTATTGATTAACAATGCTGGCGTTAGTATGCGGGCCTTGGTGAAAGACTTGGCTATAGATACACTACGCAAAGTGTTTGATATCAATTTTTGGGGTACTGTTTATTGTACCAAATTCGCTTTGCCTTATATCATAAAAAATCAAGGAACAGTTGTAGGGGTTACTAGTATTGCGGGCTACAGGGGTTTGCCTGGCCGTAGTGGATATAGTGCTTCTAAGCATGCAGTTAATGGCTGGTTAGAGGCTTTGCGAACAGAACTGCTTGATACTGGTGTGAATATTATGTGGGTAGCTCCTGGGTTCACTACCAGCAATATTAGAAATGCAGCTTTGAATGCGAAAGGTGAAAGTCTGGGAGAAAGTCCGATGGACGAAAAGGCGATGATGACGGCCGAAGCCTGTGCAACACATATTATTACTGCTATTGAAAAGCGGAAGCGTACATTGGTACTTACTGCTCAAGGCTTGCAAACGGTGTGGCTCAACAAACTATTGCCAAGTTTTGCAGATAAGTTGGTACATAAATTCTTTTTCAAAAACGGAGAACTTGTTAAGTAGCAGTACCAATGCCGGTAATAACGCTTACATCAGATATTGGTAGCAACGATTTTGTTATTGGTGCACTCAAGGGGCAGCTTGTTACGGCGAATCCTTATGTTAACATTATAGATGTTAACCACAATATTACGCCGTACAATTACATACAGGCAGCATATTTGTGCCGTAGTAGTTTTCAGTTTTTCCCAAACGATACCGTACACTTGGTATTGGTAGATGTTTTTCACAATGAGCATATTTCATTTGTAATAGCACGCTTTGGTAAGTATTGGATTGTATGTCCTAATCATGGTTTGTTAACAATGATTACCGGTGCTATGCCCAACGATGCTGCTGTTATTGAAATACCAAAGTTACCGAGTATGCATTTGTTGCATATAACGCAGCATATAACCGGTGTAATTCAACAAGCCATAAGTGGTGTGCAGCTAGCACAATTACATACGCAAGGGGCTAAGATTGTAGAGAAGTACCCATTGAGAGCAACTATTGGCCCCGATTGGATGGAAGCACAAATTATGTTCATTGATAACTATGAGAATGTTGTAGTGAACATTACCCATCAAGAATTTGAAGAGGCCAGAAAAGGCAGGAACTTCATTATAGAATACACCAGAAATCAAATTACTAAACTCAGTACGAGTTATGCCGATGCTCAAATGGGAGAAGCGGTGGCATGGTTTAATGCTGCTGGTTATTTAGAACTGGCCATTAATCATGGAAAAATGGCCAGTTTGTTTGGATTGCGGGGGATTACTGATTACACCATGAAAAACCGCAGTTCTGATCGGTTATTTTACGAATCTATACGTGTTTTTTTCAGATAGTTATTCGTTAGCTGGAGCGTTTTTAGGCAGCTTACCTAGGCGTCCGGCTTCTAAAATAGGTAGCCCTGCTTCGGTAGGTACGTATATAACAGCGTTCTGATTTTTCTCTAAATTATCAATCCACAAATAGCGTAGGTACTCTTCGTTATTTTTCAAAGAGTTGCCAATAATTTCATTGGCTTTTGCGACACCTTGTGCTCTAATTACTTCAGCATCGGCAAGGCTTTTGGCAGCTTCTTTTTTAGCTTCTGCTTCTTGTACAGCAATTTTTCTGTTTTGCTCGGCTCGCTTTAATTCTGCCTCGCCTTCTAAACTTTGTTGCCATACACGATATACCGGATAGCCAAACATCCAAATAAGAATGATAACGATTAACGTACCGCCAATTTTTAGTAAGGCAGATACTACTTCTTTCGATTGATTGTAATTTCTATTCATAACAAAACAGTTGTTGATGTTCTAAATATATCAACAACATGGTTACAATAAATGCCGAAATAAGTAACTATTTACGCTGCTTGTTACTTTGAAAATATTGAAAGAAAAAAAGTAGTTGTTGTGCTACAGCCTTATCCCAATAATCCCAATTATGCTTGCCTGGTTGCACTGTGTAGGCATGTGCAATCTTACGTTGCGTTAACACTTGGTGTACCGCTTCGTTATGTTGAAAAAAGAAATCGTTACTGCCACAATCAAAAATGATGGCCTGTGTAGTATCAAAAGTGTAGGTAGCTGCTCTTTGCAAAAAACTATACTGATAGTACAAGCCTTGTTGCGAAGTATCGGTACCTAATCGTTTTTTTATATCAAAGCTGTTTATGAATGGTATCAGGTTTAAGCCACCACTCATACTGCCATAAGCACCAAACAGTTGTGGATGCTTTGAGCCAATGTAAAAAGCACCATGGCCACCCATGCTCAAACCTGTAATGGCTCTTGCTTGTTTTTCATTTACCGTAAGGTAGTGCTTGTCTATATAGTTAACAACATCTTTCACAATGTAATCTTCGTATCGGCTATTGCTATCGATAGGGCTGTTCAAATACCAACTGCTGTAATTGCCATCAGGACAAACGATAAGCATTTGAAATACATCGGCCCAGTGTTGTAGCTGTTGTACCTTATCAAACCAATTTCGATAATTGCCACTATAGCCATGCAATAAGTATACCGTAGGTACAGGTGCATTGGTAGTGGTAGGAATAATTACAAGGGCTTTATGTTGTACTGACATATTGCTTGCGGCAATTGTAATGGTATCTACCCTTGCGGTAAATGCTGCGTTGGCATACAAGCAAGCAAGTGTTAACAGTAGTACTTTTATATGTGCATTTATTTTATGCAAAGTGATATAAAATAATAGGTATAAGTGCAACAATAGTAAGTGCAATAGCCCACCACCACCAGCGATCGGTAGTAGTAACTTCATCTTGTAAGATGGCTTTCATGGCAGTATTTGAAAGCTTTTTATCGCCAACGGTAATCGCATGTGTTGCATCTTCTCGTATGATGCGTTCAATAGCTATGGTAGGATAGAGCTGCTCAACATCGATATCACTTTGAAACGTGTAGGTGTTAGCAAACTCCCTATTCAATGTACCAAGTCCGGGTAAGTGTACTTGTTTGTGTTGCTGCAAGTTGCTTTTGAGTTGATAGCAATACTCGTTATGTTTATTGATTGCGGTTGCCTGATCTAATTGTAACTGATTGCAAACAAAATCGTAGAAATGATTATCTGGCATGGCATGCTCCATGCTAAAGCGTACCACAGGAAATGGCGGCTGCAATTGCTTATTGGCAAAATTAACCCGAGCAGGTACGTGCTCTATGGCAAAGCTGCCGATGCCCGGCAGGCTCAGCTTTTGATGTGCAAATAAATAAGCGATTAATGTGGCTTGCATACTGCAAAATAACAACTAAACACACAAGTAGTGTACAAATGAAAAAGCGTCGATACAAAGTCGACGCTTCTATAACCTTACGGTAAATGTAGCTGCTACTTGCTAAACCTAATAATAACGCCCCCTAACACATTGAATCCAAGTACTTCGTACTGATTCCAACGTTGATAACGTTGGTTAAGTATGTTATTGAACTGTGCCCATATTTGTATTTTATCACTCACTGCAAATTCGCAGCCTGCATTTAAATCGGCAGCGGCATTCATTTTTATATCGCTGCGTTGTTTGTTGCGAAATTGTGCACCATCCCAAAAGAAAACATCGGCCTTTACCAAAACGTCTTTAAATAATTGCCAGCGAATACTGCCATTAAGTTGCATGGGTAATAATCCATAGGCGGCGGTGTACTGTGTTTGCTTTTGAAAATCGTTGAGGGTAATACCACCTAAAATTTGTAACTTCTCCTGAATGCTGTAACCAATTTCTCCACGTATACTAAGCACTTGTAAAGAAGCTTCGTGTATTACGTTAAAGCTTTTACCCGTAAGGGTGTCGTTCACAAATAATGCTTGGTTGGTACGTTGCTGAAAACTCAACCGACCATTGAACGTAAAGTGACTGCCAATGCTGCCTTTTATGCCTGCAAACACATCGCTAAAGCGGGTATTAGTGAAGCTAGTTGGTGCTGCAATAAAAGGGTTCACTTGTGCTAAATACGCATAATTGTTTTTTTGAAAATATCCTTGCCAGCCTGCAAGTAATACAAATTTCTCGTTCTTTAATTTGGCTTCTGCTGTAATGTTTGGAAGCCAAACAAATACATTGTTATTCCATGTAGGGTGAAAGCCTGCTGTGACTTTTAACTGTGGCGTATTGTATTGTACCGCTGGCGAAATGCTAACAATATTGTTGCTAATTCCGCTGATAGAATCTGTTTTGTAATTACTCAAATTAGCATCGATACCAAGTTGCAATGCGAAAATTTCACCGATGGTTTTTCTAAGCGGTGCTTGTATGCGAATGTTGGTCTCGCCGTTGCTTCTGCCATCTGTAAAGCGATGTATTTGTAATTGCGGAGCATAGTTGATACCGTACTTGTTAGTTGCTTTATTGCGAAAACCTAGCTCTATTTGCAAATTGCTAAAACGCTGACGTAAGCTGTCGTCGGTAAAGCGTTTAATCGTATCGGGCTGAAAACCATATTGGTATTGCGTAAAGTTGGTGAATGCAAGCTTACCATTCCATTCGTTACGTGGCGTATGTAAAATGCTGACTAAACTAATACCACTTTTTGAAGTGTTTTGAAAAGCAAGGTTGCCTTTACTGCTTGTATGAAAAGCATGCAGGTTGGTCATGTTATGCTTTCCATCGCCTAACGATAAGTCTATAGATGCAAATGGAGTTGCAAAGTTGCCGTAACCAAGTTTTACAAAATGATGGTTAGTCCAACGAAAACTAGTATCAACAAACAGTGCTAAGGGTTGCAGCGGTGTTGGTTCGTATGCAAAAAATAAATTTTGCGATGGAACCTGATATTGTAATGATGGACGAGTAGAATCTTGCGGTAATGCTGCTGCTGAAAAGTTGATTTTGTTCGATCGTAGCAACGATGGTTTAAAAGCAGATGTAACCACTACAGTTTTACTTGGTAATGTATCGTTGTTATTTGTTCTGCTATTTGTTTGAGCTGCAAGTGGTGTTGCAGCAAACAATAGTAATACTGAAAAATATATGTTCGATGTCATAGAGGCTTCAATTAAGGTGTTACTTTACTATTCTTTTCTTTCTCAGCTAATACTACATCTAGCTTTGCTTTAGCTTCAGTTTGCAGGCTACTAATGGTTGCGTTGTCGACTACACTTTTTAAGGTAGCTTCTGCATTGAAGAAATCTTTTTGTTGTAAGTATACCTCTCCAAGTAAGATGTACGATTTTGTAATCCAGAATTCATAACTACCGGCTTTATTAACCACATCAAAAGCAGCTTTCTCAGCATCGGCAAGTTTGCCTTGTGCTAATAGTATTTCCGCTAATCTGAAGCGAGCTTCTGCACTGTATTCGCTTTTGCCTAATGCAATTACTTGTTTGTAAGCATTGGTAGCTTCTAGTAATTGATTGTTGTTTTGATAGGTTTTTGCAATAACAATATTGGCCATCATTTTATCGTCTGTTGCAATATTTTTTTGTTGTAATAACTCTTGTGCATTGGTGAGTGCATCGCTATATTTTGCTTGCTTGTATTGGCAGCGTAGCAAGCCTCGCATGGCTTCTAATTTGTTTTCATTAGTACTTGCATACTGTTTGAGTTGTACAAAATAGCTTTCTGCTGTTACGATATCTTTTAATTCAAAATAGTTGATGCGTGCAGCTTGTAGCAATGCTTGTTCTGCATATTTATTAGGAGCTTTTTCAGCAACTTTTTGATAGTAAGTAATCGCCGCCGGATATTGCTTTTGCTGCTGTAATATAAATGCAGCTTGATAATTCGCTTGTAGGGCATAGTTGCCTGTAGGAAACTGTTTTAAGTATTGCTCAATAGCAGGTAGTGCTTTATCGAACTGCTTATTGTTGTAGTAGTTATTTACCGCAAGGTAACTTAATGAATCTGCCTCATTGATAGCAACTGCTTTGCCAAAGCGTTGTGCAAAGGCTGCATATTCTCCGGCTTTTTGTTCTTGAATAAAAATGTTCTTAACGTAGTCTAAAGCTGCATCGGCTTCATTACTATTGGGATATTTTGCTAATACATTTTCAAATGTTGATAGTGCTTCTTGGTTACGATCTAAGTTGAACTGACAAATGCCAAGTTTGAACATGGCTTCAGGTAACAGACTTTTATTTTTAGCATTCGTTTGTAAGTATTGCAATGTTGGAATAGCCTTGTCGTATTGTTCTGCATACATGTATGTATTTGCAATTTCAATATTTGCAAGGTCTATATAATTACTTTGTGCGAACTGTCTGCTTAAGCGTTGTAATAATGTAATTTTTTCATTGGTTCTACTACTTGCACCTGCAATAATGGCTTTTTGATAAAGTGCGTAATCGGCGTGTGTTGCACCTGCATTGTAAACTTGCTCATACATTGCCAGTGCTTTATTGTATTGTTTTTGAATGAAATAACAGTCGGCCAAACGAACGTAAGCATCTTGTTGTACATTGCTTTGTGTAGTTGAAAATGTAGTACTACTAATTTCAGTGAATGCTTGCTGTGCTGCTTTATAATTTTCTTTGATTAATTGTGCATGGCCTAAAATATAGGCTGCATTAATGGTATTGGCTTCACCTAAGTTATTGTTGCCCTTACGGTAAATGTTAATGAAATAGATAGCACTATCGATGTTGTTGTTGCGAAAGCTTAACTCTGCCTTCCAAAAAGCAACGAATGGTTTATAGTAATCTGTATACGGTAATTGTTGTAGTTGATTTAATAGCGCCTCAGCAGCTGAAAGCTGTTGGTCGTTGATATACTCAACAGTTCTTCCATATAAAATTCTTGGTAGTATTTTCTGAACAGTAACGCTGTTTTTATCTAAGCTATTAATCAGTGCCAACGCATCGGCATATTGATTGGTGTTCGCAAGTAGTTGTACCAATAATTCTTTAGCTTCTTTGTTATAGCTGCTTTTAGGATATTGTGTTATAAAACTTTTGAACTCATTAATGGCAATATCTTGATAGCCAAGTTCGTAACTTAATTTGGCGTAATTGAACTGTGATACTTCTTTTTGAATAGCAACGCTACTATTCTGAGCACAGAATAAAAATGCGTTTCTGGCATTGACTTTATTATCGGTTTTGAGGTAGGCATCTGCAAGTAGATACATGCTGTTTTGTGCAAGTGAATCATCTTTTCCACCAAGCTCTTTAAAGCCAACAATGGCTTTGGTGTACTGCTGACTATTGTAATAGCAATAAGCTAGCTCGTACAAATCTTCTCTACGAACCTTAGGTGTTTTGGCAATATAAGTTTCTAGATAAGGGAGTGCTTTGCTGAACTCTTTTTGTTCAAAATATCCATGACCTACAAGCTGTCGTAATTGTAAATCGTAATACTGCCCGCCTTTTGCTAATTGCTTTTCAGCATAAAGTAAAGCCTTGTTCTTGTTGCCTTGTGTGTAATCTATTTGAGCAATGTAATATGGTACAATGGTTTGGTAGCTTGGTTGCTCGTCTATCAATTCAAAGCATTTGATCGCATCTTTGTATTGTTTTTCACCGAAGCAAATGAAACCATAATAATAACTCGCATCTATGTAGTTGGGATCTGTGGTAATTTGTCGGATAGCATTAAAAAGTGGCTTAGCCTCGCTGAATTTTTTTTCAACAAAAAGGCCGTATGCTTTATGAAATTTTAGTGTAGCAACTTGTTCGTTGGTAAGATTGTCAACTTTAGCTTTTTCGTAGTATTCATTTGCTTTTTGATATTGTTTCTGTTTGAAATAATATTCAGCCAAATGATAACTCATAAGTTGCACTTTATGAGCATTATGTTCTAAAGCAATAAATGCATTGGCGGCTTCTGCAGCGGTAGCATCCATAAGTTGCAACCCGCATAAAATACTGTAGTATTTACTTTCTAGGGCAATGGAAACAGGAATTTGGCTCTGTGTTGTTCCGTGCAATTGTAATTGCTTAAATAGCGGGTATGCCAAACTGTAAGCCTCTTTCGTGTATAATTCTTTTGCTTTTTTAAAAGTAGCATCGGCATCTTCATGCCATTGCGTATGTTGACTTAATACGGCATTAGTGATGCTTAGTAAGCAAATACTAATACCTATGGAATACATCAATTTCATAGTTCGTTAACGAAATGTTGTGGCAAATATTTGTTGGTGCTTCTTAACAAAATCCCAAAACTTGTTAAAGGTAACCTCCCTTTACCGTAAGGTTAATGTTTCTGTTAATTGTGGAAAAACAAGCCGCCGCCGAATTGATTTAACACAAATGTGTATAGTTGTAATTGGTGTGGTTTCAAGTATTATTTTTGAAAGCAAACCACCGCGATGAAAAAGTTATTAAGTATTCGTTACAGCGAATGGGCTTTCAATGTAGCCCTGCTATCGCTACGTTTGGTTTTTGGTATTGTAATGATGGTAGATCATGGCATACCTAAGATGATGAAATTCGCCGAGCTTCAAAGTAAGTTCTACGACTTTTTAGGGTTAGGAGGCAAGTGGAGCTTGATGTTGGTTATTTTCTCTGAAGTGTTTTGTAGTTTATTTGTTGCGCTCGGGTTATTTACACGTTTTGCATTGATTCCGTTGATAATTACCATGTTGGTAGCTTATTTCGTGGTGCATGCAAGCGATGCCTTACCCGATAAAGAACCATCTTTATTATACCTGACTGTTTATTTCGCCATTTTATTGGTAGGCCCTGGTAAGATTAGTGTAGATGGAATGATCAAATAGTTTAAAATTTCAGTGCTTTGTTTACAAGTAGTTTTCAACATCGGGTACGTTATGCCGATACCGATCAAATGGGGGTGGTGTATCATGGTAACTATGCCACTTACTTCGAAATTGGAAGGGTAGAGGCTATTCGGGCTTTGGGGTATAGCTACAAGCAAATGGAAGCCGATGGTATCATGATGCCGATTGTTGGCTTAAATATTCAATTCTTACGACCATTGGTATATGATGAATTATTTACCATTGTAACAAAGTTGCCGGCGTTACCAACCGATCATGAAGTAGTGTTTGAGCAAGAAATTATCAATGAGTTGCACAAAGTGGTTACCAAGGCAACAGTAACACTGTATTTCTTAGATGCTACTACACGAAAAAAGGTGACCATGCCTGAAACATTGCAGCAACATTTGCTACCATTTTACACTGCTATTTAAGCACGTTCAGTAACTGATACATTTTTTCTACTAAGCTTTTGGGGCTGCCATTGTAGTTGTTGATGATGATTGCAAATGCATAGGTATTGCCTTGCTTATTGGTATGAATACCTGCAAAAGCTTTGCTGCCGCCAATGGTGCCACTCTTCATTTTCATGCCGTTGTAAAGTGGTAATGCATTGTAGAAATCGCTGTACCAACTTTGTTGGGTTGCATAAGCCAATACCTGTGCTAATGCTTTGCTGCTTACCCTGTTTTGTGGACTTAACCCACTACCATCTTGTATTTTAAGTTCGTTGACATCTATCTGTTGTTGCTTCCAAAATGATTTGATGAATGCTGTGCCGGCATCGGTTCGGAATTGCTTGTTGTATTGTTGACCTAAATACTTGGTGAAAGCTTCTCCATATAAATTGATGCTTTTCTGCATGAACCAATAGCTTAATGCAGCAAGTGTTGGGCTGGAAAGTGTATCTAATAAACGGGCATTGGCAGGTAGCTGGTCGCTAGTAGCGTAAGCATTTGCCGTAAGGCGATACTTGCTTTGCTGCCATTGCTGTAAAAAGGTTAAAGCAGGTTGTGGTAAGCTGCCACTTACGGTAAAATTTAGCTCACCCAACGGGGCTGTACCTTCAATAAAGCCGCTATTGGCTTTGGGTGCCCAATAGGTGCTCGTATTATCGCCGCTGCCAGCGGGGCCTGTTGTTAATTTGTTGTAAAGCGTACCTATAATGTTGGGTTCCGTAGCTTGTATGCGAACACTATCGCCAACTTTATTACCGGGTTGTAGTATGATATCGTATTGGTTTTCTCGCCAATTGAAAGTGTAACTGCCTGCGCCGTAGTAATTACCTATGTCGTACCAAATCCAACCATCGGGGATAGGCTGATAGTCGTACGTTTGTTGCACTACATATACATTGCCTTTAATGCTATGAATACCTTTAGCACGTAGCTTTTGTTGCACTCTTGCAAAAATGCTATCTGTTAGGGTGTGCTTCCAGCGCCAGCTGCCCAACGATGGATCGCCATTACCTACAATATAGATATTGCCCACAAATGTGTTTTGTTGTAGTTGCCCTTGCGTGTAAATGCTGGTAGTGAATGTAAAGTTGCTACCAAGGTTGGCCAAAGCGGTTGCGGTAGTTACTACTTTCAAACTGCTTGCAGGTGCTAAGCCTAGTTTGGGTTGGTGCCCAAACACTTGTTGTGTTGTGCCCACATCAATAACACAAAAGCTAAGCGAACCGTTAGATAGCTGTGCATCGTTCAGTAATTTTTGTGTGGCTAGCTGTAACTGTTGTTGTAATTGAGCCGCACTCATTAAATTGATAAATACACCTATTGCTAGCAACCAATAACGAACCATATCTACCTACTTTTGTAATGATTAGCAATAGTACAGGCTATTCATCAAATACGCAGCAATATGTCGGCTTTAACAACGGCAACCATTATTACCATTGGCGATGAGTTATTGATAGGTCAAGTAATCGATACTAACAGTGCATACATTGCACAGCAACTGAACAAGCATGGCTTTGCAGTAAAGCAGCGTATAGCTGTTGGTGATACTTGGAACGATATATGGCAAGCCTTAGAAGCTGCCGAAAAGCAATCGCAAATTGTAATTATAACTGGTGGGTTAGGTCCTACTGCCGACGATATAACGAAGCCTTTACTGTGTCAGTATTTTGGTGGCACCATGGTAATGCACGAACCTACATTGGCACATGTGACGCATATTTTTGAGCATATCTTGAAACGCCCCATGATAGAGCGTAACCGCCAACAAGCGATGGTGCCCGATGTTTGTACTGTGTTGCACAACCAGCGAGGAACCGCACCTGGTATGCAGTTTGAGAAAAACGGTGTGTACTTTTTTGCGCTGCCCGGCGTGCCGCATGAAATGAAGGGATTGATAGATACTAAAGTGTTGCCTGCTATTATTGAGGCTTTTCCACAGCAAGTTATTGTACATAAAACCTTGCTAACAGCGGGTATTGGCGAAAGCTTTTTAGCAGAACTGATTGCCGATTTTGAACTTCAGTTGCCATCGTTTATTAAGCTTGCATACTTGCCAAATTATGGCATGGTTCGCTTGCGCCTTACGGCAAATGGTGATGATGAAGCTACTATTAACGAGGCAGTTCAAGCTGAATTTGCCAAGCTAGAGCAGCTTGTAGCTCCCTACCTTGTAGTAAGCGACGATCTATCGTTGCAGGCAGTAGTGGGTAACCTATTGCTCAAGAAAGGTAAAACAATGGCTACAGCCGAAAGTTGTACAGGCGGGTATATTGCACATTTAATTACGGCACAATCGGGTGCATCTCGTTACTACAAAGGTTCTGTAGTAAGCTATGATAATCAGGTGAAGCAAGAGGTACTCAGTGTTAGGTCTGATACGCTAGCACTGCACGGCGCTGTAAGTGAGCCAGTGGTTGAAGAAATGGTAACAGGTGTACTTCATTTATTGAATGTAGATTATGCTGTTGCAGTATCTGGCATCATGGGCCCCGATGGTGGCTCGCCTGAAAAGCCAGTAGGTACGGTTTGGGTGGCTGTAGCAAGTAAAAAACAAACCCTTACACAGAAGTTTCACTTCCGATTTGATCGTCAGCGTAATATCGATTTAACTGCTGTGAATGCTTTAAATATGTTGCGTAAGCTGATTATTGAGGGATAGCCATACCTTACGGTAAATGTAGTTCCAGTGTATTATTACAACTGTGTTTAAAACGGAGTACTATCTACTTCAATATTGTATACATCGGTACTGTTGCGTTGAATATTAGCAACAAAAAATTTGCCTTCTTCTTCAATACGTTCATCGAGGCTGAAGGTTTTGCATTGTTTGCTCAAGCCTTCGAAAATGAGTGTGAAGCCTAGCCCTTTACCTTGTACTAAGGTCCATTCAGGTGCAATGCTTATGTTGTAAGCTTGTAGTAATTTTCTTTCTTCTTTGGTATCTTCTATTAAAACTGTTGATGGCCAAATACGCACTACATCGAGTGGCGAGTAGGCACTATACACACAGTGTACAATGGTTACATTACTTTCTTGAAGGTTTAATCGCTGCTTTAGTTGTGCTTCAATTTTAACTTCCGGATATGTAACAATGGTGGTCATAGTGTACAAAGGTAGCAGCTACTTTTGGTTGATGCTAGTGTATCATGCAACGATTTATACACATGTAGTTGCGGCAAGCATTTACCGTAAGGTATATAAAACAATAACAGTCCCGAAGGACTGTTACTTATAATTGGGTTGCAATTTCATCCATTTGAATGGCCATGTGGCTTTCGTCGTACACGCAGTTTCTGTTTTTAATAACAATTACTTGCGGACTTTCATGAAACACCTGCAAATCTTCTGCAATAGCGTTGCTTACATCGCGGTGTTTAATTAAGTCTAGCAAGTGGAAAGTAGCATTGCTAGGCTGTTCGCTGCGTTCTAACCTGCTAAGTGCCATGCTACTAATACTGCAACGTGTACTATGCTTAAACACCACTTGCGTAGTAGTTTCGCTTGCTGCTAGTACAGCTTGCCATTCTGTAAGGCTAGTAAGGGCTTGCCACTGCATTGCTGCCAATAATTTATGCTCTGAAGTATCTTTTATTGGTAGTAGGGCAGCCTACACCTGGGCGATTGCTGGCACAAGATGTGGCGAACATGGCTACGAAAGCAAGTAATACAACAGCTACAAAGGCTTTTTTCATACAAATAATGTGTTGGTAAGATTAGGTTTTATCTGTTTCTTGCACTCGAAGATAGCTTTTTGCTTGTAATTGCTGCCTTAACACAACCATATTTCACACAAAATGAACTTACAACTTCATAAACCACTCGCATTTTTTGATTTAGAAACCACTGGTATTAGCATTGGCCGTGATCGTATTGTTGAAATTGCCATTGTTAAACTTACGCCAACGGGTGAGCGACTAACCAAAAGAAAACTGATTAATCCTGAAATGCCGATACCTGTTGAAGCATCGGCTGTACATGGCATTACGAACGATATGGTTGCCAATGCCTCTACTTTTAAACAAGTGGCCAACGAAATAAAGCAGTTCATTGATGGCTGCGATATGGCTGGTTATAACTGTAACCGCTTTGATGTTCCGATGCTTATTGAAGAATTTGGTAGGGTTGGCATTGACTGGAATCCGCAGCAAGCGAAAACCATTGATGTGCAACGTATTTTTCACATCATGGAGCCGCGAACGCTTTCGGCAGCCTATAAATTTTACTGCAACAAAACCTTAGATAATGCACACAGTGCCGAAGCCGATACGGTAGCAACATTAGAAGTGCTTGAAGCACAGGTAGAGCGTTATCCTGAAATTGGGAATACCATTGATAGTATCTGGAAAATTGCTGGCGAGCCCGATTTGGTAGATTATGCCCGCAGGTTTGTAATGTTAAATGGGATAGAAGTATTTAATTTCGGTAAGCATAAAGGTCGTTCGGTAGCAGATGTGCTCAAGCAAGAACCAAGCTATTACGATTGGATGATGGCGGGCGACTTTCCCTATAACACCAAGCAAAAGCTAACCGAAATTTTAAAGCGTACTTACCTCAAGAAAGGTTAATTATTTACCGTAAGGTAGGGATAGCCCTTACGGGCAAATGCAAAACGGCTATTTTTACAGCGTTACAAACTATTAAGCAGCGCAACCCCATTGGAAAAGTTAGTTATTATACCAACGTACAACGAGAAAGATAATATCGCCGCTATTATTGAGGCAATTTTTTCGTTGCAACAAGGCTATCATATTTTGGTGATTGATGATGGTAGTCCTGACGGTACTGCTAGTATCGTTAAAAGTAAGATGTTGCCATATGCCGATTGCCTTTTCTTAGAAGAACGCAGCGGTAAGCTTGGCTTGGGTACGGCGTATATTCATGGATTCAAATGGGCATTGCGTAGAGGGTATGCGTTTATTTTTGAAATGGATGCCGATTTTAGTCATAACCCCAAAGATTTAGAACGCTTATACGATGCTTGTAAGTTTGGCGTTGCCGATGTTGCTATTGGAAGTAGGTATGTACCTGGCGGTAAAATAGAAAACTGGCCTTTAGATCGCCACTTATACAGCAGAGGTGGTGCGTTGTATACTAAACTTATTACTTGGATGCCGGTGAACGACCCAACCGCTGGCTTTATTTGCTACAGTGCAAAAGTGTTGCAGGCAATTAATTTCAACGCTATTCGGTTTGTAGGGTACGCCTTTCAGATTGAAATGAAATTCGCAGCGTGGAAGTTGGGCTTCAATATTGCAGAAGTGCCCGTAGTATTTGTAGATAGAAAGGTTGGCGTTAGTAAAATGAATAAAGGTATCATTAAAGAAGGCGTATTGGGCGTACTAAAAATTCAGTGGCAAAGCTTATTTAAAAACTATCGTCGTGAGGTAGCACAAGCCGATACGGTTACTGGCTAATGGGGCTATCGGGTGCTATGAATTTTAAGTTGCGTTGTATGCTGCTGAACTTGGCACGTTTCATGGCCGATTTATCAAAAATTACATTGAAGGTTTCTTCTGTTAGCATTTGCCAATCGTTCCAACTGTAGTTGAGAATGGCTGGTATTGGCTCAAAGCTAGGTTCTTGGTGGGGCTTGCTAAAGCGGTTCCATGGGCATACATCTTGACAAACATCGCAGCCAAACATCCAATTTTTGAACTGTTCTTTTTGCTGATGCGGAATGAGTGCATCTTTTAATTCAATGGTATAATAGCTGATACAGCGGCTACCATCTACCACTTTGTTGGGCAAGATAGCCTGCGTGGGACAAGCATCGATACAGCGGGTGCAAGTACCGCAGTAATCTTTTACCGTAAGGTTATCGTAGTCGAAAGCTACATCTACAATAAGTGTGGCAATGAAAAAAAAGCTACCTGCTTGTTTATGGATAAGGTTGCCATTTTTGCCAATCCAACCCAGTCCGCTAATCTGTGCCCAGCTTCGTTCTAGTACGGGAGCACTATCTACAAAACCGCGGCCATTGATATCGCCAATAGTGGTGCGAAGTGTAGCAAGCAGTTGTTTAACTTTTTTTCTGATAACACGATGATAATCTTCGCCATATGCATATTTCGCAATTTGCGGTGCATCATCGGATTGCTTTTTTGCAGGGTAGTAATTATATAATAACGTAATCACTGATTTAGCGCCAGGTACCAGTAAAGTTGGATTGATTCTGAGGTCGAAATGATTTTCCATATAGTGCATAGTGCCGTGTAAGCCTTGCTGTAGCCATTTTTCGAGTCGGCGGGCATCGTCGCTCAGTTCTTTTGCTTGTGCAATGCCACAATACTCGAAGCCTAACGAACGTGCATTTGCTTTAACGATATGTGCAGGGAAAATCTTCAATATTTGAAATTTGGATATGTTGTTTTTTTGAATACTTTCGGCGTGTTTAAAATACAAGTAACTTTTATGAGAAGCTCCTTAGCACTGCTAACCTTGTTGTTATTTGCTTACGCAAATGTAATTGCTCAAGATAAATTGGATATTAAATGGGGAAAGGTTGCCCCAGCCGATTTTGACTTGAGTGCTAAAAAAATTGATACTAGTAATTACGCTGTTATTATGGCCGCCGTTGGCGAACTCGAATTTGAGGGCAATAAGAATGGTGGATTTTCTACAAAACTGCAAGTACGTAAGCGAATTAAAATTCTAAATAAAAAAGCTGAAGATTTAGCTACCATGGTATTATACACCGTAACCTCACAAAACGGAGAGGTGCAAGTGAGTGATATTAAAGGTGCTACGTACAACCTTACTGGCGATAATGTAGAAATAAGTGAACTTAGAAAAGATGCCATATTTACTGAAAAGGTAGATAAGGAAAGAGGTCGTAAAAAATTCACGCTGCCGAATGTTAAAGAAGGTTCTATTATTGAATATACGTATGTGTTGCGTAGCGATTTTATCTTCAATCTGCGTCCTTGGTTTTTCCAAGATGCTTATCCTGTTTTATGGAGCGAGTACAGCGTTACTATTCCAGACATGTATAATTACGTAACACTTACCAAGGGTTACCATCCTTTTCATACGAAAGATCAAAAACGAGGTTTTCAGAGTTATACAGTAATGGTAGAAGGCGATAATCAACGTGCTGAGCGGGTTTCTGTTAATGCTAATACCACGCAGGCTCGTTGGGTAATGAAAGATGTACCGGCACTTAAGCAAGAGCGTTTTACTTCTACATTGGCCAACCATATTTCATCAATTGAATTTCAGTTGTCTAGCATTCGTTACGAAGGCAGGCCAGAGCGAAGTGTAATGGATACCTGGGATCAACTCGTGAAATCGTTCAACGAACGTGAAGATTTTGGATTGTATCTCAGCAGAAACAACGGCTTTTTAGATGATGAACTTGCGAAAATTCGCTTCAAGAATGTTCAAGATACCATGCAACGTGTGAAAGATATTTTTACCTACGTTCGTAATAACTACACCTGCACCGATCATGATGCAGTGTATATGGATAAAAACTTACGAGAAGTAATTAAAACCAAGAGCGGTAATGTTGCCGAGATTAATTTGTTGTTAGTTGCCTTGATACGACATATTAAGTTAGATGCGTATCCGCTAATTTTAAGTACAAGAGATAACGGCGTTACCAATGAGTTGTATCCACTCATTCAAAAATATAATTATGTTATTTGTGCGTGGCAGCTTAACAACGAGTATCATTTTTTTGATGCATCGCGGAGCGTATTGGGTTTTGATCGATTAACTTCAGATGTATACAATGGTCATGCTCGTTTGATTACTGAAAATCAGGCACTTGCGGTAACATTAGATCCCGATGCATTACAAGAAACAGAGAAAACCGTAGTGTTCATTTCTCCTAATGATAAAGGCAAGTTAGAAGGGGTTTTGTCAGATGAGCTCGGTTATTTTCAGAGCTACGATTTGCGCTATGCTGCCAAAAAAATGGGCATTAATGAGCTGAATAAAAGCATTAAGAAAATGATGGGTACCGATGTTGTGGTTGATACTGTTTTTATTGATTCCCTTGATAATTTCGACGTAGAGGCTAAGCTGAATGTTCAGTTTAAACTGAACAATGCCGATGAAGATATTATGTATATCAGTCCATTTTTTGGCGGTAGTAGAGTTACTGAAAACCCGTTTGTGAAAGCAGAACGTTTTTATCCGGTAGAAATGCCTTACGGTAAAAATGAAACCTATTTGCTAAACCTAGAACTGCCAGCAGGTTATGTGGTAGATGAAGTGCCGAAGAGCACTCGAATCAAACTGAATGAGGACGATGGTATGTTTGAATATTTAGTACAAGTATCTGGTAATCACATACAATTACGCAGCCGCTTGGTTTTGAACAAAGCAACTTTCGCTGCAGACGATTACACTACGTTGAGAGATTTCTATGCACTTATTGTTAAAAAGCATGCTGAGCAAATTGTTATTAAAAAGAAAAGCTAACTATGAAACGAATTGGGTTAACCATACTATTGGCAAGTACAGTATTTTTTGCACAAGCACAAGCATATTCCATGCTGTTACTCAAAGCCGATATGCTTAAAAATGCCAACGCTGTAAAGCGGTACGAAAAACTAACGGTTGAAATATTAGGTACGGATAAGTTTATAGAGAAGCATACCTATGCCATAACCATATTGAACGAAGCCGCCGATCGGTACAGTGGGGTTCAGATTGGTTACGATAAATCAACATCGGCACCAACAATTAATGCTACCATGTACGATCAGTTTGGTAACAAAATAAAAGAGTTGAAACGCTCAGAGATTAAAGACGAATCTGCTTACGATGGTTTTAGCATTGCTGGTGATGATCGGGTGCGTTCATTTCAGTTTTATAACAAAAGCTACCCATATACTGTAGTGTTTGAAATTGAACAAAAGCATAATCAAACACTTTTCTTACCTTATTGGATGCCGCAGTTAAGTAATACCATGAGCGTGCAAGAAAGTGAGTTTGAGTTGGTAGTGAAAGATGGTGCTGATGTTGGTATACATACAACCAACTACAACGGAACTGCCAATGAAACGGTAGATGGTAGCACCAAAACATACAAGTGGCAGTTGAAAAATCTCCCTGCAATGGCGTACGAGTGGGCTAGTCCCAAGTTTAACAAGCTAACGCCCATGGTACAACTGTCAAGTAAAACATTTGAGTTGTATGGTGCCAAGGGCAATCTAGTTTCATGGAAATCGTTAGGCGCATTTCAAAATGAATTAAATAAGGGTAGAGATGAACTGCCCCCTGCTATCAAAACCAAAGTGCAAGAACTTACGCAAGGCATCACCGATCCGTATCAAAAAATACAACGCTTGTACGAGTTTATGCAAAAAAATACCCGTTACATCAGCATTCAGTTAGGTATTGGCGGATGGCAACCTTTTCCAGCAAGCTATGTAGCCGAAAAAGGCTATGGCGATTGTAAGGCACTCACCAATTACATGTATAGTTTACTGAAAGAAGCTGGTATCAAAAGTTGTTATACAACTATTCGTGCAGGTAGGTACGAAACACATTTTACGCCCGAATTTCCCAAGCCACAGTTCAACCATGTTATTTTAGCGGTGCCCTTACCTGCACAACAAGATACCGTTTGGTTAGAATGTACGAGTCAGAGCTTGCCCGCAGGTTTCTTAGGCGATTTTACACAAAACAGATATTGCTTACTAATTAACGAAGAAGGTGGGCACCTTGTACGTACACCATCTTACGACCACCGCTACACGGCCGATAAAAGAAAAGTAGTAGCCACTATTACACCAGAAGGCGATTTAAAGGCCAATATTTACACACGTTATTTCGGGCTTACTTACGACGAAAAGCACACGAATGTGGCGAATACTAGTAGAGAAAAAATAGTAGAATCGTTGAAAGAGGCACTCGATTTGCCGCAGTACGATGTGGTTAATTTCAATTACACCGATCATAAATCGAAGCAGCCATTTATTGAAGAAGCTATTGACCTTACGGCAAATGGATACGCTTCTGTAACCAGTAAGCGATTGTTCTTTACACCGAACTTAATGAATCGTTCTGGCATGCGTTTAGACACGGTTGCAGCTCGAAAACTACCAGTAGAAATTGAGTTTGGTTATACCGATACGGATACTATTGAATATCATTTACCGCAAGGTTATACCCTAGAGGCAAGTACAAAAGATGTATCTGTACAAACAGCTGCTATTTCGTATAGTGCTAAGTATGTTATTGCCGATAATAAAGTAACCTACATACGTGCCATGCAATTGCGTAATGGGTCATATGCACCCAGTGAGTACAATCAAATAGTACAAGCGTATCAACAAATTTATAAAGCCGATAGAGGAAGATTAGTGTTTGTAAAAAAGGAAGGGTAACCCCTTCCTTTTTTTATTGTTACAACAAAATGCCTTGTAAGAACAAGAATGCAAGACTAAAATAAATGATAAGGCCGGTTACATCTACCAATGTGGCTACAAATGGAGCCGATGACACCGCTGGGTCGGCACCTAGGCGTTTTAGTAAAATGGGTAGCATACTGCCGCTTAGCGTACCCCAAAGTACAACGCCAACCAAAGAGCAACCAACAGTTGCACCTATGCGTGCCCAATGATCGCCGTATACTTCTGGTGTTATATGATGCCATGCCCAAATACGGATAAAGCCAATAATACCAAGCACTGCACCTAATAATATACCACTGATAATTTCTCTACGCAATACACGCCACCAGTCGCCAACAGTGATTTCGCCAATGGCCATTGCCTGAATAATGAGTGTGCTTGCCTGGCTGCCACTGTTACCACCACTACTAATAATTAAGGGCACAAACAGGGCTAATACAACGGCTTTCGCTATTTCATCTTCAAAGTAGCCCATGGCAGTGGCGGTAAGCATTTCGCCAAGTAGTAAAATAATAAGCCAACCAACTCGCTTTCTAAATAGCTTGAGAATAGGCATATCGAGGTATGGTTCGTCTAGAGCCTCGGTACCACCCATTTTCTGCATGTCTTCACTAAACTCTTCATTGGCAACCCATAAAATATCATCAATGGTTACAATACCTAAGAGTACATTATTACTATCGGTTACGGGCAGTGCCACCCGATTATTCATTTTAAAAACCTGATTCGCTTTTTCTTGGTCGTCTTGTACGTTTAAGGCTACCACACGCCCATCAATGAGTTCGCTAATAGCTTTATCAGGACTAGCGAGAATCACATCTCTAATTCGAATGTCGTCGATCAACTTGCCTTGCTCGTTGATAACATAAATAACATCAATCGTTTCGCTGTTTTTGGCGAATTTTCTGATGGTGGCAAATACCTCTTCTACCGTATTGTGGGCGTATACGTACACGTAATCTGGCGTCATTAAACGGCCAACACTATCTTCAGGGTAACCCAATAAGCTTAAAGTAATTTTACGCTCTTCGGGGTCCATCAGTTTTATTAAATCTCTGATCGCCTCTTTGGGTAGTTCTTCTAAAAAGTCGGTTCTATCGTCGGCTGGCAGCTCGTTCAGTAGTTCTGCAGTTTTAAAACTTGGTAATGCCTTAACAATATCTTTTTGTTGGGTAACGTCTAGAATTTTAAAAACGCTGGCAGCTCTATGAATACTCATATTAGCAATAATGCTAGCTTCATGATCTGGATTGTCATTGATCAGCAATGCTACATCGCTAATATTTTGATGATTTAGAAAGTCGCGAATTTGTAGCTTATCATCGGTAATGATAATTTGCTCAAACTGTTCTTGTAGCGAAATTTGTTCTAGTTCCATGTGCACAGATTCAGGCATTAAATAATATGCAGTTGCTGTAACAATTGCACTACCTTACTTACAGGAAGCCCCATTACATTGTAAAAACAACCTTCAATTTTTTGAATACCAACTACACCAATCCATTCTTGAATGGCATAAGCACCAGCCTTATCAAAGGGTTGATACTGGGCTACATACCATGCCAACTGCTCATCGGTAAGCGTATTGAAATAAACATTGGTAGTAGTGCTAAAACAATGCGTAACGCCTTGGTGTAACAAACAAACCCCAGTAATAACCTGATGTTGTTGCCCATTCAATAACTGTAGTGTTGCTAATGCTTCTTCATTATTGGCAGGTTTGCCAATGATGGTGTCATTAATAACAACAATGGTGTCGGCGGCCAATATCGGTGCTTGTTGTAGCGGGTGGTTGGTCGCTTTTAGTTGAGCCGCCACAGCCAAAGCTTTTTCAGTAGCAATGTGTATCGGTACTTCATTTACCGTAAGGTGGCTCGGATACGTTTCGTCGGTAGCGCTAACCACTACTTCGAACGATATATGTGCCCATTCCAGCAATTGCTTGCGACGGGGCGATTGAGATGCAAGTACCATCATGCGGCGAAGATAGCAACCCCAAAGCAGAGGTAGCACTTGTTGGGTTTTGGGTTTTATACCTTTTCTTTGCTATGATGGCAACCATTGTACATACACATTGTCCGGCTTGTAAGCACAGCAACATCAGAAAAGTACTTATAGCGCAAGATTATACCGTATCGCAAGAAAAGTATGAGGTGTGGGAGTGTGGGCATTGCAGCCTGCGTTTTACGCAAGGCATACCCGATGCTGCACATATTGGCAAGTATTATCAAAGCGATGCCTACGTGAGCCATAGCGATACGCAGCAAGGTATTGTGAACAAGCTCTATCATATTGTTCGCAATATTACCTTACGGCAAAAGTCGACGCTGGTAGCAAAAGCAAGCGGAATATCTAAAGGACGTTTGCTAGATGTTGGTGCCGGAACCGGTGCTTTTGCTCATGTAATGCAGCAACAGCAGTGGCAAGTTACAGCATTAGAACCCGATGCTACTGCAGTACAAAATGCACAGAAAAATTATGGGTTAACATTACAGCCTTTGCAGCATTTATTTCAAATTCAGGCACAGTCGGTAGATGTTATTACCATGTGGCATGTATTAGAGCACGTGCACGACTTACATAATTATTTAGCAACGTACAAAAAGGTGCTACAGCCTAACGGAACATTCATAGTTGCAGTACCTAATTATACTAGTGGCGATGCCTTGCATTACCAGGCAAGTTGGGCAGCTTATGATGTGCCAAGACATTTGTATCATTTTTCGCCACGTAGCATGCAGTTGTTAATGCAGCAACATGGTTTCGAGGTGGCGGCCATCAAGCCCATGTGGTTCGATAGTGTATACGTAAGTATGCTTAGTGAAAGCTATGCAACAGGTAAGCGTAACCTATTAGCAGCACTATGGCATGGCCTCAGAAGTAACTTATCGGCCTTACGCAATACAGCTAAATGTAGTTCTATTATTTACATCATTAAACATGCGAAAGCATGATCAAAGCATTTCGTTTTTTATTCAGTTTGTATGGCTTAATCACTTTTGTTATTGTGATGTTACTGGCATTGCCTTTTGTGCTGGTAACACCGTTATGGGGCAAAGTGAAAGGTGGTAACATGGTGTACGCCATTTGCAGGGTATGGGCTAAAACATGGTACTTGCTATGTGGTTTCAAACACGAAACATTGTACGAGCACCCATATGATGCAAATAAGCAATATGTATTCGTAGCCAACCATGCAAGCTATATGGATATTCCGCCTATAGTGTTGGCCTTTAATCAGCCCGTTCGTGTACTTGGTAAGTATGAAATGGTACGGTATCCGATTTTTGGAGTGATTTACAGACTTGCCGTTGTGATGGTAGATAGACGAGATGCCGAAAGGAGAGCTAAGAGTGTGCGAGCACTTAAAAAAGCATTACAACTTGGCATTTCAATTTTTATTTATCCTGAAGGTACTTTTAATGAAGATGATCGCAAACCCTTACGGGAAATGTTTGATGGTGCTTTTAGATTAGCCATTGAAACACAAACACCCATTAAACCTATGTTGGTGATTGATGCATTAGATCGCCTACATCATAGCTCTATTTTTAGTTTAAATCCTGGGAAAAATAGGGTGGTTTTTTTAGAAGCAATTCCTGTAGATGGGTTGCAATTAAGCGACTTGCCACAGTTAAAAAGCAATGTAGCTGCAGTGATGGATGCAGGACTTCGCAGGTATCGTTCGTATCCGCCGGCGAGTTAACATTTGCCGTAAGGCTAAGTGTATTTGTGTATTTTCGTAAGCTATGCAAGTGCAGCCGATTCCATTTTCAGAATATCATGCTTGGGCCGAAATTATTATTCCGCTTGCGCTGCCAAAAAACTTTACTTGGGCTATACCGGCTGCACTGCAATCGAAGCTTACCATTGGTATGCGTGTAGAAGTAAGCTTGGGTAAGCACAAACGTTATGCAGGTATTGTAAAGCATATTTTGTACGAAGCACCACCTTACGAAACTAAACCTATCATTCAAATTTTAGATGAACAGCCGGTGGTTTTCGCCAAGCAGTTGTCTTTATGGGAGTGGATGGCCAGTTACTATTTGTGTACCGAAGGCGATGTAATGCAAGCTGCATTACCGAGCAACTTAAAGATTAATAGCGAAACCGTTTTAAGTTGGAATGATACGTATACCGATGATATCAGCGACCTTGATGATAATGAGTATTTGGTAGCCGAGGCATTACAAATGAAACGTGAACTTCGCTTAAGTGAAATTCAACAGATTTTAGATGGTAAGCAAGTGCATGCCATCATTAAAAAATTATTACAGAAACAAATATGTTTTGTTTGGGAAGAGTTGAAGCCAAAGTATAAAGAGCGGCAAGAAAATTTCGTGTACTTACACCCCGATTATGCCAATGAAGCCGCACTTGAAAAATTGTTGAATCAACCCACAAAAGCTGCTAAGCAAATGGAGTTGCTATTGGCTTTTTTACACTTTAACAAACAGCAAGCAGGTGAAGTAAAGCAAAGTGAGTTGCTTCAAAAGGCCAATGCAACAGCAGTACAGTTGAAAGGATTGGTAGATAAAAAAATATTATATACGGAGCGGCGATCGGTGCATCGATTACCACAGTTACCGCCTATTAGCAAGCTCGATTTTAGTTTGTCGCCGGCACAAGCACAAGCCTTAGCGTTATTGCAACGAACGTTACAACAACAGCAAGTTATATTGTTACATGGCGTAACTGCTAGTGGCAAAACACAACTGTATGTGCATGTGATAGCGGAGTACTTACAACAAGGCAAGCAGGTGTTGTATATGTTGCCTGAAATTGCTTTGACCGCACAAACCATACGTCGATTACAGCAACATTTTGGCGGCAATATTGCGGTGTATCATAGCAAGTTCAATCCGAACGAACGGGTAGAATTATGGCATAAAGTACGTGAAGGTACCATACGAATTGTGCTCGGTGCACGGAGTGCCATGTTACTGCCTTTTCAAGATTTAGGACTCATAATTATTGATGAAGAGCACGATGCAAGCTACAAACAGCAAGATCCGGCACCGCGTTATCATGCACGTGACGCGGCTATTTATTACGCCGGCTTGCATCATGCAAAAGTGATTGTAGGAAGTGCAACGCCAAGTATTGAAAGTTATTACAATGCCCTTACGGGTAAATATGGACTTGTTACTTTAAGTGAACGTTATGCCGATGTTGCAATGCCCACCATTGAAATGGTAGACACTCGCATGTTAGCAAAAGAGCATAAAGCCAAGGTGCTACTATCGCCAGCATTACACGAAGCTATTACACAAACTTTGGCAGTACATAAGCAGGTGATAATTTTTCAAAACAGGCGAGGGTACACGCCGTATCAAGTATGCAGCGTATGTGGTTGGGTGCCGCAGTGTAGGCATTGTAGTGTTAGTTTAACCTATCATAAAAGTGCTAATAAGCTAAGTTGCCATTATTGCGGTACACATTATCCGGTCGTAAATACTTGTCAGGCATGTGGCAGCAGTGCTTTTGTAGAGAAGAACTTTGGAACAGAACGTGTAGAAGAGGCGTTTGCAGAAGCATTTCCACAAGCAAAAGTAGCTCGTATGGATTATGATAGTGTGAAAGGTAAATACGATCACGATAACTTAATTCAACAATTTGAGCAGCAGAAAATTGATATACTTGTAGGAACACAAATGTTGGTAAAGGGGCTCGATTTTGCACATGTGCAACTGGTAGGGGTTTTAGATGCCGATGGACTTTTGCATTTCTCTGATTTTAGAGTGAATGAACGAGCCTATCAGTTATTAGAACAAGTGAGTGGAAGAGCCGGCCGTAAAGATGGATTGGGTAAAGTGCTCATTCAAGTTAGCGATGTACAGCATCCCGTATTACAATTTGTACGCCAGCACGATTATAAAGCATTGTACGATTACGAACTACCAAACCGGCAGCAGTTTCAGTATCCACCCTTTAGCCGCATCATTAAACTTACGTTCAGGCATAAGCAATCGCATCTTGCGGAAGATGCGGCTCATTGGGTTATGAAAGGCCTTACGGTAAATTTTGGTGCATTTATACAAGGTCCTGCACAACCGGTTATCAACCGCATTCGAAATGAATACTTGTGGGAGTTGTTGTTGAAATTGCCTCGTAATACAACGCTTATTGCACAATGTAAGCAAGCTATTCGGCAGCAGATTCAGGTGCTACAAAGCGATAAAAAATTCCGCTCTGTGTATGTTATTACAGATGTAGATGTGGTGTAATATTTACGTAAGTATATAACTGCTATAAACGGCTTTAATACGTTTATGAAAAATACCACATGCCAATAAACTACAAACATGTAATACTAATATGCTAACGTTTGGGTGTATTGTGTAAGCCATCAATAACACTAAGTTCAAGCGAATATATTCTAGGTATAGCACCCATTGCTTCTGTTCTAACATGGCACCAACCTTACGGTAAATGTTTTACCATTTTTGCAACTTAATGATAGCTTGTTATATGTGAGTGGTGGTTGATTCTTATGATGAGTGATCGATGCTGTAAAGTAGTGCTATAAATCGTATTTCAGACTTGCCATGCCATGTATACCAACTAAGGGTACTTGGTATAAACTTTGTTGTAATACTTGCACGTTGGCATTGGTATAAAATTTTTGATTCGCTAAGTTCAACGCCTTTACATAAAAGGTCAAATGCTTTTTTGGAAAGCTAACATTGAATTCTAGATCTGCAAAGAATAAAGTAGCTTGGTTGTTGCTGCCAACATTGCCGTTATACCATTCTGAACTTAGTATAACATTGGCATTTTTACCTATTATAACACGTTGTCTTAGCAATGCCTTTATGATTGCGTTAAGATTATTACTATTGTTAATAGTTTGACTAAAATTGATGCTTGTAATAGTGTAAAATAGGCTAGCTGAAGCAAAGTATTTTTTTCGTATGTTAAATTTAGAATTAGCAAAAGCATAAAGAAATGTTGCAGTACCAGTTTTAATACGATTGGTAATTAGTATTAGATTTTCATTAATATTAGCTCCTATGCCAAATGAGCCTAGCGGTTGCCTTTTTTTATTTTCAATATTGTTATTGATAGTGAAGCTAAAAGATTGTAATGGCTTACGTATAAAACTATCTGTAGTAAACTGAATGATATCTTGTAGGTTGCTGGTTAATATTGGATTTCTGTTTCTTATTTCATACTCAAATTGCACAAGGGTACTTAACTTGGCTTTTGGAATACTAAATGCCATGATAGTATTAAGCTTGATAGTTTTAATAGGGCTACTTGTATGTTTATAACTTGTGAAGTTATTTATATTTCTACTGAATAGTATGCTTGTTTGTTGATATTCTGGTAGTGCATTTTCGGCCATGCTAAAACTTGTTTGAAAGTAATTTCTAGCTTTCTTACCTAAATAGAATTTGTGCATGATTTCTGCTTCATACTCGGGAAAAATGTAAGAAAGATTAATGCTATTTTCGTGACGTTGGGCTGCAAAAACACCTGCTTTAACTTTAACGGATAAAGGAATGGTTGCAATGGTAATATTCTGTTGATAGTTAGAGCTAAGTCTAAAGAAGTCGTAAACTCCATTATTCGCAAATGATGATAGTGAAGTATCTCTTAAGCTAGCGTTATTCGATTTGAACAATAAGTTGTTTTGTACGGAAAAGCGTTGCCAATGAGCTTTTAAGTGGTATACTTTAACATTATTCCTGCGCTTAGTGGCTTGCTCAATAGTAAACTCACTGTTCTGATTTGTAAGTGTTACGCCTTGCTGTAATTGACTGTAAGTAGCTGGTAGTTGAAATATAGTAGGCCAATCTGCAGAAAAACTATTAGCTAATTGTATGTTGTTGTTAAAGCTATAACTACCGTTTAGAACATAAGCTTTATTGCTATGCACTCTTTTGGTATAAGTTACTTGTGTTTGTATAAAATGCCAATTATTACCAATGCTATTATAAAATTGGCGAGGATCGTTGTTAATTGAAGCGATACTTTGTTGTTGATTAATTGCATTATTGCGATAATATTGAACAAAGGTGTTAACGCGACTATTGCTATTAGCTTGGTAATCGTTTGAATAGGTAATTGTTATAAATGATGGCTTATTGGTAATTAAGTTAGTATCTGTTCTACTAACAAAAAGGTTGTTGTTGAGTATGGTAGATGTATAAAAAGTTTCTTGATTTTGTTGGTCGGTAACATTGGCAAATTCTAACTTTTGCTTAAGTCTATTCGTTGCAGGTAAGGTTACTTGAAAGTTGTTGGAAAATTGCTTGTTTCTAATGTAACGTTCGTTATTGAAGTTGTTAATTGTAGCAAGTTGTAGTCCATTCATTAGCCAGTCGCTTGCATTTCTAACAATCGCGGGTTGCGATTCGTTGTATTCTTGTGTTCCGATGCCCTTGCCAATAGAGTTGAAATTGCCAATATATCCCATTTTTATTTTTCCATAAATAGAGAATAACACAGGATTAATATAGTAGCGTTGGTTAGTGCCTCCACCAACTTCACCACTACCAAAAGCAGCCTTTAGTTTGGCTTTATTAAGCGTTAAGTTTAAGAAAACTCTATTTTCATTTTTTAATCCCTTGAGTAGCGTGTTTTTGTTTTGATTTTCGAGGGCTTGCACTACATCAATAACATGAATTGGCAAGTTGTTAATTAGTAGGTTTACTTTATCTGCCATTATTTCTTCGCCATCAATCATTATTTTCTCAACAGGTTTCTTTTTGTAGAGTAAAGTGCCATCATCTTTTACTTCAAAATCGGGGAGTTTCAATAGCAAGTCTTTTAACTGTCTTTCATCGCCTTCTTTAAAGGCACTTGCTCTATGAAAAGTGGTATCTCCTCGTTGCCAAACTGGGGGAGCTTTAATGGTAATACCTTCAAGGTTATTCACTTTCAATAATAGTGTAGCTTTAATGGTGATACTTACCTGTGATGGTGTGGCACATACTACCTCGTATTTTTCGTAATTAACATGTGTAATTGTAATGCGGATACTATCGCTATGGGCATTTGTAATGTTGATGTTAAAGGTAGAATCATTACCGGTGTTGGTATAAGCCAGTACTAATTTGTTATTGGTACTGGCTACTTTTACATAGGCATTGGTAACACCCTTGCCATTTGAATTGGTGATAACGCCTTTTATAAGCACCGATTGTGTGAATGCTCGTAAGCTACTTGTAAATACTAGTAGATAAGTAAATAAAATAGCAATAAAAGCTTTATACATGAAGGTTGGAAATACTATTAAGATGCTTTTCTAAAAGGTGCTAGGGTTCTAAAAGGTTCATTAAATTCTGCAGGCCAGAATATCGCATCGTTAATAGGTTCATTCATGCGGTAATTTTGCAAACTGAATGAAAGATTGAAAGCGGGGATTTTACCCTCTATCACTAAGCCGGGTAAGCCTATGAGGCCAAAAATGTTGTTATTGCAAGGTATGTCTGAACAAAACCAAACATCAAAGTTGATGCTTCCGGTATGAGTAAGCCACTTTGCTCTTTGGCAGGTAAAGCCTGCTATTACTTTTATTTCAGGGAGTATTTGCCAATTTTGATAATTGGGGTCAAATTTTCTAACCGAATTTGATGGTTTGTCAATTAATTTATTATTAGAATCAGTTCTATGTCTCATAATCAGAGAATCGGTGCTGATATAATAAACATATTGTATTGTATCGGTGCTTAGCGTTAGACCGATACTGCCATGATCATTTGTATTGATATCAATAGTGCCATCGGGATAGTCTTTTAGGTACAATGGCTTTAAGTAGCTAATGCATCTTGTATTGGTGGTATATAAATAACCATCGTAGTTGACATCAAAAGTTTTTGCCGGTAAGCCGTCGGCATCGCTAATAGTTCGTAGCATGGTAACTTTATAAGAGGCAGTTATGTTTTGAGCTGTAGCTATTAGAATATTGCTTAGAAAACACAGTAATACATAAATTCTTTTCATATTATTTTAAATCTTTTAAAATACATCTAGTAGCACTAAATTATAATATATTTTCAATATTACTATTTGAATACAAAAAATAAATGTTAATAATAAAGTATTTTATAGTTGTAGATTTGATTTGAAGAAGAGTAGCTGTACGTATTGACAGCCACTACTTTCTATAAAAGTATTGACTGCCCATATATACTTTTATAATCGTGATAGTTTATAATTTAGAAGTGTTACGAATACTGCTCGTAAATGAATTCGTATTTAAACAACTTACACTCTAAATATGATGATTAGCTTTGAACAAGCTTTATTACATAACATAATTATCTATCAATCTTACTTCACCTAAAAAAGCTGCTACAAGTACAACGAGTGGTGTGCTGCCATCCCAATGGGTTATGGGTTCAAGTGTGTGTGCATGTGCAAGGCTTACATAATCAATACTGGTAAAACCTGCATGGAGTAGTTGTTGTGCAGCATTGCTGGTTAAAGTGTTGGTATTGCCAGGTTGTAGGTTGTTTTTTATGTACAGCATCGACTGATAGATGGAGGTAGCTTGCTGCCGTTGTGTTGGTGTTAAACGCATATTTCTGCTGCTCATTGCCAAGCCATCGGTCTCTCGTACTGTTGGTGCAATAATTATGTCAGTAGCAATAGCTATTGTTTTTACCAGTTGTGTGAGTACCATGCATTGTTGATAATCTTTCTGGCCGAGTAACATTTTACCGCAAGGTACTATTTCTAACAAGCGATGAACAACCTGACACACTCCTTGAAAATGCCCCGGGCGGTAGCTTCCTTCAAACACTGTTTCTAAGAAGCCCAACTCGTAATGGCGGGAGGCTTGAGTGCCTTGCGGATACATTTCTTGTACAGAAGGTAAAAAAAGCACATGACAGCCCGCAGCTTCTAGTAAACGAATATCATTGGCTATTGTGATTGGGTATTTGGCAAAATCGTCGGGGTTATTAAACTGGGTTGGATTAACGAAAATGCTGCATACCGTAAAAAGTTCTTGTGCCAAACTCTGTTGGATAAGCGATATATGGCCTTGGTGTAAGGCGCCCATAGTGGGTACAAACCCCGTTTGAGAACGGTTAATTTGTTGCTGTTGAAGGTGTTGTTGCAATGCTGCAACGGTGGTGCAAACAATCATAATACGAATTGGTTCTTAGCCTTTCGGTGCAATGTATTGTGATTCGGCGGTATTTGTGTACTTTTGCACACTTTCCGAATTTACCCCAAATACTACCCGTAATGGTAACAAAGAAAAGAATATTGTTCATAGCAACTGAAATGTCGCCTTATTTAGAGCTCACTGAGTTCGCAGAAATGGTGAATAGGTTGGCTATTAAGAGCAACGAAACAGGCCTTGAGGTACGCTGTATCATGCCTCGTTTTGGTACCATTAACGAACGTAGACACCGCCTGCACGAAGTGGTACGCTTGTCTGGTATCAACGTAAGTGTAGATGATGATGATTATCCGTTACAAATTAAGGTGGCATCTTTACCCAATGCCCGCTTACAAGTGTATTTTTTGGATAATGAAGATTTCTACAAGCGTAAGCATGTTTTCCACGATGAAAATGAAGTTTGGTTCGACGACAATGACCTGAGAACCATCTTTTTCTGCAAAGGAGCGCTTGAAACAGTGAAAAAATTCGGATGGCCTCCAGACATCATTCATTGTAGCGGTTGGATGAGCGGACTCATTCCTATGTACATCAAAACTGCCTATAAGCGTGAACCTGTGTTTGCACACAGCAAAGTAGTTTTTACGATTGGTAGCAATACATTTCATGAAAATTTAGGTGCTGAATTTTTACGCAGAGCCAATATTCATACCAATATCTCTAAGAAAGAGCTCGACTTCTATAAAGATGCCGATAACGTATCCATGTTCAGAGGCGGTGCAGCTTTTGCAGACGCAATTACTTTTGGCACCGATGCACCAGACGATACTTTATTGAAAGAATTTGGTAAGGCCAAGGGTAAAAAAGTGTTGCCTTTTTCTAGCTGGGATACTGATTTAACAGAGTATTTAGATTTATACAACGAGCTTGCCAGCAAGTAGTTATTGACTCATTTTAATTTGGTTTTTTACTGTGAATGCACGTTTAAGCGTTTTTTTTATAGCGATCCTTCTTGTGGCTCAAGCTTGTACTCGTATTAGCTCCACTGAAATAGGTGCTGGTCTGATACCACCTATTGATGGCATCAATACTTTTGATACCTTTTTAACAGTACAAACACGTAATGCCGGTACCGATACCATTCGTGTTTCGAGAGCCGATGTACAAGTGGTGGGTCGAATGAGTAACGATCCACTTTTTGGAACAACAGACGCAACACTTAGCTTAGAAGTGAAGCCAGTGTTTTATCCATATTCTTTTGAAGTTCGGAAAGATTCTTTGTTCTTAGACTCTGTGGTGCTAACACTTGCTTACGACGGTGCTTATGGTGATACCTTAACGCCTATGGGTTTCGAAGTGCGTGAGGTTACAGCCGGTATCAATAATATCAAAGCCGATTCACTGTATAGCAGTACCGATGTAATTCCTGCAAGTAACTTATTAGGAACCTACACGTTAGATCCCCGCACTTTCGACGATTCTGTAAAAGTGTTCAGAGATACGACTAAAAACCAGATTAGGTTCAGGTTAAATAATAGTCTTGGTCAGCGCTTATTAAACGTATTCGATAGCACCAATGCGTACAGAAGTGATTCTGCTTACAAAGCTAATTTTGCAGGCTTACAGGTGCGTCCAACTTCTGGTAACGGGTTGGTAAAAATTAATTTGAATACCACCAACACACGTTTAGCCTTATACTACAAATTCAGGCAACGTGAGAGTGGTAGAGACTCTACTACGGTACGCTATTTTAACTTCAACAGTGTACTTTGTAACAGTGCAAACACCATCATTCGTAATAGAAATGGCTCGCAAGCAGCAACTTACCTAGCAGCAGGACAAACCAACAGCAACCAAGATTTGGTGTTTCTTCAAGGTGGTCCTGGTACTTACGCTACACTTACCATCCCCGGTTTGAGCACCTTCCCCAATGCGATTATCCACCGTGCAGAGTTACAAATGCAACAAATCATTGATAACCCTGTGCTCGACGATGCTTTTGCAGCACCCAATATTTTCTTAGCAGGGTTTAATGATAGTATCCCGCATTTTGCAGTACCAAAAGATGTACTGTTTGGGCAGCAAGGCGTAGGCAACTATTTTGAATTTGGCGGTATTCCGTTCAAGAAAACAACCCCTGCCGGCGTGGTAAATGCGTATAATTTTAACCTTACACGTTATGTACAGGGTATTGTTTCATTTAAAGAAACCATCCATCGTTTAAAGTTGTATGCACCTTATAAACAGCCACTAGCCACCAATGCCAGCGGTACATTTTATTCTGTTGTGTCTGTAGGTGCAGTTAACGTTGCAGGTACAGGTAGGGTACGTTTAGGTGGCGGAAATAATGCCACGGCACCAATGCGATTGAGAATTATTTACTCTAAACTTCAATAATAGCAAACTACTATATTTGCTAACATCCATAAAAATTCGAGTTCAATGCCTTATTTATTTACTTCTGAAAGCGTATCTGAAGGTCATCCAGATAAAGTTGCCGACCAGATTTCAGATGCTTTAATCGACAATTTCCTTGCATTTGATCCTGAAAGTAAAGTTGCTTGCGAAACGCTGGTAACAACAGGACAAGTTGTGTTAGCAGGCGAGGTGAAAAGTAAAGCCTACTTAGATGTTCAGGAAATTGCTCGTGGTGTTATTCGTAAAATTGGCTATACGAAAAGTGAGTATATGTTCGAAGCCAACAGTTGCGGTATTTTAAGTGCCATTCACGAACAAAGTGCCGATATCAACCAAGGTGTAGATAAAAAGAAAAAAGAAGAACAAGGCGCAGGCGATCAGGGTATGATGTTTGGTTATGCTACCAACGAAACCGACGACTACATGCCTCTAGCCCTCGATTTAGCCCACAAAATTCTTATTGAATTAGCAGCGCTAAGAAGAGAAAATAAACAAATTAAGTACTTACGTCCTGATGCAAAAAGTCAGGTTACTTTAGAGTACGATGATAATAATCAGCCGATTCGTATCGATGCTATTGTGGTAAGTACACAACACGATGATTTTGCAACAGAAGAGAAAATGCAAAAGAAAATTCACGACGATATCGTGAAAATCTTAATTCCTCGTGTTAAGAAAAAATATACTAAGTACGCACACTTGTTCAATAACAAAATCAAGTATCACATCAACCCAACGGGTAAGTTTGTAATCGGTGGTCCGCATGGCGACACAGGTTTAACAGGTCGTAAAATTATTGTAGATACATACGGCGGAAAAGGTGCCCACGGTGGTGGTGCTTTTAGTGGTAAAGATCCTAGCAAGGTAGATCGTAGTGCAGCGTATGCAACACGTCACATTGCTAAGAACCTTGTTGCTGCTGGCATTTGCGACGAAGTATTGGTACAAGTATCGTACGCTATTGGTGTGAAAGATCCAATGGGTATTTATGTGAATACTTACGGCACTGCTAAGGTTGATAAAACCGATGGTGAAATTGCAGCGATTGTATCGCAATTGTTTGATATGACACCTTATGGCATTGAAACTCGCCTGAAGCTTCGTAACCCTATCTACAGCGAAACTGCAGCCTATGGCCACATGGGTCGTAAGCCAGAAGTTGTAACCAAAGAGTTCAAGAGCAATGATGGTAAGGTGGTAAAGAAAAAAGTAGAACTATTTACTTGGGAAAAGCTTGATTACGTTAAAGAAGTTAAGCGAGCTTTTAGTAATAAATAATCGTAGCAGCATTTACCGTAAGGTATTTGTTCACGCAAGCCTTGTTACCATGTAACAAGGCTTTTTTAACCTATTAACCTTGCGGTAAATTGTAAGCCTTACGGCAAATGAACACGCACTATGACGAGGGAAGAAAAATTTATACGTGCCGCTATAGCTGAAGCACAACAAGGCATGGAACGTAACGATGGCGGGCCATTCGGTTGCATTATTGTTCAGGGTGATATCATTGTAGGTAGGGGAAATAACAGGGTTACAAGTAGTAACGACCCTACAGCACATGCTGAGGTGGTTGCAATTAGAGATGCTTGTAACAAGCTCAACACATTTCAATTGAGTGATTGTGAGTTGTACACAAGTTGCGAGCCTTGCCCCATGTGTTTAGGTGCGATTTACTGGGCTCGACCTAAGAAAGTGTATTACGCTTGTACCAAGCAAGATGCTGCCGATGCCGATTTTGATGATAGCTTTATATACCATGAAATAACACTGCCATTGCAAGAACGAAAAATTCCGATGGAGCAACTATGTGCTGAAGATGGTAAGGGTGTTTTTGAAGCATGGAAACGAAAAAAGGATAAAACAGCGTATTAATGTTTCGAGCTGTAGCAATCAATAATGGGGCGGCCGCAGGCCGCCCCATTATTGATTTGAATAACAAATATGCTATGCTGTAACCCTTGCTATATCTTGAGGTGTAAATTCTACAATCATTACTTGTCCTAAAGTTTCAAGGGCAACATACACCTTCTTCTTACTTGCTTGTTTAATCACTTTACCCTTGTTATCCATAAAAACGCCGCGTACAACGCGTATTTCGGTGTTAGCTTCAAAAGTGCTGATACTTTGAACGTTGATGTTGGTAACGCTGGTGTCTTTAAGAAAGTTTTTAATAGCGTCGATTTCATCTTTACGAATCACAGCCGGCTTGCCCATATGAAATACAAAGTTCAGTACACCTTCGGTTTTCGCAACGATAGAACGCTCAGCTTCTGTTACGTATACGAATACATAGCCTCTAAAAAGCGGTTCTTCAATGGTTTTTTTTCGATCACTCCATTGCCTTACCACCTTTTGTGTTGGGCACCACGCTTCAATACCTTCTCCTGAGATTAGTGCACTTACTTTTTTTTCCCAACGTGGTTTGGTATATACCGCCAACCATCTGCTTTCCTGCTGTTCTAATCCTTGGTTCGTCATAAGTAGTACTACTATTGCGTTGCAATATTAATGCTTGCCAGGTTGAATCGTCAATATTTATCTTCTGCACTATCATCCACTAGTTGCAAGCACATGTTATTTGTTGTTCGCAAATACCGCTTGCTTGCTTAGCAACAGACTTACAATATCGGCTGTTTCATTCACATAAATATCGGTACGTAAGTTTTTAAGCCACTGCTGATAGCGTTCGCCTTTGGCCTGATCGGGGTTGTTGTAGAATTTATCTTTATCAATGATTAACGCTTCTACTTGCATGTCTTTAGCAAGCTTTAAAGCATTGTCATTTTGCTTCACACGGTCTCTCACCTCTGCTTGTTCTTGTTTGTATTTAGTAATACTTAAATTATATGGTAATGAAGAGCGGTTGCTGAGCCAAGCTGCATTTTGCCGTAAGGTTACAAAAGCTTTGTTCTGAGCAATTTTAGTAGTCGATGTTTTTACTACATCATCTACCTGAAATTCTGTACTTGTTTTGAATGGGGCTGCAGGTATTTGATCCCATGCTAATGCGTTCTTAGTATCTTTTTCGCGGAACTTAAGATACTCGTACGTGTCAGGAATAACTACATCTGAATACACACCTTTAAGCTGTGTGCTACCTCCATTGATACGATAAAACTTTTCGAAAGTGAGCTTCAATGCACCACCATCGGTACGACCAGTAAAGAAATCTACTTGCTTACCTAATGGCAAAGTTTTCTGCACTGTGCCTTTACCAAAAGTGCTGGTACTACCAACTACAATACCTCTTTTATAGTCTTGAATAGCAGCAGCAAATATTTCAGATGCACTGGCACTTAGTTCATTCACCATTACCGCTAATGGACCGTTATATAAAACAGATGGATCTCTGTCTTCTAGCACTTGTGGTGCACCATCTTTATCTTTTACCTGTACTACTGGACCTGTTTTAATGAACAAGCCTACCATGCGTACTACTTCGTACAAGCTACCACCGCCGTTATTGCGAAGATCTATTACGAGTCCGTCTATTTTTTCTGCTTTAAGCTTCATTACCTCGCCTGCAACGTCTACAGAAGCACGACTGCCATTGGGGTTTTCAAAATCTGCATAAAATTCAGGCAAATAGATGTAGCCAATACGCTTGCCATCGGGCTGTGTGATAACAGCACTGCGGGCAGCAGCTTCATCTTGAACAATTTTTTCGCGGATAAGACTTACAACTTTGGTGGCACCATCGGCTTTTTTTACCGTAAGGCGAACTTCAGTACCTTTTTCGCCACGAATAAGTTTCACAGCATCGTCAATGGCATAGCCTGCAATATCTACCGGTTCACCAGTTCCTTGAGCCACTTTCACAATCATATCACCCACCTGTAATTCACCACTTTTAAAAGCTGGGCTACCTGGTACAATGCTAGCGATTTTCATGCCTGCATCTTCTTCGCGAAGTTGTGCACCTATACCAAAAAATTTATTGCTCATTTGCTCATCGAAGGCACGCTTTTCGATGGGGGCAAAATACTCAGTATGCGGATCCATCATTTCAGTGATGGTATTCAAATAGAGGCTAAACTGTTCGTTATCTTCCAGGCGTTTTTTGTTGCGATCAAAAAAACGCTCCATCGTTTTAAGTACTCTTGTTCTTGCAATTACCTCTAGTTCTGCATCGGTTTTAGTAGCCATGGTATCTAACTCAACTTTTGCAGGTTTTTCGTTGCTTGTTTCACTACCAAGCGTTGCTTCGTTGTTTTTCTTGTTATTGTTTTTAGCAGCGTTATCGCGTTGCTCTTGTAGTTCTACAAAACGTTCTAAAACCATGTATTTCAAACGCTTACGCCAGCGTTCGGCACGTTCTTTTTCGTTTGGACAAAAGCTAAGTTGCTCTGCATCGAGTACTACAGATTCATCGATGTTAAAACTGAAAGGTTTGGCCAAAATAGCACGATACAATTCCCTGGTTTCTTGAATACGTTTTTTGAAAATTTCGCCTACAGCAGTATAGAATTGTATAGGGCTACCCTTGATTTCGTCGTCGATGGTAGTTTCGTATTTCTTTAAGCTGTTGATATCAGATTGTAAAAAGATATTCTTTTCGCTGTCTAGTTTTTCAAAATATTCTTTGAATACCGACTTGGAGAAGGCATCGTTAATTTTCTTAGGACTAAAATGTTTTTCTTCTAATACGGCCCCTATCGTTTGTAGTAATATTTGTTGTTTGGTTGGGGTGCCATCTTTACTAGTGCCAAAACTAGTATACGCCCAAAAGCTTAATCCAACAATGCCTGCCGCTGCAAAGGGCCATACTTTTTTACTTAACATGATTGCTGCTATTTTATTGAAGAGCATTTGCTACGAATGTAGGGTAAATTGAACGCGGCTTGCTGCCGCTGGTCACTAATATACACATTACAACATTACTTGCTTGCACTACTAGGTGGCGTGTATTCTATCACTAGCTTAGCGTTGCGTTGCTCGGTGCTGGTAAGCACGATTTCGTAACGCTGACGTCCTGCCTTTATAATAACAAATGCTGTATTGGGTGGTACCGTGCCTAAACTTTCTGCTACTACTACAATTTCATAAGTTGTACTTACGGGACTTGCTTTTACCTGTACGGTTTGTGCTTTTGCCGTAAGGCGCTGTTTATTAATCACCAACTCATTATTCACGTATACGCTAATGGTATCGCCATCGATTTCACCATTATCGTAAAAGCTGATTTCAATATTGGGTTCGGCTACTTGAAATACTCGGGCTAATTTATTTTCTCGTAGCTCTAAAATTTTAGGTTTGGGAGTTTCAGTGGGTTTGGCTATTGGTTTTTCTGATGCTGTGCTTGTAATAACGGGAGCTTCTATTGGAGTGGGAAGATTGTTGCTTTTGCCCGTTGCAGCGGGAGTAGTATTCTGATTAGCTATTGCAGGTTTTGCCTGAGGCTTTACTGTTGTAGGTTTTTTGATGTTGGTTCCTGCTTTTTTTGTGGTAGCAGGTTTTGTAACAGTGGGTTTTGTAACAGGCGCAGGCTTATTTACCGTAAGGTTATTAGGCTTGTTGGTGGTAGGCTTTTTGTTTACTAGAAAATCTTCTTTGTAAAATTCGCTTTCTTCTACTTTTTCGAGATATACAGTACCGTTACCGCAATCGCGGTTTTGACTAGTGATGCTGGTGAAAGTGCCCGTTAGTGTTTCGAGATTGCCTTCTTTGCTATACTCTAAGTAGCAAGTCATAGGGCAGGCATCGGAACCATCGGCAATTTTTGTTTCAATCATGTGAGTTTCGCGAAGAATAATGTTTTTTGTTTTCGACATGTAAATGCCTTGCAGCCCAGCTTTACCGTAAAATACGGTAGTTCTATAACTGTAAGTAACGCCTTTAATGCTACCACCTTTGGCCGCATCTATTTGTACTTCGTATTTGTAGCGAACGGTACCGCCATTCCCCAAAAAGTAACCACGCCACACACCTGTTAAATTTTGTGCTTGTACACCTATGCTAAGTGCAAAAAATAAAAGTGCAATAATTATTCTTGAAGCCATAATCACAAATCTACAGCGGCAATATAAGTATGTAAGGTAAAGAAGCGTTAAGGTTTTACGTAAATCTGCCTTTGCCTTCGCTTTTGTTTCGTTATTTTCGCCGACTAATTAAGTACTTATTAATTGTATGATTAAAATCACTTTTCCAGACGGTGCTATTCGTGAGTACGAAGCAGGAGTTTCGGCTCTGGAAATAGCAAAAAGCATCAGCGAAGGGCTGGCCAGAAAAGTTTTGGCAGCTAAAGTAAATAATGAAGTATGGGACGCTACACGTGCCATTACAACAGACGCTACTTTAAACTTGCTGACGTGGGACGATACCGATGGAAAAAGTACGTTTTGGCATAGTAGTGCTCACTTAATGGCCGAGGCTGTAGAAGCTTTGTACCCGGGTGTGAAGTTTTGGGTAGGCCCTGCGATTGATCGTGGTTTTTATTACGATATGGATTTGGGGGATCGTAAATTGAGTGAAGCCGATTTAGAAGCTATTGAAAAGAAAATGGCTGCATTGGCTAAAGCACAAAATGCTTACTTACGTAAAGAAATATCTAAAAACGAGGCAATACAATACTTCACCGAAAAAGGGGATGAGTATAAACTTGATTTGCTTCAAAACTTAGAGGATGGGAATATTACCTTTTATACACAAGGTAACTTTACCGATTTATGTCGCGGCCCACACATTCCAACTACGGCACCTATTAAAGCCATTAAACTAACCAATGTGGCTGGTGCTTATTGGAAGGGTGACGAAAAGAACAAGCAGCTTACCAGGGTGTACGGCATTACCTTCCCAAACCAAAAAGAGTTAGATGAGTATTTAGCACTTTTAGAGGAAGCTAAAAAACGTGATCACCGTAAATTGGCGAAAGAATTAAGCCTGTACATTTTCGATGATGATACTGGAAGCGGCTTGCCTTTGTGGATGCCTAACGGTGCCATTATTGTAGAAGAACTCGAAAGATTAGCGAAGGAAACAGAAGAAGATGCAGGCTACAAGCGGGTAGTAACACCACATATTGCTAAAGAAAGCATGTACCTCACAAGCGGACATTTGCCTTACTATAAAGACAGTATGTTCCCGCCGATGGAAATGGATGGTGAACGCTATTATTTAAAGGCAATGAACTGTCCGCACCACCATAAAATCTTCGATGCAGAGCCTCGTAGTTACCGTGATCTGCCGTTCAGGATTGCTGAATATGGTACTTGCTACCGCTACGAGCAAAGTGGTGAGCTATTTGGATTGATGCGTGTTCGTATGCTGCATATGAACGATGGCCACTTGTACTGTAGCAAAGAGCAGTTCTTCGACGAGTTTAAGGCGGTGAACGAAATGTATTTGAAGTACTTCAAGATTTTTGGTATCGATAAGTACGTGATGCGTTTAAGCTTACATGCACCTGAAAAATTAGGCCAGAAGTACGTGAATGAACCAGCATTATGGTTAGAAACCGAAGCTATGGTGCGTCAGGTATTAATTGAAACTGGTACGCCATTTATTGAAGTGCCCGACGAAGCTGCTTTCTACGGTCCTAAAATCGATGTGCAGATTTACAGCGTTATCGGCAGGGAATTTACCTTGGCCACCAATCAGGTAGATTTTAGCAGTGGTAAGCGTTTCAACCTAAGCTTTACAAATAAGAACAACGAGCCCGAAACACCACTCATCATCCACCGTGCACCACTTGGTACACACGAACGTTTTATCGGCTTTTTGTTAGAGCATTATGCTGGTAAGTTTCCGGTGTGGTTAAGTCCGTTGCAGGTTAAAATATTGCCTATTAGCGATAAGTTTTTGCCTTACGCACGGCAGGTAGAAGCAGCTTTAAAAGCACATCGTGTAAGGGTTGCTATCGATGATCGTAGCGAAAAAATTGGCAAAAAAATTCGTGAGGCCGAGCTAAGTCGTGTACCGTACATGCTGGTAGTGGGCGAAAAAGATATGAACGAAGGCAACGTAAGTGTACGTAGGCAAGGTCAGGGCGATGTTGGCGCCATGTCAATTGCAAGCTTTGTACAACAAATAATTACAGAAATTACAGAGCGTAGTAGCTAGTAATACCTATCGAGTCATCATTTGCCGCAAGGATATCAAAAAGTCCTTACGGTAAATGATGATTTTGTAATACGAAAACAACTATTTTTATCGGTATAAAAAGTAAAAATTACAGGCGATATTGGCGATTGATGATTATTTGCTAAAATCCCTGCAATTTTGTACCACAAATAAATTCTTAACAAAAAGTCATTAATGGCATTACCTAACAGAGGCGGCGGACGTTTTAATCCCAGATTTCAAAGACAAGTTGAACCAGAACATCGTATCAACGAACGTATCAGAGTACCACAAGTACGTTTAGTGGGCGATAATGTAACCGTTGGTATTTACCCTACACAAGAAGCATTACGCATTGCTCAGTCGCTGGAGCTTGATTTGGTAGAAATTTCACCCAATGCCGATCCGCCAGTATGTAAGGCAATCGATTACAAAAAGTTTTTGTACGAGAAGAAGAAGAAAGAAAAAGAAATGAAAGCCAACGCCAAGCAAAGCGAGGTGAAGGAAATTCGTTTCACGCCAAGTACCGATGATCACGACTTTGATTTTAAAGCCAAACACGCCGAATCTTTCTTAAAAGAAGGTAATAAAGTAAAGGCTTACGTGCAGTTCAAAGGTCGTGCTATCATGTTCCAAGATAGAGGGCAGTTGTTGTTACTAAAGTTTGCCGAACGCTTACAAGAGTTTGGTGCATTAGAGGCCATGCCCAAAATGGAAGGCAAGCGTATGTTGGCCATGTTCGCTCCGAAAACAGCGAAGAAGAAAAAAGAAGATGCTCCGAAAGCGTAACATATTTACCGTAAGGTATATAACAGTAAAAGCCGCTCCTACAAGAGCGGCTTTTTTTATTTGATTTTCCACAACATGCCTTCATACTTAAAGCGTTCTAGTTCTAAGTAGTAGGTATCGTAATCGTCGAGGAAATCGTATTGTAATTGATAATATTCCTGCAGGTGATGGTACAACTTGGTTTTATTGAAAAACCAGCAGGCATAACTTGCTTCAACCCCGTAAAAGTCGGGTGGTACGTTTTGTATGGTGATACGATCGTAGCCTTCGCCATTGTGGTACCCTACATAATCGAGCAATAAGTAGGGGATTTTGTACGTGGCTAAATTGGTTAGAAATGTGTAAGGTTCTGGTAAGTACTGTAATACGCCACAAATAAGTACTACTTGTGGTTGTTGTTCTTGCAAGCAAGCTGCTACAGTTGGGTAGAATTTAAGGATGTTGTCTTCGAAGTGTTGCTTCCCTTTTTCAACAAAATGCGGTTGTTCTACAATGCACCACTGTAATTTTTCAATGTGTTGTAAGTAAGGCCGCATTTGTAGGTATGTAGTACCCAAACTGCCACCAAAATCAAGTACCGTAAGTTGTTGGTTGTTTTGTCCGGCAATCCACAATAACGAGCTGAGTACAGGAAAGTGATAATGCGGCTTATCGTATATGATACCATCACGTTCATAAGCAATTTCACCTTTTTTGAACAGCTGCGTAGTATAGATAATGCGTTCTAGAATAGGTGCAGCATCGTATCCGCTGCTTTTTTGCTGCGCCTCGGCAAACGAAGTGTAATTGCCTTTCCAGCCATACTTTAAGCTATACTCAGAGAGCGTTTTAGCAATGGGCGGTATGAGTTGTTTGATAAAGTCTTTCATAATGCTAGTGCTCTCAAGATACTGCTTATAACACTAATAATTGATAAGTGATAGCAGTTTTTTGTTCTAAGATAATTTTCTTATCGGCAATTAAATGAGCAATGCTATTAGCATCGTAATGCCTTACGGTAAATAGTTGTAAGCCCTTACTTACCTGTATGTCAAACATGTGTGCAAGGTTAGCCGCTAGAGCATCTATTTTTTCGGGCTTATCATCCATACACAGTTGTATACCAATAGCACCTGTTTGTATTAAATTAGGTTTTATTTTTAATTGTTCGAAAGCTGCGTACAGTGCCATCATGGGGCGTTCACCTACAAAGCTATAATCGAGCGTATTGAGTTGCAGTAGTACTTGATGCGTTTTGATTATAACAATTGGCGGGAGTTGTTTTACGCGTTTGCTACTAATGGTGGTGCCGGGTAGCTGCATATCGTTAAAACATTTTACCCGTAAGGGAATACCCTTGTTTTGTAGTGGCTTAATAGTTTTTGGATGTATTACCTGAGCACCATAATAGGCCATTTCAATTACTTCTTCGAAGCTTAGTTCGGGTAGGTAGGTTGCATTGGCAAATTGTTTTGGGTCGGCACTCATCACACCTTCTACATCCTTCCAAATGGTTACGCTTTCCGCCGATAGTATGTTAGCGAAAATAGCAGCGGTATAGTCGCTGCCTTCGCGGCCAAGGGTAGTACTTTCGTTTTCATCGGTTGCACCAATAAAGCCCTGCGTAACACAAATACTACCTTGCGGTAAATGTTGTGCTAGGTTTTGAATTTTCTCTGTGCAGTAACTCCAATCAATGCCGGCATCGCGAAAGTTATCATCGGTGCGTAGTACATCTCTTACATCTTGCCATACAGCGTGTATACCAATTTCATTCAGGTAATGGCTCACAATACAGGTGCTTAGTAATTCGCCAATACAAACAATTTGATCGTAGTAGTAATCGTAAGATCGTACTGGCTTATCGTGCAATAACCATTCTGCTTCCGTAAAAAAATCTGCTAGTTGTGCAACACAAGCATTGAACTGGGTAACCAGTAAATATTTGGCGGTTGTTACATGCTGTTGCTTTACCTGATCGAATAGTTGCAAAGCATCGGTGGTGCGTTGTTCAAAAAAGGCATCGGCTACTTTTTCTAAAGCATTGGTGGTTTTGCCCATCGCCGATATAATTACTACAAGTGGTTGGTGTTGATGTGCTTGCAGAATACGGCCTACTTGCTGTATTTTCTCAACACTACTTACACTTGCTCCGCCAAATTTGAATACTTGCATACGTACGAGTTATTGCCTTATTTACCGTAAGGTATGTTTAAAAATGTTTATGGTGTTGATGGATCTTCTTCTTTACTAGCCATGAGATACGCTTTAATGAAGCCATCTATTTCGCCATCCATCACAGGACCAATGTTGCCTACTTCAAAATCGGTACGGTGGTCTTTGATCATTTTATACGGATGGAATACATAGCTGCGAATTTGGCTGCCCCATTCAATTTTCTTTTTGTTGGCATTGGTAGCATTTTTAGCAGCTTCACGGCGTTTAAGTTCTTCTTCGTAAAGGCGGCTTTTCAGCATTTTCATAGCCATTTCACGATTTTCGCCTTGGGTACGAGCTTGCTGACATTCTACAATAATGCCGCTGGGGATATGTTTTAAACGAACTGCTGTTTCTACTTTGTTCACGTTTTGTCCGCCCTTGCCACCACTGCGGTAAAACTCCCATTCAACATCGGCAGGGTTCACCTCAATATCAATGGTGTCGTCAATCAACGGATATACAAACACGCTTGCAAAACTGGTATGACGCCTTGCATTACTATCGAACGGACTAATTCGCACTAGCCTGTGTACGCCACTTTCTGCTTTTAAAAAACCATAAGCAAAAGGACCATCGAATTGCAGCGTAGCAGCTTTAATGCCAGCGCCATCGCCTTCTTGAAAGTCTATTTCTGTTACTTTCCAGCCTTGCTTATCGCCATACATACGATACATGCGAAGTAGCATTTCTGCCCAATCTTGACTTTCTGTACCGCCTGCACCCGGGTTAATTTGCAGCACTGCCGGAAGCTGATCTTCAGGCTCATTCAACGTACTTTTAAACTCTGCATCTTCTATTTCCCGTAAGGCAAATTCGTAGGCGATACGTGTTTCATCTTCGGTAGCTTCACCAGCTTTCCAAAACTCAAATAAAGTGGCAAAATCTTCTACTGCTGTTGCAACCTGCTTGTATAATTTCAGCCAATATTCATTGTCTTTAATCGACTTCATAATATTGGTTGCACGGGTGTTATCGTCCCAAAAACCGGGCGATAAACTCAATTGCTTATCGTTTTCTACTTTTTGGCTACGGTTATCGTAGTCAAAGAAACCTCCTCAAGACCAACACACGGTCTTTTACAACTTTAATTTGTTCAACTGTCATAAGACAGCGAAGATAAAGTGTGTAACCTTACGGTAAATAAAACTACGAGAGAGATATAATTTGCGGCGTTATACCAATGGATTGTAAATGTTGCAGCAAACGTTCGCTGTGTGTATCGGTGATGAATACTTGCCCCTGATGTTCAATGCATACAGTATGCAGTAATTGTTGCATACGATTGGCATCTAGTTTTTCAAAAACATCGTCTAGCAACAGCAGCGGTGGAAATCCTTTTTGTTGTTGTAGCAGATTGTATTCGGCCAGTTTAATGGCAAAAAGCATGCTTTTCTTTTGTCCCTGACTTGCCATTTGTTTGAACAACTGCCCGTGCATGTGAATACCAATATCATCCTTATGAATGCCGCTGCCCGTGCGTTGCATGTAGGTGTCGCGTTGCTTGTTTTGTTGTAACAAGCTGCTCATATTTTGTGTGTGCAAATGCGATTCGTAGCTCAAGGTAATAGGCTCAGCAGGAGCACCAGCTATATGCCGATACTGCTCGCCAATGGCAGGTATCAAACGCTGTAATAACTGCTTTCGTGTGCTGTAAATAGCATCTGCCAATGGTGCAATTTGATGGTCGAGTATCTCTAACACATCGTTGTTGAGAACGCCCCGCTCGGCAGCATGTTTAAGTAGGCTGTTACGCTGTTGTAATAGCTTATTGTATTGTATCAGTTGTAGTAAGTAAGTGTTATTAATTTGACTGATAAGTGTATCTAACCATTTGCGTCGTATATCACTTGTTTCGTTGATGATGGCGATATCATCGGGGGCAATCATCACTGCAGGAAATTTGCCAATATGGGTAGATAATTTTTTATATATCTCGCCATTGCAAATCATTTCTTTTTTGCCCGTTTCTCTGATGATAGCTGTGATAGATGTTGGCTGTTCATTTACCGTAAGGTTAGCAGCAATACGCATGCCTTGTACACCTTGCTGCACATTCATTTGATCGCTGCTGTTAAAGTAGCTTTTAGTGAAGCACAAGTAGTAAATGGCATCGAGCAAGTTGGTTTTTCCAATACCATTAGCGCCACAAATGCCAATAACCCTTGCGGTAAATGGAAATGTAGCCGAGCTGTAGTTTTTAAACTGTACTAACTGTATTTGTTGGATATGCAACATGCTTGTTGCAAATGTATTTGCTAGGAGGTTATCCTAGTTGGCGAATTGTTTGAATAATACCTGTGGTGCTAAAACCTTGTACGATTGGGTTGATAATTACGTTGCCACCGTTGGCAAGTACTTCTTTAGCACCAACAATTTGGTCGATGGTATAATCGCCGCCTTTCACAAGTACATCGGGCATGATGGCTTGAATGAGTTGTAGCGGTGTATCTTCTTCAAAAATTATAACCGCATCTACCACTTGTAGGTTGGCCAGTAAAGTACTGCGGCTGTCTTGATTGTTAATTGGGCGTTCATTGCCTTTCAATCTTTTTACGCTTGCATCGGCATTAACACCAACAATTAGGTAATCGGCTTCTTTAGCAGCTTGCTGCAAGCTGGCAATATGACCGCTGTGCAGAATATCAAAGCATCCGTTGGTAAAAGCAATGGTACCACCTTTTAAACGCCACGCGGCAATAGTGGGTAATAATGTTTTGAGGGTGTGTATTTTCTGCGAAATACTATGAATGATTTTCATGTGCTTTCTGTTTGTTAAGCATGGGGAGTAATAACATACTCAAAAAGCCAACAACAAGTACTACTACAAATTGAGCAATCCATTGAAGTGTGCCATTGGCATAGCCTAATTCAAAAGCAACACCATTGCGTTCCATAGCTTCTGCCAGAAATAAAGCGTAACTGCCAATACCACCGGGCGTAATAATCATGCCTACACTACCAAATGCTAAACCTGTGAATGCCACTTCGATACCTAGCACATTACTACCTTGAGTTGCCTTAAAGCCTAACCATGTGCCTCCAACATACAATATCCAAATACCAAAGGTGCTAACAAAAAAGCCCCATTTGTGTTGTAAGTTGCTAGCACTGGTGAGTCCACTCCAAATGCCTAGTGCAATGCTGGTTAGCTTTTGCCGTAAGGCAGCCAAACCGTGTTTTTTAACCAGCCAAATACCACCTATTGTGAGTAATAACAAAAAAACGATGGCTATGAGCAGCTTTGTTCCCAACGAAGATTGTTGTGCTGCGGAACTAGATTTATCGAGTAATTCTTGTATGTAGGTGATAACAATATCGTATTGAAAAACTAGTGCAAGTACAAATACAATACCAAGGCATACAACATCGAATGCTCTTTCTGCTACAATAGTTCCCACCAATTTATCGGTTGGAATTTTTTCGTAGCGAGTAAGTATGGTACATTTTAATACTTCGCCCAAACGAGGTACTGCTAAGTTGGCCAAGTAACCAATCATTACTGCAAAAAAAGTGTTGCGTAGCGATGGTTTGTAACCTAAAGGTGCAATTAAAATTTGCCAGCGCCAGGCACGCAATACATGGCTTCCACTAAGTACAAAAAAAACAGGAATTGCCAGCCAGTAGTTAGCTTCTGCAAGTGCTTTGGTGAATTCTGGCCACTTGTCGTTGGGTATTTGTCGCACACTCCATAGCACCAGAAAAATGCCGATGGCCAGAAAAAAAGCATATTGTAAAAAGCCTTTGATTTTTTGCGGCATGCCAATGGTATTGCTAGCAATTTAAAGATGGCGTTACAAGCGATTACCTTCTTTCGGGAAAACCACCCAAGGCTTGAAGGTTTTAGCCTCTTCAAAATTCATTTGGGCGTACGAAATAATAATGACAACATCGCCAACAGCGCCGCGGCGTGCAGCTGGCCCATTCAAACAAACGGTGCCACTACCTCGCTTACCTTTAATGATGTACGTTTCGAGGCGTTCGCCATTGTTAACGTTAACTACCTGAATTTTTTCGTGCTCAATAAAGTTGGCGGCATCCATTAAATCCTCATCGAGGGTGAGGCTGCCAACATAATTCAAGTTCGCTTCCGTAATTACGGCACGATGAATTTTTGATTTTAATACTTCTATTTGCATGGCGGCTGCAAAAGTAAGTTTGTTTTTTCGGATTCGGTGTGGCCAATCTTTTACCGTAAGGTATAAAACGACTTGTTTTTTCGTTTGTAGCAACTGTTAGGGTACTTACGTAAATACATTTGCAATATGTTACAACCTTGGTATACAGCAACTTTCACAGCGATTGAGTCTGTGAATGCACATGTAAAACGCTTTTGGCTTACGATGGATGGTATCGCTTCGTTTGATTTCGTGCCCGGACAGTTTGTAACCCTAGACCTTCCTATCAGTGAAAAGCGTAATCAGCGTTGGCGAAGTTATAGTATTGCGAGTGTGCCGAATAGTAGTAATACCATTGAGTTGGTAATTGTACAACTGCCCGATGGTAAAGGCACCAATTACTTATTTCATGAGGTGCAAGTGGGTATGCAAGTGCAATTGCGTGGCCCTTTAGGTGGTTTTGTATTGCCGAAAGATTTAAGTGTGCCGCATTATTTTATTTGTACGGGTACGGGTGTGGCGCCTTTTAGAAGTATGCTGCGTTATGTTTATGAACAGCAATTGCCACATAGCGATGTGCATTTGGTTTTTGGGTGTCGTACTGCCAGTGATATCCTCTACCGAGCCGAGTTTGAAGCGTTACAGCAACAAATGTCTGGGTTTCATTACCACATTGCTTTATCGAGAACTTCAGAAGTAGGCTGTGTACATGGTTATGTGCACGATGCTTATGAACCACTTGTTGCCACCAAGCCCGATGCTCAATTTTATTTGTGTGGCTGGCAAAAAATGATTGACGATGCAGTGGCGCGGCTTTTGCAAATAGGCTACACAAAAAAAGAAATTCACTACGAGTTATACGGTTAATACGTCGGTATTAAACCATTCGTACAAATTATTAAGCGTTAGTTGCTGTTTTTCTGTGGCATTAATATCGCGTATGATATTGCCTTCGGCCATATGTACCAGTCGGTTGCAGTACGTAATAGCATCTTTCAGATTGTGTGTGATGAGTATGGCTGTAAGTTGATGTGTTGTGATGAGTTGTTGTGCTGCTTGCATTACAATAGCAGCACTTTTAGGGTCGAGTGCAGCTGTTGGTTCATCTAGCAGTAGCACCTTGGCATCGTCTATCACACTCATTAATAGGGTTAATGCTTGTCGCTGACCACCACTTAACGTGCCCATGGGTTGTTCAATTTTATCTTCCAAACCCATATTCAGTGATGCAATACGTGCTTGCACCATTTGCCGAAAGGCGTTATCAATACCTAATCGCAGCGTTTTGGGTTGCGTACGTAAGGCAGCAAGTCTGAAGTTATCAATAATGCTCAGCGATGGTGCCGTTCCACTCAAAGGGTTTTGAAATACCCTTGCTATCCACTTACTCCGCCGATGTTCAGGTAGCTTGGTAACATTGGTATCGCCAAACATAATCGTGCCGCTTGTAGCAACTGTGGTACCTGCAATGGCGTTGAGTAAGGTACTTTTGCCGCAACCATTCGGGCCTACAATGCATATAAAATCGTTACTCGCAATATTTATTGTTACACCACGTAATGCTTGAACTTCGTTGGCTTCGCCAGCGTTATATGTTTTAGTTAATTGTTGTATGTGGATATTCATGATATACGAACGGTTTTACCGAAAGGTTACCTTATACGACCTTTGCGGCGAATTTCTGAAACCTTAAACAACACCTGTGATTAAATTTAGAACATATCAACTGCCACAAAGTTGGCTTATCGCAATAATCGTGTTAATGCTAGGTAATTACCTTACGGTAAATGCTTACGCACAAGATAAATTCACCGTAAACGGATATGTAAAAGATAGCCTAAGCGGTGAAACTTTGATAGGAGCTAACCTAACAATAGCAGGAGAGAGTACGGGTACGCAAACCAACCAATTCGGTTTTTTTAGCATTACGCTTAAAAACGGTAACTATCAGTTATTGGTGAATTATGTAGGTTATGGTAGCAGGTTGGTAGCTATTAACCCAAACACCACCAAACTTGAAATTTTACTTGTGCCTGCAAATGCAACCACTGAAAATGTAGTAGTTACTACACGTAAGCGTGAAAGCAATATCAAAGCGGCACAAATGGGTAAGGTAGAGTTGGGTATCGACAGAATTAAAGAAGTGCCGGTTATTTTCGGTGAGGTTGATATTCTCAAAACCTTACAACTGATGCCTGGTGTTCGTAACGCTGGTGAAGGTAATGCTGGCTTTTATGTACGTGGTGGTGGGCCTGATCAGAATTTGATTTTATTAGATGACGCAGTGGTGTACAACACCGGTCACTTATTTGGTTTTTTTAGCGTGTTTAATGCCGATGCTATTAAAAATGTAAGTCTTATTAAAGGTGGTATGCCAGCGCAATATGGTGGTCGACTTAGTAGTGTGGTAGATGTTGCTATGAAAGAAGGTAACCTTAATAAAACAGAAGTAGACGCTGGTATTGGTTTAATTGCAAGTCGTTTAAGCATACAAGGTCCTTTGAAAAAGCAAAAGGCTAGCTACATGATTTCGGCTCGTAGAACGTATATCGATGTGTTAGCAAAACCTTTTATTCCAAAAAGCAGTGAGTTTTATGGCAGTGGCTATTACTTCTACGATTTGAATGCTAAAATGAACTGGATACTGGGGCCCAAAGATCGTATTTACGTAAGCGGCTACTTTGGCAGAGATGTATTTGATTTTAAAAATGCCAAACAAAGTTTTGAGGTGAATGTGCCTTGGGGTAACAGTACCGCCACCGTGCGTTGGAACCATGTATTCAACAAAAAGTTATTCAACAACCTTACGTTGGTATACAACGATTATAAATTTCAATTCACAGGTATTCAAAACGATTTCAAGTTTAAGCTAAGCAGTGGTATTAGAGATTGGACTGCCAAAACAGATTTCGACTGGTATGCTAGTCCGCAGCATAAACTTAAGTTCGGAGGTATTTTTACGTATCATACTTTTTTCCCAAACATAACGAGTGGTAGTCAAGATACGGTTCAGTTCAATCCACTGAATACCAATAACAAGTATGCTTTGGAATATGGAGTATACCTGCAAGACGATTGGGAAGTGAGCAAAAAAATTAAACTCAATTATGGCTTACGTTACAGTGTATTTCAGCAAGTTGGGCGTTATACGCATTACACCAACGATGCCAACGGAAATAGAATAGACAGTACTACTTATGGCAGGGGGCAAACTGTGAAAACCTATGGTGGCTTAGAACCTAGAGCAACAATCAGATACGCTATTGATGATGCAAGTAGTATTAAAGCAGCGGTAACACGCAATCTGCAGTTTATACATTTGGTTAGCAATGCTGGTACAACATTACCAACCGATTTATGGGTGCCTAGTACACTACGTGTGCGACCACAAATTTCGTGGCAGTATGCAGTAGGATACTTTAGAAATTTTAAGAATAATATGTTTGAAACGAGTGTAGAGTTGTACTATAAAACCATGGATAACCAAATTGAATATAGAGAGGGTTACACACCTAGCCTCCGCGACCCAGAAGAGGAGTTTGTTTTTGGTAAAGGATGGAGTTATGGTGCAGAGTTTTTTGTGAACAAAGTAAAGGGGCGTTTTACAGGTTGGGTAGGCTATACGTTAAGTTACACATGGCGTCGTTTTCCTGATTTGAATTTTGGTGAAAAATATCCTAGTAAGTTCGATCGCCGACACGATGCAAGTATTGTTGCCAATTATGCCCTTACGGGTAAATGGAAACTCGGAGCTGTATTTGTTTATGGCACTGGCAATGCAATTAGTTTACCTGAACGATTTTACTTTCAAGAAGGCGTGTTAACGCAAGAATACAGCCGAATTAACGCCAATAGAATGCGTTCGTATCATCGGTTAGATGTATCGGCTACGTATACGCCAAAGCCTAAAAAAGAACGGAAGTATAAAGGCAGCTGGGTATTTAGTATTTATAATTTGTATAGTCGCCAGAATCCTTATTTCTATTACTTTGATCAAGAGGGCAATCCTGCCGCAGGAACATTGAAAGTGCAAGCAAAGCAAGTGAGTTTATTCCCTGTAATTCCGTCGGTAACGTATAACGTTAAATGGTGATTTGAATGATAAATGCTACAGGCGAACAATGTTGTTCGCCTGTATTGTTAATGGAGCAAATTTTTGATTTCATTGAGCTTCATTAAGGCTTCAACAGGCGTAAGTCTGTTGATATCGATACGCTCAAGCATGGTACGCATTTTTTGAAACGTTTCGCTATGTGCATCGAAAATGCTTAACTGCATTTGTGGCTGTGCTGCCTTTTGTAATGCTGGTAAAAGGTTCGTAGTGGTTGGTGCGTTTTCATTTGCCGTAAGGCTATCGTTATTTGCATGCTCGCCACGTTGTGCTTCTAATAGGGCAAGTACCTCATTCGCACGTTGTATCAATGCTGGCGGCATGCCTGCCATACGTGCCACATGAATACCAAAACTATGTGTGCTGCCGCCCGGAGCTAACTTGCGTAAAAAGATGATTTTATTACCAATTTCTTTGTTGGTAACATGGTAGTTTTTAACCCTTGGCAGCAGCTCTTCAAGCGTGTTAAGTTCGTGATAATGCGTAGCAAATAATGTTTTAGGAGCCATGGCCGATTGATGTAGAAATTCTACAATACTCCATGCTATGGAAATGCCATCATAAGTACTAGTGCCACGTCCGATTTCATCTAACAAAATCAAGCTGCGTTCGCTGATGTTGTTAATGATGCTAGCTGTTTCATTCATTTCAACCATAAAGGTGCTTTCGCCGCCGCTAAGATTGTCGCTAGCGCCAACACGGGTGAAAATTTTATCGGTAAGTGGAATGCTTGCTTTGGTGGCAGGTACAAAGCTGCCCATATGTGCCATTAATGTTACTAACGCTGTTTGGCGCAAGATGGCACTCTTACCACTCATGTTCGGACCAGTAAGAATAATTACTTGCTGGGCATCGTTGGTAAGCAACATATCGTTACTAATATACGATTCGCCTGGCGGCAAATGTCGTTCAATTACAGGGTGTCTGCATGCTTGTAAGTTGAGTTCTAAACCATCGTGTACTGTTGGCTTACAGTAGTTGAAGCGAATAGCATTATCGGCAAATGCTGCGATACAATCGATGGTGGCAAGTACTTGTGCATTCAACTGAATGGCAGCCAAATAATCTTGTAATGCCAGCACCAATGTTTCAAAAAGTTGTGCTTCAATAGCAAGAATTTTTTCTTCGGCTCCAGTGATTTTTTCTTCGTAAGATTTGAGTTCTGGCGTAATGTAACGTTCGGCATTTGCAAGTGTTTGCTTGCGAATCCAACTGTCTGGTACTTTGTTTTTATGACTGTTGGTTACTTCTAAGTAATAGCCAAATACATTATTGAATCCAATCTTCAAACTACTAATACCTGTTGCATCGGCTTCGCGTTGTTGCATGGTAAGTAGGTAGTCTTTACCGCCTGTGGCTATTTGCCGTAAGGCATCTAACGTTTCATGAACACCAGTTCTTATAACATCACCTTTTTGTAAAGCGATGGGTGGGTTCTCATCCAGTTGAGCAACAATTTGGCTAGCAATGGCATTGCATGGATTCAGATTATCGGCGAGTCGTTGTAAGTATGTATTGCTTGTGTGGCTACATATATTTTTAATGATGGCAATTTGTTCTAATGCTTTGCTTAGTTGCAGTACTTCTCTCGGGTTGATTTTCTTAGTAGGTACTTTACTCGCCAAGCGTTCAATATCGCCACAGGCTTTAATGGCTTGCTGTAATTGATGGCGTTCGTCAGTGGCAGTAATACAGTATTGTACAGCACTTAAACGTTCTTGAATTTTGGCAAGCTGTTTCAAGGGTAACACAAGCCATCGGCGAAGCATACGAGCACCCATAGGACTCACGGTGCTATCCATTACTTGTAACAAGCTGTGCCCTTCGTTGGTGCCATTGCCTAAAAGTTCAAGATTTCTGATGGTGAATCGATCCATCCATAAATAGTCGTCTTGCTCAATACGTTGAAGCGTAGTGATATGTTGCAGATTCGGGTGCTCTGTATCTTTCAAGTAATGTAAGATAGTGCCGGCAGCAACCAAACCCATCTTCATGTTATCAACCCCGAAACCTTTAAGGCTGTGGGTTTGAAAATGCTTTAATAAGCTTTCGGTAGCATAAGCTTCATCGAACACCCAACTATCCAGCGAATAGGTATAGAATTTAACACCAAACCATTCTTTAAATTGTTTCTGATAGTTTCTTTGAAAAATTACTTCGGCAGGCTTCAGACTTTGCAAGAGCTTATCGGCATATTCTTGGTTGCCTTGTGCTACAAAGAACTCACCGGTAGAAATATCTAAAAAAGCTAGTCCAATAGTGTTATTATCGGCAAAGTGTACTGCTGCTAAAAAGTTATTGGTATTGTGTTCTAGTAATTTATCGTTGGTGGCAATGCCTGGCGTAAGCATTTCAGTAACACCACGTTTTACAATGCCTTTTGCTTGCTTTGGATCTTCTAGTTGGTCGCAAATAGCAACCCGATAGCCTGCTTTTACAAGTTTGTGTAAGTAAGTATCTAGCGCATGATGCGGAAAGCCTGCAAGTTCACTACTGCTAGCGGCACCATTGTTACGTTTCGTAAGTGTAATGCCCAACACTTGGCTAGCTGTAATAGCATCTTGCCCGAACGTTTCATAGAAATCGCCTACCCGAAACAGTAGTACTGCATCGGGATATTTTTGTTTAATGGCCTTGTGCTGTTGCATCAAAGGCGTTTCGGCTGCCGCTTTTGCCATAGGTGGCAAATATAAAAGCCTTGCAGCTACTGATTAGCAGGCTTGTGGTAATGTGGAAATATCATGAATGAAATCAACTACTTACGTAAATGAAACGCCATAAGCACCAATGTTACCATGTAATGCTTACATTTAGCTTTCAACTAACGATTATGCAATATTTCAAAGCCTATACAAAAGCCGATGTTTTAGCACATACACAAATCCGTCGATTCGAAACTAAATTGGGAGAATGCGTCCAGGTATTAAACGACCCTCAACATATTGAAGCTTCTATTGCTAGCAGCAATGCTTTGTTTGTATTAATTGGCGTACCTGAAGATATTGGTGTGAGAGGTAATTATGGCATTGGAGGTGCCGATACTGTTTGGGTGCCTTTTTTAAAAAGCTTTTTAAACATTCAGAGTAACGATTTTTTGGGTGGCGATAATGTGCTTGTAGCGGGGCATTTTGACTTCAGCGGTTTCAATAGCGTGATAGAAGTGAATGCCAAAACTGTAGAGGAAAAAATTGAAGCTTACCGTCACGCGGTACATACCATTGATGAAGCCTTAGAGCCCATGGTAAAGCTCATTTGTCAGTACAAAAAAATACCTATTATCATCGGCGGAGGGCACAACAATGCTTATCCATGTATTAAAGGTGCTGCAAAAGGGTTGCATAAAGCTGGTGTCATTCCGCTGGCGCAAATCAATGCCATTAACTTAGATGCTCATGCCGATTACCGACCCGCAGAAGGTCGCCACAGTGGCAATCCGTTCCGCTATGCCGACGATGATGGATACTTGCAGAAATACTGTGTGGTAGGCTTACACGAAAACTATATACCGCAAAATAGTTGGTTGGATATTGTTAACAACCCCTTCTTCGATTGCATCACTTTCGAAGATATTTTCTTGCATGGTAAGCGAAGTTTCATTCAAGCGGTAGAACATGCGGTAGGGTTTACCGCCGATACTTACTGCGGCATAGAACTCGATGCTGATAGTATACAAAATACGCTAAGCAGTGCGGTAAGTCCGGTAGGTGTATTGCCCAACCATGCCCGACAGTATGTTCATTATGCTGCGAGTACGGCAAAAGTAGCTTATTTGCATATTGCCGAGGCTGCAACACAGTTGGTAGATAGCCGCAGGAACGATTCTATGGGTAAGTTATTAAGTTATTTTGTAAGTGACTTTGTAAAAGCATTTGGCAAGTAGTACATTTGTAACGCATCATCTGACCCCCTACCCATTGCCAACTAACTTTTGTTCAGATGAAAATGCGTTATTGCATTATAACCCTTTTGCTATTGAGTATATCGATATCTCTATCGGCTCAATACACGATAACTTATCCTAATAAGAATAAGCTGGGCAATGCTTTGATTGATATTTTCAACGATGCTTCCAGCAATTTTAAGCAAAGCCGCGGCGGTACATTTACCGCAAGGTTATTACCTGCAGGCAAGGTGCATCGGCTCAAAGTACATGTGCCGAATGCCATTGAAACTAAAATAATCACGGTTAACAATCCTTCGTTTAAGTATCAGGCGGTATTGCATTTTGCAAAGTGCAGCAGTTTCGAAGAGGCTGAAGCTGCTTTTGTAAAAACATCGCAGCAAATTACCAGCAGTTTGGGCAAGCGAATAATGGTGCGTACTGCCGATAGTACTGCCAACGATACCAGCGTTGTGAAAGAACAGCGAATTGGTTATATGCTACCCAGCGGCTTCTTTTATTACAACGCAAGTTTGCAATTACAGCGTTTTGCTGCTACTTGGTTGATTACCTTACGGGTAAATGGTTGGGAACCAGACTTCTATTTCTGGATTCCTAAAAATGATCCTTTATCGAGCAATATTTTTTCGCACAACTTCAGGCGGGTTGTACAGCGTTTTGAAACATCGGCTGTGGCACCCGACGTGCAGCAGTTGCTGCCTGGTTTTGATGCCTTAGTTACAAAAGATAGTGTTGGTAAGCCTATGCTGGTGTTTGATAAAACCTTTGCCGACCTGCCCAATGCCGAATTTGAGTACAACAATGCGTTAAACAATATTAAAGCAAGTCTTGGTAAAGCTTTTGTGTATCGCTTTAACAAAGTGCAGCAAGGAAAGGTGAGTAGCATCACATTTGTTCGCAATACCGATTTTGACAAACCACAAAAGCGCTACATCGAATTGTTACTCGATAAGTATACAGGCATTACAGAAGGTTATCGCATTAGTATTTTGTTTCGGCAATAGTTACCATTTACGTAAGTATACTTTATAAAATCGCTAACATTGGTACGTATAACTTTACATTCGCTCCAGTTGTAACGTGTTTGTATCGCCAATGTTGAAGCTACCATTGCATATTATTGTTTTATTAATACTAGGTGTTGTAGGCACTTACGTAAATGCACACGCACAACCACCAGGCCCTTACGATACCATTAAAGTGAATGCTTGTATTGAACCCAATGGCGATACCATTCCCTGCGGATGGCTGGAACCAGTTTGGGTAGATGGCCACATGAACGAAAAGTGGCGTAAATACCATGCCGAGTGGACTCGCCTTCGCAATGCCATCTACGTAACATATCCGTACGCTAAAGCTGCCGGAAAAACCATGAACGAAATCAATGCACAGTTGATTGGTGTTACCGATAAAAAGAAGCGTAAAGCCATTATTCACGCCAAAGAAAAAGAGCTTAAAAGTCAGTTCACCGATAAGTTAAAAAACCTTTCTGTGTATCAAGGCAAGGTGCTCATGAAACTTATTTGCCGTGAAACCGGTAATAACTGCTACGAAATTGTAGATGAATACAAAGGGCATTTCTCGGCCGTTTTTTGGCAGAGTGTAGCGTTTGTATTTGGTAGTAGTTTAAAGCAATCTTATAACAGTACAGGTGCCGACGCCGCTATGGAAGTAATTGTTCAAGATGTTGAACGTATGTACGGATACAGACGTTAATTATTGGAATCTCCATCATTTGGCTTCATTTTTGCGAATTAGTGCAGGTTGCTAGCGTTTAGTAACGTGGTATTACCGATATTCGCAAAAGCTTACAACTGTTAGTATGAACATTTCATTTGATAACACCGAGGTTGCATTTGCCTATAAAAGCGATAAGGCGCTTAGTAAGGCCAATTTTTTATTCAAAACCATGGATTATCCTTGGTTTGTACAAATTGGTACCCGCCTTACTCCTTTTTTTATGAAAACGGGCTTACCCGTACATGGAATTATTCGTAACACCATTTTCAAACAATTTGTAGGTGGCGAAACCTTAGAAGAAACGGCCGATGTTGGTCGGCAGCTAAGCGAGTTTGGTGTAGATGTTATTTTAGATTATGGTGTAGAAGGTAAAGAAGGTGAAGCCAATTTTGAACATGCTACACAAGAGTTTATACGTGTAATAGAATATGCTGGCAAGCAACAAAATATTCCTTTTGTAAGTGTTAAAGTAACTGGGTTGGCTCGTTTTGCATTACTGCAAAAGTTAAACGAAGCACCAAGATTACGAAGTGGTATACATGCCAACGAAGCAGAGAACGAAGAATGGTATCGTGTATGTGATCGTATGTATCGCATATGCGAGGCAGCAGCAAATGCCAACGTAGCGGTATTAGTAGATGCCGAAGAAAGTTGGATTCAAGATCCGATTGATAGGCTTACCATGGAAATGATGGAAGTATTCAATAAAGAAAAAGCCGTGGTGTACAACACCATTCAATTGTATCGCCACGATCGACTCAATTTTTTGAAGATGAGTCATTCCATAGCACAGCAACGTTCGTTTGTACTTGGCGTTAAGTTGGTTCGTGGTGCTTATATGGAAAAAGAGCGGGCTAGAGCACAGCAGCATGGTTATCCGAGTCCGATACAACCCAATAAACAAGCTTGTGATAACGATTATAATGCAGCTGTAATCTACTGTATTGATCATATTAATAGCATCGCTACCATCGTAGCCACCCACAATGAGCAGAGTAGCCTGTTGGCAGCTAAGTTGTTAACTGATAAAGGCTTGCCATTACACCACCAACACTTACACTTTTCGCAACTGTATGGCATGAGTGATAACATCACTTTCAACTTATCAAAAGCAGGTGCTAGTGTAAGTAAGTATTTGCCCTTTGGCCCTATTAGAGATGTAATTCCTTACTTAATGCGTAGGGCACAAGAGAACAGTAGTGTGAGCGGACAAAGCGGTAGAGAACTCGGCTTGATCAAGAAAGAAATGGAGCGACGCAAGGCATTAAAAGAAGGGAAAGTTACCATGCAAGTAGGGTAGCATTACTTACGTAAATGAAGGTATAAAGTCAATAGGCACAAGGCCTGCATCCATCGATGCAGGCCTTGTTGGTATTACAAGTTTTCGAAACCGGTTGCGTAGAAAAAGGTACTATCAACCCTAGTACAAAGGCCTTAAAAGTAGCAATTTGAGGTTCAATAAGTGTGTTCACACTTTAAAACGATTGTACGTATGAGAAAAATTGTAATGCTATTATTGGTTGGCATATGCTTTAGTGCCATCCTGAATGCACAGCAAACCTATGTTTGGACAGGAAGTGTTAGTACTGATTTCAGTAATGCTGGTAACTGGTCGCCAACAAGAACCACGCCTGCTGATAATGATATTCTTAGATTTAATGGCGGTACATATACCGTGACCAATATTGTAAGAACAAAAGTTAGGGGGTTAGAAATTATCAACGGTGCTAATGTTACCTTTAGTAGTATAACCGCCCCTTCTGGAATTACAATCACAAATTTTTCAAGACCGCTAAACTCAACTAATGTAACGTCAAATGGCGGATCGAATCCATTTAGCTCATTTGAGGTAGGGGACTTCTTAGAGTCTAATACTAACACTACTAATTTGAGTTTGATAACAGAAGCTGGTGCCACAACAGTTAAAACTGCCGAGAATTATGTGATTAACAACGCGACGGCTTTATTTCGTGCAGTAACCTTTATAATCAGTGGAAATAATGGCCTGCAAATTACGTCTGGGTCAACTTTAAATATAAATGCAGCAGTGAATTTGAGTTTACTTTCTGGAGCCACTGGTCAAATTTCTGGTTCTCTTTTTTTTACGCCGTCTAGTTCTGCAATCAATATTAGATTGGCAGCCTTTGATGACGGTGCTATTGTATTTGCTAACGGGTCAAAATTTGTACTAGGGCGTTATGCAAGTGGTACTTGTTTTAGCACTAATGCAAATTCTTTAAGAGGGAAAGTTGTTTTTCAGTCTGGTGCTAATTTCTATTACGCATCGCAATCTGGATCAGGTGCTGGCGCAAATAATCAGTTTGCAACACCATTTGGTGGTCATCCACCATTTTCTACAGTTGAGTTTCAAGAGGGTGCAAAACTTTTGTTTAACATGGGAACCTCTGTCACACTGTCGACATCTACCACTCAAAATGCCTTTTTTGGTATCAATGGTTTTGGCAGGTACCTTTCGGATTTAGAAATTGCTGCTAGTGACGATTTATTAGGCTCAACAGGGGTTACTAATGGAACTGCAACCACCGTTTCATTTAGTCAGTTTCCTAGGGTTAATAACATCTTGATAAATACTGGCCAAACATTAGCATCAGGCCAGGGATCATCAGTTGGGTGGCCTATTGTAGGAAATTTTACTAACAATGGAGCTATTTCTTCAACAAATGCGAATACTAGAGGATTGCGGATTTTATTAGCTGGAAGCCAACCGCAAAATGTTTCTAACTTAACTGTATCGCCTACGAGCCAAAGTTTTCTAGCAATGACAGTTGCCAATAGTTCAAATGTTATACTCAATAACTCACTTACATTAGCTCCTAATAACAATGCTACTAGTAATATTTATGGTATTCTTAATGTAGGCAACAATCAGGTTACAAATGGGAATGGGGCAACTCCAACGCACACTTTTAATGTAGCTGCTGCTAGTGCTAATCTTCAGTACACAGGTAATGTTACAGCTCGTTCAATTGTATTAAGTGGTCTTAGTAGTACTACTAGTATTGTACCAGGCATGTCTGTAGCAGGGGCGGGTATCGCAACTGGGACACATGTTATTGCTGTAAGTAATACTCCTCCTACGATTGGTACAACTAATACAGTAACTGCCGGTAGTAATATTATTACTGCTAATACGATTTCATCATCAGCCTCTACTGGCTTAGGTACAGGTATCTCAGGCACAGGTATTGCGTCAGGTACCTTTATCTCACAGATATATGGTACTGCAGCAATAAGTGGTACCTCTAACGCAGTTGCCAATAGTACTACAATAACTTTATCTACGGCTTTTACTTCGCTCCCAGTTGCAGGTATGGTATTAAGTGGTGCAGGAATACCTGATGGAGTAATTATTGTTACTGTTGCCAATACAACTAGTATAACGGTAAGTCAATCTGTTACAATTTCGGCTGGAACCACAATAACGGCAACGCCAACAATTGTTTTAAGTCAACCTGCTACAAGTACTGCAAGCAATGTATCGTTTACTACAACTCCAACGATTTTAATTTCTCATCCTGCAACTGCCTCGGCTACAGCAACCCAGCTAACTTTCAATAATGGTATTGGAACTCTAGCAACTTCACGAACAGACGGTCTAGATGGGGCATTTACAAATACGGGCACTTCAATTACACAGCCTGCTACAGGCAATTTTATATTCAATGGTGCTACAACCACTCCTCTACCTTCTGCATGGTCAAACATTACACTTAACAGTATTACAGCTAATGCTAATGTAACATTGAATAAGAGTGTTACTTTAAATGGTAGCTTAAACGTAAATGGTGCAACACTAACAACAGGTGCGAATGCAATTGTACTCAATGCAACTACAGGTAGTGCCACATTTGATACATTGTCTGTACTTGCTATTAGTGATAATGGAAGTATAGATTTCAATAATCGTCCAGTTACTTTTCAAAGTGCAAGAGGCGGAACAGCTATATTAGCTAGCTTGCCTACAACTGCTTCTCCCTTACAGGATGCTACTAATGTAACAGTACAAAGATATCTTCCTTCAGGTCGCCGCCGCAATGTATTTTTATCGAGTGCTGTAACAGCCCGAATCGATACGAGCTGGCAGCAGCAAATGCACATTACGGGTACGGGTACTGGTGGTGCCATTTGCCCTAGCTTAACCCCGCACAGCAACGGCTTCGATGCCACGTTAAACAATACTGCAAGCATGTTCACCTACAATCCAACCGCTGCGGCTGGTAGTCGATGGGTAAGTGTCGCCAATACCAATGCCACGAACTTAACACCAGGCACCGGTTATCGCGTTATTTACCGTGGTAACAGAACGCAAGGTTGTAGCTTGCTTGATGGCACTAATACAGCAGCACAAGCAACCACGATCAGTG